>BNJU01000636.1_pt1 | contig 239802 bp, 283 predicted proteins | sample 8539281 | NCBI WGS metagenome assembly BNJU01 (sample SAMD00202456, study PRJDB9452) | human saliva metagenome | isolation source: human saliva | place: Japan
CTAGCTTCGACTTACTGCCAGAAAAGGACATTCAATTCCTGTTCCAGCACCCTATCTTCACCTTCCTTCAGCGAGCCTCTTGTCAAAGATTATTCTTCTCCGTCAAATAATCCTTGAAGACCAGCAAAGGGACTATTTTCTTCTTTCTTAATCGCTTGAGCTTCTTGGTACTCTTCCTCTGTCATGATCTTCCAATCATTGCCTTCGATAAACCCTTGTCCAGCCTCCTCTTCTGGAGTGAGGACCTTGAGAGGAATATTAAGCAGGATATTATCCGCTACGCTTTCACTCAGGTCAATTCTGCCCCCTTCAATAGGAAGAATCAGATCTTCCTCAAGAGCCTCGATATCTGCATCAGACTGTACATCCTCAGCGAACACCTCTGTCACAGGGTAGCTTTCTTGGAGTTCAACAGGTTCCATGCTTCGACTAGATGCCAAAACGATGGTGTAGTTCAACTGGTAATCCAAGACATAAAGACCTGTATCATGAGCTACTCGACCTGTCGCTGTCACATTCTTCAAATCAAGAATTTCTGGATTACGCTTTTGCAATTCTCTTAACAAATCCAACTCTTGAGCAAATGCTAGTCCTTCAGGATTTTTACGGATTTCTTGTGTAAATAAATTCATTCTATTGTCCTCAAATCTTCTAGATACTACTAGTATATCATGAAGCTGTCCCTTCAACCAAGATGTCTCCTCAAAAATTTGTTATAATCATGAAAAAGATACAGAGACTAGGCAAATTGGTGTTGTACACAAGGGTCCCACATCTCTTGAACAAAAGATGGTCACTTGCTAGGGCATTGATCAATGTTAGATAGAGGAGAATTCATGAAAGAAATCGGAGCAGTTTTTCGGCAAATACGTGAAAGTCGCCACATCTCTTTAGAGGAGGCTACAGGTGGTGAATTTTCGCGCTCCATGTTATCTCGATTTGAAAGGGGGGAAAATGACCTGACGACGCAACGGTTTTTTCAGGCCCTTCAACAAATCAAAACCAGTCTCAGTGAGTTTTCCCATCTAGCTGGAATCGATCAGCACTCTTTTATTCCCAAATTGTTGAAAGAGCACTATGAAAACATGAGCTTGGAACATGATCAAGCCTTGTACCAAAGCTACCAGCTAGCCTATCAGAAAGATCACAAAAAAGAAGACTTATTAGCCAGCATTATTCTCAAGGCCCAAATGCTTGGCAACTATCCTGAGGTAGAGTTGGCTGCTAGCCAAGAGGAACTAGATTTCCTCTATGACTATCTCTTCTCTGTCATGATCTGGGGAAATTTTGAGTTAAGCCTATTTTCACTGACCTCTCCTCTTTTCTCTAGTCAGCTCTATCGACAATACACAGAGGAATTGGTCCAACGGGAGGACTTCAAGCTTCTCCTAGACTCTTCTCTGCCTGCCCTCAACTCTATTTTTCTCAATGGTTTTTTTCTGGCCATTAGTTCAAAAGAATTTGAAGATGCAACCTATTTTGATCAGCTGATCAAGGACCACTTTTACTCTGAAAACGAAGCCTACCTTCGGACGGTTTATCTCTATGCCAAAGGGGAACTTCTTTATCGAAAGGGAGAAAAAGAAGCTGGTCTAGAAAAGATGGAGCAGGCCATTCAGGTTCTATCCATCCTTGATTGCAAGGTTAGTGCCAACTACTACAAACAGGGTATGCAAGAACTTATCAAGGAATCCTGAAAAGAGAGTGGGACAGAAATCGGTAATTCGTTAGAATTCGATTTCGTCGTCCCACCTCCGCACAGTTGAGTAGGGCTGTAAAAGCTGATGAAATCAGCGTAGTAGAGCCCACTCAACCACTGCGTCTTGCTCGACAATCCAAAGACAATTGAGAGGCTAGGACTTTTGTCCCAGCCTCTTTTTGTTGAAAATATGCAACATTTTGATTTTCTTGTTTTTGAGGTCTACAATAGAACCATCAAGCAAAGAAAGAAGGTTCCTTCCATGATGACCAAACTAAAAAGATACTTCCTTCATTTGTTTCTCAAGCATACCAGCGTCTACCTAAAAGATCAGAAACTTCTTCTCTCTGAAGAGGAGAAATTGGAGGTCTTTAAACAGATTGTTCGATCCATCAAACAAGTCCTAGCAACTGTTCACACGAAGGGGGAAGGTTTATGAAACTCTTAGCTCGTAATAAAATTTTTGCCTTACTCAGTCTTTCTCGCTTTTTGAATACCCTTGGTGCTGCCATCTACAATCTGGTCTTTGTGGTCTTTGCTGCCAGCATGCCGCAACCGAGTCTGGCAGTTGGCATTGCCAATCTCATTGTGTTTATTCCTAGCCTCTTTAGCATTTTTGTTGGGATGAAGGCTGACCATACGAAGAAAAAAGCTAACTGGTTGATCCGCATCGGCTTTCTCCAAGCCATCCTCTTCATCCTTATTGCTCTCATGACCAAGATTCCGGGTTACCTAGCCTTTTCGATTGTTTGCTTCTTAAACATTGTTTCAGATTGTTTGAGTGATTATCGCGGAGGCTTGCAACTCCCCATCATGAAAAAGAACATCTCTAGCGAGGATTTGATGGAGGCCTACTCCTTCAATCAACTACTTAGTATGGTCTGCTCGATTTCTGGACAGGCCCTAGGGGTTTGGCTTCTAGCTATCAGCCATCAACATTTCGCCCTGGTCGCTTCGATCAATGCAGTGACTTTTCTCCTGTCTTCCACTTGTCTCCTGATGAGAAAAAAGCAGCTGACACATGACCCCGTCATTGAGCCCCAAAATAAGAATTCTTTGGTACACGAATGCCAAGAGATGTACCAGAACTCCAAAAGTATTTTTGCAGATGAGGAGATCCACCACTTTGGCAAGTTGCTCTTCTCATTGGTTCTCATCAATGCTTTAGGGGGATCCATCTCTGGCATCTACAATCTGCAACTGCTTCACTCCACCTTCTTTCAGTTGAACTTTAGCCAATCCCTCTTGATCTTAGAAGCTGTGACTATTTTAAGCATGGTCTGGGCTAGTCTGACACCCCACGATTATTTTTCCAAGCAAACCCTCCACCATATCCTCCTGTGGATAGCAGGTGGGCTGACTATGCTTGGGCTCACAAATATTCTGGTGCACTGGGATTTCCTTTCCCTTCTACTCATCACTTTCCTTGGCTATCTTGTTGCAAAAATCAACCCAAAAGTTTCCAGTCTTTTAATGAGTAAATTACCCGCTGAAAAATTAGCTTCTACCTCTAGCTTTTTGGGACTGATGGTCAGCTTTGCCATGCCACTTGGGACAGCTCTCTTTTCTAGTCTAGCTATCTGGAGCCTTCCCCTAGCTTGGGGGATCTTTGCTATCCTTGGTTTCACTACCCTCCTCTTAACAACTAAATAAAAAACCCACCATTGGGTGGATTGAGCTTAAAGACAAAATTATCTTTTATACAATTCTATTAACTTCTATAAAGATAAATACTTTTTATTCTTTAGAGTTATTCAATCATCTACTGAAACTTTCCGCCGTGAGAAAAGTGCTAGAAACAAGGTTGTTTCTAGCACTCGGGAGTTTTGGAACCTTAGGTCCAAAACTAAGTCATGGAACTTCATAGAAGTTCGCTGACGTCCGTACTCACCCAAGGAAAGGTTCTAAGATGATTGTGTCTTCAATCTGAATCCACTGTTTGGTGGATTTTTTTACATATTTCTTAATCTTTCAACCCGCTCAGCAATGGGTGGGTGGGTATAAAAGAGCTTTTGAAAGCCGGATTCTTTTTTAGGATCGTTGATAAAGAGAGCACTACTTGCACTATCAACTTCTCGTTGCATAGGCACACTGTTATCCAGCTTCAAAAGAGCATTAATCATCCCTTGAGGATTCCGTGTTAATTCAACACTGGAGGCATCCGCTAGGAACTCCCGTTGACGAGAAATGGCTAACTGAACCAAAGTCGCCGCTAATGGCGCTAAAACGATAGCAATCAAGGAAAGGATCAGAATAATAATTTCTAAACCACTGCCCCCTTCGCGATCATCATCCCGTCTACGGCCACCGCCCCACCACATCATACGGCCACCAATACTAGAGAGCATGGTGATGGCACTAGCAAGGGCAACCGCAATCGTGGAGATGCGGATATCGTAATTGCGAATATGGCTGACTTCGTGTCCGATGACTCCCTCCAATTCCTCACGGTTCATCACAGCTAGAAGACCTGTCGTTGCTGCAACAGCAGCATTTTGAGGATTGGATCCTGTCGCAAATGCATTCATCGAAGGATCATCTACAATATAAACTCGAGGCATAGGGATTTGAGCTACCATAGCCATATCTTGGACAATATGGTAGAGTTGAGGGGCTTGCTCTTCGGTCACCTCACGCGCTCCGTTCATCCGCATGACGACCTCGGTTGATTGGAAAATCATGCTAAAGGCATAAATCCCACCAATAATCAAAGCTAGGATGACGCCACCAAGTGAGGAGCCTAACCAGAGGTAGCCAACGGCTGCTCCGATGAGAGCCAAGAGTATGAAAAAAGCAATAAGGAGAATCCAGGTTCTCCTTTTATTGCTTGCAATTTGGTCAAAGAGCATATTAGTCTCCTAATCCGCTAAAGTCCACCTTTGGTACTGCTTTTTCTTCTTCAGGCACTTGAAGGAACTCGGCTTGTTTGAAGCCAAACATTCCAGCAATCACATTTGTTGGGAAAGTTTCCAACTTGACATTGTAGTTGCTTGTGACACTGTTGTACAATTGACGAGCATAAGAAATTTTGTTTTCTGTGTTAGTCAATTCTTCTTGCACTGCATAAAAGTTGGTGTTGGCTTTCAAGTCTGGGTAGTTTTTCAGCCACCGCAAAAGATACCTGCCACTTGACGTGAAAGAGCATCACTTGTCGCCATGGCTTCTGCAGGTGAAGAAGCTTGCGCTACTTGTTGACGAAGTTGAGTCACTTTTGCTAGTGTATCTCCTTCGTACTTGGCATAGCCTTTAACGGTTTCGATCAAGTTTGGAATCAAGTCATTCCGACGTTTCAATTGTACATCAATTTGACTCCAAGCTTCACGAGTCTGCATGCTACTTTTTCACCAAACCGTTGTAACCCAACAATTAAAAATGCGAGGACCACAAGGACCCCAAGAATAATCCAAATCATTTTATTGAATTCCTTTCATTTCTTTTAGTACCAGTATATCAAATTTCCCTTATTTTGTGGTAAAATTATCTTATGAAACCAGAAGAATTTTATGTCCGTTTAGCCGACCTTGGCTTCCCATTAACTAATCGACAAAAAGAGCAATACGAACGCTATTTCGAGCTCCTCGTGGAATGGAATGAGAAAATTAATCTCACTGCCATCACAGAAAAAGACGAAGTCTATCTCAAGCATTTTTATGATTCTATCGCTCCCATTTTACAAGGTTTGATCGAAAATCAACCCATCCGTCTCTTGGATATCGGAGCTGGTGCTGGCTTTCCCAGCCTACCAATGAAGATCCTATTCCCTGAGCTAGATGTGACCATCATTGATTCCCTCAATAAGCGAATCAATTTCCTTCACTTGCTGGCTGAAGAGTTGGGCTTGAGCGGAGTACATTTCTACCATGGACGAGCTGAGGACTTTGCACAAGACAAGGCCTTTCGTGCCCAATTTGATATCGTAACTGCCCGCGCGGTTGCCCGCATGCAGGTTCTCTCTGAACTGACCATCCCTTACCTGAAAGTAGGGGGACGTCTCCTCGCTCTCAAGGCCAGCAATGCTCCAGAAGAATTGGAAGAAGCCAAAAATGCCCTCAATCTGCTATTTAGTAAGGTTGAAGACAATCTACAATATGAATTACCAAATGGGGATCCACGCTATATCACTCTTGTAGAAAAGAAAAAAGAAACCCCCAACAAATACCCAAGAAAAGCAGGTATTCCCAACAAGCGACCATTATAAGATGATACTAAAAAGAAGCTGACAGTTGTCAGCTTCTTTTTGAATAAACTAATTTTTTTAACTCTTGCTCTAGGGTATGGTAGTGATGGCGTTCTAAATGAACTCCCTTGGTCGCCACAACCATACTTGCAAAACGGTTGGCAAAAGTTAAGGCATTCTCCACATCTAGCCCTTTCAAAGATGCCACTATAAAGGCTCCCAGATGACTATCTCCTGCTCCTACAGTATCAACGACTTCTGTCGGAAATCCGACCACCTCGTAGAACCTACCATCGTATGCGATCGCTCCTTTTTCTCCCAAGGTGACGATGACTACCCTGCCCGTGTCTTTGGTAGAGCTTCTTAAATTGGGTCAGCAATCTCTTCACAAGCCGAAAAAGCCTTGGCTTCTGCCTCATTGACATGGAGAATGGGGTGGAGATCATAGATGGCTTCCAAACGCTCCTCGGGAATCAAGAGTCCTCGAGGTCCTGGTGCAAAGATGACTTGACCTTTGATTTTTGACACAGATTGAATCAGTTCCAATCCAGTCGGCTCTTCTACTTCAAGGCCACAGAGATAAATAAAATCGTAGCTTTCCTGCTCCAGAGACTGGAGCCATTCTTCTGAAAAACTATATTCTACTCCATGATCTGATAAAAAGGACCTCTCACCATCCGACTCAATAAAGCAATAACAACAACCATTTGCTCCGGTTACTGAGATTGGAGTCTGGATACCCAGCCTCTCGAGTTCTGCCTTGACAAAGTCCCCGTAGACACCTGTCCCCACTGGCGAGATGAAATCAACATTTTGACCTAAAGCATGAAGCACTGAAGTGACATTAAAGGCACACCCTCCAAGTGACCAAGTCTGCTCATGGATATGGGCGTCTCCTTCACGACTCGGTAGTCGATCCAGATAGACCATAACATCACAAACAGTTGAACCAATCACTAAGGCTTTTGACATGGTTTTCCCCCTCCTATTCTCTATCCTCAACATGGAAAAATAACCAGCACCGGATCGTACTGGTTAGTAAAACTAATCACCCCGATAGATCGGTTGCGGTCCAAATGTTTGGGAAACCGGCATGATTTCAATGCGGTTGACATTGACATGCTTGGGTTGTTGGATGAGCCAAGCCACAGTGTTGGCAATGTCTTCAGGCTGAATGGCATGGGCATCTCGATAGAGAGCTTCTACCCGTTTTTCATCTCCTTTAAAACGAACCTCCGAAAACTCGGTCCCTTCGCAGAGACCAGGCTCAATATTGGTCACCCGAATTCGTTTTCCAGCTAGGTCCGCTCGTAGGTTTAGAGAGAATTGTTTAACGAAGGCCTTGGAAGCACCATAAACATTGGCCCCTGGATAAGGCACCGTCCCTGCAGTTGATCCCATATTGATGACATATCCATCATTTCGTTCCACCATTTGGGGGAGGATTTTCCGGGTCAAATAGGTCAGACCGATAATATTGGTCTGAATCATGGTCAACCAATCTGCAAGCTCTGCTTCATGAGCTGGGGCGAGGCCTAGGGCCAAGCCAGCATTATTGACCAAAACATCCACTCTCTCCCAAGCTTTTTGGCAAACTGGCAAGTCGCATGATCCACCTGGAGAAAAATCCATCATATCCATTTGAAAGGGGATAAAGCTTCTCCCAGCTCTTCTTGAAAGAGCCTGTAGTTTTTCAATGCGTCTAGCGTGACGCCAATCACGCGATGCCCATCGGCAACTAAGCGGTGACAAATGGCTTGGCCAAAGCCAGCAGATGCTCCGTTACTAAAAATTGTTTCGCCATTTTTCTTACCTCCAAGGATTATAGAAGCGACCTTTGTTTACCCAAATCAGGACGATACTCAAGATCACCATGAAGATTGACCCCAAGATAATCAAGCGATCACGAGTGGTCATCTCCTGATAGGTGTACCAGGTCCGTTTTTTAATTTTTCCAAAACGACGCAGTTCCATGGCCGTAGAGATCGTTTCAATCCGCTCCAAAAGAACTAAAAATCAAGGGAGAAATCATCTGAAGATTTCCCTTCACCCGTTGGACAAAAGTTGGCCTTTTTGGACAACTCCAGCCTCTTGCTTCTTGCGAGAGCTTGATAATCTGGTATTCCTCCTGCACATCTGGAATATAGCGCAAGGTCAAGCTCACTGAGTAAGCAATCTTGTAGGACACCCCAATCTGGTTGAGACTCGAAGCAAACTGACTGGGATGGGTGGTCATCAAGAAAATGAGAGCTAAGGGAATGGTACACACATACTTCAAAGCTAGGTTGAAGAGATAAAATAACTCTTGGGCTGTAATACTATATGCCCCTAAACCATCTAGAAGAACTGTCTTTGCTCCATAGATTTCTACCCCATATTGAGGGGCAAAAAGATAGACCATCAAGACATTTAGCAGGGCAAAAGCTAAGGCAAAACTCAGAACAAAGGAGATGTCTTTCAAACGAATGCCTGAGGTTGCAAATAAGGAGAGGGCACCTAGACCAATGACCAACAATAAGCGAGTATCGTAACTCAACATGGCAGCTAATGATACCAACAATAAGAAAAGAAGCTTGCTAGCGCCTGATAGGCGATGCAGAAAACTGGTTCCGGCATGGTAGCCGACTAAGCGATTATTCATGACCTTCCCCCTTCTGATTCATATAAAACTGGGTCAAGGCAAGAGGATCGACACCAAGTCGATTTGCCAAGGCGAAAATAGATGTTTCTTTCAAATTAGCCCGTCTCAAAATTTCTGGTTGGGTCAAGAGCTCTGCCGGTGTCAAATCAGCCAAAACCTGCCCATCCATGACCACGACTGCCCGGTCCGAATAATCCAGCATGAGCTGCATATCATGGGTAATCATGACAATGGTATGGCCTTTTTGATGGAGTTCATCAAGGAAATCCATAATTTCCGTATAGTTTCGTTGGTCCTGACCAGCCGTCGGCTCATCGAGGACCAGAACATCTGGTCCCAAGACAAGGATAGAGGCAATGGTCACCCGCTTTTTCTGGCCATAAGACAGAGCAGAGATCGGCCACTTACGAAATTCGTAGAGACCACAGGTTTTCAAGGCTTGATGGACACGACTTTCGATCTGGTCCTCTGGAACATTTCTCAAGCGAAGACCCAGGGCCACCTCATCAAAAATCATGTTGGTCGAGATCATCTGGTTAGGGTTTTGCAGGACATAGCCCACGCGCTCTGCCCGCTCCTTGACACTATCCCCCTTGATATCCTCTCCCTTTGAGAAATAGGTTCCTTCCGTCTGGATGAAGCCACAAATCGCCTTAGCAAGGGTTGATTTTCCAGCCCCATTTTTACCAACAATAGCCAACCGTTGGCCTTTTGGAATGGTTAGAGAAAGATCTTTTAGAATGGGCTGGCTTTCTCGATAGGCAAAGTTCAAATGACCAAGTTCTAGGATTGTCTCTGCCTCTGCTCCTTTTTCAAAATGAGGAGTTGGGATATCCACTGATAAATCCCCAAGTGGTAATTTTTCTACCTTGTCCAAATGCGGTAGCTTGCTGATATCCTGGCCTAACTGGCGAAGAGTCGTTAAATAGAGGGGTTCACGAATCCCATTTTCAGCCAGCAGTGTGGTCCTCAACAACTCATCTGGGCTCCCATTAAAGAGAACTTGCCCTTGATTGATCAAGATGACCCGATCAATGGGACGGTAGAGTACATCCTCCAAACGGTGTTCGATAATAATGGTTGTCGTCCCCTGCTCTTCATGAATCTGATCAATCAGATCTATGATATCCTGACCCGATTTGGGATCTAGATTAGCCAATGGCTCATCAAAGAGCAGGATCGGACTTTCGTCAATCAGGACACCCGCCAAGCTAACCCGTTGTTTTTGCCCACCAGATAAATCTTGAGGCCGATTGCCCAAGAGCTTGCTCAAATCTAAGCGCTCCGCCCAGGTATGGACCCGGGATTTCATGCTTTCCAGCTCCACCATATCGTTTTCAAGGGCAAAAGCCAAGTCTTCTGCAACACTGAGACCAATAAACTGACCATCTGTATCCTGCAAGACCGTACTGACCAAATGAGATTTCTCATAAATACTGAGATCAAAGGCTTCTTTCCCCTGAATGAGGAATTGCCCACTACTGGTTCCCTATAGATATTAGGGATAATCCCATTTAAGCACTGGCCAATGGTTGACTTTCCAGAGCCAGATGGCCCGACAATCAGGACCTTTTCCCCCTTATAAATGGTTAAGTTGATATTTTTCAAAGTTGGCTCAGACTGTGCCTTGTATTGGAAGGAAAAATCCTTCAATTCAATCATTGTTTCTTTCATTTAGTTCGCCTTTTCCCATAAGAGCGCAAATTGGATGGCCAAATCCGCGATTCGATCCTTGCTATCTAAATCCTCATGACTAGATAAGGTTCGGATATCCCATTTTTCTTCCGAGAGGTGGTCTGCTGCGTAGAAGAAATGGCAGAGCTCAAAGTCCCGAAAAGCTGCTAAGGCAGCTACTGCAGAACACTCCATATCCACACAGATAGCTCCTGCTTCCATTCGTCGCTTCATCTTGTCGATGGTTTCCCGATAGGGAGCATCTGTCGTCCACACTTTTCCTGACTGATAGGAAACCTTGTGACTATCCAGAAAAGCTTGGAAGAGAGGAAGACTTTCCTTATTTACTTCCACTTCATCACTAGCTGGAAGATAGTGGTAGCTGGTCCCTTCGTCGCGAAGAGCAGCCGTTGGAATGATGATGGAGGTCGCCTCAATATCTTGGTCCAAAACCCCACAGGTCCCAAAGAGCACCAGTTTTTCCATCCCAAATTGAATCAAATCCTCTATAATCCCTACACAGGAAGCAGCCCCAACTGGTGCATTAAAGACAGCAACCTGTTGGTCTCCAATCGTAATCCCATAGACAATGACTTCAAAGTTGGCCATGGAAGTTCTTGTAATGACCTCATGTTCATAATTTTCAAGGAGGCGCGCAAAAGTTACTCTTGAAAAGCAAGAGATGACTACTTTTGGAAATCCTTCAATGGGACCATGTAGGTCTTGTGGGTTGATAATCGCCTGTCGATTGGCATCAAATTCTTCTAACAGCATCTCTGACTTCTCTTTCATTCATTCTACTTCTAGTCCTCTATTATACCACAAAATCGGCCTCTTTCCTTCTAACAAAGGGGAAAGCAAGCTCACTTGTTCGCCTTTTGTAGTAGAAAATGATACCGAATCTCTCCAAAAGTAAAAGAAAATGGGCCGCTCAACCACTGCGTCTACCGTTGACCTCTTTTATGATGAAAATAGATAACTCTTACTAACTCCTACCTCGCTTTTTTATTTCTTGGCTCGGGAAAAGGGAGAGGGACAGAAATCGATTACCATTTAAAACGACGGTTTCGTCGTCCCTCCCCCGCAAAGTTGAGTAGGCCCGTCCAAGCGAGAATTAGAGCGTGGGAAGGGCCACTCAACCACTGCGTCGATCGTTAACCTCTTTCCTGATACAAAAATGAGAACTTCAATGATTCCCTCCTCGCTCTCTCGTTTCTTGGCTCGGGAAAAATTCGTTTACAAAACGAATTTTTTCTGCTATACTTCTTAGAAGCAAAGGTTTTTAATGTCATCCTGTGAGGTGACAAAGACACAGAATATGAATAATCTGAGGGCCCTTGCTATGCAAAAAATTCATGGGCTCTTTTTTGGTGCCCAAAAGTGAGGTTATTATGAAAGAAGAATCAACTGTTGATTTGCTCCTGGATGTCGATCAAAGTCCGGCACCCCTAAAAGGAATCTTATTAAGTTTCCAACACGTTTTCGCCATGTTTGGGGCAACCATCCTGGTACCACTCATCTTGGGCATGCCCGTATCCGTTGCCCTCTTTGCATCAGGGGTTGGGACACTGATCTATATGACTTGTACCGGCTTTAAAGTCCCTGTCTACCTCGGCTCTTCCTTCGCCTTCATCACAGCCATGGCTTTGGCAATGAAGGAAATGGGAGGAAAAGTCGATGCAGCCCAAACAGGGGTTATCCTGACCGGTCTGATCTACGTGCTAGTCGCTGCAGGGGTTAAAGTAGCAGGCACTCGCTGGATTGACAAATTGCTTCCTGCCGTTGTCATTGGACCTATGATTATCGTTATTGGTCTTGGACTTGCAGGATCAGCCGTTAAAAACGCTGGTTTTGTCGAAGGGGGAGATTGGAAAAATGCCCTTGTTGCTGTCGTGACCTTCCTGATTGCCGCCTTCATCAACACCAAAGGAAAAGGTTTCTTCAAAATCATTCCTTTCCTTTTCGCCATTATCGGTGGTTATGTCTTCGCAGTTTGCTTGGGCTTGGTGAACTTTGATCCGGTCCTCAAGGCTAACTGGTTTGAGATTCCTGGTTTCTATCTTCCTTTCAATACGGGTGGGGCCTTCAAACAATACAACTTGTATTTCGGTCCTGAAACCATCGCTATCTTGCCAATCGCTATCGTAACTATTTCAGAACACATCGGTGACCATACGGTGCTTAGTCAAATCTGTGGCCGTCAATTCTTGAAACAACCGGGACTTCATCGTACCCTTCTTGGTGACGGGATTGCTACATCTGTTTCGGCCTTTCTTGGTGGTCCAGCCAATACCACTTACGGTGAAAATACAGGCGTTATTGGGATGACTCGCATCGCTTCTGTTTCCGTTATCCGAAATGCAGCCTTGATTGCTATTTCCTTGAGCTTCCTTGGTAAATTTACTGCTCTCATCTCTACCATTCCAAACTCTGTTCTCGGTGGGATGTCCATCTTGCTCTATGGGGTTATCGCAAGTAATGGTTTGAAAGTCTTGATCAAAGAACGCGTTGACTTCAGCTTGATGCGCAACTTGATTATTGCAAGTGCCATGTTGGTTCTTGGACTTGGTGGAGCAATTCTGAAACTTGGTCCAGTGACCCTATCAGGGAACAGCCCTCTCCGCTATGACAGGAATCATCCTTAACTTGATCTTGCCACATGAATCAAACTAAAAGAAAAAGTTCTCAACACTGAGAACTTTTTTTATTAGAGTTGGGCTAATTGCAACAAGCGTTCTTTGGACAATTTTTTAATTTCAATTTGATTAGCATCCAACAATTCAAATTCACTCGAGTCCAAAGCATCCAGTAGGGCTTCTAAATTCACAGCAGCCACCGGCTTATAACTCTCTGGCATATCAGGATTTCCAGTGATTTCCACTAGGTTCACTTTCCAGTCGATGACCTCATCCATATTGACCTTCTCTACAAACTCAGCAGGTACAAAAGGCACACGTGGCAAGACAGTATCCGTATCTTCTGTTAGACTGTAACTGCCAATAATGCCTCCCGTTTCGTTCTGACGGTAGAAACGAACTTGACTAAAGAAGGCGGAGCTGTATTGAACCTTTTTAACCACTTGACTGAACTCCTCTAAAGGTTGAGCGGAGTCTAAAATTTTACGAAGGAGCTCACGATCCAAGATCACAGAATGAGCAAATCCCTGAAGTTGATATTGATGAAGGTCTGGATCTTTTTCTAGATTCTGTAGATTCTTCAGCAAATAGTTCTCATAGTCAAAAGAGAAAATAGAATCTGCGTCATAGCTGGTTCCTAAATTATCGTGAATCTCATTTCCCAACTGGCGAGCTAGGGCACTGAGCCATTCCAAGATGAGTCGCCAATCTTCAAGGGTGGCAAAATCTGCAAGGATGAACTGATAAGCATGCTCTTGATCCAGATAACGAAGGATGATCGGCAAGCAACTCTTGCCATAGCGGATACACATCATGGCTGGAAAATCTTTGAGAGAGCGACCAAGCATGGCTTCCTCAAAACTGTAGGTAAGAACTCCCTCCACCAAATTCAATACATCTTTAGCTGGCATCACTTTTTGATAGCCAAACATACTCTTTTTATTTCGAATTGAAAACACAACTGACATTTGTTTTCTCCTTTTTGTAATCGCTTACCAAATTATAGCACAAATTTTCATGACTTTCCATAGAAAAAAACAGCCAAAAGGCTGCTTTTGAATGTAGACAAATTATTGTGCTACATTAAACAGCTAGATGACTTTCAAAACATGACTTTTATTTTTTAGTCATTAAAGAAGATGAAAAACTTTCCGCTGTGAGAAAAAGTGCTTGAACCAGTGTAGTTCAAGCACTCGGGAGTTTTGAAACCTTAGGTTCAAAACTAAGTCATGGAACTTCGTAGAAGTTCGCTGACGTCCGTACTCACCTAAGGGAAGTTTTTCAAAAGACTTTATCTTCAATCTGAAATAGCCAAAAGGCTGTTTTTAACTTATGCAAGAGTTCCATCAAGCGTCTCACCGATAACGGCCAAACGTTCAGCAACCTCTGCTTGTGACAAGTTGTATTCTTCGACATAACGATTGCGTGGATGAACACGACACTCATGGGAGCAGCCACGGAGGTACTTGTCTTCGTTCTCTTCTGAAGTCAAGATGCGACGGTTACAGAAAGGATTTCCACAGTTGACATAGCGTTCACATGGTGTTCCATCAAACCAGTCTTTTCCAACAACGCTTGGATCGACATGGTTGACATCGACAGCAATCCGCTCGTCAAAGACGTACATCTTCCCATCCCATAGTTCTCCTTGAACTTCTGGGTCTTTTCCGTAGGTTGCAATTCCGCCGTGCAATTGACCGACATCTTTGTAGCCTTCACGCACCATCCAACCTGAGAACTTCTCACAACGGACGCCACCTGTACAGTAAACTACGACACGCTTGTCCATGAATTTTCCTTGTTATCACGGACCCATTGTGGCAACTCACGGAAATTGCGGATATCTGGACGAATAGCGCCGCGGAAGTGTCCAAGATCGTACTCATAGTCGTTACGAGTATCAAGGACAACTGTATCCTCGTCTAGAAGAGCTTCTTTAAATTCTTTTGGAGACAAGTAAGCACCTGTCGTTTCAAGGGGATTGATATCGTTATCGAAGTTATCATCCTCTAATCCAAGGTGGACAATCTCTTTCTTATATCGTACAAACATCTTCTTGAAAGCTTGCTCTTCTTCCTCATCAATCTTGAACCAGAGGTCTTCCATACCAGGAAGGCTGTGAACATAGTCCATGTATTTTTGCGTCGTTTCGTAATCACCAGAAACGGTTCCGTTGATTCCTTCATCAGCAACTAGGATACGTCCCTTGAGCCCGATTGATTTACAGAAAGCCAAATGATCAGCCGCAAATTGTTCTGCGTTTTCGATGGGAACATATTTATAGTAAAGTAAAACACGAATAGGTTTTGCCATAAGATTCTCTTTTCTAAGATTAAATTATCAGAATTTTTCATTCAACTATACCAGTATACTCTCCCGAGAAAACGAATGCAATTTATTTGACTGAAAAATAAAAGCCTGGGGTTCCAGACTTTTACACGACGAAAATAAGACTCCGACTACCTACTCTTCCTTTTCCAACTGGTCTAGATAGGCTTCATAGCGTTTTTTCTCTACTTTTGCAAGGAGCATCACAAGGGAATTCATCCCCCATACAATCGGAAGATTCAGGAGAAATGTGATAGGAAGCACCAGCAAAAATTTTGAATGAAAGGGATTATTGTGATAGATTGCTTGGTTTAATTGAAAATTTTGAGCCCAGATGAATAAGGAGAGAACACAAGTTACAGTAATAATCCCCATTAGATTGAGGTAACTATAGCTGATAAACCGTACACCCAATCGTTGACAACGAACCGAATAATACAATCCTGAAACAATGAGTAAGGTTACGACCATGATTGGACTCAGTCCAGGATTGGTCGTAAACATAGATCCCACACTAAAAACTGCTAAGGCGAGGAATAGAAAACTAGCCGTTTCAGCACCAGCCTTATTGGCCAGTCCTTCTTCTCGTTCATCTATAATTTGTTTGTTCAACAATTGTAATCTCATTTATTCCTCCTCTAACTCTGCCTCGATCTTCTTTTGTTTTTTCCGATTGATAAGAGCAAGTGGTTTCTCTAACAGATAAGTCAAAAGGGCAAAGACTAAAATAGCAAGGACGATTTTGAGCAGATACTTGGGACTGAACATAAAGCTCATCGTTTCGCGCTTCCCAATCACATCCGTTGCGATCACAAATAAGGAAAATAAGACGCCTGCCCCGATGCGGCTGAACCAGCTATCTTTTTCTAACATATCTCGAATGTCGATCCCTGAGCTGATCCTTCTCACAAAGGCATAAACTCCCATGACAATCAAGAGAATAAGTTCGGGAATATAGGCTACTAGCTCTAAGTCCAGAATACTAGCTTTCACAAAGGCTGATAAGGCGATAAAGCAGGTCATTCCTAGAACAAGTTCCCCCGCAATTTTTCCATCAAGCAGCATGGTCCGTTCATCTTTTACAATTGGTTCTTTCTTTTGTTTCATATGTTTCCTCTTTCTATTGTTAAAACTGTTACTCCCAGAACAGTTGATCCAGCGTCTTATCCAAGGTCTTACAAATGGCTAGGCAGAGGCTGAGGGTTGGATTGTACTTCCCTGCCTCGATCAGGCCAATGGTCTGACGTGTCACCCCGATGGCATCTGCAAGATCCCCCTGGGTCATATCATGCTCGACCCGGGCCATTTTTTAATTTGAGATTTTTCGTCACATGCTTTTTCCTTTCTTGTTTTTTATAACTCTATTATACACTATATTTTTCTATTTTGCAACATATATTTTACATTTTGTAAAAAAATATTTTTGGTAAACAAAAAGCCTGGTTTCCCAGACTTTATCTTCTTATTTATGATTAGTCTTTAGACAAACTTCCATCTTTTGTTTGAGTCCGTGCATAAGCAATCAAGAGAAGAGAACCTGCAATAGCTACAACTAAAAGCATTGACAGAACCTGCTACAACACCTTGTAGGAAGACCTTGTTTGCACTTTCTTTGTAGATCATCACATCCCCAATCGGAGCAATCAATCCCCAAATAAGCAAGTTGGCAATGACTTGTACGACGTTAAAGACGATCAATTCTTTCTTGGTCACTTCTCCTTTTAGGTTACCGATTTGCTTGCGGAAGATACCAACAAAGAGTCCAAACAAGCCACTAGAAATGATCCAAGTCCACCAGAGGCCATAAGTCATCGCATCTTTAATGGCATGACCGATAAAGCCCATTAAGAAACCAACAATCGGACCAAAGATCACACTAAAGAGGGCTTGAAGAGCGTATTGCAATTGAATGTTGGTATTTGGAGCTGGCGCTGGAATTGGGATCATCGCAATGACCACAAAGAGGGCCGCTCCAACCCCGATGGCTACAACATCCTTAATTGTAAAAGCTTGTTTTTGTTTCATATTTTATCTCCTATTAATTTTCCATTTTTCTAATTTCGATATGCCAAGAAGCCCCAACTCCTACATTATAGGCCTTGGCAAAGGATCCCTGGTTGATGGCAAGACCAACACGGTAAAGGGAATTGATATAAAGGATTGGCTGTCCAATCCGCACGTCGGCGAAAGACTTGCCGTAGGTTACTTGGTTTTGGTAAACCAGCATGTCATTGTTATAGATGGTCACTTCAAAGCGTTCCCCAAATTCAGGTTCCAAATGATTGAACTCTTCTCGAGTAATCGAAGTCCAGAGAGAACCAAAGCGTACATCCAAGATGTCAACTGCTCCTTTGACAAGATTGTCCTCCATAACAGTTTCCACCACAGGGATTTCTACAATGTGTTCGACACTGAGTTCTGGTCCCACTTCCTCAAAGCTGATATGGCCACTGGCTAACTTAGCTCCTGTATAGGCATAGACATCACGCCCATGGAAGGTATAAGAAAACTCTGTATTGGCCCGGCGGTTCTTCACCTCTGAAATCTCACGGATAGCAACAATCCCTACATGTTTTTTGATGAAAGAGAGGGTTCCATTATCTGGAGTAACAATGTATTGATTCTTCGCCGTTTTAGCTACCACACTCTTTCGTTTGGATCCAACACCTGGATCGACGACCGAAACAAAAGTTGTCCCTTCTGGCCAGTAGTCTATCGTCTGAAAGAGGCGGTAACTTCCTTCAAAGATATTGTAAGGGGTAATGTCATGGGTCAAGTGATGAATCTTAAGGGTGGGTGATTCCTCTAAAGCAACCCCGATCATAGCAGAGACAGCCCCATCCACCAGACCGAAGTCTGACTGAAGAACTAGTAAATTATTGTGCATATTTTTTCTCCATCATGTCATTTTCTATCTAGCTTTTGATAGACCAACTGTCCCAGAAGATAACCTAGTAGAGCTCCAAGAAGAAGGGTCAATAAAAACCAGCTCACCGTCTCCATATTTGACGGTACCATAACGCGTTCAATATAATCCATCGACTTCCCACGGGCTAGTAAAGAAGCACGGTAACTAGCTGGTTGGATCCACATCATGAGAATGGGGCCTGTCGTCGTAAAGGAAAAGAAGAGGAAGGAAAGCGCATTGCCTAACTTCGACTGGTAGTGGCCACGAGCTGCGACCAATTCAGCCAAAAGCCCCCCAACAAGAGCAGGAAGAAAGGCTCCAGCTCCATGACGAGTGAAAAGGAAAAAAGCACCAATCACAAGAGCAACTACTTGAATAGCTCCTGTCCGTTGAATTTTCTCAACATAGACGCGATAGATTCCTCCACCAACTAGGGCAGAGAAGGCTGGAGCATAAAACATATTCCCTCGATGGTCAACCAGACTTCCAAGCAGGACGCCTAAACCAATGGCAAGAAAATACAAGCCTGCAAAGGCTGCAACCTGCTTAAATTGATGTTTCTGTATCATGTTCATATACCTAACCCATCCTTACCGGTGACTAATTTTCTTGGTCAAGAAATCACCGATAAACTGAATAAAGAAGATCAAAAGCAGAATCAAGAAGGTTGCTAGCAAGGTGACATCATTATTAAAGCGTTGGTAACCATAGGAAATAGCCACGTTTCCGAGACCACCGGCTCCAATCGCACCCGCCATGGCTGTTTCACCAACCAAGGAAATAAGAGTAACAGTTGTGACACGAATCAAATCTGGAAGACCTTCACGAAGATAGACACCAACAATATCCCAGAAGGTCGCTCCACTTGCCTGTGCTGCTTCAATCACACCTCGGTCAAGCTCAGATAAAACGACTTGAACTTGGCGAGCAAAGAAAGGAAAGACAGCTAAAGATAGGGGAACTAAGGCTGCTGTAGGACCGATCCCAGTTCCGACAATCATACGAGTGAAGGGATTGATCAGGCTAGCAAGATGATAAATGGAATCGCACGGAAGATGGAAGTGATTTTATCCAAGATCTGGAAAACCAATTTATTCTCGATAATCCCACCTGGTGCTGTCAAGACTAATAATAAGCCTGCAATGAGTCCCAATAAACCACCAATCACAAAAGATATAAAGGTCATGTAAAGGGTCAGATAAATCGCTGTTCCCCATCCAGCTTGGCCACTCCAGCCCATCCGGTAAACATTTGGTAGATAGGTTTGAATAAAGTCAATCATGCATTACTCCCTTCTTTTAAGACACGAACAGAAACACCTGCCGCTTGTAAATCCCGTTGCGCTGCAGATAGGTTGGCTGCTTCTCCAGTCAGGATAACAACCAACTCACCAACAGGGGTATGATCCAAAATTTCAATATTTCCGTGTAGAATATTTGCAGACACTTGGTACTGTTTATAAATATCGTTGATAATCGCTGTGTCTGTCACCGAACCAGAATATTTCAAATGGGCTAAAACAGAATCCGCTGGCAATTGCTTAACAATTTGTTGCTGGTTGATTTTCACCATAGCTTCATCGATTCCTGTTGCTGTTGTGATGAAGTCTTGTGTCAATTCATTCTTAGGATTAGAGAAGATATCTAAAACAGAACCTTCTTCAATCAATTCACCATTTTGCATAACAGCAACCCGATTGGCAATGTCTTTGACAATTTGCATTTCGTGGGTAATCAAGACTACTGTCAAGCCCAACTTCTGGTTCAGCTCTTGCAGAAGAGCAAGGATTTGTTTGGTCGTTTTTGGATCTAGGGCAGATGTTGATTCGTCAGAAATCAAAATCTTTGGATCGTTGGCGAGCGCACGCGCAATCGCCACCCGTTGTTTTTGTCCACCTGACAATTGAGCAGGATAGTTGTCTGCCCGATCTGACAGTCCTACTAGTTCCAACAACTTGGCCACTTTTTCAGCCTTTTGCTCTTTAGACAAATTTGAATGTTTGAGGGCGAAGGCCACATTTTCAGCTGCAGTCATTTGGGCCATAAGATTGAAGTGTTGGAAAATCATACCAATGTCCCGGCGTTTTTGGCGTAAAGCCGCAGCATTTAAGGTCACCTTATCTTGATAGATGACATCGCCATCTACTGTGATAGTACCTGCTGACGGTACTTGTAAGAGATTGATGACCCGTACAAGCGTTGACTTCCCTGCACCAGAATACCCAACAATCCCGTAAATATCCCCTTCATTGATATGAATGGTCACATCCTTCACGGCTGCAATTTCACGTTTTTTCTGATGAAAGGTAACATCGATATGGTCCAGTTTGATAATTTCTTTACTCATAACTTGTGATTAACTCCTTAATTAATTCAATATGGGTATAGTAGTCTGCAAATTTTCACATTCTCATCCCCACCATGATCTCGACTATTGGCATTTCCGATACCAAAGGCAGCCATTGGAACTTGCAAGGCCTCAAAGACCGTATGCATGGGCCCAGTGCCTGCAGTTGTCGGAAGGACACAGACCCCTTCTGGATAAAAGCGTTTGGCCAAATCTATCACGTTGAGAATGGACGGTGCACTCATATCACTCCGATAGCTCATTTCCCCTAGTGTGAAAATAAGTTCAATCTTCTCATAGCCATTCTGATCCAATTGTTTACGGATCAACTCCAAGACTTGTTCAGGCTCCAAGCCTGGCACCAACCGAACTTCCATCTTGGCTCGAGCTTCTGCAGGGAGAATCGTCTTAACTCCTTGTCCCTGATACCCTGTTCCCAACCCTTCAATGTTCATAGCTGGCTCAAAATAAAAACGTTTTAAGAACTCACTTCGTTCCTCTTTTAAGATAGGCAATTGGAGATTGTAGATTTCTGTCACATCGTCCGCCGTTTTATTGGCATAACGATCAATCAGGGCCAGCTCCCGCTCGTTAGGCTCCTCAATCAAGTCATAGAGGCCATCCACCAGGATACGACCGTCTTTATCTCGAAGACTGGACAAACCATTGAGCAGATACCAAGATGCTGATTCTACCACTCCACCATAGCTGGAATGGATATCCACATCTGCACTTTTGACCACCATGTCAAAGGTAACAATCCCCTTGTTGCCACCGGAGATTTCCAGTTCCCCTTGTTGGTTACGAGTCCCTTGTTCCCAGACTAAGAGATCTGCCCCACGCAAGTGTTTTTTGTGTTTGGCTAGATACTTATCCAGGTCGGTCGAAGCAGATTCTTCTGCTCCTTCGATGATAAAGGTAATGTTGACCGGCAGGTCGCCATTCTCACGGATATATTTTCGAATAGCCGTCAAGCGTGCTGTAATATGACCCTTGTCGTCATCTACCCCTCGACCATACATGGTCCCGTAATGGACCGATAGCGTAAAGGGATCACTCGTCCAAGGTTGGTCACCATCTGCTGGAACGGTATCATAATGGTTGTAGAAAATGATGGTCTTCGCGTCCGGATTGGGTGAAACAAATTTAGCAATGACAAATGGCGCTGTGTAACTGTCATCCACAGTTACCTTAGCTCCTGCAGCTGTGAAAATTTCTCCCAAATAGGTCGCCACTTCCTTTAAGCCAATCTGCTGGGCAAAGATGGACCGCTTGGAAATGAGGGTTCTCAGGACTTCAAAATAATGCTGAGCCACCTCATCATTTTCAAATTTGCGTATTTGTTCTGTCTCTCTTGGATTGGACATCATTTCCTCCTACTATACACGATAAGAGGTAGAGAAAACCTTCTCCACCTCTCTATTCATCCTCTCAATTACCAAACTGGTTGGTCCATACCGTCTGAAGATTCTTCAATGACTTTCTTCACGTTGTCAGTATGGTAGGCTTAATAATGGCTTCGATTGCTTTTGCTTTATCAGATGATTTCCAATCTTTCTTAGTTGCAATCAAGTTGTACCATTGTTTAGAGTTGCTGTTTGCTTTTTCTACAAAGAGAGCTTTCTTGTAATCAATACCTGCTTCACGAACAAAGGTGTTATTGATGATTGCTGCATCAACTGATGGAAGTGAAGAAGCTGTTTGAGAAGCGTCCAACTCAGAAATTGTCAAGTTCTTTGGATTGTCTTTGATGTTGCTGATGGTAGCCAATTCCCCATCTTTTGTATCCAACTTGATCAAACCAGCTGATTCCAATACATACAAAGCACGGCTTTCGTTTGTTGGATCGTTTGGTACTGCAATGGTTCCTTTTTCAGGAATGTCTTTCACATCTGTGTATTTGTTCTTCCCATCTTTAGTACCAGAGTAAAGACGGATTGGCGCAATGTAAGTATCTGCTACAGAAACTAGATCTGCGCTGTTTTCTTTGTTCCAGTTTTCAAGGTAGTTGTAATGTTGGAAAGCGTTGATATCCACATCTCCATCACGAACAGCTTGGTTTGGTTGTGAGTAGTCTGTAAACTGAGTGAATTCCAATTTGATGTTTGCTTTTGCATCATCCAAGTTCTTTTGCACTTCTTTCCAACGTGCTTCTTCTGTATCACTTAAGTTCATCACCCCAACTTTAACAGTTGTCACACCATCTTTATCAGATGATTTAGATGATTTTGAAGACCCACATGCTGCTAAGGCAAAGGTTGCAACGGTAGCAAGAGCTGCTACACCAAAAAGATTTGTTAATTTCATATTCTTTCTCCTTATGATGTTTTTAAATAACCTTATTTAATATCAGAAGCTTCTGGAAGGTAGGTTCCACCGAAGTACTTCTTAGACAACTTTTCAAGCGTCCCATCTTCGTACAACTCTTTAATCCGTTTGTTGACGAAGGTTTCCAATTCTTTTTCACCTTTGGCAAGGATTGGGTAAACGTATGGTTGTTGATCGCTTGGAAGTTCAATCACTTCCAAATTATCTAACCCTTGGTCCTTGATTAAGGCTTCAACTGTCAAACGTTCAAAAATCTTATAATCTGAACGGCCATCGCTCAAATTAGCAAGAATAGATTGAATGGTCCCATCTGTATATTTGAGCTCTGTTGGATTATCCTTGTGCTCTTCATTGTATGCTTCCAATTGTTTCGCTGTAGAAGTTCCTTGGATGACCTCTGTAGACTTGCCACCGATATCATCCAGTGACTTGATCCCTGAATCTTTGCGAACCACTAGGACCACTGGGTTCTTTGCGTATGGATTTGGGTACAAGTATTTTTCCGCACGTTTTTTATCGTAGCTAAGGTTGCTGATACCGATCTGGTAACGATCACCGTCTAAGCCCGCAAAGATAGAAGACCACTCTGTCTTATTAAAGTTGACTTCATACTTATCTGAACCTTTGAAGATTTCACGCATGACTTCGATTTCATAACCAGTCAATTCCCCGTCCTTATCATAGGTGAAGGGTTTGGTTGTTCCAACTGTTGCAACTTCAATGGTCCGTTTTTCCACTTGTTTTTACTTGATGACTTGGATGAGCAGGCTACCAAAGTCCCTAACTGCTGCTAAGCCTCACAAGGCTTAAAACCAACATATTTGATGAATTTATTCAATTTCATTTATTCTCCTTTTTCACTAAAATTGTTTATTCCTCTTAAAAAAACAGCTTTTTCCATCATATCAAAATTCCTGACTCTTGGGTATTATATTTTCTTTATGGCAGTGATAGGTTTTACCTATCACGTCTCATTTGGTTGAAAATTTTTCCAGTAAAGCGAGGGCATTTTCTACGTAATATGGAACTGATACTGCAAAAGCTGCATCATCTATGACCATGCTATCATGGTGGAGATCCGGTGCATCCGCTGCACCATTCGATCCGATAAAAGCAAAGACTCCAGGGATTTTCTCTTGATAGAAGGCAAAATCTTCACCCGCTGTCGATGGCTGGGCCTCAACAACTTCTGCAAAAGACTTGGACCAACGAAAGACTTTTTTAGCCAAAGCCTTATCATTATAGGTAACCGGTGGTGTCTTGCCCCAATCAAATTGGACCATGACTCCCGTGCTGTTGGAGATCTGTTCGATCACGCGAATGAAATCCGCCTTGAGCCGTCTCTGGAGATCCGGATTAAAGGTTCGAATGGTTCCTTCAAAGTAACCAGACTTGGGAAGAACATTCCAGGTTGAACCAGCTTCGATATGGGTCACCGATAGGACAGCTGTCTCAAATGGCGAAACCGTACGCGAAACCAAGGTCTGCAACTGCTGGACCATACTAGTGATTGCTACAACCGTATCCAAACCGAGATCCGGTCGAGCTGCATGACTGCTCACCCCAGTGACAGTCACCTTGAACTTTTCAACACCCGCCATCATGGCGCCTGGACGCAGGGCCAACTGACCCGCAGGCAATGACGGCATGTTGTGAAATCCAAGGATGGCCTGTACATTCTCTAGGAGCCCGGTCGCTAATACCGCAGATGCTCCTTCAGAAGTCTCCTCAGCCGGCTGAAAAATCAACCGAACCGTTCCCTTTAAGTCTGTTTCCATACCTTTTAGGACTTCTGCAGCACCTAATAGGCTCACCTGATGGAAATCATGGCCACAGGCATGCATGACACCAGGGTTTTGACTTTGGTAGTCAAGTCCCGTGTTCTCCTGAATTGGAAGGGCATCAATATCTGCGCGAAGGGCAATGACTGGTTGACCGCTTCCGATTTCAGCAATCAGACCGGTTTTTAATCCACTGTTTAAAATGCGTACACCAAGCTTTTCCAAATAGGCTTTGAGATAAGCTGTAGTTTTGTATTCTTGTCCAGATAACTCCGGATGCTGATGCACGTAATGCCGAATGGGCACTAGATGTTCATAGGAAAATGATACCATTTTTCGTCCCCTTTCTAGCATAGTTCTATTCTATCACTGCCTCCCCTATTCGTCTAATTCCTATTTTTTTCTCTCTCAGTTATAGCCAGGAACTATATCATTATTTTTTGGACCTCTGCCTTCCTTCCTAAAAATGCAAACCTAAAGAAAAAAACCTTTGAAGAAATTATCTTCAAAGGTCTATTTCTATTAGAATCCATCTACGTTAGTGTAGATCTTTTGCACGTCCTCATCATCTTCAAGAACGCTGTAAAGTTTTTCAAATGTTTCCAAATCTTCACCTGACAACTCAACTTCTGATTGAGGAATCATTTCCAATTCGGTTACTTGGAATTCTTCGATACCAGATTCACGCAAAGCAACGATCGCCTTGTGAAGGTCAGTTGGAGCAGTGTAAACAGTGATTGTTCCTTCTTCTGCTTCAACATCATCTACATCCACATCTGCTTCCAACAAAAGCTCAAAGATGGCATCCGCATCATCACCTGCAAAGACGATGACCCCCTTGTTGTCAAAGAGGTAAGATACAGAACCAGAAGCTCCCATGTTCCCGCCGTTTTTACCAAAGGCAGCACGCACATTGGCCGCTGTACGGTTAACATTTGAAGTCAAGGTATCAACGATCAACATGGAACCATTTGGCCCAAATCCTTCGTAACGTCCTTCTGTAAAGGTTTCGTCTGTGTTTCCTTTTGCCTTATCGATCGCTTTATCAATTACGTGTTTTGGCACTTGCGCTTGTTTGGCACGGTCGATAACGAATTTCAAAGCAGTATTCAATTCTGGATCTGGCTCACCTTTTTTAGCGGCTACATAGATTTCTACTCCGAATTTCGCATATACTTTTGAGTTAGCGCCATCTTTGGCAGTTTTCTTGGCTACAATATTGGCCCATTTACGTCCCATGAGGATTCTCCTTGTGTTTGATTCATATTATTTTCAATCTTTAACATTATATCACAAATCGTCCACATTAGACTAGATTTTTCTATTTTTAACGGGGGAATTCATGCGAATTTTCTATGAGTTGGAAACTTTAAATAGCTAGTCTAACTATAAAAAAAGACTCTCTTTTAGAAACTTAGTAATGGTCTTTAAAAGAGAGAAAAGCGACACCTGACTCATCTAGCATATAAATCAGGCGATTCTCTGCATCAATCCGTCTTGACCATGCTCCTTGAAAGTCATATTTCAAGGGCTCAGGCTTACCAATCCCAGTAAATAGATCCCTTTGGATCTCTTTAATAAGGCTATTAATCCGCTTCAGTGTTTTTTTGTCCTGACTTTGCCAGTAACAATAATCCTTCCAGGCCTCTTCTGTAAATTTGAGTAACATCCGTTACCCCTCAATCTCATGGAGTTGAACCTGACCAGCTCGGACTTCTGCCATACCCCGCAAGACCTTATCTGACAAGTCCTTGTTATGAGCTAGTCTCAGGGTTTCTTGTAGGCTGTCCCACTCGCTCTTAGAGATGACCACAATATCTTCATCAGGATTCTTATTCACGACTGTCAAAGGCTCAAACTCATCGTTCACCTTCTTCATATAATCCTTCAAATGATTGCGGAATGTTGAATAAACGACTGCTTTCATGACCATACCTCATTCTACCTCTTTTCTATTATTATACATGAAAAAGAAAAACTTGTCAGGAACTTGTACAAGTTTTTCCCTCTCTACCTAATTATTCGAAAAAAATTTTAAATTTGGCAAAAACAAAAAAATCCATTGTCTAAAAAAATTTTTAGTCAATGGATAAACACTATTTTCGTGCATCATAACGTTCTTGCCTTACGTGAATGTGGGCAGAAAAAATTTACGTGAAACTTTCTATTCTTCCACTCTCACTGGCACCCGGCCCCAGATTTGTTCAGGCAATTGGGGGTGACCTAGCTGATACACCTGATCCGCTTGCTGGCTCAAAGCATCCCAAGGTTCCTTACCGATTCGGGTCACGATTTCTACTGATTTTTTCAAGCCTTTGAGGTGGGCTTGTCCCTTTGCGGAAAATCCTAAGACATGAATGGCATCGGGAAGAGCTTGATCCATCACCCCTACCAAGATGTAGGTCAAAATGCGGCGCACGCGCGCCTTGGTATAGCGCTTGGTTGCGACTTTCTCCACCAGGTCTTCCACAGAACTAGCACTTCGAACCGCATCCTTTATCCGATTGGCCAGTTCTTCATTGACTTGAAAAATCTGTGTCAAATCCGGATGGGTTAGGATTTGATAACGGAGCAGTTGGTCATAATCCTCCCAAGACACCTGCGGAGCCGACTGAAAGAGCTGGCTATTGGGCATGAATTTAGCGACAAAGTCCTGATCTTCCTTGTGCAGGCGTAGACTAGTCGCAGAAGCATAGTCCCCTTCTTTTTCTTCTGAATGGTAGCCTGCTCCCTGGCGTTGAATAGGCTTGAGCGCAATCCCCTTCCCAGCACAGGCCTTGGCATAGGCCAAGCCCAGAATATGGTTAGGAGTATCTCCTGTGAACTCCACTCCGGCAAAGGTTTCCCACATTTTTTGGGTCTTTTGTGGATAGGATAAATCATCAGGAAGGCTTCGCAGGAAAGCTTCCATTTCCGATGATTTCTCCGAGTAAACTGTCGCAATTGCTTGGTAATCCAAGACTTCTTCTGTCCCAAAGGTCAAATGGTCGATTCCCAGACGGGACAAAATCTCTACCGCTCCCTTGGCAAAATGATCAGCAGACTGAACAGCCACGAGAAAGGGGAGCTCGACCACCAGATCCGCTCCATTTTCCAAAGCCATCTGAGCCCGTGTCCACTTGTCTACAATGGCAGGCTCGCCACGTTGAACAAAATTTCCAGACATGGCGACGATTTTCACCCCTTCTGCCTGTTCCAGCAGGTACTTGTGTCCATTGTGAAAGGGATTAAATTCAGCAATAATACCTGTAACTATCATGCCGTCCTACTTCTGCGCTACGAAGAACCAACGTTTGCTGGTCTTTGTTGGCTCCTTATCTTCAAAGTCTGCGTACAATTTGAAAGATTTAAAGCCAGCCTGCTCCAATAAGATGTCATAGGTTAAAACTTCATAGGTGCGTTCCTCATGAACTTCATCGAGCCGACTAAAGGAGCCATCTTCTTCTTGGACAAAAAGGTCAGCTCATGGACGATGGAGTGGGGGGCTTCATCCTCATAGGTATCCCAGAGCATTGCAAAATCTTCCGCATTTTCGTGGTAAGAATAGCCTGGGAAGACCTCATCTGTCTGGTAGGTCGAATGGACATCAAAGATAAAGACTCCGTCCTCATTGAGGGCATTATAGACTTCTCTGAAGACATCCCCTACTTCTACCTCGTCCTGCATATAGCAGATAGAATCCGAGTAGCAGGTCACGAAATCATAAGTGCCTGCTTGCGACAGGTCCAGCATATTTCCCTCGATAAAATCAATCTTCTGTTTGGCTGAAGCAGCTCTTTTTTCAGCAATTTTCAGCATGTCAGCACTCAGGTCTAATCCTGTCACATCAAACCCAGCTTGAGAAAAGCGAACAGATTGAATCCCTGTCCCACAAGCCAATTCCAGTAATTTTTTCCGATCCTTGCTTTTAGGAAGGTGCCGGAGAGAAAAATCCGTCCACAAATCATACAGACTGTCATCCATGACCGCATCATAGACCGCCGCAAACGTTTCATAAGTCGCCATAAATCAAGATACAAAGAGCGTTAAAAGCAAAGAGAAAATTTTTCTCTTTCTTAAAGCTTTTAGCTCGTGTTCAGTTAGAAACCTAACCAAGCACAAGGCTCCATCCTTTCTTTCCATAGAATTTCAATTTAACCAACAAAACTCAGTTGATACCAACTGAGTTTACCTGCTTATGCTAGGGCTGCTGAAAGATCGACAACACTTGCTTCGTGCCATAGCTTTTCTAGGTTATAGTGGGTACGCATTTCTTCTGAGAAGACATGGACTACTACACCACCTAAGTCAAGAAGGACCCAACCTCCAGCTGAGTCACCTTCGACGTGACTGGCATTGCCACCAGCTTCAACGACTTTCTCACGAATATTCTCTGCGATAGCTTCCAACTGACGGCTATTCATAGAGCTTGCGATGACAAAGTAATCTGTCACGCTGGTCAAGCTTGAACATCCAAAGCCACAATGTCTTCCGCGCGCTTTTCATCGGCAGCTTTAACAACAAGTTCAAGTAGTTCTTTTTCTTTCATGTAATCCTCTTTCCTTAAAAAATTGATTTGTAATCTAAGACATCCGCAAAACGTCCTGCCCAAATATTTTCATAAAATTCATTAAGCGTTTCTGCCGGAATATCCTCTCCATCAAAGGTTGTGACAGCTCCTTCTGGAACAACCAACTTATAGCCGTATTCAAACCCCACTTTGACGGATGTATCGACACAATATTCTGTCTGCATGCCACACAGGACCAGTTGTTGAATTCCTTGTTGATCCAAGTATTCTTTTAATCCTGTCTCCTTAAACATGCTATTGTATCGCTTCTGAAATACCTTTTCATTCTCCTGTCTTTTCAACAGAGGAGACAATTGCCAATCTTCCGAAGTTAAAGCCTCTGGCGTTTCAATATGCTGAATGTAGATGATTTCAATCTGCTGTTTTCTAGCCTGATCTTGCAAATAAGCAATCTTCTCTAGGAGCTTTTCTGTCTCAAAACCTGATTCCACTAAGATATTTTGTACATCAATAATGATAAAAGCTGTCTTCACTTACTGCTCCTCTTTCAAATACTTCACAAATGCGTTATAGGTTTCAAGGGTTTGGGGATAAATGGGCAATCCTTGGTGGGCCAGGTGTTCGACTGTGCGAGCCGTCTCATAGGCCACGGCACGATCCAAGGAGACTTGGGCGATGTCACGTGCTTGCTCTACCCCCGGAAAGGCCCGGTTGTGTTCAATATAATCTGCCACATAGACAATCTTATCTAAGGTTGACATCTGTCCACTCCCCACGGTGTGAATCTCAATACTACGAAGAATGGCTGGATCTATCAGTCCGAGATCTTCCTGAATCTTATAAATGCCGACCATTCCATGCCAGACGTTATTGCCCCAGTTTTTTAATTCTGGATCAAGACTATAGCGATCAATCAAGTCTAGAAATTCCTGATCCGATAATTTCTTGGCATAGTCATGCAAGAGACCTGCTAGTCCAGCCTGTTCTTCATCTGCTTTCATAGCGTTTGGCCAAGTCACGCGCAGCTTTCTCAACCCCTAAACAGTGGGTTAGGCGTTTTTCTGGCAAGATTTGACCCATTTTTTCAAGCAAGACTTCACGAGAAAAGCCGAGATAGTTTTCATAGGTCATTGATACAAACCTTCTTTCTTGATGTAGTCCAAGACTGGCTTTGGCAACATAAAATTCGGCGTCCGACCTTGGGCGATAAACTCTCGCACCATGCTAGAAGAGATGTCCATAAGAGGAACATCAACCCAAATCACAGGATAGGAGGTTCCTGCCTTGTAACGGGGACGTTGAACACCGACAAACTGCACCATCTCCACTAATTCGTCAATCCGATACCATTTTGGCAGGTAGTCTACCATATCCGCTCCAATGATGAAGTAATAGTCTGTATCTGGGTCTCGCTCATTGAGCAACTTCATCGTATCGTAGGTATAGGAAATCCCTTTACGCTCTAGCTCAATCGTCTCGATTTCCAGACCTTCAATGCCCTCAATGGCTAGTTCCAGCATTTTCAAGCGATGGCCTTCATCAATGGTTTCTTTTTTATCCACATGCGGAGGCTCATATTCTGGCATGAGAAGGACCTTATCCAAGCCTAGTTGCTGGCGGACTTGATCTGCAACTACAAGATGGGCATTATGGACGGGATTAAAATTCCCTCCGAGGATTCCCACTTGTTTGCGTTTCTTATCTTTGATCTCTGGCTCTAACTCCACCTTGGTAAAGGGGGTTAATAGTTCAATGGCCATATACCTGCTCTCCTGTGTCTCTTAGATTTCTTTTACTTTGACTGAAATCTTCCGGTTTTCTTTTTTGCTTGATTGTTTGTATAAGATGAGGATGCGTCCAATTTTTTGAACTGTATCCACACCGATTTCTTCTTCTAAGATTTCCGCTACTTCATGGATATTCTCATCCGTATTTTGAAGAAGGGTCACCTTGATCAGTTCGCGTGCATCTAGCGCTTGGCGCACACTGGTTTTGATTTGGTCATTGAGCCCGTTTTTCCCGATTTGGATAATGGGTTTGAGGCTGTGGGCTTGGCTGTTGAGGAAAGCCCGTTGTTTAGATGTTAATGTCATAGTTTTTACTTCCTTTTTGATCGTTATTTTAAGTGGTGGGGACGGCCGGAACTAATTTTTCAAAGATCTCATCTTTGAAAAATGGATTTCCTCACCTCAAAATGGAGCCTTGGTCTCCATTTTGCCCTTGCCAATCTCACGATTGGCAACTACACCACGGCAATAACGATCTCTTTATGAGCTCACTTTGTTCGCTCTTTAGATATATTTTTTCCTGTTTTTTTAAATAATAGCTTTGCGGGTGACGACGGCAACGCCTTCTGGTGCCCAGACGGCTACTTTGGCTTCCCCATTGACGCGGATCCAGCCGAGTCCAGAGATGACGAGGTCTGTCTTGTCCTTGATGGTAAACTCATGAGAAACCAAGGGTGGGAACTCTTCTTTTTCTTTGCTATTAGGTGGAGTTAGCAAGCCACCAACATGCTTGTCATAAAAAGCGGTCGCTCCTTCTAGCTTGGTTCGATGAAGCTTGAGTTCGTTATCAAAGAAGGCAGTAAAACCTTGCTTTTCCCCCTTGATAAAGTCAAAGCGTCCCAAGCCACCCAAGAAGAGAGTCTGCTCTGGATTGAGCTGATAAGTCTTGGGTTTGATTTCCTTTTTAGGGCTGACATACTTGAGGTTTTTCGCAGTCAAGTAGTGAGCCATCTGGTGGCGATGAATAATCCCCGGTGTATCGTAGATGTAGGATCCATCGTCCAATGGGATTTCAATCTTGTCCAGTGTCGTTCCTGGGAAGCGAGAGGTCGTGATGATATCCTTGTCACCAGTGATTTCCTGGATAATCGCATTGATGAGGGTCGATTTCCCTACATTGGTTACCCCCACCACATAGACATCACGACCCTTACGGTACTGTTCAATCTTTCCATCAAATCCTTGATGGCACTCTTGTTTTGGGCAGAGGTGAGGACCACATCGACAGGACGCATGCCTTCTTCGTGGGCCCGCTCCATCAACCAATGCGTCACTTTGCTATCCTTGACAGACTTGGGCAAGATGTCTTTTTTATTTCCGACTAAAAGGACATCATTACCTGCTACAAAGCGCGGTAAGCCAGGAATGACAGAGCCATTAAAGTCAAAAATATCGACTACATTGACCACGAGAGCATCACTATCTCCTACTTCGTGAAGGAGTTTTAGGAAATCATCATCTGTCAGATGCACATCTGTGATTTCATTGTAGTGACGTAGACGGAAACAGCGTTGGCAATAGACTTCGCCTATTTCCAAGCCCTTTTCAAGAGCTGATTGGGGAGTATAGCCTATCCCCTCTTTGGTTTCTGTCTGAATGGGCGCTCCACAGCCAATACAGAATAATTCTTCCATTCTTAAATTCCTTTTTTGTATACAATCGGACCATATTTTTCGGCCATTTGCTTCATGACACGGCGTTCACGCGCCCGGTTGATCTTGGTCTTGATGGAGTCATGCTCAACCAAAGGCTTGACCAAAATCGAGCGAATGCCTGCACGATGGGCAGCCCGGATATCCGTCATCAGTTGATCCCCGACCATGACCACTTCATTTTTCTCATAGTGGAAACGTTTAAGGGCCCGATCAATCCCAAAAGTAAAGGGCTTGAGCGACCAAGCTTCATAGTCAATATCAAATTTCTCAACAGCGCGCTTGACCCGTTTGGGGCTATTATTGGACACCACGATAACCCGAATTCCGCCATCACGAAGGTCGTGCAACCACTGGCGCATCTCAGGAGTACCATCCGGATTATTCCAAGCAATCAAGGTGTTATCCAAATCCACAAGGACCGCCTTAATGCCTTGTTTTTTCAAGTCTGCAACGGTGAGATCATAGGCTGCTTCCACCGCAAAAATCTGGTTTGTAATTTTCGATTGACACGTTTTTTTCTCCATTTTTTTATATTCTCTTCATTGTAGCATAAATAGACGCATTTTTGCACTTGCTTCGTTGTCTCCCCTTTGTAAGAGGATCCATTCTATCTCTTTGATATTCCCTAAAATAGACAAAAACGTTACAAAGTTCCAAAAACGTGGTATAGTAGAAGAAAAAAATACGCGGAAGAGTTATGATAACAAAAGAAAAAAAATTGAGGGAGGTCTCCCCTCTCCTCCAAAAAATCATTAATTGGTCCTCCATCATTGGGGCCCTGGCAACCCTTGCTTTCTGTATCTGGGCCTACTTTGCTGGCATCCTCCAATCCAAGGAAACCTTGTCGGCTTTTATTCTCCAAGCAGGTATCTTCGGTCCACCTCTCTTTATCTTTCTTCAGATCCTTCAAACAGTGGTGCCTATTATTCCTGGCGCTCTTACGTCTGTCGCTGGTGTCTTTATCTATGGCCACATCATTGGGACCATCTACAACTACATCGGCATCGTCATTGGCTGTGCCATCATCTTCCACCTCGCAAGAATGTACGGGCCTAAATTTGTCCAGTCTATGGTTAGCCAGAAGACTTACGACAAGTATATTAACTGGCTCAACGAAGGTAAGCGGTTTGATCGTTTCTTTATCTTCATGATGATCTGGCCCATCAGTCCAGCGGACTTTCTCTGCATGCTAGCTGGATTAACCAATATGACCTTTAAGCGCTACATGACCATTATTATTCTCTGTAAACCGATTACTCTGGTCATCTACACTTATGGTCTCACCTATATCATCGACTATTTCTGGCAAATGATTTAAAAAAGATGTTGGGAAAACACCCAGCATCTTTTTTTATAGAATTCCTTTTTCTTTTTGAATAATGAAGTCCTTTAGAGTGATCAGGAGGACCGCTAACAGAATCATGCCCATACCCAAGAAGTCAATCATAAAGAAATGCTCCTTCATAATGATAAAGGCAAAGAAAACTGCCGAAATTGGCTCAATAGAGGCTAATAAGCTTCCCTTTACAGCTCCGACCAAAGAGGTCCCTTTAAGAAAGGCTGTGTAGGCAAAAAAATCGTTCCAATAACAACCAAACCAAAAAGAGCCATCAAGGTATCCAGTCTGTAGTTTCCAGAAAAAGAAAGAAGACCACTAAAAGGAATCATCAGAATTCCTGGAATGACCATCCCAACTCCAATCACCAGCATACTTCCCCATTTTTTAATTAAATTAAGAGGAAGGACAATATACAGAGCATAAGCAAAGGCTGAAACCACTCCCCAAGCCAGACCTTTTAGGATTAATGGCCAGTTGGTTGACTTGACCGTGTGTTGCAATTAAGAAAGTGCCACCAATCGCTAACAGCATGGAAGCTACTTCCGCAAGAGTAGGAGCTACTCTATCCTTGATACAGGTATAGGATAAAAATCCCCACTGGACAGAGATACTGCAAAACGGTGGCAGTCCCAGCATTGGTTTCTGCAATCGCCTCTAAATAGGTCAATTGAGTTAGTAACAATCCTAAAAAAATGAAAAACGAGAAGGGGAAGGTAGGAAGATTTATCTTTAGCAAAGGCTAATACCTTCTCTTTATCCGCTACGTAAGATAATATAATAAGGACAATGCCTGAAAAAAAGTAGACGAAAAATTAGTTAACCCTATAGCTGAAAAAAACCATGTGCCATCAAATATTGCCCTGCTAACACCAGAAAGCCCCCAAGCAATTCCAGCAATCACAGTCATCAAGGTTCCTTTGAAAGATGTAGACATGTTGCCTCCACAAATATTATTTACATCCCTAATTGTAACATAAAAACCAGCCCAAATGGACTGGTTTTTATTCATAAAATATACTAATTTACGGCTCAACCAAAATCTTGATTTGCGATTTATCTTGCGTTAATTCGATAAAGCCATCTTGAACAATATTTTTCCAATTTGATTTTTTCTTAGTAACTAATTTCTCAGCAGAGAAGTAGCCTTGTTCCATCAATTCCAATACTTTAGGGAAGATGTGGCGATAAGCGATAATCCCTTTAAGAGTCTTTTTCTTGAATGGCGAATTCATTTGATTGATGCTTGCTTCGCGTTCCCAAATAGAAACAACCATACACTCACCAGCCTTATGAACTGTCGCCAAAGCTTTGTCCAAGAACAACAGGAACCCCTGTTACTTCATAAGACACATCCGCTCCACCATCCGTCAAGCGATGAATGGCTTCAACGATTGATTCACCTTCTTCTGGACGAACTACAATGGCACCCTAGCTCTTCTGCTTTTGCTTGACGTTCAGGAGACAATTCAACTGCATAGATTTTTTTGATGCTCCTGTCGACGAAGGGCTTCAACAATCAAAAGACCGATTGGACCCAAGCCAAAGATAACGGCTGTATCCCCAGTTTTCAATGCAGATTGACGAACGGCATAAACAGCAACAGTCAGCAGGTTCTGTAAGAGCCGCTTGCTCGTAGCTCAAGCTATCTGGAATCACATGCACAAGATCACCATCAGCACACAATACTTCGCAAAACCCACCATCTGTCGCTAAACCAACAAAGTTCAAGTTTGGATCAAGGTTGTAGTCACCGATTAGGTTATGTTTTGCCAAAATTGGTTCAATCGTCACACGATCCCCAACTTTGACACGAGTCACATCGCTTCCAACCTCAACAATTTCTCCAGCAAACTCGTGACCAAGGGTAACGGGTGCTTTTTGACCAGAATAAACATGCTCTTCTGTTGGAATGAAGATTGGCCCATCCAAGTATTCATGCAAGTCTGTTCCACAGATTCCCGTGAATTTGACCGCAACCTTTACTTGATGAGGTTCTACTTTAGGGACTTCCACTTCCTCGATACGAACGTCCTTCTTGCCATGCCAGCGAGCAGCTTTCATTGTTTCCATATGTTTCTCCTATTTTTCCATGAATTGCAATTCCCTTTCAGGAAACCCGACAACTATATTGTAAGCCTTTTCACAAACTTTGTCAAGAAGAAACAGACGGTTAATATCTTAATTATCAATCCGAGATGACTCTAATTTCCAACCGACAATCCAGCCCAGAACAAGAAGATAATTTTCAAAAGCTCCAATAACATTTACTGGCAAATGATAGTTGAGATAAGCAAATAAATGATTAGTCCCAATTCCGATGCCACCAACAATCAAGGCCAATAAAACCGTACGAAGATAAAACCAATCATATTTGAAATTAACAGCAATGAGAATCACAAGAACTGCCACATTCCAAATCCCAATTTCCCGTTGCCAACCGATAGAAATACCATATCCCGAATGACTTCCCATATAAGATGGAAAGAAGAGCTGGAAGACAATCGCTCCAGACATGGCGATGATAAGTAAAATAAATAAGAATCTTAACAACCGATTCATCTTCTACCTCCTTTAAGAAGAAACTTATTAATCTCTTGACACTTTTTTTCTGTTAAAACAGGAACACCACTACTGTTTAAATAATATGCAATATATTCTAATTTTTGTGAGAATGATATCATTTCTTCACCTGATATAGTTGGATCAAGCCACACATCAATTAATAGAGATAGTGTTGTAGCTGTCTCTAAAGGATATTTACAAGAAAATTCGCCCTTCTCATTTCCTTGATGAATGATTATTCCTACATATTTGGAAAGAATATTTACCGTATTTTTTAAAGAAAACAACAAACCAAACGGTATCTTTTGTGCCCAGTCTATACCAGTAAGCTGTTTCATATTCTCATTGCCTATTAAATAATCAACTAATTGTAATAGACGATCTGTTGATGAAACTCCTTCGTTTTTTGACAATTCTTCTAGAAAAGTTGAGAGGGAGTTCGTTTCTTTCTCCATTAAGAGCTGTAGAATCTCTTCTTTACTTTTAAAGTGATGGTAAACAGCCCCTTTTGACAATCCTGTCACTGTTACTAAATTAGCCATCGTTGTTTCTTATAGCCTTTATTTGAAAACAAGGACAAGGCTGCTTGAATAATTTGATCTTTACTTCTTTTTGATTTCATTTCTTGTTTCAAGTAATTCTCCTCCAAAAACAGACCACCAGTCTGTTTTTATTGTATTAAATCCAGAAGACTTTGTCAATTAAAATCCATTTTTTATTCCTTTTAAAAAAGTAAAAACAGACACTAAAAGGTGCCTGTTAGAATGCAAACATATATTGAAACTTTCCGCTGTGAGAAAAGTGCTAGAAACACGATTGTTTCTAGCACTCGGAATTATTGAGACCCTAGGCTCAATAATTAGTCATGGAACTTCTTCGAAGTTCGCTGACGTCCGTACTCACCTAAGGAAAGTTTCTAAGATGTCTTTGTCATGAATCTGAAAGATACCTTTGGGGCCTGTTATTATTCACTATCTCTCAACTTCGCCAATTCTTGGGCAAGTAGTTTAAGAGCTACTTGTGGGTTGGCTTGGCCTTTGGTTGCTTTCATAAGGAAGCCTGTGAAGGCCTTGTCCGCATTCCGCTTCCCTGATTTGAAGTCAGCTACGGCTGCTTCATTGTCTGCAAAGACTTGGTGGATGATTGGGATCAAGACTTCAGGATCTGAAATCTGTACCAATCCAGCTTTTTCGACGTATTCACGCGCGCCGCCACCGTTTTTCGCCAAGTGAACGAAGACTTTCTTGGCAATCTTAGATGAAATCGTTCCATCTTCGATGATGGCAATCATTTCCACCAAGTTTTCTGGTGTCAATTGGATTTCTTCCAGCGTCTTACCTTCTGCATTCAAGAATTGTGCGACTTCTCCTTGGAGCCAGTTAGAGACTTGTTTGGCATCACCACCAAGGGCCACAGCTGCTTCAAAGAAGTCAGAAGTGACTTTCGTCGCTGTCAATTGGTTGGCATCATAGTCAGACAAGCCAAGCTCTGCCACGTAGCGAGCACGACGGACTTTTGGAAACTCTGGCAACTCTGTGCGCATTTCCTCGATCCACTCATCTGAGATTTCAAACAAGGGAAGGTCTGGTTCTGGGAAGTAACGGTAATCCGCCGCTCCTTCTTTGACACGCATAAGAATGGTGCTCTTATTCGCTTCATCATAACGGCGTGTTTCTTGACGAATGACCCCACCTGATCGCAAGATTTTCGCTTGGCGCTGTACTTCGTATTCAAGACCTTTACGGACGTTTGAGAAGGAGTTCAAGTTTTTCAACTCCGTCTTGGTACCGAATTCCTCTTGGCCGTATGGGCGAAGGGAAATGTTGGCATCCACCCGCATCGATCCTTCTTCCATCTTGACGTCTGAAATACCAGTGTACTGGATGACTTCTTTCAAAGCTGTCAAATAAGCGTAGGCTTCTTCTGGAGAACGCATATCTGCTTCAGATACGATTTCGATCAATGGGACCCCTTGACGGTTGAGGTCTACATAAGAGAACCGTCTGTTCCGTGGGTGTTCTTACCGGCATCTTCTTCCAAGTGAGCCCGTTCAATCCCGATTTTCTTAGTTGAGCCGTCTTCCAATTGCACTTCAATCCAACCGTTATATCCGATTGGCTCGTCAAATTGCGAAATTTGATAGGCCTTTGGATTATCAGGGTAAAAATAGTTCTTACGGTCAAAGTGCATGTGCTGATGGATATCCATATTCAGCGCCAAAGCAGCCTTGATGCCAGCATCCACAACACCCTTGTTCAAGACAGGAAGCACCCCTGGGAAAGACCAGTCGATCACATTGGTATTGGCATTTTGCTCGTTCCCAAAGTGAGCAGAGGTTGGTGAGAAAATTTTTGAGTTTGTATTCAATTCAACGTGGACTTCAAGTCCGATGACTGTTTCAAAGTTCATTAATTGTCACCTCCGAAAATAAGGGGTTGTTGCTTGTGGTAATCCGTCGTTGCTTCAAAGGCCGCTGCAGCTTGGTAGATGGTTTCTTCAGAATACTTGGGACCAATCAACTGCAAACCAACTGGAAGACCTTGCGCAAAACCTGCAGGAATCGAAATCCCTGGAAGACCTGCCAAGTTGACTGGGATTGTCAAGAGGTCAGCCAAGTACATGGCAACCGGGTCGTGGTTGAGCGAATCCAAATCAAAGGCTACACTTGGAGCGGTTGGACCAAGGATAAGGTCATAATCTGCAAAAACTTTTTCAAAGTCTTCGATAATGAGCGTGCGGACTTGGCCAGCTTTCTTGTAGTAGGCATCGTAGTAACCAGATGACAAACTAAAGGTACCCAGCATGATCCGACGTTTAACCTCATCACCAAAGCCTTGGCTACGAGTGTTCACATAGATATCATCCAAGTTCTTGGCATCTTCCGCACGGAAACCATAGCGAATACCGTCGAAACGTTGCAAGTTTGAAGAAGCTTCAGATGAAGCGATGATGTAGTAAACGGCAACCCCGTATTTAGAATGAGGCAGGCTGACTTCTTCGACAGTTGCTCCCAATTTTTCAAAGTGTTTAGCCGCATTGAGGATGGTTTCTTTGACTTCTGGGTCAATCCCTTCACCGAGGTATTCCTTAGGAAGGGCAATCTTCATGCCTTTAATGTCTTGACCAATCTTAGAAGTAAAGTCTGCTACACGAACAGGCGCAGATGTTGAATCTTTGACATCTTCACTGGCAATGACATTGAGCAAGAGGGCATTTTCCTTGACCGTTGGTGCAAATGGTCCAATTTGGTCTAGTGAGCTACCAAAGGCAATGAGACCAAAACGTGAAACTGTTCCATAAGTTGGTTTGAGACCAACAATCCCGTTGAAGGCAGCTGGTTGGCGGATAGAACCACCAGTATCTGAACCAAGGGACAAACGGACTTGACCTGAAGCTACAGCAACTGCTGAACCACTAGAAGATCCACCAGGCACCTTACTGTGGTCCCATGCATTCTTGGTTGGTCCATAATATGAAGTTTCACCAGATCCACCCATGGCAAATTCATCCATGTTGGTCTTCCCGATGACAATCATATCTTTAGCTTTGGCATTGGCAACAGCTGTCGCATCAAAGATTGGCTCGTAGTTATAGAGCATTTTTGATGCCGCAGTCGTCAAGATACCATCTGTTGAGATATTGTCTTTGACCGCGAGCGGAATCCCTGATAGGAGGTTGTCTGCATCGATTCCTTTTTTTCATCAATAGCTTTGGCTTGTGCAAGGCGCTTCTTCGGCCACCGTTACAAAGGCATTGATTGCTTCTTCACGCGCCTTGATATCATCAAGCGTCGCTTGGGATCAATTCGGTTGCTGAAATTTCCTTAGAGACAAGGAGGTCGTGCAACTCTTCAATGGTTTTTATGGTTGAATGACATTAGGCATCTCCTCCATCTTCTAGGATAGCTGGTACCTTGATGTAGTAATTATCTTTTTTCAGGTACATTTTTTTAAACAAACGGTCACGGTCCGTCCCTTTTTCAGCAACATCCGGACGCAATACGGTCTTACGATCCGCCATGGTCGTTGTTGGAGCCACACCGGTTGTGTCCACTTCTTCCAACAATTCCACCATGTCGACAATTTTCGATAAGGTTGTCGCAAACTCAGCTGTCTCTTCTGGAGAGAATTTCAATTTTGAAAGATTGGCAACGTGGGTTACCTCTTCTTGCGTAATTTTCATCTTGCTTCCTTTCGTGAAATGATGATTTTTCAATACCTTCTATTTACCATATTTTTAGTATTTATGCGGTAGTTTGGCAAGAAAATAGAGTCCAAGGAAGGCTAGGCATTAGGCCATTCTCCTCGAACTCTAATCTTACAATTCTTCTAATTGTTCATTCACCACTTTTGCTCCCAAAACATGTTTGAAATGATTTAAAGCAAACTGGTGATTTTCAGGAGTGAGCGATGCCACTGCAGGCGCGACCACTTCGATCTGATAGCCCAGATTATAGGCATCTACTGCTGTATGGAGGACACAAATGTCCGTTAAGACTCCCGTCAAAATAACCGTATCTACGCCACGTTCCCGGAGGCGGATATCCAGATCAGTTCCTGAAAAAGCAGAATAATGACGCTTGTCCATCCAAAAGACACGTGGATCCGCTTTGTGCTCCCGATAAAAATCAGCTAAGGGACCATACAAATCCCGTCCACTAGTCCCAATGATATTATGAGGTGGGAAGAGCTTGCTTTCTGGATGAAATGGATCGTCTACATCATGAGCATCAATCGCAAAAAAGACATAGGCCCCTTGGTCAAAGGCTAGCCGGGTCACCTGAGCAATGCTCTCAGAAATAGCTTGTGCAGGAGCTCCTGCCGTTAGCTTACCTTCATCCGCTACAAAATCAACGGTGTAGTCAATCGAAATTAACGCTTTAGTCATTAGTAGTCTCTTTTCTTTATTTCTTCAAAAATATCTGGGATCAAGACTTTGAGGTAGGTTCCCTTCATCCCAAGAGAGCGGCTTTCAATAATACCGGCTGACTCCAGTTTCCGAAGTGCATTGACAATCACAGAGCGGGTAATACCAATCCGATCCGCAATCACGGAAGCAGTTAACTGCCCTTCATTTCCCTTCAATTCACTAAGGATAGCGGAAACTGCCCGCAATTCTGAATAGGACAAGGTATTGACAGCCATATTGACCGCAGTCCGGCGACGAATATTTTTCTCATCTTCCTCTCGTTGGAAGTTCAACATTTGAATTCCAACTACGGTACTAGCAATCTCAACCAAAATCAAATCATCATCCGCAAATTCCTTATCATTGCGCCAAATAATCAATGACCCCAAACGAATCCCAGATACATGAATAGGAGCAATCGTTGTCAACCCATCAGGAAAATCAGACTTTGTCTCTACTGGAAAGATACTTAAATCGTGATCTACATCTAAATTCGCCTCTGTATCATAGACTAAACTGGCTGCTTTCGCATAATCTTCAGGTAATTTTTTTATTGTCAAAAAGCCTCAACCCGGTCATTATTGGTTTTTGTAGCGCATGAAATAACCTAGAAGAGTTCCCTTGCTATTAATAATACAAGCGTTACAATGAATGATATCAGCCAGTTGACGGGCAATTGCATTATACGGCATTTCATCTTGCAACTGTTCTTCAGAACGTTTCAAGATAGATGTAATTTTTTTCTCGTTTTTTTCTAATAATTTAGCCATAATAAACCCTCGCATATAGTCAGCTAAAGTATATCATATAAGAGGGGAATTTCAATCGAATTATCTGAAAAATTATTTATTTTTTTCTACAATTATATGCAATTCAGAAAAAAATTAGCCTTACGTAACAAAAATATTCGCTGGATTCATTCAAAAAGAAACCGCCTATTAGCGATTTCTCTTACACTTATCGTTTGTATTGTTTTTAAGAAACGAGTCATCTTCTCTTGAATTTGAGCCAATTCTTCTACTCGAGGAAGGTAAACAATCCGGAAATGATCTGGCTCTTTTCCAGTTAAATCCACGTCCGTGAACCAAGAGAACCTTTTTCTTGTTTTTAAGAAATTCAAGACAAACTGCTCATCATCATCTACCCGGTACATTTCACGATCAATCTTAGGGAAGATATAGAGACCAGCTTTTGGTTTGACAGCTGAGAGTCCTGGAATATCATTGATAGCCTTGTAGATAAAGTTCCGTTGTTCGTAGATTCGACCGCCTGGAAGCAAGAGTTCGTCCACTGACTGGTAGCCTCCCAAAGAAGTCTGGACCACTTGTTGGGCCAAGACGTTTGAACACAGACGCATATTGGAGAGCATATTCAAACCTTCGATATAGCCCTTCACGTGGTGTTTTGGTCCAGACAAGACCATCCAGCCCACACGGAAGCCCGCGATGCGGTGTGATTTAGACAAACCGTTCATGCTGACACAGAACAAATCTGGCGCGAGACTAGCAATAGCTGTGTGTTTGGCACCATCCATGACCAAGCGATCATAGATCTCATCTGCAAAAATAATCAAGCCATGTTGACGAGCAATTTCGACAATTTCCAACAGAATCTCATCTGGATAGAGAGCTCCGGTTGGGTTATTTGGGTTGATCACGACGATAGCCTTGGTGTTTGAGGTAATTTTTGACTTGATATCATCGATATCTGGGTACCACTCTGCTTCTTCATCACAGACATAATGCACCGCATTTCCACCTGCTAGGCTGACCGCTGCTGTCCAAAGAGGATAATCTGGCATTGGCACAAGGACTTCATCGCCATTATCCAGCAAGCCTTGCATAGACATCACGATCAACTCACTGACACCATTTCCGATATAGATATCATCAATCTCAACATTCGGAATCTTTTTCAATTGGCTATACTGCATAATGGCCTTACGGGCAGAAAAAATTCCTTTTGAATCCGAATACCCTTCACTATCCCGAGCATTCATAATCAAATCATGAATGACTTCATCGGGAGCCGTGAACCCAAATTCAGCCGGATTTCCTGTATTTAAGCGAAGGATTTCTCCCCGTTTGCCCGCATGCGCATCGCTTCTTCTAAGACTGGACCACGAATATCGTAAGCAACGTGCTCTAGCTTGACGGACTTATTGTATTCTTTCATGATTTTTTCCTCACTTTATCAAACTGCTTCCATTATACCACTAGTTAATCTGGAGTACAACTGAGCAACCTCTTTCATTTTCGATGAAATCCTATAGATATCTGATTTGACCTTTACTTTCTATGGTAAAAGGTTTAAAATATAATTATAGGTAACATAAATGGGTTCTTCCATTTCTTTTCACGTTTTCAAGCAGTAAAGGAGGACGGAACATGTCTCAAAAATACGAAAACATCATGGTTGCAGTTGATGGATCTCGCGAAGCTGAACTCGCTTTTGAGAAAGGGGTCAATGTTGCGTTGCGAAACGGATCCAAACTTACCCTTGCTCATGTCGTTGATACACGTGCCTTACAAAGTGTCTCTAGTTTTGATGCCGAGGTGTATGAAGGATTCCAAACAGAAGCTAATGAACTGTTAGAAGGGTATATCAAGCGTGCTAAAGAAGCCGGTGTCCAAAACATTGCTTCGGTGATTGAAATGGGTAATCCCAAAGTCCTCTTAGCGACTGATATCCCTGAAGCAGAGGGAGTTGATCTCATCATGGTTGGGGCAACTGGTCTAAATGCTTTTGAACGTTTACTAGTCGGGTCTTCATCTGAATACATTCTCCGCCATGCCAAAGTCGATTTGTTAGTGGTTCGTGAGACAGAAAAGACCTTATAAACTTTATAAAAACCAAAAGGTGTGAAGGAAAACGAATTTCCTCACACCTTTTTATTTTCTTCCGATTCTGCTGTTTTTTCAGAGCAGTGTTTTTGATAAGCTTTGATTTGCCGTTCCAACTCTTTTTGAATGGCTGGCTCAGGTGCATACTTTTCTTCCCAGTCGTCCGGTTTTAAAATTTTATGCGTGACTTCATCAAAGTGAGCCTGACCATCTGGGAAAATCTTCCCCATGTTTGCACGGTGAACAATCTCAAAGACCTCTTCCGGATCGACCCCCATTAGAACAAAACTACCATAAGTCAGATAGAGCGTATCAATCAAGGCATCGACCTGCCCCACCATGGATATCTCAGCTGGATGCTTGCTACGAACCTTATTGGCTGCTTCATCTAAGGCTTGATGCAAGCTTTCGATTGAACGATCAAAGGTTGCTTCATCCTTGCTCGCTGCTCGAATAAATTCAACCAATTCCTCCTGCTTAAACATGGTTCGGTAAAGAGACTCTTGATTATCCCAGGCCTTTGGTTCTTCCTGAGTTTGACCATCCATGAGTTGATGGAAGGCTTTGACCTTATTAAAGTGATCGTCACGACTAACAAAAAGTGACTGATCCGTGATAATGCCAAAATGTTCAAGCGCTTTTTGGATCCCGTCTTTGGTATTACTGGTCGTCGTATGCTGAGCTACTTCTTTGACCCTGCTAGTTCCATTGCCCATCGCAATCGATAAGCCAACACCCGAGAGCATCTCTAAGTCATTATCCGAATCTCCAAAGGCCATCACCTGGTCCATCGAAAATCCAAATTCTTCTCCTACGATCCGAATCCCTTCCAATTTTGAGTTGTCTGGATTAATGACATCCGCCGCAAAGGGGCTAGAACGCGTAAATTTTAATTCAGGAAAAGCTTGCTCAACTTTCTGCGTGTCCTTAGGACTAGCTAATAAGAGAACCTGATAAACTGGTCCCTGGGCAATTTGTTGCAGTTCCTTTTGATCCTGAGGGACAGCCTTGCTAACCACCTTGTTGAAGCCCTGACTCACTGCCTTCGAAAAGCCTTTTGGTACAAACCGTGCAGACCATAGAGAAATCGGACTCAGACCAAAACTCATAATGCGAGAGCCTTCAACTCCATCTTCTGTTCCTAAGGCGATCTCAATCCGATGTTTTTTTGCGTAGTCAATCAAGTCATGCAGATTCTTCTTATCAATTGGAGAAGCAGATAAGACCTTGTCCTTGGTAAAAATATACTGACCATTATAGGTGACCGCAAAATCAAAGTCATAGCGCTCGATAAAAGGACGGACAAAGAAGGGTCCTCGCCCTGTTGCCAAACCAACAAAAATTCCTTGTTCCTTTAAGGCGCGAATGGCTTTTTCAGTTGACTTCAAGACCATTCGACTATCATTGACCAAGGTTCCGTCAATGTCAAAAAAGACCGCTTTTATTTCCATGATGACTGCTTTCTTTCCGTTTTATGATACAATAAATTATAACACACATTCCAAGGAGACACACATGATTAAGAAAATTTTGGCCCTTCATACAGGAGGGACCATCTCCATGCAGGCAGATGCCTCTGGAGCTGTCGTGACCAATTCATCCAACCCCATGAACCATATTGATCTGTCACTGGCAGGGATTGAGCTTACTTCAGAAGATTTTTTAAATTTACCCAGCCCTCATGTAACTCCTCAGCACATGTTGCAACTCTATCATAAGATTCAGAAAGAGGCTTCCCAGTATGATGGGATTGTCATTACCCATGGTACCGATACTCTTGAAGAAACAGCCTACTTCTTAGATACCATGGACTTGCCAACCATTTCGGTAGTCCTAACAGGAGCTATGAGAAGCTCCAATGAATTAGGAAGCGACGGCGTCTATAACTATCTGACTGCCATCCGAGTAGCAGCAGATCCCAAATCACAAGACAAGGGTGTCTTGGTCGTGATGAATGATGAAGTCCATGCAGCCAAGTACGTGACCAAAACACATACCACCAATGTCAGCACCTTCCAGACCCCCACACATGGCCCTCTAGGCTTGGTCATGAAAAAAGAAGTTCTTTTCTTCAAAACAGCTGAACCCCGTGTGCGTTTTGATTTGCAAGAAATCAAGGGAGTTGTCCCCATCATTTCAGCCTATGCTGGCATGAAAACAGAAGTCCTTGACCTACTAGATGTCCAACAAATGGATGGTTTGATCATTGAAGCCTTTGGTGCAGGAAATCTTCCTAAGGAAGTAGCTGAGAAACTCTTTGAATTTCAAGAGGCTGGCCTTCCTATTGCCTTGGTGTCCCGTTGCTTCAATGGAATTGCGGAACCTGTCTATGCTTACGATGGAGGCGGAGTCAAACTTCACGAGCACGGCATCTTCTTTGTCAAAGAGCTCAATGCAGCTAAGGCCCGGCTGAAGCTCCTGATTGCTCTCAATGCCGGATTAAAAGGCGATGAATTAAGAGGCTATATAGAAGGGTAGAATGACAATAGAAGGTGTGATGGTGGATACATCCGCCTTTTGTATTTAAAAATAGCTCTGATGGACTGAGATAATGATTGACAAGATGAATTTCAACATGGTTCGCATAGCTAGGACCTCTTTTCTATTTTTTACGATTATAGGTCCATAAACTTAAAATAAGATAAAAAGAGAGTGGGACAGAAATCGGTAATTCGTTAGAATTCGATTTCGTCGTCCCACCTCCGCACAGTTGAGTAGGGCTGTAAAAGCTGATAAAATCAGCGTAGTAGAGCCCACTCAACCACTGCGTCTTGTTCGACAATCCAAAGATAATTGAGAGGCCGGACTTTTGTCTCAGTCTCTTTCTTATCACTTCTTAATCTAAGTGTTCTTTCTGTTCCAAATGTAGAGACAGACAGTGCCAATCTGGATGCTCTCGCCAATTAGGAGTTGCGACCACCTGAACAGCTACCTTTCGTGCCTCCTCTAAGATTGGATAATCTTCAATGAGGTTGGCCACTTGAAATTCTGGTATACCTGATTGACGTGTTCCAAAGATTTCCCCAGAGCCTCGTAGCTTGAGGTCTTCTTCTGCCAAGACAAACCCATTGGTGGTTTCGGTCATGATTTTCATCCGACGCTTACCAGATTCTGTTTTGGGATTGGCAACTAATACTGCGTAAGACTGCTTATCACCACGCCCTACCCGACCTCTCAACTGGTGCAATTGGCTCAAACCAAAGCGGTCTGCATCCATGATAATCATGACGGTAGCATTGGGAACATTGACGCCGACCTCGATTACAGTTGTAGAAACTAGTAAGTCAATTTCTCCCTGCTTAAATGCCTGCATAATGGCCTCTTTTTCTTCCCCCTTCATCTTACCATGAAGGAGAGCAATACGGGCTCGGTCTCCAAAATAAGCAATCAATTCTTCCTCTAGAGCAATAGCATTTTTGAGGTCCAAGGCTTCCGATTCTTCAATCAAGGGAGAAATGACATAGGCTTGGGAACCTTTTTGGATTTCTTTGACCAGCCAATCCAAGACTAAATTTAACTGTTGATGCTTAACCCAGCGGGTGATAATCTCTTTTCGACCTGCTGGCATTTGGTCTATTATCGAAACATCCATATCTCCAAAAGCAGTGATTGCCAGAGTCCGGGGAATTGGGGTCGCTGTCATCATCAAGACATCCGGATTTTGGCCTTTTTCACGCAGGATCCGTCTTTGGGCTACACCGAAACGGTGCTGCTCATCAATAATGACCAATCCGAGATCATGAAAATGAACCCCCTCCTGAATCAAGGCATGGGTTCCCACAATAAGGTCCACTTGCCCTGTCTGAATCAATTCCAAGCGTTCTCTTCTCTCCGCAGCTTTTAGACTGCCTGTTAAAAGAAGAATTCTAAGACTAGGAAAGAGAGAGGTCAAACTTTGTAAATGTTGCTCAGCTAAGATTTCAGTTGGGACCATCAAGGCCGCTCGCTTGCCAGCTGTCACAGCAGCATACATGGCCAACCCAGCAACGACCGTTTTCCCGCTTCCGACATCCCCTTGCAAGAGACGATTCATGTGGTAAGGAGAACGCATATCTGCTAGAATTTCGTTCAGACTTCGCTCCTGAGCTTCTGTCAACGTAAAAGGAAGCTTAGCTTGAAGAGCTTTAGCTTCTTCTTATCCCAATCCAAGACGATTCCCTGTCCGACGGAACGATTTTCTTCCTTCAAGACCTGCAGTTGCAATTGGAAAAAGAGCAATTCTTCAAATTTCACTCGTCTCAAGGCCTGCTTATATTCTTCAAGATCCTTGGGAAAATGCATGGCCCTGACTGCTTGTCTGCGAGAAAGCAAGTGGTACTTGTCCATTAAGATTTGAGGGAGATTTTCTTCCAATAGCTGATCCAAGCCTACTTCAAAAGCCGTCTTGATAACCTTTACTAAAGCTGACTGGCTCACCCCTTGAGATAAGCGGTAGACCGGTTGAAGGTCATCTTCGACTTGGGCTAACAGCTTCATCCCTGTCAAAGCTCCCTTGGCCTTATCCCATTTACCAAATACAGCTACTGTTTGCCCTAGTTCAATCTTGTCCGCTAGATAGGGCTGGTTAAAGAAACTAACTGCTAGGACCAGCTCCCTTTGTTTAATGGTAAAGCGAAGACGGTTACGCTTGTAACCATAATACTGGACATTGGCTGGGGTGGAAACAATTCCAGAAACAACTGCTTTTTCTCCATCTTCCAGATCTAAAACATTTTTTGATTTAAAATCTTCATACCGAAATGGGAAGTAGAGCAAGAGGTCCTCAACCGTTTCGATTCCCAATTTCTTGTATTTTTCTGCTGATTTCGGTCCAATTCCTGGCAGGACAGAAAGTGGTTGGTGTAAGTTCATTCTTTCCTCCTAGATAAGAAAGGAGGCTGGGACCACCGTCATCAACCTCTTTCATCTCGAACTTTTTATAAAAAGGAAGCTGGGAAAAGACAAACAACTTACTTCCCACTGTCTTCCTTTGTTGGACGATAAACTCTTGGTACGCGATCACTCAAGACACAAACAACCTCATAGTTGATCGTGCCTCGATAGACTGCTACATCCGTTGTCGTTATAGCTAAATCACCATCCCTTCCGATCAATACTACCTTAGTCCCAATCGGGTAGGCCTTCGGTAGGCGAATGGTGATTTGGTCCATGGATACGCGACTGACAATCGGGCAAAGATTGCCCATCAACAAGGACATGAAAACCTTGCATATCTCTGGTCCAGCCATCTGCATAGCCAATTGGAATGGTCCCAATCCACTCTTCCTCACTAGTCTGATAGGTCGCTCCATAGCCAACTGTCTGCCCCACTTCTAGTGGTTTGATATGGACCAATTCTGTTTCCAGACTCAGAGCAGGACGGATGCTATAGGGAAGCTCTAACTCTCTTCCACTTGGATTGAGACCATACATGACATCGCCCAGTCGGACAGCATTAAAAATGGTATCAGCATGCCATAAAGTTGTTGCTGAATTGCTGGCATGAACGATTTTAGGAGTATAGGGCAAGAGCTCCAATAAGTTCTTAAATCGTTGCAATTGGCCTTGGAAATGCCGGTCATCTTTCTCATCAGCTGTAGCAAAATGAGTAAAGATCCCTTCCACTTCTGCTCCATGGTCTCTTAATAGGATCATGGCTTCCTGCAAGTCTTCTGCCGAACGAAAACCAATTCGTCCCATTCCTGAATCCACTTTAATATGAACCTTCAACCCAGTCAAATCAGACTTTTCAGCCAACAATGCTTTCAACCACTCGAGACTAGCTACTGTATAACGAATTTCCTCTTTGATGGCAATCGCAACGTGTTCTACTGGTGCAACGCCCAAAATTAAGATCGGTTTTTCACCTGCTACTTGGCGAACTTCCAAGGCTTCATCTAGGTTGGAGACACAAAAAGCATCTACTAGTGGCAATAAACGTTCTACCACTGGCTCAACTCCATGGCCGTATGCATTTGCCTTGACAACTGCAAAGGTCAAGGTCTCTTTCGGAATATGGGCTTGTATTTGCTGAACATTATAGGCAATAGCCTCTACATCCACATATGCTCGCGTTGGTCTATGTATACTAGCTTTCATTTCTTTCCTCCAAAATGACACTGGTCGAAACTAAATCGCCTGAGTGACTAATCGATACCCAAATCTTTCCACTAAAGGAGCTTTTGAAAAATAGGGAGCTCCTTTTTGATTGGTCAGAATTTCCAGATCCTGAAATCCTACTGGACCAATTCCTGTTCCCCAAGCCTTGGAAAAGGCTTCTTTGGCAGACCATCGACCTGCCAGGTATTCCATTTTTCTTTTTCCAGATAATTGGTCGAACCGTTCTCGTTCCGTCTCTGTCAATACCTTGGAAGCAAATCTCGGATGCCTCTGGTAGGCTTGTTCAATGGATTGGATCGATTCGATATCTATCCCATGTCCAACAATCATATCTTTTCCTCTTTAATGATTTTCTATCAGCAACTCTATTTAAGAAGGAAAGGGCTGAGAATATTTTCTCCAGCCCTCTCCTCTTATTCAGCTACATACTGATAAATTTCTCGTACTAAGCTTTCTGTCTTTTCCCAACCCAAGCATGGGTCTGTGATCGATTGACCAAATACTTTTCTGGTTGATCTTGACGACCGTCCTCTAGATAAGATTCAATCATAAATCCACGGACTACATCATAGATAATTGGATTCCAGCTACGATTTGTAAGGGTTTCTCTGACAATGCGAATCTGCTCAGCAAATTTCTTCCCAGAATTATCATGATTGGTATCAACCAGGATAAATGGATGTTGCAAGCCCAAGGCCTGGTAACGATGCGCAGCTTCTAGCAGATCTTCATAGTGGTAGTTTGGAATGTTTTTCCCATTCGCGTCTAAAGCTCCACGCAGAATAGCATGTCCGAATGGATTTCCACTTGTCTCCACAGAACGACCATTATAGAAGAAATGGTGCCCATGTTGTGCAGCATAAATTGCATTAAACATAACCGACAGATTTCCAGACGTTGGATTTTTCAATCCAGTTGGGACTGAGATGCCACTCGCCACAAATCGATGGCCTTGATCTTCTACAGAACGTGCCCCAATAGCAACATAAGAAAGGAGATCCTCAACAAATGGGTAAGTCTCTGGATACAACAGTTCATCTGCTGTTGTCAAACCAGTTTCGGTGATCACTCGATGATGCAGGCGACGAACCGCCTTTAAGCCAGCTACAAAACTAGGTTCTGAAGCAGTATCCGGCTGATGCATCAAGCCTTTATAGCCATCTCCATTGGTCCGAGGTTTAGCAGTGTAGACCCGCATCACAATGAAGACCCGATCTTGAACTTCTTCTTGAAGGGCTGCAAGGCGACGAGCATATTCCATCACTGCTTCCTCATTATCTGATGAACATGGTCCCATCACAAGCAAAATCCGCTTGTCTTCCCCCTTCAAAATAGAGGCTAGTTCACGGTCACGCGCTTCTTTGCGAGCTAAATGTTTACCTTCTAAGCAATAAAGAGAGGTTACTGCTGTTTCATCAATGATTGGGCTAGTAACTGTAAAAGACATAGGCTGATCCTTTCATCCGATTAGAGTTTTTTACCGTGGCAGTTTTTAAATTTCTTACCAGATCCACATGGACAGATGTCATTGCGTTTAATTTGACTCAAATCAAGATCTTCTGGTAAATCAGTTTTTTGAGCGGCAATATTACGAGTCGCTGTCGTTGAAATACTGTGTTCTGTACGTGGACGCTCTTGTTCATGGATTTGAGCTTTCATCATCAAACGAGTCACATCAAATTCGATGGAGCCAATCATATCGTTGAACATACGGAATCCTTCTGATTGGTATTCAACCACAGGATTGTTTTGTGCATAACCACGGAGACCGACAGCATTACGCAATTGATCCAAGGCATCGATGTGATCGGTCCATTTGCTATCCACAACACGAAGGATCAAGACTTTTTGGAATTCTCTGACTGCTTCTTCATCGCGTAATTTCGCTACTTGGTTTTCATAAACCTCTTCAGCACGTTTGTACAAGTAATCAATCACATCTTTATCAGATTTGCCTTCAATATCGCTCTCAGAAATAGTATCTTCAGGGACCAAATTGTATTTGGCAAAGTTCAGAATAGCTTCGATCCGCTCTTCCTTGCTTGAGTGGCTAGCTCCTTCAACGATCCGTTTAATGGTCCGTTTGATCATGGCCTTGATTTCTGGCGCCAAATCACGATCCGCTGTAATGACATCATAGCGTTGAGAGTAGATAATCTCGCGTTGTTCCCGCATAACATCATCATACTGAAGGACTTGCTTACGAGTGTCATAGTTGTTCCCTTCCACTCGTTTTTGAGCTGCTTCAACTTGGCGTGTAAACATGTTAGATCTGATAACAGATTCTTCTTCGCTTAGTTTGAAGCGGTCTAGCAAGGCTTTGATGCGCTCTGAACCGAAACGACGCATCAACTCATCTTCAAGAGAAAGGTAGAATTGAGATTCACCTGGATCCCCTTGACGTCCAGAACGTCCACGCAACTGGTTATCAATACGACGGCTTTCATGACGCTCTGTACCAATCACACAAAGTCCACCGAGTTCACGAACCCCTTCACCGAGCTTGATATCGGTACCACGTCCGGCCATGTTGGTCGCGATGGTAACGGCACCACGTTGACCAGCGTTCATGATGATTTGCGCTTCTTTGTAGTGGTTTTTCGCATTCAAGACTTCGTGAGGAACGCCTGCTTCAACCAAGAGGCGGGATAGGTAGTCACTGGTTTCAACGGCAACGGTACCCACCAAGACTGGTTGTCCTTTTTCATAGCGAGCTTTTACATCTTCTACTACAGCTTTAAACTTCGATTTCAAGCTTGGGTAGAGAAGGTCCGGATGGTCAATACGAGCAATCGGACGATTAGTTGGAATTGGAATAACGCGAATGTTGTAGATTTCACGGAATTCTTCTTCTTCTGTTTTACCAGTACCTGTCATCCCTGAAAGTTTCTTATACATCCGGAACAAGTTTTGGTAAGTAATAGAAGCTGATGTTTTGGTTTCTTCTTGGACTGGTACACCTTCTTTAGCCTCAATCGCTTGGTGCAAGCCGTCAGAATAACGACGACCTTCCATGGTACGACCTGTAAATTGGTCGACGATCAAGATTTCTTGATCTTCACTGACTACATAGTCGATATCCAAAATCATGATGTAGTTAGCACGGAGGGCATTGTCGATGTAGTGTGTTAAGGCAACATTTTTCAATGTCGTACAAGTTTTCAAGATTAAAGTAACTTTCAGCCTTATCAATCCCAGAATCTGACAAACCAATCGTTTTTGAAGGGACATCAATAATATAGTCTTCTTTTTCCAAAGATTTTACATAGGTATCCGCCATGTGATAGAGTTGACTAGTTTCTGTAGAAGTCTGACCTGAAACAATCAATGGCGTACGGGCTTCATCAATTAAGATGGAGTCTACCTCATCAACCAAGGCATAATTCAAAGGACGTTGTACCATATTTTTCGGCACGAACAACCATGTTGTCACGCAAGTAGTCAAAACCTATTTCCGCGTTGGTTGAATAAGTGATGTCACAAGCATAAGCTTCTTGTTTTTTTCAGACGGTGATTTTGCAAACCAAGTTGATCCCAACTGAAAGACCTAGCCATGAGTACAACTCACCCATCTCAGTCGCATCACGTTCTGTCAGGTATTCATTGACAGTGACAACGTGAACTCCTTGGCCAGATAGGGCATTCAAATATACCGGCATGGTCGCAGTCAAGGTTTTTTTCCTTCCCCTGTACGCATTTCTGGAACGTCACCATGGTGAAGAACAATACCCCCATGACCTGTACTTTATAAGGGAACAAGCCCAAGACACGCTTGGCACCTTCGCGAACTACCGCAAAAGCTTCATACAGAAGGTCATCCAATGATTCACCATCTTGGTAGCGTTGCTTGAACTCTTCTGTTTTTCGCTTTCAGTTCATCATCTGACAAAGGCGACCCATTTGATCTTCGTATGAGAAGACCTTGTCTGCCATCTTTTTCCAATCGTCTTAATTCACCTTTATCATTTTTCGATAATTGTTTTTTTAATAAATTAGCTATTAGTTTCCTTACTTTTTCAAATTTCTTAAATTTTTAAACGTTCTCTTTATTGTAGCATTTTTTAAACATTTTTTCAAGATTAAGGCTGTATCTTACAAGACTTTCGAGTGGTTTTTTTCGTGTGAGAAAATCCAAAAAGATGGCTGCTCAAGCAGACATCTGAAAGTGAAGACAAACTGTTCATTGATACAAATCTAATAAATTCTATAAAAATTATACTCGTTAGAATTATTCAATCATCTACTAAAACTTTGTTTTTAATCCGAATCACCTCTATAGTAGACATCTCTTCTTTATGCGATAGTTATTCAGACAAATGGTAAGAATAGCTTGCCACAACCACTTCTTCATGCCAACGAAGCGCATACTTCAATTTCAAACTCATTTGGTTGTGGAGAATATTTTGCCAATGTTTTTTAGGGATGAATTGAGGAACTAAGACTGTGACGGTGTTCCCTTTTTCCTTGGCCTCCTCAGCTACTTTTGAGACAAATTCAACCGTTGGCTGGATAATATCCCGGTAACTCGTCATGACATTTTCAAAGCGAATATGAGGGAAATACCGCTTAAATTCTTCTGCTACCTCAGCATCTTTGACCTTGGTTTCTTCCGTTGAGACGTGCATAGCTATAACATCGTTTCCTAGGCTATTTGCATAACTCATAGCTCCCACACTTACCTGAGTGACATTCCCAACAAGGACAATCACGGTATTGCCCGCATAACTTGTCTTTTCAATCTTACCTCCCAAGCGCAATTGAGCCGCAACTTTATCATAGTGATTACGAATACTCAAGAACATCCAAAGCAAGAGACCAATAATAGGGAAGAAGGGCCAGATCTCACCCAAACGGAATAATAAGAGGATCAAGACAATCCCATAACATATGGCTGCCCCCAGGATATTGGCAAGGGAATACTTAAGAAATCCTTTTTGATATTGGCGTTTCCAATGAATGACCATCCCTGTTTGAGAAAGGGCAAAAGGAATGAAGACCCCAATGGTATAGAGCGGAATCAAGCTTTCTGTTTGTCCATCGAAGATCAAGAGCAAAACAATCGCACCAATCGCCAATGTCAAAATCCCATTGGAATAGCCTAGACGATCCCCTTTTTCCATATACATGTGTGGCATGTATTTGTTTTTGGCCATGTTAAAGGCCAACATTGGAAAGGCGGAGAACCCTGTATTAGCCGCAACTGCCAAGATCAAGGCTGTTGATAATTGGAAAACGTAGAAGAAGGCTTGACCGACTGGGGAATTCCCTAAGATAGCTTGGGCCATTTGGGCTAGAGTTGTTACCCCTTTTGCTGGAACAACACCCACCCAGTAATTGAGAAAGGTAATCCCTGCAAACATGATCCCCAAAATCAAAGCCATAATGGTCAAGGTAGAAGGTGCATTCTTTGCTTTTGGTTTCTTAAAGAAGGGAACCGAATTGGAGATGGCTTCCACCCCTGTTAGGGAAGCGGATCCACTCGTAAAGGCCCTCAACAAGAGAATGATGCTGACTCCTGAAATGGTTTGGCCAACATGCGCAGTCGCGTTATAGGCCAAATGCCCTGTAAAAATTTGGATCACGCCATAGCCGATTAAGGCAATGGTACTGACAATAAACAGATAGACCGGAATCATCAAGGATGTGGCTGATTCGCGCAGTCCCCGAAGGTTCATCAGCATCAAAAGCAAGACCAACAAAATGGAAATGTGAAGATTATAAGGATGAAAAGAGGGAATCGCTGACGTGATGGCATCTGCACCAGAAGAAACAGATACCGCTACCGTCAGCATATAGTCAACCAAAAGACTTCCACCAGCGATCAACCCCGCTTTGGGAGACAGGTTCTCCGAAGTCACCATATAGGCTCCTCCCCCTTGAGGGTAGGCATGAATGACCTGACGATAAGAAATCGTTAAACTGGCTAGGAGAACCAGGACCACAATCCCAATTGGAATTGACCACCAAATAGCTCCTGCTGATACGGTCATCAAGACCAGGATAACTTGTTCTGGACCATAGGCAATAGAAGAAAGTGCGTCACTAGAGAGCATGGCCAAGGCCTGCATTTTCCCTAGCAATCCTCCTTCACCTTCTGCACCAGATTTCAACGGACGGCCAATAAACCATTTTTTCAATGTTGAAAACATAAAAAACTCCTTGAAAAAAGATCATGAGGCCGGGAATTCCCTGCCTCTTTTCATAAAACAGGGGTTATTCTACTCCTTTTTTTCAAGACTGTCAACTTAAATTGTGAAATTTTCATAAAGTTTTCATTGTCTTCATTCATTCGAGCTCTCTTAGATCTGCCAGCTTCTTTTCAAATTGATCCAAGCAAAAAACGAGGCTGGGACAAAAATCCTAGCCTCTCAATTATTTTTGGATTGTCGAGCAAGACGCAGTGGTTGAGTGGGCTCTACTACGCTGATTTCATCAGCTTTTACAGCCCTACTCAACTGTGCGGAGGTGGAACGACGAAATCGAATTCTAACGAATTACCGATTTCTGTCCCACTCTCACTTTTTTATTTTGCTTGATTTTCGACATAAAAGGCAATGACATCCGAAGTGTACTGGGCTGTACCAGCGCCAAACTTGTCGATGTTTTCCTTGAATTCTGGATTATAGGCATAGCCTTTGCCGATATGGCCAAAAACCTCTATAGAGCAGTCAAATCCATACGTTCGAATCGTATCTAAAAGTTTGGTTGCTTCTTCTTGATTTTCCGATGCTGTTACTGGCAAACCAGCCTGGAAGTTTTTCGCCAAGACTTGGAAGACTTGATTAAAGGCTCTTGTCGCCTCCTCTTCTCGACCTTTTTGGCGTTCAAGCGCTTGGTCCATGACTTCTTGACCGTACTTGTCTACCGCCTCTTGATGGTATTTTTTAGTATCTTGGTAACTAAATCCAGTAAATTTTTCCTCAATGGTCATTTTTCTTTCTCCTTTTTGTTCCTGAATGGTTTTTTGCAAGGTGGAAATCAAGGTATCCAGGCGTTGCCTTTCTTGAGTCAAATAGTCCAACTGTTTGGTCAAATGGGGCAATAAGTTAGATTTTTCTTCGGCTAAGAGTTCTGCTATTTGGTCTAAGGAAAACCCTAGATACTTGTAGTAGAGAATCACCTGTAATCGTTCTAAATCTTCTTGATTGTATGTCCGATAGCCATTTTCAGATTTCACAGGGACGAGAAGTCCTATCTTGTCATAGTGGTGCAAGGTCTTGACAGAGACACCTGACAGCTCTGCAGCTTCTTTGATATGGTACATGATTTCCTCCTTACAAAGATAGTATAATCCCTCCCCTTAGGTCAGAGTCAAGACTTAACATAAAAATAGTTTTCAGATAAAAAAGGGTTGAGTTGTCCACAGCTTTTAACTCAAACCCTTTCTTTTTTATGGATGACTCACGATCAATTCTAAATCTTGCCCTTCCAAAGTCCAAGATTCAACATCACTCGTTAAGACAAAGTGATCTCCTTTTCCAATCGGATAATCTACCCCATCCACCTGAAGGCTTCCTTGCCCTGAGAGAACGCTCAACAAGCTATAATCATGGGTCTTTTCAAATCGAACCTCCCCATTGACTACCCACTTGTGAACCCCAAAGAAGTCATTGGCCACTAACAAAGTAGACGACAAGTGATCGACTTTTTCCTCAACCGGTCGGCTATTCGCTGGAGCCCCTAAGTTCAGCACATCAATGGACTGTTCAATGTGCAACTCACGTAAATTTCCTTGATCATCTTTGCGATCAAAGTCGTAAACTCGATACGTCGTGTCGCTTGATTGCTGGGTTTCCCAAGATTAAAATACCCGAACCGATGGCATGCATGGTTCCACTTGGCACATAGAAGAAATCTCCCGCTTTCACAGGAACCCGCGCTAACAGATCATCCCATTCTTTGGCTTCGATCATTTGGCGCAATTCTTCCTTAGACTGGGCGTGGTGACCATAGATAATTTCTGCCCCTTCATCAGCGGCAATAATATACCAGCATTCAGTTTTCCCAAGTTCTCCTTCATGCTCCATTCCATAGGCATCATCTGGGTGAACCTGAACACTAAGCCAGTCATTAGCATCTAGAATCTTTGTCAACAAAGGAAAGACCGGTTCTGGTCGATTCCCAAACAATTCGCGATGCTCTGTATATAGTTGGTCTAATCCCATTCCAGCATAAGGTCCGTTCTTAACAACAGAAACACCATGTGGATGGGCCGAAATAGCCCAGTATTCACCAACATGATCGCTCGGGATTTCATAGCCAAACTCATCTCGTAATCTAGTTCCACCCCAAATCTTTTCCTGCATAACTGATTGTAAAAATAGCGGTTGTGACATACCTGCCTCCATATATCCTTGTATTCAATACCTTATTATACCAAATTCCACTCTTTTTTGAAAGCTCTGCCAAGCTCTTTAGCCCCTTTTTAATTTTTTGCACGTTTTTCGCATTTTTACCAGCTTTCCGCTATAATAGGAATATGAACCTCAAAGAATCCATTATCGAATTGGCTCATTCCATTGGTATTTCAAAAATCGGCTTTACCACTGCGGATGATTTTTCCTATTTAGAAAAATCCCTCCGCCTAGCTGTGGAAGAAGGCCGAAATTCTGGTTTTGAGCACAAAAATATTGAAGAACGAATCCAACCACGCTTAAGTTTAGCTTCTGCTAAAACGATTATCTCCATTGCCGTTGCCTATCCCCACAAGTTAAAACAACAACCTCAGAAGACGGCCTATAAACGCGGAAAATTCACCCCCAATAGCTGGGGGCTTGATTATCACTATGTCTTGCAGGATAAATTAGACCGCCTAGCACGAGGGATTGAAGAATTAACCGCCGACTTCGAATACAAGGGCATGGTGGATACCGGTGCCTTAGTGGATACCGCGGTTGCTCAACGAGCAGGGATTGGCTTTATCGGAAAGAACGGCCTCGTCATCTCAAAAGAATACGGTTCTTATATGTTTTTAGGGGAGCTTATCACCAACCTAGAGATTGAACCCGATCAAGCCGTTGACTATGGTTGCGGAGATTGTAACCGCTGTGTAGAAGCCTGCCCGACTTCTTGTTTAATCGGAGATGGCTCTATGAATGCCCGACGTTGCCTTTCCTTTCAGACCCAAGACAAGGGGATGATGGATCTGGAATTCCGTAAAAAGATTAAAACGGTCATCTACGGTTGTGATATCTGTCAAATCTGTTGCCCCTACAATCGTGGTCTGGACAATCCATTAGCCACTGATATCGATCCTGAACTAGCTCATCCAGAATTAATCCCCTTTATTGAGTTATCCAATGGACAATTCAAGGAAATTTGGAATGGTCGCTGGTAGTTGGCGGGGAAAGAATATTCTCCAGCGCAATGCTATCATTGCTTTGGCCAATGCTAATGACCGGTCTGCTATTCCTAAACTGTTAGAAATCATCGAAACCTCGCAAAACCAGATTCATATTGCAACAGCCATTTGGTCACTGGGAGAGCTTATTCGAGAAGTCACACCTGACTTGGTTGATTTGTTAACTTCCCTCAAAAACCCAAGTCCTGCGATTATAGAAGAACGTGAACGGTTCTTCCAAAAATTCCAACACCAAATCTCACATAATTAAAAACGGCCTAACTGAGTTAGGCAGTTTTTAAATGTTCATTCACTTTCTTTTACGTAAAATAAATTTAAGTGAGTTTGCGAAAAAAACAAAAATGATCTCATGTTTTTTTAGTCATAAAAAATAGTGCTGAAACTTTCTGCCGTGAGAAAAGCGCTAGAAACAATAATGTTTTCTAGCGCTCGGGAGTTTTGAGAGTAAAACAGTTTGGGAAACTGTTTTAGCCCGAGCCCAGAAATTAAAGAGCGAGGGGGCTCAAAACTAAGTCATGGAACTTCAGAGAAGTTCGCTGACGTCCGTACTCACCTAAAGAAAGTTTCCAAGAATACTTTTTTACACTTTGAAACTACCAAACTAACTTAGGCAGTTTTTAATCATTTCTTACTTCTCTCATCCATCCTCTATCAGAAAATTCCTAATAGAGAAAAACTGACAATTCCCCATAGGAGTGCAACGACAAATCCGACCACGACATCACGAACAAAATGGAGTCCTGCCAGAACACGAACTCCTGCCAATAGAAGAGCCAGGAAGAGGCCAAGGCTAGATAGAAGAGGATTCACTCTCCAGGCTACTGTCGAAATGATGGCCGCCGAAAAGACATGCCGACTTGGCATGGAACTCCCCTTGCCTTCTCTCTCTAAAAGAGGCGGAAACGCGCCAAGCTCATAAGGACGGGGCCAATTGATTGCTTTTCGAATGACACTCAGTAACATAAAGCCAGACGCCGGAACCAACAGATAGGCAAGAACAACCCAAATCTCGGAAGCTTTCAGATAAGCTGCCCAAAGAACATAAACATAAAGGAGTGGCATCAGCAGGGTGACGAGGCGGTTGACCCACTTTAATAAAGAAAGATAATGGGGATGGGACACCAAAAATGGTCTAACCCGTTCATAGAACAAATATTCTTTTTTCATCAACAATTTCTCTTCGATCGATTCCTTAACAAGCAGCAACTGGACCTAGATCAAAATCCCTTCCAGGTGATCTAGCTCATGCTGGCAAATCTGGGCTGCAAAACCTTCTAAGCTTATGAGCTGAGGCTTCCAATTCATGTCGCGGTAGGAGACTTGAATCTTATCAAAGCGACTCGTTTTTCGGCTCCCTGCCAAAGAAAGGCACCCCTCTTCTGTCTCATAAACTCCTTCTTTCTTGACTAGAACAGGGTTAAAGAGAACCAAGGGCATCAAACCAAATTGGATAATGATCACTCGCTTGCGTACACCAATCATATTAGCCGCCATGCCAACACAGGAATCTTGGTGAGCTCGTAAGGTATCTTGTAAGTCTTGCGCCAGATATAAATCCTCTTTTGTCGCTTCTTCAGACACTTGACTCAAAAAGAAGGGATCCTTCATAATGGCTTTTTCCATCTTTTCTCCTCTCTTGCTTAAAAAAGAGAAGGTCATTCATCCATCTTCCCGACGAAGAACTCCCTCCCCTAGCATTTTGATGCTTTCTGTTGTTTCAGCCTTACCTGATTAGTCTTTTTTGCTGACTTGTTTTGCTAAGACAAAGTTACCCAAGGTTGCTGAACCATTTCCAGCCACCGCAGGAGTCACGATGTAGTCTCGAACATCTGGAACTGGTAAGTAGCCGTTCAATAATACTGTGAATTTTTCACGAACGCGATCCAACATGTGCTGTTGTGCCATCACTCCTCCCCCAAATACAATCACATCTGGGCGGAAGGTTACAGTCGCATTGACAGCAGCTTGGGCAATATAGTAGGCTTGGATATCCCATACAGAGCTATTGAGTTCGATGTTTTCCCCACGAATACCAGTACGAGCTTCCAAGCTTGGACCAGCCGCAAGACCTTCTAAACAACCTCTGTGGAATGGACACACACCATTAAATTCTTTTTCAACATCCATTGGGTGTTTGGCAACATAGTAATGGCCCATCTCAGGATGTCCCACTCCACCAATGAATTCACCACGCTGGATGACACCTGCACCAATCCCTGTACCGATTGTATAGTAGACTAGGTTTTCAATCCGCGCACCCGCATTATTACGAGCGACAACTTCACCATAAGCTGAGCTATTGACGTCAGTTGTGAAGAAAATCGGTACATTTAATGCACGACGGAAAGCACCTACCACATCAATATTCGCCCAATGGGGTTTGGGAGTTGTTGTAATAAAACCATATGTTTTTGAATTTTTATCAATATCAATCGGTCCAAATGAACCAATCGCTAAACCAGCAAGGCTTTCAAATTTAGAGAAAAACTCAATACACTTATCAAGTGTTTCAATAGGGGTTGTTGTTGGAAACTGTGTCTTTTCAATGACGTTATTATTTTCGTCACCTACAGCACAAACAAACTTTGTTCCACCAGCTTCAAGACTTCCATATAATTTAGTCATATCAATCCTCTTCTTCAATTCTCTTTTTTTCTATTATATCATAAAAGGAAAACGGTTCACTTCTATTCCTTATAGAAAAAAACTACTCTTATTTATGTTTAAACATTAGGTGAGCAACTTTTTTTATTCCAAACCTCATCTCCAAACAAAATTCAAGGACTGGAGGATACCCTAACCAGTCCTTGAGCAATCATATTTTAGATTATGCTTTTACTTCAATAATCGCATCGCCTTTAGCAACTTCACCAGTAGCTACTGGAGTTACTGAAGCATAGTCAGCTGTGTTTGTAACGATGACCATTGTTGTATCATCAAGACCAGCTGCTGCAATTTTAGCAGAATCAAATGTTCCAAGAACATCACCAGCTTTAACCTTGTCACCTTGAGCAACTTTGCTCAAAACCGTCACCATTCATTGAAACAGTATCAATCCCAACGTGGATCAAGATTTCAGCACCATTGGCTGTCTTCAAACCGAAGGCATGTCCAGTTGCAAAAGCAATCGTTACTTCAGCATCTGCAGGAGCATAAACGACACCTTCAGATGGCTTCACTGCAATCCCTTGACCCATAGCACCGCTTGAGAAGACAGGGTCATTCACATTTTCTAAAGCAACAGCTTGCCCAACGATTGGAGAGATGATGGTTTCATCTTGAAGAGATGCTGGAACAGTTCCAGTCACAGCTTCCTCAACAAAACGATCTGTTGTAGCACCTTCAGTTACAGTTTCAGGTTCTTCATCCTCAAAACCAAACATGTAAGTAAGAGCAAAACCAAGAGCAAATGATACTGCTACCATAAGGAAGTATTGTGGGAGTTGACCATTTACATAAAGCACTGTACCTGGAATGATTGTGATTCCACTACCAGTACCAGCAAGACCAAGAAGTGAAGCCAATCCACCACCGATAGCACCTGCAATCAATGAAAGGAAGAATGGTTTACGGAAACGCAAGTTAACCCCAAAAATCGCAGGCTCAGTAATACCTAAGAAGGCAGAAAGAGCAGCTGGGAAAGCAAGAGTTTTCAATTTAGGATTTTTAGTTTTCACACCAACCGCTACAGTAGCAGCTCCTTGAGCAGTCATAGCAGCTGTGATGATAGCATTAAATGGGTTGGCATGGTCAGCAGCAAGCAATTGAATTTCAAGCAAGTTGAAGATGTGGTGAACACCTGATACGACAATAATTTGGTGTACCCCACCAATCAACAACCCACCAAGACCAAATGGTAAGCTAAGAACAGCTTTTGTTCCAAGAAGAATGTAGTTTTCAACAACGTGGAATACTGGTCCAATAAGGAATAGACCAAGAATTGACATTACGAAAAGAGTAACAAATGGTGTCACTAAGAGATCAAGGACATCTGGAACTACTTTACGAACAGCTTTTTCAAACTTAGCTCCAACAACCCCGATAATAAAGGCTGGAAGAACAGATCCTTGCAACCCTACGACAGGAATAAAGCCGAAGAATTTCATAGCAGTCACCTCACCACCAGAAGCAACAGCCCAGGCATTTGGAAGTGAACCAGAAACAAGCATCATACCAAGAACAATACCAACCGCTGGGTTCCCACCAAAGACACGGAAGGTTGACCAAACGACAAGACCTGGCAAGATGATAAAGGCCGTATCTGTCAAGATTTGAGTATAAGTCGTAACATCTTCTGGAAGAGTCACACCAAGGGCATTCAAGAGTCCACGGACACCCATGAAGAGACCTGTCGCAACAATAACTGGGATGATTGGTACAAAGACATCACCAAAAGTACGGATAGCCCGTTGGAACCAATTTCCTTGTTTAGCGGCTTCTGCTTTCATCTCAGCCTTAGTTGAAGTTGGCAATCCAAGAGCGACAACTTCATCATAGATCTTATTTACAGTTCCAGTACCAAAAATAATTTGGTATTGACCTGAGTTAAAGAAAACTCCTTGAACTTTTTCAATATTTTCGACAGCATTTTTGTCGACTTTCGCTTCATCTTTCACCATCACACGAAGACGAGTCGCACAGTGAGCAACACTGTTGACGTTCTCAACTCCACCGATCGCATCGATGACTTTTTTTGCAATTTCTGTATTTGACATTTGCAAAAATCTCCTTATTTTTTATTGTTTTGAAAACGGTTCACCCGTCTCTACGCATTTAATTGTACCACGTATTAAGAATATGTCAACCGTTTTGCAGAAAGTTTTTGACAATATTTTGCGATTTTTGATTGCTTGAAACAATTGTTTTTCATTTTCATTCACATAAATACCTAATCTACCTATCCTATTGGATGTTTTATATTAATCTATTTTCAAAAACTTTCATATTTTCATTTATTTTTCAAAAACTCAATCTAGTTCCTCCTACTAAATTTTATGATAAACGTTTGACATTTTTTTCTCAATTCTTTGGCCAAAGTCTTGCTTTTTTTATAGAAATCGGTACTATGGAAGTAAGAAAAATTTTGGAGGAGTCAAATGGAATGGACAACAGCACTTCGGTACAAACGATATGAAGACTGGACCGAAGAAGAAAAGAAACAAATAAAAGAAAACATGGCTAATTCTCCTTGGCATACTCATTACCATGTCGAACCCAAAACTGGTCTTTTAAATGACCCGAATGGTTTCTCCTATTTTAATGGTAAATGGATTCTTTTTTACCAGAATTTTCCCTTTGGAGCCGCTCACGGATTGAAGTCTTGGGTACAACTGGAAAGTGATGATTTAGTTCATTTTAAAGAAACTGGTCTTAAGGTTTTACCAGACACACCTTTAGATAGCCATGGAGCCTATTCTGGTTCGGCTATGCAATTCGATGACAAACTTTTTCTTATTCTATACAGGAAATGTACGAGACGAGAACTGGATCCGTCATCCCTACCAAATCGGAGCTCTCTTAGACCAGGATGGAAACCTCGAAAAAAATCGACCAAATCCTCATTGATCAACCAGAGGATGCTACCGATCATTTCCGCGACCCACAGATTTTTTTAAATTCAAAAGATCAATACTATGCCATCGTCGGGGGTCAAGACCTTGAGAAAAAAAGGATTCGTTCGCCTTTACAAAGCGGTGAATAACGATTATACCAACTGGGTTGAAGTAGGCGATCTTGATTTCAACAATGATCGTACAGCTTATATGATGGAATGTCCTAACTTGGTCTTCGTCGGCGAGCAACCTGTCCTTCTGTATTGCCCTCAAGGTTTGGACAAAGCAGTCCTCTACTACGACAATATCTACCCAAATATGTATAAGATCGGGGCTTCTTTTGATCCTGAACAAGCTCGTCTCGTTGACGTATCTGAATTACACAACTTGGACTACGGCTTCGAAGCCTATGCAACTCAAGGCTTCAACACTCCTGATGGAAGAGCCTTAACGGTTAGCTGGTTAGGTCTACCAGATGTCGCATACCCATCCGATCGCTATGACCACCAAGGAGCCTTCTCTTTAGTCAAAGAGTTAACTATTCAGGACGGTAAACTTTATCAATATCCGGTCGAAGCAGTAAAAGAGCTCCGCTCCACTTCTTCCGAGTTTACAAACAAGGAAAAAACCAATAATTGCTACGAGTTAGAATTAGCCTTTGAAGCCAATAGCAAAAGTGAGATTGTTCTCCTAGCCGATAAAGAAGGCAAAGGACTTTCTATTACTTTTGATATTGCAAATGGTCAAGTCATTGTCGACCGTAGCCAAGCTGGCGAACAGTATGCCCAAGAGTTTGGAACTACTCGTACTTGCCCGATCGAAAATCAAACGACAACAGCTACAATTTTCATCGATAACTCGATTTTTGAAATTTTTATCAACAAAGGAGAAAAAGTATTCTCTGGTCGCGTCTTCCCGCATGCTGATCAAACTGGTATCTTGATCAAATCCGGAACACCTACTGGAACATACTACGAACTAGACTATGGTCGCAAAGCTCACTGATGTCGCCAAATTAGCTGGCGTCAGCCCCACGACAGTTTCACGAGTCATTAACAAAAAGGGCTATTTATCTGAAAAAACTGTCTCAAAAGTTAAAGAGGCCATGAGAGAATTGGGCTACAAGCCCAATTCGATCGCTCGGAGCCTACAAGGAAAATCAGCCAAGTTAATCGGCTTAATCTTCCCAAAAATCAGCCATGTCTTCTATGCAGAATTAATCGATAAACTGGAAGAAGAATTGTTCAAACATGGGTACAAAACCATTATTTGTAATAGCGAGCATGATTCGGAAAAAGAACGTGAATACATCGAAATGCTAGAAGCCAATCAAGTAGATGGGATTATTTCTGGTAGTCATAATCTGGGAATTGAAGATTATAACCGAGTCACAGCTCCTATCATCGCCTTTGACCGGAACCTCTCCCCTGAGATTCCTGTCGTCTCGTCGGATAACTACGCTGGGGGCGTTCTCGCTGCGGAAACCCTTGCCAAGACGGGGGCAAAAAAGATTATCATGCTCACAGGGAATGATAACTCCAATTCCCCTACTGGCCTCCGGCATGCTGGCTTTGCTTCCGTCCTACCAGAAGCACAAATTATCAATGTTTCCAGTGATTATTCACCCATTCGCAAAGAAATGGAAATCAAGTCCATCTTGACCCAGCAAAAACCGGATGCCATCTTTGCGTCTGACGATCTAACGGCTATTTTGGTGATGAAAATCGCTGACGAACTCGGCATTGCCATTCCAGAAGACCTGAAGATCATTGGCTATGACGGGACCTACTTTATCGAAAATTATTTCCCCCGTCTCACCACCATCAAGCAACCCTTACAAGAGATTGCTCGCCTGACAGTCGACCTTCTTCTTCAAAAAATCGAAGGAAAAGACGTAAAAACAACAGGCTATTTTCTCCCTGTTAATGTTTTACCTGGAAAAAGTGTTTAAAAGAGAGTGGGACAGAAATCGGTAATTCGTTAGAATTCGATTTCGTCGTCCCACCTCCGCACAGTTGAGTAGGGCTGTAAAAGCTGATAAAATCAGCGCAGTAGAGCCCACTCAACCACTGCGTCTTGTTAGACAATCCAAAATCAATTGAGAGGCAAGACTTTTGTACCAGTCTTTTTCCTTATCATGATCAAGCGAAGCTCTATACTCAAAAAGAAACCACCCTCGGAGGTGGTTTCTTTTCTATCTTATTCTGCTTCCGTTACGAATTGACTTAAGACACCATTCACAAACCGAGCAGACTTTTCATCTGAAAATGTTTTAGCTAATTCAATCGCTTCATTCACTGCAACCAACTGAGGGGTATCAAATGAAGTGATTTCAAACACACCCAAACGAAGAATGTTTCTCCACTAGAGTCAAGCGTTCGACGGTCCATCCAGTTTTCAAGTGTTGGGCAATCTGTTGATCCAATTCATCCTTTGATTGACGAACACCAGATACCAAATTGAGTAGAAAAGCTGGAATTTCCACTTCCTGGTCTGTTTCCTCTTTGTCATGAGTAAAAGCAAATCGACAGGCTTCTACAACATCCCCTTCATACTCTAAACTCATTAGAGCTTGAAAGGCACGCTCCCGTAGATCACGACGTGATTCAAATAAAATATCAGTCATTGAGGAAATCCTCATTAAACAAATCTTTCAAATCAGGTTTCGCTGCTTTTTCAGTCACGATTCCAACCACATGGATATTGACATCATCCAAGGTCACATCTGCCATATTGTAGACAGCAGTTTTTACTGCTTTTTGGATCGCAACCGCTACTTTAGGGACTGCTACACCATACTCTAGATAGAGGTAAATGTCAACAGAGATTTGACCATCTTCTTGTGTACGAAGGTAAACCCCACGTCCAAGAGCACGTTTTGAAAGGCTATCCGATACACTCTTGTTTTCAAGAGAATGAACACCATCTACTTTTGCAGTCGCAATCGCAATAATTTTTTCTAGCACACGAGGTGCAATGACGATTTCGCCGTATTGTTCAGTTGCCATAGAAGTTCCTTTCTATCAGACCTATTTTAGAGCTGATTAGGCACGAGAAACGTAAGTTCCTTCAGCTGTATTGATAATCAATTTTTGTCCTGCTTCGATGAAGTCTGGAACGTTTACCACAAGACCTGTTTCCATTGTAGCTGGTTTACCAGAACCTGTCACTGTAGCACCTTTAATAGATGGTTGAGTTTCAGCAACTGTCAATTCAACAGTTGTAGGAACAGTCACCCCAATCACTTCACTTCCGTAGAATTGAATTTTCACTTCTGAGTTTTCAAGGATGTAAAGCAATTCGTTCTCAACATTGACAACAGGAATTTCATATTGGTCATATGTTTCAGTATTCATGAAGTAAGCTGTATCATCCATTTTATACAAGTATTGAGCCGGTACAGTTTCAATAATAGCTTGCTCAAATTTTTCTTCTGGACGGTAGCTTGTATCAAAAGTTGAACCAGTACGTACATCACGCAATTTCATACGCATGATGGTGTTTCCTTTACCTGGTTTGTGGTGGCTAGCTTCCAAAACGCGGATCAATTTTCCATCAGCTGTTTCAAAGGTCATACCAGCTTTCAACTTACTTGCTTCAATCATGTTTTCATACCTCTTTTTAAAAATATATTACTCTTTATTTTATCACAAATGCTCAGATTTCTCAAATCTGTCTCTGCAAATTTCCTTAGATCACAATCAATTCTTTCGGTGCCAAGGTCAAGACTTCACAGCCAGTTTCCGTAATCAGGAGATCATCTTCAATCCGGACACCAGATAAGCCTTCAATGTAGATCCCTGGCTCATCTGTCAAAACCATCCCCGCCTTGATAACTTCTTTTGAAGTTTGACTGAAATAAGGCTCTTCATGGATGTCCAAGCCAATTCCATGGCCAATTCCATGAGTAAAGTACTGACCGTATCCTGCAGCCTCAATAATATCCCGAGGAATTTTATCAAAATCACGGAAACCGAGTCCAGCCTTGGCTTCAGAAATGAGAGCTTGGTTGGCTTTCAAGACCGTTTCGTAAATTTCTCTTTCCTTGTCGCTGACATGACCTGCATAAATGGTCCGGGTCATATCACTGACGTAATGGTTGTAGAGACAGCCAAAGTCCAAGGTCAAGGCATCCCCAGCAGAGATGATGCGATCACTTGGAGTCGCATGGGGCATAGCAGAGCGCTCTCCCGCAGCGGAGATGATATCAAAGGATACACCTGACGCTCCCAATTCCCGCATTCTAAAATCCAGGAAAGTTGCCGCTTCTAACTCTGTTGTTCGACCAACCTTGATAAACTCCAGCACATCTAGGAAGGCTTGATCTGAAATACTGCAGGCCTTGCGGATGGTTGCCACTTCTGTCTCATCCTTAATCAAACGAAACTCCATCACAAATCAGACAAGGCTCTTAGAGAGACTCCTGAGAAAACTGTCGCCAGACGAGTATGATAGGCAACTGTGATCTCATCCTCAAAGCCAAGTTCTTGGATCGCTGCGTCTTTGACAATTTTTGCCGCTTCTTCCAATTCATTGCGGGTTTCAACAATCTCAACAAAGGGGAAACAAGTCGCATGGGCATGAATGGTATAGCGCGAATCGGTGAAGAGGACCACGCGCTCTTCTGTCACCAAAACAGTCCCATTTGATCCCCAGAAACCTGTCAAATAGTAGACATTTTTCAAGTTGTTAATGAGGACAGCTTTTAAATCCTGTGCCTTCATTTTAGTTCGTAGATTTGTAATTCGTTGGTTCATTGTAATTTCCCTTTCAAATACTGTCCTGTAAAGCTAGCTGGGTTGCTGGCTACTTCTTCTGGTGTTCCTGTCGCAATAATGGTACCACCACCGACACCACCTTCTGGTCCCAAATCAATGATATGGTCCGCTGTCTTAATGACATCCAAGTTGTGCTCAATGACCAAAACGGTATTGCCATCATCCACAAAGCGTTCCAAGACCTTGAGCAAACGAGAGATGTCTTCGGTATGAAGACCTGTCGTCGGCTCATCCAAAATATAAAAAGACTTACCTGTCGAACGCTTATGAAGCTCAGAAGCCAACTTCATCCGCTGGGCTTCTCCACCAGAAAGTGTCGTAGCCGGTTGTCCTAAGGTCACATAGCCCAAGCCGACATCCTTGATGGTTTGTAATTTGCGATTAATCTTTGGAATATGTTTAAAGAAATCCACCGCATCATTGACGGTCATGTCCAAAATCTGGGAGATATTCTTTTCTTTATAGTGAACTTCTAAGGTTTCACTGTTGTAGCGTCGCCCATGGCAGACTTCACACGGTACATAGACATCCGGTAGGAAATGCATCTCAATCTTGATAATCCCATCTCCCGAACAAGCCTCACACCGGCCACCTTTGACGTTGAAACTAAAGCGGCCTTTTTTGTAGCCTCTAATCTTGGCTTCATTGGTTTGGGCAAAGAGATCGCGAATGTCGTCAAATACACCTGTATAGGTAGCTGGATTGGAGCGTGGAGTGCGGCCAATCGGACTTTGGTCGATATCGATCAGTCGATCAATGTGCTCGACACCTGAAATGGTTTTGTATTTCCCTGGTTTCTCTGAATTGCGATTCAATTTTTGCGCCAGCGTTTTTTTCAAAATACTGTTGACCAAGGTGGACTTCCCTGAGCCAGAAACGCCAGTAACAGCAATGAATTTACCCAGCGGGAAGCGCGCTGTCACATCTTTTAAGTTATTTTCAGCAGCCCCTGTCAATTCGATAAAGCGACCGTTACCTACCCGCCGTTCCGTTGGTACAGGAATAGCCCGTTTTCCAGAGAGGTACTGACCAGTGATGGATTTGCTATTGCGGGCTACCTGCTTAGGTGTTCCAGCCGCAACAATCTCGCCTCCAAAGACACCGGCTTCTGGACCAACGTCGATCAGGTAATCAGCCTCTCTCATGGTATCCTCATCGTGTTCGACGACAATCAAGGTATTGCCCAAATCACGCATCTTCTTGAGACTGGCAATCAAGCGGTCATTGTCCCGCTGATGAAGACCGATCGAAGGCTCATCTAGGATATAGAGGACACCAGAGAGGTTGGAGCCGATCTGGGTCGCCAAGCGAATCCGCTGACTCTCTCCCCCTGATAGAGTCCCGGCCGAGCGAGACAGGGTCAGATAGCTCAAGCCAACATTGTTCAAGAAGGTCAAACGATCCTTGACTTCTTTGAGAATCGGACGAGCAATGGTCTCCTCATTCTTGGTTAATTTGAGATCAGCTACTACTTTGAGATGGTCCTCAATGGACAAGTCCGAGATCTGCCCGATATGTAGCCCCTTCTCTCCTCCTACTCGGACAGACAAGGCCTGGTCATTCAAGCGATACCCATGGCAGGTGACACAAGTCAATTCATTCATGTAGGACAACATCTGATTGCGAGTGAAATCACTAGACGTTTCATGGTAGCGGCGATTGATATTGGTAACGACCCCTTCAAAAGGAATGTCAATATCGCGAACCCCACCAAATTCATTCTCATAATGGAAATGGAATTCCTTGCCCTCAGAACCATAGAAAACCAAGTGTCGCTCTTCTGGGGACAAGTCTTCAAAGGGCTTGTCCATATCAATCCCAAACTGGATCATGGCCTGCTCCAACATCTGAGGATAGTAATTAGAAGAAATCGGATTCCATGGTGCCAGCGCTCCTTCACGGAGAGTCTTTCTAGCATCTGGAACAACCAAATCCAAGTCCACCTCTAGCTTGATCCCTAATCCATCACAATCTGGACAAGAGCCAAAGGGGGCATTAAATGAAAAGAGACGAGGTTCCAATTCAGGGACGGTAAAGCCACAAACCGGGCAAGCATAATGCTCTGAAAAGAGCAGTTCATTTTCGTCCATGGTATCGATGACCACGTAGCCATCTGCGATCCGAAGGGCCGCTTCGACAGAATCAAAGAGACGGGACCGAATGCCGTCTTTGATGACAATCCGATCTACAACAACCTCAATCGTGTGCTGTTGGCTTTTGGATAACTCTGGGACCTCTGTCACATCAAAGATCTCACCATCCACACGCACCCGGACATAGCCGTCTTTTTGCACCTTTCGATGATGTTCTTATGTTGGCCTTTTTTCTTACGAACAATGGGCGCTAAGATTTGCAGGCGTTGGCGCTCCGGCAATTCCAAAACTTGGTCTACAATTTGCTCGACCGAAGAAGCCGTAATCGCTCCATGGCCATTGATACAGTAAGGAGTCCCCACACGAGCATATAAAAGACGTAAGTAATCGTTGATTTCAGTTGTCGTTCCAACCGTTGACCGCGGATTTTTGCTGGTTGTTTTTTGGTCAATGGAAATGGCTGGACTTAGGCCATCAATCGAGTCCACATCGGGCTTTTCCATATTTCCTAAAAACTGACGAGCATAGGCTGACAGGCTCTCTACATAACGTCTTTGTCCTTCCGCATAGAGAGTATCAAAGGCTAAGCTCGATTTCCCAGAACCTGACAGACCAGTGACCACAACCAGCTTATCTCGAGGGATTTCAACATCAATATTTTTTAAATTATGAGCACGCGCTCCATGAATGACAATTTTATCGAGCATTTCTTCCACTTTTCATCAATTTATTTATCCTTCATTATATCAAATTTTTCAGCATTCTTTTATCCAAAAGCGTGCTTTTTCTGTTATAATGTTAAGGTGTAAAAAAACAAGGGGAGGCACCATGAAACAGGTCTTTTTATCGACAACGACTGAATTTAAAGAAATAGAGACACTGGAACCCGGTAGCTGGATCAACCTTGTCAACCCTTCCCAAAGTGAGTCGATGGAAATCGCCTCTGCTTTTAACATCGATATTGCTGACTTACGGGCACCGCTCGATGCGGAAGAAATGTCTCGTATGACCATCGAAGATGAGTATACCTTGATCATCGTAGACGTTCCCATCAAGGAAGAGCGGAACAATCAGACCTACTATGTCACCATCCCTTTGGGAATCATCCTAACAGAAGAGGCTATCATCACCACTTGCTTGGAAGAGTTGCCTCTCCTAGACACCTTTATCAATCGTCGCTTGCGGAATTTCTATACCTTCATGCGATCCCGCTTCATCTTCCAGATCCTTTATCGCAATGCTGAACTGTACTTGACCGCGCTTCGTACCCTGGATCGTAAGAGTGAACAGATTGAAAGTCAACTGCACAAATCAACGCGTAATGAGGAGCTGATTGAACTGATGGAATTAGAAAAAACCATCGTCTACTTTAAGGCCTCTCTGAAAACCAATGAGCGCGTGATCAAGAAATTGACCAGTGCCACCAGTAACATCAAGAAATACCTGGAAGACGAGGATCTGTTGGAAGATACCTTGATCGAGACCCAACAGGCCATTGAGATGGCGGATATTTATGGAAACATCCTCCACTCCATGACCGATACCTTCGCATCGATCATCTCCAACAACCAGAACAATATCATGAAAACCTTGGCCATGGTGACCATCGTCATGTCCATCCCAACCATGATCTTCTCGGCTTATGGCATGAACTTTAAAAACAATGATCTCCCCCTCAACGGAGAACCTAATGCTTTCTGGCTCATTATCTTTATTGCCTTTGCCATGACCGGATCGCTCGTTGTCTACCTCATCCATAAAAAATGGTTCTAACACCTACTAATAACACTAAGGAGTATTTATGTCTCAATTTGATTTGACCCAATTAAGTAAAAAGAATCAAGAATTCGTTCGCATCGCTAAACACCAATTGATTGAAAACGGCAAAACAGAAGAAGAGGCTACTAGCCTGATTGAAGAAATTCTTCCAGCTATCTTTGAAAACCAACCAAAAGGAGTAACGGCGCGAACTCTCTTTGGAGCGCCAACTGTTTGGGCCAATGCTTTTAGTGATCAGGAACGCTACGAAAAAGAGCATCCAAAAGAGAATGATGCTCCTCATCTTATGATCACAGATTCTTTCCTTCTCGTCTTTGGTCTATTTGCTGCTATTTCAGCCTTCATGAACCTTTTTGCACCTCAGGGAACCACTTATGGACTTCTCACATTGACTCTTGGTAGCTTGGCTGGTGGGGTTGTGCTCTATTTGATGTATTACTACTTCTACCAGTACTACGAAGTTTCTAAACGTGGAATGAAACGGCCTGCTTTAACCAAGTCACTCCCTATCCTAATGTTGGCGATGATCCTTTGGGTTGTAATTCTCATGGTCACTGCTTTGCTCCCACAATTCCTCAACCCTCGTGTACCAAACTGGTTCATGCTCTTACTCGGTGGAGGAGCTCTTCTTCTCCGCTACTACTTGAAGAAAAAATACAATATTAAGAGCGCCAATACAGCACCTCAACGACGCTAAAAAGAAACGGATGAAGTTTTCGTCCGTTTTTGTTTTTACTGTATTTCCCTGTTCAATCTTTTTGAAAAATAGAGGACTAAGTCATCATTGTTTTCACAAGAACTGTAAGGGTCCAAGGGCTGATCCCTAAACCAAACTCCAGATCCGTCTGGGATATAGTCCCGTTTGACATACAGTCTTTGAGCTGGACCATAACCCGAGTGTAAACCAACCCCTAAAGTAACAATCTCTGATAGTAGCCGGACTCTTTTTTCCGCCTCTTCTAAGAGTTGATTCCCAATTCCTCGATTTCTAAATGGCTCAAAAACATTAAAATCAGATAGTTCAGGATAGACTCCCACGAAAGGGCCGTGCTTGGCATAAGGCAATATAGTGATATAACCTGCCACAAATCCATCCGACTCAGCTACTAATACGTCTCTCTTTCCGTTCTCCTGATCCTGAAAATAGCTGGCCAAGATATCCTCTCTACCCGGCCACCCTTGATGGATAAAGGCTTGAGAGATCCCTTCAATATCATACTCCATCATACTTCTGATGATTGTGCTTTCCTTCATGTTGCGCTTCTTGATACCTTTCTCCCCCTCATTATAGCATAATTAGAGCTTGGGAAAGGTCAAAGAGGGCCACCCGGACCTAACTCACTATTACATTTCTATGCTCGCAAAAAAAGATTCAAAAGGGTCTGAAAAAGAGGTCCACTGGACCTGAAAAAAAGACCCGTATGGGTCTTACTCGCTCTCTTGTTTTCAAGCTCATGAAAAAGAGGTCCACTGGACCTCTTTTTTAATCTTCGTTTACGAAAGGCATCAAAGCCATTACGCGAGCGCGTTTGATAGCTGTTGTTACTTTACGTTGGTTCTTCGCTGAAGTTCCAGTTACACGACGAGGAAGGATTTTCCCACGTTCTGAAACGAAACGGCTAAGAAGCTCAGTATCTTTGTAATCAACATATTCAATTTTGTTTGCTGCGATGTAATCAACTTTTTTACGGCGTTTGAATCCGCCACGACGTTGTTGAGCCATGTTTATTTCTCCTTTATAGTTTTAATTCGTTAAAACCATTCTTAGAATGGTAGATCGTCATCTGAGATGTCCATTGGATTAGCTCCGAATGGATTGTCATCACGTCCAAAGTTTGGTGTTGCGTTCGATGGCTCAGATCCTCCAAAGCTTGGAGCTGCATTTCCTGCAAATCCTCCAGCTGAAGCATAACCACCACCTGCTTGTCCTTCACGATTCGCGCGGCTTTCCAACAATTGGAAGCTGTCCGCTACGACTTCAGTGACATAAACACGTTGACCTTGCTGATTCTCATAATTACGAGTCTGGATACGACCTGTAATCCCAACTAAGGCACCCTTTTTAGCCCAATTCGCTAAATTTTCAGCTTGTTGACGCCAAATCACACAGTTGATAAAGTCCGCATCTCGTTCACCATTTTGGTTTTTAAAATTACGGTTAACCGCGAGTGAGAATGTCGCAACAGCCTGATTTTGAGGGGTATAACGAAGTTCAGCATCTCGAGTCATACGACCTACAAGTACAACATTGTTAATCATTAGTCACCTTCTTTATTCGTTAGGGCTTACGCGTCAACTTTTACGATCATGTGACGAAGAATGTCACCGTTGATTTTTGAAAGACGGTCGAACTCGTTAAGAGCTGCATCGTCGTTCGCTTCAACGTTTACGATGTGGTAAAGTCCTTCACGGAAATCTTGGATTTCGTATGCAAGACGACGTTTTTCCCAATCTTTTGATTCAACAACAGTTGCACCGTTGTCAGTCAAGATAGAGTCAAAGCGTGCTACCAAAGCGTTTTTAGCTTCTTCTTCAATGTTTGGACGAATAATATAAAGAATTTCGTATTTAGCCATTGATATGTTCCTCCTTTTGGTCTAATGACCCCAAGTCTTTGCAAGGGGTAAGTGAGGTTTGCTCACAAGAAACTATTATACCAGACTTTTGGATAGAAGGCAAGTGAAAATACCTTCTCTACATTCTTTTCGAAAAGTTTTATTTTTCTTCTATTATTTTCTCTCCTTTTTTACAACAAGGAAATCTCTCCCTTTCCTTAAAGAAAACTGATATCAGTTAGCTTTAAGAAAGGGCCGTTATACTACCTTCATCACAAACAAGAAACGAGGAACGCTTATGAATTATTTAGTCATCCCCGCTTATCAACCCGATCAAAAACTTCTCAAACTGGTAAAAAAACTGAGAGAAAAATGTGACTTCTCCATTATCGTTGTGGACGATGGTAGTTCTGAGGACTGCCAAGCGATTTTTGAAAAATTAGACGGGCTAGCTACAGTCCTTCACCACGAAACCAACCTTGGAAAAGGAGGGGCTCTCAAAATAGCCTACACTTACATTCAAGAGCAAGGGCAATACGGAACAGTCATCACTGCTGATGCTGATGGTCAACATAAGGTTTGGGATATCTTCCGCGTGGCCAATCAGTCGCAAGAAAATCCGAACCAATTAGTTCTAGGGGCACGCGCCTTTTCAGGCAAGGTTCCTTTGCGTTCTGCTTTCGGAAATAAATTGACCCGCTTCTTGTTCAAGCAACAAACAGGGGTCGCTGTTACAGATACGCAGACTGGCCTTCGAGCCTTTACAACCAACATGATCCCCTTTATGTTAGATATAGAGGGACAACGGTATGAGTACGAAATGAATGTGCTTCTTGCAGCTAGCAAGGCCTTTCCCATCTTGGAAGTTCCGATTGAAACAGTTTATATCAATGACAATAAAGGGTCCCACTTCCGTCCTGTTCGAGACGGTCTCATGATCTACAAGGATATGTTCAAATTTGCCCTCTCTTCCCTGAGTAGCTTTATCGTGGACTACCTGGTCTATGCCTTCTTCCTTTCGTGATGATGGCTGTGCCGATTAGTCTTCGGATCCTCCTTGCAAACGGGATCGCTCGTGTAGCCAGTTCCATCTTTAACTACTCAACCAACAAACGTCTAGTCTTTAAGAACAAAGACAGCGTGGCTCGAACCGGAAGTGGTTACTTGGGACTTGCGATTGGACTCTTTATTCTCGATACCCTCTTGATTCGACTCTTCTATACAAGCTTTGGTCTCCATTTGCTCCTCAGCAAAGTGATCGTCGGACTCTTGCTCTTCGTCGTCTCATGGTTGATTCAGAAAAAAATCATTTTCAAGGAAAGGATTGCACCTACACATGAAATTCTTTAAAAAATCTTATACCTATGCTGCTTGTTTCGGCACCCTGCTAACAAGCTCCTTTAGCTATTCTATGCTCAAGACCTTTATCTTATCGGATGCTATCCAAACAGTCAAAGCTACGACTACTGATACCAAGGCGGCTAAGGAGGCAGCAGCCTCTGCTACTACAACAGATACCAGTTACTCCGATGACAATATCCAGGTGAGCCTGACAGAAAAAACAGTTGAAAACACTCAAGTTTACATTGCAGATATTACGGTTAGCTCTTCTGACTATCTAAAAACTGCTTTTGCTCAAAATACCTACGGGACAAACGTGACAGCTAAAACTTCCGTCACTGCAACTGAGAACAATGCCATTCTAGCCGTCAATGGAGACTACTACGGAGCTAATAGCACCGGCTATGTCATCCGAAACGGAGTGGTCTACCGTGATACGGTTCGCGAAGACTCTAGCAATGGCGACTTAGCGATTTATAAAGATGGTTCCTTCAAGGTTATCTACGAAGATGAAATCTCTGCGGATCAGTTGGTCAAAGACGGGGTTGTTAATCTCCTTGCCTTCGGACCTTCCTTGGTTGAAGATGGAGAAATTACAGTCGATACTAACTCAGAGGTGGGACAATCCATGGCGTCTAATCCACGTACTGCCATTGGGATCATCGACGAAAACCACTACATCATTGTCGTCTCGGACGGCCGGACTTCAGAGAGTGAAGGCCTATCTCTCTACCAATTAGCGGAAGTGATGAAATCGTATGGCGTCAAAACAGCCTACAACCTAGACGGGGGTGGATCTTCTACCCTCTACTTCAATGGCCAAGTTATTAACAAACCAACTACAAATGGTACTATCTCAGAAAGGGCGGTGAGTGACATTGTCTACATCGGTTACTAATCCTATCAAACAACGGTTGAAAAAGACCATTCTCTGGTACACTCTGATTTCAGCTTTCTTTTTCGTCGGAAGTCGCATCTACGAACACTTTAGTTTTGGCGAAACCTCTGCCTTCATGCACTACCTCTTCTTGATTCCTTTGATTGGTGGGTCCTTGCTCGTAGCTCTGCAACTAGTGGTAAAAGGCCTTTCTCGAATCACTCTTAATCTTTGGAACTCAGCTCTTGCCACGGCAACTGCTGGAGCCCTCTACCGAGGCATTGTTAACCTCTCTGGTCGTTCTACAACTCTCGACCAGCCCTACTATTATGTTGCAGGGATCTTCCTAGCCCTTGCTCTCATCAGTATCTTCTTTGTCCGCAGTGTCTGGGTGGAAAAAACAAAGTTAAGTACTTAATATTGAAAGCTCTTATCCAATTATTATGGATAAGAGCTTTTAGATTTTTTACAATACTATCTATCAAAAAAGAAACCAGAATAACTTCTGATTTCTTTTGGAATAAACTTATTTATTTACGTTTTCCCATTTCCAGTTGTGTACTTCTGGAATATCATCACCATGTTCACGGATGTAAGCATTGTGGAAGGCAATTGTTTCGTCCATTTGAGCTGCGAATTCAGCTGCTTCTGCTCCAAGAGCTGCATTGGCTGCATCTTGTGCCAAGTGGAAGCGATCCAATTCAGACATCACACGCATATCGAATGGTGTTGTGATATCTCCGTTTTCACGGTAACCATGCACACGCAAGTTGTGATTGTGACGGTTAAAGAAGATGTCACGGATCATGCCTTCGTAACCATGGAAGGCAAAGATTACTGGTTTATCAGTTGTGAAGACTTTATCGAACTCTTCATCTGAAAGTCCACGCGCATCAACGGATGGGTGACGCAATTTCAAGATATCTACCACATTGACAAAGCGGATCTTCAATTCTGGGAAGGCCTTGTGCAAGATTGTGATGGCAGCAAGAGCTTCAAGGTTTGGCTCTGTACCTGCAGCTGCAATGACAAGATCTGGCTCTTCATCTGCTGAAACAGTTGATGCCCAATCGATCACCTTGTATCCTTCACGAACCAATTCTTCCGCTTCATCAGCTGAGTAGAATTGAGGACGTGGGTGTTTAGAAGAAACGATCAAGTTAATCATATCTTCTGCCTTGAAGGCTTGGTCCATCACCGCAAGCAACGTATTCGTATCTGCTGGCAAGTACTCACGGATGTATTCTGGAGTTTTTCTGCCAAGTGAGTCAAGATACCTGGATCTTGGTGAGTGTAGCCATTGTGATCTTGTTGGAAAACAGTTGAAGTCGCAATCAAGTTCAAGGCAGGGTAGTTTTTACGCCATGTCGTGTGAGTCTTAGATTTACGCAACCATTTGAAGTGTTGAGTAATCATAGAGTCCACGACACGAAGGAATGATTCGTAAGAAGCGAAGAAGCCATGACGACCTGTCAAGACATATCCTTCGAGCATACCTTCTGCTTGGTGCTCTGACAATTGAGAGTCAATGACACGTCCAGCAGGGCTCAAAGCTTCATCGTAGTCTGGTTTCGTACGTCTAACCATTGACGGCTTGTACGAGTGAAGACTTCTTGAAGACGGTTTGATTTAGTTTCATCTGGTCCAAAGATACGGAAGTTATGTGGGTTCGCATCCACAAGATCTGCTGCATACTTACCAAACTCGATCATATCTTGGGCCATGATAGCCCCTGGTGTTTCAATCTTGAAGGCATGTTTCTTCCAATCAGCAGTGTCCATTGGTTCGATGACACCTGCGTTTGTGATTGGGTTCATAGCCATGCGACGGTCACCTTTTGGTGCAATTTCGGCAATTTCAGGAAGCAATTTACCAGTTTCGTCGAACAATTCAGCTGGACGGTAAGATTCCAACCATGAAAGAAGGGCATCTACATGCTCCATGTGGTGAGCATCTACTGGGATTGGAACTTGGTGCGCACGGAATCCACCCTCGATTGGTGTACCTTCCCAAGCTTTTGGTCCAGTCCAACCTTTAGGAATACGAGCAATCAAGACAGGATATACTGGTTGAGTTGCTTCTTCTGCAGAACCTTTACGAGCTTCTGATTGGACTTTCTTGATTTCTTCAATCGCTTCGTCTAATTTTTCTGCAAACAAAGCATGAGCTGCTTCGTGGTCGTCAGAAATAGCCGTTACGTCTGCAAAGATTGGTTTCCATCCAAGACCTTCAAAGAAGAGGGCCAATTCTTCGTCTGTTTTGCGTTCAAAGATCGTTGGGTTGTGAATCTTCCCACCGTTGAGGTAGAAGATTGGAAGAACAGCACCATCGTTAACTGGGTTCAAGAAGGTATTGGCCAACCAACCAGCCATCAATGGACCAGTTTCTCCTTCGCCATCACCGATTACGGTTGCAGCAATCACATCTGGATTGTCCAAAACAGCTCCAGCTGCGTGAGAAAGAGCATAACCAAGTTCTCCACCTTCGTGGATAGATCCTGGTGTTTCAGGCGCCGCGTGAGAGGCAATCCCTCCTGGGAATGAGAAGATTTTACATAGGTGTTTAAATCCTTCTTCATTTTGTGGGATATTTGGATTCAATTCTGTGTAAGAACCATCTAAGTAAGAGTTGGACACCATAACTTGTCCACCATGACCTGGTCCTTCAATGTAGAACATATCCAAGTCGTATTTGTTGATGGCACGGTTCAAGTGAGCATAGATAAAGTTTTGTCCTGGTACAGTTCCCCAGTGTCCGATTGGGTGAGCCTTCAAGTCGTTTTCAACCACTTCACGTTTCAATAATGGGTTGTCTTTCAAGTACATTTGAGCAGCCGAAATGTAGTTGGCTGCACGCCACCACGCATCCACTTTATCCAAGTAAGCTTTGCTGTTAAAATCAACAGTCATATTGTCTCCTCTCAAATTCTAGCTATGATTCTGATGAATTAGAATCCAGTGCAAGTATTTAGGTTATAAACATCCTGTTTCATTCATATGAAGACAGAACGAACGCGAACCAAATTTTAATTCAATTCTTTTCTATTCTATCAATAATTTAGCTTTTTGTATATAGAAAAAATTAAAAAAAATATAGTTTTTTATAAAAAGTTGCAAATCTCTTCTAAAATCAAAGCATTTTTCAATCATTTTACAAACAGCTTTCTGCTTAGACCACTTAAAAAGCCTTTGAAATCAGCTATCTATAAATCCCCTTGTCACATAAAATCTTTCATGATATACTTTAGATGTCAAACTAAAGGAGATCATTATGATGACGGAAAAACGCAATAAAGGATTTGTGTCAGGTCTAGTGCTTGCCCTTGTCTTTCTTGCATTCGCAGGATTAGTATTTTCATTATGGATGGGCCGCCAGAACCCTTCTACTAGCTTTGCGAAGGCAGAAAAGTCTGGGGACCCTGTAACGATGAAGGTCTATGATATTACACGAGAACCTGTCGGAACTGTGGACAACGGCCACGTCCTCTATATCGTCCAGTACGATAACCAAAACGATGGTAGGTTTGCAGGGATCGAAGCCAAAAAAGACGATGCGACGATTAAAGAGGTCATTGATAAGGCAAAAAATGGGGAACTGCAGACCGATCCTTATCAACTAAAGGGAACGCAATTAGCCCCTTTGGCAAAGGATAGCAAAAATACGTCTCGTAACGGTCGCCTTGTCGGTTATAGTGACTACATCCATTCCCTTCTCGACCCGACTTCTGTCGTGTCACTTAATATGACGACCAGCTATTACTTAAGCCTCACAGAGTACAACAAAGACTCCTTATTCCTCTTAATTGGTTCAGCTGCTCTTGCTGGACTTTCTATCATAATGGTCGTAGCCAGCTTCTCCGTTCGGAAACGGACCATTGCTTCCTATCAGGAACTCCACCAAAACTATCCCGAACTCCAAGGAGATCTGTCTCGCCTGTCTGATGAAGCCAGCTACTACAATCAAGACTTAAAAGTTATCTTGTACAAAAATCATTTGATTACCTATTTCAGAGGAACGCAAACGATTGATTTACGAGAGGTTCAACAACTATACTTACATGTCACTCGAGTTCGTCAATCAGGGATTGCTCGCTCAATCTTCCAATTGTGCTACATCCGCAAGGACAAACCAAAGAAACAGCACCGCCTAGCCATTAAGAATAAGAAGAACGCTGAAGAACAACTCTACACTCTTTTTGCACAGGTATCTGAGAGATTCCCAGATGTCAAGGTTGGAATTTAAAGATTTTCCAACTCCCTTTGGAAATACTGTTCTAAGCACTAAAATCCCCTCATCAGAATCAGTTGATGAGGGGATTTTTACTATTTAGGTCACGTTTGAAACGAGAGGATCAAATCACTTTTTTACCATTTTTATAGACATCTGTCACTAGGTTGGTCGCGAAGAAATAGAAGAGATAATCTAGATTTGGTGCATCGTAAATCGTGATGTCAGCCTGTCAAACAAGATCTAAGCTTCCGATTTTTAGGATTACTATAAAAAAGTGTATCTTCGCATGTATTTTTCTTAAACAAAAAAATCAAAAGGGAGAGGAGCAAGAGGGTACTTTTGAATTCCCTCTGTTCTTCTCCCTATTTTTTGATTTCTCAACTCACTTCAAATTTGGTTTTGTGGTGGAAGAGAGCTTCCGTAGCCTGATGCACTTGATGAGCTACTTCTGCATTATTCATCGTGTATAGATGAATTCCTGCTACATCTTGAGTAACCAAATCCACGATTTGGTCTACAGTATAGGCAAGTCCTGCTGCTCTGAGAGATTCAGGGTCATTCTCATACTTGTCCAAGATAGCCTTAAACTTACGTGGGAGATGAATGTTCTCACAAGTCTTCAGTAGACGAAGAGCTTGGTTACGGTTAAGAATCGGCATGATTCCCGCATGAATTGGAACATCAATACCTGCCAAGGTACACTTGTCTTGGAAATCATAGAAACGCTCATTGTCAAAGAAAAGTTGCGTTACGAGACTGGAGCAGCCTGCGTCCACTTTCTTCTTGAGATTTTGAATATCCGAGATCTGATTTGGAGAGTCAGGGTGCCCTTCTGGGTAGCAAGCGCCAACAATATCAAAGTGAGGAGCTTGCTCCTTGATGAACTCAATCAAGTCTGTGGCGTAACGAAAATCCTTTTGAGGCTCAACACCCGGAATGATATCTCCACGAAGAGCCAAGATTTCTGAACCCCAACCTTATCCAAATCTGCAATAGTCTCAGCCACCTTATCCTTAGTTAGGTAGATAGCTGGCAAGTGAGCAATGGTCGGAATCTCCAAGTCATTTTGGATATAGTCTGCCAAACGAACCGTCGTCTCTTTGATATTAAATTTATTATTGCTGGCAGTCACACTGATGAAGTGGGGAGCCAAGCCCTGCATATCTTTTAGGGCTGCAATAATTTTGGCATTGCCTACTTCAGGATTTGGAGGGAAAACCTCAAAGGAGAGCGACGGTGTTTGCTTAGTCATCAAATGTATTCCTTTCTTGATTGAGCATTTTTTTCTTTGCTATCGAGCAAGCTTAGGAATTTCTACTTGCCTTATAGCGCTTTACGAGCAGCTTTTGCCGCTTCTACAAGACGGATCAAGCTTTCTCTCGTTTCTTTGATACCACGTGTTTTCAAACCACAGTCTGGGTTGATCCATACTTTCTTGCTTGGTACTTTCGCAAGGATGGCTTCGATGGTGTGGTCGATTTCGCCTTCGTTAGGCACACGAGGTGAGTGGATATCGTATACTCCAGGACCCACTTCTGTCTGGAAGTTTTGAGCTTTCAATTCGTCCAAGATTTCAAGGTTTGAACGGCTTGCCTCAAATGAGATAACGTCCGCATCCATGTTATCGATTGCTGGGATGATATCTGTAAATTCTGAGTAACACATGTGAGTGTGGATTTGTGTATCTGGCGCTACTGTTGAGTGTACCAATCGGAAGGCTGGAATAGCCCAGTCAAGGTAGTCTTCGTACCAGTCACTACGACGAAGTGGCAATTTCTCACGAAGTGCAGCCTCGTCGATTTGGATGATCTTCACGCCTGCAGCTTCAAGGTCAAGAACTTCGTCCTTGATTGCAAGAGCGATTTGAAGAGTAGAATCCTTGATAGAGATGTCTTCACGTGGGAATGACCAGTTAAGGATGGTAACAGGTCCAGTCAACATACCTTTGACAGGTTTGTCCGTACGGCTTTGTGCATAGCTAGACCATTTGACAGTGATTGGGTTGAGACGAGTCACATCACCCCAGATGATTGGTGGTTTAACCCCACGCATACCGTATGATTGTACCCAACCATTTAGAGAAGAGGTAACCTGACAAGTTTTGACCGAAGTACTCCACCATGTCGTTCCGCTCGAATTCACCGTGTACAAGTACGTCAAATCCAACTTCTTCTTGCCATTTGATCCATTCATCGATAGTTTCAGCAAGGAAGGCATCGTATTCTTCTTGAGTCAATTCACCCTTACGGAAGGCCAAACGTTTAGCACGCACTTCCTTAGTTTGAGGGAAGGATCCGATTGTTGTTGTTGGAAGAGCTGGAAGTTTAAAGGCTTCTTCTTGGATGGCTTCACGTTCTGCAAAGGCTGGCAAACGAGTGTAGTCTGCGTCTGTCAATCCAGCGATATGCGCGCGAAGTTCCGCATTTGCTCCGACACGTTCTGTCGCAAAGAGTTCTTTGTTCGCTGCAAGTGCTTGATCCCCTTGACCGTTGCGGATAGCATCCAAGTCACGGAGTTCTTCCAATTTTTCAACTGCAAAAGCAAAATGATTCAAGATAGCTGGTTCAAAGTCTTCGTTGGCAGTCGTAAATGGTACATGAAGCAGTGAGCAAGAAGTTGTCAAGACAACATTTTCAGCTGGAACTTGTTTCAAAATTTCCAAGCTTGCTTCGTAGTTGTTACGCCAGATATTCTTACCATTGACAATACCTGCATAAAGAGTCTTATCTGCTGGGAAGCCACCTTTAACGAGTTCAAGAGTTTTCTTACCTTCAACGAAGTCGAGACCAATAGCATCTACTGGCAATTTCACAAGGTCAGCGTAGATGTCACGCACGTCACCAAAGTAAGTTTGGATCAAGACTTCAAGACCTTTTTTATCAGCCAACAATTTGTTGTAGATGTTCAAGAAGAGAGCTTTTTCTTCAGCTGTCAAGTCTTTGACAAGAGCTGCTTCATCCAGTTGAATACGAGTCGCACCAAGCTCTGCCAATTTAGCAAAAACATCTTGGTAAGCAGCCACTAAGCTATCTACGAAATCTTCTGCTTTCACGCCTTCTTCAAAGTCTGACAATTGAAGGAAAGTGAATGGTCCAACCACAACTGGGCGAGTGTCAAGACCCAAGTCTTTGGCTTCTTGGTACTCATCAAAAATCTTGTGACCAGCCAATTTGACTTCTGTTGTTTTTTCAAATTTTGGAACGATGTAGTGGTAGTTGGTGTTGAACCATTTCTTCATTGGAAGAGCACGCACATCCCCTTTTTCACCTTGGTAACCACGCGCCAAAGCGAAGTAGCGTTCAAGGTCAGACAAGTCCAAGTTTTGAACCGATGCAGGAACCACGTTAAAAAGGAAAGCAGCATCTAGGAAGTTGTCATAATGTGAAAAATCATTTGATGGAATTTCAGTGATCCCTTTTTCTTTGACAATATTCCAGTGCTTAGCACGCAACTCTTTTGCTGCATCTAACAAATCTTCAGCTGTAATTTCGTTTCTAAAATATTTCTCAGTTGTAAATTTTAGTTCGCGGAATTCACCCAAACGAGGGAATCCAATAATTGTAGTTGACATGTTTTGTCCTCCAAAAATTCAAGTTGAGTCTATCTTATCAGAAGAAGCACCTTCTGTATAATTGCTTTTCAATGGTTTACGATATAGCCAGAAACTATAACCTTATAGATCAAGAGTTTTCCCCTCTTGTCATTCACCAGAACTAATAGTCCTTATAAAAAATAACTATAGGACTTCTACCAGACAGACTGAGACCCCTCCCATTCGTCAGTCCTAGTTTCCTCAAAAACAAAAAAGAAGCTATCCGCTTCTTTTTTGTAGGAACTTATGCTCTAGTTAGTTGCACACAAAAAGCATCCCAAGGCTCCAATACCTTCTTCTCTTTGACCTGCTCTACTTCTGTATTGCTAATGAGGACAGACTGGTAGTCTTCCTCCAGTTCAAAACTCTGAATTTGGCTAGACAGATTGACCACAATCAGATAGCGCTGGTCCCCATCTACACGTTGGTAGGCAAAGACTTGATCTGCTGTATCAAGTAGCTCAAAGTCGGCAGAAATCAACCAGTCTTGTTCCTTACGGAGAGCAACCAATTGTTGATAGGTATAAAAAATGGATGAAGGGTCGGCTAAAGCCGCTTCTACATTGATTTCCTGATAGTTTGGATTGACAACTAGCCAAGGATGACCAGTCGTAAAACCAGCCTGTGGCTGGTTGGACCACTGCATCGGAGTCCGAGCATTGTCCCGGCCAATATGCCGGATCTGGTCCATAATGGTGTCGAGGTCTACTCCCTTTTCTAGGCTTTCCTTAGCGTAGTTAATAGACTCAATATCCTCGATTTCATCTAGGCTCTTAAAAGGATAGTTGGTCATGCCAATCTCTTCACCCTGGTAGATATAAGGCGTCCCTCTCATCAAATGAAGAAGAATGGCTAAAGCCTTAGCGGACTTCACCCGGTAAGCTTGGTCATCTCCCCAGGCAGAAACAATCCGAGGAAGGTCATGGTTGTTCCAAAAGAGGGAGTTCCAGCCTTCATCCATACCCAGTCCCGTCTGCCACTTGTTGAAGATTTCTTTCAACTTAGGAACATTGAGCTTCTTCGCATAGTGCCATTTTGGCTGGCCTTCTTGGAAGAGAAGTCCGATGTGTTCAAATTGAAAGACCATTGACAATTCCTCATTGTCAGGACCAGAGTATTGCTTGGCAATCTCAGGTGTAGCTCCCCAAGTCTCCCCAACCGTCAACAAATCCTTGTCTCCGAAGGTCGCTCGATTCATTTCTTTCAGATAGGGGTGGAGCATGGGACCATTGGCGACGATCTTCTGATCCGGAATTTTCCCAATCATGTCGATGACATCCATCCGAAAACCACCGATCCCCTTGTCAATCCAAAAATTCATCATGTCGTAAATCTTCTGCCGAAGGGTCTCATTTTCCCAATTCAGGTCCGGTTGCTTCTTGCTAAAGAAGTGCAAATAATACTGCTGGGAAGCAGGATCCAATTCCCAAGCTGAACCACTGAAGTTCGAGAGAAGATCATTGGGTTGATCCCTCCAAATATAGTAGTCCCGTTCCGGACTGTTTGGATTTTCTTTCGCTTCGATAAACCAGGCATGCTCATCAGAGGTATGGTTGACCACCAAATCCATGATCATCTTAATACCTCGCTTTTGCCCTTCTGCAATCAGCTCCTCCATATCCTCCATAGTCCCAAAGATAGCAGCAATATCCTCATAATCAGATATGTCATAGCCATTATCATCCATAGGACTTTGGTAAACAGGAGACAGCCAAATGGCCGTAATACCTAACTTCTCCAAATAATCCAGCTTATTGATGATTCCCTTGAGGTCACCGATTCCATCCCCATTGCTATCTGAAAAACTCTTGGGATAGATCTGATAAATCACAGCATCATGCCACCATTTTTTCTTCATGCACTTCTCCTTTTTGATTTTACTTGTAATCCCTTTCATCATAACCAAACTTGAAAGAAATTGCAACTCTTAGTAGCTCTATCAGTCTCCTTTAAAATAAAAAAGAAGTCACTTTAGAAAACTTCCTTTTTTAACCTTCTCATCCTCTTTTCATTTTGCCAATTGTGATAAGAGAGCATGGCCAACCCAAAGAGATGGCTTCCAACCAAGGCCACCACAAAAATCAGCTTGCCTCTGTCTGGATAGGAAAGTGGGAGATTGCTAAAACCATAGCGAGCCCACTCGATGAAGATTGGATGCGAAAAGTAAAGCGCCATACTCATCTGTTTTAAATATTGTAAGTCATAAGATTTTAAAAAGGACGATTTTAGGCAAGCATTGACCAAATAGACCGTCACAAAAGGAAGGAGCAAGAAAAAGTTCTTATCCATTCCTTCATGTTGAAAAATAACTACGCCTTCTAAACAGAGGAAACCAAAAGTCAGAGCAACCTTTTGCCAACGGTGAACCCTAAAATTTTGTGAATGAAAATGATCAAACAGATAGTAACCCATAAAGATAAAAATGGGCGTGTAAAAGAGACCATTTCGAGCTGTAAAAAATAAATTGCTGTAGAGCTGGTAACCCTCGAGAAGACTCGTGGTGTCCAGATAAGCTGAATAGGTCTCGATCAAGCCCCAGCAGTAAAGAAGAAAGGTGATCACCCCCGTCCAAACCATACCTAAGCGTTTGACCAATTGATTGACCAAAAACAGGCCCAGCAAAAAGGCAGGGATATACCAGAGTTGGTAACACATTCCCAGATAGAGCAGAGCAATCAGAACGCCTGCTGGAAAGAGATAGACAGGGAGATGGAGACTAGAAAAAAAGACCCAGGCATAGGGAAGATAGACACAACTCCAAAATAAATAGGTTTTTACGATTTTGACCAGGTAGGCCTTCATTTCCTTGCATCTCTTAGTGATGGCTTGAGGAAAAAGCTGGCACAGACGATAAAAAATGGCACCGCTAGCCGTCCAAGGATACTCTTAAGGCCAAAATGCACTGGCTCATAGGAAGTTAAGCGACCACTATGCACCAAAATCACTGCAATCGCAAAGAGGTATTGAAAAAGACTAATACTGGAAGTGTTATAGAGGGAATTCTTTTTCATGGTCCTACTCCTTCGCCAAATGCAGATTCTATGGTTATTTTAGCATGAAAGAGAGGACCAAGCAAGGAATCCTTGCCTCCTTATCTACCTTTTTTCCTCTATTTTTGATATACTCAAAGCATGCATAAACAAACAATTATTGATTTTAAAGAGCTTGGATTGCGACAGCTTTTCACCAAGCCGCTAAAGGAATTAAAAACAAGAGACCTTGACCAAGTAGAGACTCTTCTGAGAGAGGTGGAAGCCTATCAGGAAGCTGGTTTTTATGCCGTAGGCTATGTCAGCTATGAAGCCGCTCCTGCTTTTGAGAAAAAATTAGCCGTCCACCCAGCACCTCTCATGGGAGAGTATCTCCTCTATTTCACCATCCACGAAAAAGTAGAAACCCTTCCTTTCCCAGAGGACTACGAGGCAGTGGATCTTCCAGCCAATTGGCAGGAAGAGGTAGAGGCGCCTGCTTATCAAAAAGCCATCGAGACCATCCAGCACCACATCCGCCAAGGGGATACCTATCAGGTCAACTACACTGTCCAGCTTTCTCAAGAGCTAAAAGCTGACCCTTTGGCCATCTACAATCGCTTGGTGGTAGAACAGAGGGCCCATTACAATGCCTTCATTCAGCACGATGATGTGTCCATCCTCTCTATTAGTCCTGAGCTCTTTTTTAAACAAGATGACAGGCTACTGACCACGCGCCCTATGAAGGGGACGACTCGTCGTGGGCTTACCAACCAAACAGATCTTCAAGAGGCTGCTTTGGCTAGAAGCTGATCCCAAAAATCGAGCAGAAAACATGATGATTGTCGATCTCCTCCGCAATGACATGAACCGGATTTCGGAAATTGGAAGTGAGCAGGTGACCCGTCTCTGCCAGGTTGAGCAATACTCTACTGTTTGGCAGATGACCTCGACCATTGAAAGTCGCTTGCGCCCCGAAGTCGACCTAGTCCAAACCTTCCAGGCCCTCTTTCCTTGTGGTTCTATCACAGGGGCACCGAAGATTTCTACTATGGAAATTATTCAACAGACAGAGGTTGCTCCTCGTGGCGTCTACTGTGGAACGATCGGTATCCTTCTTCCAAAAGGTAAACGAATTTTTAATGTGGCCATCCGAACCCTCCAAATGCAAGGGCATCAAGCCATCTATGGCGTAGGTGGAGGCATCACTTGGGACAGCAAATGGGAAAGTGAATACCGAGAGACCAAGCAAAAATCAGCAGTCCTCTACCGACAAGAGCCTCGCTTTGAGCTCCTGACGACCGGCCGCATCCACCAAGGAAAACTGACCTTCCTGGAGCAACACCTGACCCGTTTGAGAGAGGCCAGCCGCTACTTTGCCTACCCTTATGATGAGCCAAAACTCCTGAAAGAACTTCAAGAAGAGCTTGCTCGTTGTGATTCCAACCTTGACTATCGTTGTCGGATTGCCTTGCAAAAAAACGGGTCCTTCCAGCTGGCTATCACCGAACTGAAGGACTTGCCAGCTAGCTATCTGCAGGCTCAACTGACCGAGCAAAAGCTTGATTTAGCGAAGCCATTTACTTATTTTAAGACTAGCCAGCGAGCCCATCTAGTAGCTAAAGATCACGAGCAGATCTTCTATCTTCCTGATGGCAGCTTGTTAGAAACGACAATTGGCAATCTCATCCTTGAAATCAAGGGTAATCTCTATACCCCACCAGCTCACCTCCCTATCCTCGACGGGATTTACCGCCGCCATCTCTTAGAAACTGGACAAGTAGAAGAAAAACTGTTAACGCTGAAGGATTTAGGAGTCGCTGACCAAGTCTATGCCTGTAATGCCCTGCGTGGCCTCTATCCACTCGATTTCACTAGAGAGGAATCAGAATGAAACTTATTTATACATGGCCTAGGCCAGGATGCTCACTCTTGGCAAGGGGTCCAAGATGCACTTTCCCCCTTGCAATCTGAATCTTTCGCTATTTTCTCCCATCCAAGCGAAAGCTACCAAGAGGCCAAAGAAAGATTGACGGAGCACCTCCAGCAAGAAAGCGAGCCCTTTATTCTGGTTGGACTCTCACTGGGAGGCGTTCTCGCTCTCGATCTCTCCAGCCGAGACTTGCCACAACTCAAGGGCTTGGTGCTTTCAGGGACGCAATACAAACTCAACACCAATCTCCTCTATAGGCTCCAAATTCTCCTTTTTCGTCTGATTCCCAAACATGTCTTTGAAAAGCAGGGGGCCAATAAACAGCACATGTTGCAAATCTTTACCGAATTAAAAAGCCTCAATCTAACCGATACCGCTAAAACTTGCCCTCTTCCTAGCTTAGTGATTTGCGGCAGCAAGGATGGGGCCAATCAGGCTTCTTCTAAAAAGTTGGCCAATCTCCTGCCTAAAGGTCACTATCTAGAAATCGCAGACGGGGGCCATCTACTCAATACTCAGAAACCCCATGAACTTGCAGAAGCCATCAAGGAGTTTGTTGGTGAATTTAAAAATGAAGAGGCTAGCTTAAAAAACAGTTCCTCTTAATGTAGATAACGTATTTTTTCATGTTACATAACTTAAAAAATCAAGAAATGTTTATATTTTTAAGTTATGCATGAATATCTAGAGGCTTTCCGCCGTGAGAAAAGTGCCTGAAACACAATTGTTTCAGGCACTCGGGAGTTTTGGAACCTTAGGTCCAAAACTAAGTCATGGAACTTCTTCGAAGTTCGCTGACGTCCGTACTCACCTAAGGAAAGCCTCTAAGGAAAACTTATTCTTAAAGTCACGGCTAACTTTTAAAAGGTTAGTCATTTTTTTAGAAATATTTTAGAATTGCTTGATAGTTATTTGAAAAGCAAGCTGTATACTAAGAGTGTAAAGAAAACAACTAGTCATTTGGACGAAGGAGAAAACCATGGAAAAAGTATTAGAAATTTCCCATTTGAGTAAAAAGTTCGGTCAACAATACGCCTTAAATGATGTGAATCTCACCATTCGCAAAGGCGACGTCTACGGCCTCATCGGTAAAAACGGGGCAGGGAAAACCACCCTCATCAAGGTCATCACCCAGCTGATTCAAGAAACTGATGGAAGCGTCTCCCTCTTCGCTTCCACGAATCGCTCTCAGTGGACACAAGCCCTGAAACGGGTCGGATCTGTCATTGAAAGTCCTGTGGCTCACAAGCATATGACCGCTTATCAAAACCTAATCTACTATTGCAAGGCACGCCATATCCCCAATCCCGACCAGGTCATCAAAGAAACCTTGAACTATGTCGGCCTGAATAATACGGGTAAGAAGAAATTCCGCGATTTTTCACTCGGGATGAAACAACGGTTGGGAATTGCGATTGCGCTCATTGCCAAGCCCGACTTCCTCATTTTGGACGAACCCATCAATGGTCTCGATCCTGTCGGAATCAAGGAATTCCGTCAGATGATCAAGCGCCTCAACGATGAACTCGGCATGACCATCCTCATTTCCAGTCACATCCTCTCCGAACTTTATCTGGTTGCCAATCGCTTTGGCATTGTCGACCAAGGACGCCTGATCAAAGAAATTAGCAAGGCTGAATTCGAAGAACAAGGAGAAGATTACATCATCCTCAAAACTAGCCAACTAGCTCTTGCCAGTCAACTGATCCAGGATCAGCTCCATCACCGTATCAAGGTCATCGATAAGGATGGAGAAATCCATATCTTTGGACAGACTCACGATATTAAAGTCATTGTCAAAGCGCTCGTTCAAGAGGATATTGACGTGGATGAAATCTACTATGCTCGCCAAGATCTGGAAATTCTTTACGGACTTGGTAGACTAGTCAACCCACCGTCTTGCATTACTTATCCCACATATTTCATTTAGGAGATTTATCATGTTGCATACCATTCAAGCAGATTTTTACAGACTTTTTCGCTCAAAAGGTTTTTGGATTACAGAAGCCATTCTCGTTCTCAACATCCTGTCTGGAGTCATCTTTGGAGCTACCGGCCACGTCGGCGTCAATACGGAATCCAAATTACCCCAAGCGACCGAAGTTTGGACGGGCTTTAAAGCCTTGACCAACTACTCTTCCAGCATCAGTGTGACTATCCTCTTTACCATTATTGTCATCACCTTGGTTCTAGGAACAGACTTAACGCAAAACTTATACAAGAATAATCTGGCCTATGGGGTTTCGCGCACCAGCTACTACTTTGCTAAAAGCGCCGTTGTCCTGACCATTGCCCTCTTCCAATTTCTTGTTTCTTATGGTCTCGTCTTCTTAATCGCGACCCTCTACAATGGACTTGGAACCATGCCAGAGCACTTCCTTGCTCATTTTGGACTGACCGTGCTGATTCAGTTCCTTTCCACCTTAGCTTGGGTCAGTATCATTTCCTTCCTCCTTTACGCTAGCCAATCCATCACCTTGGCCTTCGTCGGCTACTTCATTGGAAATATCCTCTTAAGCCTTCCTGCGCTTTTCTTTAAAGATATTGACATTCTCCACTATCTAAACTTGGAATTCCAATATTCCATGGTACAGAGCACAACAGCAACGAACAACACTCTCTCGATTTCCCTTGGATTCATCCTTGTTTTCGGCTTCCTAGGACTCGCTACTTTCAAACACAAAGATTTATAACAAAAAGGCTTGAGCGATGCTCAAGCCTTTTTTCTTAGTGTAATGGTCAAAACAAACCAATCTGCCTCTGTTGCCAGTTGCAAGTCGCCCCCTAAGATCTCTACAAAATTTTGAATAATGTAGAGACCCAAGCCAGAAGACTCTTCTGTATCCGACAGATTTTCAGAGTAGAATCGACTAGCCAGTTGGTCTAAATGTTGAATCGGTTGTTGCACAATATTGCGCAGCTCTACCCGAATCGTGTCCGCGTCCGACATCAAGGTCAAACGCGCCTGCTCCTTTCCATGTTTGAGGACATTGCTGAGCATATTTTGCAAGAGGCGCTCCCAAAGCTCCGGATCCGTAGCATAATGAAGATGCTCCTCTATCTCCACTTCTAAGGCAATCCCCGCCTCAGACAAGCTATCATAATACTGGAACAACTGCTGGGTCAGGACTTGGCTGAGATTAACGTCTGTAAGCCGAGGCTGAATAGCTCCCTCCATCAAGCGTCTGTATTCCAAGAGAGATTCCAGGCGTTTTGAGACAACTTGAAGATTGGAAGCAATTTTCTTCAGCTTTTCCTCTTCCTGCGTCCCACCCTTGATGATTTGTTGGGTATAGCCCGATGCAATGGTCAAAGGCGTTCGGATATCATGAGCAATATTACTGATGGCCATATCCAAGGTCTTTTTCTCTTGAAAGGCAATCCGATTGGTCCGCTCGATCTGTTCAAAGAGATCACTTACCTGCTTGGTCAAGGCGACCATTTCTTTTTTTGAAACACGTGACGTTAACCGCACCCCACTCCCATTTTGGAGCTTCTTTTGAATCTGCTCCTGCAAATCTTTGAGAGCAGAGAGTAGGCGAAGGTAGCCAAGTCCCAAGAGAAGGACAAGGACGACTAGAATTAGAACCAATCCCCACATTACTTGTCTCCTTTCAAGCGAACACCCAAGCCCCAGACGGTTTCAATGTAATCCTCATTAGGATCAAGCTGGGCAATTTTTCTTCCGGAGATTACTCAATTGGGCATTAAGGGTATTGTCTCCAGGCAGATAAACTTCTTCCCAGACCGCCTCATACAATTCTTCCTTGGTGAAAATTTTCTTTGGATGTGCCAGCAAGGTCTCAAAAATTTGAAATTCTTTTTTGCCCAAGCGAAGCGTCTGTTCGCCAGACTCCAGTTCAAAGGTTTCTGGGTTCAGGACCAGATTTTTAAAAGTCAGCTTTTTCGATGATGGAGGTTCCTGTGCCAGAGTGTTGTTATTTCTCAACTGCACCGTCACCCGAGCCGCCACTTCATCCAGATTAAAGGGCTTGACAATATAATCATTGGCACCGGCAAGGAGGTACTGGCTAATGAGGTGTTTGTCTCCAAGAGCCGTCATCATGATGACCGGCACCTGACTCTGCAAACGGATCTCCTCCAGGACCTGATCGCCATTTTTCCCAGGAAGCATGATGTCTAGGAGGACCAAATCAACGGCTTCTTGCTGGAAGAGCCGCAGCCCTTCTGTACCTGAAAAAGCCTGAAGGACCTCATGATCTTCACTTAAGAGACTGTATAAAATTTCTTGGATATCATTATTATCCTCGATTAATAAAATCCGTGCCACTTGCCTCGCTCCTTTTTCCTTTGAACTCCAAATCATTTCTATTACCCTAGCCTATCAAATAAAAGCTCCTTCGTCAATGAAAAATGCAAAGAAAACACTCGATCAAGAAGAACTTTCTTCCTAATCGAGTGTTGCATTAGTTGACAGAAGCTCCATTGGTCGCAATGACTTCTTTGTACCAATAGAAGGATTTCTTACGTGAGCGGGCTAAAGTTCCTTTTCCTCCATTGTCCCGATCAACATAGATAAGCCGTAGCGTTTCTTCATTTCTCCAGTCCCGGCAGAGACCAGGTCAATACAGCCCCAAGTCGTATAGCCCCAGAGGACAACACCATCTTCATGGATGGCATCCCGCATGGCCTTGACATGGGCAGCCAGGTAGTCAATCCGGTAATTATCCTCAATCTCCCCTGCTTCATTTGGTGTATCAACTGCCCCTAATCCGTTTTCCACGATAAACATCGGCTTTTGATAACGATCCCAGATGGTATTGAGGGTAATGCGGAGACCAAGAGGGTCAATCTGCCAACCCCATTCCGAGCTTTCTAGGTAGGGGTTCTTCAGAGAGGCAAAGATATTGCCCGCTGTTTTCTCCCTTTCAGCTGGATCACCTGAAGCGACCCGACTGGCATAGTAAGAGAAGGAAATAAAGTCTACCGTGTGTTCTTTCAATAATTGAAGGTCCTGCTCGGTCATCTCAACCGTGATTCCCTGACGCTCCCACTCTTTCTTAGCATAGTTTGGGTATTCCCCACGCGCCTGCACATCGATAAAGAAATAGTTTTTGCGGTCTTCTTCTAGACCAGCCCAGACATCTCGCGGAGCACAGGTATGCGGATAGTTTTGCCCTGCTGCCAGCATACAGCCGACCTTATTGTTGGAATCAATCTCATGGGCTAGCTTGGTGGCAATGGCTGAAGCGACCAACTCATGGTGAGCCGCCTGGTATTTGACTTGCTCCTCATTCTCTCCTTCTTCAAAGCAGAGACCCGCTCCCATAAAAGGCGCATGGAGGATCATATTGATCTCATTAAAGGTTAGCCAGTAGTTGACCAAGCCCTTGTAGCGAGTGAAGAGGGTCCGGCAAAGACGTTCATAACATTCCAACATCTTGCGACTACGCCAACCTCCATACTCGGTAATCAAATGCATGGGACAGTCAAAGTGGGTAATGGTCACCAAGGGTTCAATGCCATACTTGTGGCACTCCTTAAAGAGCTCTTCATAGAACTGTAGACCTGCTTCATTTGGCTCCAGTTCATCCCCTTTGGGGAAAATCCGAGACCAGGCAATGGACAAGCGATAAGTTTTAAAGCCCATTTCCCCAAAGAGGGCAATGTCTTCCTTGTAGCGATGGTACATATCAATGCCATCCTTAGCCGGATAAAAATAGCCCTCTTCAAAGTCAAACATCTTTTTCTGACCCGTAATAATGGCGTGACGATCAGGACCAATCGGTACCACATCCACATTGGCCAAGCCACGGCCATCTTCATTATAAGCTCCCTCACACTGGTTAGCAGCCGTCGCCCCACCCCAAAGAAAACCATCTGGAAATTGAAGTTTATCGGTCATCTCTCTACCTCACTTGATTTGATAGTTCTATTATACCCTTCTCTAACCAGAAAATCTTACAACATCCTAGGAAAAACTGATACTATTCTAAGATTGTTTTTGTTCACGCGCAATACAAAAAGTCCGGAGGACTCCGATTTTTTAAAATGCATACCAATTATTTTTTGTCAAATATAAATATTGGTCTTTCTTAAATCTAATAAATTCTGTTAAAATAGAAAAATTTTATTCGTTAGAGTTATTCAATCATCTACTGAAACTTTCCGCCGTGAGAAAAGTGCTAGAAACACGATTGTTTCTAGCACTCGGGAGTTTTGAAACTTTAGGTTCAAAACTAATTGAACACTGGCTGCGGATTGTGTCAAAAAGATAAGCTTTCCTAGAATCAAAAGATTCTGCGTCAAACTTCCTATTTTGACTTTATCCGAAGACGCCCTTAGTATCTTGATTTAGTCATGGAACTTCCTGGATTGCTGAAATCATCCACTGGATAATTTCACCTAACGTCCGTACTCACCTAAGGAAAGTTTCAAAGAAGATTTTGTCTTTAATAAAAAAGACCGGATGGCTCCGATCTTTTCTATAGTTCATTTTCTCAAATTCTATTTTAAGAATAGCTAAGGTTGACGTTAAATGACCACGCCTCCTATTTCATACGATAAAAATCAATCACTAGACCAGCAGGGCCACTTACTAGCAGGGATTCGGTTCCCCAATCAGTTACAACTGGCCCATGTAAAATCTCAATCCCTAATTCTTTCACACGCTTTGATTCTGTTCCAAATCTTCAACTTCAATGTGTAGAATGATTCCTGACTGAAAATTTTCCAAAGGAATCAAATGATTTTGGGATAACATGAGACAGTGACTGCCAATCGTGAACTGAGCAAAACTTTGGTCAACATAGTCCGCCTTTTTGTCCAAGATACGCTCCAAGCTAGCACATACTTGGGGAACATTTGAAACGATAATATCTAATTGATTTAAATTCATTTACTATCCTCCAGAAAAAGACCGGATAGCTCCGATCTTTTCAAGTTCTGCTCTAAGAAAATCAAAGTATAAACAAGGCATAGAACCGCAGACAGTACTGGAGTACGGCAAGGTGAAGATAACGCAGTTTACATTTGATTTTCGACGAGCAGGATTATTTGATTGCGCGTGATTGCAACCCTTCTTCTTCCAAGAAGAGGCGGAATGGTACAAGCTCTTCAGCTTCGTATTTTTCTTTGAAGGCTTTAATAGCTTCTTCTGAGTGTTGTTTTGGATCCAACTCAAGTACTTCTACTGGAAGTGGACGATGTGGAGTGATGTGAGCATCGATAACAACAGTTTTACCTTCTTTGTTCAATTTAACAGCTTCAGCAACGACTGCGTCGATGTCTTCGATACGGTCAACTGTAAATCCAATAGCTCCTTGAGCTTCAGCGATTTTCGCATAGTCAGCATTAGGGAAGTCACAACCAAACAAGTGTTTGTTTGTGTCTTCGTATTTGTCCTTGATGAAGGCATATTTACCATTTGAGAAGACAACGTTGATAACTGGAAGGTCGTATTGAACGTTTGTGATAACGTCTGGGTAGCACATGTTGAATGCACCGTCACCCATGATGTTCCATACTTGGCGATCTGGATTGTCTTTCTTAGCGACGATACCACCAGGAAGGGCAATACCCATTGTCGCAAAGAGTGGAGATGTACGCCACATGTTCTTAGGGTGTCATGTGAAGGTGACGAGTTGATGTTTGAGTAGTGTCACCTACGTCGATTGAATAGATAGCGTCTTGATCAGCATGTTTGTTGATTGCATTGTAAACTTGATACAATTGCAATTCACCCTCAGTTTTACCTTCGAGTTTGTTCATGTAATCACGCCAGTTTTGGTTATTCTTAACGTTTGCACGCCACCATGGAGTAGATTCAACTGGATTCACTTTATCAAGGATTGCTTTCTGCTTGACCTGCATCACCAAGGATTGAAGCGTCTAGGGCATGACGTTTACCAAGTTTGTAAGGGTCGATATCGACTTGGATGAATTTTTCAGTGTTCTTGAATGCTTCGTATACTTCAGCAAATGGGAAGTTTGAACCAAGGAAAAGAACTGTGTCTGCTTCAAAGACAACTTCGTTGGCTGGTTTCCAACCAACACGGTAAGCAGAACCTGTCAAACCTTCGTAGTTCCATTCGAACGCTTCAAAGTTTTTTTACCAGTTGTGATGATTGGTGCTTTGATTTTACGTGACAATTCAGTGATCACTTCACCAGCTTTAACACCACCGTAACCAGCATAGATCACTGGACGTTCAGCATTGTTCAAAATTTCAACAGCCTTGTCAATTTCAACTTCGTTCAAAGCAGGAGCGATGAATGAACGCTCGTAAGAACCTGATCCGTAGTATGAGTTTTTCGTCGATTTCTTGGAAACCAAAGTTTACTGGAATTTCAACGACAGCTGGACCTTTTTTTAGAAACAGCGAGCACGGCAAGCTTCGTCAATCACTTTTTGGCAATTGCTCAGCGTAAGCTACACGTTTGTTGTAAACAGCGATACCGTTGTACATTGGGTTTTGGTTCAATTCTTGGAAGGCATCCATGTTCAATTCGTTAACTGGACGTGATCCAAGGATAGCAAGGAATGGAGTGTTATCCATAGTCGCATCGTAAACACCGTTGATCAAGTGAGTTGCACCTGGTCCACCTGAACCAACTGCAACACCGATAGATCCGCCAAATTTAGCTTGCATAACCGCTGCAAGAGCACCTGTTTCTTCGTGACGAACTTGCAAGAAACGGATATCTTTGTCTTCAGCCAAAGCGTCCATAAGTGAGCTAAGTGTTCCTGATGGGATACCGTAGATAGTGTCTACGCCCCATGTTTTCAATACGTTGAGCATTGCTGCAGATGCAGTAATTTTTCCTTGAGTCATAAATATAACTCTCCTTCAATAAAAATAATTGTCAGTCTTTGAACTGAATTCGACAAAGAGTGAAAACGTTTCAAATAACTTTACTATATCAATTTATCACGTTTTATTGTCCTTGTATAAGAATATGCTCACTGAATGCCTGGAACTATTACATAACACAAAGCACATATCTGTTCTGTTTCTGCCAACTATTTTATAACAGAAGTCACAAACCGCATAAGGGCAAGGTTTTTGCTTGTTGTAGAATTAGTACAAAATAGAGTGTTTCCCCAAACTGTTTTATAGAAGACATTAAAAAATCCTAGCTGGAAAATCATTTTCCTTGCTAGGATGGGTTATATTTCTCTTTGAAGAGCCTTACTCAAGACCCTGTATCCTTCAATTGTTAAATGAAGTCCATCTGTTGTATAAGCCGGTTTGAGCTGACCATCTTCTCCAAGCAAATGATCAAAAACATTGATAAATTCAACATTTATCATCCCTTGGGCCAATTCGTGGTAGGCCTGGTTCAAGGTCTGAATCTTCTGATTGGTCCGAATATAGACTGTCCCCTTGTAGGTTTCTCCTTCATTTACAGGGAGAACCGAAACAAGTTTGATTTCGCCAAGGGCAAGAGTCGCACCATCTCCTGGAGGATTATGGACATGTTATCAATGGTTTCTGACAGGGGCATTTCCTTGCCAATGTCATTGGTTCCGATTAGTAAGAAAATCTTATCCACTGCTTGACCAAAAATATGGGCATCCAGATTCTCTTTTAAGAGGTCTGTCTTGTAGCCTCTGATACCCCGATTCACCATATACTGATCCGTCAAAAGCAACTCCTGAAGAGGATAGTATTCGATGATAGAGTCGCCTATAAAAAGAATATCGGGTTCCTTCAAAGGATTTTGATTCAGCTCTCGGTAGTTCTGTTGTATTTTTGCCTGTTCTTTCAAGAGCCAGGTCTCCAATAATTGTACAGCCATAAAGACTCCTTTCGATTCGTATGGTAGAAACTATGTGCGGTAGATTACTCGCCTAGTCGAAACTTAGTCTTCCGTCCAAATAGGCTTCAATCATTTCATAAACCCCACCTTCTTGGTGAGATGGCGCTGTATAACGGGCTGCTTGTCGAGCATGGACGTCCGCATTTTCCATCGCATAGGAATAGGTCGCTAACTCCAGCATTTCTACATCGTTTTGGCTATCGCCAAATGCCATTAAATGCCCACCATCAACGCCCCAGTGTTCTTCCAAGAATTGAATTGCTGTAGCCTTATTGACCTCCGGTTGCAGAATATCGATGGCTCCATAACCACTAGCTGCTGGAAGCAGGCGCTCCCCAAACTCTTCGCGCAACTCTTGCACAAAGGCTTCGACTTTTTCAGTGTCAGTGACGACACTTATCTTCAGAACCTGCTCACCATGCTCTTGTACCAGATCATCCACAAAGCGCATCCGTCTGTAAAAAGCTGCAGCTAACTCAGGCGTCATCAATTGGTCTAAAAGAGGAAACTCTGTTCCTTTCTTGGCATAGGCTCCAGATAGGCTACTGACGACCAGATGAAGTTCTTCTTCTCGACCTTCTAGATAACGCAAGACCTCCTGCACCAGCTCTTCAGGCCAGCTACACTCTCGGATGAGCTTTCCCTTCTCTAATATCCGAGCACCATTAGCCAAAACCAAGGTGACGCGATCTTTCAGCTCTCCCAAGACATGAGCCATACGGCTATAGCCATTCCCCGTCGCAATAACAAAGGGAATCCCTTTTTGGTCTAGCCGATCCAAGATGCGGCTCAGACGCTCACGGTCAACCTCTCCTTGCGCATCCATCAGAGTACCGTCCATGTCTGTCGCAATCATTTGTATCATACCAGCCACCTCTTTCTATCTTTTCCCTATTATACACCATTTCCTAGTCATTTTGGGCCTTCTTTGCCACGAACGCTCCCTCCTCCCCATCCTTAAAATTTTAGAAATTCCACTGAATCCTCTTTAATTTTCGGTCCAATTTTATTATAATATAGATAATAGATTTTCCCTGTATGAAGTAACTAGCAGACCCTCTCTCACACCTAGCCAAAGCGTCTGCTACTCCCGAAAGATCTAAGAGGTAGGCATGAACACAAAGACCTTATACCGCCAAACATCCTTTATCAATAGCGATTTCCCTTTTTCAATCAAACAGATTCGCACCCAAAATGGCCAACCGGATATTTTATTTCATTGGCACACTGATATTGAGATTATTTATGTCAACGAAGGGACTGCTCAATTCCATATCGACTATGAATATTTTCATAGTCAACCAGGCGATATTATTTTGATCCGCCCTAATGCCCTTCACTCCATTCATCCCATCCAGAGTTCTTCCCATACCATGGATGTCCTCCATTTTAATCTGGACCTGATTGGGATTACTCATAAAAATATTGCCACTCTAAAATATTTACAACCCCTCTACAATGGTGATTTTGAATTTGTCCGACGGATTCAAGTCCAATCACCCGGTTACGAAGAAATCAAACAGAGCCTCTTAGCCTGTATGGCAAATGGAAGAGAACAAGGTCCCTTCTATGAACTCCGACTCAAATCCCAGCTCAATGAACTCCTCTATCTCCTCTTCTCCCACCACTATATTGTCGAGAAGAAGTTTTCAACGGATGCTTATCGAAGAGAAGAAAAAATCCGTTTGGTCCTCGATCATATTTCGAACCATTACCAAGAGGAGCTCATGATTGAGCAATTAGCAGACTTGTGCCACTTTAGTCCGACCCACTTTATGAATTTCTTTAAGAAACAATTAGGGATCTCTTGTATGGAGTACATCATCCAATATCGGCTAAAAAAAGCCGCCCATCTCCTCCAGCATTCTGATCTGGCAATTATTGATATCGCTAGCCAATCTGGCTTCAACAACCTCTCAAACTTTAATCGCCAATTCAAGAAATACTATCAGATCACTCCAAGTCAATACCGAAAAGCTTGTCTTTAATCAATGGATCAAATAATAAAAGCCCCCGGAACACAATTGAAACTTATGTTCCAGGGGCTTTTAGTTTTTTACCAGTAGAAATCTCAGATAAAACGAGGCAACTTACCTCTTTAACTCTCGATCATGCTATGTAAAGACCATTTCCCTGTTTCTTCATATTGCCTTATTAATTCTTGAGAAGTTTGAGTGATTTCTGAAGGGAAATGGAGGCTTTTCAATGTATTGACCGCATTCTTCGTTACTGCCGCCCCCTGCTTTATCTGATAATCAAAGACGATTTCCCCGTCGACATAACGACTATCAAAATGATAGTTATCATTTACTGCACCAGACGCCGCGACTAGCTCAATATCATGACTTGAAATCATATACAAGCAATCGTGTCTAGATAGCCAGCGGACAATCCCCAAGCCAGATCCAATTCGCTCAATGGTATTGGTACCCTTAAAGAGTTCATCAATAAAGAAATAATGAAAGCCAGACTTTTCCAGACTCTCAATCATTCGGAGAATCGTTTGCTCTCTGTAATAAAATAACTATCGCCAACCTCAATATCATCGCTGACATCCATAGAAGTCATGACATGTCCATAAGAAAGCTCCAAACTTTCGCCATAGGCGAAGCCCAAGCCCTGAGCTAGAATACAGTTAATGGCTACCATTTTTAGATAAGTAGATTTCCCTGAGGCATTATCCCCACTAATCACCATATTTTTTTCAAAACGAACGTCGTTAGCAACCGGATCCGTTAGTAAAGGATGGTAGATCCCCTTGCCCTTAATTCCGCCTTCTTTTTTAAAATAAGGATGACAGACCAATTCAACATCACGCTTATGGCGTAGAAGGCTGATGGCTACTTCCAATTCTCCCAAAAGATTGATCGCTTCCTGAGCTTCTTTCTGATGAATCCTCACTTGCTGATAGATATAAACTTGAGCAATCTGCGGAATTAAGAAAAGAAAATTAAGGTAAATCAGAATAATTTCCATATCTGAGCTTCCTGTTGGACTTTGTAAGATTCCGGAAATAACTTTCGTCTTCTTAAATGGTTGGACAGCCTGTTTGAGGGCTTCTTGTTTTGGAATCGCTAAATGGCTAAGCTTTTCCGTTGAGGCAAAGATACGAACCAAGTAACTAACTCGATCCAAGCGCATTTTATTCGACCAATTCCGAATGCTCGAAAAAATGATATTGAAGGTCGCACTCGCCACCAAGACCATCATCGCTTGAATTTTAAAAAATGGAAGGAAGAAAAGCGAGAAGACCGGCAAACAGGCTAAGAAAATATAGAGAGAAAGATAGATCTTCGAATCCTGTTTCCCTGGATTAGCCACAATACTTCTAGCCATATTGTGGTTCTTTTTTCCTAATTGGTTCATGACAACTTGAACCTTGAGACGAAGATCAGGGTGATGGTCAAAAAAATCCTCTAACTCCTGCAAGGATGCTTCTGGTTGAAATTTAATCAAACGCATCTTCTGATACAAGGCCTCAGCCCCTATACTAGACTGTGTATAATTCAACTGATCAAAGACTCTATAGAGGTCCAAATCATGCCAAGTCTGACCGTCTACTTGGCTATCTGTCGGTTGGAGTACAGAAGCCAAGAGCATTGTTTCCGCTAAACTTTCTTCACTATCTTTTTTTATGAAAAAAGGTTTACCCTCCCAAGCCTTGGCTAATTTTTTTCTCAGAAGAATCGTTGATAGCTGATTTGTTAGAGTCATAACGATGATCAGTCCAACAAATCCAATTGGTAACCATCCAAGTTTGTCCATTCCTTAATTCACCCCTTCCTATTGCCAATTCAAATTCACACGTTCTTTCACTTCCTGGTAGGCTGTATCGACACGCGCCTTTGTTTCGTCATCCAATTGATCCCGATACTTGCCTCCCTCAATCCAGTCCTCCAAGATATAGGTCTGGAAATGATAGAGTTCATAGCCTTCAGGAGAATAACTGTTCTTTGGCGTCCGGTTGACCCAAGTAGGATGAGCTGTTGCTGTTTTGATCCGGGTCTTACGCCCTACCTTCTCAATGGTGATATCCATCAGAACACCCCGTTCGGTCCATTGAGCATTTTCTATCCCTTCCATGGTTTCCAGTCGCTGATTCGAAAGAAAATTCCCCATAGAATAAATGATCAATTTCTGTTGTCCATCCTTATCCACAATCTCGGCAGGTTGGACGACATGAGGATGGCCACCCAAGACAATATCAGCTCCCCAAGAAATCATCTTATGATATAGCTCCTTTTGTTCCTCTGTTGGCTCTAATTCATATTCAATCCCCATCTGAGGCATAACAATGGTAATGTCCGCTTCCATCTCAGCTTTTTGGATTTCTTGACGCATCCGCTCCTCATTAAGATCCGATAGACGATTGTCATAGTCCTCTTGTTCCAGATTATACTCCATCCCATTAAAGCCGTAGGAATAAGCCAAAATTGCAATCTTGATTCCATTTACTTCCTTGATCAGTATAGGGGCTTGATCTCGCGTCTCATGTGGATAGACACCAACCGTTTGGATCCCTGCATCTTCAAAGGCTTTCGCAGTCGAAAACAGCCCTTCCAAGCCAGAATCGAGGATATGGTTATGCCCCAGGTCCATCACCTGATAGCCTGCATCCTTAATCGAAGCAACGACCGCACCAGGGGCATTGAAAAGTGGATAACCCGAAAGTCCATAATCCGAATTGATGGTTCCTTCAAAATCTCCCAAGACCAGATCCCCTTGCTTCAACCATTCCTGAGCATAGTGATAATTCTCAGAAAAATCATAGCTTCCATCTTCCTTGGCTGCACTCATATAAATCAAGTCATGGTAGAGTTGATCCCCATTTGCCATGATCCGAGCGGTATGCGGTAACTGATCCGGATGGATTTCCTCTTGCTTTTCAACAACTTCTGGCATCTCCAGTGCTGTAATGGGAAAACCATTCCATTTTTGAACCCATAAGACCAAATTCGCGGCTGCAAATACTGTAATCAGCAAGCTATAGACAAACTGTTCGTTGGTCAAGCGAAAAGCTGTCACCTTTCCCAATCCAATATCAAGCCATTCATTGAGCATCGTGAGGATATCTTTCCCGAGCTCACTCCACCTCTTTAGGAGATCTTTCCAATTCTTCATCTTCTTCTCTTTCTATCCATTTCTCTTGCTCTCATCAAAGGCCACTCCGTCATCTGGCAGGCCTTTTTTTTCATTGTAACACAATTTTGACAAAATAAAACAGACTGACCTAAACTTCCATGAATAGATAAACGGAGGGACTAAAGAAATTAAAAAAAGAGGGCTCAGAGCCCCCTTTCTCAATCATTCTTTTAGTGCATTTGCCTGAGTAGGTCCCCGTATCCCTCTACCTCCATTTCCTCTTTAGGAATAAAGCGTAGAGAGGCCGAATTGATACAATAGCGAAGACCTCCTTGATCTCTTAGCCCATCGGTAAAGACATGGCCGAGGTGGGCATTGCCTGAGCGGGAACGAACTTCGATTCGCTCCATCCCGTGACTATGATCCTGGTAATAGTGAACGACATCTTTCGCAATAGGACGAGAGAAGCTCGGCCATCCACAGCCAGACGCAAACTTATCCTTGGCAAAGAAAAGAGGTTCCCCAGTCGTAATATCCACATAAATGCCCTCTTCAAAGGTCTGGTCATAGGCATTGTGGAAAGGACGCTCCGTCGCACTTTCTTGGGTGACTTGGTACTGCTCCTCTGTCAATCGTACCTTTAATTCCTCCTGACTGGGCTTTGGATAGGCCGCCGGATCAATCAAGGGTTGGTCAGCATCTGTCACATCAATATGGCAATAGCCTCCAGGATTCTTCTTGAGGTAGTCTTGATGGTAGTCCTCAGCCAAGATATAGTGGCGTAAAGGTTCCAACTCAACTGCGATTTGCTTCCCAGTTGCTTTTCTTGCTCCGCAAACACTTGGGCGATCACCTCACGATCTGCCTCGTCTAGGTAATAGACACCCGTCCTGTACTGGCGCCCTCGATCATTTCCCTGTTTGTTAATGGAGAAGGGATCAATTACACGGAAATAGTAGAGCAGAATCGCTCGGAGGGTGATCTTGTCTGGATCATAGACGACCTGTACGGTCTCTGCATGATCCGTTTCCTTGATCAATTGGTAATTGGTCGTTTCCACCTGGCCATTGGCATAGCCCACCGTCGTCTTTTCTACACCGGGGATCCGTGAAAAATATTCCTCTAAACCCCAAAAACAGCCACCTGCTAGATAAATCTCTGCCATCTTTTTTCCTCACTTTCCGCATCCCCTACGAGGAACGCTTGACATCTATTAGCTCCATCATAATCCAAGAGCCTCAGATTTTCAAGGATTCTGCACCAAAAATCCCTTCTACTGGATGCTAGTAAAAGGGATCAGACTACTTTTATTTTTCAAGGAAGAAAAATAAGGAATAAGAAAGGTTCCATAGGGATAAACTTAACTGATGGAAAAAATCATGCATGAGAGACATGTCACACACCTCCTCTAAAGAAATCAATTCGTTTCTTAAACAGACACTCAATAGCTTACAAGATCATGCTTGGTCCATATACCTGTAACCGAGACTTCACAGCTTCGTAGTGCCAGTGATCGTAAGCACGCCAGGCTTGAAAGGACTCTTCATTCAAATGTAGCCCACTCAAACCAATCAAGAAGCTCGCTCTTTGATAGAACTTCTCTAGTTCCATTAAGACACGATTATCCACACGTTCTGCCTTTTTTATACAGCGAAGGATATCGTTCAGACTTTCCTGAAATCGGACTGCGTCTGTACTGAGGGTGAAGTCCCTAGAAAAGTTTATTTGAAGAGTTTTGATCAGCGTTCTTGCTTCTTGAATAACATCCCTTTCTTCCATATAAACCACCTTGCTTTTCATCTCCATTGTACACCTTTTTCTCTCTATAATAATGAAAATTCTCTAAAACTAAGAACAGAATGAACCCTCTGGATCAGAAGTCATAAAAGAGAGTGGAACAGAAATCGGTCATTCGTTAGAATTCGATTTCGTCATCCCACCTTCGCACAGTTGAGTAGGGCTATAAAAGCTGATGAAATCAGCGTAGTAGAGTCCACTCAACCACTGCGTCTTACTCGACCAGGGAACAGAAAAGAACTCCCCCAAGCATCCACTTGAGGAAGTTCTTTTCGAAATTAGTCAATGTAGTGCAATTTCCCACGGAAATCTTCCAGGCTTTGGTAGCCTTTTTCTTCCATGATGGCTTTAAGCTCAGCTGTAATGCGGTCAAAAGCCCCAACTCCTTCTTTATGAAGCGTGGTTCCGATTTGCACCATGCTAGCGCCACAAAGGATATGCTCAAAGGCATCACGACCAGTCAAGACCCCACCGGTTCCCACAATCTGAATCTCTGGATTCAAACGTTGGTAAAAGGCATGAACATTAGCCAGAGCAGTTGGCTTAATGTACTCACCACCAATTCCACCAAACCGTTCTTAGGACGAATCACAACGGATTCATCCTCGATATAGAGGCCGTTTCCGATCGAGTTGACGCAGTTGACAAACTTGAGTGGGTATTTGTTAAAGATCGCTGCTGCTTGATCGAAGTGGACAATATCAAAATAAGGTGGCAACTTGATGCCAAGAGGTTTGGTGAAATAGGCAAAGACCTCTGACAAGATCCGATCAGTTGTCTCAAAGTCATAAGCAATCTGAGGTTTCCCAGGGACATTGGGGCAAGAAAGGTTCAACTCTGTCAAGCCTTTAAAGTCACTGTCTTGCACCTTTTTCAGGATGGTATGGGTCTCTTCGGGAGACATGCCGACAAGAGATAAAAAGAAAGTCCGATCTGGATCGCTTTCTTGCAATTCTAACAAGTAATCCAAATAATAGTCCAAGCCTTGGTTGGGAAGGCCCATCGAATTGATTGAGCCAAGTGGCACGTCTTGGTAGCGCGGCTCTGGATTTCCAGCACGGAACTCCAAGGTTGCTGTCTTGGTCACAAAAGTCCCAGCAGCTGAATTCTTCACTTCCTCTAATTCCTCAGTAGTCATACAGGCTACACCTGCCGCATTCATCAGGCAATTGTCAAATTCAAAACCAGCAATTTGCGTCTTTGTCGATACCATCTTCTACTCCTTGAAATAAATTCTTACAGTCATTATAGCATGAAACTGGCCCCTAGAGTTCAGAAAACTAGAAATTCAGATAGAACGTCCGGAAATAGAAAAATTGTCCTCTATTTCTCTCTCTTTCTAGAAATGATTGAAAAGAAATACCGTACATCTTCAGGTGATTGTTACCTATATGAAGCTATTTAAGTCCACTCAAATTCAAGTCGTGAAAATTTTCAGAAAAATTCAACTTTTTTTCTTTACAAGTCAAAAAAAGTCTGCTATAATTGTCCACGTAATAAAACATGACATTGCTTCTAGCAGTGCCTTCATACCCCAGTAAGACAGCAACCTTGCTGGCATTCGTTTCAATAAAAAAAGGAGAAACAAGATGACAACTGCAAAAGAATATATCCAAAGCACTTTCGAAACCGTAAAAAGCTCGCAACGGCCATGAAGCAGAATTCCTTCAAGCTGTCGAAGAGTTCCTTAGCACTTTGGAACCTGTATTTGAAAAAAACATCCAGAATACATTGAAGAAAACATCTTGGCCCGTATCACTGAGCCAGAACGCGTGATTTCTTTCCGTGTTCCTTGGGTTGACCGTGATGGAAAGGTTCAAGTGAACCGTGGTTACCGTGTCCAATTTAACTCAGCTGTAGGTCCATATAAAGGCGGACTTCGTTTCCACCCAACTGTAAAACCAAGGGATCTTGAAATTCCTCGGCTTCGAACAAATCTTTAAAAACGTCTTGACTGGCCTTCCTATCGGTGGAGGTAAAGGTGGATCAGACTTCGATCCTAAAGGTAAAACTGATGCTGAAGTGATGCGCTTCTGCCAAAGCTTCATGACTGAATTGCAAAAATACATCGGACCATCTCTTGACGTCCCAGCTGGTGATATCGGGGTTGGTGGACGTGAGATTGGTTACCTCTACGGTCAATACAAACGCCTTAACCAATTTGATGCCGGTGTCTTGACTGGTAAACCTCTTGGTTTTGGTGGTAGTTTGATCCGTCCAGAAGCAACTGGTTACGGCTTAGTTTACTATACTGAAGAAATGCTTAAAGCTAACGGCGACAGCTTTGCTGGTAAGAAAGTCGTAATCTCAGGTTCTGGTAACGTAGCCCAATACGCTCTTCAAAAAGCAACTGAACTTGGTGCAACTGTCATCTCAGTCTCTGACTCAAACGGTTACGTCATCGACGAAAACGGTATTGATTTTGACCTTCTTACAGACGTCAAAGAAAAACGCCGTGCTCGTTTGACAGAGTACGCTGCAGAAAAACCAACTGCTACCTACTACGAAGGTTCTGTATGGACTTACGCTGGTAACTATGACATCGCCCTTCCATGTGCGACTCAAAACGAGATTAACGGTGAAGCTGCTAAACGTTTGGTTGCTCAAGGTGTTAAAGTTGTTTCTGAAGGAGCCAACATGCCTAGCGACCTTGATGCTATCAAAGTCTACAAAGAAAATGGTATCCTTTACGGACCTGCTAAAGCTGCCAATGCTGGTGGGGTTGCTGTATCTGCTCTTGAAATGAGCCAAAACAGCCTCCGTCTTTCATGGACACGTGAAGAAGTGGATGGTCGTTTGAAAGATATCATGACCAACATCTTCAACACTGCTAAAACAACTGCAGAAACCTACGGTCTTGGTAAAGATTACCTTGCTGGTGCCAACATCGCAGCCTTTGAAAATGTTGCAAACGCGATGATTGCCCAAGGTATTGTTTAATTTGATTCTTTTGCCACACCTCTGAATCCTTTGGTTTCGGAGGTGTTTTTTTGATAGAAAAAGAGGCTGGGACAAAAGTCCTAGCCTCTCAATTGTCTTTGGATTGTCGAGCAAGACGCAGTGGTTGAGTGAGCTCTACTACGCTGATTTTATCAGCTTTTACAGCCCTACTCAACTGTGCGGAGGTGGGACAACGAAATCGAATTCTAACGAATGACCGATTTCTGTCCCACTCTCTTATTTTTATAAATCATCCAAGGCATCTTTCACCTTATCAAAGAAGCCTTTTTTCTTTGGACTTACCTTGATATCACCAGCTTCCGCAAATGCACGAAGGGCTTCTTTTTGCTTGTCATTTAGACCTGTTGGTGTCACCACATTAACAGTTACATATTGATCTCCCACAGATCCACCACGCAAGCTTGGTGCTCCTTTGCCACGGAGGCGGAATTTCTTACCAGTCTGGGTTCCTTCAGGGATGACTAAGTCGACATCGCCGTGAACCGTTGGTACATGAACCGTATCTCCAAGAGCAGCTTGAACAACGTTCAAGTTCAATTTATAGTAGATGGTTGATCCATCCCGTTCGAATTTGTCGCTTGGCTCAACATTGACGACTACATAAAGGTCTCCGTACGGCCCCCCATTAAAGCCAGCTTCTCCTTGTCCAGAGAGGCGGATTTGTTGACCTGTTTCGACCCCAGCAGGGATTTTCACGCTAACACTGTGGGCTTGTTTCTCATGCCCAGTCCCATGACAGATAGTACAAGGATCCTTAACTTCCTTTCCTCGACCATGGCAGACATCACAGGTGACTTGGCGACGCATCATCCCAAGTGGGGTTTGCGTATCCACATTTATGACACCCGAACCATGACAGCGTCCACAAGTTACTGGACTTGTTCCTGGCTTAGCACCAGTTCCATCACATGTCCGACAGCTAGCTTCCCGATGGTACTTCACTTCCTTCTCAGTTCCAAAGATGGCTTCTTCAAACTTGAGATTTACGCGGTACTGAAGATCATCTCCCTGACGTGGAGCATTGGGATTGCGACTTCCACCTCCACCAAAGAAGCTTGAGAAAATGTCCTCAAAGCCACCAAAGCCAGCGCCATCAAAACCACCGAAACCACCAGCTCCGCCACCGAAACCACCAAAACCACCGTTGGCTCCTGCAGCACCGTATTGGTCATAAGCCGCCCGCTTTTGTTCGTCACTTAAAGTCTCATAAGCTTCTTGAACTTCCTTGTACTTTTCCTCAGCGCCAGGCTCCTTGTTGATATCTGGGTGATATTTTTTCGATAATTTCCGATAGGCTTTCTTGATCTCATCTTGAGATGCATTTTTCGAAACGCCCAAACGGTCATAAAATTCAGTATTGTTCATAATTCAAGATACAAAGGGCGTCAAACGGACACAGCCAAAATAGGAGTTTTGACGACGGACGCTAGCGTCCTAGAAAAAACTATCTTTTTGGCACAGTCCGTAGCCCGTGTTCAGTTGCGAACACTCCTTGTTCCTTTCTATAATTTTCATGTAAATCTTTAGAGGGTGTTTTCTATACTCTGCTTCACTTGATCAAACTCTTCATCCGATAGAGTAAACATCAAATCCTCTTCAGCATACTCGTTCTGTTCTTTAAAATAGTTGTCCGTATTCTCTGCCAACCCTAGACTTAGAATCACTTTCCTTGCAAACTCTTGATGGGCAAAACCGATAGCCGTAATGATCTGTTTATCTTGGACAAGAACTTTCGGTTGGAAATTCTCACGTGGAAGAAATTCAAAATAGTCAAAGAAGTTTTGCCAAATTCCACCTGTAAATTTCGTGCCCTTCAATAAACCTGCTTTCGCCAATAAAAGGGGGGCTGAAGAAATGGCTGCAATTAGGATATCTTGCTCATCAAGACTTCTCAAAAACGAGATCAATTTCTCATCTTGTAGAGCAGGTCCAATGTTAACCATTCCTGGCAAAATCACACAAGAATAATCTTCTATACGAATTTGATCCAATGTTTTCGTCGGTTGACAGGGCAAACCATCCTCAGAGACCACCATCGAATGCTCAGAAGCTACATAATCAATCGTGATATCAAAAGACAGAGCTAAAGTACTCGTTAAAGTGGTTATCTCATAAAGAGAAAAATTAGGATAAATGATACAAAGTACTTTTTTCATACGCAACATCCTCTATTTTACCGAAAAACAGAGGCTGGGTTGCAACCTCTGGATTTCTTCTTATCATTACGACGTTCTAAACGAGTTAGGCCGAATTGAGCACGCCCTAACCTCTTGGTGAAAAAGATAAATCTTTCTAGAAACTAAAGTTTCTGCGTCAGATTTCCTATTTTCACTGTGAGGTTTTAACGGGCTTTGCATCTTACTTTTCAGTAAACTCTCCATCTACGACGTCATCGCCTGCATTTCCTGTTGCTTGTGCGCCTTCTGCTCCTGCTTGAGCTTGTTGGGCTGCCGCAGCTTGTTCGTAGAGTTTCACAGCAAGTCCCTGAGCTTTTTCGTTCAATGCTTCAAGTTTTGCTTTCATTTCGTCCAAGTTGTTGTCTTCTTGCGCTTTCTTAAGATCGTCAAGGGCAGCTTGGGCAGCATCACGTTCTGCATCGAAGCCTTTACCTTCAGTTTCCTTGATTGTCTTCTCAGTCGCAAAGATAGCTTGGTCTACTTCGTTACGAAGGTCTACTTCTTCTTTACGTTTCTTATCTGCTTCAGCGTTTGCTTCTGCATCTTTCATCATGCGGTCGATTTCTTCGTCTGTCAAACCTGAGTTCGATTGGATAACAATGGTTTGTTCTTTTTGAGTTCCAAGATCTTTCGCCTTAACAGATACGATACCGTTCTTATCGATGTCAAATGTTACTTCGATTTGTGGGATACCACGAGGTGCAGCTGGGATGTCAGTCAATTGGAAACGTCCAAGAGTCTTGTTATCTGCTGCCATTGGGCGTTCACCTTGAAGCACGTGGATATCAACGGCTGGTTGGTTATCTGCTGCAGTTGAGAAAACTTGTGATTTAGATGTAGGAATTGTTGTGTTGCGCTCGATGAGTTTTGTGAATACACCACCCATTGTTTCGATACCAAGTGACAATGGTGTTACGTCAAGAAGGACAACGTCTTTGACATCACCAGTGATCACACCACCTTGGATAGCCGCACCCATAGCAACAACTTCATCAGGGTTTACTGATTTGTTTGGTTCTTTACCAGTTTCAGCCTTAACAGCTTCAACAACGGCAGGAATACGAGTTGAACCACCAACAAGGATCACTTCGTCGATTTCTGACAAGCTCAAACCTGCATCTGAAAGGGCTTGGCGAACTGGAACTTTTGTACGTTCTACAAGGTCACGAGTCAAATCGTCAAATTTCGCACGAGTCAAAGTCATTTCCAAGTGAAGAGGTCCAGCCTCACCAGCAGTGATGAATGGCAAGCTGATTTGAGTTGAAGTCACACCAGAAAGGTCTTTCTTAGCTTTTTCAGCTGCGTCTTTCAAACGTTGAAGAGCCATCTTGTCTGTTGACAAGTCGATACCATTTTCTTTCTTGAATTCTGCAACCATGTGGTCGATGATTTTTTGGTCAAAGTCGTCACCACCGAGTTTGTTGTCTCCTGCAGTTGCCAATACATCAAAGACACCATCACCGAGTTCAAGGATAGATACGTCAAATGTACCACCACCAAGGTCAAATACCAAGATTTTTTCTTCTTTGTCAGTCTTGTCCAAACCATAAGCAAGAGCTGCTGCAGTTGGTTCGTTGACGATACGTTCTACTTCAAGACCAGCAATTTTACCAGCGTCTTTAGTTGCTTGACGTTGAGCATCGTTAAAGTAAGCTGGAACTGTGATAACAGCCTTGGTTACTTTTTCACCAAGATATTCTTCAGCGTAGCCTTTCAAGTATTGAAGGATCATAGCTGAGATTTCTTGTGGAGTATATTCTTTTCCGTTAGCAGAAACTTTTTCAGAAGTACCCATCTTAGATTTGATAGAGATAACTGTATCTGGGTTTGTTACTGCTTGACGTTTTGCAGCGTCACCAACGATGATTTCACCGTTTTTGAATGACACTACAGATGGAGTTGTGCGATTTCCTTCTGGGTTCGCGATGATTTTTGATTCAGTTCCTTCAAGAACTGCTACTGCTGAGTTTGTTGTACCTAAGTCAATACCGATAATTTTAGACATATGTTTTTCTCCTTGTTGATTTTTCTTCTTTTTTTGATATTTCCCTTAAGTGGTGGGGACGTGAGCAACTCCCTTCGGGATTTCATCACTTATTTTTAAGCCTACTGTCTCAAAAATCCCCTGTCTCAGTAGCACAAGCTACTGAAACTTTCACCACGGCGGGAAATATCTTCCTTGCAAGCCTCCGGCTTGCATCTTATCTTTCTTTCATAGTTTAGTGTCGTTTCGGACAAGATTTTTTAAGTTTTCTAGCCTAATTGTAGACAACTACCATGGCTGGGCGCAGGATGCGGTCATGGAGTTTGTAGCCTTTTTGGAAGACTTGTGCGATAGTGTCTGCTGGATGTTCATTATCTGCAGGCAAGGTTTGGATAGCCATGTGGTAGTTATGGTCAAATTCTCCGTCTGCTGCAATTTCTTCAATTCCTTCTTCTTTCAGAGCATGTACCAAACTTTCTTGGACCATCTCCAAGCCCTTCTTCACATCATCTGTCAATCCTTCGACGGCAAGGGCGCGTTCGAGGTTGTCCAGTGATGGTAAGATCGCTTTTGCCAAATCTTGGCTACGGTATTTTTGTAATTGTTGACGTTCTTCATTGGCACGGCGCTGAATGTTTTGCATCTCAGCATGAGCACGAAGGTATTTGTTTTCAAATTCCTCGGCACGCGCTTGTGCTTCTTCTAACTCAGAAGGTTGGTTGCTTTCCTCAACAACTTCTTCAGTTGTCTCGGCAACTTCCTCTTCTTTCACATCTTCTTTTTTGATATCTTCTGTCAAGGCATACACCCCTTTCATTTGGTCTTAATTTACTTCATAATGGTTGCTGTTGAGGTAACGGTAATAATCCGTCAACTTCATGACCAGTACTCGGCCGATAACATTGACCAGGCTTATCACACGCCTGTAGTCCATCTCTACGGGACCAATCACATGCATGAGGGCCATCCCACGATAAGGAACTAAGAACTTGTGACTAATGACCGTCACATTTCAAGGCCTTCTCTTGAGATTCTGCAACCAGGATCTGGGTCATTTGGTCCTCTGGCATTCCCCCTCGTAACTCCAAGGCTACGTGTTGGGGATTATCTAAGAACTGATAGGTCTGAAGATCGGCATAACTCAAAGATGAAACCTTTCCTTCTACAAAGACCAGTTCTTGAAACAGTTGCGAGAAGACGTAATCGAATAGATCCAAGACATTGTCTGTCGTTTTGAAATAGCGCTGTACAATCTGTGGAATCTCCGTCCGCAAGCGGTAGTGGATATCCAAGACCGTATTTCCAATGAAACGTTCTTGAACTAGCTGATGAAAGATTTCCAAGTCACTGGTTAAGAAATTCTTTGGAATAGCAAACTGTACGGTGACAGGCTTTGATTCATCCAAGGTCAGAACTGCTAAGGCATCATGGTTGGATAATGGAACAATCTCAAAACCCGTCAAGCGCTGCCGTGTCGGCTCCACATCCTGAATCACTGCGGTGTAGCCCGTCATCTGGGCTAGTAACTTGGCCGTAGCATCCAAGATATCATCTAACTTAAAGGCTTCGAAATCAAAGGCCTTCACCACCTGGTAGACATCTTGCTCATCAATCAACTCTAGATCGAGCGAATTCTGAACGAAATATTGAAAACCAGCTCGGCTAGGCATGCGGCCACTCGAAGTGTGGGCCTTTTCTAGTAAGCCTTGTTTTTCGAGGGGCAGCCATGTCGTTTCGAATGGTCGCACTACTGGATTGAATGACATCTTGTAGCGCTTTTGAACCGACTGGTTCGTGGGTCTTGGTAAAGATATCGACGACAAGATTTAGAATCTCATTTTGACGTTCTGTAACCACGACCTCACCTCTCTTTCATTTTTAGCACTCTAAACACTCAAGTGCTAAACCATGATTCTATTATACACCCTCTCAAAAGAAAGTCAAGAAAAAAATCCAAAAAATTAGCACTCTTTTTTCAAGAGTGCTAAAAATCATTCTTAAGACCGATACTAGGCCAAAAAAACTATAAACCTGCTTCTTTCAGCTTTTGAATATATTCTTCTAAGACCAGCTGGTGCTTGACCATATACTGGGCATTTTCTACACCGACGTAGCGGAAGTGCCAGTTTTCATAGTCCACACCCGTGATTGCGTTTTTCCCTTCTGGATAACGGAGAACAAACCCATATTGTGGCGCCAAGGCAATAATTTGTTGCACCACCTCTTCGGACAGCCCATTTGGGGCACTCATATCAATCGCAAGGCCTGTCTGGTGCTCACTAGCCCCTGGGACCTGTACTTGTGTTTGTGCTTGACGTTCTGCCTCTTCATGAGGAAGCCCAGTAGCTTCTAATTGAGCTACCCGCTCATTATAAACTTCTGTTTGCTCCTCTACACTTCGATAACCGGAAATCAAGGACTCCTCAGGAGCAACTGCCCTTGCCGCCACTAGAAATTGTTTGGTTTGTTCTGCGATCCGACTATCCACCTTGATTTCTTCAACATCGACTAACTGAGGATTCAGTTCAGCCAACTTGTTGTCTCGGTTGACCAGGACTAGGTTCCAATCCTTGCTAGAAACTTGTGGAAGGTCTGTCTTCGGTTTTTCTTCCTTTTTCTCAACCTTTTTAGGAGTAGTCGTTTCTACTTTTTTATCTTCAACAGAGCCCATATGAAGCCATTGAGGTTTCAAATAGAAAATACCCACTCCTGCTCCAATTAGACAGAGGCCTAAACAGCAGAGTACGATCCAGCTAACTTTCTTTTCTCTTTTCTTGGCAAGTTTATATTTAGTCATGATCTTCCTCTAACCATTTCGCTCCAACCTGGCGGTATGACAGATCTCCAACTGCTTCTAGTTTAAATTGGCCATCTTCATACTCAATAACAGTCACACTACCATTGTCCAAGACCAATTCTTTAAAGGCTTTTGGATCAATCAGGTAAATCAAGGTACTGATGGTCATCCCATGACTGACCACGATGGCATTCCCGCCACCTTGAGACTCGACATCCTTGGCAATCGTCGTAAAGCCATCCAAAATGCGGTCACGAAGAGTTTCCCAGGACTCTGCCCAGCCGGCTGTATCCACTTCGACAATCCCTTCGGCCAACTCCATCAAGCTCAAATGATGGAAGTCATCAACCCGAAAGACACGTGGTAGAACCCCCAAAAAGAGTTCCCCGTCATAGGCTCCATCAAAACTTCCAAAGCACCATTCGCGGATGCGCTTATCATAACGGTAAGGAATCTTACCCGTTAACCCTAATTCTTCTAGCACAATCCCCATGGTTTGAATGGTTCGACCGGAGTCGCTGGACACGGCTTGTTGGAACTGAATCCCGGCTTCACGTAGACCAATCCCCAATTCATGAATCCCTCGTTCCCCAGCTTCTGTCAAGGGACTATCAGACCAACCTTGGGCGCGACCAATGGTATTAAACATGGTTTTTCCATGACGGGCAATATACAATTTTGTCTTTGCCATTTTTATCCTCCTGCAATTGTTTTCTTCTTATATAAGGTTTCTTATTTTTTCAAACCAAGTTCTTCTGAGTGGGCTGCTAACCAGTTAGCACCCAGTTTGCGATAAGACTCATCTCCGATGGTCTGGATTGAAAATTGTCCATTTTCGTATTCTACCAAGGTGACACTACCATTTTCAACCCTTGGATCCAACTCAATCTCTGGATTCAAAATACAAACAAAGGATCCGATGGTCATGCTGTGACTAACAACCAAGGCATTTCCACCACCCTTGGCTTCAACTTCCTTGGCAATCTCCTCAAAGCCATCTACAATCCGTTTTTTCAACACATCCCATGGTTCAGCCCAACCAGCTGTATCTACTTGGTAAATCCCATTCGCTAGCTCTTCCAGACTGAGTTTCTTGTAGTCTTCAATATCTAGAACCCGAGGAACGACTCCACGGAAAAGTTCCCCTCCGTAGGCACCATCAAAACTTCCAAAACACCATTCCCGGATCTTTTTGTTGAAAGTATAAGGAATCTGATCTGTGAGCCCAAGCTCGTCTAAAACAATTCCCATGGTTTGAATGGCGCGACCTGAATCGCTGGAAACAGCACGGACAAAGTCTAAACCAGATTCTCTCAAACCAACCCCCAATTCACGGATGCCTTCTTCTCCTTGAGCAGTTAAAGGTGTATCCGACCAACCTTGGGCACGACCTATCGTATTAAACATGGTTTTTCCATGCCGAATAATAAATAATCTTGTTTTCGCCATGTGATCTCCTTTTACGTCCTTCTATTATATCATTTTTTATAAGGAAACTGGCAGCGATGACCTCTCGATTCACCTTCACTTCTCCAGCCAACATTAAAAGCCCCGAACACGCGAAGTGCCCCAAGGCTTTCTTTTAATTTTTAAAACTATGAACTGGGGCCGGAATTTGACCACCACGGGCAATAAAGTCAGCTGACGAGGCCTTGTTGACCTTCATTACCGGAGCAGACCCAAGAAGTCCTCCGAGCTCTAACATATCACCTTCTTTTCCATAAGGAATGATCCGAACCGCTGTTGTCTTTTGGTTGATAACGCCGATAGCTGCTTCGTCGGCAATCATGGCCGCAATGGTCGAATCTGGAGTATCAGCTGGGATGGCAATCATATCCAAACCGACGGAACAGATAGCTGTCATGGCTTCCAATTTCCAGGTTGATATGACCGGATTGGACCGCGGCAATCATCCCCTCATCCTCTGAGACCGGAATGAAGGCACCTGACAAACCACCGACTTGATTACAAGCCATGATGCCACCTTTTTTTACTTGGTCATTAAGCAGGGCAAGGGCTGCGGTAGTTCCATGAGTTCCGACCACTTCAAGCCCCATGGCTTCAAGGACACGGGCAACCGAATCCCCAACAGCTGGCGTTGGAGCAAGAGACAAGTCGACAATTCCAAACTCAACACCGAGACGTTCACTAGCCATTTGACCGACTAATTGACCGACACGGGTAATCTTGAAGGCTGTCTTCTTGACTGTTTCAGCCAATACATCAAAGCTTGCTCCGGGAACTTTTTCAATGGCCCGTTGGACGACACCAGGTCCTGAAACCCCAACGTTGATGACGACATCGGCTTCACCGACACCGTGGAAGGCTCCCGCCATAAAGGGATTATCTTCTACCGCATTAGCAAAGACAACGAGTTTACCTGGTCCCATTGGATCTGCTTGGGAAGCTTCTTTAATGATGCGCCCCATGTCTCGGACAGCGGTCATATTGATCCCTGTCTTGGTCGATCCGATATTGACTGAAGAGCAGACAAAATCTGTCTCCGCAAGGGCACGAGGAATCGAATTAATGAGGATTTCATCCCCTTTTTGGTAGCCTTTTTGAACCAGAGCTGAGAAGCCACCGATAAAGTTAACCCCAACTTCCTTCGCTGCACGATCCAGCGCCTTGGCAAAGGGTACATAGTCTGTCGCATTGGTTGCGGCTCCGATAATAGAAATCGGAGTGACCGAAACCCGCTTATTCACAATGGGAATGCCAAGTTCTGCCGCAATCTCATCCCCAACAGCCACCAAATCTTTGGCCTTTGTCACAATCTTATTGTAGACTTTTTCTGCCCCTTTTCGATATCCGGATCAATACAATCTAGAAGCGAAATCCCCATGGTGATAGTCCGAACATCGAAGTTCTGCTCCTCAATCATGGCAATGGTTTCTGTTACCTGTTTAATGTCCATAAATTCTCAACCCCTATCTTATAAATTGTGCATGGCATCAAAAAAATCGCTGCGCTTTTGGATATTGATTTTTCACATGAAGAGACTGACCGAATTCTTCTAACTCTGAACGAAGCTGGGTGAAATCTTTTTTCTCATCGGATGATACGACCGCCATCATGGTAAAGTATTCATCCAATACCGTTTGAGAGATATCATCGATATTGAGTCCTAATTCTGCCACTTTCGTTGCAACACCCGCTACGATTCCTTTTTGGTCTTTACCAACGACTGTAATAATTGCTTTCATTTCACTGCTCCATTCTATCTATTTGCTTCCATTGTAGCATAATCGCCTTAAAATCGCCCTTCTCAACTGGGAACGTTCGGATATTTTCCGCGTGTATAAAACAATAAAGAGGCTGGGACAAAAGTCCTAGCCTCTTTATTGTTTTTGGATTGTCGAGCAAGACGCAGTGGTTGAGTGGGCTCTACCACGCTGATTTCATCAGCTTTTACAGCCCTACTCAACTGTGCGGAGGTGAGACGACGAAATCGAATTCTAACGAATTACCGATTTCTGTCCCACTCTCTCTATTTTGACGATTCAGTTTCACCCTTTAAGAGCTCTTCCTTCACGCGCACGGTACTCTCATACTCGGCTCCAGCTAGACGGTCAAACGGAAAGCGACGACTGAGCAAGATGATGGCAAGGGTGAGGATCAGGTACAATAAGAGTACAAAGAAGAGCAATAAAATCATAGATAGAGTCAAAAGGGAATTGTCCGTCAAATCCTGATTCAAAAGCGAGATTAAATAGAACAGTCCTTGAGGAATCCAGTAGAAATAGCCTACCACTAGGATTCCTCGCCAGATGGTGCGAAGCCATTTTTTCTTGTCAAAACGCAAGCGGAATTTCAGTAAAGCCATTCCCAAGGTTTTGCCCCGCCACAAGGGAAGCAAACTAAAGTAAAGCACCAAAACCGCTACATAAGGAATCATCTCTAAACGCTCGATTACCGCGTAGAGAAGAGATAGCATCACAAAGTCAATCAAGAAAGCAAGACCAATCCGGAAACCAGATACTTTCGTCCCTACTCGGAAAGAATGCTCGTCAATCTCATCTCGTGTTGGCAATAACCAAACCAGGAACCAACCGAGCAGATAGCCCACTCCTCCACCAGTGGTATTTTGAATAATATCATCGACATCTGCTAGGCGGTAAGGACCCGGATACAGAAAGTAGAGACCTGACAACTGGGTCAGCTCCAAAAAGAGACTAAATAGGGCTGTTAGGAGAATCGTTTTCTTAAAACCACACTTGAAATAATAGCGTAAGTACATCCCAAAGGGAATCAACATTAGGACATTAAAAGCGGGTACATAAAAAGTTGGATGCTTGATGGCCTGAAGCCAAGTGCTTGTCTGCGCTAGATCAAAAGGACTCTCCTTGAAAAAATCTACCACAAAAGCAAAGGGATGGAGATTGACCATTTCCAAGTAGCTAGTATGGATCTTACTCGGATCTGGCAGAGGCAAGACCACCAAGAGATAGACCGTCATCAAGTAAAGCATAAAAGAATAGAAAATCAGCACCCGCAATTTATTGACCGAACCATATTTTCGATAATTCAAAATCATGTAGGGCAAGGTCAGCAAAAAGGCCAGGAAAGGAAAGAGCTGAACAGCTGTTTTGATTGTAGAAATGTATCCCATTGTGTCTCCCATTTACCGTTATAAAATCACCTTTTGCACAATGACAAAAGGTGATTTCTTCATTGATATAGAATATTATACGGCCTAGTAGAGGAAGAGTCAAGGAAGTATGATGAAAACCTCGCTCAATAGTTGGCTCCTCTAACTCCCATTTCACGCCCGGCCACAGAGACAAGGTTATTTAACAAGAAAATGCCAGTAGATATAATTGAAGATGAAAATCCAGATCGGTTTCCAAAAAGTGAGAAAATTGCTAAAGGCATGCAAGAAGATGGGCAACCGGATATCTTTAGTTTTCTTATAGACAGCTGCGAAGAAGAGTCCTGAACAGAAATAAAGAGAAAAGGTTACAGGATCCCGATATTGATGGATCAGATGAAAGGCCGCAAAGAGAAAACCCGAAAGCAAAACATCTAAATGAAACTTACTTTCTTTAAAGAAGACATTCATCAGATAGCCTCTAAAAATAAATTCTTCTATCATAGGAGATGTAACAGTTGCTAGGACAAAAAACAAAATACCCGAAATACCAGGGCCATTTAGATAAATGGAGGATGGCAATTTGGTTTGATGAACGACAGGAACCAGCAAATCTTGAAAAGTTTGCAGCACCCATCTTTCAACAAAGAACCACAAGAGCACCAGAGCAAAATACCCCAGATAGTGCCACTTCCATTTCTGTATATTGGAACGAATGACTATCTTCTGTCTTTTGAACCACAATAAAATGCCAATGAGAAGCAAAGAGTAGAGAATCAAATAGATGAAATAAAGAAAACTTAAATCACCATTGAAAACTCCAGTTAGGTAGATACCAAGGCCTTCAATCCCAAAAACAAATAAATATAACAGGAACAGTAAAGCAAGTCCATGTTTGGCATATTTCATAACATCCTCCACCAACAAAAAAATTTAGCCGATACTCATTAAATTGCGAAGAAACTTCGCATTTCAAGTGGCGCAATCAACTTACGGAAGTATTCCCAACCATTCGGACCACCTGAAACTGGAGGCGGTCCCATATATATAGTATTAAAAACCCCACCACCTGCTACTGTTGAGAGAAAATCGCTATCTAAACTATCAAATTCTTCCAAAATCTTTGTATTCATTATGAATACCTCCTTATATTTATTAGATTAAAAAATATTGTCTAGTTGCAACTTTGACAATTTTAGTATAGCACACGAAAAAAATCTTTTAAATCAACAAACTCCTAAATTGTCCCTTTTTGAACAGAAAGTGGCATCTTCTTTTGTTTTTTTACTCCACTTTGCTAGGAGAAAACAGCCATTTAGATTTTTCTAGCCTGACGATGCTACACTATATTATTCCTTAATCACCTGGACGATTTTATTTTGAAGTAGCGGAAGATCTATGCTTCTTCAATTAAAAACAAGGCAAGGACCTATTCATCCATCATTAGTTGCTATCTCATCATGACTCCTTCCCACTTTCAAAATACCGTAGCGAATATTTGACTTCCCATTTCAGAAGGCATATACTTATATTAATCTGAGCTAAATAGTTTTAATTTTTTAAATGAACTGTCTTGAATTCAGATTAATAAAACTATTTACTTAACGGAGGTGACACTATGTCATTAGAAGATAAATTAAACCAAGTTAAAGGTTCTGTTAAAGAAGGTCTCGGTAAAGTAACCGGTGATAAAAAAACAGAAGCTGAAGGCGTTGCTGAAAAAGTTGCATCAAAAGCAAAAGAAGTTGCTGAAGACGCAAAAGAAGCTGTCGAAGGAGCTATCAAGGGCGTGAAAAACATCCTTCACAAAGACGATAACTAATCGTTAACGTTCTAAAGCTACTCTATTTTCTACCGTCACGTTTGACTGTGGAAGATAGGGTGGTTTTTTGTTTATCTTTGATTTAGTTTGGGTATAGGAAAAAGCACCTCGAAAGGTGCTCTCTGTAAGTATAGTAATTCTTTTGAATGAACACTTAGAGTGCAGTGGTTGCCATCCAATTCAAACAACACTCGGGCTTTTACTGAAATTGAGCAAAGTAATTGCAGGTCCCTAAAACCATTTTACTTCATTCTCTCAAACCATTCTGAAACATTTGGGACAATATACTGCCCTCTTTCATACGATCACTTCCATTATCCCTTCGATCAGCTCCGTAAAACTTTCTGCCACATAGATAATTTCATCAGGGTCATGAATGTAGCAGATTATCTGCCCTTCTTGCCCTTCCTGGTCTGGATCAAAAATCAAGCATGAGATAACAAGAATCGCAATACTCCGCGAAAAGGAAGCCATTTTTTTATTAAAAAGATAGGGTTTAACTCTGCTATCACGCATTTCTTCAACATCTTGGCTTGAAAAAAATAGTCAGGAAATTCCGTCAACAGAGCATCCCTATTTTTGAAAAAAATTTTTTTATCGACTCAATCTCTTGTAGGCTCATCAAAAGAAAGCCATTTCTCTTTGGCCAATCACACAGGGTAGGACTGCTAAGAATTTACTGCCGTTTTTTTGTAACGATAGACTTCCTTAAGCTCATTTGGGAGAGAAATTCCAATTCTCTTCTCAAACTCCTGAATTTCCTCCTCAGATGCTCCAGAAATTTCCTGATAATCTTCTAGGTATCCTTCCTCTACAGGATCATCCAAACCCCAGTCTTCAAAAGCTTCACAAATATAAGTTGCTATTTTCCTAACTTGGTTAACTATACACATAAGAACCTCCTTTTTTGATTTCTCTTACCCTTCGAATTTTCATCCCAAAATATGTTCAAAATATTGACAGACTTGCATCTTTACTTTTTCTAATATTATTTTTTTAGTATGGAATTGGATTTTTTTATTTCTTGATTAGATAAAGTCATTTCATCCGTTCGCTTTACTCAAGTTAACATTATAAACAATTTCTGCATTCGGACTGCCTTTGACATCCTTCACGACTCCTTTTAACTGACCATCTACTACTAATAATTCGATATTTTTCATCTATAAGATCCTGTTTTAGACAGTGTAACTTCATTATTCAGGAGGTATTTCCGTCATCGTAATCATCATATGACCAGTTATTTTTCCATTTTCCTCTTCAAACTTTTCAAGTACTCCTTGCTCACGGAGGATATTCTCTATTTTGAAGAACATTTCTTTAGTTGCCAACATTACTCCAGTCATATTTATTAGTGGTCTCTTGAGCAAAACCTTACATAAAATTACAAATATAAAAACAATTAGAATACATAATTAAAAAACTATTAAAGCCAAAAAATTACTAAGCATGTGAATTAGTACAGAGTATTCTATCCTTTTAGTTCTATAATAAATGTAAGATATTATACAGCCTAACAAACTATACAGTAAAAATCGATCTAATAAAAATTCCAATACTAGGTTCGTTCATGCAATGCACAAATCCAAACAATATATTTGATATGATGAAACCTTTCCTACTCATATTATAGCAATAATTCATTATTGCACCATGAAAAGTTAATTCCTCTAAAACTGGTCCTACGAAAAATTCCATAAAAATTGAATAACTCTACGCCCATAATATCTTTTAAAATTTGTAATAACGCATCATTTTGGGTATCTCCAAAAATGATTACATACAAATGAACTGTAAGTCTTATCAAAGCAACGAATGCTAAACAATAAAGTACTTTTGTTCCACTCTAGTTTCTGAATACGATTAATGACATTATGTTTTTACGCTTATTTGATAAGAGAAATATAATGTAAAAAAACAAGAAAAAGTACAAATAGCAACCTAGCATAGACTAATGAAATATCTTTCAAAAATAAAACAACAAAACGGTAAATTTGAGAGTAAAAAAATAACTGCCCAGTCACTTTATATTTTTTTCTTTCATTTTTAACTACCTCAATAAACCATTATTAATATTTCAATCATTGCTTATTTCACTTAATCATTTTTTTCTGAAACTTAAAAGCGGAAATGCTGATTTTTCTTTGCATATACTGATTTTTGATATTTTTACCATTCCTAACAATTCTCCTATCTTAATAAAGAAAAAAACAGATATCTTACAATATTAACCTCCCCAATAATCGAGTACGCGCTTTTACATTTTTATTGTAACTAACTATTTTTATTTTTTCAAATAATTATATGCAATTCCTAATTTGTAAAATTAAAGTAGACAAAAAAGACATCCAAGAGAAAATTCTTGAATGTCTGTAAACGTTGATATAATCGTGTCGATTAACGTTTTGAGAATTGTGATGCTTTACGAGCTTTCTTAAGACCGGGCTTATGAAGCTCTAGTGGAGGAGTTAGAGTAGATGTTGCACTTATTCTTGCAATTTATCATATAAAAAAGTAGACGAATGTCTACTAGAAATGTTGAGGTTTGGCAAACGGCTGGTAATGATGATGCTATAGATTCCTTATCTCAAATACTGCCGTATGAATCCACTCGTTATTCATTTGAAAGTCATTTTCTATGATTTTACTAAAGGTAAAACCATTTTTTAAAAGCACTCTCTGAGAAGCCAGATTGTACGTTGCCGTCCCCGCGATAATCTTATGTAAACCATAAGTAGTAAAGGCCTTTTCTAAAACGAGTTTAACCGCTTCACTTGCATAACCTAAATTAGTAACATTTTCTCCGATCCTATATCCAAGTTCTGCTGTTTTTCGATCATCCTCTAAGACACTTAAATTGATTCTTCCAACCATAGTACCTTGTGCATCTCTAATAAGATGCATGTAGACATCCTGATTCTCTTGTTCCCTTAACAATTCTCTTGTAATTTCTTTAAAACCTTCTGAATCAAAATAGGTAGCTGGTCTAGGAGGTAAATTCCGCTCAAAATACTCCCGATTTTCTTTTTCAAAAGAATAAACATCTATGCTATTTTCTTCAGACATCAGCTCTAAACTTATCATTGTAAACCACCTCCTATCATTCTATAAATTCAAATGTACTCATGTTCACACAAAGTGACATTTACAGAATTTACAGAGATATCTTAATTTATTCAAATCGTATTTACATTATAACACAACATACTATGAAGAAAAATAATATCCGTCAAGGACCTCATAAATTCCAACATCTTGCTAAACAAGTAGGGTTTTCTCTTGAGGCCATTTCAGAAGCACTTACTCATAGTGACATCCAAATAACGAGGACTTATGTCAATACTACTGAAACAGTAAATCAAACAGCAGGAGAAATAGCCTTTAGAAGTCTCAAAAAGCAATAGGGTGAACTTGGGGTGAATTTTGGGGTGAACTCTAGTTTTTTGAATAAAAAAAGACATCCAAAAGAAAATTCTTGAATGTCTGTTTATACAAAACTTGATGAGACTAGCACTCCGCAAAAAATGCCTGCACAGTCTTGACATCTTCTGAACTACCGCCTTGGTCAATATCGCAGATATGCTGGAGCTCATATTTTACGATAATCAAGGCAGTCGCTCCGCAGAAGGTCCGGCCGTGTTTAACAGAGTCACCATTGTTAACAAAACCTTTAATCAGCCCAGGATGTTTCTTGATAAAGCGTTTGGTAGACCACGGAATTTTCCCAGCACCAGCATTTCGAGTAATGAGAATACAGGGCTCTTCCAGTTTCTCCTTGATACTCTGGGTCGGATAGCCTAGTGATTCTGCAAATCGTTTTCCAATACCAGTATTTGAATCATAAACTACAATCATCTTCATCACCTACTTTCTTAAAAAAAGGATAGCAAACCAAGCCGCAAAGCCTAAAACCACAACATCAGAGATGAGCATAAGCATAAACTCTAAATCTGGCATTATGTGAATGTAAATCAGCAATGACAAAGTTGTCAAAGCCAGTGCTGTCAGCTTAGCAACTGCCGGCAAGCCCGGAATCAAAGCTGCTCCGATTAGGACAATGATGAGACCTCCGACTAAAAATGACTGAAAATCCACACTTAAACTAAAACCAACTGTCACACCGCCGTAGCCAATGGTCAAAAGACCAATTGCGACCAGACAGATACCCAAAATAGCTATTCCACTCATAGCAAATCCTCCTTGCTTATTCATTCTTTTCCTCACTTTCTATTTTTAAATGAACGCTTCCAAATATTCATTCAAATCTTTCTAAAAAATAATTCACTTTATACTTATGCAATCACATTTCTTCCCATTCCTATTCGCACTAAATAAGCCATCACCTCCTTTGTTCGTGAATGAATGGTTATATAAATTCATTCATACCTGCTTCTAAGAAAAGGAATTTCCTCTATTTGGAAAAAATTCCCTTAACAAAATATTTCACTAAAGTCTCAAGACTATCGAAGTAGCCTGAAAAACTCCTGCTCTGTGACATGCATGTCTATGTAATAAAATCAAGTCATAAACCTTCATGATCTCAGCTATTTTTCTCCTGCGAAAAAGCCCTCTTCCTGCAAGCGCTGGCTGAAGGTCTGAATCAGAAACTGATGAAAAGCATTGGATGCTCGTCCGGAATCCTGATTATAGTAATCGTGCAGAATCTGAGAAATGCCTGGCTTGTTCCACTCAGCCAGAATTTTATTGGGTGAAATCAATTCAAAAGTGACTGCAAAAAGCTGTTCAACGATTGTCTCGGGCTCGCCCTGCCAGTCTACGCGTTGCATGATTCCCTCACGTATACGGCTATTTTCAGCTACATAAACCTCCAAGAAGATAGCTTCCTTGGACTCATAATACTTGTAAAAGGATCCGACAGCCATACGGCTTCTCTTAGCAATATCAGAAATTCCAGCTGCCTTATAGCCTTTTTCTGCAAATACTTCTCTAGCCGCAGCCAAGAGCTCATTTTTTTTATCCATTTCTATGCCTCTTTTATGAATGAATCAATCTGTATATTCATTCACATTATAACACATTCTTGCCATTTGTCAAGCATTTATGCCATACTATACAAAATAGATAGTTTGCTAATCAAATTATTTTTTTAGATTATATTTTGGAGGTTGAGCTATGCTCAAGGAAAGACGAAACCAGGGTACCATCCCCTACTGGTAATTACTTTTATTTTTCTAAGAATTTTTCAACTGTATCAAGGAGTTTGATATAGGTAAGATTTACAATAAACATAAGCGACTCCTTTAAAATAAATGATAAATAGATTATAATACTTTACAAACTACCTGAATAGTAGGCACATTTTTGTAAGGAAAAAAATGCTAACAAATAAAAATTGGAATTGTAGTATGTCCCAAGTTTTGGATGTAGTTGATGGCAAGACGGGCTGGAACATCATTAAATGCTATTTCAAAAGCACTTACTCATAGTGACATCCAAATAACGAAGACTTATGTCAATACTACGGAAACAGTAAATCAAACAGCAGGAGAAATAGCCTTTAGAAGTCTCAAAAAGCAATAGGGTGAACTTTGGGGTGAACTTTAGTTTTTTGAACAAAAAAAGACATCCAAGAGAAAATTCTTGAATGTCTGTAAACGTTGATATAATCGTGTTGATTAACGTTTACTAAATTGTGATGCTTTACGAGCTTTCTTAAGACCTGGTTTGGAAAGTATGGATTTCAGTTGGACTAAAAACAGCGTAATATCAAGGATTTTCTGAACAATATCTACTTTTTAATTTCATAAAATCTGAATCAATATTTTTAAAATAGGGAATAGTTTAGGTCTCTAAGCATTAAAAATAATACACCTAACTTTGGTCACCGTTTTTTTAGTTATTCACTCTTTTTTTCGGATAGTGTTTTTTTAAAGTTATGATGTAAAATGCCGCAATTAAAAACACTATACATCATAATCGGAGGATAGAGAATTAAGGACAGAATCAATCCCACTCCTTTAATTATTAGGTCAGGTATCAATAACTTCCTATATTGTGCGGTAGCTTCAAGTAATTCTTTCTGATCTATATTGGGTTTATCAATTACTTTATGTAAAAACCAGTTTGCTACCGTTGAAACAATAACGATCAGTCCATAAAAGAGCTGTGCCGTATGATTCATGAAATGACTACTAACTATTCCAGTAGCATAGGGCATAAATGAAACAAAAAATAAAAGATACAAATTCTTTCAAATTTCTCCCTTTTCAACTTTGGCTAACTTGACCTGCATTACCTAGGTCGCTTTTGCTTTTAAATTATACTTTTTTTCTTAAACATTTAATACGAGTAGGTATTTCTTGTGAGTAATTTTCATCAAAAAAATTTCATATATAATCTCCCTATAATCATGGAAAAGTAGTAAAAAAATAGTTGTTATCCTAGTTGATTAAAAAAATCTCTGATTTCCTCATCTTTTATAAAATAATATATAATTTTCCCCTCTCTTCTAGTATCCAAGATGTTTGATTGGCTAGTTTACGAAGATGGTGGGAGGCAGATGCCATACTGATATTTAGTAAACAGGCTATATCGCAGACACAGAGTTCTTCGACGGCAAGGAGATAAAAGATGATATTTATCTGTTTATTATCGGTAAATTTTGATAAAATGCGAAGTGATTTTTGGACTTTTTCCTTTTCAAGGTAGTTCGTTGCGGTTGTAACATTTTGTTGATTTATAACATCCACTTGACAGATACTATCTTTTTTCATAGTTTTTTCTCCTAGCCGAACACAGTCCTTAGCATGTCAAAAACGTTGTTTTCAATCAGGATATATATCCCCAATCCTAAATAAACAACGGCAATAAACCATCTGCTATATTTCTCCAAAGTTTCTCCAACAGAAGGGACTTGTGCCAATTTTTGGGCAGAAAAAACCAAGAGATAAATCATGACTAGAAAGGTAAGTAAAGCCACTATCAAATTCGCTAAATTTAAGGTAATAAAATATGGGACAAAAACACCAATATTGTCAGCACCACAACTTGCAAAAGTAATCATAGCAACTAGAAAAATCAGGTTTTTATTATCTTTGCGCAAACCATCTTTTGCAATAGCTTCTCCATCAGAATCTCCTAAAAGCAAAACTTTGAGGCCTAGGAAAATTGGAATCAAACCGAGCAAACCTAAAATCTCTTTACTAGGAATATAATTTAAGACAAATGCAAAAAGCAAACTTATCAATATTAGACTAACAGAGCCTAGAAATTGTCCTAAATAGATGTTAATGATGTCCTTTCTGCTTTTTCTTTTGGCAAAAAATAACATTAGGATAATAAGTAAGTCTACGGCTGTCCCAGAATACAGGATTATTGAAGTAACAACATTTTGAATCATAAAACACCTCATTCAAATATATTTTTGAATGAATTTTAACATTAAACTTTGTAGATGTCAACTTAAAATCCACCAATTAATAATTGCATGTCAATATTTGTATTGTGAAACTAGTTTCAGAAATATATAGTCTTAAAGTATGTCCACTGCCAATGGTTTTTTCAATATTTAAAAGGAGAGAACCAATTTGGTCCTCTCCAGGGTATAATTTTCCATCAACCCACTACAGTTGACAAAGAGCCGTTATTCTCAAATGAGACAACTCCTTTTAGTTTTTATAACCTCAGCTTCTCGGTCTCTTACCTACTTTTAATAGAAAGACTACGAAGGACGATTCTTAAAGTAGTCAGATTGTGCAATATCGAAAGATTAGATGGGCTTAACCAATTTAACAAACCCAAATCCAATTAAACTTCCATTTATTACAACTGTTTCTTGAATATTTCTTTGAATTAATTTCTGCAACGATTCAGATAAAGAATTCAATTCCTCGAAGAAATCTAAACGATTATCTAATAATAAAATATCACTCATCTGCTTAGAAATATCAGCACTTTCATTCATCACAACCCCAATATCTGCAAGCGTCAAAGGCGAGAGAGTCGTTTAACCCGTCTCCAACCATCAAAATAGTTCGGCCAGCTTTTCTGTAATTCCTGAACCAACTGAAACTTACCATCTGGTTTTTAAATCAGTATAAACGTTGTCAAATGGCAGATCTTTAACCAACTCTTCTGTTCTAGCCAACGTATCACCAGTTGCCAGAATCAGTTTTTTTCCCTTGGCGCTTTAGCTTTTTCAATGCAACTTTCGCCTCGCTTCTCAAGGGAGTGTGGATACAAAACATCCCAATTAATTCTTTCTTATAAGCCAAAAAAACAATAAATTGTAATGAGTCTTATATTGCTCAATCAAGGCCAGTCGCTCAGAACTAATTCTTACCTGTTCGTCTTGCATTAGTACATAATTTCCAATGACAACCGATTGACCATCAATTTGCGATTTAATCCCTTTTGCTTTGCAACATACTGAAGCTTGCCATGCATTTCTTCGTGTTCAATGCCTTCAATTTCAGCTTGTTTAACAATTGCATTGGCAATAGGATGATAGATATGTTCCTCCAAACATGCACTTATTCTTAAAAATATCTTTCTCAGTATAATCTCCGAAAGGAAGAACCTTTTTCAACCAAAGGATAACTCGTCGTGATGGTACCCGTTTTTATCAAACAAGAAAGTATCCACTTCCAGATATTTTTTTCTAATACATCACCATCTTTAATAACCATTTCTCGATTTAGACCTTCCTTTATGGCCGTAAGGTAGGCTACAGGTGTGGATATTTTTAGAGCACATGAAAAAAATCCACCAATAAAAAAAGGAAATGGCTTTTTGAAAACGAACCTGTTAACAGATAAGTCAAACCAGCACCTAAGAAGTTATATTTTACAACCTTGTCTGCCATCCTAATAAAAATGACGTTGTTTTGTCTTCTTACTCTCTTCAGATTTTTTTCATCAGATTGATGAGTTGCAAAAATACGACTGTTTATCTGATTATCAGTCACACGAATTCTTAACTCTCCTGTTTCCAAAACAGTATTCGCACATACAGAATCTCCCTCTTTCTTTTTCAACAGGGAAGCTCTCTCCAGTCAAGGAACTCTCATTGACCATGCCTAATCCTGAAACCACTTGGCCGTCAAACAAGATTTCATTACCCTTGGGAGACAACTAATACATCACCTACTTGAACATCAGAACTCTTGATGCTGATGACCATGTCTCCCCGCACTAAGAAAACATCACTTTCTTTAGCAAGAAGGCTTTGTTCCAAATCTGTTGCTGTTTTTTTAAAGACCACTGATCCAGATGATTACCCAAATCAAGCATAAACATGATGTTGCTAGCTGTCTTGGATTGGTTCATAAACAAGGACAACAAAATGGCCGAACAGTCCAAGACCTCCATGGTTAGTTCCTTGCGCGCTAAAGTTTGATAGGCTTCTTTGACATAACCCAAAAGCCTGATAACAAGTCCAAATATAACGAATAGGGTAGGGTACAAAACTTCGAAACAGCAAACGCTTAATCGCGCACCCTGATACAATTGAATAAGCACTCTCTTCTCTACGAATGGGAAGAGTCATCAAGTCCGAAACTTTCCCCTTGTCAATTTTTTTAAAAAAAGGCCTCTGCATTTTTCTAATACAGAGAAGCCTTCTTTCATACGTAGAGTAAAAGTGTCGCTGATCCATATAAAACTGAATAGAGTCGATCCCTTTTTTTCATCTTTTAGCCAAGGAACGAAGATAATCTTGAATATCCAAGGTCAGTGAAAAACGAGGACGATAATCGGATATGTTGATATCCTCTGTGTAGCACTTTTAAAAGACATATTATTCACCTGTCAGGCTATCTAATTGTTCTTCTTTCTTTTCCTGTTCGTATAAATATTTAGCGTCTTGTAAAACATCATCACCGTGTTGTTTTTACAACAGAAACAGATGCATCCAGTCCATCTTTCAATTTGTAAGCTTTTAGCCAAGGCCTTAGAATAGCCTTTCTTAGCTTCTTTACTTGCTAAGACTTTCAAGCCAAGCGTCCCAAATGCTACCCCTCCTAAGAAGAGAGATGATTTTTTTCGCAACTTTTTGCGACGTTTAATACTTCTTTTTAACATGTTTATTTCCTCCTTGTAACTATTGTAGCGAAAAATGACAGCAAAAAGCAATTGCTGATATCTGATATATAGATAAAATTCTCTATACTGATATTTAATTATATTATGATGAAAACAATATACTTTATTTTTTGATACTGTCAATAATTATGTGTAAACACTTAAGTAGAGTTACGGAGTGTTAATTAAATAAGCTTTCAAGTGTATCAGAACATTGACCAAACCCTTTATGGATTCGTTGACTTTGCTTGAAATTATAATCTTCAAACAACGTAACTAAGTAACGTTCCAGAGCCTCCTCATTAGGAAAAAAAGAACCTTCTTTTTTTCGTTTGATGTTTGATTTCTTTGTTAAGAGACTCAATGAGGTTTGTCGAATACATGCTGTGCCAAATCTGGTAGGGAAACTGATAAAAAGTTAAAAGATTATCCGTCTTCTCCAGACTTTCCATGACTTTCCTATACTTTGGTTTCCATTCGGCGAGAAAGTCCTCTAAAGCTTGTCCTGCCATTTCTAAATTTTTCAGCACGATAAATCATTATAAATTGCCCCAGAATAACCGCTCTATCTGCTCGTTTCACTTTTACTAGCTAGATTTCGACTAATATGAATTAAGCAACATTGTTGTTTAGCTAATGGGTGAGCCTGACTGATAATCTGCTCAAGCCCCTTAAAGCCATCTGTAACTACAAGAGAAATCTGTTGGATTCCTTGGTTTTTGAAGCTTGTCTAACAGGGTGGACCAAGAAGCATTGTTTTCTTGAGGCAACTGTGCATAGCATATCTCTATGCGACTAAAGTCGCTAGAGCTATCCTAATTGCGCACCGCCAGTTCTCATAGAAAAAAACACCTTGCAAGATGCAAAGTGTTTTTCGTTTGTATTCTGCTGTCCAGCAACGAATTAACGTTTAGAGAACTGGCTAGCTTTACGAGCCTTTTTCAAGCCTGTTTTCTAGTATTTTTATATCTATTGGCAGATTATCCGACTTATCCCCATCAACATCTGACTCTAACTCAACCTCTGAAGAAATCCTAATATTGCGTACTTTGATATATTCGATATTATTGTTACCTACTAGATCCCCTTTTTAATAAATCTGGGATAGCCGATAATTTAGAAATGATGGATGAATCCTTTAAAATCAAGATATTTCCATATTCATCTGTATTTTCATCAAATAGTTTTTTGTCTGCATAGTAATTGGATAGAAGAACTAAGACCTGAGTAGCTTCACCTTCATAATTGCCATTTTTGCTTTCAAAAGGTAATAATTGCTTGTTCATAGCTTGGCGAATCAGTTGCACCAGCCAAATTAATTGTCTTGACCGACGAATAAAGCGACTTCTTTCAAGGATTCGACCATAAGGAAACAGTTGGCAGATTCTATAAAAGTGTCGATGTGATTCGGCACGCTCATCAGACTCGCTACACAGAGCTGGTACATAATATCTGCTATAATTTTCTGGAAGATTTGGTCAAGCGGTCTTTTAGCCGTGTGACAGGCATACAGGAAAAACACTATTTATTTACTTTTTGCACGGGAGGCTTTAAGATGTTGCTGGACGCCTTTCTTGATAATCACTCAGAGTCGCCAGAGTGTCTGGGCTGGGATATGGCAAAGATATACCGCTGCCTGAAACTGTTCTTTGACGCTGATAAACGCGACATATCAATTAAAATGTCGCACTAAAATGATTGAAAAGTGATTGAAACTGTATTATAATGAACGTATATATTTAGAAAAGAGGTACTAACTATGGAAAACCTAGTAGTTTCAGTCTTTAACACTGAAAGCGAAGCTTATCAGTCCTTTGCGGATTTGAAGGCTTTCCGCCAAACTCAGACGACCAAGGTTGCTCAAATCGCCTTGGTCAAAAATGAAAACGGTCACATCGTTGAAAAAGAACGCTATGACTTTGAAGATTCAACGACGGATGCAACCCTAGAAGGTGGCTTGCTCGGTGCAGTTATCGGGCTTTTGGGTGGTCCTATCGGCGTCTTGTTTGGTTATGGTATTGGCGACCTCTATGGTTTGGTCGCTGGTGATACCGTTGATACGGCAGAAGCTGGCTTGATTGACGTTGTGTCTCAAAAATTGATCGACGGCGAAACAGCCGTTGTCGCCTTGGTGCAAGAAAACAACGAAGCAGTCATCGATGCTTACTTCACCAAGTACGACACCCAAATCGTGCGTTGGGATGTAGCAACCGTCGTAGCCGAAATCGAAGCGACTCTGCAAGTCCAAGAAGACCTCTACAACCAGGCACGTGCACAAATGAAGGCTGAACGTAAAGCCGAACGCAAGGCTAAACTTGAAGAATTCAAGGCAAATGTCAAAGCAAAATTTGATAAATTGAAAGCCTAACGTCTAAGCGTCTCATAAATTTAAATGTGACTGAGACGCCATTTAAAAATTTATGTGCGTCGGATTCTCACAGTTAAATAATTGCGTTGACAAAGCCGTTACAGCCGTTCTTCCATTCTTTGAAAAGAATGTTTAATAGACAAGAAATCTGGACTAGTATTGGTCTGGATTTTTTTGTGAATATAGAGGTCATAGCTTTTTGACTATGCTTCGTTATAATTAGAAAAAAATTTTTAAGTTTTTATCAAGATGAAATCAGTCAGATGAAGACATCCCGAATTAGCACCAGCATCACCACACAAACTAAGACATACTGGTGCTACTCTTGCTAAACAAGCAGGTGTTTCTCTTGAAGCCATCTCAGAAGCTCTTACTCATAGTGATAAAGAGATTACAAAAACTTACGTTAATATCAAAGATAAAGTCAATCAGACTGTAGGTGATATTGCTTTTCGTAGTTTAAAAATTGATGGGGTGAATATGGGGTGAATTTTGGGGTGAACTTTAGTTTTTTGAACAAAAAAAGACATCCAAGAAATAATTCTTGAATGTCTGTAAACGTTGATATAATCGTGTTGATTAACGTTTTGAGAATTGTGATGCTTTACGAGCTTTCTTAAGACCTGGTTTCTTACGCTCAACTTTACGTGAGTCACGTGTAAGAAGTCCTGCGCGTTTCAATGAATCGCGGAAGTCTGGGTCTACTTGAAGAAGGGCACGAGCGATACCGTGACGGATTGCTCCTGCTTGACCAGCGTAACCACCACCTACAACGTTAACGAAAACGTCGTATGAACCTGCAGTTGAAGTAACTGCGAATGGTTGGTTGATTACAAGACGAAGGTCAGCGTGTGGGATGTACTCTTCAACATCTTTTTTGTTAACAGTGATTTTACCAGTTCCTGGAACAAGGCGAACGCGTGCAACAGCGTTTTTACGGCGTCCAGTACCTGCATATTGTGCTTGTGACATACTTTATTGTTCCTTTCCTTAGATAAGTCCTGAAATATCAAGAACTTCTGGTTGTTGTGCAGCGTGAGTGTGCTCAGCTCCAACGAATACTTTCAATTTCATACCTTGAGCGCGGCCAAGAGTATTGTGTGGAAGCATACCTTTAACTGATTTCTCGATCAAACGTACTGCATTTTTAGAACGAAGTTCACCAGCAGAGATTGATTTCAATCCACCTGGGTGGTTTGAGTGAGTGTAGTAGATCTTATCAGTTGCTTTTTTACCAGTCAATTTAACTTTTTCAGCATTGATAACGATTACGAAGTCACCTGTATCAGTGTGAGGTGTGAATGTTGGTTTGTTTTTTCCGCGAAGCACGCTTGCAACAACTGCTGAAAGGCGTCCAAGAGGTACATCAGTTGCGTCAACAACGTACCATTTGCGTTCTACTTGGCCTGGTTTAGCCATGAATGTAGTTTTGTTCATGATTTCTCCTATTATGAATATCGTTTTTGTTTACAGGGCGGATGTTCCGGTCCGCGAGTTATTTGAAAGGTTCCGGGGCCTTACAAATGGGGTAAACAATACCGCCTACTATTGTATCAAATTTTTCAAATAAAAGTCAACCGATTTGAAAAATTATTTGCGATTTTCTTTTCCTATAACAAAGCCGATGAGAGAATTAGGACCGACGTGGGCTGCAATGACGGGACCTAGTGGCATAATCAAGACTTGAGAGATAGCTGGATTCTCCAACAATTGAGCCTTGAGCTCTTCTGCTCCTGCCAAATCATCTGTATAGGATACCAAAGCCGTGCTGTGGCCGATATCTTCCTGGATCAGAGAAAGCATTTCCCGCATGGCTTTTTTACGTCCACGTACCTTAGCGATTGGAGCTAACTTGCCTTCTTCATCAATCCAAAGAAGGGGTTTGATATTGACCAAACTTCCGACGATGGCTGAACTCTTAGAAAGGCGTCCCCCGCGCATAAGATGGTAGAGATCATCCACCAAGAAATAGGTCCGCAACTTAGGAGCCACTTCCATCAGTTCTTCCTTAACCTGATCCAAACTCTTACCGGCATCACGCGCCTCAACTGCTAGCATAGACAAGTAGCCTTCTCCAATCCCTGCCGCTTTTGGATCGATGATTTCGATGACGGCTTCTGGGTAGTCTTCAAGGACCAAGTCTCTTGCCATGACCGCACTCTGGTAGGTTCCTGACAAGACTGAAGAAAAGGCGATATAGAGGAGATCTTCCTTGCGTTGAGCATAGCCTTTGAAAATCTCTTGGAACTGCCCAACATTGACCTGACTGGTCGTTGGTTTAGCACCTTTTTGCATCTCTGCTAATAATTGGGGGCTGGTTAGTTTGTCTGGGCCTACTGTCTCATAATGAGTCCCATCGATTTGGATTGACAAACCGACGATCTCTACACCATGCTCCTTTGCCCATGTTTCATCTAAATCTGCAGTTGAATCTGTTAAAATTTTAAAGGTCATTTACTTGCTCCCATCTCTTTTTGTAGTTGACGTAGGCCCTCTTGGTCAAAAGGCCGTATCGGTGGTTTTTGATCGTTGACAGCTCCTCGCGCCTGGTTCAAGTCGGCTTTGACAACGGCGACTCTCTTCTCTAGCTCACGTGCCGACACCCGAAGTGCTCCTTGAGCAAAGACCGTCCACTGCTCATTCAAGTCACTGGTCGCGACTGATACTTGGTGGAGGGGGGTATTGAGCTCTGCTGCCAAGCGTTCAATGTAGTCATCGGCGGTCTCCTCCTCCGCTGTGAAGGCCACTTGAACCTGAAATTCTTCATAGGTCTGGCGAATCCCTGGCATGTATTGGGCATCAAAGACACAAATCACGCGAATGCCTTCAAAGCTAGCATAGTGACTTAGCTTCTCTAGGAGGATCGTTCGTGCAGCATCGAGCTCACTCTTCTTAAAGAGCTGTCGGGTCTCCTGCCAGAAGGCAATCATGTTGTAGCCGTCCACTAACAAAATCTTTTCTTTCATCGATTGCCTCCTTCCCTCTCCTATTTTACTTATAATTTATTGCGAAAGACCTCATACATGAGGATCGCTGCTGCGACACTGGCATTCAGACTTTGGACATGGCCCTGCATAGGGAATAGTAATCATTTCATCCACTTGCTTTTTAATATTGGCCGAAATGCCCTTGCCTTCGTTGCCAATAATGAGGGCTAGCTTCCCACTGGTATTCCATTTGTGAGAAGGCGTTCCATTCATATCGGTTCCAAAGATCCAAAAACCTGCTTCTTTGAGCTTGTCCAAGGTTTGGCTAAGGTTGGTCACTCGAGCAATGGGAACATGTTCCACTGCCCCAGTTGAGGTCTTGGCAACAACGGGTGTCACCCCAACAGCACGGTGCTTGGGAATGATGACTCCCGCCACTTGGGTCGCATCTGCTGTTCGCAGGATGGATCCCAAGTTATGCGGATCGGTCAAGCCATCCAAAATCAAGAGCAAGGGATTGTCTTGATCAGCTACCTGGGTCAAGATTTCATTCAAGTCCGTATAGGCAAATTCCGAAACTCGCAGGACAAAACCTTGGTGGACAGCTCCTTCTGTCATTTCTTGCAGGGTTTTCTTAGGGGTCCAAGAAATGGAGACCTTTTTTCCCGCTGCCAGATCCTTGATTTTTTCTACATTTTTTCCACGCAAATCATCCTGGATATACAATTTATTTCCTGTATTTGCGATCAGTGCTTCTGTGACGGCATGAACACCGTAAACAATATCGTTTTTTTCCATGAAACTAGTATAACACAATTGCCATATCTGGTGAAACATTTGAAGTAGGGCACTTTGCTTGTGGTATAATGAAACTAGTTTAGAAAAAGGAAAGAATCAGCATTATGCCACTTATTCACCGAACCATCAAGATGGTTCTCGCCACCTGTTTAGCCATCTTGCTTGCAGAGTTTTTGGGTCTGTCCTACGCCACCTCTGCGGGGATCATTGCCATCCTCAGTATTAGCGATACCCGTCGAAGCACCGCCAAACTAGCCTATAATCGCTTTATGTCCATGCTTCTCGCCCTGCTCCTTGGAAGCTTAGCCTTTCAGATTCTCAGCTTCAATCTCTGGGCCCTTGGTCTTTTATCTGGTCACCTATGTCCCCCTTGCTTTCCTACAAGGCTGGGAAATTGGTATCACGCCCAGCTCTGTCCTGGTTACCCATCTCCTGCTAGAAAAATCCACTTCCCTTTCTTTATTGGGAAATGAAGTAGCTATTTTCCTAATCGGAACCAGCTTTGCCCTCCTAGCCAATCTCTATATGCCTTCTCGACAGGAAGAAATTGATCGCTATCATGAAATTGTCGAGGAGCAACTCAAGAAGATTCTCTATCGCTTTGCAGAGTTTCTAGGAAAAGGAGATGGGAGCAACGATGCCAGCTTGATTCGTGAGCTAGATACCATCTTAAAAGAAGCTCTCGATCTAGTCTATTTAGACCATTCCAACCACCTCTTCCATCAGACCAACTACCATATCCACTATTTTGAGATGCGCAAGCGCCAAAATAATATCCTGCAGGACATGGCCAATAATGTAAACAACTGCCAATTAGCTGCGAGCGAGAGTCTTATTTTGGCCCAACTCTTTGCTAAAACAGCCAGCCAGCTCAGTCAGGAAAATCCAGCTCAATTCCTACTTGACGAAATCAACCGCTATCTAGCAGTCTTTCGTGAGCGACCTCTCCCTCGATCTCGTCAAGAATTTGAAACCCGAGCGACCCTTCTGCAACTCCTCCGTGATCTTGAAACCTTCATCTCCATCAAGGTGGAATTCTATCAAACCTACCAGAAGGAACTTCAAGCATAAACCCTTCTTTAGAGACTGGGAAGATTTTCCCAGCTCTTTTTCTTTGCCATCAATCTGTAACGAATTTCAAGAGAAAAACTTCCATACATATTGAAAAGCGCTATCATAAAGTGTTATGATAGAGGTGCATACATGCAAAGAACAAAGGAGGTCTCTTTATGCATTCTTCTTATAAGAAGCGTTTGTACACAAACGCACTCAGTCTCTCTACCGCTGTCCTTTTAGCCTTCCTCGCACAAGGCCAAGTTGCTGCGGACACTGTTGAGACAGCTAGTCCTGCCGCACCTGTCGAAAACGTCCTCAAGCCAGAGGAAACGAAACGCTAGCCCGGCAACAAGCACAGAGGCTAACAGTCCTGCTCCTGCAACAGAAGCGACTGCAAGTTCTGCCGAGACTGCTCCAACTAATCCTTCTAGCCCAGTTGAAGCCTCTCCTACTGCTTCAGACACTGCTAGTCCTACGACCAAAGTAGAAAGCCCTGTAACAGAGCGAGCTGCGAACGCAGAGCCAGCTATCAGCCTTAGTGATAGTCCTGTTTACATGTCTGAAAAAGGAACGCTGACGGATACCGTTAAGGATCAAGCTCAGGCTGCTGGAAAGATCAGCTGGACTTTGGACGACAAACCACTGGAAGAGTGGAAAACTTGGGACATGGAGACAGGAACTCTGTCCAAAGATCCCTTCATCACAGTTGAAGAGAACAAAAACGGAAACGATTTGGATCTGACCTTTACGGTCAAGGAACTCTTTGGCGAAGATTTAAGCCTTCGGAGCCCTAATAATATCCGTCGGACCTATCGGAACTATATCGGTGACCACACTTTGGTTGGAACCAGCGCTGATCTTGGACTAACCATTCGCAAGAATCTAACCTTCCGTCCATATAAAGATTTCCATACCCACGAGGAAATGCTAGCTTCCATTGAGCAGACAAGGGCAGAAGCCAAAACAGACCGTCTGGTTCAGATTGAAACTCTCGGTAAGAGTGCTCAAGGACGGGATATGAAGATGGGAATTGTAAGTAAGGATCAAGCAAGTATTGACCACTACCTCTCATCTACCAATCCAACAGCTCTCACAAAACCAAGCGAGATGTTAGCAGCTCTGAAGGACAAGACCTTGGATTACAAACTGCCTGTCCTGGTTCATAATACGCATGCGGATGAACAACCTGGGATTGACATCATCACCGGTCTCTTCCGTACCTTCGCTACAGAAAAATCAAGTCACTTTTTAAAACGACAGACGAAGCTGGTAACGTCAAGAATGTGACCCTGGACATCCCAACTCTTTTAAACAAATTTATCTTCTTATTTGACTTTACGGAAAACCCTGACGGGGACGATCTCAATCTGCGGGCCCTAGCAAACGGCCTCGATCCAAACCGGGATGCTAGCTACCAAACCAATCCCTGAAGTGCGTACGGTCATCCAAATGATCAACAAAGTGGAATCCGATCGCTCTCTATGATATCCATGGATTTGTCAAAGAATTCTTGATCGAGCCTGCAACACCTCCACATGATCCGAAACTTTGAATACGACCTCATGTCCAACCTCATGCTGGAAAAATGCCCATCATATGGGCCGTGCAGGGGTTGCCAATTCCAAATACGACAGCTACATCATTCCAAAACTAGATTGGGGAGATGGCTGGGATGATTCCTTCTCTGGTTATACAGGTGTCTATGCCGTTTACCACGGCATCTTGGGCCACACCATCGAAATTCCAGAATCCAACCAAGAGTCCTACTATGCTGGACGCAATGCTGTCCTTGGCGGAATTGACTTCCTCAGCCAAGATCCAGACAAGCTTCTTGAGATGCGCCTCAACTTCTACCTACGTGGCCTCAACAAGATTGAAGATCCAAAAGCAGAGAACGAACTAGTAGGACCAACTGGTGAAGTTGTCGGTCGTGTGAAGAATGGTCGTCCGAAATTCTTCCCTGACTACTATGTTATCCCAATGGGCCTCGACAAGGACAATGATGCACAAGAAGCCTTCAATATGATTGACTACTTCAAACGCAATGGTGTCCTCGTCAAAGAACTCAAAGAAGATACCGGCACCTACAAAAAAGGAGACCTGGTCATTGACATGGCTCAAGCTAAACGGGGCTATGCCAACCATATCCTCTATAAAGGGTCTAACGAATCCGCCTGGGCAGCCATGTATGCGGAACTTCTCGTTAACTTCCCTGATATGAAAGGCTTCAAGGCAGAACCTGTGTTTAAAGACGGTCTCTTTGCTGGAAAACTTGGAGAAGTCACCACCACTCGCGCGACTAGAACCTCTGAGATCGATCCTAAAGCGCCTTACTACGTCATTGCCAATACCTCAGCCAGTGCCGTTCAAGCCGTAAACAAGGCGATTTCCCAAGGTAAATCTGTCTACTTAACAGATGATGGCTACATCGTTGACCGCGATACTTTTGCATCGCTCCTTCCAAACTATGCCATCTACGGCGAAGCCCTCTACAAGGTGCCAAACGGTCCAACCTTGAAACCATTGAAGATCTATTCTCCAAACTATCACTACGATTGGACCGGCGTAGATGCGCCTGCTCATACTAGTTTGGTCCTTGAAAAATTAGGTTTCCAAATCGTCGATACTCCTGACGAAGCAGATGTCATTGTGCTTGAAAATAATCGCTTTGATGCCTCCATCTTCGGCAAGAAACCAACTCTCGTCATCGGCGGGGAAGCCATGCAGAAACTGGAAAAATTGGGAGTTCTTTCAGGTTTTGACGCTGAAAAACTTAAAGGTGGCAGTGACTACGAGGGCTTGATGAAAGCCATCATCGATGACCAAGACCCACTGACCAGTGGCTACAAGAAGAACGCCCTCTTCTACTCCAACTCAGGAAACTGGATTGAAAAAGGTTCCAAGCAACTTTAAGACCTTGATGAGTATCGCTTCAAGTGACTACTACATTGCAGGCTGGTGGCCAAAAAATGAAGTCCTAGCCAATAAGGTCATGGCTATCTCTGGAGAACTTCTGGGCCAACCACTCTTTGTCTATGCTGGAAATCCAACCAATCGCCAACACCCTGTCCACTTCTTCCGCTGGGTAACCAACGCGATCTTCGGCAGCAAGTTGGCAAGCTTGATGGATTACGTACCAGCCAAAGAACCAGATCGGGTGGTAGTCCCAATCTACAATCAAGCAGAGCAGAAAAAAGTAGAGCAGTCTCAGACTACTTTACCAGCTTCTCCTAAAGTTGAAAAAGAATCTGGTGTCGTTCATCCACTTAGCTACCAAGTAGGACAAAGCTTCCAAGAAAATCCAGCCAAGGCGCAATTGCCACAAACTGGAGATCACTCAGCCGGACACTTTGTTCTTTCAAGCTTCTTGCTAGCCGTAAGCGGAGGCTTCCTCCTCTTGAAAAAGAAAGAAGTTGAATAAGATTTTAGACTAGCTTTGAATCTCAAGTTCATCTTTTCATAGAAAATCAATTTTTCATATGAAATAATCTAAGAAATGAGACAAAAGTTATAAAACTCGCTCTAGTATTTAGCAGTATTCAGTCTTATACTGAAACTTTCCGCCGTGAGAAAAGTGCTTGAAACATAACAGTTTCAAGCACTCGGGAGTTTTGAAACCTTAGGTTCAAAACTAAGTCATGGAACTTCGAAGAAGTTCGCTGACGTCCGTACTCACCTAAGGAAAGTTTCGAAAGATATATCTTCAAAAGAACCTTCGCGTATGCGAAGGTTCTTTTCTATTCTACCAATTCCAGCACAACAGTTTGGTAAGGGGTCAATTCTAATACTTGGTCTCCTTCTTGAAACAACCCTACAGTATTATTTAAAACGACCGTTTTAATCGGAGCTGGCAACTCCAAGGTGGCCTGGCGATTTTGGAAATTACTGACAACCAAGAGACGCTTGTCCCCACGGCGTTCAAAGGCGATGATATTCTCACGGTCCCGATACGCTGGGAATCATATCTCCAAACCGGATGGTATTTCCATAGAGGGGATGGCGATACAAGGCCGTCAACTTGCGGTAATAATTCAAGATGGAATTTGGATCCTTTTCCTGGTCTTCCACATTGATGGCAACATCTGGTTTGGGACTGATCAACCAGGCTGACCCATCGCTAAAGCCCAATCCTGGCTCTGCTGACCATTGCATGGGTGTTCGCGCATTGTCCCGGCTGTATTTGGCAATCGCTGCTAATGCTTCTTCCTCGCTCAAACCAGCTTCTTTCGCAACGTGGTAGCCATTGATGGTCGCGATATCATCAAAGTCCTCCACTGATTCAAAGACTTGGTTCTCCATTCCAATTTCTTGGCCTTGATAGATAAAAAGGAATTCCCTTTACGCAAAGATCTGAATAGTTCCCAGAGCTTTTTTTACTGGTATCGTTTGACTTGACCTTCTGCGATATAGTGGGACACGCCACGAGGTTCGTCGTGGTTTTCAATGATGGTCGAGAGCACCCCAATGCTATCCGCGCGCTCATGCGCTTGAAAAATACTTTCCTTGAGTTCATCTGCTGTTGGAAGACTATGGTCAAACCAGCCTTTTTCCTTCCTGCCCCAGCATGGTTTGTTTGAAGTCAAAGATGGAAGAGAAGACGCCATCTTTTCCAATAAAGAAATGCAACTCTTCATCGGTTTCATTGAAAACTTCCCCTACAGTGAAGGCATTGTACTTGGCAAAAGGTCCGCTCATTTAACTCTTGCAAGAAAGGTTCAATCGATTGGGCATTCACCAGAGACTCCAGTACTGGGACCAAGCCATTTGTCACGATCGGACGGAAGCGAACGCCATTCTAGATCTTTTTTTGATGTTGATAATAGCATCGATCCTGAAAGCCCGCAATTCCCTTGTCCAACCACCAGTTGATCATCTTGTAAATCTCTTCGCGCAAGACAGGATTTTTGCCAATTGAGGTCTGGCTGATCCTTGTGATAAAGAATGGAGATAGTATTTGTTGGTGCCAGGAACTGGTTCCCAGACACTGCCTCCAAAGTAACTTTCCCAGTTGTTGGGTTCCTTGTCACTTTCGATGAAGTAAAAAGTAATCCGCATAAGGGCCATCTGGATCCGCTAGAGCTTTTTTTGGAACCACTCGTGATGACTGGAGCAGTGGTTAACCACCAAGTCCATAATGATAGAAATGTCCCCGCTTCTTGCCTTCAGCAATTAGCTCTTCCATATCTTCCATGGTTCCAAAAATAGGATCAATGGCATAATAGTCAGAAATATCATAACCCTGGTCAATAAAAGGACTCTTGTAAATAGGGGATAACCAGAGAATATCAATCCCTAAGTCTTGAAGGTAATCGAGTTTCTCCGTGATTCCTTTCAAATCCCCAACGCCATCACCATTGCTATCTTTAAAGCTTTTTGGGTAGATCTGATAAGCGACCTTCCCCTTCCACCAGTCTTTTTCCATGTTTTGTCTCCTTAAAATGAAAGAGACTGAGACATATCGTATCAGTCTCTACAGTGTCAGTAGGTATTAGTATACTGTTTTTTCAGTTTCTTTGTCGAAGAAGTGAGCTTTGTTCAAGTCAAATCCAAGTTCGATGGTTTCACCAGTTCCAAGGTAGTCACGTGCATCTACTTTAGCGATGAATTCGTTGTCACCAACTTGGCAGTACAAGTGAGATTCTGAACCAAGCAATTCAGATACAGAGATGGTTGCTTTCACGACTGATTCTGGGAATGTTTCAAGGAAAGCAGCTTCTGTATTCACGTCTTCTGGACGGATACCAAAGATGATTTCTTTACCATCATAGCCTTTTTCACGAAGAACTTTCAAAGCACCTTCTGGAACTTTCAAATTCAAGCCATTGGCAACGATGTATCCACCTTCCAATTTCACGTTAATGAAGTTCATTGCAGGGCTTCCGATGAATCCAGCTACGAATTTGTTTACTGGGTTTTTGTACACTTCTTGTGGAGTTCCGATTTGTTCCACACGTCCAATTGTACCAGTACCTGCAGGGTTTTTAGTAGCAGACATGATAACGATACGGTCAGCAAGTGTCATCGCTTCTGTTTGGTCGTGGGTTACATAGATCGTTGTAGCTCCGATACGACGGTGAATTTTCGCGATTTCAGCACGCATCGATACACGCAATTTGGCATCCAAGTTTGACAAAGGTTCGTCCATCAAGAATACTTTTGCATCACGGACAATGGCACGTCCCATGGCCACACGTTGACGTTGACCACCTGAAAGGTCAGCTGGTTTACGATCCAAGAATTCTTTCAAGCCAAGGATTTCAGCTGCTTCTTGTACACGTTTGTCGATATCTTCCTTGCTGTATTTACGCAATTTCAAACCGAAAGCCATGTTATCGTATACAGTCATGTGTGGGTAAAGAGCGTAGTTTTGGAATACCATGGCGATGTCACGGTCTTTAGGTGCCACGTTGTTTACAACAGTACCATCGATTGAACACTCACCTTCTGTGATATCTTCAAGACCAGCGATCATACGAAGAGTCGTTGATTTACCACATCCTGAAGGACCCTACGAAAACGATAAATTCTTTTGTCTTTGATGTCCAAGTTGAAAGTCTTCAACTGAGTAATGTTCGCTATTTGGATATTTTTTTATAAATGTGATTTAAGATTTCAATTCTACCATGATGGTACTCCTTTGATTTTTTTATAGTTCTATTGTAAATGAAAACGTTTTACAAATCTATGGCAAGTCTCACAAAAAAGAAAAAGAGTTTTGTGCAAGTTGCACAAAACTCTGGATTGATTCCGTTTAAATCACATCTTGTAAGACCAAATGATAGCACAGGGCCAGATCTGTCAGATTTTTCAACTGGAGACCCGTTAGCTCTTCCCACTTATCAATCTTGTATTGGAGCGAATTGCGATGGAGATAGAGTTGCTGGGCCGCCTTGGTCACGACTGCCCCATTGTCCCAAAGAGCGACAATGATGTCTTGCAATTGATCTTGACTTTCAATCAACTGATGCAAGCTTGCTTTGATTGGGGTGAGATCCAAATCTGCCTGCTCGATTCCCCAAAGATAGAGTTGGGAAAAGCGATAGACACCTTGATGGCCTTCTCGAATCCAAGCTCGAAAGACCGCCTGTTCTGCTCGGATGACAGGAGACACTTTCCCGTCTTTAGACTCGGTCCATACTTGCCCGACCAGGATAGATAAACGAATATTGAAGTCATACTCCATGGCAGAGACGGTATCTTTTAAGATATCGGCCACAGGCAAAGTCTGATCTTGGTCCAGAATAAGCACATAATCTTGTCCGCTCAGTTGCAAGGTTGCTCGGAAGTTGGGCAAGAGTGTCTGCATCATCTCTAACCAAGAAGCTGTCCCTTCCGCTGTTGAATGCGAGAGGTGGCAATAGACGAGTTGCATTTTTTTGATGACTTGAGGGGCTTCTCCCTTTCCATCGATCAGGTATTGGTACCAAGGATTAGGGGCAACCTCCTCTTCACCGCCCAACCAGGAAATCAATTGTTTTTCTCGTTCGGTTAGCTCTTCTTCCTTCAGCAGCAACCATTGATGAGCCTGAAGGGGAATGGCTACATAACCAGCTGGTGGATTGGCTTGATCCGTCACCTCTGCATGAGGAAACCACTCTCTGATATTTTTCACTGCTTTCTTCCTTCTTCTACTTGCTGGATGCACCAGTCAATCAGCTCTTCTAGACGAGAGAGCTCCCCCGTCATATGGAGATAGCCCATGACAGCCTCAAAGCCCGTCGACATCCGATAGGTCACGACATCGGCATTTTTGGCCTTGGTATGGCTATTGGTATTGCGACCGCGCTTGTAGATCTCCAACTCTTTTTCCGTCAGAATTTCTTGCTCCAGCATGCTTTCAATCAAGCTGGCCTGAGCTCTAGCAGAGACATAGCGGGTGGCAGCCTGGTGAAGCTTATTAGGCTTGGTCATCCCTTGAAAAATCAGGTGTCTGCGAATATACATGGAATAGACCGCATCTCCCTCAAAGGCAAGGGCAATCCCATTGATTAGATTGACATCAATCACGTGTCCACCTTACACCTTCTTTTGTATCCAAGAGCTTGATTCCTTGTGCAGCCAATTCATCGCGAATGGCATCTGCTCGCGCAAAATCTTTCTTAGCCCGCGCTTCCTGACGTTCAGCGATCAAGGCTTCAATATCCGCATCCAAGACTTCTTCGACAAAGACCACTCCAAAGACTTCTAACATCTTGGTCAAGGCATCCTTGACGTCTTGGTTGTAGTGACCTGAATTGATCCATTTAGCCAATTCAAAGACGACGGTGATTCCGTTTGCCGCATTGATATCCTCATCCATAGCCGCGATAAACTTGTCCACAAAACCTTGCAAGTCTGCTGGATCCACTTCTCCTGTGAACGGTTGCTCATAGGTATTTTTCAAATACTTGAGGTTGGTCTCCGCATCGCGCACCGCTTTTTCTGTGAAGTTAATGGGCTTGCGGTAGTGCTGGGTTGCAAAGAAGAAGCGAAGCACTTGGCCGTCGATAGTCTTCAATGCATCATGCACAGTAATGAAGTTGCCCAAGGACTTGGACATCTTTACATTATCAATATTGACAAAGCCATTGTGCATCCAGTAGTTGGCAAAAGTCTTGCCTGTTTTAGCTTCAGACTGGGCAATTTCATTAGTATGGTGTGGAAACTCAAGATCGGCCCCACCACCGTGAATATCAATGGTATCGCCTAAAATCCCCGTTGACATGACCGAACACTCGATGTGCCAACCCGGACGACCAGGTCCCCAAGGGCTGTCCCAAGAAATCTCTCCTGGTTTGGCAGCTTTCCAGAGGGCAAAGTCGACTGGATTTTCCTTGCGAGCTGTTTCCTCATCTGTCCGACCAGAAGCACCTAACTCCAAGTCTTCTAGGGTTTTATTGGCTAATTTTGCATAGTTGTGAGATTTTTCCACACGGAAATAGACATCGCCTTGGCTATCGTAGGCATAGCCTTTTTCGATCAAGTCAGCGACAAAACGAATGATGTCATCCATAAACTCGACCACACGAGGGTGGCGGGTTGCAGGTTTCACGCCAAGAGCTGTCACATCCTCACGAAAGGCCGCAATGTACTTGTCTGCCACTTCCTGAGGTGTGATGCCTTCTTCTTTGGCACGGTTGATGATCTTATCATCCACATCTGTAAAGTTGGAAATGTAGGCAACTTCGTAGCCACGATACTCAAAGTAGCGACGAATCGTGTCAAAGGCCACCGTTGAGCGGGCATTCCCTACGTGGATATAGTTGTAAACCGTTGGCCCACAGACATACATGCGAACCTTTCCTTCCTCGATGGGGATAAATTCTCGCAAATCACGAGACATGGTATCATAAATTTTTAACACGCTTCATTTCCTTTCTGTTTCTACTCTTTTGGCTTCAAGTAAACCGCCTGAGTCTGTGTGACAAAGCCAATCTTTCATACAAGCGTTTGGCACCAACATTGCTATCTTCCACTGCAATCTGAAATTCCTTATCATTTTGCTCCATGAGTTGGTTGATGAGGGATTTTGCCAGATAGCTTCCGTAACCTTGCCCACGATAGACTTCAGCAATCGCAAGGCCATAAAGGTAATTGCATTTTCCAGATACATCGACCGTACAAACGCCAATCACTTGACCTTCTTTGAGTAATATGTACAGCAGACTATCAGGATCCTTCAAAGCCTCTGAAATGTATCTGTGGCTCACTTCCGGTGCTTCCACTTCATCTGAAAAGGTTTGGTGGTGGAGCTGGGCAATGGCTTCAAGATAAGAAGGTTCTGCCAAGAGCACATCGACATCCGAACGGGAATCTAATGCATAAGCGGTTCGATCACGTCCTAACCAGGTTTCTGTTTCGTCATCCTCAACCAGTCCCCAATTGCTGGCAAAATCAGGATGATTCTCTAGAAAAATACGCTCTGTCTGAAAAGTCACAGACTCAATTGGATAAGATGCCGTTTCTTTCTCAAAACTTCTATACAAAGCACGCGCAATGCCTTGACGACGATGATTGGGGTGGACCAGGATCGCTACTTCCACATCTGGGTCATCTGCATAAACCGTTAATAGGCCAACAAGTTCACCTTTTTCATAATAAAGGAAAAAGGCGGGCATATCGGGATCAAAATTGAGCATATTGGAGAGATAAGGATCCCGAAAAGTTCCGTCATACTTCTGACAGATGGCAATAAGGGCCTTTGCTTCCAGTAGTTGGTGGTCATTCAATGTATTGGTTGCTTGAATCACGTAGCGATCTCCTTACAAGCTAGAAGACCGATGACTGGCTTCCTTAGCATGCTCCATCTTATTCACATAGTATTCGCGTTTTTCTTCTTCTTGGTGAATGATTGGCTCATCCTTCTTACCGTGAACACGAACAATTTTAGCAGGGACTCCGACAACGGTCACATCACTCGGCACATCGGAGACCACGACCGCTCCCGCTCCTACTTTGGCCTTGGCCCCAATCTCAATCGGACCGATGACTTGTGCATGGGCGGAGACTAAGGCTCCTTCACGAACCGTTGGATGGCGTTTACCGACATCCTTCCCTGTTCCCCCAAGTGTCACCCCGTGGTAGAGCATGACACCTTTTTCAACAATGGCCGTTTCCCCGATAACGAGGCCCGCTCCATGGTCGATAAAGACACCGGAAGCAATGGTCGCACCTGGATGGATTTCAATCTGGGTCCAAAAACGCCAAAACTGACTATGCATCCGCGCCAAGAGCTTAAAGCCATGGTTCCACAAAAAGTGGGAAACACGGTGAGCTGCCAGTGCTTTGACGCCCGGATAGGTCAAAAGGACCTCCAGCGAGGTACGCGCTGCTGGGTCATTTCTTTTACAATATCGATGGTTTCACGCCACCATCCCATACCGTGCTCCTCCTTTTCTAATGATTATTCTGAATCTTTTTGTGTAATGGTAAAGTCTTTTTTAGGTTTGTGGTCTTTATTGTGGTGACGAGGACGATCGCCGTGACGAGGACCCTTTTCACCTTTTTCTTCTGAATGTTCAGGTTTTGGCGGACGTGGCAATAGTGCCTTCATAGAAGCATCGACACGACCCTTTTCATCAATCTTGATAATCTTGACATCGACTTCATCGCCAATCGCTACCAAGTCTTCGACACGGTTGGTACGAGTCCAAGCCATTTCAGAGATATGAACGAGGGCATCCGTCTTGTCAAAGAGATTGACAAAGGCACCAAATTTCTCGATCCGAACCACTTTGGCATGGTAGACTTCATCCACTTTGGCTTCACGGACCAAACCAGCAATGATTTCTTTAGCGCGGTTAATGGCAGCTTGGTCGCTCGAGTAGATAGACACGTTTCCTTCTTCGTCGATATCAATCTTAACGCCTGTTTCAGCGATGATCTTATCGATGGTTTCTCCACCCTTACCGATGACAATCTTAATCTTATCGACATCAATCTTGATGGTATCAATTTTCGGAGCAGTTGGCGCCAATTCTGGACGCACTTCTGGAATGGTTGCTTCGATGACATCAAGGATTTCAAAACGAGCTTTCTTGGCTTGAGCAAGTGCTTCAGTCAAAATTTCTGCAGTAATCCCTTGGATCTTGATATCCATTTGAAGGGCTGTAATCCCGTCACGCGTACCTGCAACCTTAAAGTCCATGTCTCCAAAGTGGTCTTCCAAACCTTGGATATCTGTCAATACGGTGTAGTTGTTTCCATCTGAGATCAGACCCATGGCAATACCAGCTACTGGTGCCTTGATTGGCACACCACCAGCCATAAGGGCAAGCGTTCCCGCACAGATAGAGGCTTGAGATGAAGAACCATTTGATTCTAAGACTTCTGCTACCAAACGGATGGCATATGGGAATTCTTCCAAGCTTGGCAATACTTGAGCAAGGGCACGCTCACCGAGAGCACCGTGACCAATTTCACGACGACCAGGCGCACCGTAACGACCAGTTTCCCCCTACAGAGTATTGTGGGAAGTTGTAGTGGTGCATAAAGCGTTTCTTGTACTCTGGATCCAAACCATCGATGATTTGCGTTTCACCCATTGGTGCCAAGGTCAAAACAGAAAGGGCTTGCGTTTGTCCACGAGTAAAGAGGCCTGAACCATGTACGCGGGGAAGGTAGTCGACTTGTGCATCCAAAGGACGGATTTCATCAACCTTACGACCGTCAGGACGTACCTTGTCTTCTGTGATCAAACGGCGCACTTCTGCGTGTTCCATTTGTTCCAAGATTTCAGCCACATCCCGCATGATGCGGTCAAATTCTTCGTGGTCTGCATATTTTTCTTCGTAAACGGCTGTCACTTGGTCTTTAACCGCTTGAGTCGCAGCTTCACGAGCTAATTTTTCTTCTACTTGGACTGCTTTTTGGAGGTCACTGTTGTAGGCTGCAATGATTTCAGCCTGCAAGTCAGCGTCCACGTGAAGCAATTCTACTTCTGCTTTTTCTTTCCCAACTGCTGCTACGATTTCTTCTTGGAAGGCAATCAATTCTTTAACAGCTTCGTGCCCTTTCAGAAGAGCTTCCAACATGATTTCTTCTGACAATTCTTTAGCGCCAGACTCTACCATGTTGATAGCGTGTTTGGTACCAGCTACTGTCAATTCAAGAAGCGAGCGCTCGGCTTGTTCTTGCGTTGGGTTGATGACGATTTCTCCGTCAACATAGCCCACTTGTACCCCAGCGATAGGTCCGTCAAATGGAATGTCTGAGATAGACAAGGCCAATGATGAACCAAACATGGCTGCCATTGGGGCAGATGCATTTTCATCGTAAGAAAGGACTGTGTTAATCACCTGCACTTCGTTACGGAAGCCTTCCGCAAACATTGGACGGATTGGACGGTCAATCAAACGCGCTGTCAAAGTCGCATCAGTAGAAGGACGTCCTTCCCGTTTCATAAAGCCGCCAGGAAATTTCCCAGCCGCATACATTTTTTCTTCGTAGTTGACTTGAAGTGGGAAGAAATCCCCAGTTGCCATCTTCTTAGACATGACAGCAGCCGTCAAGACAGTTGACTCACCATAACGCACGACAACAGCGCCATTTGCTTGCTTGGCAACCTGACCAGTCTCTACGATTAACTCACGACCCGCAAAAGTCGTTTGAAACACTTGTTTTGTCATTGTAATCCCCTTTGGATTGATAAAATTATACGACTTGCCTACAAAAATCAGGATACAAAGGGCGTGTAGAATCCCGTATGAAAATAGGAGATTGACGCAGTGTGCCACGCACACTAGGAAATCTATCTTTTTCACTAGGGATTTAGCCCGTGTTCAACTATCAAGATATTTGGACGGTTCGGCTTGCCGAACATTTCTGTAGAAAAATAGGAAGGTGACGCCGCACTCGATGAGTGCCAGGAAGCTTATCTTTTTTCCTAAGAAATGAGGCCAAAAATCAATTACTCAAGATACTAAGCCGTTAAGCAACTCAAAGGAAAATAGGAAATCGAACGACGGAGCGAACGCTCCTAGGTAGATTTATCTTTTTCCACAGAGTTGTAGGCGGGTTCAATTACGCATGATAGCATTCGATTGACGCAGCCCATCTATATGTTATATCCTCATCTTTGTATCCAAGCACGTATACCTTTTATTTTAACATATTCAAGCCCAAAAGAAAAAGGCTTTGAGGGCCTTTTTCTGTGAATCTTCAGCAAGTTCTATATAAAAATTTTAGAGCTAGATATAGCTTTTGATTATTTTTACGATTTCACGAATTCAGTGCTGTCGACATAAAAGCGTGTTTTGTGGGTTCCACCCTTGTAGTTCTTGTTGTTGCGTTTCAAGACAAAACGTCTGTATGGATCGGAAGTTCCTTGGATAGTCGTTATCACTTCAACTGAATCTTCATTGACCACCCATTCATCCGGTGAAGGAATTTCCATCGGTGGCATCGCTCCGCCACGACCACCAGCTACAATTTCGTAGAAGGCCTTGTCTTTTGTCGAATAGATCCAGCCGTCCTTCTTTTCGTTTGTCAGTTGGATCAGCTGGTCTTGTGAAAGACTGCGGATTGAGTTCGATGTTTCTTCTGCGTCCAATTTTTCAGTAATATCTTGTAAATTATAAGTTCCCGGCGTGTAGGTATTGTAGTAATCAATGAACATGTCTTGTGAGAAACCTTCAACTGCACTATGATCATTGTTCAACTCCAGTAAGCGAGTCGGTTACACCTGAAGGGAATAGGTCAAAGATGCACTATTTTCAATGATCGAATAGCTATCCGCTTCATCGGCTTTTGACAAGATCCCAATGGCTTCTTTGTCATTTTAATCTGACTTAACTTCTTCCATATTCTCTTTTTCTTGGGCCTCACCAGATGACTTTTGGACTGATGAAGACCCTACTGGACTGTGCTTATGCTTATAGCGTTTCGGAGCGCAAGGTACTAGGGAAGGCAATAGTACAGTAGCTAGTAAATAGGTTCCAATTTTTTTAATGTTTATCTCCTTAAATAGCTTAACAATATTATTCCAAACCTGATCTAATTTTAAAAGCAAACATTTTTTACATGTTTGCTTTAACTAAATAACCAAGATTTCTTAGTCTTATTTTATTATTTTGATTTGCGTTTACGTTTCAACCCAGCGAGACCGAATGTGGCCATTGCTACGCCCATAAGTCCAAGAGCACTTGCAGATTCACCGGTTGATGGCAATTCTTTAGTGTTTGCTTGTTTAACTTGAGGTGCGACTGGTGTGATTGCACCATGTGTTACTGTTGCGGTTGGAGTAGTTGTCTTAATAACTTTGCTTTGAGTAGATTCATAACGAACTAGTTCATTGCGACGAGTTTCTTCTTCGCGCTTGATGCGTTCTTGTTCACGACGAATTGTTTCTTCCAATTGTTTGCTTTAAGGATTTTTTGGTAAGCTTCAAAGACACGAGCATAATCTTCTTGAGCCACTTTTGCTTTCAATTTCAATGCTTCAAGTTTTGCAACTTCTGTTTCGAGTGTTGCTTTAGCTTCAGCTGTTTTAGCTTTTGCTTCAGTCAATGCTTTTTCAGCTTTAGCAATTTTAGCTGGAGCGTCTTTAAGAACTTCAAGGTATTCTTTTGCATCAATTACAGATTGTTTAGCTGCTTCAAGAGCTTGTTTTGCCTTGATAACATTGTTTTGAGCGTTTTTCGTCAATTGACCTTTAGCGACCAAGTCAGATTCAGCGGCAATTGCTTGTTTTAATGCTGATTCTAGTTCTTTTTCTTGTGCAAGAAGTTTAGTTTTTGCATCTTGTAATGCGGCTTGACGTTGTGCTCGAACGGCTTCAATGTCTGACAATGTGTTTTCAGCGGATTTGAGTGTTTCTTGAGCTGATTTCAATTCATTGATTGAGTTGTTCAAGAATTCTTGTGCAGAACTTGTTTGCTCTTTAACCGCTAGGGCGTCATCATATGCTTTTTGAGCTTTAGCGATGGCGTTTTGTGCACTGTTTAATTTACGTTGAGCTTCAGTTCGAGTTGATTCCGCAGTTTTGAGAGCAACTTTGCCCGCAGTTACGGCTGCCTCCGTACTAGTTTTCTTAGCTTGAGCGTTTTGAACCGCTGTTTCATCAATATTTGCTTCATCCTTTAGATTGTTATAAGCATCTTCATCGGTGTTTGCGTATGTTGATACTTGTTTTGATGTGTCCATTGTTGATGTAGGAATATTAATGATATTTACTGTTCCGGAACTTAGGCTTACACCCGTACCTCTTGCGGAAATCAAATGTTTTGCGTGACCGTTGGCTTGACTGCCGTCGTCAAACATCATTCGTCGGATATCGCGAGCGATGTCATATTTGAGTGCCAACATTGTGTAGCCGCCCATTTCTTCGGCGTGCCATGTTGGTAGTAATCCTCCAAGAGATTCACCTACTTTATAACTACGAAGAATATCCGTAAAGTGACCCCAGTTCTTTTGGAATTTGAATTTATCTGGAGTACCACCGTTTTCAGCATAACGTTTGCTGTACTCATCTGTAACCTTTTTAGCTAAAGCTTGAGCTTCATCGGTTAACTTGATTGGTGTAAGTTCCTTATTAGGATCACGTTGAGACCAATATTGTTTGAAGGTCATTCATCATTTGTACGACGAATTCCGCAATTTCACGACGTTGTGCGTCAGTCATATTGGCAATGTCAACTTTTTCAGCATTTTTGCCAATTGCTTCGGACCAATATGTTACGTCTTTTGGTTGCAAAGCCATGAATCTTTCGGCGTTATCCAAGAACCATTGGTAATCGGTAATGTCATGTTTTGCATATTCTTCAGGAATGATAATTGATCGAAGTTTACGATCTTGTTCATGTTTTGCCACAAGTAGAGCATATGCTGCTTTTGCTTGAGCTAATTCTTTTTCAGCTGTTTCTAATTCTGCTTGAGCTGCCGCATCTTGTGTTTTGAGTTTTTCTAACTCTGCGGTTTTAGCTACAATATTAGATTTTGCATCTTCAAGAGATTTTTCTAAAGCAGGAACGTTTTGTGAGATGCGTTCGTTTTCAAGTGCTGATTTGGCATCATTGATTTTTGATTGCCGATCTTTATCAGCATTAGTAGCTTTTGTCAATTCTTGTTCAGCAATTTTTTGTTTAGCTTCAAGACGAGTAACTTCTTTTTTAGCTGATTCTACAGTTGCTTTTGCTGTTGTTGGATTGATTTTGCTCAATTCGTTTTCAGCTTTAGTGACTACATTTTTAGCTTCTGTTAATTTAGTTTCTTCAGCTGCAACTTTTGTTTTTGCATCGGTAACTGTTTTTCGTGCAACATTTTCAGCTTCATTTGCATTTTTAACTTCAGTTTCAGCTTTAGTTACAGTATTTTCAGCCGTTTTAACTTCGTTTTCTTTAGTTTTAATGATATCTTCAGCTTTTGTAATATTTTCTGGACTTGCTGTTTCAGCAGCTTCTTTTGTTTTGGTGTAAGTTTCAGAAATAGTGTGTTCTTGTGTTTCAGCCGTTTTAGCTGTTTCTTGAGCGATTGTTACAACTGATTCTTGTTCAGATACTGCTTTAGCTGTTTCGTCAGCCTTTGCTTTAGCTGTTTCAACAACTTCTTTTGTGACCTCAGTAGACTGCGTCGCTTGGGTAGTAGTTGATGTTTCAACTTGTGGCTGTGTTGTTTGAGTTGTCACCTCATCCGCGTGAACAACTGTGGTAGCAACAGTGGCAGCTAACACAGTAGCTCCGATAGCCATACTCTTATTTGTTAATTTATTCATATTTATACACCTTCTAATAAATTTTCAATGATTTTATATTTGTCCAACGTAAGGATATTAAAAAATCAATCTTTTTCCGTAACATTTTTGGTTCCAATTTTATCCAGTTCAAACCTTATTTTTTTATTTACAAGTTGTCTACTCAACAACATATCTTCTGTTCTAATACCGAGCCACTGCTCTCCAGAAATAGTATACGGCATGCTCTCGTAAATTGGTGTTGCTTCAAAGTTAGTATCCACATAATCAGAATACTTAATTTGATTTTCTAATGCTTCTTTTGTCCATTCAAAATCAACACTTAAATCCATCATATCTACATAAGGTACATGTATCAAATTTTCTTGAGAGACATAATTTCCTGATGAATCAGTCCATACATTTGCTTTCAGCTTAATATCTGAATTTGGTTTTCTAAATTGTTTATATGTTAAGGTTGAGTAAAATTCTTTTGCAGCTTTATAATTTTCTAGAGAACTTTGTCCATAGTCTTCAGTTTCATTACCAGAACTTATGCTTTCCTCTGATAGCTTTATCCCCTCATTAGTCGCATTAATTTTTATTCTCTTTTCTCTGTTCAAAATATTCCTTATCATACTTTTTTTAGCAATGTTTAAAAATTTCTTCATCAGATTTCGATTTTTAAAGCTGATAATGTATTATCTTTGTAACCTTTTAAGATATACCTGGTCATTTTTCCTTTTTCAATTACGTAAACCGCTTTAACCTCAGAATTTTTGTTTACATCATTACCTGAAATTCCATATAAAATCGTTTTAGGTGTATTATTGAAATAATCAATCACTCCAACCTCTTCACTCTCGTTCATTAATTCTGTACCAGTCTTTTTTTCTGAAATTTTTGTATTATCTTGTGATGAAGCACGATTCCTTTGACTAAATGTACAGCCACCAATAACTATTAAACTAGCGCAAAACAACAAATATACTGCCTTTTTCATATTACTTTTCTTCCCACCATTCCGCATTCTTTATCTTCTATAACGAATATTCTCAAGTTCACTTGCTACCGCACGTGATGCAACAGCTGCTTCTTGTGTTTCTGCAATTTGTCTTGCACTTAAAATATTTGCATGTTCTTGAAGTTTGATCATTCGTTCTTGATTAATTATTTGCTCTTTTTCAAGTTCGATCATCTCTGCCTCAAATGCTCGACGTGCTTCTCTGTCTAAATATGTATCATATAAATTAATCGCTTCTTTTATGTTATCTGCTTTAAAGTTATTAAACGCGTGAATTAGATAATTCACTGCATCTAGTGCGTAATAATCTTTCGGATACCATCCTTGGCCAATTGCTACAGCTTGATTCCGGAAATTCTCCATCAAATGTCCCTCTTGCTGATAGGCCAATTCTAATCGTTGGTTTTCTGAAACTACTGCTTGGTAATCTCTTAAATGCTCTTCATTTTTACTACGAATACCTTTATTCACAAACGCGATCATTAATTCAAGCTTATTTTGAATAATAAAATAGGTAGCTACAACTGAGATTCCAAGTAGAATTAATGTTATAGGATTTGGAGTCAAAAGTAAGCGCAAAGGGAATACAAGTAAGATTCCTCCCATAATCAGTGTTGCTGGATAAATCCACTTATCCTTTGATCCGTTCATTCTACGGTACAAAAGGAATAGAAATCCAGATAAGAATAAAACTTCAAAGAGGAGATCACTAATTAATCGATTCACTGCACCGAGTAATATAACATACAATAAGTCCCCTAATAGTATTGCTATACTTGAAAATACCATAACTGAAAATGCAACTTTTAAAGATTTATGAGATATTGTGTCATCTTGATATTCTTCTTGTTGAATCAATTTTGCAGTTCGCATTTGATTGACAAGAAAAACCTGTCGTGAACGAGCCTGAATAAATCCTAAAATATTCTCTCGAATTAATTCCAATTTTGAAACAATTTCTTCTCTTGTTTCCATATTTTACCTCCCTATCACTAATTAGCAGTTTTTAACTAAAATTAAGAATATAAATATCGATAAATAGTAGTTTATACAACGCTTATATCCTTTAAGGCTATTAGTGTTGAGTATTGCATTCTATGCAATACTCTGATGTACTTAGTATATCAGCAAAAATTCCATTCATCTTCCTACCTAAATATAGTTTTTAAATCTTGAATATTTTTTTAAAAGGTGTTCATAATTATTAATTTCATTATGAGTATCAAAAATTAAAGTTATTTCAAGCATTTTTCACACAATCCTCTTCCCTCTTCTCTATGTTTCTTTCCTCTTTTCTGCTATACTGAGTATAGTTATTTGATTAAAGGAGAACACTATGGAATTAAAAAAACGTTCTGAATTTCCTGAGAACGAACTCTGGGACCTCACAGCCCTCTATCAAGACCAGGAAGACTTCTTGCGTGCCATTGAAAAAACACGTGAAGAAATCAATGAATTTGTCCGCAACTACAAGGGTAAGCTCCACACTTTTGAAGACTTTGAAGCTGCTTTTGCGGTCTTTGAACAAATTCAGATTCAACTCAGCCACATTGGTAACTACAGCTTTATGCCACAAACGACTGACTTTGGCGATGAAGCTTTTGCGGAAATTGCCCAAGCAGGGATGGATTTCGAAACTTGGGCGAGCGTTGAACTTTCCTTCTTTGACGATGCTTTGGTAGAAGCGGATGAAGAAGTCCTCGAACGCCTCGGGCAACTCCCTCACCTCACTTATGCCATTCGTCAGGCTAAAATCAAAAAAGCCCACTACTTGGGAGCTGATGTGGAAAAAACTTTGACCAACCTGGGTGAAGTCTTCTACGGACCACAAGACATCTATACCAAGATGCGGGCTGGCGACTTTGAAATGGCTGATTTTGAAGTGGATGGAAAAGTCTACAAGAATAGCTTTGTCACCTATGAAAACTTCTACCAAAACCATGAGAATGCGGAAGTCCGTGAAAAAGCCTTTCGTTCCTTCTCAGAAGGTCTCCGCAAGCACCAAAACACGGCTGCTGCTACCTATCTAGCTCAAGTTAAGTCCGAAAAACTGATCGCAGATATGCGAGGCTATGACTCGGTCTTTGACTATCTCTTGGCTGAGCAGGAAGTGGATCGTTCTATGTTTGACCGTCAGATTGACCTGATCATGAAGGATTTCGCTCCAGTCGCTCAAAAATTCCTCAAACACGTAGCCAAGGTCAATGGTCTTGAGAAAATGACCTTTGCCGATTGGAAGTTGGATTTGGACAGTGCGCTCAACCCAGATGTTACTATTGATGATGCCTATGACTTGGTCATGAAATCTGTGGCACCCCTTGGAGAAGAATATTCCCGTGAAATTGCTCGCTACCAAACCGAACGCTGGGTCGACTTTGCGGCCAATGAAGGCAAGGATTCCGGTGGTTATGCCGCTGACCCATACCGTGTCCACCCTTATGTCCTCATGAGCTGGACAGGACGCATGAGCGATGTCTACACCCTGATCCACGAGATCGGACACTCTGGTCAATTCATCTTCTCAGACAACAACCAAAGCTACTTCAACGCCCACATGTCGACCTACTATGTGGAAGCTCCTTCTACCTTTAACGAGCTCCTCCTCAGCGACTATTTGGAACACCAGTTTGACGACCCTCGTCAAAAACGCTTTGCCTTGGCTCACCGTTTGACAGATACCTACTTCCACAACTTCATCACCCACTTGTTGGAAGCGGCTTTCCAACGCAAGGTCTACACCCTGATTGAAGAAGGTGGTACCTTCGGCGCTAGCAAGCTCAACAGCATCATGAAGGAAGTCCTAACCGAATTCTGGGGAGATGCCGTTGAAATCGATGATGACGCAGCGTTGACCTGGATGCGCCAAAGCCACTACTACATGGGGCTTTACAGCTACACCTACTCAGCTGGCTTGGTTATCTCAACAGCGGGATACTTGCATTTGAAGAACTCCGAAAACGGAGCCAAAGATTGGGTAGACCTCCTCAAATCAGGTGGCAGCAAGACCCCACTTGAGTCTGCTATGATTATCGGAGCAGATATCTCCACTGACAAACCACTCCGCGATACGATTCAGTTCCTTTCAGACACTGTGGATCAAATCATTGCTTATAGTGCAGAATTGGGAGAATAAACTCCTCTACAGCTAACTCTAAAATAAGCTAGTAAAAATGCAGAGGCGCTAGGGATGTATCAAGAATTACAAAGTAAAGTAACAGAAGAAAAACCAAGCTATCGTCTAGAAGAAATCCAGTGGTTGTTGGAACATTTAGGAGACCCTTCACCAGAAATTCGCGATAATCTTGTTTTTACAAGCTTGGCTAGAGGGATTCAAGAAGAACTCTTTACACAAGAACAATTTCTTTTCATTGCTGAGACGATTTTATCCGATGAAGGAGTAGAAAAAGAGATTGACAAGATTGGGCTATCGACACTTGATCGTTCTTTTAGAGCGCTAATTTATGCCAATCTCTTGTCTGCAGATGCCAACCAACAATCGATTTTTTATCAAAGATTAAAAGCTGATATAAGATATATTTTACTGGATCAAGGCTTACACTATCTTTTAAAAGAAAAGGATACAACAGGTTTTTCCAGCCAGTATGGCTGGGTTCACGCTTTTGCGCATGGAGCTGATCTTTTGACAGAAGTAGTTTGTCATCCGGACTTTCCTAATGACAAAGTTCATGAAGGACTGAACATACTTGGCCAAGTCTTTAGAAGAATTTCAATTCGTTTTACCGATGATGAGGACTGGCGTTTAGCTAGAGTGCTCTATGAACCTATTTGCAAGGGAAAATCGAGCAAGAACAAGTAGCTTCTTGGATAAAAACGCTTGACTTTCCAATAGAAGAAAGGGAAGATTTTTATAAATTTTCCAACCTTAGATCCTGTCTGTTAGAAGTCTATATTCAACTTGATCAGAGAGACTTTTTACAAGATGAGTTGAAAGAGGCCATTCAGTCTTTTCAATACTAACTGTTGCACTTATTCTTGCAATTTATCATATAAAAAAGCACTCCCATTTTATTAATGGGAGTGCTTATGCTTTTAACTCAACTCAGCCACAATGGCCTTGATTTGTTCTGCTGTGTGAACACCAGCAACTTGTTTAACCACTTGTCCATCTTTTTTGAAAAGAAGAGTAGGGATAGACATAATGCCGAAAGCACGCGCTGTATTTGGATTTTCATCAACGTCCATTTTAACGATTTTCAAGACATCTTCTGAAAGTTCTTCCGACAATTTATCCAAGATTGGACCTTGCATACGACATGGACCACACCAGGTCGCCCAGAAGTCTACCAAGACCAATCCTTCTTTTGTTTCTGATTCAAATGTTGCGTCTGTAATTGCTTTTGCCATTGTTTTTCTCCTTTAGTTTTTGTATTGATCGAGGTCTTGCTTCATCAAATAGAAGAAGACATCTCCGTAAGTTCCATGGTAATCGAGTTCGTGCCCATTATAGGTCAATTTTTGTACGGGATAGTAATCCGCTACACCGATCAAGCAGGTCTGTTGGGAGCGCTCAAATTCTTCATAGGAATCAAAATGCATGACTCTTTCTTGTTTTGCACCATCTAGATATGTAATATCAATCATATCGATAACCTCTATTTCTTAAGATGTGTCTATTGTAACTCTGTTAATTACATCTGTCAAACAAAACGACTTACTCAGAATAATGAATCTTGTCCAAAAAAAGATAACAAAAAAGCCCTCTGAATTCAGAGGGCTCCATTCTTGCTGTATAAAACGTTTCTAGACAAGGCGACGAACCGAAGATTGTACTAGATTTCTTCTGAAAACAAAAAATCTCCCCGAAGGGAGATAAATCTGGTCTATTTTACCTTACGATGCTAGGAACCGTAGCCGAAGATTATACTATAATTCTAGTGAAAAAGAAAAGCTACTCTACAAATAGAGTAACTTAACTTTTTTGTATTCAATTGAACACGGCCTAAGCACTTGGCAAAAAATAACAGCCCTCTGAATTCAGAGAGCTGTTTTGAGCTCGGGCTAAAATCCTAGTGAAAAAGATGAAACTCCTTGTGTTCATCGAACACTGTGTCGTTTCCCTATTTTCATACGGATTTTTGGCGCCCTTAGCATCATGATTAACGACGAAGTCCAAGAGAGTTGATCAACTCACGGTAACGGTTAACGTCGTTCTTACGAAGGTAAGCCAACAAGTTACGACGGCGACCGATTTTCTTCATCAAACCACGGTAAGTAGCGTGGTCTTTTTTGTGTTGTTTGATGTGGTCGTTCAAGTGGTTGATTTCCCAAGTAAGGACAGCAACTTGTACTTCTACTGAACCAGTGTCACCTTCGTGACGTGCGTATTGTGCAATAATTTCATTTTTTTTCTCTTTTGAGATTGCCATGATAAGCTCCTTTTCTTTATGCTCTATCCGAGTGGCAGGTTTGGCATAGCCTGCTACCAAGAAAGAGTTAGTTGTCTATTCGACCTATTCATTCTACCAAGATTTCATCTTTCTGTCAAACACTTCTGCTTTTTCCAACAGAGTTCTTCAAACCCAAGACTACAATGACTTCTCATTATAGGTTGACCCGAAAGTCAGTTAAGAGCTTTATTTCTTCTGCTGTCAATCTACGCCACTCCCCCAATTCGAGACTAGGATCCAAGCTCAAGGGCCCCATGGAAATCCGCTCGAGATCGGTGACTTCTTTGCCACAAGCTGCGACCATGCGCTTGACCTGATGGAATTTTCCTTCAGCGATGCGGATCTGAACCAAGCAACTATTAGCTTCTTGATCGACCTCCAATATTTCCAACTCCGCTGGCAGGGTGGTGAAATCCTTCAATTCTATTCCTTCTTTGAAGCGGTCGATATCTTCCTGGGTCATGATTCCAGCTACTTGAGCACGGTAGACCTTGTCCACATGCTTCTTAGGCGATAGCATGGCATGAGCCAGCTTACCATTATTGGTCAAGAGGAGTAAACCATGGGTATCAATATCCAATCGTCCAACTGGAAGACTTCCTTGTGTCTGGCCGTGTCATCCAACAAATCTAAGACTGTTTGATGGCGGTCATCTTCCGTTGCTGAAATGACCCCTTTGGGTTTATTGAGCAGATAGTAAACAAACTCTTCATGGAATAAACTTTCTCCCAGATAGGTCACTTGATCCTTATCTGGATCAATATGAACCTTGGCAGAGGTTTCCACCTTTCCATTGACCTGAATCTTTTTTTGCTTGAGGACTTGCTTGACTTCTGTTCGGCTTCCCACTCCACAGTCCACTAAATATTTATCTAGACGCATGCTTGTCTCCTTCATTCTTCTTATCATTATACCATGAACCGGACTAGGATTCTTTCCTTTTCTAATTTACGGTCCGTCTGGTCCATTAGCACCCATCAATCAATTGGCAAACTTTCATTCTAAAAGGATTTATGATATGATGGTTTCTAGAAAAAAGGAGTGAATGAGAACATGTCTGCAATCGAAACCATTACAAAAGCTGCCCATCTAATTGATATGAATGATATTATCCGCGAAGGCCACCCAACTTTACGTGCTATCGCTGAAGAGGTCACTTTCCCACTGTCAGATCAAGACATCATCCTAGGGGAAAAAATGATGCAGTTCTTGCACCATTCGCAGGATCCTGTCATGGCGGAAAAATTGGGTCTCCGAGGTGGAGTTGGACTCGCTGCCCCTCAGTTGGACATTTCTAAGCGCATCATTGCCGTTCTCGTCCCAAATCCAGAGGACGAAGAAGGAAATCCTCCAAAAGAAGCCTACTCCATCCAAGAAGTCATGTACAATCCTAAAATTGTCTCCCACTCAGTCCAAGATGCGGCTCTAGGAGATGGGGAAGGGTGTCTCTCTGTAGACCGCAACGTTCCTGGTTATGTGGTTCGTCACGCACGTGTAACGGTAGACTACTATGACAAAACCGGAGAAAAGCACCGTATCAAACTCAAAGGCTACAACTCCATTGTGGTCCAACACGAAATCGATCACATCAATGGCGTTATGTTCTACGATCGGATCAATCCGAAAGATCCTTTCGCTGTCAAAGATGGCATGCTTATTTTAGAATAAGAAAAAAGACCAATAGGTCTTTTTTTGTTAGGGTGTGACAGAGAAAGTGGTTGGAATCTCGATGCCATTTTGTAAGAGGGCATCATGATAGAGTTTGTAATAAAGATGGTAAATGGCCACTTGGCTTCCCGACTGGACCATCATGGCGACGCGGAAGGAATAACGGCCTGTCCCCTTTTCGATTTGAGGGCCTAAAATCGTCGGACCATCTAAGATTTCTGGATGCTTTTGGGCTTGTTCATCGTTGACTTGCTGGAAGATTTGATAAATCTTGTCTAGGTCAGTTTGAGCTGAAATTGGCATATCGATGAGGACGCGCTGGTTCCCCCGAGAGAGATTGCTGACAACCATAATATTGCGATTGGGTACATAATGCAAGGTCCCATCTGCGTCTCGCACCTGAGTCGTCCGAATGCCCACACTAGAGACGGTTCCAGCGATGGTAATCGGACCATTGGTCAAACGAACGGTATCTCCGACGTCTATCTGACGTTCCAGAAGAATAAAGAACCCATTGACCAAGTCTGATAGGAAGCCCTGTGCTCCTAACCCAATGGCAACTCCGGCAATTCCTGCACCTGCTAAGAGACTGGAGACTGGTAAGCCCAAGATAGAAAGAATCCAGTAGATCAGGATAAAATAGAGGCAGTAATTCAACAGACTCTCTACCAGCCTTAAAATAGTATTCTTACGCGCTTCGTCTTGGCCTACATAATTCAGAGAAGGCTTCAAGATGCGTTTCACCAAACTATGGATTAGTTTTTTTGCAAGAAAAATAAAACAAATAAAATAGCTAACGAAATCAATTTTGAAACCAATTCATCCATGATCTTGGTCCAATCAAACTGACTGACATAGCGGGAAAAAATATTCTTCATACCTTCTATCAATCTCCTTCTCTTTTTCTAATGGTTTGATTATATCAGATTTTAACCTTTAGAACCACTAACCTCCTCTTATGCTCACCTTGATTTTAAGACTTATCTATCGTATAATGGACGGTAAACTTTCAATAAAGGAGGTCCTTATGGTCAAACGACTCATTCAAACTTGGAACAAAACCAACCTGATGAAGCGGATTGCAATCGGAATCTTCGTTGGAGCCCTTTTAGCTCTGCTACTTCCTAAAGCATCTGCAATTGGTCTATTAGGGGAAATCTTTGTAGGAGGTTTGCGGGCTATTGCTCCTCTTCTAGTCTTCGCCCTTGTCGCTAACGCCCTCTCCCAGCACCAAAAGGGAACCCAAACCAATATGAAATCAGTCATTGTCCTCTACCTCCTGGGAACTTTTGCGGCAGCCTTGGTAGCGGTCCTGGTGAACTATCTCTTTCCTATTACCATTTCTTTAACAGGAACTAGTGCTGAAGGAACTTCTCCCGATGGACTAGGGGAAGTCATCAGCAACCTTCTCTTAAAAATCGTGGACAACCCGCTCAATGCCCTTATTCAGGCCAATTATATCGGGATTCTATCCTGGGCCGTCGTCTTTGGTGTTGCTATGAGAGAAGCGAGTGAGCACAGCAAGGACCTCCTTCAAACCCTGGCAGATATCACTTCCAAGATTGTCGAATGGATCATTAACCTTGCGCCATTTGGGATTCTTGGCTTGGTCTATACAACGATTGCAGGACAAGGATTTGATGGACTTAAGAGCTATGGCCTCCTCTTACTTCTCTTGGTTGGCACCATGTTCTTCGTCGCTCTAGTCATCAACCCGATTTTTGTCTACATCATGATTCGCAAAAATCCTTATCCGCTCGTCTTCAAATGTCTACGAGTCAGTGGACTGACTGCCTTCTTTACTAGAAGCTCTGCTGCTAACATCCCTGTCAATATGAAGCTCTGTAAGGAACTAGGTCTCAACCCTGATACTTACTCGGTCTCTATCCCTCTGGGATCTACTATTAATATGGCCGGAGCTGCCGTTACCATTAATACCTTGACCCTAGCTGCTGTCAACACCTTAGGCATTCAAGTCGATTTTGGGACTGCCCTGGTCCTCAGTATCGTTGCAGCTGTTTCAGCCTGTGGGGCTTCTGGAGTAGCTGGTGGTTCCCTCCTCTTGATTCCTGTCGCCTGCAGCCTCTTTGGTATCGACAATGATATCGCTATGCAAGTGGTTAGTGTAGGCTTCATTATCGGCGTTATCCAAGATTCTTGTGAAACAGCCCTCAACTCATCAACAGACGTCCTCTTTACAGCCATTTCTGAAATGAAAGATTGGCCCAAAGAAAAACGCTATTAAGACAGAAAGACCAGATCACACGATTTGGTCTATTTCTTTTTCTTAAAATATCGTTTGCTTTCCTTTAGAATAATAGGCGATAAGGCTAACAAGGCGATGAGATTCGGCAAGGCCATCAGTCCATTCACAATATCGGCAATGATCCAGACTAACTCCAACTGAAGAAAGCCTCCTACCCCCACCATCAGGATAAACAGAAGACGGTAATAGGGAATGAGTTTGACACCCGCCAAAAATTCGACACAGCGTTCACCATAATAAGACCAACCCAAAATGGTCGTCGTCGCAAACAGGACCAAACAAAGGGTCAGAATGATCCCACCGATGTGGCCAAAGGTCGAAATAAAGACCTGTTGGGTCAAATCACTCCCAACTTGCCCCACTGTTGTCCACTGGCCAGATACTAAAATAGCTAGACCAGTTAGGCTACAAATAATAATGGTATCGATGAAGGTCCCAGTCATAGAAATCAGACCTTGCTCCACTGGCTCTTCCGTCTTCGCTGCGGCTGCTGCAATCGGCGCAGATCCCAGTCCTGACTCATTGGAGAAAACTCCACGCGCCACCCCTTTTTGAACTGCCTCTTTCACCAAGGCTCCAGAAAAACCACCGATAGCCGCGGTTCTTGTAAAAGCACCTTGGAAAACTTGGGATAGAACGGTCGGCACTTGGTCCATATTCAAGACAATAATATAAACTGTCGCAAAGATATAGGCTGCAGCCATAAAAGGAACCACCTTTTCTGAAACCTTGGAAATCCAATGAATTCCCCCAAATATGACAGCCGATACAATTCCTGCAATGACCAGACTAGCGACTTGAGGAGAAAGTTGAAAACTAGTCTTCAAAGCGCCCGTAATGGCATTCACCTGGGTCATGGTTCCAATCCCAAAGAGAGCCACCAAGACACCTGCTAGGGCAAAGAAGATGGCAAGGGGACGCCACTTCTCTCCCATCCCGTGAAGAATGTAGTACATCGGACCACCAGAAATGTGACCATTGTCATCCTTGGTTCGGTAGCGAATGGCCAACAAACCTTCTGCATACTTGGTCGCCATTCCAAAGAAGGCTGCCATCCACATCCAAAAGAGGGCACCTGGGCCACCTGTCTGAATCGCTGTCGCTACTCCGACAATATTTCCTGTCCCAACTGTCGCCGCCAAGGCTGTTGCCAAGGCTCCGAAGCTAGAGATATCCCCTTCTCCTTGATCTTCTGTAAAAATGAGCCGAAAGGCTTGGGGTAAACGAAAAACTTGAAGCAAGCCCAAGCGGAAGCTCAGATAAATCCCAGTCCCCACCAAGAGGATCAAAAGGGGAGCCCCCCAGACCACATTATCTACTTGTTTAAAAAACGCCAACCAATTTGTCATCCTTATCTATTTCTCCTTTTATCATTTGTCTAGCTTTAGAAAGGGATAGCCATCCACTTCCTCCACATCATCCAAGCAATCATCCAAAGAGAAAAAGAAAGAGCACATGTCAAAACATGTACTCTGGTGCTCCAAATAAAAACCAAAAAGGCTTCTATCTTTTGCTCTGTCCTTTTACCTGAGAGTTTGAGTAGAATGCTCTACCTTGCCCCTTCGGTGCCTTTACGGTCTCTCCAGAGTTCCGTCCATTTCACAGTCATAGGAAGGCCCTACTTCTGAAAAACTTCATCCGGTATGATGTTCAATTTGTTCTATTTTAGCATAATTTGAAAAGAAAAACAATATTTTCAGAAACTATCATGAAATAGTACAACTTGGTCCAACTAGTCACTCAAAGAGAAATGGTTGGTCATCAGGTTGCTAGCATCCAACAAGACCTTATCCAATAAGCGATCCGTCGCTTCTTGAATCTGATCACTCATTTCTTGATTTTCTCTTTCGAAGTCAACAGTTTGTCCTGCTGCCAAGGCTTGATCCACTCGTCCAATCCGGGCATGCCCAAGTGCCATAGTACTTTCTTGATAATCTTCTAAATCTCCAACATGATGACTATAGTGGGCATCTGCCAGACCAGCAATGATTCGATTGGTCCAATAGAAGGAATCTGTCGTCACTTTTTCTGTCGTATTGGCAAAATAATCCGGTGTCGTATCGACCTGGGTAAAGAATGGAACCGCAGTATTGAAGGGCATTGACCCATAGCAAAGCCATTGAATCCCGGTTGTCTCTTGAGGACGATTTGGCCGCAATTGGAGAATGGCCGTCTGGCTGGTACGGTTAATGCCAATGGTACGGAAGGTCCGACGACTATGATTATCCCCTTCTAAACCGTAAGGATCATAGGCTGAATCCTGGTAGTGACTGCTGAGGACATATTTGACATCTTCAATCGTAATCTTGCGGTAAGGTTTTTGACACCAAGGAAGGAAGAAAGAACGAGGATCTTGCTCCACTTCTGGGTTGAGGAATCGTTGAATATCCCAAGCCCGTGGTGTATTGTAATGACGATCCTTGTCTCGTTGGCTCCCAAAAGCGTAACGAGGGTTAAAGGACGAACCGTCAAAATCCAAGGCCAGGTGATGGCGTTCCACAAAATCTTTCAAGTCTGGATCACATAAAAACTCTTCTGGGCGATCAAACTCAAAGCGATCACTTCCCAATTGATTGGGATTGGTCACATAGGCATCGTCTGGCACACGGCGGGCCATCCAGTGATGTCCTCCGATGGTTTCCAACCACCAGATTTCATGGACATCGCTGATAGCCACTCCATTAGACTCATAGGTTCCGTATTCCTCTAGGAGTTTCCCCAAGCGAAGCACTCCTTCTCGGGCAGTCTGGACATAAGGAAGGACCAAGGTCAGCATGTCTTCCTCCCCAATTCCACTTTCCACCAGAGGATCCGCTCCCAAGACTCGGCTATTGGTCGTAATGGTCTCTGTCTCACTCATAGCCACATTGTAACGATTGATCCCCGCTTCTCCCCAGATACCATCCTTAGGAATAGCATCTGGAACAGCTGTGTAACGAACAGGGTTATCAGGCAGGTCTATCTCAAAAGGAGATAGGACCGACCGATAATGACGAGGCTGGTCCTCAGGTTGAACGACGATAAATTTCTTAGGGGTAAACACTCCATTTGAGAGTCTTCCGTGCGAGCTACAATGGTTGAACCATCATAACTGGCATCTTTTCCGACAAGTATGGTAGTACAAGAATCGGACGAACGATTAGGGGTCATATGCTTTCCTTCTTTCCGTTTAAACTGACTGTATTATAGCAAAAAGCGTGCCTGATTAAAAGGCACGACTGACTCTTTGCTTATTTAAAGGTCACAATTGTCGCTCCGCTTCCTCCTGCATTTTGAGGAGCGTACTCGAAGCTTTTGACATGCTTATTGCGACGGAGGTACTTGGTAACTCCTTCCCGGATGACCCCTGTTCCGATACCGTGGATGATATCGACTTGGGCCATATTATTGAGAAGGGCTTGGTCGATAAAGCTATCCAATTCTTCCATGGCTTCCTCATACCGTTTGCCACGAAGGTCCAATCGAGCCCGAGGCCCGTTGGTGTTGGAACGTTTGACTACGAGGACCTGGCGTTTTTTCGGTTGTGAAGCATCTTTTTCAGCTTTTAACAGATTAAATTCTTTTTCTTCCAAGGTCATCTTGATCAGTCCCACTTGGGCTTCCCAGCGACCATCCTTGAGCTGCTTAGTAAGACTTCCTCGTTGCCCATAGCTAATCACCAAGATCTCGTCTCCGACTTTTGGAGCACGGGCTTTCTTAGCCTGTTTCAAGACCTTGTTTTTCGATAGGTCGACCGTTTCTGGGGCCAATTTCTTCAACTGAGACTTGGCCTCAATAATTTCATGGGGCTTGAGTTGCGATTTGGCATGGAGACCTTGTAAGATCTGATCGCTCTCTGCTAGAGCAAGATCCACAATTTCTTGCGCTTCTTTCCGCGCCTTGTTGAGCTCTGTTTCCCGCTCTCGGGTCAACTCATTATACAATTTCTTGAGGACGCGGTTGAATTTCAGATTTTCCTGTTCAACATCTCGGATGGACTCGAGTCGTTTGCGACTTTCTAGGGTCTGAGCTTCCAACTTTTCAATGATGCGGTTGACATCCCGATCCTGATTGGTCAACCCCTGCGCTTGACGAACAATCACTTCTGACAAGCCTAGACGACGCGCGATTTCAAAGGCATTGGAACGTCCTGGTACCCCCTGCATAAACCGATAGGTCGGACGCAGGCTGTCCGTATCAAATTCCATGCTGGCATTTTGAACACCAAGTGTCTCAATCCCATAGGCCTTAAGTTCTGGATAGTGGGTAGTTGCCATGGTCTTGATCCCTCGCAAACGGAGATCTTCTAGAATAGCGATGGCTAGCGAGGCCCCTTCCTGAGGATCCGTTCCGGCCCCCAACTCATCTAGCAAGACCAAGGATTCCTCATCGACCTGCTCCAAAATAGAGACAATATTGGTCATGTGACTGGAGAAGGTAGACAGGCTCTGCTCGATTGACTGCTCATCCCCGATATCAGAGAAGATTTGCGTGAAGACAGCTACCTTGCTCCCTGCATCCGCTAGGATTGGCAAGCCCGACTGGGCCATTAATTGGGCTAGTCCCAAGGTCTTGAGCATGATGGTCTTCCCACCCGTATTCGGTCCGGTAATCACAATCTCTGTGAGGTCTTTGCCAAAGTGGGTATCATTGGGAACAGCCTTCTCAATCAAGGGATGGCGAACCTGCAAGAGCTGAATCTCCCCTTGATCTGACAAGGTTGGAATAGTCCCTTTTCGGTCCTGTAAAAATCGATGTTTGGCACGAACGAGGTCAATATGACCAATCAGCCAAGCATTGTTTCGGATTTCCCCCCGCATGAGGACGAAGGAGGTTAGAAATTTCTTCCAAGATCCGGAGCATCTCGAAGCGTTCATCCGCACGATGGTTGGCAATCTCTTCATTAAGATTGACGACCGCCCGAGGTTCGATATAGACGGTGTTTCCACTAGCTGAAATATCGTGCACCACACCGGCAATCCGATTGCGGTAGGTGTTTTTGACTGGCAAGACATTTCGTCCATTCCGACTCGCTACGACCTGATCAGCCAGCATTTCGGACTTAGTCTTCAACAATTCTTGCAGAATATCTCGCACTTGGTGTTCATTCTCTTGAATACGCCGACGAATTTTGGCCAAGGTTTCACTGGCAAAGTTTTCAATAAATCCTGCCTCATTAATGGCATGGAGACTTCCCTGCAACTGTGGAAGGTCGACTAGATTTTCAAATATCCGATCCAGTTTTTCCAAGCGGACATTTTCTAATTCATCATAAAAATTTCGCAATTCATGGGTCACGCGCAGGACTTTCTTCACCGCTAACAATTCATCGATATTGAGCGATGTTTCTAGTTCTAAACGCTTGGTCACTGGACGAATTTCTTGGATGGTGGGCACGCTAAAGTGCGGATGCTCCACAAATATCTGAGCCATATCCGCCATTTCAAGAAAGGCGGTTTCAATTGCTTCTTTTTTTGTAAGTGGAGCTAACTCCTGCAACTCCACTTCGCCCTGCTCCGTTTGCAAATAGGGCTCTACTAAGTTTTTGACTTTTTGAAACTCTAAGGTTTCGAGAATTTTTTGATTCATGTTTCTCCACAACAGAAAAGGAGGCTGATTTTGGTCTTAGCCTCCCCTTCCTTTCTATAATAACTCTCATGAACTGTTAGACATGATGAGAAGTGATTACGCACCTAATATTTTTACAACCCAAAGTTGTTTCAAGAGGCCTGCTGTAAGGGGGCTATGCTGCACCATAAATCGAATGAGGAAACTTCCATGGAGTCGATCTTGAATGGCCGCCATGGGGATGGTTGACAAAATCGTGAATCCCATTTGCAGAACAAAGTAGGTTACTAGGACAGCTAGCACACCACTGGCAATCTGAAACGGATACTCCTCCCATTTTTCAGGCGTTGGAATCAAGGGAATAAAGAGTCCAATCACTCGACCTATCGCATAGACTAAAACAAACAAGATGAAGTAAGCCAAACCAGCATAAAAGACTTTGTCTAAGTGAAAGAGTTGGTCTGCACCATAAAAATAGCTTTTTGAAGCTTGTGTTGCACTCGAAAATGGGATCCATAGACTAATTGTTTTTGCCAAGGACTGATAGCCTGATCCTGCGACCAACATGGCCACAATCATGGTTAAAAAATAATATCCTTGAAGCAAAATCCCTCGTGAATACCCAATATAAAAACTCCAAGCTAGGATGAATAAAATCAGGATTGAAAACATGCAACTCCCCTTAATTAGATGATCTACCGACTAGGCCATCTAGGGCCTTGCGACGAAAATCTTCCAATTCTTTTTCCTTATCGTCAAACTCAATCTCACGACTCAATTGTGTTGACAAACTATTGATTGCTAGTAAAATGGCCAGGGTCTCATCATCAGCAGCTGGCATTTGTTCTTTAATCGCTTCATATTTTTCCTTCGCGACCCGTTCAACCTCTTCCATAAAGAGATTATCATGATTAGTTGTAAGAGTCAGCGATTTATTACCGAAAGTAAATTTGTATCTATTTAAGCTGGACATAAAAAATCACCTCACGATATTATATCAAAATCTAGCCCGCTTGTCAGTAGGAAAATCCCCTTCCCATAGGAAATACCGAAGCACTAGGGCCACGGTTTAACTTTTTTCGACTCAAGCATGATACAATAGAGAAAGTAGGAAAGGACGTGTAAAATGACTATCTATGATTTCACTGTAATGGCCCAAGATGGGAGCCCCTTCTCCCTCGAAGCATATCGAGGCCAAGTACTCCTCATCGTCAATACAGCAACAGGTTGTGGGCTTACGCCTCAATACCAGGGATTGCAAGAGCTCTATGAGCGCCACCATGATCAAGGATTTGAAATCCTTGACTTTCCATGCAATCAATTTATGGGCCAAGCACCGGGAAGTGCGGAGGAGATTAATCAATTTTGTAGCCTCCATTACCGAACCAGCTTCCCACGTTTCGCAAAAATAAAAGTCAATGGGAAAGAAGCCAGCCCCCTCTACCAATGGTTAAAAGAACAAGCTAGTGGTCCCTTGGGCTCCCGCATTGAATGGAATTTCGCCAAATTCTTGATCAATCGCCAAGGCCAAGTCATCCACCGCTTCTCTTCAAAAACTGATACTCAAGCAATTGAAGCTAGCCTAAAAGAAGTTCTTTCAGACTAAATTTGACTGGTCTTTTTCTGGCCTTTCATCTAGCTTTTATGATACAATAAGGGTTATGGAAACAATTACATTGTCCCCTCAAAACGAGGACATCCAAGCATTTGTTGGTCAGCACCAAGACCACCTGCTACCTTCAAAAAATCCATATATCCGATATTTTTTTAAGGCTCCTGGTGCAACCATTTCGATTTACACATCAGGAAAGGTTGTCCTACAAGGTAATCAGGCCACGCGCTATGCTGCCTTCTTCGGTTACCAACAAGATCCGATAGACCAAGCACTTGCCGGACAAGACTTCCCCTTAATCGGAACGGATGAAGTTGGAAACGGTTCTTACTTTGGAGGGCTTGCCGTCGTGGCTTCACTGGTCAGCCCGGAACAACATGCCCGCTTAAAAAGTCTAGGAGTCGGGGATTCTAAGACCTTAGATGATCGAAAAATTCGAGCTCTCGCACCTATCCTCAAAAAAGAAATCCCGCATCAGGCCTTACTGCTGACACCTAAAAAATACAATCAGGTCATCGCCTCTGGCTACAATGCGGTATCTGTCAAGGTTGCTCTTCACAATCAAGCCATTTTTTTGCTCTTGCAACAAGGGGCAAAAGCTCAAAAGATTGTAGTCGATGCCTTTACGACCAAGAAAAACTATGATCGCTATGTTCAAGCAGAAGCGAATCAGGTCCCACAAGTCGTCACCCTAGAAGAGAAGGCCGAAGGAAAATACTTGGCAGTAGCTGTGAGTTCCATTATTGCCCGTGACCTCTTCCTCCAAATCTGGAAGATTTGAGTCAAGAACTCGGCTACACCCTTCCTAGTGGGGCTGGTGCGCCCTCAGACAAGGTGGCTGCTCAACTTTTAAAGGCCTATGGCATTCAAGCCCTTGACTACAGTGCCAAACTTCATTTTAAAAATACAGAAAAAGCAAAAAAATTGATAGAAAGATAAAGCATGAAACGTTCAAAAAAATCAACTAATCCAGTCCGTTCTTTCCTGAAAGAATGGGCGCTCTTCGGCCTCATTATTGGAGGCATTATTCTCTCTCGTATTTATCTGTGGACGCCTGTCCGTGTCGATGGCCATTCTATGGATCCGACCTTGGCAGATAGTGAATACCTTCTCGTTATCAATAAACTGCCTATCGACCGTTTTGATATCGTGGTCGCTAGTGAAACAGAAAATGGAAAAACCAAAGAAATCGTTAAACGGGTCATTGGACTCCCTGGTGAAACCATCGAGTACAAAAACGATGTCCTCTATATCAACGGCAAAGAAACTGACGAGCCTTACTTGAAAGACTACATTCAAAAATTTAAAGAAGATAAATTGCAATCAACCTATTCTGGAAAAGGGTTCGAAGAAAATGGAGAGCTCTTCCGCCAAATGGCACAGATTGCAGAAGCTTTCACCGTTGATAAAGATGGAAGTGCGACCTTCACGAAAAAGCTCTTGGATGATGAGTATCTACTCCTTGGTGATGATCGAATCGTTTCAAAAGATAGCCGCCAGGTGGGGGCTTTCAAGAAGGAACAAATCAAAGGGGAAGCCGTCCTTCGCCTCTGGCCACTCCTTCCATTCCAGACTTATTAACCCATGATGAGGTTGGGACTCTTGTTCCAATCTCTTTCAATATCTTCATGAGAGATAAGCTCTCTCAGACCATTACTTAAAAGGAAACTCTGCATGGAATACTATTTCTCAGGAACCATTGAGCGGGTCATTTTTGAAAATCAAAGTAGTTTTTTCCGTATCTTATTGTTGGATATCAATGATACAGATGCAGAGGACTATGATGACTTTGACATTATCGTTACTGGAACGATGGCAGATATCGTCGAAGGAGAAGATTATACCTTCTGGGGAGAACTGGTCCATCATCCGAAATATGGCCAACAGTTGCAAATGAATCGCTATGAACGAGCCAAACCCACTAGCAAAGGCTTGGTGAAATACTTTTCTAGCGACCATTTTAAAGGGATCGGACTCAAAACGGCCCAAAAAATCGTGGATCTCTATGGCGAGGATACCATTGATAAAATTCTGCAAGCACCTGAAAAACTGGCCTCTATCTCCGGACTTTCTAAAAAGAATCGCGAGGCCTTTGTCGAAAAACTACAGCTCAACTATGGTACGGAACGGGTCCTCGCCCAACTTGCTAACTATGGCATCCCTAATAAACTAGCCTTCCAAATCCAGGATTTCTACAAGGAAGAAACCTTGCAAATCGTCGAATCAGCTCCTTATCAACTGGTCGAAGATATTCAAGGAATGGGCTTTAAAATTGCCGACCAATTAGCAGAAGAATTAGGGATTGCCAGTGATGCACCTGAACGCTTCCGAGCAGGACTGGTTCATAGTCTTTTAACCCTCTCCTTAGAAACAGGGGACACCTACGTTGAAGCCAAAGAATTGCTCCAAGCCACCATCCAACTCTTAGAAGCATCTCGTCCAGTCGAGCTCGATCCAGCCAGCGTCGCCCAAGAATTGGCCAGTCTCATCGAAGAAGACAAGGTGCAAAACATTGACACTAAGATTTTCAACAACAGCCTCTTCTTTGCAGAAGAAGGGATCCGAAGCCATATCGGTCGCCTGTTAGAAAAAGGAAAGCAAGAATCTTTCGAAGCAGAAAAAATCGAACAAACGATCGATGACATTGAAGAAGATCTCCATATCCACTACGATCCCATCCAACGGAAGGCTATCCGGGAAGCCATCCAGCAAAAGGTCTTCGTGCTAACAGGTGGACCAGGAACAGGGAAAACAACCGTTATCAATGGAATTATCGGAACCTATGCCCGCCTGCACCAATTGGATCTTCGGAAAAAATCTCAATTACCAATCCTCTTAGCTGCTCCAACCGGTCGAGCAGCCCGTCGAATGAGTGAACTGACAGGTCTTCCGAGCGCCACCATTCATCGTCACTTAGGAATGACGGGAGACGACGACACGAGCCACTTGGATGATTATCTCGATGCGGATTTTGTCATTGTCGATGAATTCTCTATGGTGGATACTTGGCTGGCCAATCAGCTTCTCAGCAATATCTCCTCCAATACCAAACTCTTAATCGTTGGAGATGCCGATCAGCTTCCTTCTGTGAGTCCTGGGCAAGTCTTGTCCGATCTCCTACAGATCCCCAGCATCCCTCAAGTCAAACTGGAACACATCTTCCGTCAAAGTGAAGATTCGACTATCGTCACTTTGGCCAGTCAGATTCGCAAAGGCCAACTGCCTCCTGATTTCACAGAGAAAAAACCTGATCGTTCCTACTTTGAAGCACCGAGTGAGCTCATCGCTCCCATGATTGAAAAAATTACCAGCGCTGCTCTTCGCAACGGCATTCCGGCTCGAGACATCCAGGTCCTCGCTCCGATGTATCGAGGTTCTGCAGGCATTGACCAGATTAACAGTCTCATGCAAGAGCTCCTCAATCCATTAGAAACGGGTGCTCTATTCTTTCAAACACTGGATTGCCAGTATCGAAATGGTGACAAGGTCATCCACCTGGTCAATGATGCCGAAAGCAATGTCTTTAACGGTGATATTGGCTACATCACCGACCTCTTGCCAGCTAAGTATACCGAATCCAAGCAAGATGAACTCACCATCCAATTTGATGGCAATGAATTGGTCTACCCCCGCAATGAATGGTACAAGATTCGCCTGGCTTATGCCATGAGCATCCACAAGTCACAGGGAAGCGAATTTCCTGTGGTCATCCTTCCTCTGACCAATCAGAGCCACCGCATGCTCCAACGCAATCTGATCTACACAGCCATTACCCGTTCGAAAAGCAAACTCATCCTCCTGGGAGAATACACTGCATTTGACTTGCGACAAAGAATACCGGAACCGCTCGCAAAACCTATCTGATTGAGCGTTTTTCGGATGGGGTTCCTCAACGTAGAGACTCTGCCTCACAGAGCCCTGTCCACCTGGAAGAGCCCATAAAAAAAACAGAGCCCCAAAAGGAGCTCGTCTCTGTTGAAAACCACTCTGACTCATCTGCTTCCCAAGTTTCTCAACAAGGCTATCGATTAACAGAGGACAATTACTTAAGCATTGATCCCATGATTGGCCTCACAGAGGAAGAAATTCAACAGTTCTTCAAAAACTAGCTAAAAATTCCCCGTAGGTCAAGTATACCTACGGGGTTTCTTCTATTAGAGATCCTTCATGGGTTTCCCGAGACTCGGAAGAAAAATTAGTGAGGGTCACCCCTAAAAGGCGAATACCTAAGGAGTTACTTTCTAGGCTCTGGTAGAGCTCCTGGGCCAGTCTCTGAATGGCTTCAGGGTCTCTAGTTGCTTCCTCTAAACTTCGTCTCTTGGTCAAGGTCGTAAAATCGGCATAACGAATCTTTAGCACCAAGGTCTTACCAATTTTCTGATGCTTGGCCAAACTGCTCGCTACCTTTTCAGATAGGTTGGTTAATTCTTTTAGCACATCATCCTCGGCCACCAGCAATTTTCGATAGGTGCGTTCCTTCCCAATGGACTTGCGAATGCGATTGCTCTTAACCGGACTATTATGAATCCCCCCGAGCCTTTCGATAGAGATCAAAACCAAAACGACCGAAGTGATCGATGAGAGTCATTTCCGGCACTTCTAAGAGATCTGCACCAGTATAAATTCCCAAATCATGAAGTCGCTCCACTGTCCGTTTCCCCACACCATGAAACTTAGCAACATCCAGCTGACTTAAAAAGTCTTGAGCTTGCTCGGGTAAAATGACGGTCAGTCCCTGAGGCTTCTGGTAATCACTGGCAATTTTTGCTAGAAACTTATTGTAGGAAACTCCGGCAGAAGCAGTTAGGTGCAATTCATTCCAAATAGCATGCTGAATCAAGCGAGCTACCTTGACAGCAGACTGAAGACCAAGCTTATTGTTGGTCACATCCAGATAGGCTTCATCAATGCTCATAGGCTCAATCAGATCGGTGTAGCGTTTAAATATTTCTCTGACTTGGAGACCGACTGCCTGGTACTTCTCGTAGTTTCCAGGGATGAAAACTGCCTGAGGACACCGTTCATAGGCCTCTTTGGAACTCATAGCCGAATGGACACCATATTTTCTGGCTTCGTAATTACAAGTCGACACCACTCCTCTTCCGCCAGACAAACGGGGATCATGGCCAATAATGACAGGCTTTCCCTTCAATTCAGGATGGTCACGCTCTTCAACGGACGCAAAAAAGGCATCCATATCGATATGAATGATTTTACGGCTCGTATCATTGACTAAAGGAAATATGAGCATGGGCAACCTCCTCTTTCATTATATCCCTATCAACGATTTTTTCCTACTAATTTTCACTTCTCCCAAGACAAAAATATAATACAGTTTATCCATATATCCCCTTCTGTATTATAAAAGAATCCAAAATCTTTTTGCTATTCCCTTTGTGAAACCGATTTCCATATGGTATACTACTATTGTAAGTGCAACAGATTTGTTGCTAGAAAGACAAAAGAGGATTTAAACATGGTTGTTAAAACAGTTGTTGAAGCACAAGACATTTGACAAAGCCTGGGAAGGCTTCCAAGGTGAAGACTGGAAAGAAAGAGCCAGTGTCTCACGCTTTGTACAAGCTAACTACACTCCATATGATGGAGACGAAAGCTTCCTAGCTGGCCCAACAGAACGTTCACTTCACATCAAGAAGATTGTTGAAGAAACAAAAGCACACTACGAAGAAACTCGTTTCCCATACGATACTCGTCCAACTTCTATCGCTGATATCGCAGCTGGATACATCGACAAAGAAAACGAAGTGATCTTCGGTATCCAAAACGATGAATTGTTCAAATTGAACTTCATGCCTCGTGGTGGTATCCGTATGGCGGAAACTACTTTGAAAGAAAATGGATATGAGCCCGATCCAGCTGTGCATGAAATCTTCACTAAATATGTAACAACAGTTAACGACGGTATCTTCCGTGCTTATACTACAAACATCCGTCGTGCACGTCACGCTCACACAGTAACTGGTCTTCCAGATGCATACTCACGTGGACGTATCATCGGGGTTTATGCTCGTTTGGCCCTTTACGGAGCTGACTACTTGATGGCTGAAAAAGCAAACGACTGGAACGCGATTACTGAAATCGATGAAGAATCAATCCGTCTTCGTGAAGAAGTAAACCTTCAATACCAAGCACTTCAAGAAGTTGTTAAATTGGGTGACCTTTATGGTGTAGACGTACGTCGTCCTGCCTTCGATACAAAAGAAGCAATCCAATGGACAAACATCGCCTTCATGGCTGTCTGCCGTGTGATCAACGGTGCTGCTACTTCTCTTGGACGTGTGCCAATCGTTTTGGATATCTACGCTGAACGTGACTTGGCTCGTGGTACTTACACTGAATCTGAAATCCAAGAATTCGTTGACGATTTCGTTATGAAATTGCGTACTGTTAAATTTGCTCGTACAAAAGCTTACGACCAATTGTACTCAGGTGACCCAACCTTCATCACAACTTCTATGGCTGGTATGGGTAACGACGGACGTCACCGTGTTACGAAGATGGACTTCCGTTTCTTGAACACGTTGGACAACATCGGTAACTCTCCAGAACCAAACTTGACAGTTCTTTGGACTGACAAATTACCATACAGCTTCCGTCGCTACTGTATGCACATGAGCCACAAACACTCTTCTATCCAATACGAAGGTGTAACTACTATGGCTAAAGACGGATACGGTGAAATGAGCTGTATCTCATGTTGTGTATCTCCACTTGACCCAGAAAACGAAGAACAACGCCACAACATCCAATACTTTGGTGCTCGTGTAAACGTTCTTAAAGCTCTTCTTACTGGTTTGAACGGTGGTTACGACGACGTTCATAAAGACTACAAAGTATTTGACATCGATCCTATCCGTGACGAAGTTCTTGAATTCGAATCTGTTAAAGCAAACTTCGAAAAATCACTTGACTGGTTGACTGACACTTACGTAGATGCTTTGAACATCATCCACTACATGACTGATAAGTACAACTACGAAGCTGTTCAAATGGCCTTCTTGCCAACTCACCAACGCGCTAACATGGGATTCGGTATCTGTGGATTCGCTAACACTGTTGATACTTTGTCAGCAATCAAATACGCTACTGTTAAACCAATCCGTGACGAAGATGGCTACATCTACGATTACGAAACAATCGGTGAATACCCACGTTGGGGTGAAGATGACCCACGTTCTAACGAATTGGCAGAATGGTTGATCGAAGCTTACACTACTCGTCTTCGCAGCCACAAACTTTACAAGAATGCAGAAGCTACAGTTTCACTTTTGACTATCACTTCTAACGTTGCTTACTCTAAACAAACTGGTAACTCACCAGTCCACAAAGGGGGTATACCTCAACGAAGATGGTTCTGTGAACACAAGCAAATTGGAATTCTTCTCACCAGGTGCTAACCCATCTAACAAAGCTAAAGGTGGATGGTTGCAAAACTTGAACTCACTTGCTAGCCTTGACTTTGGTTACGCAGCTGACGGTATCTCACTCACTACTCAAGTGTCACCTCGTGCTCTTGGTAAAACTCGTGACGAACAAGTAGACAACTTGGTAACTATCCTTGATGGATACTTCGAAAACGGTGGACAACACGTTAACTTGAACGTTATGGACTTGTCAGACGTTTACGAAAAGATCATGAGCGGTGAAGACGTTATCGTTCGTATCTCTGGATACTGTGTAAACACTAAATACCTCACTCCAGAACAAAAAACTGAATTGACACAACGTGTCTTCCACGAAGTTCTTTCTATGGATGATGCATTGAGCTAAGATTCAAATAGATTTTTCAAACCAGTCGGAAACGGCTGGTTTTTTCTTGTCCTGTCTTGACTAAATCCGTGGTAACACTAGTACAAATCAGTGAAATTTTGATATAATGGAAGCAATCTATTAACAGAACAGGAAGAACAATGGAAGCGTCTAAAGATATGGACCGCGTGATTGATGTCCTCATGTTGGCAGGAACCCTCCTTTTAGAGAGTGGTTCTGAAATCCATCGGGTGGAGGATACCATGATCCGGATTGCTCATTCTCAAGGAATCGATGATTGCAATGCCTTAGCGATGCCAGTCGCTATTTTCTTTTCAATCGAAAATGCCAATATCACGCGGATGAAGCGGATCCTGCGGACCAATTACAATATCGAGAAGGTCTGTGATGTCAATCAGATTTCTCGCCAATTAGTCTCTGGGCACATCAATCTCGAAGAAGCCTACCAAGCCTTGATCCAATTGAAGCAGAAGGCAGTGCCTTATACCAATCCACAGTTAACCATTGCGGCTACTCTAAGTGCTCCTTTTTTCTCCATTATGTTTGGCGGGAATTTTTATGATGCGATAGGAGCAGGTATTGCGACCGTCTTTGCCTATGCTTTCTCTCTAGTCGTTGAGAAATACGTGCGCATCCCTTTTGCCACTGCTTTTGCGGCAGCCTTTGTCTTTGGATTTTTAGCCCATATTTGGGCCCGCTATAGTGGTTTTCCTTCCAATACCGATCTCATAATTGCTGGTTGTGTCATGCCTTTCGTTCCTGGGATTGCCATGACCAATGCCGTCAGGGATCTGATGAACAACCACCTCAACTCTGGGATGAGTAAACTCTTTGAGACCCTGCTCATTACTCTTGCCCTTGGTGCCGGAACGACCGTCGCTCTTGTCCTTATGAAATAGAATCATGAATCTAATCGAATTTTTAATCCAAGCCGTGGCGAGTTTGATTGCCATCATTACCTTTTTAATCGTCCTCAACGTGCAACGTTCCATGCTACTCCCTGGAGGAATTTTAGGGATGGCTATTTGGTTGCTCTACTATATCTTGAAAGGACCTACCAATGTTATCATTGCGACTTTTATCGCCGCCATTGTCGGTTCTTGTATCAGTCAAATTTTAAGTATCATCTACAAGACGCCTGTCGTTGTCTTTATGCTAGCTATTCTCGCTCCTTTGGTTCCTGGATATATTTCCTATCGGACCACCTCCTTCTTTGTTAGTGGCCAATATCAGCAAGCCGTGACCAGTGTGACCCTAGTTGTTATTCTGGCCTTGGTTATCTCTATCGGGATGGCTAGCGGGTCTGTCGTCTTGAAACTCTACCATTCTTACCAACGCCATCAAAAAAGAAAAATGACCAATGCCAACTAGCATTGGTTTTTCAAAACTTATCTATGTAATCGCTTGCATTTTTTTATTTTAAAAGGAGTACAATGATAGTGAAAAAAACAAATCCTTTAAAGTATGTGAGGTACTGTATGATGGTAAACAAGTATATCAAGTATCTTCCTTGGGTGATTCTAGGAGCCTTCTCCTCCTATCTATCAGCGACTTACTATGCCCGCAGTTCATTTGACTTGTTCTATCTGACTTTGATCTTTCTGATTGCGGACATCGCTATACTCGTCTTCTACGAAAAAGTTCTAAGAGACAAATGCAAAGAACTCTTCATACGGGTTATGAGTAACCCTAAGAAAGATAAGCAAGCATAAGAGTTGAAAAGGCTGGGACAAAAGTCCTAGCCTCTCAATTGTTTTTGGATTGTCGAGCAAGACGCAGTGGTTGAGTGGGCTCTACTACGCTGATTTCATCAGCTTTTACAGCCCTACTCAACTGTGCGGAGGTGGGACGACGAAATCGAATTCTAACGAATTACCGATTTCTGTCCCACTCTCTTTGTTTTTTTCGTCCTCTTTTTTTCAAAAAAATCCCCTTGCCCAACTCGGTCCTAAGAATGATTTCCATTCTGTTCTGGCTTTTTCAAGGGAGTTTTGCTCTCAAATATGGTAAAATAGTAACGAAATATACTAGTAGATATCAAATTAAAAGAGGTTATTTATGACAATCGGTATTGATAAGATTGGATTTGCGACCAGCCAGTATGTCTTGCGCTTAAGTGACCTAGCGGCTGCTCGAAATACTGATCCAGAAAAAAACTCAGTAAAGGGCTCTTATTGAAAGAACTGAGTATTGCCCCTATTACAGAGGATATCGTCACACTTGGAGCAAGTGCCAGCCATAGTATTTTTAACCGAAGAAGAAAAAAAGAAGAAATCGATATGGTCATCCTGGCGACCGAGTCAGGAATTGACCAGAGTAAAGTCTCTGCTGTTTTTCGTTCACGGTCTCCTAGGAATCCAACCCTTTGCTCGGAGCTTTGAAATGAAGGAAGCCTGCTATCTTTGCAACGGTCGCTTTGGACTATGCTAAACTTCATGTTGAAAAGTTCCCACAGAGCAAGGTCTTGGTCATTGCCAGCGATATTGCAAAATATGGGATCGACACTCCTGGAGAACCGACTCAAGGAGCTGGATCTGTCGCTATGCTAGTGACGCAGAACCCACGTATCCTAGCCTTTAATGATGATAATGTAGCTCAGACCCGTGACGTCATGGATTTCTGGCGTCCCTAACTACTCCAGTACACCCTTTGTCAATGGGATTTATTCGACCCAACAGTACTTGGATTGCCTGAAAACAACTTGGACAGAGTATCAAAAACGGACTGGCTTAACCTTGGATGATTTTGCGGCGGTCTGCTTACACTTACCTTATCCCAAACTCGCCCTCAAGGGCTTAAAAAAGATTCTTGACAAGAGTCTTTCTCCTGAGAAACAAGCCCAATTGCAATACAATTTTTGAACAATCCATTCTCTACAGCCAAAAAGGTTGGGAATATCTATACGGGTTCTCTCTTCCTAGGGTTTGCTTTCTCTCTAGAGAATCAGCCTCAATTAGTGGCTGGCGACCGTATCGCCCTCTATGGATATGGAAGTGGCGCAGTCGCTGAGATTTTTAGTGCTCACTTGGTCAAAGGATTTGAGCAAATGCTCCATCCAAACCGTATGGCAGAATTGGATCAGCGAAAAGCTCTTACGATTGACGAATATGAGAAGATCTTCTTCGAAGAGGCACAATTAGATGCTGAAGGCAATCAAACCTTCCAAGGCTACCAAGATCAAACCTATGCCTTATCAGAAATCAACGAACACCAACGAACCTATGTAAAGGTAGAACACCATGGTTAAATTAACTGGTTTTTCAAAAGTAAGTCCAGCAGAGCGCATCGAGAAACTAGCTCAGGCCGGACTCCTTTCAGAAGAAGGTCTACAGACAGTAAGGGACAATGAAACATTGCCCCTTTCTCTTGCCAATGAAATGGTCGAAAACGTCCTTGGCACCTTGGCTTTACCCTTTGGACTAGCTCCTGGCTTCCAGGTAGATGGTCAGGAAACCCAGGTCCCAATGGTGACGGAAGAACCTTCTGTCATCGCTGCTGCTTCTTACGCTGCTGGACTAATCAAGCGCTCAGGTGGGTTTCAGACCCAGGTTCACAAGCGTCAAATGATCGGTCAAGTGGCTCTATATGAGGTTAGCCATAAAGAAGAGGCCAGTCAGGCGATTACAGAAGCTAAAGAAGAACTGCTCCAACTGGCCAATCAAGCCTATCCTTCCATCGTTAAACGGGGAGGTGGGGCACGAGATCTCTGGACAGAGGTGAAAGGTGACTTTCTCATTTGCTACCTATCTGTCGATCCAAAAGAGGCCATGGGGGCTAATATGCTCAACACCATGCTAGAAGCCCTGGTCAACCCTTTAGAAGATTTATCCGAGGGGCAGGGCTTAATGGCTATTCTGTCCAACCTAGCGACAGATGCCCTGGTCACGGCAAGCTGTCACATAGACTACCGCTTCCTCAGTTGCGATCCCAAGGAAGCGGCCGAAATCGCTCAGAAAATAGCTCTGGCCAGTCAATTGGCAGCTGTTGATCCTTATCGAGCAGCGACTCACAACAAGGGAATTTTCAATGGTATCGATGCTGTCGTCTTGGCAACTGGGAATGACTGGCGGGCGATTGAAGCAGGTGGCCATACCTATGCTAGTCGATCTGGACAAGCTCAAGGACTATCTAGTTGGATAGCTCATCCAGATCAGCAAGTCCTAGAAGGTCAGCTGACCCTTCCCATGCCTATCGCTACCAAGGGAGGCTCCATCGGACTCAATCCAAGTGTTCAAGTGGCTCATGACCTACTTGGAAATCCCGATGCCCAAACTCTTGCGCGGATTATTGTTTCCGTTGGCCTGGCTCAAAACTTTGCAGCGCTTAAGGCCTTGGTCAGCACCGGTATTCAGCATGGGCATATGAAACTCCAAGCTAAGTCACTTGCCCTACTTGCTGGCGCTAGTCCGTCAGAGGTAGCTCCGGTGGTCCAAGCCCTGCTAGAAGACAAACCCTTTAACCTGGAAAAAGCCCAAGCTATATTAGAGAACATTCGTCAAAGCAAGTAAAAATCCTTCCGTGTACACGGAGGGATTTTTGTTAGTTTCTTCAAGTTAATCATGGATGGAGAGGATTTGTTCATATCCTTCTTTTACACGACCATAAAGAAGATAGGGAACCTTTCTCAAATCGGCAAGTGTCTGACAAGAAAGAGCACACATGATCAGGCGTAAATCCTCTTTCCAAGCATTGACTTGGGCGATGACCTCTTCAATCGGCTGTGTCTCTACCAATTCTAAAATGGTCCGAGAAAGACCGACCCCCTTGGCTCCTAGAACCAGTGCCTTGATCATATCCAAGGGATGACGAACGCCACCAGAGGCGAGAACCTCGACCTGATCCATCAGTGGTTGAGCCCCAAGCAGGGCTTGGACTGTTGTTTGTCCCCAGTCATTGAGATAGGAACGATTGCCTCCCCGACGGTTTTCGATATAGGCAAAACTGGTCCCGCCTCTACCAGAGATATCAACGGTCCTGACACCTAATTCGATGGCTCTTTGGATAGTTCCGGCATCCATACCAAAACCGACCTCTTTTAGCACCAACGGCACAGGTAGTTGCTTTGCATAGTCTGCTAAATGGTCTTGCCAGTTTCTAAAGCTTCGTTCCCCTTCGGGCATGAGAAGCTCCTGCATGAGATTGACATGGAGTTGGAGAAAGAGGGGCTGGGTCTCCTCAATCGTCTGCAAGCCCAGTTCAAGCGGTTTGTCAATCCCGATATTGGTCGCAAAGAGAAGATCCGGATAAAGGGCCTTGACTCGATAGGAGCTGTCCTGGGGATCTTTTAAAGCTGCACTATAGGAACCCGTCACAAAGAGAATGCCGCAGGCTTCTGCCACCTGGGCTAACTTCCGATTGATTTCTCCCCCCTTGGCACTACCACCTGTCATGGCATTGATATAAAAAGGGTAGTCCCAGTCACGACCCGCAAAATGGGTCTTCAAATCCACCTCATCTAAATCGATAGTTGGTAAAGAGGAATGAATCAACTCAACCTCATCAAAGCTATTGTAACCCGGAGTTTGCTCCAAGGCTAAGCGAATATGTTCATCCTTTCGGTTGGCCGTCATACTCTCCCATCCTTTCTGAATATAATAAATCAATCCCTACTTCTTGCCAGCGTCTGACGATTTCTTGGGCAGGAGCCTCCTCAAATGCGAGGGCGATCCCACAATCTCCTCCTCCAGCGCCACTAGATTTTGCAATGGCCTCCAGTCCCTCTTCTGCCCTCTTTAATTGGGCCAATTTTTTGGTATAAATCACCTCATTGAGAGATCCAAGTAAGTCACTCGCCCGACTGATAGAAGACCAGGCCAAGTCTCGGTCTGCCTCTTGAAAGGCCACTAAGAGGTCTTGTACAGCCTGCTCCGTCCTCTCTAAGAAGACCGAATCAATAGCTGAACGAACCTGGTTAATCAAGTCTCTTGAAATAGCGGGTTCCTGGGTCCAGCCTACTAAAAAAGTATAGGACAACTGAGGGGCCAGAGGCTGGATTTCATATCTCCAATCCAGGGCTAAGATCTGGTCCAGACCCTGATCTTGTAATTGCTCAGCCAGTTCCCGTCTATCAAAAGAGCGGTAGCTAACCAAGCCTTCATAGGCAATACAAGCTAGGTCTCCCATAGAGCCATTGTCTCCACGTCGAATCAAAACCAAACAGGCCAAACGAAAGAGCAAGTCTGCTGACAGGGGAAAATCATAAAGAGCTGCCATGGCTTTGAGGGTCAACAAGACCACACTGCCACTAGAGCCAATCCCGAATTTCTTGCCCTCTCGCTCAAATTTCCCCTCAATACTTAAATCAAAGGGAGCAAGTGCCACTCCTTGTAACTGGAGGTAGGCGTTCATCAGATGCACGGTTTCTTGGATCAGGGCATAGTCCGCCTGCGGAGTCAAATCAACTGCAAAGGAAAACATGTCTGACTGAATCCTATAAGTAGATGACGGTTGGATATCTGCCTGCATGTAAATGGGAATAAACTGAATAATGGCTGTTTGTCCTGGGGTTAGGATAGAATATTCCCCAGCGATATACAGCTTCCCACCTGCTTGAACTGCTTTCTTATTCTTCATGGGATAGATCCTTGGTCTTGGAAACAATAATACGGTAGTCTTGTTCAAAAAGTGGAACCAACTCTTCCAGATCCTCTTCTAGACAGAGGACTTTTACATTCGGACCTGCATCCATGGTGAAGTAGCACCGTTTCCCTTCCTCTCGAAGAGAGCGCACGAAATCCATGGCCTCGTAGCTTTTTTCCGTCAAATAGGAGAAGGCTGGGCTAGCAGTCTTGGTTGTAGAATGCATGAGAAGAGCATTTCGTTCGGTCAATTCCCCTACTTTTTCAAAGTCATTGTCCTTTAGGTAAGTCAGCATATCTTGGTAATCCTGGGCTGACTGGCGAATCCATTCTTGGAAATTGCTAGAGGTTTCAGTGCACCGCTTCATCCCTTCCCGACTAGAAAGAATTTTTTGTTGGTCGTTTAACACCAGCATAATCATCGCCAGTTTGAGGTCCGTTTCCACCTGGTAGATCGCTCCAGTATCCTTGTCCCAAGCCGCTAGAGGACCAAAGAAAGAACGAGAAGATGATCCGGAGGCAAACTTAGCCGCTTGAGCTTGTTCTGCCTGCGTCATTCTCAGTTGGTAATAGCGATTGCAGGCTTTTACCAAGGCAGATAGACCACTAGAACTAGAAGAAAGTCCTGCAGCTGTCGGCATGTTGTTGCTGGTATCAACCCGCACAAAGCCTGTTTCCCCTTCTGGTTTAAAGCGGTCGATGACTGCTCCAATCTTGGCCTGCTCCGCTTCATTTTGGAAGACCCCATCTATGTAGAAGGCATGGGCCTTGGCCTCGGCACCCAAAGGACTGAGACGCGTCTCTGTATACATATTTTCCAATGTCAAGGAAATGGAACTAGTTGATGGCACCATGGCTTCACTGTTTTCCTTGCCCCAATACTTAATAATGGCGATATTGGCATACGATTTCACGCTTACAGGCTTTCGATCCATAACTCCTCCACTCCTTTATTTTTTAGTTCTTTTGCGATGATTTCTGCTTGTTCCTGGTCTGCAGCAAGGGCAATGATACAACCACCGAGCCCACCACCGCTCATTTTGGCTCCCAAGGCTCCACTCGCTAATGCTAGTTCCACCAGTTGATCCGCTTCTGGACAACTCACTCCCACTGCCTGCAAATGATGATGGCAGTCTGTTAAGATACGTCCCAAGGTGGGAGCATCTTTTTGAGCAAGGGCTTTTTCTGCCTGCTCGGTGAGGAGGCCGATTTCATGGAAACTAGCAAGGGCCACTGTTCCCAAGTCCTTGACTTTTTGAATGGCTTCTTTGGTATGGCCATGGATACCTGTATCTGCAATGACCAGCTTGGCACCTAAATCAACTTCTAACTCACTAAAACCGACGTTGCGAATGAATTTAATCGGCTGATCACTTAGGCAAGTCTTGGCATCCAGCCCACTTGGATTCATATGGGCAATCATTTCTGCTCGATTAACCAAGATTTCCAAGGTTTCTTGACTCAAATCCCGCTTGAAATAATCAAAGACTGCCCGAATTGCCGCGATACTGACAGCAGCCGAGGAGCCCATCCCCCGCTGAGCTGGAATCATGGAGTCAATCCGGCAAGCGATGGCTGCCTTCTCAATCCCCAAATACTCTAAGGAAGCGTAGACGGCCATCGATAAGCTGTCATTCTCAAAAAGGACCCACGGACGCTCCGCAGGTACAATCTGACAAGTGACCTGAATGTGAAGGAGGGGCAGGGCAATAGCTGGATAGCCATAAACAACCGCATGCTCACCTATTAAAATAATCTTGCTATGTGCCTGGCCGACACCTATCGATTTCGTCATACGTCTCTCAGTTATCTTCATTCTTTTCTGCTATAGATTGCTAGATACAATCTTCTCTCCTTCCATTTTAATATAAATAAAGAAAAAAAGCGATGGCTAAACCACGCTTCTTTCTCCGTCTTAGGAAGGATTTTTACTGGTCCCTTCCATTTCTGTTTTGATGAGCTCCATGAGTTGATTCCGATCTAGGATCCATTGGGCCCGCTCATCTTTTTCATAGGTCCGATTGGATAAGAAAACAGCTGCCAACTGGAGCTTACGATTATAGAGAAGGAAGGTTCCTGTATAACCTGTATGGTCCAACCAGTCTCCTTCCAGATTCCAGGCCAGAGAGCGCGTCTTTCCTTCTTCTAAAGCATAGTTCTGGGAAAGGATTTCTGCAAAAGGATCCTGTAAATAATGCTCCAGGAAAATTTCCATATCTCTAATGGTCGAAAACAGACCTGCACTTCCGGCATGGACTCCCAGTACACGCGCTTTCGGATCATGGACGACGCCAGCTGGAACGCCACGAAGGGTTGGCACCGCTTGAGAAACCGGACCAAAAGTAGTCTCCTTCATTTGCCAAGGTGTAAAAACTTGCTCCTGAAAAATCTGGGCCAAATCCTGACCAAACCACTTCTCCAGAAGAAAGCCCAATAAAAGAAAATTGACATCTGTATAGTGGAACTGGCGATTGTCCTTGAGCTTCAAACGGTGCAGGGCTTCTTTTAAGCCCTCAGCATCCAAGTCATCTCGTCCGGGGATGAAAGGATCCAAACCAGAAGTATGGGTCAAGAGCTGACGGATGGTCACCTCTGCCTGCTCCATATCCGGATAGTAGGAAGCTAAGGGACGATCGATATCGATTTTCCCTTGTTGGACCAGAAAAGCAAGAACCGTTCCAACTCCGACGACCTTACTCACACTGGCCAAATCATAGGTCAAGCCGGCAATAACTGGCTCTTGCTTGGCTGGATCAGCCAGTCCCAAGTAATACTCCTGCCAGCTTCCCTTCTGATAGAGAGCAAGAGAGGCACCTGGGTAGATGCCTGCTCCTATTTGCTCTTGAATTTTTTGGATGATTTTTTCCATTTTTCTTCACTCATTTCAATCAGCCAAAGACTTGCTTAGGCTTCGAACCACCATTCAATCTTGCTTGGATCCTCAACCAAGACAAATTGTTGCCTTTTTGGTACAAAAGTTACCTGATCTCCAAAGCAGGAGGCTAGTTCACTTGCTACAAATGGCTCTAAAATGACCTTGACCTGACAAAGGTCCCAAGTCTGTCCATTTGCTAGTGTAAGATCCGGACCATCTGATGCTTCTAACTCTAAATAATCTTCTAAGCCAGGTAGTTGTTGATAGAAAGCTGTAGAAGTCTCTACATTAGGTACTCGAAGCACCATCTTTTCTACGAAAAACTCCGTCAAGGTTGTAAACTCTTCATTCGCTTGAAAATCTGGAACTTCCTCAATTTCAGTTAAACTGCCCACTTGCTCTTCCGCATGGAGCAAGATACGATCTCCTTCTGGCGAAAGGGCTTCAAAGGCATAGCCATTTTTTCCTTTAAAGAGGCGATCAACTTGATGTCCACGAGCCAGAAGCCACTCAATTTCTTGTGGGTTGGTCACGCGAATCTTTAAGCAAGCCAGGCGTTTGGGCCCTCCACCTTGCGGGTTCTCATACTAGGGGATTCCTCTAAATAGAGGCGATCTGTCTTCGATTGATCTCCAAGGGATAATAAAGCCCCATCTTCCAACAGGGTTTTCATTCCTAAGACCTTTTCAAAAAATTCTTGATTGACATTTCGATTGTTTGTTTTTAATACAGGTGAAATACTACTAATCTTATTTATGCACATAATTCCTCCAAGTCTTTTATATTTTAAAAGATTTTCTTTTTTTTTACAAGAAATCTTGTGCAAAAAAGACAGATTTTTCAAAAATAAAAATCTGTCTTTCTTTTTTTAGTATACTGTTCGTGTATGGACCCGCCCGTTTGGAGCTTCAAATTCGTATTCTAAGTAATCCTGATAGGTCCCTGGTGCAATCACTCCACGCACATCTAATACAGCCGTTCCTGCCTGTCCCACAATGGAATCTGCTAACAGGCAGCAATTAGTAGACAGAACAAAGTAAGATTTAAAACGCGAAGAAGTAAATTTATATAGCTCAGCCCCTAAATCATATTTCAATTTGTAAGCGTAGGTCGGCTGACCGTCTTCCAGTAACCTCCTAGGTGGATCCCAAGGTTCTAACAACTGATCAATTTCAGCTAGACGCTTCTCTACTGCCTGATTCTCTTCTTCGGTAAGGGATAGGCTGTAGCCAAACAGCGTCTTTTGACTCTCTTTTTTTACATAGTTCGATGTATGGTTCCTTATCCACTTTAAACAGTACGCCATCCCCAATCGTCCCAAATAGACGCTCTGAAAAGGGATCGTAACTTCCGTAAGAAATGACCTTCCCCTGATAACAAATATCTACATGCCCAATCGCTCCAAATAAGTTGCTGTCAGAAGTATGAACCAAAATTTCTAATTCCCTTGCCTCTTCTTCTTTTTTCACCAATCGATAAGGGCCTGTGTGTCCCGCCGAGCTCCCTTTTTGAAGAAACTGGTTAAACCGTTTTTAACTCCTTAGCAGGGATAAAAGGCTGCAAAAGATAACCGGTAGGCTAATACGAAAGCGACGTTTTAACTCTTGGCCTTGTTGGTCTTTGTCAAATAAAATACCATCTCGAATATTAGAAATCCCCAACAAGACCAGATAAGCCCCCAAGAGGATAAATTGGAAGTGCCCATCTGAACCAGGTTCCAAGACAGTTGCTAGACCAAGCCCACCGTTTAAAAGCGCATCCCATAAATAGAGCCAGCCTCCTTTTACCCGATTGGCCTTATAAAGCCAAAATGTGATCCCATAGACAATGGCACTCCCCAACTGATATGCCCCTAAACAAATCACAACTAAGTTTACGGGCAGACTACTCAGTCGATTCAACCAGATCAACGCAAGTGAAAGAAAAATAAACCAAATAGAGTGGCTATAGGAAATAGACTTGCTACGTAACAAAAAGCGAAGAAGAAAGCTTCCTAGTCCATCAACTAAAAAGTAAATGGCTAATAGATCCAAGGAAAATTTGGTGAAACCAACGCCGTTTCGAAAAATGAGAATCCCAAAAATGACGGCAAGAACCCCAAACAATAAGGTCCGTCTTCTTGCAACTTGTTCAAAAGATATTTTTTTCAATATTCCTTCTCCTTATAGACGAAAGGTCTTTAGACAAATACTATTTTATCAAGTATAATATAAAAAGTAAAGAACAAAGAAACTGATAAAAGGAGCAGTCTATGAAATACAATCAATATAGCTATCTATCTGTTGACCAAAAAGACATTCTTAAGGAACTAAAAGAAATTGGGTTTGACCTTCCCACCCACCTCCCAGAAAAAGAACTGTTTGAATGGTTTGTCCGCAAGGTTTACTTCACCTATAAAGATACAGATTATCCCCTCTCTAACCTAGTGGTGGATTCTAAAACAGACTTTTTAACGTATATCCAATCTGACTGCGAATGGTCTCCGAACATTTTTTACACAGTAGCCCTCCAATTACTCGGTTTCCGCTATTTTATTGATTTTGAAGATACGGATAGCTTCTTGAAAGAAGTCCAATTTCCGATTGAGTATGGAAACTTGGTAGAAAACCTCTACCACCTCCTCAATACTCGAACAGTCAAAGGGAATTTACTAATTGAGCAGTTGGTCAGCGATGGCTTGATTCCTGAAGACAATCGCTACCACTTTTTCAACGGAAAAAGTCTAGCTACCTTTAACTGCCATAATGTGATTCGTGAGGTGGTCTATGTGGAAAGTCGGATTGATAGCGACCAAGATGGCCTTCCAGATTTGGTCAAGGTCAATATTATTCGCCCTCGCTATGAAGGAAAAATCCCAGCCGTCATGACTGCAAGCCCTTATCACCAAGGAACCAATGACAAGGCTAGTGACAAGGCACTCTATAATATGAATGTGGACCTCGAGGTCAAAGAACCTCATACCATTCAAGTAGAAGAACCTCAATTAGAATTGGTGGATCCTGTCGGTTCAGCTCAACTAGTCTCTGAGGCTGAAGAAACCCTCACTCATATCAACAGCAGTTATACTCTCAATGACTACCTGCTCGCTCGTGGCTTTGCCAATCTCTACGTCTCCGGTCTTGGAACCAAGGATTCCCAAGGCTTGATGACCAACGGGGATTACCGTCAAATCGAGGCCTATAAATGTCATCGACTGGCTCAACGGACGCTGTCGTGCCTTCACAGACCACAGTCGCCAACGCCAAATCAAGGCCGATTGGTCCAACGGCAAAGTTGCTACGACAGGCTTGTCCTACCTAGGGACCATGTCCAATGGACTGGCTACCACAGGTGTCGATGGCCTAGAAGTCATCATTGCTGAAGCCGGTATCTCCTCTTGGTACAACTACTATCGGGAAAACGGACTCGTGACGAGTCCTGGTGGCTATCCTGGAGAGGATTTTGATTCACTCGCTGAGTTGACCTATTCACGCGCCCTTCGGGCTGGAGACTATCTCCGCCACCATGCAGCCCATCTAGCGGATTTGGAACGGCTTAAAGAGCAAATAGATCGCAAAACAGGGGACTACAACCAATTCTGGCATGACCGCAACTATCTCCTTCAGGCAGACAAAGTCAAGGCAGAGGTCGTCTTCACCCATGGTTCCCAAGACTGGAACGTGAAGCCCCTCCATGTATACCAAATGTTCCAAGCCCTTCCAGCCAACATCAAGAAACACCTCTTCTATCACAATGGGGCCCATGTCTATCTCAACAACTGGCAGTCCATTGACTTCCGTGAGAGTATGAATGCCCTCCTCTCTAAAAAATTACTGGGCTATGATTCAAGCTATGAATTGCCAACCGTCATCTGGCAGGACAATACAGGAGAGCAAAGTTGGACTTCCTTGGAAGACTTTGGCAATCAAACAGCCCAGCGGACCTTCCCACTGGGAGATGGTGAGAAAGTCATCCAAAACCGCTATGCGACAGAAGATTATGAGCGCTATGGTAGGACCTATCCAACTTTCTTAACCGACCTCTACCAGGATAAGGCCCAACAAGTGACCATCGATCTTCCGATCGAAGAAGACCTACACCTCAACGGAAAAGCTCACCTTCACCTGCGGCTCCAATCTAGCACAAACAAAGGCTTGCTCTCAGCCCAACTCATGGAGCTAGGAAGCAAGAAATACCTCCAACCCTATCCAGCTGTCTTATCCGTCCGCACCCTTGATAACGGTCGCTACCATATGCTAGACAATTTGACCGAGTTGCCCTTCAAGGAAGCTAGCCAACGGGTGATTACAAAGGGTTATCTCAACCTTCAAAACCGTCTTGATCTCTTACAAGTCGAATCTGTAAACCCTGGGGAATGGATGGAATTCGACTTTGAACTCCAACCAACCATCTACAAACTGGAGAAAGGGACCACTCTTCGTCTCGTCCTTTATACAACCGACTTCGAGATCACTGTCCGCGACCAAACGGACTACCAACTCACCATTGATCTAGCCAACTCCAGCTTAACCCTTCCTGAGATGGATTAAGGAATTTCATGCTTTTTCCTTGTCGTCCCTTCCCTTGCTTGATTTGACAGCCTTGCCTACTTATGATAATATCTAAGAGAGTATTTCATAGAAAAAGAGTTTAGAGGATATTATGGCTATCGAAAAAACAGTCAGTGAAATTGCTGAAATTCTAGGAGTTAGTCGCCAAGCGGTCAACAACCGTGTCAAGGCCCTAGATCCTGAAGATACAGAAAAAAATGATAAGGGAGTTACCGTCGTAACCCGTAGTGGCTTGATCAAGCTAGAAGAAATCTACAAAAAGACCATCTTTGAAGACGAACCAGTCAGCGATGATGTGAAACAGCGTGAATTGATGGAAATTTTGGTAGATGAAAAAAATGCTGAGATTGTTCGTCTCTACGAACAACTAAAAGCAAAAGACGACCAGCTAAAATCCAAAGATGAGCAATTAGCTAAAAAGGATGAGCAGTTGCGTGTCAAAGATGTTCAGATCGCTGAAAAAGACAAACAGCTCGACCAACAACAACAGCTAACCCTTCAGGCTATGAATGACCGCGAAACATTGAAATTGGAATTAGATCAAGCCAATGAAAAGGTTCAAGAACAAGAGAGTAAAGGCTTCTGGAGACGCGTCTTTGGTCGCTAAAAACTGACTTCGGTCAGTTTTTTCTATGCCTTTGCCTCCCCTCAATAATTAGAAAATCCAAAAAAACCATTAGATGAAGGAGTTCCCTTGAAAGAATTAAGCCACTATGTCTCCTTTGATTTAGAATTTAATCAATTTGAAAGAAAGTACCACATTATCCAAGTTTCTGCTGTCCGCTTTGTAGATGGCCAAGAAGTTGCCCACTATAATTCCTATGCCTATACGGATAAACCACTAAAGAGCTTTATCAATGGCCTCACCGGGATCACATCTGATAAAATCCTCCAAGCTCCCCCACTCGAGCAAGTCCTAGCGGAGTTCCGAGATTTTGTTGCAGATAGTCCCCTCATTGGATACAATGCCATCAAGAGTGACCTCCCTATCCTAGCGGAAAATGGGCTAGAGTTCACAGACCAATATGCAGTTGATGTCTTTGAAGAAGCTTCTAAACGCCGCCCTTCTGACCTCCATGGGATCAAAAACTTGCAGCTCCATACAGTTGCTCAGTTTTTAGGAGTAGCTGGAAAATCCCACGATAGCCTAGAAGATGCCCGGATGACTGCTCTTGTTTATGAAGCCTTTCTCGAATCAGACCGAGCCCGGCAACTCCTAACCAAACAAGAATCCTTTTCTAGCTCCCCTTTTGGTGGATTGGACCTCTCCAATTTTTTTAACGACTAAAAAAACCTCTATCATCGATAGAGGTTTTCTCTGTATGCTTAGAATGGTAATTTACCAGCAAAAGCTCCCAATTTTTTCTTGGTTGCTGCATCAATCTCTTCGATTGCCGCATTGATAGCTTGAACGGTCATATCAGAAAGAGTTTCTGTATCTTCTGGGTCTACTACTGCCGGGTTAAATTCGATGGATACCACCTTTTTATCACCTGTCAAGGTAGCGACGACCAAGTCCTGAGCAGACTTGCCAACAAATTGAGAAGCCGCCAATTCTGCCTGACTTTGTTCCATTTGTTTCTGAAGCTTTTGTGCTTGCTTCATCATATTTTGCATATTCATCATAAGATTTTCGAGATTCCTTTCGTATCAAGGGGTTAGGCCCTCTTGTTTAGTTTTTACTGCCCACTTCTGCCCATTTTCTAGCTAGATGGGAACTTCCCTTCTATTATAGCATGTTTTCCCCGTCCGACAAAGCTGATTTTTTATTTAAAGAGCGTCGTCACAATGAGTTGGACGTTTAAAAGAGTCAGAAGAGTAGCTACTCCATAAGCTAAATAAGTATTCCATTTTGCATTGACAAATTCTCCCATAATTTTTTTATTGGAGGTAAAGTAAACCAAGGGAAAAATTGAAAATGGTAGAGCCAGAGACAAGAAGACTTGAGAATAGACCAACAAATCATCTAGAACACTTTCCTGGTCTCCAAAGAGAAAGGCGACAATCAGGACAGGAGTGAGGGCCAACATCCGTGTAAAGAGGCGGACAAGCCATTGAGGAAGGCGGAATCTAAGGAAACCTTCCATGACAATTTGACCTGTTAGAGTTCCTGTAATTGTTGAATTCTGACCACTTGCTAACAAAGCAACAGCAAACAAGGTGGACAGAAAAGGACTTGCAATAGCTCCTGCAATGGCATTGTTTTGCAAGGCATCATACATACTAGAGAAGGCTCCAATTTCTTCTGCGTGTCCAAAAAGAGGGCCGCTCCGAGAATCAGCAAGAGTGAGTTGACAACAAAAGCCAGGGTCAATTCAATATTAGAGTCCCAGGTCATGAAACGCACAGCCCGACGAACATCTGCAGGATCCTCATAATCAACCTTGCGTGTCTGTGAAATGGAGGAATGCAAATAGAGATTATGGGGCATGACGGTTGCACCAATAATCCCCAAGGCCAGCGTCAAGGCTTGTGATCCCTTGGGAAGACCGATGCCTACGATTTCCTTCTGAGGAAGAAAGCCAGCAAAAATGCCACCTATATCTGGTTTTGATAGGACCACAAGGTAGATAAAAATCCCCAGAATGGTCAAAATCAAGGTGGAGACAATAGCCTCAATCTTACGAAAACCTAAGTGCATAAGTCCAAGGAGGAGGAAGACATCCAGGATGGTGACCAAAATAGAAAAGAGCAAGGGCCATCCGAATAGCAAATGGAGTGCAATCCCTGAACCAATGACTTCTGCTAAATCTGTCGCCATCAAGGCTAATTCAATCACTATCCAGAGAATATAGCGGAGCCACTTGGGCAAATGCGTCGCTGTTGTTTGGGCCAAATCTTTCCGATGGACAATCCCTAGTTTCCCAGCCATCTGTTGCAATTGCATGGCAATCAAGGAAGACAAGAGAACCACCGACAAGAGCAAGTAACGATAGTGAGCCCCTCCAACAACGCTGGTGATCCAGTTCCCAGGATCCATGTAGCCCACTGCTACTAGGCTCCCCGGACCTGAAAACAATAATAAGGTCCTCCAAAAAGAAGTTCCCTTGGGAACCTTGACGGATTGATTGATTTCTTGGAGCGATTTCCGCTCTAACTGTTCTAAACTCATGATACCCTTCTTTCCATGACGTCACTTCCCCTTGATTATAGCACAAATGAAAGATTTCGGTAAATTTTCTTTGCATTTTCAAAATAAGATACCCTTCTTCGTCCCCACTTCCCCATTTTCTTCGTATTCCTTTAGTAACTTTTTCTCCTTTTCTCCTCCAAAATGAACCAAATAGCTTCAAAAATGAACCAAATAGATTTTTCCCCCTATCTGACTTCAAAAGCTTGTATACTAATCGTAACTGAAAGAAAGCTCAGTTATTTACTCAATAGCAAAGGAAAGAAACTATGATCTATGTCATTGAATACAATTATCCCTCTAAGATGTTGGTCGAACATATTAACAACTATCTAGAGAAAAAACGGGTTCGTAATCTACCAGTCAAGCTGGTCTATAATGGAAATATCTCCTATATTGACTATGACTTGAAAAACATTTACTTCTTCTCCTGTCAAGGAAATTCTGGAATCAACGCCTACAAAGAGCTCGAACGCATCCGAAGAAATGATCCCTTCGGACGCATTATCGTTCACTCTAACAAGGTGGACGGACGTGAGACTCATGGACCATAAGCTACAAGTCTATGGTTTGATGGAACTAAGCCTTAGTGACTACGGAAAGCCAGACCTCTATTATCAAGAGCTCGACTTCTTGCTCGGTGATCTCTACGAAGAGCTCTGGGAAATGGCTGCCGAAGCCAAGTACGCTGCTGGGAAGAAAACCAATCAGCTCTTCCCACGCTGGGGTCCTGAAATCGGCATTTACCCACCTAAGCGTTATTCCATCCACCTCCGTCAAAAATCCAGACGAAGACAATTAACTCATAAAAAAAGTGGAGCCTGGGGACAGGGTCCATTTTTTTATGTTACAATGAACTGGAAATAAAACGAGACGAGAAAAAAAGGAGACCTTATGAACCACTACGATACCATTGTCATCGGAGGAGGCCCTGCTGGTATGATGGCAACCATCTCCAGCGCCTTCTACGGGCAAGCAACCCTCCTCTTGGAAAAAAACCGCAAACTAGGGAAAAAACTAGCTGGGACTGGTGGAGGCCGGTGCAATGTGACCAACAATGGAAGCCTGGACGATCTCCTAGCAGGCATTCCAGGAAACGGACGTTTCCTTTACAGTGTCTTTTCTCAATTTGACAACCATGATATCATCCGCTTCTTCACAGAAAACGGGGTCAAACTCAAGGTCGAAGACCATGGTCGTGTCTTTCCAGCTTCAGATCGTTCCCAAACGATTATTCAAGCTCTGACAGATAAGATTGCCGAACTTGGCGGTCAAGTCCGCTGCCAGGTAGAGGTAACCTCTGTGAAGAAAATCAATGGACAATTCGTCATCAAATCCAAAGATGAGACCTGGACTGCAGACCGCTTGATTGTGACAACTGGTGGAAAGTCCTACCCTTCGACGGGTTCTACCGGCTTTGGCCACGAAATCGCCCGTCACTTCCAGCACACTATTACAGAACTAGAAGCTGCTGAAAGCCCCCTCCTGACAGATTTCTCCCACAAGGCCCTTCAAGGGATTTCCTTAGATGATGTGACCCTCCACTATGGCAAACACCACATTACCCATGACCTCCTCTTTACCCACTTTGGCCTGTCTGGCCCTGCCGCCCTTCGCATGTCAAGCTTTGTCAAGGGGGGAGAGATCCTGACACTGGACAGTCTCCCTCACTATTCTAAGGAAGGACTCTCAGCTATCCTAGAGGAAAACCGCGAGAAGTCCTTAAAGAATGTTCTGAAGGCCTATCTGCCAGAACGTCTGGCGGAATTCTTTGCCCAGGATCTTCCGGAAAAGGTGAAACAACTCTCTCCAAAAGAGGTGGATGCTGTACTAACTAAGGTAAAGGAACTTCCAATCCCTGTAACTGGAAAGATGTCCTTGGCCAAATCCTTTGTAACCAAAGGTGGCGTCAGCCTCAAGGAAATCAATCCCAAGACCTTAGAAAGTAAATTGGTCTCTGGTCTTCATTTTGCTGGGGAGGTCCTGGATATCAATGCCCATACAGGAGGATTTAACATTACTGCTGCCCTCTGTACTGGTTGGGTGGCCGGAAGTCTCCACTATTGACAGCTTTTTCAAAAGATGTTAGGATTATTTTTAGAACAAATCCAGCAACAAACATAAGAGTCGTCTTCTTAGAGATGTCACTTTGCGTTTTAAGGCTATTTAGTTCGTACTAAATAGCCTTTTTCTTTTGTCTATGAAAGAGCCTTTGATGGCCTTTGCTTTCTTCCTATATTTGAATTAGAAATGGAGAATCCATATGGAAAAATCTCAATGGGGTTCCAAAATTGGCTTTATCCTAGCCTCTGCAGGTTCTGCAATTGGGCTTGGGGCTGTTTGGAAGTTCCCCTATATGACCGCCGCTAACGGGGGCGGAAGTTTCCTTCTTGTTTTTTTGATAGCAACTCTACTTATCGGTTTCCCACTCTTACTAGCTGAATTTACTCTAGGACGTGCAGCTGGTGTTTCTGCCATTAAGACCTTTGGAAAGCTCGGTGGTCGTCGCCTTTATGATGGGATTGGTTGGATCGGTGCCTTTGCCCTGTTCATCCTCCTCTCCTTCTACAGTGTTATCGGTGGCTGGATCCTGATTTATCTAGGAGTCGCCTTGGGAGAGTTATTCCAACTTCTCTCAGTTAGTGACTATACCCAGCTCTTTGGAGAGATTATTTCAAATCCCTGGTTGGCTCTTGGGGCCCAGGCCATCTTCATCCTCCTCAATGTCTTGATTGTGTCCAAGGGGGTCGAGCAGGGATTGAAAAGGCCTCAAAATTCATGATGCCACTTCTCTTCATTATCTTCTTAGTCATGATTGGTCGTTCCTTGACCTTACCTGGCGCTTGGGAGGGAGTCAGCTATTTCCTCAAGCCAGACTTCTCCAAGATGACTAGCCAAGGTCTGCTCTATGCTTTGGGCCAATCGTTTTTCGCCCTCTCCCTAGGGGTGACGGCCATGTTGACCTATGCTTCCTATTTGGACAAGGACACTGACCTGGTCCAATCCGGGATTTCCGTCGTCTTCATGAATATCGCCGTTTCCATCATGGCGGGCTTGGCGATCTTCCCAGCCATGTCAGCCTTTCAAATCCCTTCTACTAGTGGACCTGGCCTCCTCTTTGTAGTTCTGCCACAAGTCTTTGACAAGATGCCTTTTGGAACCCTCTTCTACCTGCTTTTCCTTCTTCTCTTCCTCTTTGCGACCATTACCTCATCCGTCGTCATGTTAGAGATTAATGTCGGAAACGTCACCAACCAAAACAACCAACAGCGGGCTAAATGGAGCCAAATCATTGGTCTTCTGACCTTTGTCTTTGGGATCCCATCTGCCCTTTCCTATGGAGTGCTCTCTAAATGGACCCTCTTTGGAAAATCTTTCTTTGATTGCATGGACTTTTTGGTTTCCAACCTCCTCATGCCTTTTGGAGCTCTCTGCCTCTCCCTATTTACAGGCTATATCTTTAATCAAGTCCTAGCCCAAGAAGAACTCAAGGTGGGAGAAGAGAAAACCAAGCGCTTCTTCTTCAAGCTCTGGATTTTCTTGCTTCGCTTTGTGATTCCAATCGTCATCCTCATTGTCTTTATTACACAATTTATCTAAAACAAAATCCACGACTCCTTAGGGATTCATGGATTTTTTTTTATTTTGTAAGGGAAACACGGAAATCATTGTATTTGCTATAATCAAAGTCTTCATTAAGCCCTGTTACAAATACAATCGGTGTATAATGGCCCTCTTCTAAGATGAAACCGGGTTTTACCTTCATATTGGCTCCCCCAAGTCCAGCAATCCCTGGAAGAAGGGCATCAAAAGCGCCAGGTTCGTCTGTTTCCCAGTAATAGACATTGCCAGATGCTTGAACTGCCTTGGCTTTCGTTGTTGCAGTACGAACAGGATTCAAGTCAGCTTGATAAAAGTTTGCTGTCGTAGTGACTGTTCCATCCGCGGCCACGGTCATTTGGACATCTTTGGCAATTTCAGTTGTTCCTGTCCAAGTCCCTACCAGCTCTTCCGGCACCATTTGAGACGAATCTGTGGCCTTGTTAGTGCTTGCTGCACCAGATCCTGCATTGGTTTGACCTGAGTTTCCTGCATCTTGAGAAGCAGCTTGTGCCCCTTCTTGCGCATCCGTTTCAGTAGCTTTTGTCTCTTTCTTACCAGAAGCTGCCTTTGCTTTTTTCTGACTAGACTTCACCGTCGTTTGTGCTTCTTTGGTAGAAGATTTGTTCTCTTCTTTTTTTGAACCACAGGCTACGAGTAGGCTTGCAGAAGTTAATCCTAAAAGTGCTAAACTTGTCCATTTTTTCATCATGATGATCCCTCACTTCATTTGATAAAAACTATTATATTACAATATTACTCAATGTCAAGTGTTTTTGAAATATTTTTGTAATATTCGTAACAAATAGTAATCTATCTAAAAATTCAGGAGATTCAGGTGACAAGCAAACGTAAGAGGGCAACCAAGACAATCCCGAATAGAACCGTACCCATTAGGTTTTTGTAGCGAAAGGCTACTATCATGGTCGGAATGGTTGCGACCAGATCCACCCACCGAACTTGAGGAAGCTGGCCTACTTTCCCCTCTACCAGACTGGAAATGATTAGGGCAAAAATAATGGCAATGGGAAGGTATTTTAGAAAACGCAGAACTGGATCCGGTAGACCCCGGTATTTGACCAAAACGAAGGGCAGAATGCGTGGAATCCAGGTGACCACTGCGGACATCAAAATAACCAAGAAAATCCAACTATTCACGCGCATCGCACATCACCCCCACGAAACAACCTGTTAAAGTAGCCACTAAAACGGCCAAGGATTGGGTCAAAAAGAAGGTCAAGAGGAAAAAGCTAAGAGCTACTGCACCTAAAACAAGGAGCATGGTAGCCATCTTCTCCGTCAAACGCATGCCTTGAAACTGACCTGCAAAAATCCCAATAAACATGGCAACTAAGGCGAAGTCCAGGCCGAAGGCACTAGGATTGGGTAAGAGGGAACCCAGCGCTGTCCCCAAAATAGTTGAGGAGCCCCAAGCTAGATAACCGACCACATTATTACCATGCATCCAGGGAACAGTAATCCGGTCATTTTTCAATTTTTCACTCAAATAAACCCCGTAACTTTCATCTGTCAACAAACTACCAATTCCAATATTATGGACCAGGCTAGCCTCCTTAAAATCAGGGGAGGTATGCAGACTCATGAGCATATTGCGTAAATTGATGAAAAAGACGGTTAAGGCAATATTCATGAGGGACGAATGAACCGCAATCAAAGAGATCATCGCAAACTGAGAAGCCCCTGCGTAAACCAAGAGACTCATCAAGCCCATTTCTAAAGGGGAGAGATAGGGAGACGCCACCACACCACAGGCTAAGCCAATACTGATATAACCCAAGGCCGTCGGAAGGGCATCTATGACCCCCTGCTGAAAATTCTTTTCCACTCTTTTTTCCTTTCTTTTTTGATGCTATCTATTATAACAAAAAAGGGACGGGAATCGTCCTCCCGTCGTTTATGTTCGTTTCTCAACTAATCTAAGTTCTCTTCTATCGGAGCAAAAGCGAGACTTGGCTTAGCATTGAGGTCTAAGCTAGCAAAATTTCCCTTATTCCATTCGCTGACACTGGCATAGGCAATCATCCCCGCATTGTCCCCGCAGAGGCGCAGAGGAGGAATGATGACCTTAACATCTGTGATCTCAGAAGCCAGGCGTTCACGGAGACCTTGGTTGGCCGCGACTCCTCCCGCCACCACCAGGGTCTTAACAGGGTATCTTTCTAGGGCTTTGGGTCTTGGCCATCAAGATATCCATCACCGCTGCTTGGAAAGAGGCCGATAGGTCTTCCTTGGACAGGCTCTCGCCTTTTTGCTCGGCATTGTGGTGGAGATTGATAAAGGCAGATTTGAGCCCTGAGAATGAGAACTCCATATTGTCTTCCTTGATCATGGCGCGTGGGAAATCGTAGACATCCTGACCCTTATGCGCCAACTCGTCAATCTCACGACCGGCTGGATAGGTCAAACCCATGACGCGGCCGACCTTATCATAGGCCTCACCCACTGCATCATCACGCGTTTCCCCAACGATCTTATAATTACCCGCCTCCGAGACATAGACCAACTCGGTGTGTCCTCCGCTGACCAGCAAGGCCAAGAGCGGAAATTCTAAAGGCTCAACGCTTTGAGCAGCCATCAAGTGGCCAGCCATATGATTGACAGGAATCAAAGGAATCCCATGGGCCCATGCAAAGGCCTTGGCTGCAGCAAGACCGACCAAAAGAGCACCAACCAGACCTGGTCCGTAGGTCACCGCAACCGCTGTAACTTCTTCTTCTGTAATTCCCGCTTCTTCTAGCGCTTCCTCAATACAGGCCGTAATGACTTCGACATGATGTCGACTGGCGACTTCTGGAACCACTCCCCCGAAGCGTTTATGGCTTTCAATTTGGCTGGCAATAACATTGGACAGAGTTCTGTGTCATTCTTTAAAACGGCAACACTGGTCTCATCACAAGATGTTTCAAATGCCAAAATATATCTATCCTTCATTTGCTTCCCTTTTCATCATAATGGCGTCTTCGGTAGGTGCATGATAATACCCTTTCCGGCAACCAATTTCTTTAAATCCTTGTTTCTGATAGAGAGTCCGAGCCGGAGTGTTTCCTTCTCTCACCTCTAAAAAGACCTCTTTCTCCTGAGGAACAGTTTCTAGTAGATGACGAGCAATCCCGCGCCCTTGCCACTCTTTTCGAACAGCAATTTGGACGACCTCTAGCTCATAGAGAGTTTCTTGCATGGCCAAGAAGCCGACCAATGCTTCCCCACTATAGGCCAAGGCATACCAATTTTGAGCTTGACCGAGATCCGCTAGGACTTGCTCCAAGGTCCAAGGACTTTGTCCATAGACATTGTCTAAGATTTCTACCAACTGAGGGGCTAAATCGAATCGCCCCGCCTCCTTCTCGATTCGGATCATAGGCGTTTGATGTAGGACTGACCGGACTCTTGATGGTCCTTGAGCCAGTTTTCTTCAGCTTCTACCCGCTTGAGGTAGTTGGGCACAAAGCCATGAACGGAGACAGCTTCTTTTGTAAGTCCTAGTCGACCAATCCGTACCGCATCCGGTAGGGTTTCTACCATCTGAGCATTTGGCAAGGCTTCTTGTATCTGTTCACGAAAGGCCTCCACTTCCCCAAGGAAGGTCACCTTTTCAGCTCCCTTTACTCTTTCTAATACGGCTTCAAAAGAAAGGTGAGCCTCCGGGTAGACCAGCTGATCCTCTTGGTAAAAGCCCGCATAGACATGGTTGCGCCGCGCATCCATGACTGGAATGGCCAGACCTTCTATCTCTTCTGGTACCAAGGCTAGTAAGCTCGACACCCCTACTAAGTCAATCTTTAGCGTTTGAGCTAGGGTTTTAGCCGTTGCTACCGCGATCCGTAAGCCAGTATAAGATCCAGGCCCTTCTGCTACTACGATACGGTCCAAATCTGTCGGTTTCCAATCAATGCTGGCCATCAAAAATTCAATGGTAGGCATCAAGGTAATGCTGTGGTTTTTCTTGATCGTCAGTGTCAACTCTGCTAATCGGTTTTCTTCCTCCAAAAGGGCAACGGATAGGGCCTTACTGGAGGTGTCAAATGCTAATACTTTCATGTTTTCTCCTCGTTGTCTGCTTCATATTATACTACAAATAGACGCCAAACGGTAGAGGAAGCACCCCCAGACTGTGAAATCACCTGCTCTCTATCCCTTCTAAAAAAGCGCTTCCTTCTGCTCTCAGAACCCGCTTGCATCTTTTCCTTAGAGCCTATTTATGGTATAATGAATAATAATTGTATCGAATCAGGACAAAAGAAAGCAAGAATAGGTGTCTCAGCTAGCTACTAGCTGTTTCTTTTCTGCTACAGTCCGAACAAGTGAAAGGAACCGAAACGAAATGATTTACAAAGTTTTCTACCAAGAAACAAAAGAACGCAACCCTCGTCGTGAAACGACTCATGCCCTCTATCTCGATATTGATGCGAAGAATGAGTTAGAAGGACGCATTGAAGCTCGTCGCCTTGTTGAAGAAAATACATCTTACAACATCGAATTTATCACTCTCTTGTCAGACCAACACCTAGAATATGAAAAAGAGTCTGGCGCATTTGAAATTACGGAGTTCTAATCCATGGCATATACCTTAAAACCTGAAGAAGTTGGTGTTTTCGCCATTGGAGGTCTCGGGGAAATCGGTAAAAATACCTATGGGATTGAATACCAAGACGAAATCATCATTGTGGATGCTGGGATCAAGTTCCCTGAAGATGATTTGTTAGGGATTGATTACGTGATTCCTGACTATTCCTATATCGTTGAAAATATCGACCGTGTCAAAGGGGTCTTGATTACTCACGGACACGAAGACCATATCGGAGGAATTCCCTTCCTCTTGAAACAAGCCAATGTGCCAATCTATGCTGGACCTTTGGCCCTAGCCCTAATTCGTGGAAAATTGGAAGAGCATGGTCTCCTTCGTGGTGCCAAACTCTATGAAATCAACCAAATACAGAGTTGACCTTTAAGCATATTAAAGCGACCTTCTTCCGGACGACTCACTCTATTCCAGAACCTTTGGGGATTGTTCTTCATACGCCTCAAGGAAAAATCGTCTGCACGGGAGACTTTAAATTTGACTTTACACCTGTTGGTGAGCCGGCCGACCTTCACCGGATGGCTGCACTAGGAGAGGAAGGCGTCCTCTGTCTGCTTTCTGACTCAACCAACGCGGAAGTCCCAACCTTTACCAACTCTGAAAAAGTCGTTGGCCAATCCATTATGAAGATTATTGAAGGCATTCATGGACGCATCATCTTTGCTTCCTTTGCATCTAACATCTTCCGTCTCCAACAGGCTGCAGATGCCGCTGTCAAAACTGGCCGCAAGATTGTTGTCTTTGGACGCTCGATGGAAAAAGCCATTGTCAACGGAATTGAACTTGGCTATATCAAGGTACCGCCTGGCACCATTATTGAACCAAGTGAAATCAAAGACTACCCGGCAAATGAAATCCTCATTATGTGTACAGGTAGCCAAGGGGAGCCTATGGCGGCACTGTCTCGTATCGCTAACGGAACCCACCGCCAGGTGCAATTGCAACCGGGTGATACCGTTATCTTCTCATCTAGTCCAATTCCTGGGAATACAACTAGTGTGAATAAATTGATCAATATCATCTCGGAAGCAGGAGTCGATGTCATCCACGGTAAGATTAACAACATCCATACCTCTGGACACGGTGGCCAACAAGAACAAAAGCTCATGTTACGCTTGATCAAACCCAAATACTTCATGCCTGTCCACGGTGAGTACCGCATGCAGAAGATTCACGCTGGACTTGCGCGTGATTGTGGAGTAGAAAAAGATAACATCTTCATCATGAGCAACGGAGATGTTCTTGCCCTGACGGCTAACTCAGCTCGTATCGCAGGAAGCTTCAATGCTCAAGATATCTATGTCGACGGAAATCGCATCGGAGAAATCGGAGCGGCTGTCCTTCGTGACCGCAAAGATTTATCAGAAGATGGGGTTGTCCTAGCTGTTGCGACAGTTGACTTCAAGTCGAAAATGATTTTAGCTGGACCAGATATCCTCAGCCGTGGCTTCATCTATATGAGAGAGTCCGGTGACCTGATCCGTGAAAGTCAACGCATTCTCTTCAATGCTATTCGAATCGCTTTGAAGAACAAAGATGCCAATATTCAAACCGTACACGGTGCTATTGTCAACGCCCTTCGTCCTTTCCTTTACGAAAGCACGGAACGTGAACCTATCATCATCCCGATGATTTGACACCAGATGAAGAAAATTAAGTAAAAAGAATGGATGAGACCTGTCGGTCCCATCCATTTTCTTTATATGAAAAATGAGCCAGGTCATCAAACCTAGCTCATTTTCGGATAAATTGGCTTAGTACAAGTCCAAGTAGTTATCAATTTCCCATTGTGAAACAAAGGTTGCGTAGCTTGCCCACTCGATGCGTTTGGCTTCCAAGAAGCTGGTATAGATATGTTCACCAAGAGCATCTTTAACAACTTCATCTTCAGTCAAGGCTTTCAAAGCATTGTGAAGGGTAGATGGGAGGTCAGTGATTCCAGCTTCTTTACGCTCTTCTGCAGTCATGATGTAGATGTTTTCTTCGATAGGAGCTGGTGCTTCGATTTTGTTTTCGATCCCGTGCAAACCAACTTCCAAAAGAACAGCCATAGCAATATAAGGGTTGGCCATTGGGTCTACTGAGCGCAACTCAAGGCGTGTTCCCATACCGCGTGAAGCTGGTACACGGACCAATGGTGAACGGTTGCGGCCAGCCCAAGCGATGTAAACAGGTGCTTCATAGCCTGGAACCAAACGTTTGTAGGAGTTAACGGTTGGGTTCATGATTGCTGTGTAGTTGTAGGCGTGCTTGATCAAACCGCCAAGGAAGTGATAAGCTGTTTCTGACAACTGCATTCCTTTTGGATCATTTGGATCAAAGAAGGCATTGTTTCCTTCCGCATCAAACAAGGACATATTGCAGTGCATACCAGAACCAGCGATCCCAAATTTCGGTTTAGCCATAAAGGTTGCATACAAACCATGTTTGCGAGCAATGGTTTTGACAACGAGTTTAAAGATTTGAATCTTGTCACAAGCACGAAGCACTTCATCGTACTTAAAGTCAATTTCATGCTGACCTACGGCCACTTCGTGGTGACTGGCTTCTACTTCAAATCCCATTTGAGTCAAGACATTGACGATCTCACGGCGAGTGTTATCAGCAAGGTCTGTAGGCGCCAAGTCAAAATAGCCACCCTTGTCATTCACTTCAAGAGTTGGATCCCCATTTTCATCGAGCTTAAAGAGGAAGAACTCTGGCTCTGGTCCAAGGTTGAAAGATTTGAAGCCAACTTCTTCCATGTGACGAAGGGCACGTTTGAGGTTTCCACGTGGGTCTCCTGCAAAAGGTTCCCCTTCTGTTGTATAGACATCACAAATCAAGCCTGCGACACTACCGTTCTCATCTCCCCAAGGGAAAACAGTCCAAGAGTCCAAGTCTGGATAGAGATACATATCAGACTCATTAATCCGAACAAACCCTTCGATAGAAGATCCATCAAACATGGCCTTGTTTGAGAGAACCTTTTCCAACTGTTCATCTGTCGCTGGAATTTCAACGTTTTTCATAGTCCCTAAGATATCTGAGAACATCAACCGAATAAAGGTTACATTTTTTTCTTTGACTTCGCGACGAATATCTTCAACAGTAATTGACATGTGTGTCTCCTTATGAGTATAGCATTAAGCAAAAAGAATGATCAGCGTAACTGACCATATGGCGATGAGGTCGTATGAAAGCGGCTTTGCTGGAGGATATCACGGTGAAGGGCCTTGCGGACATCCTTTTCACTGACAATCTTGGCAGCTTGACGTTGAGCTTCTTTCTCAGCAATCCGTTTTTTTATTCCTGCAATATTAAGGCCTTCAGACAAATAATCCTTAATCTCCAACAGGCGATCCATATCGTTGAGAGAAAACATCCGACGATTGCCCTCTGTACGAGCTGGAGTAATGAGTTGTTGATCTTCGTAGTAACGAATCTGACGAGCTGTTAAATCTGTCAATTTCATAACACTACCAATCGGAAAGACCGCTAATGTTCGTCTTAATTCCTTTTCTTTCATACAAGACCCCCTTTCTATTCTATTATAACGCAAAAAAAACCGATGTCAAGATTAAAATGTCATATAATCTCACATGGTTTTTTTTCTTTCATTTATAAAGTCCCGAATCCGATCCACATCTGAATTGACTAAAATCGCAACGAAGACTCCGATAAAGGTTTCAAAGATGCGGGCAAAAACATATAGGAACGTTTCTCCTGTCGGAATCGAGAGGGTGATGATCAACATGGCTGAAACTCCACCGATGATTCCAGCTTTGTTGTTCATAGCGACGTTTGTCATTATGGTTAACATGGTCGCAATGGGCACAAAAATCAGGGTCACCCAAAAAGCATTGTGGAAGAGAATCTTGATCATAAAGAACAGCAGGGCATAAAAACCACCGATGCTGTTACCCATCACGCGCGAAGCTCCGAAGTGAACACTCTTATCAAAATCTTCTCTCAAACTAAAGACAGCTGTCAGCGCCCCAATCTGCAAGCCCCGCCAGCCAAAGATACCAAAAATCAATAGAACCAGAAAAACGGCTATCCCTGTTTTGAAGGTTCGCATTCCTAATCGAAATTTGGAACGGTCAAATTTATGTCGTTTAAAGTAATCCATTGTCCCCTATCTTTCTATCTCTTTTATTCTAACATATTTCTAGAAAGGTTCAAGCGGGGAAATGAAGGTCGACTAGCTTCCTTCTACTCACATCCAATAGAAAAAGCACCTTTCGGTGCTTCTTCTATGGTTCATGAGAAACCGTCTTATTTTTCAGTTAATGCTGCAAGTCCTGGAAGTTCTTTACCTTCAAGGAGTTCCATAGAAGCACCACCACCAGTAGAGATCCATGAGAATTTGTCTGCACGGCCAAGGTTGATCGCAGCAGCAGCTGAGTCACCACCACCGATGATTGATTTAACGCCTGGTTGTTTCACGATAGCGTCCATCACACCAATTGTACCAGCTTGGAAGTCAGGGTTTTCAAATACACCCATAGGTCCGTTCCATACAACTGTTTTCGCACCAGTCAATTCTTGGTCGAATTTAGCGATTGATTTAGGACCGATATCCAAACCAAGGAAACCTGGGTCTACTGCTTCACCTTCAGTGTCTTTCACTTCAGTGTAGTCAGCAAATGCGTTTGCTTCTTTGAGTCAACTGGCAAGATCAATTTGCCGTTTGATTTTTCAAGAAGAGCTTTCGCTACATCCAATTTGTCTTCTTCTACAAGTGAGTTACCGATTTCGATACCTTGAGCTTTGTAGAATGTGTAAGTCATCCCACCACCGATAAGGACTTTATCAGCTTTTTCAAGCAAGTTTTCGATAACACCGATCTTGTCAGATACTTTAGATCCACCAAGGATGGCTACGAATGGACGTTCTGGAGCTTCAACTGCTTCTTTGATGTAAGCAATTTCGTTTTCAAGAAGGAAACCAGCAACAGCTTTTTCAACGTTTGCAGAGATACCAACGTTAGATGCGTGTGCACGGTGAGCAGTACCGAATGCATCGTTTACGAAGATACCATCTCCAAGTGATGCCCAGTATTTACCAAGTTCAGGATCGTTTTTAGATTCTTTCTTGCCATCAACATCTTCGAAACGAGTGTTTTCAACCAAGAGAACTTGTCCATCTTCAAGAGCGTTAACAGCTGCTTCCAATTCAGCACCACGTGTAACACCTGGGATAAATTTCACTTCTTGACCCAATTTAGCAGCCAAGTCAGCAGCTACAGGAGCAAGTGATTTACCTTCTTTATCTGCTTCTTCTTTTACACGTCCAAGGTGAGAGAAGAGGATTGCACGTCCACCTTGTTCAAGGATGTACTTGATAGTTGGAAGAGCTGCAGTGATACGGTTATCGTTAGTGATCACGCCGTCTTTTACAGGAACGTTGAAGTCAACACGAACGAGAACTTTTTTCCCTTTCAAGTCAACGTCTTTAACAGTCAATTTTGCCATTAGATATGACTCCTTCTTTTTTTAATACATGATAATTATATCACAAAAAGCTGTAAAAGAGGTAGAAAAAAATCCAATGCTTTTCCCCTCTTATTGACAGTCTATCCCGGAAACCCTATAATAGGGATAAAAAGGAGATATAAATGAAAAAAGGATTATCTACTCAACAAAAAGAAGCCGACAAAGATTTAAATATCTTGGCACTTTTCACCTTGCTTCCACTGATGGGCTTTCTAGCTTTTCAGGAGCCAATCATCAACTTCAGTAGAAGTCCAGACCATTCTCTCTGGATTCGCTTAATCGTTCTCGCACTTTGTCAATTTTCTGTAGCTGGCTTGGGAACTAGTGCTGTCCTTATTCGTCGAAAAGAAAGCATACAGAAATATGGATTGGTTAAGAAAAAATTCTTTCCAACTATCCTTCAAACAGTTCTTATTGCCTTACCTCTTCTCATTTTCCTCATCGCTTCAGGTCAGGTTCATTCCTATCTTCCTTTTCAATCCATCCTCCTAACAAAAGAAGTCTTATCCAGTCCCTTCCCAACCAATTTCGTGGGCTATCTTCTCATTTCTCTTATTTGGGGATTCTGGGAGGGCTTTAATTATGTTGTGATTGCCCAAAAAATCAATCTCCGCTATCCTCAGTACGTAAAAGGAGTATGGAATCTAGGAGCATTTGTTTGTGCTTTGATCTGCTTGCTTATCCACGGGATGATTGGTTTTGACTCATTGTCCCTCTTGCAAGAAGGAACTGTTTTCATTCTAATTTATGGAATGCTTCTAGTTCAGAGACGTACAGGAAATGCTTGGGGCTGTATTCTTATTTTTATCCTCCTTTGGAATGCCTTTTAATATTCTCAAAATAAGATCAAACCTCTCTGGTTTTCACCAGAGAGGTTTTTTTGAGAGTGACTTTTTAAGTGAACGAAAGAATTCTGTAAAAGACTTACTCTTCTTTCTTCTTACCAGCCAAGAGGAAGCCGCCTAAGGCTGCTAGGAGAACAGCTTCAGTTGCAAAGGAAGCTTCTAGGCTAGCCGTATTTGGCAAGTGTTCCGATTGACTTTCTTTGCTTGCATCTTTTGTTTCTTGCTGAACAGTCGGCTGTGAGTTTACTCCTTGGTGGGCACTTAACAACTGATGGATCTCTTGATCGACCATATCCTTGTGATCTTCCTCTTGATGACCCGCTTGAGTAGAAGTCGTTGGGGGCAACTGATCCACTTGAGAAGGCTCTGTAGGCTTCAATGGATTAGCTGGATCTGGAGTCACTGGGGCAGCTGGTTGGACTGGTTGATTTGGTTGAGCCGGTTGAACAGGCTGATCTGGTTTAGCAGGTTCTTCTGGTTGGATCGGTTGATCTGGTCCTTCCGTTTTTGCTGGCTTATAGACAATCGCATAGTGGGTAAAGTGAGGTGCTGTAAAGATGACTACATCTCCGACTCTCTCAAAGGCCAAGGATTGAGGTGCTTGACCTTCTGGGAAGAAGAGAACTTGCTCCACTTCTTTATCCTTATCCACAGGGATTTTCACAAGTGATGGATGCTGGGTATCGATATCTTGACCGCTGGCATCCACACCTTCAATATCAAAGACGATTCCTTCTCGGCCCTTCAGCTCTTCTTTTTCTGCCTGATTGGCTTCAACTTTCGCGACTTTCAGTCCTTTGACAACGGTTGGCTCTAAGTTGGAGAATTGAACTTCGACTCCAGTCGCAGGGTCTACAAAGACCGCTGGCTTATCTTCTTTCAAGAGTGCAATCAAGGTCTCTAGACTTGTCTTAGCTGTTTCAAGCGCTTCAGGAGTGAGTTCTGAAGAAGCTAGAAGTTCTTTATTTTTCTCCAGAAGTGCCTGTAAAGCTTCACCAGAAGGGTGATTTGGCTTGCTTGCTAATAGAGCAGTCGCTTCAGTTGCTAGGGCAGAGAGAGCCTCTTTTTCTTTGACTAGATTGGCTTGACCATCCAAGGCTTTCAAGAGAGCGGTCAATTGGTTCAACTGCTCATTGACTTGATCTTGTGTGCTGGTATCATGCTCTTTCAAGACTTTTTCAGAAGCAGCCATTCCAGCTAGCAAAGCTTCTTTGACTTCAGGACTGGCAAATGTAAAGTCTACTTTGGCTTTTGCAGCTTCAGCTTCAGCCAATTTTTGCTTAAGGTATTCATCGTTGAGAGCTGGTTTTGGATTGACGAGGACATCAAAGCTTGTGCTAGCTCCTTTGTAATGGACGGTGATGGTTTGACGGCCTTCCTTAGTCGTATCAAAGCCAGTCACTTCTACACCTTCATCTGTCAAGGCATGCGTTTCGGTCGTTTCATCTTCAAAGACGACTGTAAAGCGTCCGCCTTCTTTCTCCAATGCTTCTCCGACAATATATTCCACTTTTGGTTTGTCGGTCAATTCTAGACCAGCAACTGCTTTTTCACCCGCTTCCTCTGCACTGACCACAAAAACAGTGAGAGTCTTATCCAATTTCTGACCAAGGTAAGAAACTTCTAGGTGTTGTTCTCCAAGCTTGCTACTGTCAAAGCCATGAATCTCTACACCTGAGTTGGTGAGGTTGACCAGTTGATCTGCTTGGCCATCTTTATAATGAACGCGGAGAGTCGCCCCTTTCAAGGAAAGGGCATCGCCTTCCCGGTAGACCTTCTTAGTCAATCCATCTTCAAATTGAAGTCCCGCAATTTCTTTATCATTCTTTGGAACTTCGATCGCCAAAACATTACTGATATCTTTACCAGGTTCTTGCGCACGATAGTAGAGAAGAGATGGGGTTGATTCAAAAGCAAGCGGTTTAAAAATAAGATTTCCAGTTTGATCGGCTGTCATGGTCGCAATTGGACTAGTGGCTTCTTTATCGGCATAAAGAGTCAGAGTAGTATGAGCTGGAACATCTTTGAAGCCGACTTGGACAAAATGATTACCTAAGTTTTGCGCTGCAGCATGTTTCATCGGGATGTTGACCGTTTCTGTATCCAGACTTTCATACATCTTCCAGTTGTAAATCCGGATGGCTTGCCATGGGGTGCCGTTATCTGCTGTAATGACATGGAGACGCCAGTCTTGAGCCTTGACTGGATGATCAAGTGTAATGTCAGATACATGGGCTTTATTGCCACGAACTTCCTTGGCGAGCTTCCATTCACCCGCTTCATCCTTGTAGTAAAGGTCGAAGTCACGGGTGTTCATCTTGCCATCGTCGACAGATTCTCCACCAGCACCGGCATGGTCCATGACCCAACGAACAATGGTCCGTGGTTGTGTCAAGCGAATATCGACGGTTCCACTCAATTGAGCAGAAGACCATTTATCTGAAAGACTGGTAATGGTACATTTAACATACCTTCGATGCCTTCACTACCATCCGCATCTGGGAAGCTCGAACCGATCACTTTGGCTCCGATGACTATGTTTGGCGCTAGGGCTTTTGGAAGACTCGTATCTGACACGGTCATACCCCAATCAAAGGCCACAGTTCCCGCATCTGAACGTTGACCGTTCTTCCCAACTGCCACAACCTTGAGTTCCTGAGTGGTTCCTTCAGCACTTGCTGAACGGCTAACTTTTGGTAGATAGACGGTTGTCGCAGAAGATCCTGTTAAGAGACGCCAGTTATCGCCATCTTTTTCATAGACTTCATAATAATCCGCATCTGCTACCCCTTTAAAATTGAGGACTGCTTCTGCTTCTTGCGCATTTTGTAGGCGTTTTGCCCGAACGGATACTTCTGCTGGAGTAGCTGGTTTCTCTTGGTTCGACGTAATCGACAATTGGCCGAGATTAAATTTGTAGTCTTTGACATCCGTATCATGGTCAAAGAACATCTTCACAGCATAAATGGTCTTGCCAGCCAAACTTCCCAAATCAAAGGTTTGAGTAGACCAATCCGCACTCGGTGTCAATTCTTTCCATTCGTATTCAGAGTAGTCTTCTTTGGTGGCAACAGCTACCCAGGCAGCTGCTCCGATCCCACCTTTATGACTGACGCTCAATTTTGTCGTTTCTGTCACAGGAATCTTGGTCGAATAGAGCATGACATTTTGACTGCTATTGGCTTTTAAATCTCCTTCAAAGGCTAGAGAATTTCCTCCATTGTAGGCTTGATCAAAATCATAGCGGCCTTTCAATGGCGTACTATCTTCACTATGCTCTACCCACCAACGCCAGGTCGGAAGGTAGCCAGAAACAGAACGGTAGTTCCATTCCCCTTCTTTAGAAATCTTGCCATCGACAAACCAGTGTTTTCCGTGACCAGTATTGAAGGAAGTATTGAAATCTTCACTTGTAATAGGAGTTTTGTCCACTACTAGATTGGACATACCGTACCAAGATTGGTCTGCTGGTTTTCCTTTAGTCGGATCTCCTTGGAAACCTGTCCAGAATAGATCTTCATGGGTATGGTATCCTTCTCCAGTCTTTCCTAGACCTGTAATCGTATCAGGCGCATAAAGACCAAGGGATAGACGCAATTTGCCATGTTCATCTAAAATGGCATTCCAGTCTACATTAGTCTTATAAGAGCCTCCTTTTTGGAGCTCCAGTCCTGCTAGAACATCGTAAGGATTCCGATGAATCCATTTAGCTGTGCTGATGGAATAATCAACTTCTGATTTGCCCCAGTTAAAGTTAGCAAAGAAGGTATCCACTGGATTTTCCCCATTTTCTGGCTGCATGAAATTGTAGTTGTATTCTCCCAGCGCATTCTCATGGTAACGGCCATATTCATAGGTCATAGCATCATACCAGGAATACTTAATCGGATAGTTCAGACTCTTCGCATATTCCTTGGTATAAAGAAGGAAATCTCTCAATTTTGGACCCAATGGTTCTACAAGATTTCCGGTTGTTTCTTGGTTGATAAAGTAACCATCAAAGCCATAGTACTTGGCAAGTTCGACTAATTTCCGGGCGATCGGGAAGGTTTTAGAGCCTTCACTATCTTCTTTCAAAGTTTCTGCAAAATGTTCTTGATCCTTGATGCTGCTAGACCAGTTATAAAAGATTGTTCCATAAATAGGAACCCCATTTCGGTGGGCAGCATCGATCACATCTGCTGATGGAACCAACCCTTCCCAAAAGACCATGGAATCCAAATATTGCCAGTAATCAAAAGCATAGGCCTTAAATTCTTCCCCACCGACTGAAGCATGATCCTTAGCCTTTGAGTTCATGTTAGAAAGGGCTTGGATCTTTGCTTCTGGGTTGGCTTGCTCGTTGATTTGCTTCCCTTGAAAACGGCTAGCAAGGGGAACACTTGCTCGGTTCAAATCATCATCTACTCGTTTACCAGGTTCCCATTTCAACAAATCATCCCAAGTATCAAATTTAACCTCTTTTGGTCTTAATTGTTTTTCTTTGGTTGGTAAATCTTCCACTTTTTCTGCAGCTACTTTTGGTTGTTCCGTCGCTGAAACGGCTGAAGTATCTGTCGTCGTCGGGCTAGCTTCTGTGCTAGCAGGACCAGCCTCTGTCGTAGCTGGAGTTGCCTCCTCAACTGGTTTTGCTGTTTCTGTCGTTGGTAAGGCAGCATCTGCAGTGTAGACGCCAGCTTCTCTAATCAAATGATTGACATCTTCCGTATTTGCTGTGGAAGCTTCTAAGGGTTGTTCATTAGTAGCATGCGTCTCATCTGCTGAGACTGCCCCCGTTCCTAAATGCCAATCCAATCAATGCAGAACAAACTCCCACACTAAACTTTCGGATACTAAAACGTTGTTGTTTTTCAAATTGATGACCTTTCATCTTGACCTCCTCAAATGGATTTTTTCTTTTTCTTGAGCGATTTCCATTGGCTCCTTCCTCTACGACTTGTAATCGCTTTCATTTCTTTGTATTAGAAATCTCCAATCAAGAATAGGATACCGAATCCAGTTAACACTGTCAATCCATTTTGGCAAGTCCTATAATATGATGAGGAAGGTCTAAAAAAAGTACAAAAAAAGAGGAGGTTACCCTCCTCTCATCATACAGATGAATTATTTAGCAATTTTTGCGAAGTATTCAAGAGTACGAACAAGTTGTGCAGTGTAAGACATTTCGTTGTCATACCATGAAACAACTTTAACCAATTGTTTACCGTCAACGTCAAGAACTTTAGTTTGAGTTGCGTCAAACAATGAACCGTAAGCCATACCTACGATATCTGAAGATACGATTGGATCTTCTGTGTAACCGTATGATTCGTTAGCTGCTGCTTTCATAGCTGCATTTACTTCATCAACAGTAACGTTCTTTTCAAGAACTGCAACCAATTCAGTAACTGATCCAGTTGGAGTTGGAACGCGTTGTGCAGATCCGTCCAATTTACCGTTCAATTCTGGGATTACAAGACCGATAGCTTTAGCAGCACCAGTTGAGTTAGGAACGATGTTAGCTGCACCAGCGCGAGCACGACGAAGGTCACCACCACGGTGTGGTCCGTCAAGGATCATTTGGTCACCAGTGTAAGCGTGGATAGTAGTCATCAATCCTTCTACAACACCGAAGTTATCTTGAAGAGCTTTTAGCCATTGGAGCCAAGCAGTTTGTAGTACATGAAGCACCAGAGATAACTGTTTCAGTACCATCAAGAATGTCGTGGTTAGTGTTAAATACAACTGTTTTAACGTCGTTTCCACCAGGAGCAGTGATAACAACTTTCTTAGCTCCACCTGGGTGCAAGTGTTTTTCAGCAGCTTCTTTCTTAGCAAAGAAACCAGTTGCTTCAAGAACGATTTCTACACCGTCGTTAGCCCAGTCGATTTGTTCTGGATCACGTTCAGCAGAAACTTTAACGAATTTACCGTTAACTTCGAATCCACCTTCTTTAACTTCCACAGTACCATCGAAACGACCTTGAGTTGTGTCATATTTCAACAAGTGTGCAAGCATAACTGGATCTGTAAGGTCGTTGATGCGAGTAACTTCAACACCTTCTACGTTTTGGATACGACGGAAAGCAAGACGACCGATACGACCGAAACCGTTAATACCAACTTTAACTACCATTCGTGATTTCCTCCTTATGAAAATCAAAAAATTTTTTATGTGAAAAGAGTAACTTGATAGGTTACAAATCATCTTTCAACAATATTATTATATACTTTCTTCCCCTAAAATGCAACTGATTTCATTAGGATTAGAAATATTACACAAACTTTCATATTCATTTTCACTATCTCTTATGAGGAAGAGGTCTAAAGCTCTTTTCGAATCAAAAAAGCTTTCCTCATAGGAGGAAAGCTTTTAGCTAGACGGTAAAATTATGCTTCACCTTTAGCTTTTTTAATGATTTCTTCTTGTACTGATTTCGGTACATCTTCGTAGTGGTCAAATACCATCATGAAAGTACCACGTCCTTGAGTTGCAGAACGAAGGACAGTAGCGTAACCGAACATTTCAGCAAGTGGTACATAAGCACGAACGATTTGGCTTGCACCGTGTGCTTCCATACCGTCTACACGTCCACGACGAGCAGTTACGTGACCCATAACATCCCCCAAGGTTTTCTTCAGGAACTGTGATAGTTACAAGCATCATTGGTTCAAGAATAGCTGGTTGTGCTGATTTAGCTGCTTCTTTAAGAGCAAGAGATGCGACGATCTTGAAGGCAGTTTCAGATGAGTCGACATCGTGGTATGATCCATCGTAAAGCTTCGCTTTTCACGTCAACCATTGGGTAGCCAGCAAGTACACCGTTAGCCATAGATTCTTGAAGTCCTTTTTCTACTGCAGGGATGAATTCACGTGGAACCACACCACCGACGATCGCATTTTCGAACTCGAATCCTTTACCTTCTTCGTTTGGAGTAAATTCGATCCAAACATCACCAAACTGACCTTTACCACCAGATTGACGTTTGAAGAATCCACGTGCTTGTGTAGAAGCGCGGAATGTTTCACGGTAAGATACTTGAGGAGCACCAACGTTTGCTTCAACCTTGAATTCACGTTTCATACGGTCAACAAGGACATCCAAGTGCAACTCACCCATACCAGAGATAACTGTTTCACCAGTTTCAGGGTTTGTTTCAACGCGGAATGTTGGATCTTCTTCAGCCAATTTTTTTGAAGGGCGATACCCATCTTATCTTGGTCTGCTTTTAGATTTTGGCTCAACCATCAATTGGATAACTGGTTCTGGAACTTCGATTGACTCAAGGATAACTTTTTGCTTTTCTCATCAGTCAATGAGTCACCAGTTGTTGTATCTTTCAAACCAACAGCAGCTGCGATATCTCCAGAGTAAACTGTTTCGATTTCCATACGAGTGTTGGCGTGCATTTGAAGGATACGTCCGATACGTTCACGTTTACCTTTAGATGTGTTCAATACGTAAGATCCAGAGTTCAAGACACCTGAGTACACACGGAAGAATGTCAAACGACCTACGAATGGGTCAGTCATGATCTTGAAGGCAAGCGCTGACAAATGGCTGCTTCATCAGATGCTGGACGTTCTTCTTGTTCGTCTGTATCTGGGTTGATACCTTTAATCGCTGGGATATCAAGTGGGCTTGGAAGGTAGTCAAGGACTGCATCCAACATCAATTGAACCCCTTTGTTCTTGAAGGCAGAACCACACAATACTGGGAAGAATTCAACATTGATAGTTGCTTTACGGATAGCAACCTTCAATTCTTCGTTAGTGATTTCTTCACCTTCAAGGTATTTCATCATCAAGTCTTCATCAGTTTCAGCAACTGCTTCAACCAATTTTTCACGGTATTCTTGAGCTTGGTCAAGGTATTCAGCTGGGATATCTTCTTCAAGAATGTCTGTACCAAGGTCGTTGGTGTAGATTTCAGCTTTCATCTTGATCAAGTCGATGATTCCACGGAAGTCATCTTCTGAACCGATTGGCAATTGAATTGGGTGTGCGTTTGCTTGAAGACGATCATGAAGTGTGCTTACTGAGTAAAGGAAGTCAGCACCGATTTTATCCATCTTGTTCGCAAATACGATACGAGGAACACGGTATTCAGTCGCTTGACGCCAAACTGTTTCTGTTTGAGGCTCAACACCTGATTGTGAGTCAAGAACCGTTACAGCACCGTCCAAAACACGGAGTGAACGTTGTACTTCGATCGTGAAGTCCACGTGTCCTGGTGTGTCGATGATGTTAACACGAGTGTCTTTCCATTGAGCGGTTGTCGCAGCAGATGTGATGGTGATACCACGTTCTTGCTCTTGCTCCATCCAGTCCATTTGTGACGCACCTTCGTGAGTTTCACCGATTTTTGTGAATCTTACCAGTGTAGTAAAGGATACGCTCAGTTGTAGTTGTTTTACCAGCATCGACGTGGGCCATGATACCGATATTACGAGTTTTTTCAAGTGAAAATTCGCGTGCCATGAGGTTTTGTTCTCCTATATTTTTTATTTCTATACTATTATAACATGATTTAACAAAAACGGATAGGCAGGACCTACCCGTTCTCATTGTTTATTCTGTTTGGTTTAGCTGATTTGAGCTCAATTGAACTCGGGCTAAAGTTAGTTAGCCGATTTGAACCCGAGCGAGGCACGGCGCAAAAAAGATAAACTGCCTTGTGTTCATGGAACACTGTATCAGTTTCCTATTTTTGCCTTGGGCCTTTTGCGCTCTTGGTATCTTAATCTTACCAGCGGAAGTGTGCGAAGGCACGGTTAGCTTCAGCCATACGGTGAGTGTCTTCACGTTTCTTAACAGCTGCACCAGTGTTGTTTGCAGCATCCAAGATTTCTTTAGCAAGGCGGTCAACCATTGTGTGCTCACCACGTTGACGAGCGATGGTTACCAACCAACGAAGACCAAGTGTTGTACGACGTTCTGGACGAACTTCAACTGGGACTTGGTAGTTAGATCCACCAACACGACGTGCACGTACTTCAAGTACAGGCATGATGTTTTCCATTGCTGTTTCAAATACTTCAAGCGCGTCATTTCCAGTAGCTTCTTTGATTTGCTCAAAAGCACCGTAAACGATTGAAGCTGCTGTACCACGTTTACCATCAAGCATAACGCGGTTGATAAGACGAGTAACTAGTTGTGAATTGTAAAGCGGATCTGGCAATACATCGCGCTTTGGAGCTCTATTTTTACGACTCATTTCTCTTTATCCCCTTTCCTTATGCTTTTTGGACGTTTAGTACCGTATTTAGAACGGCCTTGTTTACGATCGTTAACACCTGCAGTATCAAGTGCACCACGGACGATATGGTAACGTACCCCTGGAAGGTCTTTTACACGTCCACCGCGAAGAAGCACCACGCTGTGCTCTTGCAAGTTGTGTCCGATACCTGGGATGTAGGCAGTAACTTCGATCAAGTTGCTCAAACGTACACGAGCGAATTTACGAAGGGCAGAGTTCGGTTTTTTTAGGTGTCATTGTTCCAACACGAGTTGCAACACCACGTTTTTGTGGTGAAGAAACGTTTGTTTGAACTTTTTTATGACTGTTGTAACCAACGTTCAAAGCTGGTGATTTAGATTTTTCTACTTTTGATTTACGCGGTTTGCGAACCAATTGGTTAATTGTAGGCATCTACATTCTCCTGTATTTTTTTATTTTTGGTGATGATACACTTGGTGACAGCTACCATCTGTGTGTACTTTTGCAACATTTGTCAGCACGTCCCTGTACACTCTTGAGAGACCAAAAGTAAAAAGTACCGTCTATTATTGTAACATAGCGGCACTTTCACTGTCAAGATTTTTTTCTCTTTTTTGCACGATTGCTTCTTCTTAAAAATCGCGCTAGATTATTGTTCAGATTGTTGCGTTACAGCTGGTGTGGTAGCATTCGAAACCTGAGGAACCTCATTGGACTGATACTGAGGGACTTCTGCTGGAACGACTTGCTGAGGTTGACCTGTTTGGCTAGCTTGATTCGTATCAGTTGATTGAGTATTCTGGTTGGTTTGCATTCCGTAATAGTCTACAATGTACTGAATACGAGCTTGAAAGGCCTGTTTTTTGGTTTCGTCCTTCACTTTTTCTACGGCCTCTTTGGCAGCGGTTAAGGTTTCTTGAGTTGCAGTCGTTTCAAAATGAGCAACTGCTTTTTTCAGCCGCTTCAGCGATTTTTCGCTTCTCTTCTTCTTTGGCTTTTTTAGGATCTTTCTTCTTAATAGGAAGAGAACCTGTTTTTTTGGTTTCTCGCTTCACTACTGTAACTTGGTCTGCAGAATTTTTACGAACCGTATAAAGCCCACCGACAAGAACTCCTGTCAAGATGAATATCGTTGCCAATCGAAGCCATAGGGGACTACGATCAAAACGGTCTAAAATTGTTTTCATTTTCCTTTCTCCCTCTCCAGCTTAGTCCTTATCGAAAAAAATATTTCCGACTTCTACATCAATTTTATTTTCTGCTACATCAATATTGGTCACACGTAGAAGTGACTTGTGATCAAATAAATCTTTACTTCTAGCCGAAGCATTGTCCGCAAAAATAGCAACTCCTGCCAACTCTGAATCGAACTCAGCTAAGAGGCTGACCATCCCACTGATAGTTCCCCCTCCTTTAAGGAAGTCATCGACAATCAGAACACGGCTTCCAGCTTTCAAACTACGTTTAGATAGGAACATTTTCTCAATCCGATCGCCACTGGAACCAGATACGTAGTTGACACTGACCGTTGAGCCTTCTGTAATTTTTAGATCGCGTCGTACAATGACAAAAGGAACATTTAAGACATTCGCTACCGCGTTTGCTAATGGAACACCCTTAGTGGCCACCGTCATGACTGCATCGATTTTTTGATCTCGGAAGGCCTTGGCAATAATGCGTCCGATATTATTTAAGATTTTTGGATCACTTAGCAAATCCGAAAGGTAGATATATCCCACCTGGTAAAATCCGGTTACTTTCTGACAATTGATTGCACAAATTTTGGACAATTTCTTTTGAATCTGCATCCGAAATCGATGGTGTAAAGATGACCCCTCCACCTGCACCAGTAAGAGTTTCAATGCTTCCAATTTCCATTTCTTCAAAGGCCCGTTTAATAATGACAATGTCCTCAGAAATAGATGATTTGGCAGATTCGTATTTTTCGGCAAATGTATTTAAACTCGTCAATTCGTAGGGATGATTAATCAAGTAATTCGAGATCACAACCATCCGCTCACTTCTTCTTAGCTTCATTTTCTCTCCACATAGTTTTTTTTATTGTATTATACCATATTATACCAAAAAACGAACATTGTTAGTCTCACAACATTCGTTTTTGGTTTTTTTACTAACAAACTAAGAGCAGCTTATTTAAGGCCAGTTCATTACGAATCTTTTAAATTTGGCTTATAGAAGGAGCGATTGTCCAAGGCAAAAATCTTATTGGTCATTTCACCAGGACCTACTAAAGCTAAGGCAGAAGTCATCATCATCATTTCTGCATCTAGGTTATCAATCATATGGATGATCTCGGCTTCCATGATTTTTGGACGAACCGGACTACCATATTCTAGTAGACCATGGTGACTCAAAATCACATGGCGCAACACAATCACATCTTCTTTTTGATCGTCAATCTTTAACTCTTGTAAGACCTTGGTAATTTCTTCATCGATTAGAGCGATGTGCCCGATGAGGTTCCCTCGAACTGTATACTCTGTATTTTCAGGCCCTGATAGCTCCAGTACCTTGGCAAGATCATGAAGCATGATACCCGCATAGAGGAGACTCTGGTTTAATTGAGGATACACCTGAGAGATGCTCTCAGCCAAACGAACCATAGTGGCTGTGTGATAAGCTAAGCCTGTCTCAAAAGCATGGTGGTTGGTTTTGGCCGCAGGATAAGAGTAGAACTCTTTGTCATACTTGCTGTATAGCGCCCGCACCACACGTTGCCAAACTGGATTTTTCTATTTTTGAAAATCATCCCCGATAGGTAGTCCTTCAAATCGACTGGATTTACTGGAGGCTTTTCCTTAAAGTCTGCTGGATTTGATGGCTCCCCGCTTTGAGGCAACCGCAAGGTCAACTGATTGACCTGGGGCGTATTGTTGTAAATTTCCCGACGGCCGCTCATATGAACGACGCGACCAGCTTGGAACTGCTCCACATTATGTGGCTGAGCATCCCACAATTTTCCTTCAATCGTGCCTGTCTCATCTTGGAAGACAAAGGCAAGATAGTTCTTTCCAGCACGTGTCTGACGAAGATCTGCTGACTTAATGAGGTAGAAACCTTCAAATAATTCGTCTTTTTTTCATTTGATTAATTTTTGACCATCATCTTCTCCAACTTCTAAATTCAATAGGCTTTCTATATCTAGATTCTCTGACGTTTCAATGTTTCGGAGTGTACGCTCGATAGCATTTGTTCTTCGGTTTAAGAGGTCATCAATATTGCCAGAGGCATGCTTCAACTGCCGTTGGGTCTTTTCTAAAACGCCTCCAAATTTTTGGAACTCCGTCTTGACGGATGCAAGGACCTTGCTAATATCATCCGCACTTCGTTGAATATTCAGGGTCTTAAATCCAACCGATAGGGAATTCAACAAGGCTGAAAGCGTACTTGGCCCCGCGACGACGATCTGCTCCTCTCTTCGGAGGCGATCAAAGAAGGCTGGGTCGCGGACCACTTCTGAATAGAGCCCTTCCGTCGGTAAAAAAGAGAATCCCAAAATTAGTAGTGGCAGGCGGATAGAGGTATTTTTTTGATGAATGTCCTTAGCAAATTGTTTGATACTAGCCAATAGGAGTTTGCGACACCGTTCAATCTCCTCTTTCTCCCCACTTTCATAGGCTTCTTCCAGTCGGTAATAACCGTCCAGAGGGAAACTTAGAGTCGATTGGCAGATAGACGTATTCCCCTCTGACCTGACCAGGCATCTTGATCGCATACTCGACACGTTCGCTGGAATGGGGGAACTGTTACAAACTCTCTTTCATATTGGGCGGGAGTTAGGATATCTTCGATGATCTGGCCGAGTTGGAGTTCTCCCATAATCCCACGGGTTTTGGTATTGGAGAGGACCTTATTGAGACTTCCCACATCTCTAGCGACCGTCTGCATTTCCCCAAGACCTTTATTGACCGACTCCAATTGTTTGGAGACCGTCTCAAAAGAGGTTTGAAGACGACTATGCAAGGTTTTTTTCCAACTTTTTCTTCGACCGTTTGACGCATCTGCTCCAAGCGCAAAATCATTGGAAGCTTGAATCTGTTGCATCCGCTCGTCCGTTTTGTCTCGGTTTTTAGTGAAATTCTCAGCAAGTTCTGCTCGTAAAGCAGTCGTTTGCTGATGCATTTCTGTCCGTAATTCCATAAGACGGTCACTAATCGCCATCTCTATCTGCTGGCCAGTGATTTGCTGAGCTTGTCGCTCTCTCTCAAATCGGTAATCCAGCTGATCCGAAAGATGATCTTCTTGGTCCTCCAGTAAGTCACGGACCTGTTTGTTATCAGCTGTCCGTTGCTGGTAGAGCAAGAAGAGCAAGACAAGATTTCCCACTCCTAATACAAAAAAAGGATTATTTCCATCTTATTTCCCATCCTTGCTATAAATGATAAGGGCGTAGCCTCGATCAATGGTTAAGGTAATCGGCTGATTGATAAACTCGTTGGAACCATAAATAGCCTTTTTAAAATAATTGGTCTGATTTAAGGGATACTTAGCTCCTTCAATCTGGATGGAAGCTCCCTCAACTGGCATAAAAGCTACATAGGTATAGCCTACTATAGGCAGAATGGTATGGCGACCTGCTGGACGGTAGCAGAGATAATTTTTGTTGGTCCATCAAGTAAAGTTGCGACATAAAGGGTGCAATCTCTGGATCGCTGGGCAAAAAAAACGCTGGCCAAGTGGTGATCCAGGCGACCACCAAAGGCTCCAAAAATCTGAATTTCCGCTTGAGGCCAACGTTCTAACACTTCCTTAATCGCCAATTCTAGATCCGTATCATTTTTTTCTGCTACCGAAGTCCGTATTTCGTGAGCCGCAGATTGAATACTCTGGAATTCTTCTGGCTCGACAGAGTCAAAATCTCCAACTGCTAAAGATAGTTCCAATCCTTGCTTTAATAGGAAAAGGCAGCCTGCATCTACCCCAACATAAACATCCAAGTCTAGCGGAATGGTTTCCACTCGGCCTCCAGCTACAATCGCAACCTTAGTCTTGGATGGCTGCTCGAAGGGTTTGAACTCGTTCATTCACATCTCCATTAAAAACATAGGAACCTGCTACAAAGACGTTTGCTCCTGCTTCTTTCGCAGCGTGAATCGTCTTATCATCAATTCCCCCATCGACTTCAATATCGAAATCCAATCCTTTTTCTTCACGCAATTGAACCAATTGACGAATCTTATCCATAGTTTCTGGCAGGAAGGCTTGCCCACCAAATCCTGGGTTGACAGTCATGACAAGTACTTGATCTACCAAGTTCAAGATGTGTTGGATACTTTCAACAGGGGTTCCTGGATTGATGACCACACTTGGTTTGACCCCTGCCAAACGAATTTTTTGAAGGGCCCCATGGATGTGTGGAGTCGCTTCGACGTGAATGCTAATGATATCTGCCCCGGCACGCGCAAACTCTTCGATATGTTGCTCAGGATTGGTAACCATCAAGTGGCAGTCAAACACTAGCTTGCTGTGAGGACGCATACTAGCAACTACACCAGCACCAAAGCTGATATTAGGCACAAAGTGGCCGTCCATCACATCGATGTGGGCGTACTCTGCACCAGATGCTTCCAATTTCTTCAATTCACTTTCAAAATTTGCATAATCTGCACTCAAAATAGAAGGGGCTAATTTGTTTGTTTTCATATTCTTCAGGTCTCCTTATTTGGGTAATTTTTTCGATACTTTTTTGTAGGTTTCACGCCTATTTTCGATCTCGCTCAAAAACTGTAAGTAATTCTCATAGCGGAAGGAAGCTATGATCCCTTCCTCAACAGCGGGCTTGACGGCACAGGATGGTTCATGTGTGTGGGTACAAGTACGGAACTTGCAAGCCTGGCTCACCTTGGCGATATCTGGAAAAGCATGATTGAGATCTTCCGCATTATCGACTTCATAATCTAGAGAGGAGAAGCCAGGGGTATCCGCAATTTTGCCCCCATTGAGATCATAAAAACTGACAGCTCGCGTCGTATGGCGGCCGCGTCCAAGACTGTCGGAGATTTCTCCTGTCTCTAGTTCCAACTCCGGAGCCAAGGTATTCAAGAGGGTGGATTTCCCCACTCCTGTTTGGCCCATAAAGACCGTCACCTGATCCTTCAAGAGAGGCAAGAGCTCTTCCTTGTCAGTGACAAAGTCATAGCCCATTTGGCGATAGACTTCCTGGAAAGGAAGCATCTGAGCTGGATCTTCTAGTAAGTCCATTTTTGAAATATAGACAATCGGATGAATCACTTTTTGTTCCAAGAGGACTAAAAAGCGGTCCAATAAATTAACATTAAAATCCGGCTCTTTGGCAGACATGATGACGACAGCCTGATCTATATTCACAATGGGTGGGCGGACTAAGCTATTCTTTCTTGGGAATATTTTTAAAATATAGCCTTCCGAATTTTCTTCAGCTGAAAATTCTACCTTATCTCCAACATAGGGAGTTTGTCCCTTTTTTTCCGAAATTTCCTCAGGGCGCGTGTTTGGTAAATTTCTCCCTCGCACTCCACATAATAAAAACCGGCCAAGGCTTTAACAATCGTTCCTTGCAACTGGCACTCCTTTAAAGTTAATACTACCATTATATCAAAAAATATACGATAACGCTTGCGAACCTTAAATTCTATATATATTAGAATTTTATATTACCTTAAGACTCCGTACAGAATCACTATATAAATTCTGTTACTATTTTTTCTTGGCTTTTCTTTTAAAAAGAGTATAATAGAACTATGCGGAGGTGGTGGAACGGCAGACACGCATGCTTCAGGCGCATGTGCCCCTTCGGGCGTGAGGGTTCAAATCCCTTTCTCCGCATCTTGGAAAGGTGGCTCAGCTCGGTACGGCACCGGACTCGAAATCCGGCAAAGATTTTCTTCATGCGCGGGTTCAAATCCCATCCTTTCCTTCCATCATTCAAAAAGACATGAGATTCATATCTCATGTCTTTTCTATTATTTTATTCCTGCTTCTAGAAGTCCGTCAGCCAAACGAGCGAAGTCTTCTAAGCTAAGGGATTCTCCTCGTACAGAAGGTTGCAGGCCTGCAGCTTGAATCCCTCCTTCCAGTTTGGCTTTGATTTCTTCAGTCTTGCCAAAGCGACTGGTCAAGTTGTTCCATAGAGTCTTGCGGCGGTGGACAAAGCTAGCCTTGCTGACAGAGAAGAAGAAATCTTCATCCTTGACTGCCACTGCTGGTTCTGGGCGACGCACCATCTTGAGGATGGCAGAATCGACGTTTGGCGCTGGCACAAAGACGGTGCGAGGCACGATAAAGGCTACCTTAGCGGTCATATAGTATTGGACTGCAATGGACAAAGACCCGTAAGCTTTGGTATTAGGTTCGGCTGAAATACGGTCTGCCACCTCTTTTTGCATCATAACCACAAATTCTTGGAAAGGAATCTTGGATTCGATCAAGTGCATAAGGATGGGAGTCGTGATGTAGTAAGGAAGATTAGCCACTACCTTGATCGGAAGCTCTGGATTTTTGAACTCTGCGATGTACTGGTTGAGGTCTACCTTGAGGATGTCTTGGTTGACAACCGTGACATTGTCAAAATCACGCAAGGTATCTGCTAAGATAGGCACCAAGCGGTCATCAATCTCAAAGGCCATGACTTCTGCGGCATTTTCTGCCAAAAACTCCGTCAAAGCTCCAATTCCGGGACCAATTTCGATGACATTGACTGTTTTATCAATCTCAGCCGTATCGACAATCTTTTGAAGGATATTGGTATCGGTCAAGAAGTTCTGACCGAAGGATTTTTTAAAGGTAAAACCGTGACGCTCTAGCACTGCCTTGGTCACGCTATAATCTGCAATTCTCATTTTTTCTCTTTTCTAATCCGTTTAGTGTGAGACATACTCTCTCTTTTTTCTCCGCAGGCCAGTCTAACAGTCTTCTACAAAGGCATTCTGCTCCGCTTGGTAGACATAAGCTTCCCCGTTCTTATCTAAGACGGTTTCCAACAAGGGCTCCATTTCCAAGGCGTCTTCAAGACTGATGATGGTAATCTTAGACGGATCGTCCAAGTCTTCCTGGGACTCATAACCTGTAAAGAACTGCCAACCACTATCTTGTGAATGATGAGGGACATCGTGAATCGCCCAATTAATCTCACGTCGTAGGAAGCAATCCTTGGTAATCATGGCCCCTTTTTGCGTATCAAGATTCAGCGGAGGAACCATCAGACTGGCGATATGTTCCTGGGCAAATTCCAGCTCATCTCCAAGCTGGATGGTGGTAATATAAGCCGGTTGATTGGTTAAACATCCTTTGAACTTCCCATCGCGGATTTCAGTGAGTTCGACCCACATACGCTCTGCTCGACACCCATTCTCCAAGACTGTATCCAGCACAAAGATGAGGCGAACCTGGTCCCCAAGCTTCAATTGGTTGATTTCTTCTTGACTTGGAATCAAAAAATGCCGTGGATTCTTTTGATGTTCTGCGTGAACATTCTCCAAAGAAAATCCTATCACTTTTTTCTTATCTGTAAACAGGTCGAACAATCCCATCTTCCACCTCTATCTCTTTTTTAATAACTGGCCATCGTTTCTTCGACTTGCGCTAAACAAATTCCAAACAACTCCAAGCGATTGAGCAGTTGTTTGCCATTGCAGTAGCCGATGCGCAAGGCTTCTCCTAGATATTCCCGTCGTTTGCGACTTTCACTGCCCATCAGCAGACCGAGTCGCATCAGATCTGATTTGGTAATATCAAAGAAATGCTCATCTTTATAGGAGCCCACCAGTCCAGCAAGGGCTTTTTCCAAGTCTTCAAAGCTGGCATGCTCGACTCCCAAGGAACGGCCCTTGGTTTTTGATTTGGGTACTGCTTCGCCACGATTTAAAAAGGCATGCTTGGCCTGCGGAATTTCTTGCATGATGATCTTACGAATGCGCTCCCCATTGTAATCCGGATCCGTAAAAACTATGACTCCACGCAACTCCTGCAAGGTGGCAATTCGTTCTAGGTCATCATGATTAATGGCGGATCCACGTGTCTCATAGGTATCCACCTCATAATAGCGTTTCAGATTGGCCGTATCATCCTTGCCTTCAACAACAATCACTTCTGGTATTTTTCTTTTCTCAGTCAAGGCCAAATACCTTTCTCGCATTGTCATAGGTGGCTTGAGCTACTTCTTCTGTTGTCAAGCCACGTAGTGTTGCAATATGATCCACTACATAGCGGGTGTAGGCTGTTTTATTTTCCCGGCCCCGCTTAGGAACTGGTGCCAGATAAGGGGCATCTGTCTCAACCAATATCTTATCAAGCGGAAGGCCAGCTGTCGCTTCTTGGACATCTGTCGCCTTCTTAAACGTCACCACTCCAGAGAAGGAAATCATCATTCCCAGATCCATGAAACGTTTGGCTTCTTCAAGACTACCGGAGAAAGAATGCATGATGCCACCGCGCGGGCCCACTCCTTCACTCTTGATAATGGCGTAGGTATCTTCGAGAGCATCACGCGTATGCACTACAAAAGGCAAGTCCAAGTCCTTAGACAGTTGGATCTGACGGCGAAAAACCTTTTCTTGAACGTCTTTTGGTGCCGTCATCCAGTGGTAATCGAGACCGATTTCTCCTAGGGCGACGACTTTAGGATGTTTCAACTGTTCAAGTAAATAAGCCTCTACTTCAGGACTATAGTCGCCCGCCTCAGTGGGATGCCAACCCAGGGTAAGATAAACTTCCGGGTACTGGTCGGCCAAGGCTATTGCTCGTTCGATGGTTGGTTTGTCAAAGCCAACAACATTGTGGGCATGGACTCCCAGCTCTTTAGCTAGTTCTAATTCCTCTTTTTCTCTCCCTGCAAACTCTTCAACGTTGAGGTGAGTATGGGTATCAAAAATCTGCATATGGATCCTTTTCTACGATTTTTCTCACTCTATTATAACAGAAAGCCTAGCTGAATACACTTTTGGCAAAACAAAAACCAGTAGTCTCGAGTTTCTACTGGTTTTTAGTTTTTTTATCTGAATTACGCACCAAAACTTTGCGTCCTTTACGACGACGAGTCGCCAATACGCGACGACCGTTTTTTAGTTGCCATACGGTGACGGAAACCATGTTTGCGCGCACGACGAAGTTTACTTGGTTGATAAGTACGTTTCACGATGAATACCTCCTCATAGATTTTGTATTCGTTTAGCCGGCTATAATGTGATCAGTTACTAAACATACTTTACTATTCTATCTGATTCACGTCTGTTTGTCAATAGCTATGAAAAATTTGTTGGGGCAGGTTCAATGATACCGCTTTTATTGGGCATCTCCTTCTATCCTTTGACGAGTCGCTTCATAGTAGGGAAGCAAGCTAGCCATTCCTTTTTTTAATTCCTCAAGAATGGCATCTCGACTCGTCGCTTGCGATAGATTGACATCGACTTTTACCAAGACCTTTCGGACCTGGCCAGTTTCCACACCTTTGAGAAGTCTCTGGCGATTGGCTTCTGTCCCTTGGAATCGTTGACTGACACCTTCTATTTGGGCGAAGTAATAGACTGGCGAAAAACCGGAAGAGTTAAAACGCGGTTCTGCTTTTGTAGACTCTCCTCATCCTTCTTGCGTTCGATAAAACTTACTTCCAGGGACACACCAAAGTCCTTCGCATCACCATAAAGTCGCAAGGCAAACATCGGATCCTGGATCTCTCCCTCTCCTTGGAGATAAGCCCAAAAATGAGGGCGAAGAATTTGAGCTTGATTCATCCACTGACTGGTCCGATCTTGTTTTAAATGCGGAAAGAGCTTCTGAAAATCGCTGACCAAGTGGGTGAATTCCTGCCGAGCTTCTTGCCCTAACTCGCGATACTCTACCATTCGCTCTGCATCCTCACCAGCTTTAGCAGGGGCTAGGTACTTGATTCCCTGACAATTCAAAAAGTCTCTTATCTTACTATACATGCTAGTTTTCCTTTCTCAGACAGAAAAGGAGAGAGCAAGCTTACACCCCTCTCTCCCTTTTGAAATTTTCCTTTTTAGACGGCAGATTAACCTTCAATATCGACGACAACGTAACGATTTGGTTCTTCTCCTTCAGAATAGCTGGTGACTCCATCCATTTCGATACGATGCGGTGGATAATCTTGCGTTCGCTATTAGACATTGGATCTGTATGTTGCGCTCGACCTTCTTCTAGAGCACGACTTGCCAATTTTTGCGCATAGCTTTGAAGGACTTCTGCACGGTGTTCAACATAATCATTAACGTTGATCGCAATGTAGAAATTCTTAGAATACTGATTGTAAAGGTAGTTCTGTGCCAACAATTGAAGGGCCTTGAGAACTTTCCCATGGTAGCCAATGACACGGCCTGGCTCATTGGTATCAATCTGCATATTGATGGTGCGACGGTTGTAGCTGCTTGAGATGCTAGCTTCGACATCCATTTCATCAATAACGGTTTGAACATAGGCAGTTACATCAGAAACAACCTTTTCAATGTCATAGCTTTCTTCTACTTCAATGCCCAAGTCAGCAAAATCAGATGTCTGGCGGATCTCAGCTTCGTTAAGACTTGAATCGAGAATCTCTCCATGACCCTGTTCTTCAAGAATGGTTTCAGGAGCCTTCTCATGTTTGAGAATCTCAGCCTTCACTTCTTCAGAAACTTCTTGTCCTTCTTCTTCAACTTTTTTAATCGCTGCTACCACGCGACCCAAATCAACAGTCTCTTCACTGACACTCTTGACAGGTTCGTTTTGAGCATTAATTTCCTCAGGAACTCCCTTAACAGCTTGTTGATTGGCTTTTGTCACTGTAGTTTCTGCAATTGGTTCGATGTCTACCACAGCTGGCTTCTTACCAAAGAGACCGAGGAACCCTTTCTTTTCACGAGAAACGACAGTAATATGTGCTTTCATGCGCGGGATATCTAATTCTTTCAAACCATTTTGAATGGCTTCTTCAACATTGACTCCTTTATATTGGACCATCTGTCAAACTCCTTCTTAGTTTTTCTTTTTCTGTGCTTTGTTAAATGCACGTCGTTTTTGTTTTTCTATATCTTTGATTGCCTGTTGCTCTGCTTCACGCGCCGCAATAATCTTAAATGGATTGTTCAATAGGTAAGTTTGCCCAACTTGGTAAGCATTGGAAACCACCCAGTAGAGAGCAACCCCGCTGGCTGAGTACATAGCGAAGAAGAAAATCATCACGGGCATTGCATACATCATGGCTGTCATTCCACCATTTTTTTCTGGCATGGCTTTGTTGCTCAACCAGGTGCTAAAGAAGGTGAAGACGGCTGCCAAAACTGGCAAAATAAAGGTTGGGTCTGTTGCGCTCATATCCAACCAAAGAAAAATGACCGACTTTTTAGGAATTCTACCCGACTCAAAGCTTGGAACAAGGCCATCAAGACTGGCATTTGAATAAACAATGGCAAGAAGGCAGAGGAAGTCTTGACGCCTTTTTCTTTATAGAGTTCCCGCATTTCTTCTGACATGCGAGTGCGGCTTTCCAAATCCTTCCCAGGGTACTTGGCCTGGATTTCTTTCACTAGTGGCTGAATCTCCTGCATTTTGCGCGAGGAGGTCATTTGGTATTGGAAAACTGGCAAAAGAATGGTCCGAATCAAGAGAGTGAAGAGGATAATCCCGACTCCGATGTTGCCTCCAATAGAAAGAAAACGGATGACTTCTGCAAAGAAGTAAACAAATTTTTCCCAAACTCCTGATGATTGGGAAGTCACTTCAGACGTTCCACAGGCTGTTAATAAAAGGAGGGCTCCTCCGAGTAAGCTAGCTACTTTTAGTTTCTTTTTCACGTAATTACCTTTCCTGACGATAGACTTGCGCTAATTTTAATACATGGACTAGATTTTTTTCGACCTGATCAAAATCCAGTTCTTCAACTCCCTTTCGAGCAATCACAACAAAATCATCTGCTACAAGATGATCCTGGTGCTTCATTAAAACATGCCGAATCAAGCGCTTGATTCGGTTGCGTGTCACAGCATTTCCTAGTTTTTTACTCACGGATAAGCCGACACGGAAATGGGGCTGCTCTTGTGGCAAACGGTAGATGACAAATTTTCTATTTGCACAATTCTTGCCGCTTTTTAAAAATGGCATTGAAATCTTTTTTTCTCGCTTGACACGATAGCTTTTTCTCAAACTCCCACTCCCTCTTTTAAATTTATTCTATTATACCATAATTTCAAAAAAAACCAACGACCTTCTGGCTCTTGGTTTAAAGCCTCCTCCAGTGCCGTCAAAACGGCTAGGAGAAGAGATGCTGGATGGTTGAAAAGATGATGGGTAAGCTATAAATGAAGTTCAAGCCGATATGAGCAAGGATAGGATAATACAATGAGCTCGTCTTTTCATTCAATAATCCAAAAATAAGGGCGGGGATGGTATAGATCAAAAAACTCAAAAAAGTAAAAGGATGCTGGAGGAATTGAAGTCCACTATAGATAAGGGCTGGGGCCCATACACTCGCGTAGAAGGGCCATTTTTTAAAATAGGCTTGGACAAGCGCTCCACGAAAGATCAGTTCCACGGTCATCGGTCGAATGATGACCACTAATACAAAGAGGATGAGAGATCCTAAGGCTTCCAAGGTCACCGGAAAAAGAGTGATAAATAGCTAGACGTCCTTTGGTGAACCCACTAAGAAAAGTAGTCTAGCCAGTAGATGGCACAACTGGAGAATATAGTAGCGTAGATAGCGGGAAGGAATTGTTTCTTCTTCGCCCACTGAAAAAAACCATACGTGGACTGTATTTCTTTACCAATGAAAAAAACAAGCACCAAATAACCTGCCTCTAAAAAAAGAGAAGGGTCCAAAAAAATAGCTAAGAGCTTGGCCGACTTGGTTGCTGACTAGTTGGGCCAACTCATGAAATTGTAGCTGAACTAAGATATAGAAGACCAGTAGTAAAAGTGGATAAAAAGAGCTTGGCCTTTGTCTTTAAAAAAATTTCATACATTCCTTTCGAGGGAGACAAAAAAATGATTTATTGCATCTTACCATAATCATTCCTAGGATTCAATTAGAAAGTGAACCCAAAAAAAGGTCGAGACAACCGTCTCTGACCTCTAATTTCTATTGGAATGCTCGTTCTCCCCTTTTATGTAAATCACAAAGCCTACAAGCACGGACACAAGAATGGCTAGACACAGAATGGTTTCTAACCAGACAAGGGGCCTTAACAGAGAACTGTGCAATAGGCCTTGGGCCATTTTCAGGGAAGTAGCTGTGATGACCGTCGGGAAGGTTAAGGCTGAAAAGGCTGGTTGAAAGCCCTCTTTTATCATTCTAGGTAGACGCGTTAAAACGAAGAAATAAAAAGCTTGAGAGAGTCCGACCATGGTGTATAACAGCCAAACAGGTAGACTGGCTCCACCCACACGAATCAGGGCCGCTAACAGAAGAGAAAAGGGGGCACAATAAATCCCTTCTTGTCCCAATAAGTGGCTCGGTAAAGGGGTGGTTTTCAACCCCTGGTAGATCAAGGGGTAAAGAATCAAGGTTAAGACAAAGCCAAATCCGAGAGTCAGATAGGCCAGCCCAACCACTCCTACCACTGGGTAGGTCAAGGCAGCAACAGCAATCCCCACATAAAGGACGGTCCAACTAGGGGTGGCATTGGCTCTCGGTTTTGCCAATATATGGGTCTTGGTAAAGTAGAAGATCAAGCCACAATCTAAGAGGAAAGAAGTCCACCAAACTGCCTGGGCGAGTCCTCCAAATGTCGGAAAGAGTCGTAAGAGATAAGTCGATAGAATCATCCCAGCCATGGGAAAGGTCGCCATCCCAGACAGAAGGGCCGGTTCTTGTAGTTCGATCTTGGTTTCTGACCAGTAGATCAGATGGTGACATAAAAAGAAAACCCATAGGATCAAACCCGTCAAACTGAAGAAATGAGCCAGAACTGGGAAGGTATCAGACAGAAGGTTTCCAGCCCCTGCTAAACCTAACAGGCAGCCAGAAAATGCTAAAGGAATCTTTTTTCATCTTGATCTCCAATCATTTTTATCGCTTTCAGTATACCATAAAA
>BNJU01005195.1_pt1 | contig 239624 bp, 282 predicted proteins | sample 8539281 | NCBI WGS metagenome assembly BNJU01 (sample SAMD00202456, study PRJDB9452) | human saliva metagenome | isolation source: human saliva | place: Japan
TAAAGCTCACAGGTTGATGCTAAACAAAACTAAAAGAGTTGGAAATTCCAACTCTTTTTGCTTATAATTCAACTTCTTCAACCCTGTCTCTGTCAGTTTATAAATCTTCGTGCAGACTTCTTTGAGAAAAATCCGATCGTGGGAGACAGAGATAATGGCGCCAGGATAGGTCGCCAAAAGTTGGCGAACCTGAGGCTGAGAAGTGGGAGAGAAGTTGCGGGTTAGCTCGTCCAGCAGGAGGACGTTGGGGCGGTCTAGGACTAGTTTGAGCAGGAGGAGCTTGGCTTTTTGGCCACCAGAAAGCTGCTCAATCGGGTGGCGAGCCTCGTCGCGCGTGAACTGAAGACTAGCTAGATGCGTCAGGATTTTTCTCTCCTGAGACTTGTCGCCAGAGGGAGCCAGAAAATCCAAAGGGCTGCTCTCATCAGCCAGCAAGTCACCATAATGCTGGGGCATGTAGCCTACTCGCATGTCTGTCCGCTCACGCAGGATCTTCCATATTTCCTTAAGCAGAGTCGATTTTCCTGCACCATTAGCACCAATCAGTCCGATTTTTTCCTGGCCGCAGACCTCCAGAGTCAGGTTCTCCGCCAATTGTCGTTCGTCAGTTTCCAGTTTCATTCCTTCTAATTTGAGGATTCTTTTGGTCAATGGCAGAGCTTCTATGTCTGAGAAGTGAAGGCTGATGGCATCTTCCTGTGTCGGAATTTCTGTCATTTCAGCACCTGCCTTTTCGAATCGTTTGCCCTGTGAGAGGACGTTTTTCATTTTCTTAGCCACCAGTCGACCTGCAGTAGCATCATGGGTGTTTCGTAAAGTATGCTCCACACTCTGCTTAACCCGTAGGTGTTTTTCCATGGTCTTGGCGTGTTCTTCCCGCTCTTTCCGTGCCAATTGACCTTGTTTTTCAAAGGCCTCCTGACGTTTGTGGCGGTAATTTTCATAGTCCAGACTCTTGACATTGGTTCTAGCCTCCTGCTTCTTTTTGATTCGCTCCAGATGAACAATCTTGGTCGCAGCTTGAGCGAGGAAGTGCTCGTCGTGAGAGACGAAAAGAACTGTTCTCTGGCCGTGGCTGATAAAGTTTTCCAGCCAAGTCAGAGTTTCGAGATCGAGGTCATTAGAGGGCTCATCAAGAAAGAGAATGTCCCAATCACTGGCTAGTTTCTTGATGAGTTGGACCTTGAGCTTTTCTCCTCCAGATAGGCTGGCGAGCGGTTGCTGACTGGCAAAACGCTGGCTGTCAAAGTTGAGCTCTCCAGCATAGCGATAGAGCTTGGCATAGTCCAGCTCGGTCTCAAAATCAGCAAAGAAATAGTCATTGAGCGTCAGTTGGGCATCCTCTGAAGGTAGCTGCTGGGGCAGGTAGACAGCAGGAGTATAGGACTTATCAATCTGTCCGCTGTAGCTGACATAGGAGCTGACCAGTCGCTCGTCTAGCAGGAGCTTGAGTAGGGTGGACTTGCCATTGCCCTCCTCACCGATAATAGCGACCTTGTCTCCTTGATTGACTGTCAGTGACAAATCTTTGACTAACTCTTTCAGGTCTTTTAGGTGGGTGATTGTTAGATTTTTTATTTGAAGCATAGATGTCTCCTTCGTTTTATAACACAAAATACAGCCCTGCTTTATTTAGCAGAGCTGTTTTTAGTTGCACAAAGCAGACACAGGAGTGCCTAAGTAGGATTATTCGTTCATAGGCTTCCAGCTTACACTGTCATAGGAGCGACAGGATTAATCTAAAGATAAGCAAATAAAAGCTAGAAAGCACCAAAAACGAACATCCCGCGGATATGCAGAAACATGACAAAATCTACTAAATAAAGTTTCCTTTAAAAATAGACTTAATTTTTCATGTCTCCGTGTACCTCCGAAATAGTTCTGCTTTAAGTCTAACAGAAGAAAGTAAATTCGTCAAGCGCTTTCAAATAAATAAAAATTTTTTAAAAAGATTTTTGGAGCAAATTTTTATAAACTCTTTAAGAATATTGATTTCAAGACTTTTAAGCTGATTTTTTGATATATAATTTTTTTAATTATATAAAAATTTGACATATACCAGAAAATTATATATAATCGTCTTGTATATAAAAATTTATATATATAAAATGATTATACAAATAGGCCTAAAATTTGTAAAAGATAAGAAGAGCTGGAATGGGATAGATTTCAGTCGTCATTTTAAATTGTATCTAAGGAGTAAGAAACCATGCCAAAAACGTTATTTCTCTGGCTTTTGACAGTCCTAAGCTTAGGACTAGTAAAAACGCCTCAAGCTAAGACGATGGAGCAATCTTTGAAGTCTAACACGGCGGCCATTGAGATTAGCCAAAAGATTCAGGACCATGTCAAGAAAGATGATGCGACAAGAGTGGCTGTAGAAGCAGTGACTTTTGATTAGATGATGCAAATCATTGCTTAAGAAAGGAGAAAGCTATGTTAAGAATTTTTATCCGAATGGTATACAGAAGTATTGCCTATGCGATTGTTGAAGCTAAATAGAAAGGAAATATCATGAAAAAATCATTTATTCTAATTCTTTTAACGATTATAACTCTAGGACTCTTCCGACCAATTACAGCCTTGGCTGAGGAGCAGAAGTTACCGTCTGGCACGGAGCGCAGCCAAATTGGTCAAAAAATCCAAGACTTTGTCAAGGAACATGAAAAGACAACAGCCGGTATGGCAACAACCGTTTTTGACAAGGACGGGACTATTTACCAAGGTAGTTTTGGCTATATGAACAAGGAAAAAGGCATTAAAGCCGACGACAACAGCGTCTTTGAATGGGGGTCAGTAGGGAAACTAACTATCTGGGTCTCCGTCATGCAGCTCTGGGAAGAGGGCAAGATTGACCTTGACGAAGACATTCGCACCTATCTGCCAGAGGGATTTATGAAGACTTTGCGCTACGACAAGCCCGTTACTATGACAGACCTCATGAACCATCAGGCCGGCTTTGGTGAGTCTACCCACGCCTACAAGGAAGATAAGGGCTTGTCTATTGAGGAGATTCTGGCAGTTAATCAGCCAGAACAGTCCTACGAGCCAGGCACCATGACAGCCTACTCAAACTTTTCAGCTAGTCTGGCAGCCTATATCGTTGAGAGAATCTCCGGTCAGGACTTCTCAGCCTATGTCCATGAACATATCTTTCAACCACTAGGATGAAAGACACTGCTCTATCAGCCGACTTTAAAGGAAAACCCAAAGATTTCTAGAAGCGGATGGAGCAGATCTCTTATCGGGCGGACGGCCAGACATCTATGGGAACTAGCTATTTCCATCTTGGGCTTTACCCAGCGGGGAATGCCGTCTCCACTTTGGCTGACTTCCAGAAGTTTGCCCAAGCGCTTTTGAAGAAAGAAAAGCTCTTCAAGCATGCTGAGACTTGGACAACTCTCTACACAGCAACCTCGAATTATCCGGGAACGGATATGCCGCTCAATATGCACGGATTTTTGGACACGGGAGTACGGCACGACGCTTGTTGGCCATGGAGGAAACTCAACTGGCTACTCATCTTATATTCTGCTGGACTTGAAAAATGGTATAGGTATGACCGTTATGACGAATCAAGATCATGAGTTGGTTTATAACTATGAAATGCCAGCCTTGGTTTTTGGACCTAAGAAAAAGACGGACTCAGCCACCTTTGACAAATTCCAGTCTGGAAATTACCGATCTGCTCGCTACTTTTGCCAGTGGTCCTATGTCTATCTCCAGAACCTTGCTTTACACTCAGTTTGTCAAGAAATCTAAGGACAATCCGCTTTTGACCCAGAATTTTTCAGTAGTCAGCGGTAGTGGAGACGAGACTAAGGTAACAGCTTCCTATGGCGATAACTTCAGAGTCAAGGATAGCGAGTTCTTTACAGACTGGGCTCTGCTTATTTCAGCGGCAGTCGGAATTGTTTTCAGTATCATTCTCTTTTTGGCACGGGGCGGACTGGATCTCTTCCACTTGATTTTCAAAAAAGGTCAATCTAAAATACCAAAATCTCTTCGTATCTGGACTTACCTAACTTCTTTAGCTGGAGTAGGTGTGGCTATAAACTTCCTCCTCCTCTTTAACACATTTGCTACCAGCGATCTGAGCTTTTTAGCTAGCTGGCGCTACATTATCTTTGCCGGTCTGGGATTGATTCTGGCTGGCTGTGCAGTCTTCCCACTTCTGACCAAGGCAAGAAAAGGACTGAGCAAGAGCCGACTCTACCTAACTGTCTTGACTAGTCTGTCAGCTCTAGCTATTGTTGTCAATATTCTCTACTGGTCACTTTATCAGTGGTGGGCATTGTGATTATTTTCTTGTCTTTTTTGGGGGAATGGACAATCTTGTGAAGGAATATCTCATGAGGTAAATCGTTTGATTAATTCTTTTTACAATCTTAAGGTTAGTGATTTTTCAACAGGAGCTGAAGTACAATAGCTGTCTTTTTATACAGAGCGCGGCTAAATGAGGCAAAAATCTAGGACCTTATCAGACTACAAAAAGCAAGCAGATAAAATCAAACCATTTAAAGGAGAAAATCCTATGACCAATGAAACAAGAATAGAACCACAACCAAAACTAGTCTGGCCATTTTTGGCCTGGAACTTCGGCTGGACTTGGGGATTTATGTTGCTAGCTATCATTCTCAAAAATCTCTGGCCGGAAAAATCCACCCGTACTTTATCTGACTCTGGAAGGCCTCCTAACGAGTCTCAGTATGTTCGGACCGGTGATAGCAAGCCTAATAGTGCTGAAAATAAAAGGCTTCAAAGCCATCTGTTCCTTTATCTTCTCAAGCAAGAAAGGGACTTGGCTCTATCTCCTACTCTTCAGTGGAGGTCTGGCTGTGACTTTTGCATTAGCTTCCGGAGGCAAGCTGGTAGATGGGTCTCTGCTTTCATTTATTGGATCCTTTATCTACCTTATGACCTTGGCTGGTGGCATGGAAGAGCCTGGCTGGCGAGGCTTTCTGCAGCCGGCTTTGGAAAAGAAGTTCTCTATGCTTATCGCCTCCTCAATAACTGGACTAGCTTGGGCTTGCTGGCATATTCCTCTCTGGTTTTATGACCGCTTTTATGATCGAAGTCAGAATCCCTTTCTAGTCTTTATCATTGGATGTATCATCCAGTCCATCTGGTTTGCTGCACTGCATAAGAAGACGAAATCTGTCCTTGCCTGTATGATTTTCCATGCTCTGCTAGATATTCTGATAGAAACCTTTGTCGGCATCAACCTAGCTGATAAGTTTGATTTCTCTCAGGTTAACTCCCTCATTTACCTTGGCGGCTTGGGTATTCTGACCCTTTACAGTATTTATCTCTGGTATCGGGCGGATAAGCAGGCGAAAAATTCATGATTAAAAAACAAGAATAAGCTGATTCTAAAATTGAAAGAAGACTGCACAAATTATCTGAACTTAGCTCATGTGAATCTTTGAGTTGAACAGAAAGGAAATGCTATGAAAAAATCTATTCTAATCATTCTTTTAACCATTTTGACGTTAGGAATCTTCCGACCGACCGCTGCTTTAGCTGACTCGCAGAAGCTGCCGTCTGGCACGGACCGCAGCCAAATCGGTCAGAAAATCGAAAATTTTGTCAAGGAACATGAAAAGACAACGGCCGGCATGGCAACAGCAGTCTTTGATAAAAACGGAACCATCTACAAGGGAAATTTTGGCTATGTGGATAAGGAAAACAAAGTCAAAGTTGACGATGACAGTGTTTTTGAATGGGCTTCAATCACTAAACTGACGGTCTGGGTGTCGGTCATGCAGCTCTGGGAAGAGGGCAAAATCGACCTGGAAGCAGACATCAAAACTTATCTGCCAGAAGGCTTTTCTCCGCAATCTTCGCTACGATAAGCCTATCACCATGCTGGATCTGATGAACCATCAGGCTGGCTTTGATGAAATGCCACTCTACAAAAAGGGAGACAAGAGCGACTTGGAAGAGCAGTTCCGCGATTACCAGCCTATTCAGTCCTTTGAGCCAGGTACGACGACATCATACTCTAACTTCAGCACGGCTTTGGCCTCTTATATCGTGGAGCGGATATCTGAGCAGAAGTATGCAGACTATGTCCATGAGCATGTTTTTGAGCCGCTGGACATGGATCGGACTGCTATCTTGCCTGACTTATCGGACAACGCTTATGTACAGGAAAAGCGCAAGGAGGATAAGGGCTATGATGACCAAGGTAAGCTCTTGGGAGATACACCATTTAAGCTCTGGATGTACCCAGTCGGAGGGGCTGTGGGGACTCTAGGAGACCTGCAGAAATTCGCCCAGGCCTTGCTGGAACGTAAGACGCTCTTTCATCATCCAGAAACTTGGACCGAGCTTTACTCAACAACCTCTACCCACCCTGGTACGGATATTGTTCGTAATGCTCATGGCTTTTGGGCCAGTCACTACGGTGTTACCTTGCTGGGACACAGTGGTAATGCTGATGGCTTTTCTAGCTATCTCTACTTGGATCTGAAAAATGGCATCGGCCAAGTCATCTTAACCAATCAACTGTATGAACAAGTTTACAATGTTCAAATGCCGGAGCTGATATTTGGCAAGATGCAGACTGTCAGCGAAGCTACTAAAAAGCAGTTCAAGCCTGGCTCTTACCACTATCTGAGAAGCTATAATAGGGGGCCACTGTCCTTCATGCTCATGATCCCTGGGGCCATCCAAAAGATCAACAAAGTATCAGATCAGCCAGATCTGTTGAGCACTTTCTGGACCATAGACAGAAGTCAAGGTGCTGATCGCCTCGAATTTGGTGTCCTTAATGCAGAAAGGATTTCCGATTCAGTTCTCTTTAGGCATTATCTAGTCGTGTTTCTCGGAGGTCTGGCACTCGTGTTTGCTTTGGGAAATATCTTGATTAGTTTTCTGATTGGCAGTTTCCGTCTCATCCTGCGTAAAGCAAGAAGTTCGGCACCTCGCTCTTGGAAGATCTGGAATTACCTGACTTCTCTAGGAATAATCCTTTTTGTAGGCAATCTCATTCTGCTTTTACTGGCTGCCATGAATCAGGATTACTCAATTGTTCAATCTTGGCGCTACATGGTCTTTGCCGGTCTGGGATTGATTCTGGCTGGCTGTGCAGTCTTCCCGCTTCTGACCAAGGCAAGAAAAGGATTGAGCAAGAGCCGACTTTTCCTGACTGTCTTGACTAGTCTGTCAGCTCTGGTCATCGTTGCCAATATTCTCTACTGGTCACTTTATCAGTTCTGGGCGCTGTGATAAGTTGCCTGCCTTTCTGAAGGGATGCGGGCTTTGTCTACGTGATTTTGTAAGGAGAATCGCATGAAAAAATCATTTATTCTAACGCTTCTAACGATTATAACTCTGGGACTCTTCCAGCCAGCTACTGCGCTGGCTGAGGAGTCTCAAAAGCTACCCTCTGGTATCAAACGTGACCAGATCGGCCAGAAAATCCAAGACTTTGTCAAGGAACATGAAAAGACAACATCCGGCATGGCGACGGCAGTCTTTGATAAGGACGGTACCATTTATCAAGGAAACTTTGGCTATATGAACAAGGAAAAGGGAGTCAAAGCTGATGACGGCAGCGTTTTTGAATGGGGTTCCGTGACTAAGCTGACCGTATGGGTCTCTGTTATGCAGCTCTGGGAGCAAGGTAAGATTGACTTAGAAGAAGATATTCGCACCTATCTGCCAGAGGGCTTTCTTAGAAATCTCCGCTATGACAAGCCCATCACTATGCTTGATCTGATGAATCATCAGCCTGGATTTGATGAAGCCCCTCTCTATATGCAAGGGGGCAAGAGTTTAGAGGATTTGCTGCTCCAATATCAGCCGGCTCAGTCCTTTGAGCCGGGTACAACGACAGCTTATTCCAACTACAGTACGGGGTTGGCTGCCTACATTGTGGAGCGAATTTCTGGGCAATCCTTTGTTGATTATGTTCATGAGCATATCTTCCAGCCACTGGGCATGGAGAGAACGGCCATAGCGCAAGACTTGTCTGACAATGCTTATGTCCAAGCCAAGCGCAAGAAAGTAAAAGGATATGCGACAGATGGCAGCCTGTTAGGCGATGCACTTTATGAAGTCGGTCTGTACCCAGTTGGTCGAGCCACAGGAACATTGAGTGATTTTCAAAAATTTGCTCAGGCTCTGCTGAGTCGTAAAACTCTCTTTACTCAGTCGGAGACTTGGACGACTCTTTATTCGACGACAGCAACCTATCCTAATACAGACATCGTTCGTAATGCTCATGGCTTCTGGGCCAGTAAATTTGGCGTTACAGTGCTAGGGCACGGAGGGAATACGAATGGTTTTTCCAGCTATCTCCTGCTGGATCTGAAGGATGGTATCGGCCAGGTGATCATGACCAATCAAGGTGTGGAAGAAATTTATAATGATGGCATGCCAGAATTGATTTTCGGAAAACGTCCGACAGCCAGTGCAGAGACTCAGAAAAAGTTCGAACCTGGCTACTATCAAATCCTTCGGAATTTTAACCAAGGTCCGCTTTCTTTGTATCAGCTCTTTCCAGGTAATTTGCTTCATATGAAGAAGCCGTCCTCGGAGCGAATGGATCGTTCGTTTTGGACTATTTATAAAAGTGGAAATGGCAAAACGCGAATCGCTACTCCGGTCAGTGATTTTGAGAGAGTTCCTGACTGGGAAATCTGGACTAAGTTTGGGTTGATTGCTTTGGCAGCTCTTAGTGTCGTTTATGCTTTGGGTAATCTACTTGTGCGGCTTGTGCTAGTCCTCTATCGACTGGTCTTTGGCAAGGTGAAAAGCAAGCAAAATCGAGCTTGGAAATGGTGGCACATCTTGACAGCTGCAGGAGTAGTGGTCTCAGCTGGAAATTTACTCTTGCTCCTGCTTAGCTCAAGCACTACGGATCTCAGTATCATCGCTCAGTGGCGTTATATGGCTTTTGCAGGTTTGGGATTGTTCTTAGCAGGATGTGCGGTTTATCCGCTCTTTAGCAAGGCTCGAAAAGGTCTCGGGAAAGGCCGCCTCTTCCTGACAGTTCTGACTAGTCTATCTGCACTCGCTATCGTAGCCAATATTCTCTACTGGTCGCTTTACCAGTGGTGGGTGATCTAGTTTAAAAATTTTTGAAACAAGAAAAGAGCCGGCATATGTACTGACCCCAAAAAGTTAGACAAATAATTTAAGTGAAGGATTTAGTTCTGTATTGCACAGGGCTAAGTCCTTTTAGTTTGACCTTAATTCGTTTGTTGTTGTAGTAATCGATATAGTCTACAATAGCTTGTTCAAGGTCTTCTAAAGACCTAAAGTGCTTCTCATAACCGTAAAACATCTCAGATTTCAAAGTACCAAAGAAGGACTCCATCATACCGTTGTCTGGGCTGTTGCCCTTGCGCGACATAGATGCTTGAATTCCCTTACTCTCTAGAAACTGATGATAAGAATCATGTTGGTATTGTCAGCCTTGATCACTATGGAGAATCGTATTCTCGTAGTGTTTCTCTGTAAATGCCTGTTCCAACATGGTCTTCACTTGTTCTAAATTTGGTGAAGTAGAAAGATGATAAGCGATGATTTCACTGTTATATCCATCCAGAACAGGGGATAAATAGAGTTTTTGACTGCTTGCTGGAATGGCAAACTCTGTCACATCCGTATAGCACTTTTCCATTGGCTTGGCTGCTTCAAACTGGCGTTGAATGAGATTCTCTGCTTTCTTGCCAATCTCTCCTTGGTAGGAAGAATACTTCCGTTTCCGACGAATTCGAGCCGTTAAACCAAGGACTTTCATCAGCCGTTGGACCTTCTTATGATTCACCACGAAGCCACGATTCCTTAGTTCAAGAGTAACTCTCCGATAGCCATAATTTCCTTTTATGCTCACGATAAATGGCCTGAATTTCAGCTTTAAGTTCTTGATTCTTATCTGGTTGATCTAGCTGTTTTAAGTGATAGTAGTAAGTTGAGCGAGCTAAATGTGCCGTTTCAAGGAGTAAATCTAATCGAAATCCTCCTGAAACCATTTCTCTAACTGTCTCTGCCTTTCTCTCTCTAAGGCTTCGTCCCTGTCTTCTAGCTCTTTTAACTTTTTTAGGTAGGCCACCTCGGTACGTAGACGCTCATTCTCCTCTTGAAGTCGTTCTAATTCTGTCATTTCTTCCCAAGTTTTTCTTCCGTTTACGTCCCATCCTAGCTGGCCTTCCTCTTGTTTTTCTCAACAATAGTATACCCTGTTTTTTTCTTGTATTGTGCCAGCCAATTTGAAAGTAATCCACTACTTGGGAGAGCATAATCCAGAGATACGCTTAGTTGCGAACGACCTTCAATCAAAACCTTATTGATGATTTCTTGTTTTAATTTAGGAGAGTAATAACGGTTTTTCCCTTTTTTGACATTTTCTATTCCGTAACGATCAATCAATCGGATTAAGTACTTAAGATTTGAAAGGTTCATTCCATATTTTTCTGAAAGTCGCTTTAAGCTGATTCCTTGTTTTCTTAGTTCATAGATTCGAACTTTATCCTCATAAGTTAATTTCATTTAAAAACACCCCAAAAGTTAGATTTTTTCTGTCTAACTTTTGGGGTGCGGTTCAATATAAGCCGGCTCTTCGTTTGGTTTTATACATTTAACACCTTGTCCAAGAAGTCTTTGAGACGTGGATGCTGTGGATTGTCAAAGATTTGGTCAGGCTTGCCGTCTTCTAGGAATTCACCGTCAGCGGTAAAGATAACGCGGTTGGCTACCTGACGGGCAAGCCCATCTCATGGGTCACAATCAGCATGGTCATACCTTGCTGGGCCAGATCCTTCATAACGTTGAGAACATCGCCGACCATTTCAGGGTCAAGGGCAGAAGTAGGTTCGTCAAAGAGCATGATGTCTGGATTCATGGCCAGACCGCGAGCAATTGCCACCCGCTGCTTTTGACCGCCGGACAGGCTGTCTGGACTAGCATCTGCCTTATCAGCTAAGCCGACCTTTTCCAAGAGCTCCATGCCCAGCTTATCTGCTTCGGATTGGGTCAAGCGCTTGTGCTCAACAGGAGCAAAGGTGATATTTTCCAGAACAGTCATGTGCGGGAAGAGGTTGAAGTGCTGGAAGACCATACCGATATTTTCTCGGACCAGATCCACGTCAGTCTTCTTGTCTGTCAGATCAAAGCCATCAACCGTGATGGTTCCGCTGGTCACTTCCTCTAGCAGGTTGAGACTGCGCAGGAAGGTTGACTTACCAGATCCAGAAGGGCCGATGATACAGACCACATCTCCCTCGTAGAATTTAGCAGTAATCCCCTTTAGGACTTCGTTTTCCCCGTAGTATTTATGAAGATCGTTCACATCGATTTTTAATTTTGCCATTACTTAATCCTCTTTTCTAAGCGTTTTGCCAAGCGGGTCAAGAGCGTGATAATGATGAGATAGAGCACGGCTAGGATAGCATACATCCGGAAACTCTGATAGTTGCGAGCGATGATGTCCTTACCCGTTTTGAAGAGCTCGGCCAGTCCAATAGCTGAGACAATCGTTGTATCCTTGAGCGCAATGACAAACTGATTAACAAAGTTTGGTAGCATAATCTTGGTTGCCTGTGGCAGGATAATCTTGCGCATGGTCTTGGAGTAGGAAATCCCCAAGCTGCGGCTGGCTTCCATCTGTCCAACTGGAACTGCCTGGATACCTCCACGGACAATTTCAGCGATATAGGCGCCGGCATTGAGAGAGAGGGCGATAGTTCCTGCGACGAAAGCATTGATTGGGCTTTGTTGACCAGTCATAGATTCGATTAGGTTAGGAATACCCCAGAAGATAAAGGCTGCCACAATCATCAGTGGAATACCACGAATGACATCGACAAAGATTTCTGCAATCCAGCGTAGCGGTTTATAAGGGCTGACGCTGAACATACCAAAGATAATCCCGATGACCATAGCAATCGCAAATGAAATCAGAGCCAAAGCAATTGTCACTCCCAGACCTTTAAGAAGTTCTTGGTAGTTGTTTTGCAGCAAGCCCCAAATAGTGGACTCATCTACAGTGGATTCCTTTTCCTCGCTAGCCAGATACTTGTCTAAAATCTCTTGGTATTTGCCGCTTTCTTTCAGGTTGGCCAGTCCATTGTTAAACATCTCAATCAGCTCAGGATTGCTGCCTTTTTTGACTGCGAAAGCGACTTGACCGCTTGGTGTACCTTCGATAGGTGTTTTAAGTTTCTTGCCTTGTTTGATGGCGTATTTGACAACGGGCTCATCATCCATCACAGCTGCGACAGAGCCAGTATTGAGGCTGTCATACATTGAAGCTGCATCAGAGAAAGTTTTGATAGAGTAGCCGTACTTGCTCTTGTTTTCCTCAAGGAAAGTCTGAGAAGCGGTACCAGTTTTGACACCGACTGTCTTGCCCTTGAGTTCCTCGTAGGACTTGATATTGCTGCTGTCCTTGACTGCCAAGATAGAGTTGGCTGTGTAGTAAGGATCGGAATAGTCAAAAGTTTTCTTGCGGGCATCTGTGACAGACATACCGGCGATAATTCCGTCAGCCTGACCGGTCTGAACGCTATTAATAGCTGCATCAAAGCCAGGGTTGGTTACTTCCACAGTAAAGCCTTGGTCTTTGGCAATAGCCTTAATCAGCTCCATGTCAATCCCAGTGTATTGGTTGCTGTCATCTTGGAAGACAAAAGGAGCAAAAGATGAGTCGCTGGCAATGATATATTTGTCTTTTGTCGAAGTAGCTTTTTGACCGGCAGGAGTAGAAGTCTCTGGGACGGCGGAGTCAGAGCTGCCTTTAGAAGCCGTCCATTTATTGATGATTTCATCCAGACTGCCGTCTTCCTTCATCTGCGCCAAAGCTTCGTTAAACTCAGTAACTAAGTGCTCGTGCTTGCTGCCTTTTTTGACACCGAAAGCAAAGCTTCCAACAGCCTCACCCTTCATAGAAATTTTCAGGTTTTGGCCTTGATTGATGGCATACTCAATGACCGGCTGATCGTCCATCACTGCATCGACATCACCAGCAGAAAGGCTATTATACATCAAGTCACCCGTGTCAAAGGTTTTGAGAGTGAAGCCGTACTTATCCTTGTTTTTCTCAAGGAAGCGTTGGGCAGCTGTTCCAGTTTTGACACCGACTTTCTTTCCTTTCAGCTGTTCATATTTGCTGATGGTGTTTGCCTTGGTCGTTGCGATAACGACCTTCGTGTCGTAGTAAGTATCAGACATGGTAAAGACTTTTTCGCGCTCGCTTGTCTTGGTCATACCAGCCATGATGGCATCCGCCTGGCCAGCTTGGACTGCATTGACAGCTGCATCAAAGCCCGGGAAGCTCATATCGATGTCCCAACCCTTGATTTCTGCGACCTTGTTGATGATATCAACGTCAATCCCTTTGTAAGTCTGATCAGAATCTTTAAATTCAAATGGTGCGTAAGCAGTATCGGATACGATTTTGACCGTATCTGCCTGGGCTGTTGCCCCTAACGCAAAAAATGGAAATAATGTTAGCAAAACTGCTAAGAATTTTTTCTTCATTTTCTTCCTCCTTTTTAGCATTCTAGCATTATAGCAAAAATCACTGATTAGGCAAATTTCTCCTGTTTTTATGTTAGGTTTTTCTGACATATGAACTCTGTATTTTTTGTAAGAAGAACCGCAACTTTTCTTTGTACTTAAAGTAAAGTCTGCTATACTGGAAATGAATGAAAGCAAGATTAGAATGAGGTTCTTATGAAAAAATCACGTATCTTGGACGGAGTCAATCAAGCTCGCTTTGTCCCTCCTTATATTTTGTCTCTTTTACTTGCTGTTATTTTTGTGCAAGGAGGACAGCAGTTAGCTTATTGGGCTTTGGAGTCAATTTCTGCTGTGCTTAGTCTTATGCTAGGTTTCTTGGGGCAAGGCGGATTCTTTGAAATCTTCTTCAATTTTGCTCTGCCTTTTCTCTTATTTGGCTTTGTATTTATGATACTGGCTCTCTTTCTTTGGGTGCGCTGGGCTGAAGGACGACCGCTCTCGACTCTGGGCTTTGTTAAAAAAGGAAGCTTGGTGGAGCTAGTCAAAGGACTGGCAGTAGGTTCTCTCCTCTTTAGTCTAGTCGCTCTGCTTATGCTGTTGAGCGGAGCTGGCTCTTTCGAATGGGGACAGCTGACGATGGGGCCTTTCCTCTATATCTTGATTTTGCTTCCGCTTTGGATGATTCAGGGCGGGGCAGAAGAGTTAGTGACACGCGCTTGGCTGCTGCCAGTTGCTGTCAAAAAGACCAACCTCCCCATCGGTTTGCTGACTTCAAGCCTGCTCTTTGCCCTCTTGCACCTAGGCAATCCAGATATTGGTATTCTCCCCATTGTTAACATTGCTTTATTTGGGCTCTTTGCAAGTCTCTATCTGCTCTGGACGGACAATGTCTGGCGGATTATAGGACTTCATACTGCTTGGAACTTTAGCCAAGGCAATATCTATGGTTTCACCGTTAGTGGTACTGGTGTGGACGCGGCAGCATTGAACTTTATCCCTAAGACGGACTCGAGATGGCTGACTGGTGGAGCTTTCGGCGCTGAAGCTTCTATTTTCAGCTCGCTCATTCTCTTGCTGGCTGTCCTCTATTTGCTTCTAAAGATGAAAAAAGACGGTAGCTTGACAGAGATAGTGGGAAAGACACAATAACTGTCCGAACGGTTCTCTTTTGCTCACCCTAAAATAATATGCTATAATAAATTAAAACAAGGAAAGGAATAATTATATGTTTAAATCTCGTATGTTGGATGCTATCAAGCAATCGCGTTATATTCCGCCGATTTGGTTGGCTATCTTGATTGCTATTGGTTTTGTTTATGGAGGAGGAATTTTAAGTTTTGTCGGAATGTTACCAATTGGTATCATTGTTGGACTCTTGTTTGGCTTTGCAGATCCGACGATTAATCGGACAGAAGCAATGGCAGCCATTAGTCACTATACGGTCTTTTTTCAGCTAGCTGGTTTCTTCTTTATCGCCCTAGCAGTTTTCCTCTGGGTTCGGTATCGTGAGAAGCGTCCTTTTTCTAGTTTGGGATTTTATAAACAAGACTGGTTCAAAAATCTCCTTAAAGGCTTCCTTATTGGAGCCGTTCAGTTTTCACTGGTTGTTGTCTTGCTCTTGGTAACGGGGACAGGCAGTCTGAAATTAGGTCAGGTGAACTTACAGTCTTTGATTTTTGTCCTAGCTATCATTCCTTTCTGGATTCTCCAAGGTGGGACAGAAGAGCTAGTGACGCGTGGTTGGCTCTTTCCAGCAGTTAGTGCTAAGTCAAATATCTTCATTGGTATCTTGATTTCTAGTGCTCTATTCGGGGCACTGCACCTCTTTAACCCTGGTGTGTCCGTTCTTTCTATTGTCAATATCATACTAGACGGTATCTTTGCTTGTTTCCTTATGCTCAAGTATGACAATATGTGGGTACTGGCTGGTATGCACGGCGCTTGGAATTTTGTGCAAGGAAATATCTACGGTATTCAGGTCAGTGGTCAAGGAGCATCTACCTCAATTTTGAACTATAACTCACAATCTTCTGTGGATTTGCTATCTGGTGGGGCTTTTGGTGCTGAAGGATCTATTTTTGCCAGTATCGTCCTGATTGGCTGCATTGCCTATCTTTACTGGTCACTCAAGAAAGAAAATCGCCTGCCTCAAGCGCTGATGTTTAAGAAATAACCATTTCGCCCAGTTGAGCTGGGCGTTTTTATGTCTTTTAACGAGAGGTGTGACAAGAGACAGACGATGGTAGAAGCGTGGCCATTCTACCTACACCCAAATCCAGAGAAAATAGGGCAAATATGGTAAAATGATAGAAGCACAATTTAAGGAATAAAAGATGATTAACAGAATAACAGATAATAAATTTGAATTGGTTTCCAAGTACGAGCCTTCTGGTGACCAGCCTCAGGCTATCGAGCAGCTGGTAGATAATATTGAGGGAGGCGAGAAAGCCCAGATTCTCATGGGGGCGACTGGTACTGGTAAGACCTATACCATGAGTCAGGTGATTTCTCGAGTCAACAAGCCGACTCTAGTTATCGCCCATAATAAAACGCTGGCCGGCCAGCTTTATGGCGAGTTCAAGGAATTCTTCCCTAATAACGCGGTAGAATACTTCGTTTCCTATTATGATTACTACCAGCCTGAAGCCTATGTGCCTTCCAGCGATACTTATATCGAAAAGGATAGTTCGGTCAATGACGAAATTGATAAGCTCCGTCACTCAGCGACATCAGCCCTCTTGGAGCGCAACGACGTGATTGTCGTGGCTTCGGTCTCTTGTATCTACGGTCTGGGTTCGCCTAAGGAATACTCCGATAGCGTGGTTAGCCTACGTCCTGGACTAGAGATTTCTCGTGACAAACTGCTTAATGATTTGGTAGATATCCAGTTTGAGCGCAATGACATTGACTTTCAGCGGGGGAAATTCCGAGTTCGTGGCGATGTGGTGGAGATTTTTCCAGCTTCTCGTGATGAGCATGCTTTTCGGGTGGAGTTTTTCGGAGATGAGATTGACCGGATTCGTGAGGTCGAAGCCTTGACAGGGCGAGTTTTGGGTGAGGTGGACCATTTGGCCATCTTCCCAGCCACTCACTTCGTGACCAATGAAGACCACATGGAAGTAGCCATTGCCAAGATTCAGGCGGAGCTGGAGGAGCAGCTTGCTATCTTTGAGAAGGAAGGCAAGCTTCTGGAAGCTCAGCGCTTGAAGCAGCGTACGGATTATGATATCGAAATGCTGCGCGAAATGGGCTATACGAATGGTGTTGAGAACTATTCTCGCCACATGGATGGTCGGAGCGAAGGAGAGCCGCCTTATACTCTTCTGGATTTTTTCCCTGATGACTTCTTGATTATGATTGACGAGAGTCACATGACCATGGGACAGATTCGGGGCATGTACAATGGCGACCGCTCTCGTAAGGAGATGCTGGTCAATTATGGTTTCCGCCTGCCGTCTGCTTTGGACAACCGTCCGCTGCGCCGAGAAGAATTTGAGAGCCATGTTCACCAGATTGTCTATGTATCCGCTACGCCGGGTGACTATGAAAATGAACAGACGGACACTGTTATTGAGCAGATTATCCGGCCGACAGGGCTTCTGGATCCAGAAGTGGAAGTCCGCCCAACTATGGGGCAGATTGATGATCTCTTAGGTGAAATTACTGCGCGTGCAGAGAAGAATGAGAGGACCTTTATCACAACCTTGACCAAGAAGATGGCGGAAGACTTGACGGACTACTTCAAGGAAATGGGTGTTAAGGTCAAGTACATGCACTCGGACATCAAGACCTTGGAGCGGACTGAGATTATCCGTGATTTGCGCTTGGGTGTCTTTGACGTTTTGGTTGGGATTAACTTGCTGCGCGAGGGAATTGACGTGCCGGAAGTTAGTCTGGTGGCAATTCTTGATGCAGACAAGGAAGGCTTCCTCCGTAACGAGCGTGGCCTGATCCAGACCATCGGACGGGCAGCCCGCAACAGCGATGGGCATGTGATTATGTATGCGGACACCATGACCCAGTCCATGCAGCGAGCTATCGATGAAACTGCCCGCCGTCGGGCAATCCAGATGGCATATAATGAAGAGCATGGCATTGTACCGCAGACCATCAAGAAAGAAATCCGTGACCTAATTAGCGTGACCAAGGCAGCCCTGCCAGACAAGGAAGAAACCGTCGAAATCGAAAAGCCTCAATAAGCAAGAACGCAAGGAAATGATCAAGAAATTGAGAGGTCAAATGCGAAGCTGCCGGACTTCTGGACTTCGAACTGGCTGCACAGATTCGCGATATGATTCTGGAAATAAAGGCGATGGATTAAGGGATATCAAGGAGAAAAACAAATGGTCATCACTATCAAAGCAATGAAAACAGCTGAGGAGATAGAAGGGAAATCCCGAGTTCATTGGCAGACATGGCGTGAAGCTTATGATGGCATCTTGCCCGCGGAATTTCAAGAGCAGATGACTTTGGATAAGTGCCGATTTATAGTCAAAAGTACCCTGAAAATACCTTGATTGCCTTGGATGATGCTAAAGTGGTTGGCTTTGTTAGCTACGGTGATTTTCGAGATTCAACTACGATAGCGGGTGAAATTTTCGCATTGTGTATGTCTTAAAAGATTATTATGGCAAGGGTGTAGGACGGCAGCTCATGCAGGCTGCTTTTGTTGCCTTGGATAGTTATCAAGAGATTATATTATGGGTTTTAGAAGATAACAAACGTGCCATCGCCTTTTATGAAAAAATGGGTTTTGTTTTTGACGGCGAGGAAAAGGTTATTGACCTCGGGAAAGCCGTGAAAGAAAAACGGATGATTTACATTAGAAACTCTAACAGTTAGTTTATAAGTAATAGATATATTTGTAAGGAGCACCACATGCGTTATGCACTTTTACTCCGCGGCATTAATGTCGGCGGAAAAAACAAGGTCGTTATGGCTGATTTGAAGAAGGATTTGGCTGGGTTGGGGTTTGAAAACACGGTTTCCTACATCAATAGTGGCAATCTTTTCTTTGATAGCGAGGAGCAAGAGGAGAGGATTCGGGAGATTTTGATGACTTATTTCAGGCGGTCTTATGATTTTCCTCTGCCTTTTGTCCTTGTCAGCTCTGTCATGCTTGAAAAAGAAACAGCCAATCTGCCTGCTTGGTGGCAGGATGAGACAGCCTTTCGGCGAGATGTTCTCTTTTATCTGCCGGAGACAGATAGGGAGAGTGTTCAAGAGCTGGCTGGCAGTTGGGCAAATGACAAGGAGCAGCTGCATTTTGGGCAGACAGCTTTCTTTTATAGCAACGCTGACCAAGCGGACTATCTCAAGTCCAACTACCATAAGAAACTGCTCAAGTCCAGTTTCTACAAACAACTAACCATCCGAAACGGCAAGACTTTTCAAAAGATTGTGGAGTTGGTGAATGAAAATTAAAACCAAAAAGAAAAATAAAAACAAAAGAAAAGTAAAAGTTCAGGGAATAAGTTTAGTCTTTTGGTTGGAAAAAGCATTAGCTAGTAGAAGCTTTTTAAATTTTTTTAGTCTTAATAGTTGTTGCGATTGGTGTGGGATATTTAACTTTTTGGTAATGAGAGCATTCCTGCTCCACTTCGTCATTTGAATTATATTACTCCTTTATATGTAAACTTGGTCCTCTTGGTGCTTATTCCTTATTATTCTCGATTTGGTAGCTTGAGAAAAGAAGGATTTACTTCTCTGAAGGTTTTAGCGGAAGGATTTCTTTATCTGAACGGGCCGGTTTTCTTAATCCATTATTTTATAGGAATTCGGTCAAAAGGTGGAAAACATTTTGCACCACCTCTAATCAGTTTGGATTCTCGCTATGTTTGGTTTCCGATTGTAACTTATATCCTATTTTTTTCAATAGCTGGGCTTGCAACTCTTATTGCTATTTATTTAGAAAGGAAGAAGTAATGTCACGTGCCCAAGAAACAATCCTAACAAACATCTGCCTTGTTGAAGATAAGACGCGAGGTAAGGTCTTGGTTCAGTATCGCTCTCCCGAGCGCAATCATTGGTCTGGTTATGCCTTTCCGGGTGGTCATATCGAGAAGGGGGAGTCCCTACATGATGCTGTAGTCCGAGAGATTTTTGAAGAAACAGGTTTGACTATTAGTCATCCAAAACTGGTCGGAGTTAAGAACTGGCATACGGATGAAGGGGTTCGCTACATCGTCTTTTGCTACAAAGCGACTGAATTCTCTGGTCAGATTCACTCGACAGAAGAGGGCGAGATCTCTTGGGTAGATAAGGATAACCTGCCACAGCTGGACTTGGCTTACGATATGCTGGAACTCCTTCGTATGATGGAAGATGAGGAATTATCCGAGTATTACTATCACGAGCGCATAGCAGGCGGTTGGCGCAAGAGTATGTATTAAAAAAATGTTTCCTTTTGTGTCTGGAGTGCAAAAAGATAGAAAGGTGGATGACTGCCATGATTTCATTATGGATTGCTATTGTTGCATTTTTTCTTTTGGGCTTAAACCATTTTTTTCCTTCTAGAAATGCTGGATTCGGTTTGAGATTTCCATTTGCTTTTCATACTTTAAAAGGATGGAAGCAGAGCCAATCTAGGTTTTATATATCAGTGATTTTGCTTAATTTACTCATTTTTTTCTTTATTCTTTCTACATAGATTTAAACGAGATTAGGGTCTTGGGTCTTGTCAATTATTAGTATTGTATTTTTCTGGAATATTAATTTTTTTAATTTCTTTTTAAAGAATAGTTTGATTGTTTTTATCAGTGGTTTTTATAGCGACTATCTATCATTTGAAAGCCGGTTGGCGCAAGAGTATGTACTAAAAAGACTGATTAGGTTGGGTCTAATCAGTCTTTTTTTCTTGCTATTCATTCCTGTAAAAATCCTAGGGTCTCTCAAGGCGGATTCTACATAGTCCAAATCCTGCTGGGAGTCGGCTTGTACTAGGTGATAGTGGACTCCATCTGTCAGCTCAGATAAGGGGCGAAAGGCACAGGATGCGACTTGTTGGAGAAAATGCTGGACATCTCGGCGGCAGGTCAGCTTCAGGTAAGTCTGGATTTCGCCATAAACTGGATGCTCAATCAAAATAGTCTGTACGCGTCCACCATTATCCACGATAGCCAGCAGCTCGGCCTCCATATCCTCAGCCCCATGCTGAACCTTGAAGAGCTGATGAACAGCAGCATTTTCTTGGCGTTCTTTATAAAGATAGCCACGGTTGGTTGAGAGAATGGGTGCGCCGTCTGCCCGCAAGAGGGCAATATCTTGCACGATAATCTGTCTGGTCACATGGAAATGCTCCGCCAGTGACTGGCCATTGAGGGCAGCAGATGATGTTTTCAAAAGGTCTAATAGTTCTTCTCGTCTTTGCTTGGTCATAGCTTCATTGTAAACCAAAAGTCAGGAATCTTCAAGCTCTAGCGAATCTTTTTCAGCGCTTGATAGATGAACTTAGCAATGACAAAGTCGACCATGCTATGAATGACCGTACCAAGTCCAACCAGACCAAATAAGATATAGAAAGCATTAGCAGGATAGGCAGACGTTGTGTAAAAGAGGATGCAGACGACCACTTCGCCAAAGGCATGAATCAAGGCTAGTAGGAAATTAAATATCCAAGTCTTCTTCTGGCTGTCCAGTGTTTCCGGGTGCTTTTTGAAGATAAAGAGCGCCGATGCTAGCGAAGAGCAAGTGGGACAGGGCTCTAAGCGTGATGATAAAAGGAAGCCCAGACATAAAAAATCCAATAGTGGAGCCAATCACAACAATCACCGTCATGAGAGGGGAGATAAACATAGCCAAAAAGATAGCGACATGGCTGGCTAAGGTGAAGGAAGCGGGCGGAATGACAATTTTAATTGGCATAACCAGCGGGATAACAATAGCTAGTGCAGTCAAAAAGCGGTCAGTGTCATAAACTGATTTTTAGATTTTGGTTTCATAGCGACTCCTTTTTATCTGTATATACACTAGTATAGTACACTGTTTTTGCAGAAAGGTCAAGACCTGTAGGAAATCCTAAAAGAGATTTGTCAAAATGCTTAAAATAGCTTATACTAGAAAGGTGTGGAAATAGGAGTAAACTAGATTTTTAGAATTTAGTTGACCTTCACATCGATTAGTGTTCTGCTGGACTTGAAAAATGAAAGAAGAGCTTAATCATATATAGAAGGCTGGTATGGAAATTTAGCAGCCTTGACTAGAAATGGAGAAAAAATGAACAACTTACCAAACTGCCCCAAATGTAATTCAGAGTATGTTTACGAAGATGGAGCGCTCTTGGTCTGCCCAGAGTGTGCCTATGAGTGGAATCCAGCTGAGGTCCAAGAAGCAGAAGAAGGACCAGTAGCGATTGATGCTAATGGCAATAAGCTGACTGATGGCGACACAGTTACCTTGATTAAGGATCTGAAAGTCAAAGGAGCACCCAAGGATCTCAAGCAGGGAACGCGCGTGAAAAATATCCGCATCGTGGAAGGCGACCATAATATTGACTGTAAGATTGACGGCTTCGGTGCGATGAAGCTCAAGTCAGAGTTTGTTAAGAAAATTTGAGGTCTCTATGAATCGTCGTTTTATCTTAATTTATCGAATTATTCTTTTTATCCTAGCCTTTTTGGGTGTGTATCTGGAAATCACTAAGTATGGCGTGGGCATGCTCATGTACTATACGGTTTTGTCCAATCTCTTGCTCCTGCTCTTTACGGGCTATCTGGTCTATCTGATGATGAGACCTGGCGATGCTTGGAAGGCTCCGAAAATCTTGCGAATCAAGGGCGGGGTGACCATGTCCATCATGATTACTTGTGTCGTTTATCACCTCTTGCTAGCCCCAATTGCGACAGATTTTTACCGCCTAGAGAATTTTTTATGTCATTATATAGTACCCTTGGCGTTTCTTCTGGATACAGTAATCTTTGACAAATCGCGCCAGTACCGTTGGTTTGATCCGATTTCTTGGACGAGTGTGCCTTTGGTCTACATGGCCTTTGCTCTCTTTAATGGCTTTTTCTTGAAAATAGATATTCCAAGATCCAAGGACAATCCATTTCCCTACTTTTTCCTCAATGTCTTTAAGAAAGGTTGGCCCTATGTCATCCAGATGTCTCTGATTATTTTTGCGGCCTACCTGATCTTTTGGTTTTTGTCTTTTACGGGATAAAATCCATCTCTTTCTCAAAGAAAGAAGACTTCTTAGAGACATGTTACTTGTAGATGAAAAAACAGATTTGCTCTGTTTTTTTATTTTGCTTCGATTTTTTCTTGCTAATATCAGATTTGTATGATATAGTTAACTAGTTAATGATTAACCGGTTAAACAAAAAGGAGGAAGAAATGAAGCACAATCAAAAACTATTAGGTTTAGCAGGAATCATCTTAGCTTGTAATTTTTGCTTGGCTGCTTGTCAATCTCAGACATCTCAACAGGAAAGCAGTCAAGAGAAGGTGAAGACCAAGCAAGAAGTGAAGAAGAAAAGTAAAGGCGACCAAAAAAGGACAGGTTCCTGGTGTTGATAAGCCGACGGATGATGGTTTTTCTTCAAAAGCGAGTCTCAAATTAAAGCTAGAACCAGTGAAGGTCTGATTTTAGAGCATGATGGCCATACACACTTTATTTTTTATTCTGATCTAAAGAATAGTAAATGGGCCTATCTAATACCAAAAGATGGGCAAGCGACTGCAGGCTCGGCTCAGCTGGCAAATCAAATGAGCACTGCTGATGATGGCTATGTCTTTAATCCTAGAGACATTGTTTCAGAAGACCAATACGGCTATGTTGTGCGTCACGGGGACCATTTTCATTACATTTTGAAACAGTCAGTAGGTAATCTTGCACAAGCACCGAGCTATCGTCCAACGCCGTCTAGCAATCCTACTGGACCTGTTTATCAGCCAACACCTACGCCATCTCTTCCCCCTCAGCAAGGGACAACTAAACGCCAGTTTGCTGGGATTGATTATCCTACAAGTGATGGATTCTTATTTAAAGGTACCGGGGTAACAGGCAAGTTATCTACTGGCTTGCTGGCAGATCATAATGGTCATACTCATTTCATCCCCTATGAGCAGCTGATTGCTTCACCTTGGGAGTCATTGATTCCAGCGGAACATAAGAAAGCTGCTGAAGATGCCTACTATGGCCGGCAAGGGCAAGCACAGCCTTCACCAGAACCGTCGCCAGCTCCAGCACCAGCTCCTACACCTGAGCCTGCGCCAAGTCCATCAGACGAGGAAGAAGAAATTGCCAAGAAAAAGGCCTATTTGGCTCAGCAATTAGGAATCGATGAAAGTCTGATTCAGGTGAGCGATACAGATAAAGGAAAGGTATTTATCTATCCGCATGGCGATCACAGCCATTCGACCTTGGTCAGTGAGATTGATACAACCAAGCCTTTTGACCCTCATGGAAATCCGCATGCTCATGACGCAGTCGGTATGGCAACCTTGAAAGCTCTAGGATTTGATGATGAAATCATTGAAGATATTTTACATGCTACGGCAGATACCCCATTCCCTTCAGATGAGACGGATACGGAAAAGATGAAAGCCTGGCTGGCAACTGTAAAGTATCTAAATATCGGCCAGCGCAAAGATCCGCTGGAAAGAAAAGGCTTGGAACTGATGCCAAATATTGAAGTTCTGGGAGTTGGCTTTACTCCGATAAAGGACATCAGACCAGTGCTGCAATTTAAACATTTAAAACAGCTGTGGATGACAAAGACAGGCGTTACCAACTATGATTTCTTAAAAGAAATTCCGACCTTGGAAGGCTTGGACATTTCCCAGAATGGTATCACTGATTTATCTTTCTTGAAGGATTACCCAAACCTCAAAACAGTCGCTGCAGCGGGGAATGACCTTACCGATATCTCACCCCTGGCTAAGCTGAAAAATCTGGAGTCATTGAACCTTGACTATAACAATATCTCTGATATTTCTGCTTTGACCAAGCTTTCAAAATTAAAAGCGGTAAGTTTAGAGCACAATCAGCTGCACGATGTTTCTGCTCTGAGCCAAAAAGAAGATTTAACAAGGCTTTTCTTATCCAATAATCCAAACTTAAATCTCAATACCCTCAAAGCTTCCAAACTTGAAGAATTAACAGCTGATAATTCCAATGTTGAGAGCTTGAACTTCCTGAAGGATAATCCAAATCTGACAACTCTAAGCCTAAATGAAAATCGTCTGACTTCGCTGGCAGGAGTTGAAGCTGCTAAGAATTTAGTAACTTTGTCCGCAAGTCAAAACAAGATTACATCTTTGGACATTCCAGCCGCTCAGTCTTCCTTGAAGAATTTAAACTTGGCTGAGAATGAGTTGAAAAACTTGGAAGGAATTAATCAGTTTAGGGCTTTAGACAATTTGGCTGTCAACAAGAATAAAATCACAACCTTGGCGCTGCAGGAACCAAATAAGACGGTGACTTATATCAATGTCAGCGACAATCACATCCCTAAAGAAGAGCTTGAATTGAATGAAAATAAAATTCCGAAAGCCTTGGCGCAGCATTTCCCAGATGTTCAGGGTGGCAGCATTGACAATAATAAGCCGGCTGATCCAAAAGAAGAAAATAAGGAAGCGCCTAAGGAAAGTGAGCCTATGAAGGCAGATGTCCAAGGGGAGCCATCATCCGATAAGCCAGCCTCAGCTCAAGCAAGCGGCCAAGGAGCTTCCAATGATAGCGAGCGTCCAGCTGGATCTCCTGAAGCAGAGTTAAACAGTCAAGCTGAGAATCTAGAAAACTCTTCTAAGCCATCATTAGAAGAAGTGCCAACTACTGAAAATCCTGCATTAAAATCTGAGTTAGCTCAAGCAGAAGATAAAGAAAATCAAATGGATTCAAAAGATAAGGAAAAGGCTGAGAAAGAAGCTAATCACTAATCCTTATCCAGTTGAGCAGAAAAAATACAATTTTTTCTTGAAATAGTTTTGAAATTGTGATATAGTATAAAAAATTAAATAATCCTTTAATTCTATCCAGAGAGATAGACAAGGAGCAAGTAAAAAGATGGGTGGAGTGTAAGCAAGTGCGTCTTGTTTTAGCTTGCCTGACTAGATTTTTCTGAAGTCTCCTTGTAATAAGGAGACTTTTTCTGTTGTTTGAGGAGGAAAGAATGAAAACAAAAGAAGTTGTCGATGACATTACCATGAACCGTGCGATTACGCGGATTACCTATGAAATCATCGAGCGCAACAAGGACTTGAACCAAGTAGTCTTGGCTGGCATTAAGACCCGCGGGGTTCACTTGGCAAACCGCATTCAGAAGCGACTGGCCCAGTTGGAGAATATCGATATTCCAGTCGCAGAAGTAGATACCAAGCCTTTTCGAGATGATATCAAGGTTGAGGAAGATACGACAGTGATTCCAGTAGATATTACCGACCGTCAAGTAATCCTGATTGACGATGTCCTCTACACAGGACGGACCATCCGAGCAGCTATCGACAATCTGGTCAGTCATGGACGTCCCTCTCGGGTTGGTCTGGCTGTCTTGGTAGACCGTGGTCACCGCGAACTGCCGATACGGGCGGACTATGTCGGCAAGAATATTCCGACTAGCCAAACTGAGGAGATTATCGTTGAGATGACCGAAACTGACGGTCAAGATCGCGTGTTGATTATGGGGGAGTAATAAACTAAATGAGTCAAGATGTTAAGTATGATGTGCATGATATGCCAAAGCCAGGTCTGCTTTTAGGACTATCCTTTCAGCACTTGTTCGCCATGTTTGGGGCGACAGTCTTGGTACCGATTCTGGTGGGAATTGACCCAGCGGTTGCCCTCTTTTCCAGCGGTCTGGGAACATTGGCCCATCTGACTGTTACCAAGTACAAGATTCCGGCCTACATGGGATCCAGCTTTGCTTATATCGCAGCCATGCAGATGCTGATGAAGACTGATGGTATCGGAGCGGTTGCACAGGGAGCCATCACCGGTGGTTTGGTTTATTTCATTGTAGCACTGATTGTCAGGTTTGCTGGCAATGCTTGGATTGACAAGGTGCTGCCGCCAGTAGTAGTTGGCCCCATCATCATGGTCATCGGTCTGAGCTTGGCTGGAACAGCTGTTAGCGATGTGATGAACAAGACTGCAGCTAATGGCGAAAAGGTTTATGATTTGACCTACTTCATTATCGGAATGGTCACTCTCTTGGCAGTCATCCTCTTTAATATCTATGGTAAGAAGATTGTGGGGATTATCCCAGTCTTGCTAGGTTTGATAGTCGGCTACATCTTTAGCTTGATTCTAGGTGCTATGACTGGTCAGGAAATTGTGTCTTTTGCCAAGGTTGGGCAAGCTTCTTGGTTCCACCTTCCGCCCATGAGTCTGCCTTTCTTGGACTACGATGTGAAATTTTATCCTAGTGCGATTTTAACCATGGCGCCTATCGCCTTTGTAACAATGACAGAACACTTCGGGCATGTCATGGTGCTGAATAGCTTGACAGGTAAGGACTTCTTCAAGGATCCAGGACTGGACAAGACCTTGACTGGTGATGGTCTGGCTCAGATTATTGCGGGGCTTTTCGGAGCACCACCAGTGACTAGCTACGGAGAGAATATCGGAGTCATGGCGCTCAATAAAATCTACAGCGTCTATGTCATTGCAGGTGCAGCAGTACTGGCTATTGTCATGAGCTTTGTTGGAAAGGTCTCAGCCCTGCTCCAATCCATCCCGAGTCCTGTGCTGGGTGGTATTTCCATCGCCCTCTTTGGGGTAATTGCTTCGAGCGGTCTCAAGATTCTGATCGAAGCACAGACCAACTTTGACAACAAAAAGAATCTCTTGATTGCCAGTGTCATCTTGGTATCTGGTATCGGTGGTCTGACCTTGCAGCTGTCGGGTCTGCAAATCTCAGGAGTTGCCTTGTCAACTATTCTGGGAATTGTCCTCTATCTTGTCCTGCCTGAGCCCAAGGATTGAGCTAGGCGCTAAATCATTAACTTTCGTTCAAAATAGCTTGCTCTCAGAGCGACTTTACTTGCAGCACTCTGGAAGCCCTTATTCTTTCATAAAGGAGAATTACATCATGTCATCCAATCAAATCGCTCTTAAGAATCTTGTTTCTATGGAAACTCTGTCAAATGAAGAAGTTATGGCCTTGATTAAACGCGGAATCGAATTTAAAAATGGCGCTAAAGTACATTATGATGAACAGCATATCGTGTCTAACCTCTTCTTTGAGCCTTCAACTCGGACCCACAAGGCCTTTGAGGTAGCGGAGTTGAAGTTAGGCTGCGATCTTCTGGACTTTGATGTCAAGACCAGCTCGGTCAACAAAGGAGAAACCTTGTATGACACTATCCTGACCATGTCTGCCCTTGGCGTCGATGTTTGTGTCATTCGCCACCCTGAAGTGGACTATTACAAAGAGCTTGTCGAAAGCCCAACCATTACGACTTCTATCGTAAACGGAGGAGACGGTTCTGGTCAGCATCCTAGCCAAAGCTTGCTGGATTTGATGACTATTTATCAAGAGTTTGGTCGCTTTGAAGGACTCAAGGTTGCGATTGCTGGTGACTTGGACCATTCGCGCGTGGCTAAGTCAAATATGCAGATTCTCAAGCGCTTGGGGGCAGAGCTCTACTTTGCAGGTCCGGAAGAATGGCGGAGCCAAGAGTTTGCGGACTATGGTAAGTTTGTCACTATTGATGAGGTGATTGATCAAGTAGATGTCATGATGTTCCTGCGCGTGCAGCATGAGCGCCATGACTACGAGTCCATCTTTTCTAAAGAAAATTACCACAGACTGCATGGGCTGACTCAAGAGCGGTATGACCGCATGAAAGATACAGCGATTCTGATGCATCCAGCTCCAGTTAACCGTGATGTAGAAATTGCGGATCATTTGGTCGAAGCACCAAAATCACGTATCGTTGAACAAATGACCAACGGCGTCTTGTCAGAATGGCTATTATCGAAGCGGTTCTGAAAGGCCGTCAATAATCTCGGACAGTAGGCCGGGAGTGGGTGAAGCTATGTGAAGCAATCCCACTCCCTATTATTATATTTTGATGTGGAAGGTTGATAGGCAGTCTGCATCTTGGACAGGAGGGAACAATGGCAAAGAGACTTTTAATATTAGAAAATGGCATGATTTTCGAAGGGGAAGCTTTTGGAGCGGATCTTTTCGTAACAGGTGAAATCGTCTTTAACACAGGCATGACTGGCTATCAGGAATCGATTACGGACCAGTCTTATAACGGCCAGATTTTAACCTTTACCTATCCTTTGGTGGGAAATTATGGTGTCAATCGGGACGACTATGAGTCCATTTTACCGACCTGTAAGGGAGTGGTGGTCTATGAGTATGCTCGTCGTGCCAGTAACTGGCGACAGCAATTGTCTTTGGATGAGTTCCTCAAAGTCAAGAAAATACCAGGAATTTCGGGAATTGATACAAGGGCACTAACCAAGATTATCCGCCAGCATGGAACTATGCGGGCGACCATTGCCAATGCAGAGGATAGCATTGAGCATCTGCAAGACCAGCTGCAGGCGACAGTTCTGCCGACTGATAACATCAAGCAGGTTTCTACCAAGCAGGCCTATCCAGCTCCGGGAACGGGTCGCAGCGTGGTATTGGTGGACTTTGGCCTTAAACACTCTATCCTGCGGGAGTTAGCTAAGCGCAACTGCAGTGTGACGGTGGTACCTTATGATACCAGCGCTGAGGAAATTCTCCAGCTCAATCCTGACGGAGTTATGCTATCCAATGGACCGGGCAATCCGGAAGATGTGCCAGAGGCTCTGGACATGATTCGTGGTGTTCAGGGCAAGATTCCAATTTTCGGAATCTGTATGGGACACCAGCTCTTCTCCATGGCTAACGGTGCTAAGACGCATAAGATGAAGTTCGGCCACCGTGGTTTCAACCATGCGGTACGTGAGATTGCGACAGGCCGAGTTGACTTTACCAGTCAAAATCACGGCTATGCTGTCAGCCGTGAGGATTTGCCGGAATGCCTGATAGTGACTCATGAAGAAATCAATGATAAGTCTGTCGAAGGTGTGCGCCATCGGGACTATCCAGCCTTTTTCTGTGCAGTTCCACCCGGATGCTGCGCCGGGACCGCATGATGCAGACTATCTCTTTGATGAGTTTATGGAAATGATGGATGCCCATCAGGCTTACTAGGAAGCAAGATTGAGAGGTACACTATGCCAAAACGTAAAGATATTCAGAAAATTATGGTCATCGGTTCTGGTCCTATCGTCATCGGTCAGGCAGCGGAATTTGACTATGCAGGGACTCAAGCTTGCCTGTCCTTGAAAGAAGAGGGCTACAGTGTTGTCTTGGTTAATTCTAACCCAGCAACCATCATGACGGACAAGGAAATTGCAGACCGAGTTTATATCGAGCCTATCACGCTGGAGTTTGTTGCGAGGATATTGCGTAAGGAGCGGCCGGATGCTCTTCTGCCTACTCTGGGCGGCCAGACCGGACTCAATATGGCCATGGAATTATCCAAGTCAGGGCTTTTAGAAGAGCTGGGAGTGGAACTCTTGGGAACTAAGTTATCAGCCATTGACCAAGCGGAAGACCGAGACCTCTTCAAGCAGCTGATGGAAGAGCTAGGCCAGCCCATCCCTGAGTCAGAGATTGTCAATACAGTGGATGAAGCGCTGGAATTTGCGGCTGGTATCGGCTATCCAGTCATTGTCCGTCCGGCATTTACACTGGGAGGAACTGGCGGCGGTATCTGTAGCAATGAAGAAGAGCTTCAGGAAATCGCAGAAAACGGCCTCAAACTCTCTCCAGTGACTCAGTGTCTGATTGAGCGCTCTATAGCAGGCTTTAAGGAAATTGAATATGAAGTCATGCGGGATGGCGCAGACAATGCGCTGGTCGTATGTAATATGGAAAACTTTGACCCAGTCGGTATCCATACAGGGGATTCAATCGTCTTTGCACCTAGTCAGACCATTTCAGACTATGAATACCAGATGCTGCGGGACGCCAGCCTAAAGATTATTCGAGCGCTGAAGATTGAGGGCGGCTGTAATGTACAGCTGGCTCTGGACCCGCATAGTTTCAAATACTATGTCATCGAGGTCAATCCGCGGGTTTCTCGCTCATCAGCCTTGGCCTCTAAGGCGACTGGCTATCCGATTGCCAAGCTGGCGGCTAAAATCGCGGTCGGGCTTACATTGGATGAGATCATCAATCCGGTAACAGGCTCTACCTATGCTATGTTTGAGCCGGCTCTGGACTATGTGGTCGCTAAGATTCCACGCTTTCCATTTGATAAGTTCGAGCAGGGTGAGCGCCGTCTGGGAACCCAGATGAAGGCGACAGGCGAAGTCATGGCTATCGGCCGCAATATTGAGGAGAGTTTACTCAAGGCCTGCCGCTCTTTGGAAGTTGGTGTGGACCACAACGAGTTGCCTGCTCTCAGTCAAGTAAGCGATGATGAGCTGATGAGGAAGATTGTCAAGGCGCAAGACGACCGGATTTTCTACATCTCAGAGGCTATTCGCCGTGGTTACAGTCCAGATGAAATTGCTGAGCTGACCAAGATTGATGTCTTTTTCCTGGATAAGCTGCTCCATATTTACGAAATTGAGCAGGAACTGGCCAGTCATATCGGAGATAACTATGTGCTTAAGAAAGCCAAGCAAAATGGCTTTGCGGATACTAAGATTGCAGCCTTGTGGGACATGACAGCCGAGCAGGTTCGTCGCATCCGGCAGGAGCAGAAGATTGTTCCGGTTTACAAGATGGTCGATACCTGTGCTGCTGAGTTCGAGTCTGCGACGCCTTATTTCTATTCCACCTATGGTTTTGAAAATGAATCTGTCAAATCCAGCAAGGAATCAGTTCTGGTACTGGGCTCTGGTCCTATCCGAATCGGGCAGGGAGTCGAGTTTGACTATGCGACCGTTCATTCTGTAAAGGCTATTCAGTCAGCTGGTTATGAAGCGATTATCATGAACAGCAATCCAGAGACTGTATCGACTGACTTTTCTGTCTCTGACAAGCTCTACTTTGAGCCGCTGACTTTTGAAGATGTCATGAATGTCATTGAGCTGGAACAGCCTAAAGGTGTTATCGTTCAGTTTGGCGGGCAGACAGCCATTAATCTGGCAGAGCCTCTGTCCAAGGCTGGTGTTAAGATTTTAGGTACCCAAGTGGCGGACCTGGATCGAGCTGAGGACCGGGATCTCTTTGAGCAAGCTCTGAAGGAGCTGGATATTCCGCAGCCGCCGGGTCAGACGGCCACTAATGAAGAGGAAGCAGTAGAGGCTGCTCGTAAGATTGGCTTCCCCGTTCTGGTGCGACCTTCCTATGTCTTGGGTGGCCGTGCTATGGAAATCGTAGAAAACGAAGCGGATCTACGCTCTTATATGCGGACAGCGGTTAAGGCTAGTCCAGACCATCCGGTTTTGGTTGATTCTTACATTGTTGGTGATGAGTGCGAAGTGGATGCCATTTCTGATGGCCGTCAGGTCTTGATTCCTGGGATTATGGAGCATATCGAGCGGGCAGGGGTTCACTCAGGGGATTCCATGGCAGCCTATCCTCCACAAACCCTATCTCAGAAAGTCAAGGATACCATTGCAGACTATACTAAGCGCATGGCTCTGGGACTGAACTGTATCGGCATGATGAATATTCAATTCGTCATCAAAGATGAGCAAGTCTATGTCATTGAGGTCAATCCGCGTGCCAGCCGGACTGTTCCTTTCTTGTCCAAGGTGACTGATATTCCGATGGCGCAAGTAGCGACTCGTTTAATTCTTGGGGGAAAGCTTGGCAGAGCTGGGCTATGAAGATGGTCTTCATCCAGAAAGTTTCATGGTTCATATCAAGGCGCCAGTCTTCTCCTTTACCAAGCTGGCCAAGGTTGACAGTCTTTTGGGACCAGAGATGAAGTCTACCGGCGAAGTCATGGGCAGCGACCGAACTTTGGAAAAAGCGCTCTACAAGGCTTTTGAGGCTTCCTATCTCCATCTGCCAAACTTTGGTAATGTCGTCTTTACTATTGCAGATGACAGCAAGGAAGAAGCCCTGCAGCTGGCTCAGCGTTTTGCCAATATTGGCTATGGTATCTGGGCAACCAAGGGAACAGCCTCCTATTTTGAAAATCATGGTCTACACGTCCGTCTGGTGGAAAAAATCGGCAGTAATGATGACAAGGACATCCCAGCCTATATCCGCAAGGGCAAGGTTCAGGCTATTATCAACACGGTCGGAACCAAGCGGACAGCTGATAAGCATGGTCAAATTATCCGTAGCTCAGCTATTGAGCACGGAGTGCCACTCTTCACAGCCTTGGACACAGCTGATGCTATGCTGAAAGTGCTGGAAAGCCGCAGTTTCACTACAGAAGCGATATAGAACGATTTTTGACTTCCAGATTGTCATTTTACCGTCTGCAAGTCGGAAAAGTAATCTTTGAGAAAAGCATCTGTCCAAGTTTATTCTGTCCTTGAATAGTCATAATAAATAACCTTTCAATATATTGGAATTAAAAGCAAAGTGGAAGTGGGAATGAATCCTACTTCCTTTTTTCTTTATTTTCTTAAAAAACTTGACAAAGAAGTTGACAAAGTGTATGATATTAACCAGTTAATAAACTGGTTAATAATGAGTTGAGGAGATATTATGAAACGATCTTTAAAAATTCTTAGCATGCCTTAGCCTGCTAGCTCTGGCCTTGTGTCTCTGGGCTTGTCAGCCTCAAAAGGAATCTAGTCCATCCAATTCATCGCAAGGCTTGAAGATCGTAACCAGCTTTTTATCCTATTTACTCTATGGTTAAAGCTATATCGGGCGATCTGAATGATGTGCGCATGATTCAGTCTAGCAATGGTATTCACGATTTTGAGCCTTCAGCCAATGATGTGGCAGCCATCTATGATGCAGATGTCTTTGTTTATCATTCACGGACCTTGGAGTCTTGGGCTGGCGAGCTGAAATCCTAGTCTCAAGAATTCCAAGGTTCAAGTCCTTGAGGCTTCCCTAGGAATGGAGCTGGATCGAGTCGCTGGCTTGGAAGATGTCCAAGCAGGAGAGGAGTGGATGAGAAGACGCTCTATGACCCTCATACCTGGTTGGATCCTCAGAAGGCTGCGGAGGAGGCCCAGATTATCGCTGACAGGCTGTCGGAGCTGGATAGTGACCATCGGGATACTTATCAGGCCAATGCCCGAAAATTTCAAGAAGAGGCCAAGGAGCTGACAGAACGCTATCAGGATATTTTTGATAAAGTGCCCAACAAGACTTTTGTCACCCAGCATACAGCCTTTTTCTTATCTAGCCAAACGCTTCGGGCTGACCCAGTTGGGCATTGCTGGTATTTCACCGGAGCAGGAGCCTAGTCCGCGTCAGCTGACAGAGATAGAAGACTTTGTCAAGGAGCATCAGGTGAAGACCATTTTTGTGGAAAGCAATGCTTCTTCCAAAGTGGCTCAAACCTTGGTCAAGGAGACAGGTGTACAAATCAAGGAGCTGAATCCTCTGGAAGCAGACCCAGCTAACCAACTATCTTATTTAGAAAATTTAGAAAAGAATCTAGCTGTTTTAGCTAAAGATTTGAAAGGATAAAGGAAAACCATGAAAAAGAAATATTTCCTAGCTTCAGCAGCTATATTAGCTCTCGGTCTCGGAACTTACGGGCTTATCCAATGGCAAGCTCAGCCTCGAACTCAGACCAAAGATAACAAAGTAGCCTATATTGAGGACAAGACTTCGGGTGACAAGACGGATAAAAATAAAAATTTGACATCTGAGCAATTCAATGATGAGGAAGGTATTGAAGCAGAGCAGATTGTCGTGAAAATCACAGACAAAGGCTACGTCACTTCCCATGGAGACCATTATCATTACTTTGACGGGAAGGTGCCTTTTGATGCCATTATCAGCGAAGAGCTGATTATCCGAGATCCTAACTACACGCTGCAGGAAGCAGATATTATCAATGAGGTCAAGGATGGTTACATCATCAAGGTAGAGGGGAAGTATTATCTCTACCTCAAGGATGCCAAACATACCAGCAATGTCCGCTCGGTAGATGAGATTGCGCGGCAGAAGAAGCTGCATAAGATTAAGGAAGAAGGCGATAGTGGCAAATCTTCTACTACAAAATCAAGCAAGACCCGCGATTTCAGCCAGCCCAGCAAGTCCCTAGCTGCAGGGAAAGACAGCCGCAGACCTTGCAGGAATTTCTTATCAAGGCCAAGGGGGATACAGGACGGATGATGGTTATACGTTCAGTCCCTCTGACGTCATCGAGGATACTGGCGATGCATTTATCGTGCCGCATGGCGGGCATTTTCACTATATTCCTAAGAGCGACTTGTCGCCAGCAGAATTGGCTGCGGCTCAGAGCTACTGGAATAGCAGGCAGGGCTGGCGGACGGGTGAATCCGCCTGACTACGGCAGGACAATAACTTCTTCCAACACATGGAATCAGAATAGTGCTATCAATCAGGGGGGACCTGTCTCAAATCCGTCTCCACAGCTGCCAAATCATTCAAAGATTGAGCAGCCGAGTCCTGGCTTAGCGGTTACTCAGCCAAGTCCGTCTAATCCGCTTCAGCCGTCTCAACCATCTCAGCCATCCTTGCCAAGTCTGCTGCAGCAACTCTATGCCCTGCCTCAGTCTCAGCGCTACCATGAAGGGACGGCGTGGTGTTTGATCCGCTGAAAATCAGTCGTCGGACAGAAAATGGGGTCGTTATACCTCATGGAGATCATCATCATTTCATTCCTTATGACAAGCTGTCAGACTTGGAAGCGAAGATTGCCCGCTTGATTCCTATTGGCTATACTTACGAGCCGCTGGGCGATCCACTGCAAACTTTGAAGCCTCAGCTACCATCACAGCCTGATCACGACCATGGTTTTCATGCGGAGGCTGTCATTGGTAAGGACGACCAAGGCTACATGGTATCGCACGGAGACCATGCTCATTATTTTTACAAGAAAGACTTGACTTCTGAACAGATTCAAGCAGCGGAGCAGGTCTTGGCCAAGCAGCAGCCAGCAAAACCTTCTGCAGCGGTCAATGACGCTGAACGCTATTCACGCGATGCCAGCGATGAGGAAAAGATTGCTTATATCTGCCAAACCTATGGCGTTCCCAAGGAAGCGGTTCGCATCTCAAATGGCTTCTTTGTCTTTAATAACCCTGATCAAGCCTACGATCCGACTCATATCCACCCCTATGCTGTTCGCAAGGAGCATGTTCGCATTCCTCTGGTAACGGGCAATGCAGAGCTGGACTTCATGAATGAGCTCTACACAACAGCTCTGCGCTCAGGTCTTTCGCCTTACAGTCTGCAGGTGGAAGATGGGCAGTTTGTCATTCCTCATGGCGACCACAATCACTATATCAAGATCCAGTCCAAGGGCGCAGCAGAAGCCTTGAAAAATCGTCTGCCTCAGATTCAATCTAAATATGAGCAGGGCGATTATGATGAGGCTGCTGTTTTGCAAAAAGTAGAAAGTCTAAAATCGGACAGTCAGCGTCTCTATGCCGATGATCCTCTTATGCAGCGGCGGATTGAGCTTGTTTTGGGGCAGTTTGTAGAAACCATGAAGAAGCTGCCAAGCAACTCAACAGCTGGTTATTTGAACAGTCTGGATAACTTTGATAAGCAGTTTATCCATGTGGATCAGACGGTCAAGCCAATCCAAGAGACCGAGCTAGACAAGAGTTATCAAGGACTTTTGGAGAGAATGAACCGACTTGATACGGATAGCTATGGGCTGAAGAAAGCTGACTTGCTGCAGCGTCTGCAAAATGCTTATGCTGGCCAGAATCAAGCTGAAATGGCAGAGCTAGGACAATTACTATCTGCTTTAGAAGATTATCATGATCGGACAGGCGTCACAGCGGTTGATTATATCCGTTATTTCTACCAAGCATTAGAGGATGGGCGCTTGAGCCCTGAGCTGCGCAGAAAAGCAGCTGGGCTGACCTTGACTCTCTATAAGTCTCAAGCCTTTATAGAAGCGACCAATCTCCAGCAGCTTTTCCCTGCCCTCTATCAGACTAAGAAAGAGATTGCAGCAGCCCTTGCTGGCGGTCAGCCTTCTCCGTCCTCTGAAAAGACAGAGCTAGATCAGGGAGAGCCAAATCAGCCAACCTACAAAGCCATGATTTATGACTTTTTGAAGGGGATTTATGATGATTTTGGCACCTCGGATGAGAGTGAGAAGAGTGCTCAAGCCCTTGTCTTCCTTGGAAAAGCGCAGGAACTGCTTGGAGAAGTAAAGGACCAAAACAGCCGAGCAGACTATGCAGCTAGAATCTTAGAACTAGGCAAGGAATTAAAGAGCAGCAGCTCAGACAAGCAAGCTTTACTGGCAGCAAGTCAGAAGCTTTTAGATCAGATGAGCCGGACCATTGCTGGGCAAAAGGAAGAGCCGTCTAATACGGAAAATCAGGAAGTTTATCAACAGCTTTATAATCTGCTCATGTCTATCCATCAGTATTTGGAAAAGAATCAAGGAAGTGAGCAGCAATACCAGCAGCTGGACCAGCTTTTTGATAAGCTTGGACAGAGAGCTACAGACAAGAAAGAGCTACTCAAGGAAATCCTGGCCTTCCAGCAGTCACTCGTCCATCCTGAGAGAACAAACGAGGTCTGATTCTCAGCATAGGGAAGATGATGACTATCATTTTAATCTGCAGGATATGGTCGGAGCGGATGAGCAAGGCTATCAGGTAGCCCATTTGGATCACGAGCACTATATTTACAAGAAAGACTTGTCAGAAGCCGAGCGTCAAGCAGCAGATGCCTATGCGGTGCAAAAAGGTTTCTTGAAAGCACCGGTTGAACAGCCTTCTTCTGCTCAGCTAGCAAGTAGCAGTGTTTCAGAAACTGCGCAAAGTGATAATCTACTTTCCGAATCTGCCACTAGAGAAGCAGCTCAAAACCAATCTGACAAACCAGCAGAAGCTTTGACAGCAACAAACCCAATTGGTCAATCAAGCTTTAGCTGCGAGTTTTGGCATGACAGAGGAAGCATTCAACCAGAAATTGCAGGAGCTTTCTCAGCTCTACGGTGTCAGCCCAGAGGCTTTCAGCTACAATCCAGCAACCAGAAGCATCAGCTTTACAGGAGCAGATGGCCAGCTAAAAACTGTTCAGATTAGCTAAAGCTTTACATTTTGATGTAAAACAACAATAAAACGAATGATGAAGACCAAGCCAAATCTAAGAGCATCATTCGTTTTTGATTTTCACAACCCTATACTTATTTGATTGATATTGTGTTAAAAATAAACAGAGAAAATAATAAGGATTGGCAAGATATACTTGTTATTGGAATGATTTGACCATTGCTTGAGAGGAATATTAAAATGAGATTATTCAATTATACATTTGAAGAAAGTCAATGTTTAGGAGTAAAGTGTTTAAATTATCCGAATATATTATTCTCTACAAATCACAAAAAACCACAGAAATTCCTCGTGAACTTCTGTGGTTTCTTTTTTTACTCTTGATAGGAAACAATGCCGATGATGGTATCGACAGCGCGCTCCATGGTTTCTAGGCTGACATATTCGAAGCGGCCGTGCATGTTCTCGCCGCCGGCAAAGAGGTTAGGTGTCGGGATGCCCATAAAGGAAATTTTAGAGCCGTCAGTTCCGCCACGGATAGGCTCGATAATAGGCTGGATGTCAAGACTTTCCATAACTGCCTTAGCGATATGGATAGGTGTCATGTCCTTTTCAATGACCTGCTTCATGTTGTAATACTGGTCTTTGAGGGTCAAGATAACACGCTCGCTGCCCAGCTCTTGGTTCATCTTTTCAGCAATGGTCCGCATAGCAGCTTTGCGATTTTCAAAAGCCTCTGTCTCAAAGTCACGGACAATGTAGCTGGCTTGAGCTTCTTCGACAGTACCAGTCAGGTTCATCAGGTGGTAAAAGCCTTGGTAACCCTCGGTCTTCTCTGGTCGGTCGGCTTCTGGCAGCTGGTTGTGGAAGTCAATAGCAAGCTGGAGAGCATTGACCATCTGGTCTTTGGCAGTTCCCGGATGGACATTTCGGCCTTGGAAGGTCAGTTCTGCTCCAGCAGCGCTAAAGGTTTCGTACTGGAGTTCTCCTAGAGGGCCGCCGTCCACTGTGTAGGCAAAGTCCACATCGAAGTCCTCAGCGTCAAACTTATCAGCACCGACGCCGATTTCCTCATCTGGTCCAAAGCCAACTCGGATTTCTCCGTGCTTGATTTCTGGATGGGCAGACAGGTATTCGATAGCAGTCATGATTTCAGCAATACCTGACTTGTCATCTGCTCCCAAAAGGGTTGTTCCGTCAGTCGTAATTAAGGTTTGGCCCTTGTATTTATGGAGACTGGCAAAGTCCGCAGGATCTAGGTTAAAGCCAGATTGCCCCAGCGGAATCACACCGCCGTCATAATTCTCAATGACCTGAGGCTGGATGTTTTCTGCGTTGAAGTCCGCCGTATCCATGTGGGAAATAAAGCCAATCTTGCGGGTAAAGCTAGGGTCGTTGGCTGGCAGAGTTCCAATCGCAAAGCCGTTGGGCAGGTAGTAGACATTTTCCAAGCCGACCCGCTTCATCTCAGGGATGAGGACATTTTTGGCAAAGTCCACCTGACTCTGGGTGCTGGGCGTAGTAGTAGATGTCTCGTCTGAGCGCGTGTTTACCTTGACATAAGTCAGGAAACGCTCTAAAAGATTAGGATATTTCATAAATGCTCCTTTTTCATTTCATTTAAGTCTATTTTAGCATATTCAGGAGAGAGTGAGAAATGTTTTTCGTTTCTTGAGGGCAAAGGTAAAATCTAGCAATTAGTTTTATATCTTGTCAAAATCTGGTAAACTATATCTATGCAAATGGAAAAAACAATCAGCAAAGCGGTGATTTTGGGAGCTTCGGGAGGTATAGGTCGTCAGCTGGCTAAAGAACTGGCTCAAAGGACAGACCAGCTTGTTTTGGTCGGCAGAGATGAAGCTAAGCTCACTCAGTTGCAAGAGGACTTGTCAGGAGCAAGGGCTCAGTTGTCCTGTAGGTTTTTGGATTTGCTGGATGCGGCTGCTGTGGACGATTTTGCTCAGCAGCTAGAGGCGGATCTACTGATTAATTGCTGCGGTCTGGCTAGTTTTGGCCCAGCGCTATCTCTTTCGGAAGCAGATGAAAATGCTCTCTGGCAGGTTAATTACCAAGCAGCGGTTCGACTGATGAAGCAAGTCGCAGAGCGCAATCGTAAGATAAGATGTGTCCAACTTTCCTCTCTGGCAGCGCTTTGTCCCCATCCTTATCTGGCGGCTTACAGCGCTAGCAAGATCGCTTTGCAGACCTACTGTTTAGCCTTGCAAGAAGAGCTGGGCCTCAAAGGCTCTGAAGTGACAGTTTGCCTTTACATACTGGGACCGATTCAGACCTCTATCTTTCCTCCAGAGCTGCAGGATGCTTTGGGTGGAAGTAAGTTGCAAATGAGCCCGGAGATAGCAGCACGACGCATCATCAGACTCTTTCAGCAAGGCCGTTCCTATGCTATAGTGGGCAAGAGATATCAACTACTGGTTTGGCTCATGAAGCTACTTCCGCAAAGATGGATTATCCGTTTGATTGGCGCTTATCTACGAAAGGGGCTTTAATCATGAAACTTATTTTTTTTCTGTTGACTGCTGCTTACCTGCTTCTCTTTATCTTGCGTTGGATCTTGTCTTTGGCTTATTTGAAAAAAGGGCAGAGCTCTTCATCAGACTTTCAAGAGGAGCTTTATACGGTGGTTCAGCCCATCCTATCTGGCGATCCTCGTTTGGAAAATGACTTGCTAGCCAATCTCCAGCAGACAGACAAAGTAGAGTTTTATTGGCTGATTGATCAGTCTGATCCAGAGGCTCAGAGAGTGGCTGACAAGATTTGTCAAAATCCCTCTTATGCCCAGCGCATTCGCGTTTTTCTCATGGAGGATGTTCCTCAAGGGATTAATCCTAAGAGCTATAAGATTGAGCAGATTATAGATGAGCTGACTCGACCATATATGATTGTTCTCGACGACGACAGCGTCATTGATTTTTCAAAAATGGGAGAATTGACAGATTATCTGGGCGAGAATGTTATTTTGACCGGCATTCCCTATAATCAGGAGCGAAGTAATTTCTGGTCCAAGCTAGTAGCAGCTTTTGTCAATAGCAATTCTTTTATTACCTATTTTACCATGGCAGAAGTCAAAGCCAACCACTCGATTAATGGAATGTTCTACATCCTGCCACTTGAACTGGCTAGGGAGCAGAAGCTCTTCAGTGCTATTAAAGACTATCTATGTGATGATTTGGCTGTAGCGGATTTTCTGCGCAGCAAGGGAGTTGAGATTATCCAGACGCGGGTGACCTGTAATGTTCGGACTACTATCAAGGATGCCAAGCAATATTTGCTGCAGATGAAGCGTTGGCTGCTTTTTAGCTCTATATATCTGAAAGAGCACTTGGACTGGAAGGTTATTATTTTAATTGCTCTGCCTAGTTTCCTGCCCCTTCCTGCCTTGCTCATTGCTTTCTTTCTTAGCTGGCCTTTTGTACTGCTGGCTTTGCTTTTGTTCTTGGTCAAGGCGGTTTGGATGCTGGCTTATCGTCGCCTTATCCTAACTACTCAACCGCATCCTGATGAGGTGTTTTACGAGGAGCTGAACGACCTAGTCTTGCCTTGGCTTTTCCTCTATGTCTTGCTCAGTCCGCGAGTGATTAACTGGCGGGGAAGGAAGATTCGAGTGACGGATGGGAAAATCCGCTATGAGTAAGATGAAGCAGTACTTGGCTAAGTTGGATGCTCTGTCGCCAGACCAAACCATGTTGAAATCTAGTAAGGTCTTGCTTTTTCTCAGTGGCAGCAGTCATTTGGAGAGCGCTAGTCTGACTGCAGGACAACTTAAGTTTCTTGAACAGATTTGTCCATCGGATTTCTCAGTAGTGCCTAGTAATTTCCCATTTAACCAGAGATTTGAGCATGAGCGACAAACCCAAGTTTCATTGCTGACAGCTTCCGTTTCCAATATCCGTTACTATTGGCATACTCTCTACAATTCTCGCTTTCAAAAGGCTTTGCAGCAGCACTTCTCTCCTTTGCTGGATGTTGAGGAGGCTGTCATTATCTGCAAAAGCTCGGGGCTCAATATGCTGACCCAGTGGCTGGAGGGCTTGGGTGAGGAAAATATTCCCTTCAGACTGAGAGTGATTGCGCTAGGGCCTGTTTCACGGAGACTCCTAAATCGCAAGGATATTGACTTGCTGGTCATCAAGGGCAGGAAGGATATTTACAGCAGATGTCTAGATGGTCATCTAGCTGATGTGATAGTGGATAGCAACCATTTTGATTATGAATACAGGGAAGATGTGAAAGGATTAGTTTATGACTGGATTAGAAAAAAAGTGATAAAGATTGATGTGATTAGTGTGCCGTTTAGTGGGCATCTGCTGCCTACTTTGACCTTAGTCAAGCCTCTGCTGACGGATCCGCGTTTTCAGATTCGGGTTATCACTGGCTGCCAAAAGAAAGAGTTAGTAGAGGAAATCGGTTTTGACTGTCTGGCTCTCTTTCCAGAGAGACCGACGGTGATGGAGGACATCGCCAATACCCCGCAACAAAGCAATCCTCTAATTACCTATCAGCAGTTTCGGGCCAATTCTAGGCTTATTCCAGAGGTTATAGACGAATTAAATCGAATTTGGCAAGAAGGTGGTAAACCGGATTTGGTCATAGCGGACTTTGTTGCTTCGCCAGTAGGCCTGATTTCTGATCGCTTTGGCATCCCTTGGATAACTACGATTCCGAGTCCGGTTGCGATTGAGTGCCAGACGACAACTCCGACCTATTTGGGGGGCTGGAAACCTCATCAGGGCGTCTTGTACAAATTCAGAGATGCCTTAGGCAGGCAAGCTATTCGTTGTGGAAAGAAAATGGCCTTTGCTTTAGTCCGGAAGAGTTTGGGAGACTATCAAAATTTTAAACTCTATCGGGAAGACGGCACTGAAGCCATTTATTCGCCTTACTCTATCTTAGCTTTGGGCATGAAAGAGCTGGAGTTTCGAGATGATTTTTCCTAAGCAGCTTCGCTGGGTTGGCTACAAATGCCTGTCCTTTGATCGCCTGCCTGCAGCTCATGAGTCTTATTTTGAGACTGATAAGAAGCGGGTTTTAGTGACTTGCGGAACGCATTTGAAATGGGAGAAGGAGCGCATGGTGGAGCGGGCGAAAAAACTGAGCCAGCTCTACCCAGATTACCTCTTTTACGTCACCTTGGGAGAATCTAGTGGCTTGGGCAATGCTCCGAAGAGACTTGCGGAAAACCTGCTGCTCTTTGACTACCTGCCCTATACAGATATTTTGGATAAGATAGATTTTGCTATTCACCACGCAGGAACGGGTATTATGATGGCCTGTATTGAGCATGAGATTCCCAGTCTCATTTTGCCGCAGGATTATGACCAGTTTGACAATGCCGTTCGTGCTGAGCTAGCTCAGGTGGGACTGGTTGCTCGCAGAAAGAATGATGCAGAAGTGCTGAGCCTTTTTAAGGAATTGACAAATCGCACGGATTGGTCTCAGTTGAAAACTCTTGCCCAGCAAAGCAAAGAATATCAGCCTACAGAAATTCTCTATCAAGAGCTGGGGCGGTTGCTTAAGGTTGATTTATAACTGGAGAATTCAACAAACTATTAAAGTATGTCTCCAACATTAAAAATATCTGAATTATTAAATTTCCCTATTCTTTTCAAGGAATAGGTTTTTTGAGTCTATTCAAGTCTTTTTTTAAGATGTTAAAATGAAAGTGATTACAAACAAGTCATTGGAAAGTCTTCTTGGCTTTCTCGGAGTGACAGAAGAGGAAAGATGATGAAGAAAGCAATTCTAATGATGACTTTTGGCTCGCCAGAGGAGATTAGCTTTGAGGGAGTGGCTGAATTTTTCACCAACATTCGCCGCGGTGTCAGGCCGCAAGACCATGAGATTCAGACCCTCTATGATAACTATGTCCTCATCGGTGGAACGCCTCTGCAGCGTATTAGTCTAGAAGAGGTGGAAAAGGTCCGTCAGGGTTTGTCTGGTGAGTATGCGGTTTATTTTGCCAATAAATTCTCACGTCCTTTTATCCCAGACGTGATCGAGCAGATGGAAGAGGATGGTATTGAGGAATGTATCTGTTTAATCCTAGAGCCTCATTTTTCTTACTATTCTGTCATGGGTTATGAGAAGTTTATCCAGAGTGACTCCATCCGCTTTAATATCATTAAGGAATGGTATCAGGAAGAAGCTATTCTTGGTTATTGGGCAGAGGAACTGAGAAAGATTCTTACAGAAGAGGTTGGAGAAGAGACCTTCAAGATTTCTTTTCAGCCCACAGTGTGCCTATTCTGGCCTTGGATTTCGGAGATCCTTACATTGATCAGATTTATGACAATGCCCGTTTGATTGCTGACAGGTTGGGTTTGACAGAGGAGGATTATCTCAATGTTTGGCAGAGTGAGAGTGACATTGGGCTCCCTTGGATAAAACCTGATGTACTGGACTACATGCGCCAGCAAGAAACACATCCGCAGCATTATATTTTTGTGCCGATTAGCTTTATCAGTGAGCATATAGAGGTTCTTTTTGACAATGACGTGGAGTGCAAGGAACTTTGCGAAGATTTGGGTGTTGCCTATCATAGACCGCCTATGCCCAATGCAGATGACCGTCTAATTGATGCCCTGATTCAAAGTATCCGCCGCCATGAGCATGAACCCTTCAAAGAATGTTTTCCAGAAGAAGAAACCTTCGATGAATTACAGCCATCGGAGGAGAGCAGCCAGATTCTTGCAGAGGATGCAGAGCTGAAAATGCCAGATTTCGTCAAGAAGCTAATTGAGAAAAAGGGGCGTGAGAATGTTAAGATGCCGTATTTTGTCAAGAAAATGCTGGAGAAAGCAGGAAAGCTGCCCAAGAGTTGATTGTTCATATTCGTTGATGACTTTATAAGATTATTCTAGAAGGAGAAAACCGTGAGACTTTGGCACCAAGATTTAATTGAAAAACTTCCGCGCCAGCAGCTTTTAGGTCAGCATCGAGAGTGTGCAGCCTTGCGTGGACGAGGTTGGGGCAAGCCGCATGCGACGGTCAACTATGTTTTTGAGCACAGCCCTTATTGCCTCTATGCTTATCACCTGCTGATTATGGAGGAGATGCAGAAGCGGGGCTATCAGCCAGACAGCCTATGGATGGACAAGGAATACCGTGGCAAGACCTGCCCACCCTACCAGCAGTTGCCAGCTGAGGAGCTCGAACATCCCATTTATCCGGAGCATGACGCAGCCTATCTGCAAGAATGCTTGGAAAATCTGAAAGAGAAGGGGATAGATATTGTCTGATTTCCAAGTGCCAATACGGCATAGTATTAAGGTTATAGAACAAAAAAAGGAAGAGACGTTGCTCTTCTTTTTGACTTTTACGAATTCAAAATAAACTTCTCAATAGCAGTAGCAACCCCATTTTCTTCACAGCTGTCTGTGACGGCATTGGCTAGGCTTTTGACATGGTCTGAAGCATTGCCCATAGCTACACCGAGACCTGCATATTCCAGCATCTCGATGTCATTGTTGGCATCACCGATTGCCATGATTTCCTGAGGATTGATGTCTAATTGTTTAGCTAATCGCTCTAGGGCAAAGGCTTTGGTTACACCAGACGGCATGGCCTCGTAAATGACCGGCTGAGAGCGAACACCACTGAAACGCTGGCAGATTTCTTGGCCAAAGTCAGCTTCAAAAGCATCTACTTGCTCTTGGCTGCCTAAAAACATAGCTTGAAACATTCTATGTTGACCGCTGCAAGCCTCTTCCAGACTAATCTCGGTTGGAGTGGTGAAGACTAAGCTAGCGTCATTCACAACATAGGAACTGGCTTTTTCTCCGACGACGAAATAATGCTCTTCATCAAAGAGAGTCAGCTGGACAGGGCTATTTTCAGACAGGTTGTAGAGATAACGAATGTCCTGACCGCTCAGCTCTTGCCAGTCTACCAGACTCCAGTCGCTGGTCTGGTGTGTAGCGCAGCCATTGTCCACGATGACATATTCGTTTTCTTGTGTAAGGCCCAGCTTGTCATAATAGGGCTTGACGCCAACCAAGGGACGACCTGTGCAAAGAACCAATTTGACTCTTTTTTCAATAGCTTGGTGCAGAGCTTCAATGTTAGCCTGGGGAATTTCTTTTTTGCTGTTGAGCAAGGTGCCGTCCATATCAAGTGCAAGAATTTTAATCATAAAGTGTCTCCAAAATTATTCTGTGATAAGTATAGCATAATTTACAGAGAAAGTCCGAGTCTATAGGAAAAATCACTGGTCTTGTGTTATAATAAATAGAATACCCTAAAAGGATGAGAAAAATGAATTTAGAAGATTTGAAAAAACGTCAGGAGAAAATCCGCAATTTCTCCATCATTGCCCACATCGACCACGGGAAATCAACCTTGGCCGACCGGATTTTGGAGGCGACGGAGACGGTTTTCCAGCCGGGAAATGCAGGCCCAACTCTTAGACAGCATGGACTTGGAACGTGAGCGCGGTATCACCATTAAGCTCAATGCTATCGAGCTCAATTATACTGCTAAGGACGGCGAAACCTATATCTTCCACTTGATTGACACGCCAGGACACGTAGACTTTACTTATGAGGTATCGCGGTCGCTGGCGGCCTGTGAAGGGGCGATTCTGGTCGTGGATGCGGCTCAGGGAATTGAAGCTCAGACCTTGGCGAATGTCTATCTAGCGCTGGACAATGACTTGGAAATCCTGCCTGTTATCAATAAGATTGACCTGCCAGCTGCGGATCCAGAGCGGGTGCGGGCAGAGATTGAAGATGTGATTGGACTGGATGCTAGCGAAGCCGTATTGGCTTCTGCCAAGGCTGGCATCGGAATTGAGGAAATTTTAGAGCAGATTGTGGAAAAAGTTCCAGCTCCGACTGGAAATGTAGAAGCACCGCTCAAGGCCTTGATTTTTGACTCAGTCTACGATGCCTATCGTGGGGTAATCCTGCAGGTGCGGGTGATGGACGGCGTGGTCAAGCCGGGAGATACCATTCAGCTCATGAGCAATGGCAAGACCTTTGATGTAACAGAGGTTGGCATTTTTACTCCCAAGGCCATTGGCCGCGATTTCCTAGCGACAGGGGATGTTGGCTATATCGCAGCCTCTATCAAGACGGTGCAGGATACTCGGGTCGGAGATACAGTGACCTTGGCGGATAATCCAGCCGCAGAACCTCTGCACGGCTACAAGCAGATGAACCCGATGGTTTTTGCTGGTCTCTATCCTATCGAGTCCAATAAATACAATGACCTGCGTGAGGCGCTTGAAAAGCTCCAGTTAAACGATGCCAGTCTGCAGTTTGAGCCAGAAACATCTCAAGCATTAGGATTTGGATTCCGCTGTGGTTTCTTAGGCTTGCTGCACATGGATGTCATTCAGGAGCGTTTAGAGCGGGAGTTTAATATTGATCTGATTATGACGGCACCATCCGTTATCTATAAGGTCAATATGACGGATGGTGCTTCAATTGATGTGTCCAATCCGAGCGAGTTTCCGGATCCGACCAAGATTGATTCCATTGAGGAGCCTTATGTCAAGGCGCAGATTATGGTGCCCCAGGAATTTGTCGGAGCGGTGATGGAGTTGGCTCAGCGTAAGCGCGGTGACTTTGTGACCATGGATTACATCGATGATAATCGGGTCAATGTCATCTATCAGATCCCACTTGCTGAAATCGTCTTTGACTTCTTTGACAAGCTCAAGTCCTCTACTCGTGGCTATGCTAGCTTTGACTATGAAATCTCTGAGTATCGCTCGTCCAAGTTGGTGAAGATGGATATTCTCCTTAATGGCGACAAGGTTGATGCTCTTAGCTTTATCGTTCACAAGGAATTTGCCTATGAGCGTGGTAAGCTGATTGTAGACAAGCTCAAGAAAATCATTCCTCGTCAGCAGTTTGAAGTACCCATTCAGGCAGCCATCGGACAGAAAATCGTGGCTCGTACAGACATCAAGGCCTTGCGTAAAAATGTTTTGGCCAAGTGTTATGGTGGTGACGTTTCCCGGAAGCGCAAACTCCTAGAAAAACAAAAAGCCGGTAAAAAACGGATGAAAGCTATCGGCTCTGTCGAAGTCCCACAAGAAGCCTTCCTCAGTGTCCTGAGTATGGATGAGGAATAAAACCTTATATCTCTAGGTAATATATCCCAAAAGGAGAAAAACATGAAACAATCGTATCTGCTTGGAGCAGTTCTAGTATTAACTTCACTTACTCTTGTATCGTGTGCCAAGTCTGGACAAAAGCCTGATCAATCTAGTTCTTCAACCAGTTCCAGTGCACAAGTGAAAAAGAATTCTTCAAATTCTTCTTCTAAAAGAAGCAAGAACAAAACCAATCAAGAAACAAAACGTGTTGGTTCTCCAGAGTTTGGTTATATCGATATCCCAAGTAAATGGATTAAATTTTTTGATGCAGAGGTTGAGGGGCTTATCCAATATACCGACGGTTCTGCTTATAATATCATTACCATGAATGCTGTTTCTAAGGCAGAAGCTGAAGTAGCAGATGGTGAGACTTTCAATGCAGAAACAATTGCTCAACATGTAGCCTATAATTGGAGTCAAAAAGATAATATTGAGAAGATGTGGGGCTCTAAAAGTACTGTCTCAGGAATAGAAGCCTTTCAAATAAACATCATTCTGAAATCAGGACAACTTGCTAATACATTGGTTTTCCAAAAAGATGACAAAGTCTATATACTATCCTTTGAAGGCGACGAAGAAACTCTTGATGATTTCATTACAAACATGAAAGATACTTGGAGTCTTGATAGCAAAGGAGCAGTCAGCGAATAATAGTTTAAAAAAACAAGAGGCCTATTTATTAAGTCTCTTGTTTTTTCAGTGTAGAAGCTAATTATGTTTCACAAAAAGATTGTATCTAATCAAAAAAAGTTCGACCACTACTAAATCCAAGCAAAAAAGACTTACAAAAATCTGTAGGTCTTTTTCTTGAAATCCGAACGTTAAGAAATCTTTTTTTGATTTTTACTTGACATTTTTCTGAAATAGGAATATGATAAAATATGAATACTGCATAAGACAAATCTTGTGCGTGTTCGAAAATAATAGAGCGTTGCATCCGTAAGTCAATTTGACACGGCTCTTAAAAAACAAAAGGAGAAAGAATGAATACTTATATCCAAAAGAAAATCGCAAACATGAAGCTGACGCTTTCTGAAATGTCTGGTGGCTACAAACGAATGGTGACTAGTATGAAGAAGCTCGGCTTTTCTGCTACCTTGAAGCTTATTTGGGACGATTTGTTTGCTCATCGCAGTCTAGGTCAATGGGTTTATCTCTTGATTCTAGGGAGTTTTCCGCTCTGGCTGGAGCTGATATATGAACATCGCATCGTGGATTGGACAGGGATGATTTGCAGTCTGACTGGGATTATCTGTGTGATCTTCGTTTCTGAAGGACGTGCTAGCAATTACCTCTTTGGTTTGATCAATTCTGTGATTTACTTGATTTTGGCCTTGCAGAAAGGCTTCTATGGCGAGGTCCTGACGACTCTTTACTTTACCATCATGCAGCCGATTGGACTCTTAGTGTGGATTTATCAAGGTCAGTTTAAAAAAGAAAAGCAAGAGTTTGTTGCTCGTAAGCTAGATGCCAAAGGATGGACAAAGTATCTATCGCTTAGTGTGCTTTGGTGGTTGGTGTTTGGTTTGATTTATCAGTCTGTGGGGGCTAATCGTCCTTATCGTGATTCAATCACAGATGCGACAAATGGTGTAGGGCAAATCTTGATGACGGCTGTTTATCGCGAACAGTGGATTTTCTGGGCAGCGACCAATATTTTTTCTATTTACCTCTGGTGGGGTGAAAGTCTTCAGATTCAAGGGAAATATCTGATCTATTTAATCAACAGCTTGGTCGGATGGTACCAGTGGAATAAGGCTGCTAAAAAAGCATAGTCCTATAAACGAAAAAGCAATCAGATGTGACAATGTCTCTCTTTCCTTTCGTCCTAAAAATATGGTAAACTAGTATTGGTAAAATTTATTAGATTTAGGAAGGAATGACCATGAAAAAGAAGTACTTTCTGCTCTCCCTGACTATCTTAGCCGGTCTCTCTCTGTCTTCCTGTAGCCTCATCAAGAGCTATAGCAGTCGGAAAGCATCTGATTCTTCCAGTCGAGTTTCCCTGAGAGATGACAGCGATACAAGTAGTAGCAGTCGTAGAGAAAAAGATTCGTCAAAGACTACTGGTACGCAGCGGGTTGGCTCTGATGATTATGGCTATATTAGTATTCCTGATAATTGGATTAAGTTTACAGACGTAGATGGTGGCGACAGCGTCCAGTATACGGATGGAAGTGGCTATAACATTGTCACGATGAACGCTTATACAAAAGAAAAAGCTAACATTGGAGAAGGTGAAGAATTCAACGCTGAAACCATTGCCCAACGTATTGCTTATCACTGGAAGGATAATAAGGAAGTCGATGATTTTTGGGGAGCAAAGAGTACCGTAGCTGGAAATGAAGCCTTTCAGATTAATGTTGTTTTAAAATCCACTCAAAACCTAACGGTTTGGGTCTTCAAACAAGGCGATAAGGTCTATATGATGTCCTTTGAAGGCGATGAAGACACTCTGTATGAATTTATCCCCTATATCGAAGAAACTTGGAGCGTCAGCAAGGACGGTGGAAAAAGCATTTAGCGACAGCATTTGATGAGTGCTCTCTAAGTTCATAAAAAGCAAATCTGGGACTCGTTCTCAGATTTTTTTGTTAGATGGGATATCTAATATTCTTTGAGTTTGATAAGATTTAAGAGGGCTCATTTTATGATATAATAAAAAGCAATTTGAATACAGAAAGAAAAATATATGACCCAAGAAATCGACCTTGAAAAGTACCATCAGCTAGCTTTTGCAGAAGCAGAAAGAGCATCGAAAATTTTTTTAGCCAGTCTCAAGAAAAAAAGCCACCAAAAAACCTAGATAAGATTGCCCAGCAAATCCATGATGAGGTCTTTGAGGAGATTGACTGTACAGCCTGCGCTAATTGCTGTAAGACTCTGGGACCAGACTTTAAGGAAGCAGACATTGTCCGTATTGCCAAGTATTTCAAGATGAAGCTGCCGGCTTTTGAAGAGGAATTTCTGCAGGTAGACGAAGACGGTGACAAGGTCTTCAAAGCCATGCCTTGTCCTTTTTTAGGTGGAGACAATCTCTGCTCGATCTACGATGTCCGTCCAAAGGCTTGTCGAGAGTTCCCTCATACAGACCGCAAGAAGATTCATCAGATTAATCATCTAACAATCAAAAACACCCTGACTTGCCCAGCGGCTTATCTTTTTGTGGAGAAGCTACGGGATAGGTTGTAGAATCCCCCTCTAAATCTTGTACAAAAATTCTAGGGCGGGAGTATCTTAGATCTGTTAGACTATAGTTAGAATTGAATACGGCCTAGAAGCTATGTGAAAAAGATAAAATTTCCTCGGAGCAGGAGCCTTTCCCTTAATTTTCCAATTTTCACTTTGCTTTTAACGGCCTTAGTATCTTTTATGAGGTGAAAAAGAATATGATGCATCAATTCAATCGAACCATGGAATATCTAGAAAGTAAGTTGGACGCAGAAGTGGATTTACAGCAATTTCAGCAACTTTCGGGCTATTCTTATGCTCTCTTCAGCAGGCTGTTTTCCATCCTGGCAGATATGACTCTAGCAGAATACTTACGCAATCGCAGGCTGTCAGAAGCTGTGACAGACTTGCGGGAAAGCTCTGAGAAAGTCATTGATATAGCACTGAAATACGGCTATGAATCTGCGGATGCTTTCAGCGCAGCTTTCAAGAAATTCCATGGTGCGAGCCCCTCAGAAATTCGAAATGGAAAACCTTATCGGGTCTTTCCTAGACTTCAATTATCCTTAAAGATTACAGGAGGAAAGAACATGGATATCAAGATTCAAAAGAAACCTGCTTTTACCGTAGCAGGCGTCCTATTGGAAGCTATTGACAATAGCCAGTGCCCGTCTGCATGGGAGCAGCTCTATGCAAATCACAGCTTTGAAAGCCTAGAAAGTCTGGGCAGTGGCCAATCCTTTGGTGTCTGCTCGGATGTCAAAGAAGGCGAAATCATCAACTATATGGCTGCCTATGATGTGAAGAATAAAGCTAAAGCAGAAGAACTAGGTCTGTCAATCAAAGAAATCGCAGAAGCTGAATATGCTATCATACCAGTCAAGGGGGCTATACCAGCCAGTATCCACCATGCTTGGAAATACGTCTTGGAAGTCTTTTTCCCAGAAACTGGCTATCGCCACTCAGGAGCACCAGATTTTGAAGTTTACACCGAGGGAGACATGTCCTCGCCAGACTATCAAATGGAACTCTGGATTCCTGTGGTGAAATAAAATGGTGATTGCAAGTCATTTTTTAGGTGTCGATTACAGAGGAGGAGATGCTATGCAGATATATTTTGGGGACGTTTCTCTTTGTTATACATATTCACTTGCGATGGCGTTGCGTTCGTATGGTTATGATGTTCGCCCTGAGTTTTTGGAAGCCATTATGGTGATGGGAAATGGTGCTAGTGTTATAAAGGAAGATGAAAAACACCCCTTAGTCTTCTTTGATAATGGGATGCCAGATAGTTCTATCAGCCATTCTTTAAACATTCTGGGCTTTACATACGACGAATACTATATAAGGGATTCAAATGCGGTGAATCATATCTCTATCAGAGAGATATTAAGTAAGTTCTTGCTGAGCGGACCAGTTGTTCTTGGCCCTTTGGACATGGGGTATCTGACTTATAACCCCAATCATATCCATTTGTATGGGGTGGACCATTTTGTTTCGGTTTATGATCTAGATGATGAGTTTATCTATTTCCATGATCCAGCAGGCTTTGCTTGTATGAAAATGACTTTCTCAGAATTTTCGAATGCCTGGGAAGCTAAAAATATCGACTATAAAAGAGGTTCTTTCTCCATGTGGGGAAACTTTAAAAAAATCAAATCTCCAACTTCCAAAGAGATTTATCAGAAAACATCTATGCTGATGAAGCAACGATATGAGCACGGCGAGGAGAATGTGATAACAAGATATGCTAAGTCGGTAGCGGACAATGGCTTGAATGAAGAACAAAAACATCTTCATCAATACTTTAGTTTCAAATTAGCTTCTATCAGAAATCTATACATGAGTAACTTCTTAAAAGACCACGATACGGTCAGATCTGAACTAAAAGAAAATTTAGCAAAGTTGTTCGGCCAAGCTCATCTATTTTGTATCAAGGAAGATTATCAGAAACTGTCAGAAGTCTTGTATGATATTGCAGCACTAGATAATAAATTTAGAGATTTGTGCATTCACTATAAAGTAGAGTAGAAGAAGTGAGAAAAACGAAGATGCTGTTTGGAAAATAAAAGAATGTAGTGCAGCAGAATCGAAACCAGGGAACCAGACTATCAAATAAATCTCTGAATACCAGTGGTGAAATAGAATGAGAATCAGCCGTTTATTTTTGAGCGGCTGGTTTTTTAAGGCTTGTGGTATAATGAATCTATTACAGTTGCAGAAAGGATTTCTATTTTGTCATACAAATTTCTACTTTTCGACCTTGACCATACGCTGCTGGATTTTGATACGGCAGAAGATATTGCCTTGACTCATTTTTTGGAGGAGCAGGGCGTGATGGAGATTCAGACCTACAAAGATTATTATATTCCCATGAACAAGGGGCTTTGGCGGGAACTGGAGCAGGGGAAAATTACCAAGCCGGAGCTGGTCAACACTCGCTTTTCTCGTCTTTTTTCTCATTTTGGCATTGAGAAGGATGGCGCCGAGTTAGCCTTCCTCTATCAGCAGCATATCGCTCAGCAAGGACAAACATACGCTGGTGCTAGCGAGCTTTTGGACAGTCTGACAGCAGCTGATTATGAGATTTATGGAGCCACCAATGGTATCACGGCTATTCAGACCGGCCGCATGGCCCATTCCGACATTTCTCCTTATTTTAATCATATTTTTATCTCGGAAAAGATGGAGACTCAGAAGCCTGAAGCTTTATTTTTTGAAAAAATAGCAGAGCAGATACCAGATTTTGACCTGTCTCAGACTTTGATGATTGGAGACTCCTTGACAGCAGATATTGCTGGCGCTAATAATGCTGGATTGGACTCTATCTGGTACAATCCCAAGCAGCTAGAAAATGAAAGTCTTTTTCAACCGACCTATATCGCTTATTCTTATGACGACATTATCAGACTATTGGTTCCATAAGGAGACTTCAAAATGAAAAATCCTTGCCTTGTTTTCTCTTAAATATATTTTTATCAAGTAAGCTAGTAGAAACGCACTGTGCTTTTAAGACAAAAAGACTAATCTAAAAAATTTTTAACTCTGTCAAGAAAAAAACTTGACAGCTGTTTTTAATCTGCTATAATAGAACATGTGCTTAATAGCTTTGCTATTTCACCAAAAGAAAAAAATAAAGAAAAGAGACCTTAATAATGGCAGTAAAAATCCGTTTGACTCGTATGGGTTCTAAGAAAAAACCTTTCTACCGTATCAATGTTGCAGACTCACGTTCACCTCGTGACGGACGTTTCATCGAAACAGTTGGTACTTACAACCCACTTGTAGCTGAAAATCAAGTGACTTTGAAGGAAGACCGTATCCTTGAGTGGTTGGGTAATGGTGCACAACCTTCTGATACTGTACGCAATATCCTTTCAAAAGAAGGCGTATTGAAGAAATTCCACGATTCAAAATACTCTAAATAATGGAAGCGTAGGTTGACATATGGACACGATTGAAAATCTAATTATTGCGATAGTGAAACCTTTGATTTCACAGCCAGATGCCTTAACTATCAAGATTGAGGATACACCTGAATTTTTAGAATATCACCTGGATCTTGATCAGAGTGATGTTGGACGTGTAATCGGTCGTAAAGGTCGTACTATCTCCGCTATAAGGACGATTGTTTACTCTGTCCCAACCGAGTACAAAAAGGTTCGCATCGTCATTGATGAGAAATAAGAAGCAGCGGGGCTATGTGTCCCGTTTTTTTCTATTTCTCTTAGCGAACTGAGTGCGCAGCCCTCAAGTGAGCTTAGGGAAATTGATGCCCAGCAAAGCGTGGGTACAAGCCCCTTAATGAAATAAGCCGTTAGGCGCAGTTGAATTTAGGGGAATTGATGCAGTTCGAGCGTATGTGAGAACTAGACACTTCATTTAAGAGAAGAACGAAATGCAGGGGCGAGTTTAGAGAAATTCGAAACCGGAGGACATATGAAGTCAGAAGATTATGCTTGGAACGCTCATGAGCGCAAGTCTTATGAGAATGATCAAGTGATTTTACCGAGCCCTTATAAGCTAAAAATTCTGGATGATAGTGAGAAGAGATTGGAATTGGAGCTTGTTTTGGAGGAACTTCCTCAGGAGCAACTGGCTCGATGGGCTATGAAAATGGCGTCAAGCTTTATAGCTCTGATTGATGCGGAAGATGAGTCTGAAAAGCAGAAGATTTTGACTCAGGTAAGAGAGGTTTTTCAGGCTCGACTTGATGGGAGGGCATCTGCCTATGAACTAAGGCAGGCTGGTTTCTTGGCTAACAAACTGTCGCAGCAAGCCCAATCACAAATCGGTAAATATGCTGCGCGTGTTTTTTTGCCCAAAGGAGTCGCATCAGGCCACATGCGGGGCCATGCTATTGTCGCAGCGGATTATGCCATCAAAGTCAGAAATTTGCAGAGTCCAGATGATATGCAGCGGGCTGTCAAGGAAAGAGAAAGACAGATAGAGCTGGCCTCTGCTTTTATTAGATCAGGAAAGGAAACTTTATGAAGCATTTATTTTCACGCTTGTCACCAGCGCAAAAGATTATCTTGTCTTTTCTTCTGGTGATATTCTGTGGCTCCTTGCTACTCAGTCTGCCTTGGGTGCAGACGGCAAGTTCCCAAGCGAGCTATCTGGATCATCTTTTTACAGCTGTCTCGATGGTCTGTGTGACAGGGCTTTTTACTCAATCGGTTGTGGATACATACAATGTCTGGGGACAGCTCCTTTGTATGTTGCTGATTCAGATTGGTGGTTTGGGAATCCTGACTTTTATCGGATTTTTCACCATGGAAAGTCGGAAAAAGCTCAGCCTCAAGGATCGCCGTATTCTGCGGGATAGTTTTAGTTATGGTCACAATCGTACCTTAGGTCAATTTGTCCGTTCGATTTTTATCACGACTTTTAGTATCGAAGGACTGGGTGCGCTCCTTCTCATGATTCGCTTCATTCCCAAGTTTGGTCTGAGAAAAGGGATTTTTAATTCTATCTTTTTAGCCGTTTCTGCATTTTGTAATGCGGGCTTTGATAATTTTGGCAATGATAGCCTACTAGGCTTGCAGACAGATGTTTTGGTCAATATCACCTTGGCTCTCCTCATCATTACTGGAGGACTGGGCTTTATGGTCTGGTTTGACTTGGCGACTAAATTGGGAGGAAAACAGAAGGGGCTGCACTTTCATACTAAGGTAGTCTTGCTGCTGACTGCTGGTCTCCTCGTTTTTGGGACGGTCACGAGTCTCTGGACGGAGTACAATAATCCTGGAACGATTGGCAATCTTTCCTTTGGCGATAAGCTACTGGTCAGCTTTTTTCAGACAGTCAGTATGAGGACAGCTGGCTTTGCTTCCATTGATTATACAGCTGCTCGTCCAGTAACCCTGTTTATCTATCTGCTCCAGATGTTTCTGGGAGGGGCTCCGGGTGGTACAGCGGGCGGTCTGAAAATTACGACCTTCCTAGTTCTTTTGCTTTTTGCTCGAAAGGAAATCCTGGGCTTGCCTCATACCAATATGGGACGGAGAACGCTGTCTCCTCAGCTAGTGCAGAAGGCTTTTGGTGTGACAGTGATTTTTCAGCTGACATTTCTGCTTGGTCTTTTGGCTCTTGGGCTAGTGACCGATAGCAGTCATCGTTTTATTTACCTGATATTTGAGACTGTGTCGGCATTGGCTACAGTTGGTGTCACGGCCAATATCACTACCAGCCTCAATACAGCTGGTATGATTGTGATTATGTTGCTAATGTTTATTGGACGGGTGGGGCCGCTGACTCTTATGGTCAGTCTCAACCATTATCAACCGAAGAAGGCTGCAACCTTGCATTACAGCAAGGCGGACATTATGATTGGATAGGAGAAAAGAAATGGCAAATCAAACAGTTGGAATCCTCGGCTTGGGGATTTTTGGACAGAGTATCATTGAGGCCTTGATTTCTCAAGATGTAGAAATCATTGCGATTGATAATCACGAAGAGACAATCAATCAGTATGAAGACATGATTGCCGTTGGTGTGATCAGGGGACATTACTGATATGGAGCTTTTTAGAGGCGGCAGACGTTGGGTCCTGTGATACGGTCATCGTAGCGACGGGAGAAAGTCTGGAATCCAGCGTCCTAGCGGTCATGCACTGCAAGGCATTGGGCGTTAAAAATGTCATTGCCAAGGTCAAAGATGAAGTAACTCAGCAGGTGCTGGAAAAGGTGGGAGCTGATCTGGTTATTCTGCCTGAAGTGGAGGCTGGTATTTCATTGGCTAAGACTATTCTCTTGAACCATTCGATTGAGGTCTTCCAGCTGGATGACGATGTAGTAGTGGCTGAGTTTGAACTGCCTGCTAGCTGGGTCGGGAAAACGGTCCGTGAAGTAGATGCTCGCAGGCTTTATCATCTTAATATTATCGGATACCGTCTGACAAAAAATCAGCCTTTGGAAAGCAAGTTTACTCCAGACTTTGTTTGGCCAGAAGGCGTCAGCATTATGGCTGTGACTGATAACCAGCATTTGGATAATTTACGTGAAATAGTGAGTAGCAGCTAGGATAATTCCTCTTCGGTGGGGGCCAACCGATTCTATCTAGGCATTCGGCACCTTTCTATTATATGAAGAAAAATATATGAAGAAAAAATGGATACATAGGAGCTCTTTCAGGGCTCTTTTTTGAAACCAGTTGCAAAATTTATTATACTATCACTAGAAAAGGAGTGATTTTATGAGCTTAACCAGCCAGATCATTACAGCAGATTTTCCAGATTTGGATAAGGTAGAAGCCTTGAATAATGAAGGTTTCCCAGAAGAGGAAAGGATACCGCTCAGTGAATTTTTACGATATGAGGAACAGGAGGATGCTAATTTTTTTCGCCTTTTTATCATGAAAAGGAATTTGTTGGTTTTGCCTTTTGCCATCTCCAACGCGCAAGCCTTTTTATGTTAGTTTCTTTGCGATTATGCCCCACTTGCGCAGCCATGGCTATGGCGGTGAAATCATCGAAAAGCTGGTCAATTTCTATCAGCGAACCATGCTTTAGAAATCGAGCGCCTAGATGAGCCGTGTGATAATCTTGAACAGCGTCAGGCTCGCTGGGAATTTTTATAAAAAGCAAGGGTTTCCGCTCGTCGAATGCATTTCTGGAATATGAGGATCTTAGCTTTTGAAATTCTTTATCGAGGTGATTCTTTTGACGAAGAATCTTTTTCGATACAAAGTCCTTGCCAGCCTTCCTCGCACTCATCCCAGTAGAAAAAGCGCTCCAGATTTTTAGGTCTGCCAAATAGTTTAGCTATGATTTTGGCTATTACAGGAATGCCCGTATTTTCCAGTAGCTCAATATAGGGGCCTTGACTAAAAAGTATATTAAAGGCATTGTTGGGTTTTTCCTTCTGCCGTATTCGACGACAAAACCCTTTTTCTTCCCATTCCTTGACCGCCTGCCGTAAGCCTTTTTACCTTGTAAATCAGATGGCCGCTTCTTATCATAGTAGCCCCTCCTTTTCGTATTCTGCCTTTACCTTAGCATAGATTTTTTAGGAAAAAAACAAGCCTTGAGATTAGCCTTCATTCACAGTGCAAGCAACTGCCTCTTCTAACACGAATCTTGGTTGAATATGAAAAAAATTTTTGGTATATAATTTTGGGTATTGGGGTGTCCTTATTCTACTAGTAAAATAGCTAGCTCTCAGATAGTAGTGTGTGCCCGGATAATATTTGTAAGAATCGATTGGAAACATTATGAAAGAAAAAATAATCAAAACGAAAGTAGGACAGCTATTTGTATATTATCAACCTGCGGAAAAAGATTGCTGTATTTTTTTAAGCGGTGCAGGGAGTCTGCCGACCTATGAAAATTTTTTGCCAGTCATTCGGAAGTTACCTAAAAATTGGGGCTATTTAACAATAGATTACCCTAATGCTGGCCAAAGCCCACTGGAAAATCAAGAAAATTTTGTTTTGGACGATTTGGTTCAGTCTATTTTGGAGGTTTTATCAGATTTTAAAGTCCTCCAGTATGCTGTTTGCGCGCACAGTATTAGTGGTCTTGTAGCAGTTAAAGTTGCTGAATCAGAGCCGTTTTGTCAGGGACTAATCTTAATTGAGCCGACCACTTATTCTGTTCTATATGGCGAATTAGCTCAGAATCCTTATCCCGAATTTTTATCCTTACAGGAGAAAGTTCAGACGCTCGGTGGAGGATATGAATATCTGAAAAAAATAGGACAAGAGAGTTTTTCAGTAGCTGATTTTAAAATCTTATGGGTGAAGGCAGAAAGGAGTTCTGATAGATTAAAATCTGTACAAGAAGGATTTCAACATTATTGCAGTATCGCAAAAAGCGATTTTCAAAACTTAGATATCTCTTTTCAATTCCCGATTTTTTTATCTTGAGTCAGGCCTATCGAGAACAAGAATATAAAGATTCCGAATTTGCTTCACAAAATGCCCAGATTATTTTAGGAGGCAACCATCATTATTTACATTGGAGTCAGTCAGAAAAGATAGTTGAGTTTCTTTTAGAAATGTGATAGGCAAGATATATACAAACTTTAATTGGTACATTGAAAGCGGGAGAAGATACATGCAAAATAGCTGAGATTTTTAATCTCAGCTATTTTGATACATATTATGAGAGTTTTATCCTAGTATTTCAGCAATAGCATCTCGAATCTCCTGAACGGTTTGCGGATTTGCTATGGTCACTTGTATCAAATTCAATGTATTGGCCATCAGCATCAATAGTTCCACCGACAGGCCCCTCGGATCCATCAACAGATGCACCGATTGCTGGTGGTTGGCTTGTATCTGCATAGTCTATCTCAATAACGATGATGCGCGTATTGGACTCCAAATCATCTATCATTGGAAGAGACGATGCAGAGGTCATGTCCTGACTAGCATAGTATTCTAGGAAAGCCTTGATGGTTGGGTTATCAATTTGAGCAATTTTTTCGTCAATGGCTGAGACATTTCTAGTTTCCCCTCGTTTCGTTTTTCCATTGCTTGGCTTTTTTTGACCTGTGTCAAAGCAGTCAGACTGGCAGCTGTTGTGGCTAGAAGAGCAGTAGAGAGCAAGAGTTTGCTTAATTTTTTTCCCATAGGTATCACCACCTTCTTTCTGGTTTTGCATAAATACACTGGGGTATTTATAGTACTGAGGTTCTATATGTATAATTATACGTTAAGTAGCAACATTAATCAAATAAATATAGGCAAGAGAATTCCCCCTTATCTCCCTTGTACATTCCCCTATATCATGATAAAATACTAGGCAGAGTATAATATGTTGGAGTCGAGATGAATTATTTTAATGTTGGAAAAATTGTCAATACGCAAGGTTTGCAAGGTGAGATGCGGGTTTTGTCAGTGACGGATTTTGCTGAAGAGCGTTTTAAAAAAGGCAATACCCTTTCCCTGTTTGACAAGAAAGATCAGTTTGTCATGGATGTGGAGATTGCCAGCCATCGTAAGGTCAAGAACTTTGATATTATCAAGTTTAAAGGGATGTACCACATCAATGACATTGAGAAATTCCGTGATTTCACTCTGAAGGTCCGAGAGGAAGATTTGACGGACTTGGAAGACGGGGAATTTTACTACCATGAAATCATCGGCCTTGAAGTCTATGAAAATGACGTTCTTCTTGGTACGATTAAGGAAATTCTGCAGCCAGGAGCCAATGATGTCTGGGTAGTCAAGCGCAAAGGCAAGCGCGACTTGCTGCTGCCTTATATTCCGCCAGTGGTTCTGGGGGTTGACATTGAGCAAGGTCGGGTTGATGTAGAGATACCGGAAGGATTGGACGATGAAAATTGATATTTTGACTCTCTTTCCGGAGATGTTTGCGCCCCTGGAGCACTCTATCGTCGGAAAAGCGCGAGAAAAAGGCCTCTTGGAAATCAATTATCACAATTTCCGAGAAAAGGCTGAAAAATCCCGGCATGTAGATGACGAGCCATACGGCGGAGGCCAGGGTATGCTGCTACGGGCCCAACCTATTTTTGATGCCTATGATGCCATTGAAAAAAAGCAACCGCGTGTGATTTTGCTGGATCCTGCTGGTCGGACTTTTGACCAAGCCTATGCTGAGGAACTGTCTAAGGAAGAGGAGCTCATTTTCATTTGTGGCCATTACGAAGGCTATGATGAGCGGATTAAGACCTTAGTGACAGACGAAATCTCGCTTGGGGACTATGTTCTTACTGGGGGAGAATTGGCAGCTATGACTATGATTGATGCTACAGTTCGCCTGATTCCAGAGGTTATTGGAAAGGAAGCCAGTCATACAGATGACAGTTTTTCGTCTGGACTATTGGAATATCCTCAGTACACTCGGCCTTATGACTATCGGGGTATGGTTGTTCCTGAAGTCCTTATGAGCGGCCATCATGAAAATATCCGCAAGTGGCGTCTCTATGAAAGTCTGAAAAAGACCTATCTAAGACGTCCAGACTTGCTGGAACGCTATCAAATGACGGCCGAAGAAGAAGCAATGTTAGAAGAAATTCGACAAGCTCAATCTGACTGACAAGCAAAGTTAACTCTTAGAAAGAATCTAGGAGTTTTTGCTTTATTCGATACAGAAATGCTCATTTTTGTTGGAAAAACCATCTTATTTTTCTAATATAACATTTTTGTAACCAAATTGTAATACAAAAACTATTAAAAGGATACGTTTGCTACTAGTTAATACTAGCGTTTTGTGATAGTATATTACTATGCGGGCTGCTATACCCAGGTTAATTATAGTATGTGAGATTATAAAAAGGAGATTGATTATGGAAAAGAAAATAGGCAAGTCTGTTGTAGCGACTGGTATCGCGGCTACAACTATTATTTCTGGTGGACTGACCCATCAAGTGCACGCGGATGAGTTGGTTGAATCAACTGTAACAGCTCCACAAGCGACTGAGGTAACTGGAAAACCAGTGACAGCAGCAGATGTAGCTGTTGCCCAAGAAAATGCTGAAGCTGCCAAAGCTAAACTTGATGAGCAAAGATCGATAGTAGATACTGCTAAAACAGAAGCTGAAGATGCAAAAACTAGCGTGAAAGTGGCTGAAGCCGCTGTTGAGACTGCTAAAGAAATACAGGCAGAAGCAACAGAAGAAATGTTGCTAAGGCGGAGACAGAAGCAAAAACAGCAGAGCAAGATGTTAGCGCGAAAGATGCTGCTGTTCGAGAAGCAGCGGCTAAAGCTGCCAAGGCAGACCAAGCTGTTAAAGATCAAGCAAATACTATTAAAGCGAGTCAATCTCTTGTAGATGTTGCAGAGACTGAATTGAAACAAGCTAAAACACCACTTAACTCAGAAGAGCAAGCTGTAGCAACTGCTAAGAGTCAGCAAAGTCAAGCACAGACTGCTTTAGACAATGCAAAGTCTGAACTGACAAAGGCAGAACAAGCAGCGTCTTCTGCTCCACAAGTGCAGGCTGAAATCCAGAATAAAATCAATCAGGCAAAGGAATCTTTGGGCCAAACCAATCAAGCTATTAACTCTCTTGAAAGACAGATTCCGGCTGCTGAGAAAGCAGCAGCAACAGCTCCTGTTGACCTTCGCAATACGACTTATTCTCAATTTTTAGAAAACGTTCGTAACAATGCGGCTAATCAGGAGATTCGTGATGCTGCTAACAATGCACTTGCAGTTTACCAACGCGGACAAAATGAATTTGGTATTTCAGTTAATTCTGACCCAACTAGTCCAGCTAGTCTGGAAAATAACCTTCAAGCTTTAGAGTTGGTTAAGGCCATTAATGCTTACCGTCGTAATGCCGGCTTACAAGAGTTATTGGTTGATCCGTATGCGAACGTGGCCAGCCAGATTCAGACTATCTACTTTGAACGCAATAACTGGCACATGGGTAAGCTGATTGGTAACGAGAATGTGGCGATTAGTTTTGACCCACAAGGGGGCTGTCAATTTCTGGCATAGTGAAAAAGCACTCTACCAAAAGATTGCAGCGCAATATGGATTGCCTACTGATGAAACTCAGATTGATGCTAATGCTATCTACATGAGAGTTGGAGCGGGTGTATTTGCTCAGATTGGTCACTATGTTCAGATGATGGACAATAAAGCCAATGCTATCTCGGCTGCTTATGATAAGCATCCAAACCAATGGGGCACACCTCATGGTACATCCGAAGTTGGTTTCCATCATATTAGCAATTTTGACCAACGTGTTAATAATGGTACTTTGCTGACTGTTGCGGCTATGGAGCAGTTGTTGCGTGCTGGTGGCGGTCGTTCTGCAGGTTCTAACGCAAATGTTACAGCACTTAAGAATCAGTTAGCTGAACTCAAGGCTCAAAAAGTTGGTCAGGAATCAGCTATCAATATCCTCAATGCTCAATTAGCTGATGCTCAAAAGGCAGCGGCAGATCAAATTTCAGCAGTTGAAGCCGCTCGTCAGAAAGTAGCAACTGCTGAAAATAATCTAGCTTTGACCAAGCAAAATGTTGCCCTTAAGCAGGAAGCTCTCGACAGAGCGACAGCTAAGATTGCAGCAAACCTAGCACCTTATCAGACTAACTTGAGCAATGCTCAGGCAGTTCTAGCAGCAGCTAAGGATAAGCTGGCAGAACTTCAGTCAGCTCAAGAAGCTGCGAAAGCTAGTTTGACAACTGCTCAAGAGGACTTGCAGTCTGCTCAAAAAACATTAGCAGCAGCTAAAAAGAAAGTTATTGACCTTCAAAATGCTCCTCAGTTACTTGCAGAAGCAGAGCGGGAATTGGCAGAAGCGCAGCTTGATTATGAAGCTAAACAAGCAATCTTAAATCAAGAGACTGCAACTTTAGCTGTTCTTGAGGAATCCTACAACAGTCTTCAAGCGAATTATGAAACTCTCTTGAATATCTTGAATCAAGCATCACTCCTATATGGAAATGCTCTGAATAGCAACTATCGCTCAGGTGAAGATAAACAGACTCTAACAGCCGTAAAAGGCGGAGCTGCTGGTCCAGGTGCAGAGGATGAATCTAAGAAAGATTCAGATGCTAAGACTGCAGAAGTTCATGCGAACACTCGTGAAGTCAAAGGAGCAACTACAGGTGCTGTTCAAGCGGCAGGTGAAGGATTAATTGCTGATTTTGTTGTAAATCCTGCAGCTCAGCTTGCTAGCGTGGCTACGACAGCTGATAAGGCTCCAACAGTTCCTGCTATTCTGCCAAATACTGGCTCAGAAGCAGAACGCCTTGCAATTTTTGGTATGGCACTTGGTGCAGCTGCCTTTTTGGGAACCAACAAGCGCCGTCGCAGAGACGAAGATTATAATTAATGAAATAAAAAATGAGACTGGAATGATTTCCAGACTCATTTTTTTGTCCAAGCTAATAAGCAATCTCATATAAAAAGGGATGAGGAGTTAAGTTCACATTTTTCTAAGAAAGATAAAAACTTCCGATTTAAATTGTCGGAAGTTTTCAATATACATAATAGATTTTATTTGACTGCTCCGCCTGTTACACCTTCTACGTAGTATTTCTGCATGAAGATGAAGAGAAGAGTGATTGGGATAGCGATGATAATCGCTCCAGATGTAAAAGGTAGGAACCATTTATTGATGGCGTCCTTATTAAGCATTTGGAAAAGTCCTAAAGCAACTGTGTATTTTTCCTTGACATCGCCTAGGATGACAGAGGCAAAGATGAAATCAACCCAAGGTCCCATGAAAGCCATAAGCGCTGTATAAACGATAATCGGTTTTGAAAGCGGCAATGTAATAGTCCGGAAGATTTGGAAGCGAGTCGCTCCGTCGATCATAGCGGATTCGTCCAAAGAATATGGGATAGTATCAAAGAAACCTTTAGCAATATAGAAACCTAGAGCAGCCCCAGCTGAATAAACCAGAATCAGTGAAGTCAGGGTTTGTGTCAAATTGAGTGCTTTCAAGATGTAGTAAACCGCAATCATAGACATGAAGCCTGGGAACATGTTAAGAACCAAAGCCAGCTTGAGGAAACGGTTTTTATGCTTGAATTTGATACGGCTGAGTGAGTAAGCCATACCCACAGTAATCAAAGTAGACAGGATGCAGGTCGCTGTCGCAACAATCAGGGTATTCATAAACCACTGAACAAAAGGATAAGTGTTGTTATTAAATAGTCTGATATAGTTGTCAAGAGTATAAGTCTTAGGGAAGAAGTAAGGGACTGCATTAGAACCTTCACCACGGAAGCTGGTCAGAAAAATCCAGATAATCGGCGTTAGCCAGATGAGTGCTAAAACAGCCAGTAAGACATAAATCCCTAATAAACTGAGTTTTTTTCTATTTTTTTCATTGTTAGCAGTTCCTTCCTTGAATGATGCGGATCTAGTATAAGCTAAGAGACTGAAGGCTGCAGAGATTGCAAAGATCAGGATACCGATAACAGATGCTAGATTATAGTCCTTGGCAGAAACAGTCAGTTTATAGAGCCAGGTAACCAAGAGGTCAGTTGAGCCTGCCTGATAGTAGGAAGAGTTAGTAGGTCCACCGCCTGTCAGGAAGTAGATGACGTTGAAGTTGTTGATGTTTCCGATAAACTGCTGGATGAGTGATGGCGCCATAATCAAGAGAATTTGAGGGAAAGTGATGCTCTTTGAAGATTTGAAGCTTGCTAGCTCCATCAATCTCAGCAGCTTCGATTTGCTCGCTAGGTAGGTTCATGATAATCCCAGTCGCTACCAGCATGGTAAATGGAATACCAATCCACATATTGACAAGGATGATTGAGAACTTAGCCCAAACAGGGTCACTCAAGAATGGAATTGGATGCTGAATGAGATGAAGACTTTGCAATAATCCGTTCAAAGGCCCATTGTCATTCAGGAAATTACGCATCAAGAGCAGGGACACGAATTGCGGTACAGCAATAGTGATAACGAAGAGTGTCCGCCAAACTTTCTTGTACTTGAGACCTTTGGTATTGAGCAAGAGAGCTAAAACGATACCGAAGAAGAAAGTAGTAGCTGTTGCAGCAACCGCCCAAATCAAGGTCCAGCCTAAAAGTGGGAAGAAGGTGCTAGCCATACGACCTGAGAAAACATCACCAAAGCTGGAGAAGCCAACCCAGTCAAAGAGTGACTTAGGAGCTGGATGCTTATGGTCAAAGTTAGTAAAGGCCAAACAGATCATATAGATCAGAGGCAAGATGGTAAAGAGCAGTACTCCGATAAGAGGAATACTCATTAGGCCCATGTGAAAGCGGCCGTCAGCCAACGTCTTAAAGTCCTCAACGAAGTTGGGAATCTTCTGGCCTGACTGCTTGAGAGCCATCAAATGACGAGCACTTTTCAGATTACACCAGTAGATATAGGCGAATACTGCACAGAAGATGAGAGAAGCAAGTCCAAAAATCAGCATCAGCATAGAGTTGTCACCCGCTACTTGAACGGTGATTTCCAAGCCGTTAACTTTTTGATAGCTTCTCCTTGCTCTTGAGTTCCCAATGTAATCATGCCGCCAATAGCTGGTATGATTTGGACTGCAAAAGCAATCAGGAAAGCAATTTCTGAGAAGAGGAAGAGCAGCCCCTTGATAAATTGTTTGTTTACAAGGTTGCTCAGTCCCATTACCAGAAAAGAGAGTTTGACATCCCATGTTCCCTCTTTAAAGATCTGAACCATGGATGCATTGTCATAGGATGACTGAGTCATAGTATTCTCCTTATATTTACAAAGAAAGAAGTGAGGAGGCTGCCCCCTCACTTCAATGCTTATTTAAATTTGCTTGAGTATTATTTAGCTGCTGCTAAATCTTTATCAAACTGTTGTAATTTTGCGAGGTATTGATCTTCACCAAATTTACCGTTGTAAGCATCGCTGAGGATTGCAGCACTTTCAGTCCAGAAGACAGACATTTGGCTAAGTTTAGGCATAACTGTTGTGTAGGTATCAGAAGATCCCATTGTGATAACAGCTTGTGCCAAGGCATCTTTCTTAACATCTTCAGACTCTTGCACTTCTTTGTTAGCAGGGATGATGTGACGTCCTTCAAACTTGAATTGGTTTTCTTGGCTTTCTTTGCTAGTAAGCACTTGAGCCAGTTTGTAGCTTGCTGCGATACGGTCAGTGTCGCCGTTTGAAGGTGTTTGGTTAACTGCGTAAAGTTTTACACCGAGGAAGGCTTTTTGTTGAACGTCTTGTCCACCGATGTTAACAGTTGGGTAAACAGAGATACCAAGGTTGTCTTTGCCGACAGCTTTCAGCAGCTGCGTAGTCCCATGGACCTGATTGGAAAGCGTCAACTGAACCATCTTCAAATTTAGCAAGAAGGTTAGAAGCATCTACGTTTACAAAACCGCTGTTATTCTTTTGAGCTGCGATGAACTTCAGAACGTTCACACCGGCTTCGTTACCCCAGTTTGTTCCGTCTACTTGCTCACCATCTTTACCAAAGAGAGTGTCGCCAACAGAAAGGAAGAGTGGAGCAGTGATGTATCCATTAGCCTCTTTCAAGTTTCCACCAAATTTAGCTTTAGAAGTGATGGTTTCATAAGACTTAACATCATCAGCGGAAAGCTTTGATTTGTTATAGTAGGTTACTTGTGATTCGATACCGTATGGGAAAGCATAAGTTTTGCCTTTGTATTGAGCACCAATTGCTGCTTGTTCAGTATCGTTTTTCTTGACTTCTTCTGCCATTTTAGAAGGAACTTCTTGAATAGCTCCAGCTTCAACTAATTTACCAAGTTGGTCGTGTGGCAGAGAGAAAACATCAGCAGCAGTACTAGCATCTTTTGTCAGATTTTCCTGAGCGTTTGGATCTTCCATTTCGACTACGTCAACCTTGTAGCCTGATTCTTTCTCGAACTTGCTAACTGTATCAGAGTAAGAATCTTTAGAACCAGTTGGTACCCAAAGTTTCAAGGTCTTGCTATCGGCTTTAGAAGAAGAGTTCTCCTTGCTACTGTTCGAGCTACAAGCTGCTAACAGCGTTCCTGCAGCCAGCAAGCTGACACTGCCCAATACTACTTTTTTCCATGTTTTCATTCCTATTTCCTCCCGGAATTTTTATTTACAATCCTATTATGCAACCGTTTGCAATTTTTGTCAAGTCTTTTTTTGAAAAATTTTTTTAAAAATATATTAATTTTTTTCTAAAAATTTTTTTCTATTTTATTTCTGTTTATTTAATCAAAGCCTATTAAAATGGCTGTGCAATCGCTTGCTTGATTTTTTTACTTAGAAAACGCTTTATTATGAAGAGAATCATGTTTCTTTTGAAATAGATTTTTTTGGTACTTGAAAGAAGATTTAAAAGACAGGTTATAGATCATCATTACCTATGGAAGGAATCAAACTTATGATTTTCTAATAATCTAGTGTCTACTTGTTGAATGCTTCCCTTTTCTGCTATAATAGACCTATGAACAAGCTAATCCAATCAAAGCTGGAACTGCTGCCGACCAGTCCCGGCTGTTACATTCACAAAGACAAAAATGGTACCATTATCTATGTCGGCAAAAGCTAAGAATCTTCGCAATCGGGTCCGTTCTTATTTCCGTGGCAGTCATGATACCAAGACGGAGGCTCTGGTTTCTGAGATTGAGGATTTTGAGTTTATTGTCACCGAGTCCAATATTGAGGCTTTGCTTCTGGAAATCAATCTAATCAAGGAAAACCAGCCCAAGTACAATATCATGCTCAAGGACGATAAGTCCTATCCTTTTATTAAGATTACCAATGAGACCTATCCGCGCCTGATTATCACGCGCCAAGTCAAAAAGGACGGCGGACTTTATTTTGGTCCTTACCCCGATGTTGGTGCGGCCAATGAAATCAAGCGTCTCTTAGATCGGCTCTTTCCTTTTCGTAAGTGTACCAATCCGCCTGAAAAGGTCTGCTTTTACTACCATCTGGGACAGTGCAAGGCCCACACTATTTGTCAGGTAGACAGCCAGTATTTCAAAGAGCTGGCTCAGGAGGTCGCGGCTTTTCTCAAAGGACAAGATGACCAGATTATTGAGGATTTACGGGGGAAAATGGCTGGCGCTGCGCAAGCTATGGAGTTTGAAAAAGCAGCTGAGTACCGCGACTTGATTCAGTCCATTGGCACGCTGCGAACCAAGCAGCGGGTTATGGCTAAGGATTTACAGAATCGGGATGTCTTTGGTTACTATGTAGATAAGGGCTGGATGTGTGTACAGGTCTTCTTTGTCCGCCAGGGTAAGCTAATCGAGCGTGATGTCAACCTTTTTCCCTATTACAATGATCCTGATGAGGATTTTTTGACCTATGTTGGCCAGTTCTATCAGGAAAAATCCCACCTCAAGCCCAATGAAATTTTGATTCCGGCAGATATTGACGAAGAAGCTGTCCAAGCCATGGTGGATACCAAGGTGCTTAAGCCCCAGCGAGGCGAGAAGAAGCAGTTGGTCAATCTCGCTATCAAAAACGCCCGAGTCAGTCTCCAGCAGAAATTCGACCTTTTGGAGAAATCTATTGAAAAGACCCAAGGTGCTATTGAGAATCTAGGGCAGCTCCTTAACATTCCGACACCTGTTCGTATTGAGTCTTTTGATAACTCCAACATCATGGGGACCAGTCCTGTATCGGCTATGGTGGTCTTTGTCAATGGTAAACCAAGCAAGAAGGATTATCGCAAATATAAGATCAAGACTGTCGTAGGACCTGATGACTACGCCAGTATGCGTGAGGTCATCAAGCGGCGCTATAGTCGGGTGATTCGGGATGGACTGACTCCGCCTGATCTGATTGTCATTGACGGTGGACAGGGCCAGGTCAATGTCGCTAAAGAAGTGATTCAGGAGCAGTTGGGATTGGATATTCCCATCGCTGGACTGCAAAAAAATGACAAGCACCAGACTCATGAATTGCTCTTTGGTGACCCTCTTCAGGTTGTAGAATTATCTCGCAATTCGCAGGAGTTTTTCCTACTCCAGCGTATCCAAGATGAGGTCCACCGCTTTGCAATTACCTTCCACCGCCAGCTCCGGTCTAAGAATTCCTTCTCATCGCAGCTAGATGGCATTGAAGGTTTGGGACCAAAACGCAAGCAGAATCTTATGAAACACTTCAAATCTCTAACCAAGATTAAAGAAGCCAGTGTCGACCAAATCGTCGAAGTCGGCGTACCACGAGCAGTGGCAGAGGCAGTGCGGGAGAAGTTGAATCCAGTAGACCAGCAGAAAACATCCTTGTCAGAAGTAGCAGAGCCACAGGTGGATTTAGAATAGACAAATCTCATATGAGGACTGTGTATGCAGAATTTCTTTAATAATTAGGAAAAAAATTAACAGAAATGGATGGACTATTATAATGCCTATAATGTTTGACAATAAAATAATTTTTATATTATAATATGTCTATTCTTTATTAATAGGAGACAGTAATGAGAAAAAAATTATTACAGCTAGTGTAGCGCTTTTTATCAGTTATAACTTTAGCAGCATGTTCTGGAAAAACAACATCAGATTCTTCTGAAAAAGCTTCAAGTTCTGTAGAAAAAAACATCTACTTCAAAGAGTAAATCAAGTAGCTCTGAAACTTCATCAAAAACAGCTAGTTCAGATGCAGAAATCCCAGAAATTGTTCTTTTGACAGATGAAGAAATCGACAATGCTAAAACAATTGGTGACATGAAAGCCCTCTTTAGTAAGTTGATTGATAATTATAAAAAGTACATAAATGAAATCAGGGGCTAAAAGTACCTGAGGCTGGGAAAGAAGCATACAATCAACAAGTAGAACCAGCAATTCAGTCTATGGAAACTTCAAGAGAGACATTTAATGAAACCCTTTCAAGTGTTGGTTCAGATGATACAGAAGTTCCAGAACAAAATCGTGCTTTATTTGCTCAGCAATTGAAAACAGGACGTGATGCCATGAAGAAGGCGATTGAGGGCGCTTATAAAGCTCTTGCTCCACTTACGTCAGCTCAGTAATATCTACAAAGTAGGTGACTATCACCTACTTTTTTTATTCCTAAAATTTAAAAATCAATCGAAGAAAGAGTATTTGAGAGAAAGCCTAAAAATATTCATAACAGTTACGGTGTAAAAGTTTCTCCCAGTGAAAAAAACTCCTGCAAACTCTTACAAAATATGATAAAATGAAGCTAGTATATTAAGAAAAAGGATGCGACTTATGAAATTTCTAGAACTCAATAAAAAGCGTCATGCGACCAAACATTTCAACGACAAACCTGTGGATCCAAAGGATGTTCGCACAGCCATTGAAATTGCAACTTTGGCACCCAGTGCTCACAATAGCCAGCCATGGAAGTTCGTTGTGGTGCGGGAGCGGAATCAGGCTCTAGCAGAGACAGCTTTTTGGTGGAAAATGTGGACCAGATTAAGGAAGCGCCAGTGACCATTGCCCTCTTTACTGATACTGATTTGACCAAGCGGGCTCGCAAGATTGCACGTGTTGCTGGAGTTAAGAATTTCTCTGATGAGCAGCTCCAATTCTATATGCAAAATCTGCCAGCTGAGTTTGCTCGCTATAGTGAACAGCAAAAGAGCGATTATTTAGCTCTCAATGCTGGTCTGGTGGCCATGAATCTTGTTCTGGCTCTGACTGACCAAGGTATCGGATCTAACATCATCTTAGGCTTCGATAAATCTAAGGTTAATGAGGTTTTGGAAATTGATGAGCGTTTCCGTCCGGAACTCTTGATTACTGTTGGTTATACCGATGAAAAACTAGAACCTAGTTATCGTTTGCCAGTTGATGAAATCATTGAGAAACGTTGATATAGTTATATTTACGATTTAATCCATAGTTTTATCGATTTAAATCGAATTGGAAATTGGGGGTAAAATAATGACAATTGATTTTAAAGCAGAAGTTGAAAAACGAAGAGAAGATCTCTTAGCTGACCTGTTCAGTCTTTTGGAAATCAACTCAGAACGAGATGATTCCAAGGCTGATAATGAACATCCTTTTGGACCTGGTCCTGTTCAAGCTCTGCATAAGTTTTTAGAAATCGCTGAACGCGATGGCTATGAAACCAAGAATGTTGACAATTATGCTGGTCACTTTACTTTTGGTGAGGGTGAGGAAGAACTTGGGATTTTTGCCCACATGGATGTAGTTCCTGCCGGGAGTGGCTGGAATACAGATCCTTACAAACCTGAAATTATTGATGGTAAGCTTTATGCGCGTGGTTCATCTGATGATAAAGGACCAACCATGGCTTGTTACTATGGTTTGAAAATCATCAAAGACTTGGGATTGCCAGTGTCTAAGCGCGTTCGCTTTGTGGTGGGGACAGACGAGGAATCCGGTTGGCAAGACATGGACTATTATTTCAAGCATGTTGGCCTACCTGAGCCAGACTTTGGTTTCTCACCAGACGCAGAATTTCCAATCATAAACGGTGAAAAAGGGAATATCACAGAATATCTCCACTTTGCTAACAGTAATGATGGCAGCTTTAAACTCAAGAGCTTCACTGGCGGACTTCGTGAGAATATGGTGCCAGAATCAGCGACAGCTATTTTTACAGCAGCAGTTGATGCAGCGGAATTGGATAAGAAATTACAAGACTTTGCTGCTGCCCACAAGGTTTCAGCTAGTCTGAAAGAAAATGGCGACGCTCTTGAAGTGACAGTCATCGGGAAATCAGCTCATGGTTCTACGCCAGAGGATGGTATCAACGGAGCAACTTATTTAGCTCTCTTCCTCAACCAATTTGATTTGCTGGTGACGCCAAGGCTTATCTGGAAGTGGCAGCTCAAGTTCTGCACGAGGACTTTACAGGTGAGAAGTTAGGAATTGCTTATACAGATGCTAAAATGGGTGCTCTCAGCATGAATGCTGGTGTCTTCCATTTTGACAGTGACAAGGCTGACAATACCATTGCTCTGAACATCCGTTACCCTCAAGGTACTGATCCGAAAAAGATTCAGACCGGTCTTGAAAAAGTTGCTGGTGTTGTGTCAGTAAGCCTATCTGAGCATGGACACACTCCGCACTATGTTCCAGCAGATGATGAGTTGGTAGCAACTCTTTTGAGTGTTTACGAAAAACAAACGGGTCTCAAAGGACACGAGCAAGTTATTGGTGGTGGAACCTTTGGCCGTCTTTTGAAGCGCGGTGTGGCTTTTGGGGCTATGTTCCCAGACTATGTCAACACTATGCACCAAGCCAATGAATTTACAGATGTAGAAGACCTTTTCCGTGCTGCGGCCATTTACGCGGAGGCTATCTACGAGCTAATCAAATAAAAAAAGAAGAACTCGTTTGGCCTTGCTGGATGAGTTTCTTTGCAAGGAGTTGTCATGCAAACAATAGAGGATATTGCCAAAGCCATCATGACCGATCCAGAAAATCAAGAATTTACGGAGCAGGGAATCAAGCCACTTTTTGCGGCACCAAAAAATGCTCGGATTAACATTATTGGTCAAGCGCCGGGGCTGAAAACTCAGCAGGCAGGGCTTTACTGGAAGGACAAGAGTGGTGACCGGCTGAGAGAATGGCTGGGTGTCGATGAAGAGATTTTTTATCATTCTGGCTATTTTGCGGTTTTGCCCATGGATTTTTATTTTCCGGGGCATGGGAAGTCTGGAGATTTACCACCTCGTAAGGGCTTTGCCGAAAAGTGGCATCAGCCGATTTTAGAGCTTTTGCCAGATATTGAGCTGACCATTTTGATTGGTCAGTATGCACAGAAATACTATCTGCATCAAACAGGAAATATCAAGCTGACCGAGACGGTTCAGCATTATCAAGATTACCTGCCTGACTTTTTTCCTTTGGTTCACCCATCGCCCCGCAACCAAATCTGGATGGCTAAAAATCCTTGGTTTGCAGAGCAGGTTGTGCCAGACTTGCAAAAATTGGTGAAAAATATCATGGAGAAATGAGGTAAGAAGCATGGATGCATATCAACAAGTAGCTAACAAGTTGCAAGAGTTGGGGATCACCTTTGATGTGGTGGAGCACCCTCCTGCATTTACGACAGAGCAGGCAGATAGGTATATTGAAGGCATGGAAGGTGTTCGGACCAAGTCCATGTTCTTGACCAATAAGAAGAAAACTCAGTATTATCTTCTAATTATGGATGACAAGAAGAGTCTGGACATGGATTTGTTTAAAGAGCTGGTTTCAGCCAACCGTATTCGCATGGCTTCAGCAGATTCTCTCTTTGAAAAAATGCAGCTGCCACCAGGAACTGTATCACCTTTTGGTCTGCTTAACAATGAGGAGAAGGACATCCATGTTTATTTCGATAAAGAGATCATCGACGAAGAACGCATGACTTTTCATCCTAATACCAATGAAAAGACCATCTTTGTCTCTACAACAGATTTGTTTAAATTCTTGCAAGATTTAGGTTATTCTTACCAAGTTCTTGAGCTTTAACTAACTGTTTTGCTGTGATAGAGGAGCAATATCTAGCTGCTCTTTCGGGTGGTCGAACCTAGCGAATTGGTATCACTCGTTTTCTAGAGTCTTGTCCCCTCTATCCTGAACTTGGATGAAGGACGTATTCAACAACTTGTTTCCTATCAGGAGATTCTCCAACAGCCGGCTGATGGATTTTGTAAAAGAACTATTAGAACTTGCAGGAGTAGCTGACTGATTTTTTGATAAGTCTAAGCTTAGAATGCTAAACTTTGTAGAAAGCGAGGTGATTCTATGGAAACGATGAAAGCTATAGTCATTTACGAAGCGGGTGGCCCAGAAAAGCTTCTGCTGGAAGAAAGACCGATTCCAGAACTTCAAGAAGGCTGGACCTTGGTCAAGGTCAGAGGGTTTGGGATTAACCGATCGGAGATTTTTACTCGTGAGGGTTTATCGCCTAGTGTCACTTTCCCTCGGATTTTAGGCATTGAGTGTGTTGGCCAAGTTGCCGAGACGACTCGAGCAGATTTAAAGATTGGCCAGAAAGTGGTTTCCATCATGGGAGAAATGGGGCGAGCTTTTGATGGTTCTTATGCTGAGTACGTTCTCCTACCGAACGACCAAATTTATACAGTTGAGACCAATCTGACCTGGACTGAGCTGGCAGCAGTGCCAGAGACTTATTATACTGCTCTAGGTTCTATGAAAAATCTGCGCATTGAGCCTAATGATAAGATTTTGGTTCGGGCTGCCACTAGCGGTGTCGGTTTGGCCTTTGCTCGTCTGGTCAAGGCACAGTTTCCAGACACACATATCGTGGGCTCGGTCAATAGCGGTTCCAAACAGTTTCTACTCAAGCACCAAGCCTACGACGATATCATCATAGATCAGGATGGCCGACTGGAAACAGAGGAGAAGTTTGATAAAATTCTGGAGTTGGTCGGCCCAGCAACTGTCAAGAATTCTTTTTGACCATATCGCAGAGGGCGGGATTATCTGCGTGACTGGCCTCTTGGGTGGCCAGTGGGAGTTGAATGGTTTCAACCCAATTGAGGAAATTAGAAATAACAGTTTTTCTGACAAGTTTCCACTCAGCTCATGTGAGTCAAGACTTGATGGATGAATTATTTGACTATATTGACCGCTATCAGGTCAATGTTACACCAAGGCGTGTCTTTTCCCTAGAGCAAGTGCCCAAAGCTCATTCTTTTATAGAGGGAACGGCAGGTTTTGGAAAAATTGTGATTATGAATGAAGTAGGAGAAAAAGAATGCAAAAAATTAGCGCGAAAGATTTATATGACAAATTGCAGGGAGAAGAACTGCAGTTGATTGATGTCCGCGAGGTGGACGAATTTACAGCTGGACATGTCTCTGGAGCTCTGAATCTGCCTCTCAGCAGCTTGGCGGAGAATTATGGGCAATTAGATAAACAAATCCCCTACCATATCATCTGCCAAAGAGGCGGCCGCTCAGCGCGTGCCTGCGAATTTTTGGAAGCCAAGGGTTACCAAGTAACTAATGTCGAAGGAGGAGTGGAAGCTTTTCCTGCTAAATTGACGATATGACAAGCGATTAAGAAGAGCAAATGCCGGAATAGATTGAATTTCCGGCCCTTTTTTTGTATACTATAGTAGTATAATAAATTGAGGATAGGAGAATATCTATGTCAAAAGAAGATTGGCTTGAATATTTTGAGGCCGTTAATGGACGCTCGGCTACAGAGGAAGAAATTGCTCAAGCTTTAGCTGCTGGAGAATTTGTTGAGGCTGAACAGGTAAGTGCGGAGCAAGCTCCTAGTGACGCTAGCTCAGCTTCATCAAGTTTTGAACAGCCTCAACAAGAAGCTCAAACAGTTGAAACACAAGGTCAACCACAAAACTTTGCTCAGCCGCAAAACTTCCAACAACCTTTTGCTCAACAGTACCAGGAAGTTCCACAGCAACAAGCGAATCAAAATCAATTTGCTAATCAGGGACAACCATATCAGCAACAAGGATTTCAGCAAGCGAGCCCTTTTGCTGGACAGCCTCAGTCTTCTGGACCGCAAACTTATCAGAACAACCCGCAGCAAGGACAGTTCAATTCACAAGTACCTCAACAAGGACCGCAGGCTTATTACAGTCAGCAGCCTTCTCAGCCCAACGAGTTTTCTAAAACAATGAAAGGTTTCTGGACTTGGCTTGTTTCAGCTTGGAAATCACCGACATCTGAAGTTGAGAGCAGTAAGGTGAATGGCTACCTATCTTTAGGTTTGACAGTGTTCTTTTTTGCTATTGTTGCAAACTACAACATTTTCAGTACCATTGGTATCATGAGTTTTGGTATGTATAATGGGCCGACTTTTAATTTCAAAGTCTTCTTTGTTTCACTGATAGCTGCAGCTCTCTTCCTTTTTTTCTATTATTTTTAGGTGGTTTTGTTGTGAAGCGTTTGGTCTACCAGGATAGAAGTTTTACCTTTAATAAGGCTTTTGATTGGTACGGTCGACTTTATGCCATTGTTCTTCCATTTATTGCTGTTTCAGCTCTGTTTGCTCTGTTGGGTATTATTCATTTATCTCTGTTCTTCACATGGATTGGTCTTTTGTTAGTCGGAGTTGGAGCGACCTTTGCTTTGATTTATTCCAAGACAAACAACTCTATGGATCCTTTTTTTATAAATATCTATTGGCCATTATTGTCAATGGTGTGATTACACTTTTCTTCTCTTTCATCGCTTTTTTTCTCTACTAACTAGTATCGCAATGATGTAATAATTGGAGGAGATTTATGGCAACAAAAGAAAAATGGGTTGATCTCTTTGAAAAAGTAATTGGTCGAAAACCAACTGCAAGTGAGTTCCAAGCCGGCAAACAATCTAACTTTGATCCAAAAAGATTAAGGAGATTGCAGGCGAAGCGGGGAAGCAATCACAGATACTTCATCGGTAGAAAATACTACTGATGAAGCTTCTGATAATCAAGATATTGTTCAGGAGACACCTTCTGAAGATTCTGTCACAGAAGAATCGGTTCAACCCTCTTCTCAAGATGAGAAGCAAGGCGCGTTTGAATCTAGTCAATATGAAGAACTTCGTAAGAATTGGCTGCAAGCTTTTGAAAATAATATTGGTCGAAAACCTACCAAAGAAGAATTTGCAGGGGCTAAGAGTCAAGGATTCTCTAACTTGCCTATTCGGTCTGAATTGCTCGACTCACAATTACCACAGAAACCAGTAAAAAGGCTAAAAAGAGAATATCAAAGAAGCAAGCAATCATGATTGGAGGGCCAACTCTTCTAGTTGCCGCTTTGATTGGAGCATTCTTCTATCTAAACTCTATAACTGGAGTAAAAAGTGGTCACAGACCATTTTGCAAAAAGCCGTCTCTAGTAAAGACTTCGATGAAGTTGCAAGTCTTCTTTCTACTCAATCCGATAAGTGGACGCGTGCTGAAGCAAGAGCACTGGTTGAGCACCTAGAGAGCCAGGAGATTAATCTCGAAACTGAGCTAGATAACATTGTTGAGTCAAATGGCAAATCTGCTTATATCGATGATAACAATAATAAGATTTTTAGGTGTTACTGAAAAGAGTAAGAAATTTGGTATTTTTCCAGGAATATCAGATGGTTTCCTATCCAGTCAAAGTTAAAGTCAATACCAATTTGGATAATGCTACCATTAAACCTGGTGAGAAAAAACTATTACTCTTAAGAAAAAAACACTGACACTGAATTGGGTGAATATCACTTTATCAAACAAGACTTTACTCTCAAAGGTAAGACGGATGTTGGAGATGTAGAGAGTAAGGTTCAGCTTGATTTAGCTACGGCTAAGGATAATGAAATCAAACTCGATCTCAAGTCTGAAAAGAAACAGCTAAAAATTACTATGCCTTCTGAAACTTCAAAAGCAACAGATATTAAAATCGTTGTTAATGGTAAAGAAAGTGGTAGCAGTTTGACCCCTGAGTTGCAGCTTGTTCCTTATCAAGAACTTGAAATTTATGCCAAGTTTACTATCTCTGATACTACCTTTACTACTAATAAAGAGACAGTAATTGTGGAAGATGATACTACTAATGTGAAATTATCGCTTCCTAAGGAAGTAGCTTCTAAGATTAGAGAAAAGAACGAAGAAGCGAAAAAGGTTGAGGCTCAAAAAGCAAAAGTCTCTACTTTCCTTAATGACTACCGCAGTGCTGTTTTCAGCTCAGTTTCTAACAGGAGCAACAACTATTCTCAATACTACGATACCTCTAGTGCAGTATATCGAGAAATGGTTGAGTGGACCACTGGCGGTGGTGTTAAGAAAGCGAAAATTAACTATTATGAGCCAGGAGCTTTGGATATCCGCGAAATCAAGGAAGAAAATGGTTCCTATATCGTGACAACATATGAAGACTATACTGTCCACTATACCGATAGCACTCCAAATAGTGTAAATCGTAAAAATAAGACTTATTACTTGAAACCTAGCGGGGATTCTTTTGTAATCTATAATCTTGAAGTTTCAGAAGGTTGATATTATGACAATGAAATACAGTAAACTAATTTTTCTTGCGGCATCTGTTCTTGTTCTAGGCGCGTGTTCGTCAGGTAAAGACACTACTGGAGATAGCTCTGATAAACAAGCGGCTAGCTCAACTAGTACAGTTAAGAAACAAGATGCTGAAAATGGCAAAAACTCTAGCCAAGATACGACAACATCTTCAGATAGTGCTGATACTAAAAAGGAGCAAAATCACGAGGCCAAAACTCTTGATCAAAATGTTTCTTATAACGGCAGCTACTACAGTGTCAAAGGGAAATATGATGAGATTCTTGTTGTCAACAAACACTATCCTTTGTCTGCTTCCTATAACCCAGGTGAGAATGCGACTGCTAAAGCAGAATTGCTCAAACTGATTGCAGACATGCAGGCACAAGGCTATGCCATTAGCGACCAATACAGTGGTTTTCGTAGCTATGATACTCAGACAGAACTCTATCAAAATTATGTCAATCAGGATGGTAAGGCTGCCGCAGACCGCTATTCGGCTCGCCCAGGCTACAGCGAGCACCAGACTGGCTTAGCCTTTGACTTGATTGATAAAAATGGCAATCTCGTACAAGAAGCTGGAGCAAGTCAGTGGCTTCTAGATAACGCCTATAAATACGGTTTTATCGTTCGCTATCTAGAGGGTAAGGAAGGTTCAACTGGCTATATGCCTGAAAGCTGGCATCTGCGCTATATTGGTCAAGAAGCCAAGGAAATTGCTCAATCAGGCAAATCTTTAGAAGAATATTTCGGCATTACCGGTGGAGACTATGAAGATCAGTAGTCACATCATCCATTAGAAGGAGGAAGAAAATGAAATTTTTTGTTACCAATCCCAATAATGATTTTGCAGAAACACCTGTGCAAGAAGAAGGCAGAATCATCCATCATCTGCATCTTGCCAAAGGAAAAGAAGTACCAGAACACAGTGCTGATGCACTGGTAATAGTTGTTTGTTTGTCGGGAGATGTAAGCTTTTCTGCTGGAGAACAAACCGTGCGGTTAGTGGCAGGTTCCTTTTTGACGATGGAGCCCAATGAGCCACACAGTTTGTTTGGGGAGGAAGATAGCCACCTCTTGGTTATCAAACAACTAAAAATATTAATAAATTCAAAATACTAGAAGCTGGAATAAATGCTTCTAGTATTTTTTTACTACTTTTAAAAGCTTATTCATTTCTGTAAATAAAAACCCATAATGAAGAAATGCATGAACAGATTTTTTTGATTCTTAAAACAAACTTAAGATAAGCTTAAAAAGGCTTAAGATAAAGCTTAAAAATAAACTTAAATAAAAAAATCGAAATGATAGGGTGAGGAGTTTTTTTATAAATAAGTAATAAAAATAATTTACATAGTGTAAAACCAAATTATAAACATTTTTTATATTGTTTTTAGTTCGTAAATGAGAAGGTTTTAGTGATTTATATAGATAAAAAAATAGAAAATAAAACAAAAATACGAACTATAAAAATTACCCATAAAAACAATTTACACCTTTGTTAACTAAAAATGCTTGCATTCAAAAATTTCTTGTGCTATAATTCGTCTTGAGGGTGAGATATGCATAAAAAGTATTTTCGAGCATATTGACTTCTTTATTTCTAAATTAAATGCTATAAAAACATTTATGTGCAACCTTTAATAAGGTGGATTCACTAACTAGTGATTCGTTTTTTGCGTTTGATAATGATGGAGCAGTCAACTGTCAGCCGGCTGTATTTTCGTAAAATTCTTTTTTATGAAGTTGTGCACAAAAGATAAATTCCCCCACAAAAAAATATGAAGTGATGTTGGTCACTTTGGAGGTTTAATTAATATGAACAATCGTTTCAGACTCTTATCAAGATCTGTTGTAGCGGCTGCGGCTATTATTCCAGCATTTGCTCTTGCGAATAATGCTCAGGCTCAAGATTATGGTTATAACTACTATCAACCAGGTTATAATTACTGGAATGGCGGCTATAACAATTATAATTACGGCTATAATAACCGTTACAACAATTATAACTATGGTTACAACAACTATAATTATGGCTATAACAACTATAACTATGGCTACAATGGCTATAATTACAACTATGGTTACAATAACTATTATCCAGGCTATAACAACTGGAATTACAACTATAGCAACAACTACGGATATAATGGTTGGAATAATTACAACAATCTTGCAAACGATGAAAACTACATTTACTGGAATGGTAACCATTACTACCGTATGACAGATGGTTCTTACCGTATCTATCGTGATGGTGAGTGGAAACCATTGACAAATACTAACAATAACAGCACATCCAATAACAACCTGGAAAACGATCCACATTATCGTTATGAAAATGGTTATCATTACTATGTGTTGGATAATGGTGACTATTACTACTATAAAAATGGTAAGTGGGTGTTTGTTAAGGATTCTGCTGATAACTCAACTAATCCAACAACTCCAAGCCAGCCGGAAGAACCAAAACCAGAAGTTCCAACTCCGACTCCAGCGGAACCAGAGCAACCAACTCCAGCTCCTACTGATAAACCAGATGAGCCTACTACACCAGCAGAACCAAAACCAGAGGTACCAAGTGTTGATTTGCCAGAAAATCCTCCAATTAACGGTGCAGAAGGCGACCTCAATCCATTTGCTCCAAAACCAGAGCAACCAGCAGAACCAAAACCAGAAACTCCAACAAGACCTGCTGTACCAGAGACTCCTGGTTTGGTAACAACTGATAAACCAAGTGAAGATCAAATTCCGCCATATGTTGAAAAACCAGCAGAAGGTCTTGAACACTTGACATGGGCACCAAATGGACGAGCTCCGAAAATTATCTACCCAACTGGAAAACCAGGTGACAAGGCTCTTGAGTCAGATCCTAACTATTACTTTGATGGTTCTACACATTATTACCGTATACCATCTGACTCAGAAGCAAATGGATACTCTCCATATTGGAAATGGTTTGGTGACAAATGGAAACTTCAAGGTATGACTGATCCAAACGATCCAGCTCTTGATCCAAAACTTCACGAAAACACTGCTGATGATGAATACATGTACAGTGATAAAGACTCTAGCGTGAAATTGTACTCAACTAACCTAGTGACAACTGCTAAAGCTGGTCAGCCGCTTCCATTCAAGAACGTTGAAGAGTTCAAGAACTACGTTATCGAAAAGATGAATCCTAAGTTCCTTGATAATGCAGGATGGGATGCCAAAGTTGAATGGGAAATCGAAGATCCAGAAATCTTTGAAAAAACCAAAGAAAACCCATATGCTAAGGATTATGTCTTGATTGCAAACCTTAAGAGTGGCGTTGAGGACAAGAAATACAGTGATGTAGAATTTGGTTATGTTAAGTTTGTTTACCGTGTTGAAGCAACAAACGATACAAACTATGACTATGTTTCAAAAGCTAAAGAAGCTTTCGCTAAAATCAATGAAGAGCGTAAAGCTCAAGGCTTGAAAGAGTTGACATGGTCAGAAGATATTTATCAAAATCAAGCACTTCCAAAAGTAAATGAAATCTCACGTCAATACGATAGCTCAGGCTTTGTTGGACGTCGTGATGAAGATGCCTCTGTTGTCGTTAAGAAATGGGCTAACAGCGGTCTGAGAGAATTGCTTCTTGATCCTAACGTAACTGAAGGGGCAGTAGCGACAGTTGTAGACGGAAATGGTGTTTACTACTGGGCTTACAGCTATAAATAATAAGGAATTGTATTCTTAAATATCTGTGCTCTTAATCTTTGGTTGCATATAAACCACACTCCAAAAGTTAGATTTTAATCGACTGACTTTTGGAGTTTTTTTGTTGAATTAACTAGGAAGCAAAAGTAGCGGTTGTGGATAGATTTTAAAGTTTAAAAAGGCGAAAAGAAATTTTGAGTACAAAAAAAGCACCGATTGGTGCTTATGATTATTTGAGACCGTATTTTTTGTTGAAACGATCCACACGCCCATCTGCTTGAGTGAACTTTTGACGTCCAGTGTAGAATGGGTGTGAGTCTGATGAAATTTCTACACGGATCAATGGGTAAGTTTCCCCTTCGAATTCAACTGTTTCGTTTGAACGCTTAGTTGAACCACTAAGGAACTGGTAGCCGGTAGAAGTGTCCATGAAGACAACTGGGCGGTATTCTGGATGAATATCTTTTCTCATTTTACAAAAATTTCCTTTCTGCCATGGTCTCTTTGCGAGCCATAGATTAGTTACTTTGATAGTTTATCAAATTCTGATTGATTTGACAAGACTTTTAGACTAATTTCTTACTTTTTTACCAATTCTTTCATCTCGGTGTAGATTTGCTCTATTTCTTCTTTTGAAAATGCATTGGCTCCGCTGGCTAAGGGGTGTCCTCCGCCATGATGATTTTTAGCAATACCGTTGATAGGAATAACCTTGCTGCGCATGCGGACACGGTAGTGACCTTCAGGCTGCTCAACAAAGATAGCCCACAGACCGACTTCTTCGATTCGTCCAGGTGCTCCGACAATGGCCGCAGTATCAGCATCGGTTAGTTGATAGGCTTGTAAAACTTTCTGAGGCAGAATGACCCGCGCAGTTCCATTTTCATCTATTTCCAACTGCTCATATACATAGCCCTGCAGTTTAGCGACTTGGCGGCTGATAGAGTCCATTTTGCGAGACAAGGCTGATAGGTCGAAATCGTATTGACGCAGCTTGGCAGCTACTTCGAATGTGCGGGCGCTCGTAGAAGGATAAAGGAAGCGGCCAGTGTCGCCGATGATACCAGCATAGAGGAGTTCTGCAGCTTCCTTGCTCAAGCCTAAGTCATTTTCAAAGGCAAAGAGAGCAATCATTTCACTGGCACTGCTGGAACTTGTATCTACCAGAGAAATATCTCCGTAAACCTCATCATCAGGATGATGATCGATTTTGATCAGGAAATCGCCTGTCGTGTAGCGTTGGTCGTCAATGCGAGCTGTATTAGCGGTGTCACAGACGATAACTAAGGCCTCTTGGTATTCTTCGTCTGTAACTTGGTCCATTTGCACCAACCACATGAGATTGGGCTCATCGTAGCCTGTTGTTTTGATTGTTTTTTCTGGAAAATGGTACTGAAGGAGCTTTTGCAGTCCGACCTGACTGCCAAGAGCATCAGGATCTGGCCGCATATGGCGATGGATAATAATAGTATCGTATTCTTTGATCTTACTTAAAATATCATGATAAAGAGTCATAAATAACCTCGTCAACTTTCTTTACCCATTGTAGCATAAGAGTTTTTTATTTTTTAAAATAAAAAGATATGATATAATGAGAGCAGATTAGAATTTGGAGGAAACTATGACCTTAGCGAAAATTGTATTTGCCAGCATGACTGGAAACACCGAGGAGATTGCTGATATTGTGGCGGATAAGCTAAGAGATTTGGATGTAGAAGTTGAAGTGGACGAGTGCACCACTGTCGATGCAGAAGATTTCTTGGAAGCAGATATTGCGATTGTGGCGACCTATACCTATGGTGATGGTGAGCTGCCGGATGAAATGATGGACTTCTACGAAGACTTGTCTGGTTTGGATTTGTCTGGCAAGGTCTACGGAGTGGTCGGTTCGGGCGATACTTTCTATGATGAATTCTGCAAGGCTGTTGATGACTTCGATGCTGCCTTTGCTGCTATAGGAGCGGTGAAGGGTGCAGAAAGCGTTAAAGTGGATCTATCTGCGGAAGATGATGATATTGCACGTTTAGAAGCTTTTGCGGAAGGCTTGGTTAATAAAGTTTAAAGTGATAAATAGAGAAAACGGCTACGGCCGTTTTTTTGTGCGAAAGTGTTATTTTCTGACAATTCTCATGATTAGGAGTATAATGTAGGTAAGCGCTATCCATCAGAAAAAGGAGGAGCCCTATGAAAGAACGTGACTATGCTTTTGGCTTTCATGATGATGTCAAGCCACTCTTTTCGACTGGGAAGGGTTTGACCGAAGAAGTAGTTCGAGAAATCTCAGAAATCAAGAATGAGCCCCAGTGGATGCTGGACTATCGTCTGCGCTCCTTGGAACTCTTCCATAAGTTACCTATGCCCGACTTTGGCCCTGATTTGTCAGGGATTCGCTTTGATGATGTTATCTATTATCAGAAGTTAAGCGGAGATCGGGCTCGCAGTTGGGATGAAGTTCCAGAAGAGATTAAGAAAACCTTTGACCGCTTGGGAATTCCAGAAGCTGAGAAGCAGTTCCTATCTGGAGCTGTGGTTCAGTATGAGTCTGAAGTGGTTTACCACAATATGAAGGAAGAGTTTGCCAAGCTGGGTATTATTTTCACTGATACGGATACGGCTGTCCAGGAATATCCCGACTTGGTCAAGCAGTATTTTGGTACTGTGATTTCAAACGCTGAGCATAAATTTTCTGCGCTTAATAGCGCAGTTTGGTCTGGCGGAACCTTTATCTATGTGCCCAAGAACGTCCAGTGCCAAGTTCCTGTTCAGACCTATTTTCGAATCAATGGCGAAAATGCCGGCCAGTTTGAGCGCTCCTTGATGATTATCGAGGAGGGCGGTTCTATCCAGTACATCGAGGGCTGTACAGCACCGACTTACACAAGCAATAGTCTTCATGCGGCAAATGTCGAAATCATTGTCAAAAAGGATGCCTTTTTCCGATATACGACCATTCAAAATTGGTCGGACAATGTCTATAACCTCGTAACGGAGCGGGGGATTGTTGATGAAGGCGGCACCTTAGAGTGGATTGATGGGAACTTAGGCAGCAAGGTCAATATGAAATATCCCTGCAGTATTCTCAACGGCCGCAACGCAAGGACTTCTGTTTTATCCATGTCTTTTGCCAACTATGGTCAGCACTTGGATGCAGGCTGCAAGGTTTTTCATAATGCGCCCAAGACTTCCAGTACTCTGATTTCTAAATCAGTTGCCAAGGATGGTGGAAAGACAGACTATCGTGGTCAGGTTCGCTTTGGGAAGAATAGCGCTGGCTCCAAATCTCATATCGAGTGCGATACCATTCTGATGGATGGTGAGTCCAGTTCGGACACCATTCCTTTTAATGAAATCCATAATTCCAATGTCGCGTTAGAGCATGAAGCCAAGGTTTCCAAAGTATCTGAGGACCAGCTCTACTATCTCATGAGCCGAGGTATCAGCGAAGAAGAAGCCACAGCTATGATTATCAATGGATTTATGGAACCCATTACCAAAGAACTACCAATGGAATACGCCGTCGAACTCAACCAACTCATCAACATGAGTATGGAAGGCTCAGTTGGTTAAAAAGGTTCGGGGAACCTTTTTAATCTGCGGATAAAAACTCGCTTTTGCGAGTTCTCATTAATAGGTTCGGGGAACCTTATTAATCTGTAGATAGGGGCTCGCTTCTGCGAGTTCCTTTTAATCTGAGGTCCGGAGGACTGTTTTAGGTTGCGGATAAAAACTCGCTTTTGCGAGTTCTCCTTAATCCAAGGTTCGGTGGACTTTTTTAATCTGCGGATGAGAACCGACGGTAGTCGGTTTACCCTGAGACAAGCCTAACGGGTATTTTTAGGTTGTGGCTAAGCACTCGGTTAAGCGAGTTCCCTTTAATCAAGGTCCAGTGGACCTTTTTATTTAGAATTAAACTAGAAAATTTTACTATTTTTTTGATATGATAGATAGAATATAAGGAGGAATGAGATGACGTTAGAAGAAATCAGACAGGAAATTGATCAAGTGGATGATGCAATCGTTGCCCTGCTGGAGCAACGCATGAATCTGGTTGGCCAAGTCGTGGCTTTATAAAAATTAACAGGCACAGCTGTCTTGGATAGTAAAAGAGAAGATGTGATTTTTGCCAGAGTGGCGGATAAGGTTGAAAACAAAGACTACAAGGAAACTGTTATTGCGACCTTTTCTGACATTTTAAAACGTTCGCGTGAATTTCAGAATAAAAATATCTAATGAAAGAAGTACAGAACTCAATAGCTGTGGTTTTATCTGCGATGGCAGGAGGCTGGCTACGTTACCAAGTAGCGCTCTTATCAGTTTTTGCTGATTCATTTCCGCTGGCTACCTTACTGATCAATTATTTGGGGACGTTTTTGCTAGTCTATATTATCAAGGGCTATCTTAGCAGTAAAGTTAAGTCCCAGCGCCTAATTCTAGCACTTTCGACCGGTTTTTGCGGAGGTTTGACGACCTTTTCTGGTCTTCTGCTAGACGGCATCAAGTTAGCAGATTCAGGGCGCTATATGGAGCTTCTTATCTATCTAGTCTTAAGTGTAGGTGGTGGCCTTGCAATCGCCCTATGGGCTGGAAAGCAGGTGAAGGCATGATGTGGGCGATGTTAATCTGCTGCGGCGCTGGTGCTCTTGTGCGTTATGTTTTCTCCAAGGTCAATAGCAGAGCATCTCTTCCGATTGGGACTTTGGCGGCAAACCTTCTAGGTGCTTTTCTCATTGGATATTTTTATAATCATATAGAAGACAAGCAGGTTTATGTCATTTTAGCAACAGGCTTCTGTGGTGGCCTGACGACTTTTTCCACCTTGAATGATGAGCTGGCAGAGCTCTTTTCGGAGCGAAAGAAATTTGTTTTCTATTTGGCTCTGACCTACATACTTGGTTTTTTAGCGATTCTTTTGGGAATTTTCATTTAAATATCTTTACATTTTTAGAAATTTTGATATAATATACTTTGTGCCTAATGGAAGCTTACAAAAACGGCTAATCCGCTGCGGTCTTGAACCTTAAGATTAGTAAGATAGGAGTAGAAAAAAATGAATCCATTAATCCAAAAGCTTGACTGAAGGTCAACTTCGTACTGACATCCCCTGCATTCCGTCCTGGTGACACTGTCCGCGTTCACGCGAAAGTTGTCGAAGGAAGTCGCGAACGTATCCAGATCTTTGAAGGTGTGGTTATCGCTCGTAAAGGTGCTGGTATTTCAGAAACTTACACCGTTCGTAAAATCTCTAATGGTATCGGTGTTGAACGTACTTTTTCCAATCCACACTCCACGTGTTGACAAGATTGAAGTCGTTCGTTACGGTAAAGTCCGTCGTGCTAAATTGTACTACCTTCGTGCATTGCAAGGTAAGGCAGCGCGTATCAAAGAAATTCGCCGTTAATCTTAGAAAGACTCTGTCGTTGGGCAGAGTTTTTCTCTAAGTCCCCTTAGTTCAATGGATATAACAACTCCCTCCTAAGGAGTAGTTGCTGGTTCGATTCCGGCAGGGGACATAAAATCCTAAACTAATAACCCTCGATTTACAGGGTTTTTTTGTTATAGTCGGCCCTAATCTGCCCCAAAAGTTTCAAAAGTCTTTCTTATCTGATTATGATTTTTCTTTTTTGTTGTTCTAAATGGTGGGTGTAGACTTCTGAAAACTCAAAACAGATGGTTTGTCGCCATTCCCAAGTTACGAGAGTAATATCATTCTTCATAGCTGCAGATATGGAGATATTGAAGAATGAAAAATGAGCGCTACAGCAAAAGCTGTAGCGTTTTTTTAGTAAAAAGTGACAAAAAAATACTCATTATCTATTGAATTTTTGAGTTTTTAAGTTTACAATGATATTAATATAATGTAATGAGGTGGAGTTATGAATGGAAAAATTTTAGGGCTAGATATCGGTGTAGCTTCTGTGGGTGTGGGAATTATAGACAAAAAGAATCTGGTGAAATTATTCATGCCAGTTCACGAATTTTCCCAGCGGCTACTGCTGACAGCAATGTTGAGACGAGGATTTCGCTAAAGGTCGGAGATTAGGGACGCAGAAAGAAACATCGAAAAGTTCGTCTAGCTGATTTATTTAGGGATGCTGAGCTTGTAACAGATTTTTCAAAAGTATCTATCAATTTAAATCCTTATGAATTACGAGTTAAGGGACTAATTGAGAAATTAACTAATGAAGAATTATTCATTGCGTTGAAAAATATTGTCAAAAGGAGAGGGATTAGTTATCTTGACGACGCTAATGAAGACGGTGAGTCTTCTTCCTCAGAATATGGCAAGGCTGTTGAAGAAAATAGAAAGCTGCTCGCAGATAAAACACCAGGACAGATTCAGCTGGAACGTTTTGAGAAATACGGACAGGTTCGAGGTGATTTTACCATTGAAGAAAATGGAGAAAAACACCGTCTGCTTAACGTGTTTTCGACCTCGGCTTATAAAAAAGAAGCAGAGCGAATCTTGACAAAGCAGCAAGACTATAATCAAGATATCACTGATGAATTTATTCAGGCTTATTTAAGGATTTTAACTGGAAAACGTAAGTATTACCATGGACCAGGGAATGAAAAGTCTCGTACGGATTATGGACGCTTCAGAACAGATGGAACAACTTTGGATAATATTTTTGGTATTTTGATTGGGAAATGTACCTTTTATCCAGAGGAATACAGAGCTGCTAAAGCTTCTTACACGGCACAGGAATTTAATTTACTCAATGATTTGAACAATCTGACTGTTCCAACAGAAACTAAGAAGCTCAGTGAGGAGCAGAAGAGACAGATTATTGAGTATGCAAAAGGGGCTAAAACTTTAGGTGCCGCTACTTTATTGAAGTATATAGCAAAATTGATTGACGCGTCAGTGGACGATATTAAGGGCTATCGGATTGATAAAAGTGAAAAACCAGAAATGCATACTTTTGATATTTATCGAAAAATGCAAACATTGGAAACGGTTGACGTTGAGCAACTATCTAGAGAAGTTTTAGATAAGCTGGCTCATATTCTCACACTCAATACGGAACGTGAAGGAATCGAAGAAGCGATTAAAGTATCATTTACTAAAGGAGAATTTGAACAAAATCAGATTGCTGAATTAGTCTCATTTAGAAAGTCTAATAGTTCTTTGTTTGGAAAAGGCTGGCATAATTTTTCAATCAAATTGATGATGGAGTTGATTCCAGAGCTTTATGAAACATCTGAAGAGCAAATGACAATCCTTACACGATTGGGCAAACAAAAAACAAAGGCAAGATCTGAACGAACCAAGTATATTGATGAGAAGGAATTGACCGAAGAAATTTACAATCCAGTAGTTGCTAAGTCAGTCAGACAAGCAATTAAAATCATAAATCTTGCTACAAAGAAATATGGCATCTTTGATAATATCGTTATTGAAATGGCGCGCGAAAATAATGAAGAGGATGCAAAGAAAGATTATGTGAAGCGTCAAAAAAAGCCAATGAAGATGAGAAAAATGCTGCAATGGAAAAAGCTGCTCATCAATATAATGGAAAAAAAGGAACTACCAGATAGTATTTTTCACGGGCATAAAGAATTGGCTATGAAAATTCGTCTTTGGCATCAGCAGGGAGAAAAATGTTCTTTATACTGGGAAGAATATAACAATAGCAGATTTGATTGAAAATCAGTATAGATATGAGATTGATCATATTTTGCCTCTTTCTCTTTCATTTGATGATAGTTTAGCAAATAAGGTACTAGTTTTAGCAACAGCCAATCAAGAGAAAGGACAGCGTACACCATTTCAAGCACTGGATGGTATGGATGATTCTTGGTCATATAGAGAATTTAAATCTTATGTCAAAGTCTCTAAGGCACTCAGTAATAAAAAGAAAGATTACTTGCTGAATGAGGAAGACATTAACAAAATTGAAGTCAAACAAAAATTTATTGAGCGCAATCTAGTTGATACTCGCTATTCTTCTCGAGTAGTTCTAAATGCTCTTCAGGATTTTTATAAATTAAATGATTTTGATACCAAGATTTCAGTGGTGCGCGGACAATTTACTTCTCAACTTAGAAGAAAGTGGCGGATTGACAAATCGCGTGAAACTTATCACCATCATGCAGTCGATGCATTAATTATCGCGGCCTCCAGTCAATTAAGACTTTGGAAAAAGTGGAATAATCCTCTGATTTCTTACAAGGATAACCAATTTGTGGATTCTGAAACAGGAGAGATTATTACATTGACTGACGATGAGTACAAAGAATTAGTATTTAGAGCCCCTTATGATCATTTTGTTGATATGCTAGGCAGTAAAAATTCGAAGATAGTATTTTTATTTTTCCTATCAAGTGGATTCAAAAGTATAATCGTAAGATTTCTGATGCAACGATTTATGCAACTAGAAAAGCGAAATTAGGTAAAGATAAGTCGGAAGAAACTTATGTATTAGGTAAGATTAAGGATATATATTCTCAAACGGGTTATGATGCTTTCATAAAGCTTTTATAAAAAGGATAAAAAGTAAATTTCTGATGTACTGTAAGGATCCGCTAACTTTTGAAAAAGGTCATTGAGGAGATTTTAAAAACATATCCTGATAAGGAACAAAATGAAAATGGAAAAGAAGTTGCTTGTAATCCTTCGAGAAATATAGACAGGAAAATGGTCCTATTCGAAAATATAGTAAAAAGGAAAAGGTCCAGAAATTAAGAGTCTGAAATACTATGATAACAAATTAGGGAATCATATAGATATTACCCCAGCTAATAGTGAGAATCAGGTTATATTACAATCTTTATCTCCATGGCGTACAGATGTCTATTTTTAATCCAGAGACTGAAAAAAATATGAATTATTAGGCTTGAAATATGCTGATTTACAGTTTGAAAAGGAACTGGGAACTATTCTATAACTCTAGATAAATATTACGAAATCAAAGAAAAAAAGAAGGAGTAAGCGAACAATCAGAATTCAAATTTACCTTATATAAAAATGATTTACTTTTTAATTAAGGATACAAAAGACTAGGAACAACAAATGTTTAGGTTTTTATCTAGAACTATGCCAAACCAAAAACACTATGTTGAATTGAAACCCTATGATAAAGGAAACTTTGAAGGTAAGGAGAAAATTAAAGTATTTGTTACAACATCTAATGGTCGCTGTTTAAAAGGATTGGGAAAAGCGGACCTCTCCATCTACAAAGTTCAAACAGATGTTTTAGGGAATAAACGTTTCATCAAAAAAGAGGGTGATGCTCCAAAACTCGAATTTTAAAATAATCTTTAAAAAGAGTTGCAATTAGCTCTGCAATATATTATAATGATGATTGTAAGGGACGCCTTACACAGTTACTTAAATCTTGCAGAAGCTACAAAGATAAGGCTTCATGCCGAAATCAACACCCTGTCTATTGGCGGGGTGTTTTCGTATTTTAAAGGGGAAATTGATGACTTGGAGAATTGTACATGTATGTCAAAGTGAAAAAATGAGATTAAAACTAGATAATCTCTTAATTAAAAAGATGGGAGAAGAATATACCATTCCTTTGAGTGATATTTCTATCATAGTAGCAGAGGGTGGAGACACAGTTGTTACACTTCGTTTACTGAGTGCTCTAAGTAAATACAATATTGCTTTGGTCGTTTGTGACAATGAGCATCTGCCAACCGGTATCTATCATTCTCAAAATGGGCATTTCAGAGCTTATAAGAGATTACAAGAACAATTGCTTTGGACGCAGGAGCAAAAAGACAAACTCTGGCAAATTATTACTTATTTCAAGATTAATAATCAGCAGGATGTGTTAGCCATGTTTGAGAAAGATTTAGCTTGTATTCAATTGTTGGCTGGCTATAAAGATCATATTGAACTAGGTGATAAAACTAATCGAGAAGGACATGCAGCTAAAGTTTATTTTAATGAATTATTTGGTAAAAAATTTGTTCGCGTAACCCAGCAGGAAGCTGATGTTATTAATGCAGGTTTAAATTATGGTTATGCAATTATGAGAGCTCAAATGGCAAGGATTGTGGCTGGTTATGGCTTAAATCCCTTGATTGGAATCTTTCACAAAAATGAATACAATCAATTTAATCTGGTAGATGATCTGATGGAACCTTTTAGGCAGATTATTGATGTATGGGTTTATCAACATTTAAGGGAAGAAGACTATTTAAAATATGAATTCCGATTAGCTTTTAACGGATTTATTAAATGCAAAGATTCGTTATGGTAAGGAAAATTGCACTGTAACTGGAGCTATGGATAAATATGTAAAAGGATTTATTAAATGTATTGCGGACAAAGATACAACAAAGTTTTATTGTCCGATTGTCTCAAGTTTGGAATCGAGTAAATAAAAATGAGGTATGAAGCAATGAGATTGATTTGTTTTGACCTTCCCTATGGAAACTAATCAGGAAAAGCGAAGCTACCGTACTTCCGTAAAGAATTGATTGCAAATGGTTTTGAAATGCTACAGTTTTCCGTATATTATCGAACTTGTCCTAATCGTAGTTTTGCTAGTAAAATTTTACAAAAACTAAAACAAAGTAATCTACCTAGCGGTAATGTTCGTTTACTAGCTGTAACAGAAAAACAGTTTTCTGAAATGGTTCTAATCATTGGTGGCAAAACTAAACAAGAAGAAGTAGTTAGTGATAATGGTGGTTATATGAAATGGAAATTCACATCCTTATCGAGAAGATTTATCAATAAACTTTTGGAAAGTTTACTCAAATAATAGGAGAAAAATAAACAGTTAAAAATATTATATTTGGCAAATACTAATCTGGTATTTTGATGGAAAAATATAGTATGGAAGACCTAAGTCTTTTGAGCAAAATGAGCCAGTAATTTTTTCTGACGAAAGTGTTTTGAAAAAGAACAGATTATAAGATTATCTCAATTTCAGATATACAAGATTTAATCGAACAAATGGCTTATAAGAAAGGTACAGTTTCCTTTGATTATTTAAAAAGTAAGCTAAATGATTTTTGAAATAATGGGACTAATTGATGTGATTAATGACAAATTGGATCTCATTTCAAGTAGTGTGAATCAAAGACTTAATCTTCACATTGGAGAAGTTGAATATCACACTGAAAGCCAGTATTTCAAACCCAGAGCAACTAATTATTAAAAATTTTTCTACCTTATTTCGGTCTAGGTGATAAAAACATCTCCTTTGAATTTTTTAGAGAATGAAACAAAATTTTTCTTCTTTTTAGACATGATATCAGAAGTTGCGTGTCAAAGCAGTAGTAAGATAATTCTTATCACTCATAACATGGATAGTTATTTAAACTATAGTGAGTTTATAAATTGTTGTAAAAAGATGAATGAGATGACTATGGATTTACAAAATTTTTCACGTTATTAACTTTTCTATCAAGCGAGGGATATATTTATATAAATAAAGAAAACATAATGAATGTTAATATTGTTGCGGATTTAGTAGAACACTTTTTACGAATTTTTCATTTATGTATGAAAGATTTTTGGTCAATATCCTGCTAATGAGGTACCGGATGAAAAGGTTTTTTTAGAGTCGTTACAAAAAGTTTCATCATATCTTTTAGTAAGGATATTGCTCATATTAGTTTATCTATTCCAGATATAGTTACTTTGAAAATTATAAATCATTTGTACCAATACGATAAAAAGCCAAGAATTTGTTCTACGATGTCTAATCCGCTATTAATTAAGTTTTTGAATACCTATAATTGACAGGAATCGCAATAGGCATTATAATCAATATATGAGTATAAAAAAATCACAATTTTTCCATTTGAGGTTTTTGTACTCTCAAGATTTAAGTAACTGTACAACTATGGATTTCAAACCATAAAAATCCAAACGAGTTTTTGTACTCTCAAGATTTAAGTAACTGTACAACTCTTCAAATGCTTCATCCTCCTCAGGTTGCGTTTTTGTACTCTCAAGATTTAAGTAACTGTACAACTGATCACGCTTGAACTAGCAGAAAAAGTACGTTTTTGTACTCTCAAGATTTAAGTAACTGTACAACTTTTCTCTCAATTCTTTAATTCTATTCATGTTTTTTTGTACTCTCAAGATTTAAGTAACTGTACAACTGGTGCTTTCTCTGATGAATATGATTATTAGTTTTTGTACTCTCAAGATTTAAGTAACTGTACAACATGTTGAAGCATTGTTAGTATATTCATTTTGTTTTTGTACTCTCAAGATTTAAGTAACTGTACAACTGGGATTTTTGGGAAGTTGAAAATCTATGGTGTTTTTGTACTCTCAAGATTTAAGTAACTGTACTAACTGAACCCGGCACCTGATGAGTTATCAGCGTGTTTTTGTACTCTCAAGATTTAAGTAACTGTACAACTGGAAGATGAAAAGATTTATATAAGAAATGGTTTTTGTACTCTCAAGATTTAAGTAACTGTACAACATATTAACATTACAGAAGAAGCCGAGTTCAGTTTTTGTACTCTCAAGATTTAAGTAACTGTGCAACAATTTCTTCTAAATCTATACCTAAAACATAGTTTTGTACTCTCAAGATTTAAGTAACTGTACAACCTGAAATAATAACCACCAGTCATGAGCATAGTTTTTGTACTCTCAAGATTTAAGTAACTGTACAACATCAAAACCATATATATTAAATGCTCACAAGTTTTTGTACTCTCAAGATTTAAGTAACTGTACAACTTCAGACGGCCGTGACTTGACTCTTTCTACGTTTTTGTACTCTCAAGATTTAAGTAACTGTACAACGCCTACCACCCACCCTCACTACTAAAGCAGTTTTTGTACTCTCAAGATTTAAGTAACTGTACAACATCATTATTTTTGTATCTTCCATCCGTATGGTTTTTGTACTCTCAAGATTTAAGTAACTGTACAACTGGTATCTATGTAGTTAATGCTGATCATCTGTTTTTGTACTCTCAAGATTTAAGTAACTGTACAACAGGGTTTTATGTTACCCTCTTTAAAATTATGTTTTTGTACTCTCAAGATTTAAGTAACTGTACAACTCTGCCCGTCAAACTCTTCCATTGCCCAAAAGTTTTTGTACTCTCAAGATTTAAGTAACTGTACAACCCACTACCTGGATGATAATCCACAGTACACGTTTTTGTACTCTCAAGATTTAAGTAACTGTACAACCTAAACGAGCCAAAATCTCGATCAAGGTACTGTTTGTACTCTCAAGATTTAAGTAACTGTACAACAATTTTCAATATATGTCCATTTCCTTTCATGTTTTTGTACTCTCAAGATTTAAGTAACTGTACAACTGGAGTGATTAGTGGGATATTCGTAATATTGTTTTTGTACTCTCAAGATTTAAGTAACTGTACAACTATAAAACCAAGACGGAAAAAGCAGCTGATAGTTTTTGTACTCTCAAGATTTAAGTAACTGTACAACGATTTGCGTTTTAGACAAAACCAGTTTGCGAGTTTTTGTACTCTCAAGATTTAAGTAACTGTACAACGAGAGTTATTTTACACTCTTTGTATTTACAGGTTTTTGTACTCTCAAGATTTAAGTAACTGTACAACAAATTTTACAAAATTTATATTTACGCTGGGTTTTTGTACTCTCAAGATTTAAGTAACTGTACAACAAGAACGGGAAAGAGCCCTAACAATCCATCCGTTTTTGTACTCTCAAGATTTAAGTAACTGTACAACTCTTGGTCGAGGGTTGTCGCTACGGCAGCGGGTTTTTGTACTCTCAAGATTTAAGTAACTGTACAACGCGCCAGCATGTTTTTGACAAGGAGGAACCAGTTTTTGTACTCTCAAGATTTAAGTAACTGTATAACAGAGTCGAAAAGCATAGCTTTTTAATTTCCGTTTTTGTACTCTCAAGATTTAAGTAACTGTACAACGTGCTAGAGGTTTTACAGCTTTTTGGTGCGTGTTTTTGTACTCTCAAGATTTAAGTAACTGTACAACCTAGGAAGCGTTGAGTATTCTGTCTGATAGTTTTTGTACTCTCAAGATTTAAGTAACTGTACAACAATCCTCGGGCACATCAGAACGCAACTTACGTTTTTTTGTACTCTCAAGATTTAAGTAACTGTACAACTTTTTCTTCTAAACTAAATTCAAGTTCTAATGTTTTTGTACTCTCAAGATTTAAGTAACTGTACAACAGAAAGGCCTCTTATAAGACTAAGAAAATGGTTTTTTGTACTCTCAAGATTTAAGTAACTGTACAACAGCGGTTCATTTTTAGGGGCATTGTTGTCAGTTTTTGTACTCTCAAGATTTAAGTAACTGTACAACGTTTATCGCAGAGCCAAAAAGCGTGTGATATGTTTTTGTACTCTCAAGATTTAAGTAACTGTACAACAAAAATCGCGACAGCATTTGACATTGCAGGTTTTTGTACTCTCAAGATTTAAGTAACTGTACAACCTGAGAATGTCTGCTGTATCTTTTCCTACGGTTTTTGTACTCTCAAGATTTAAGTAACTGTACAACTGCAAGTCATTGAGGCTAGTAATGCTACTGGTTTTTGTACTCTCAAGATTTAAGTAACTGCTACAACCCTTAGAATTATCCACCGATTACAATTTTTAGTTTTTGTACTCTCAAGATTTAAGTAACTGTACAACTATATTGAAATTTTTAAAACTACCTACAATAGTTTTTGTACTCTCAAGATTTAAGTAACTGTACAACTTTCAGTGGTATAAAGATTAATATTTCCATGTTTTTTTGTACTCTCAAGATTTAAGTAACTGTACAACTTTATCAATATTCTTACTAATATGTTTTAGGTTTTTGTACTCTCAAGATTTAAGTAACTGTACAACAAGTCCGCTTGTGGATCTGCCTTTAACCATGTTTTTTGTACTCTCAAGATTTAAGTAACTGTACAACATTATACACCAAGTTTACTTGTTTTGTTTAGTTTTTGTACTCTCAAGATTTAAGTAACTGTACAACTTAAAATGCCGTTAGCTTCATCCCGCTGCAGTTTTTGTACTCTCAAGATTTAAGTAACTGTACAACAAAATTCCTTCAAACTATGTCCGTGATTCTGGTTTTTGTACTCTCAAGATTTAAGTAACTGTACAACATAAGGATAAGGTTAAACATCTTTCTGAAGGTTTTTGTACTCTCAAGATTTAAGTAACTGTACAACCAATAAGCATTGCTTAAACTCAGCTTCTTGTTTTTGTACTCTCAAGATTTAAGTAACTGTACAACAAATTAAACCAAAGGTTGATAATATTAATCGTTTTTGTACTCTCAAGATTTAAGTAACTGTACAACGATTGGGATGTCGGCTAGGACTAGTTCCTTGTTTTTGTACTCTCAAGATTTAAGTAACTGTACAACTTCGAATATGCAATTTCTTGCCCTTTTTCAGTTTTTGTACTCTCAAGATTTAAGTAACTGTACAACCAACTGCCTTAATACATGAATTTTTGTATATGTTTTTGTACTCTCAAGATTTAAGTAACTGTACAACTAAATGTTTAATATATTTCAATGATTTTACGTTTTTTGTACTCTCAAGATTTAAGTAACTGTACAACTTTTATGGATAGTCAAATAAAGAAGTTGCTGGTTTTTGTACTCTCAAGATTTAAGTAACTGTACAACAACCCTAGATCGAATCTCCAACTCTTGCTCGTTTTTGTACTCTCAAGATTTAAGTAACTGTACAACTGGTTGGTCTATGACGAAGATTTCGTTAAGGTTTTTGTACTCTCAAGATTTAAGTAACTGTACAACGAAAGCGGAGCGAATAGCAAACTGTCCTTGGTTTTTTGTACTCTCAAGATTTAAGTAACTGTACAACACTTTTTATATTCTTTTCCAGTCAATGCTTTTGGTTTTTGTACTCTCAAGATTTAAGTAACTGTACAACTGAACCATTCGCTATTGAATTGGAACTTGTGTTTTGTACTCTCAAGATTTAAGTAACTGTACAACTAGATTCTTTTGATCCTGATTATGATAGTAGTTTTTGTACTCTCAAGATTTAAGTAACTGTACAACGCGGGGACCTTAGCACAGGTATCGTAGTCGGTTTTGTACTCTCAAGATTTAAGTAACTGTACAACTTTTCCTTAGGCTATCGAGCTTCTATTAGGTTTTTTGTACTCTCAAGATTTAAGTAACTGTACAACGTCGACCCGTGGACGTATGACAGCCCTGCGGTTTTTGTACTCTCAAGATTTAAGTAACTGTACAACTAGTCAGTGGATCGATAGCTTGCCCCTTATGTTTTTGTACTCTCAAGATTTAAGTAACTGTACAACCCAATTTCATCGCAAAACATACCAATACAAGTTTTTGTACTCTCAAGATTTAAGTAACTGTACAACTCTAAGGCGGCAGGCGAAGTTAATAAGTCTGTTTTTGTACTCTCAAGATTTAAGTAACTGTACAACCTAATAACGTTCCCTTGACTGTGGGGCTGGTTTTTGTACTCTCAAGATTTAAGTAACTGTACAACAGCTTACTATAGACCAGATAGCGTTGTTCTGTTTTTATTATAGTTTAGGATAGAGGGGAATCTGTAATGTTTTATCATAAAAAGGGCTGAGTAAATCAGTCCTTTTGTTCTCTATTTCCCCAAGCAAAATTGGCTGAAGAGTTGGGTGATGAGTTCGTCTGGTGCGGCGTCACCAGTGATTTCACCGAGGATTTCCCAGGTGCAGGGTCATATCAACTTGGAGAAGGTCAACTGGCATCCCCATGTCCAAGCCTTGGTTGACGGCTTGCAGGCTTTCTAGGGCTTTTTCAATCAAGGAGATATGGCGGGCGTTTGACAGGTAGGTAGCGTCTTGCTCAACAATACCAGCATTTTCAAAGAAGAGCTGATTGATGCGTTCTTCAATTTTATCGATATTTTGATTGTGGAGGACGGAAATCTTAATGACATCAGTTGGTAGCTGGTCCAGCTCAATCTTTTCCTCAAGGTCAGTCTTGTTAAGCAGGACGATGCGATTGCTGTCTTGGCTGATTTCTAGCAACTGGCGGTCTTGGTCTGTCAGAGGCTCGCTGGCATTGAGGACTAAAAGAACCAAGTCAGCTTCCTGCAGGGCTTTTTTAGATCGTTCAACTCCAATCTGTTCTACAAGGTCATCGGTTTCTCGAATTCCTGCAGTATCAATGAGCTTGAGCGGCACGCCCTTGATATTGACATACTCCTCGATCACATCACGGGTCGTCCCCTCAATGTCAGTCACAATGGCCTTGTCCTCGCGCAGAAGATTGTTGAGGAGGCTTGATTTGCCGACATTAGGCCGGCCGATGATAGCAGTGGAAATACCTTCGCGCAAAATCTTGCCTCGTCGCGCAGTATCGAGAAGATTGCTCAGCAGAGTCTCAAACTCAGCTGTTTTTTTCTCGCATAAGCTGGGTCGTCATCTCTTCCACGTCGTCGTACTCTGGATAGTCAATATTGACCCTCGACCTGAGCTAAAGTGTTGAGAATTTCCTGACGAGTATTGTTGATAAGGTTGGAGAGGGAGCCATCTAGCTGCTTGACAGCATTGTTCATGGCTTTTATCAGTTTTGAGCTCGGATGATGTCCATAACGGCCTCAGCCTGAGTCAAATCTACGCGCCCATTGAGAAAGGCTCGCTTGGTAAACTCACCAGGCTCAGCCATTCTAGCGTCCCTCGCGGATAGCCAGCTGCAGGATTTCATTCGTAACCGCAATTCCCGCCGTGGGTGTTAATCTCAATGATATCTTCGCGCGTGAAGGTCTTGGGAGAGCGCATAGCACCAACCATGACCTCGTCCAAAATTTCCTGATTTTGAGGGTCAACGATATGGCCATAGTTGAGTGTGTGACTTTCTACTTTGCTTAGATTTTTCCCTTTGAAGATTTTTTGGGCAATAGCAAAGCTGTCAGTCCCGCTTAGTCTGACGATGCCGATGGCCCCTTCGCCAAGAGGCGTAGAAATCGCAGCGATTGTATCAAATTCTCTGGTAATCATACTGTATTTTTCCTTGTGTTTTAAAATCAATTACCCTAATTGTAACGCAAAAATCAAGGAGGAGCAAGGCTTTCGATTACCAAGCGGAAGGAATGAAATTTAAGTCCGTTAAAGAAAACACTTTCATGTTAGTGAGAATCATGATATAATAAAAGTAGTGTGATTTGAGGAGGTGCTATGGAAAATCTAAAGAAACTGGCAGGAATCAAGGCTGCTGAATTTGTCCAAAGCGGGATGATAGTTGGTCTCGGGACGGGTTCGACCGCTTATTATTTTGTCGAAGAAATTGGCCGTCGTATAAAAGAAGAAGGACTACAGATTACAGCTGTGACGACTTCCAGTGTCACTAGCAAACAGGCGGAAGGATTAGGTATTCCGCTCAAATCTATCGACGATGTGGATCAGGTGGATGTCACTGTTGATGGTGCTGATGAGGTTGATGCAGCTTTTAACGGTATCAAGGGCGGTGGCGGCGCGCTTCTCATGGAGAAAGTCGTGGCTGTTCCTACTAAGCACTATATCTGGGTAGTTGATGAGAGCAAGATGGTCGAGAAGTTAGGTGCCTTCAAGCTGCCAGTAGAAGTTGTTCAGTACGGTGCTGAACAGCTCTTTCGTCGCTTTGAGCGTGCTGGATATAAGCCAGCCTTTCGTAGAAAGATGGCCAGCGCTTTTGTCACAGACATGCAGAATTTCATTATTGACTTAGATTTAGGTGTGATTGAAAATCCAGTTGAGTTTGCACAAGAACTTGATCATGTTGTGGGGAGTAGTGGAGCATGGATTGTTTAATCAAATGGTAGACAAGGTCATTGTTGCTGGAAAAATCGGGTCTCCAAGTTTTAGAGGCCAATAAATAGAAAGAGGTATTTTATGCCAAAATTTAATCGTATTCACTTGGTAGTCATGGACTCAGTTGGTATCGGTGCTGCACCGGATGCCAATAACTTTGTCAATGCAGGGGTACCAGATGGTGCTTCAGATACTCTGGGACATATTTCCAAAACGGTAGGACTGAATGTACCAAACATGGCTAAGATTGGTCTGGGAAATATTGAGCGTCCTACTCCTTTGAAGACCGTTCCTCAAGAAGAAAATCCTAGCGGCTACTATACCAAGCTGGAGGAAGTATCGCTTGGAAAAGACACGATGACAGGCCACTGGGAAATCATGGGTCTCAATATTACTGAGCCTTTTGATACTTTTTGGAATGGCTTCCCAGAAGAAATCCTGACTCAGATTGAAGAGTTTTCTGGTCGCAAGGTCATTCGTGAGGCTAACAAGCCATACTCTGGTACAGCAGTTATTGATGACTTTGGCCCTCGTCAGATGGAAACAGGCGAGCTGATTATCTACACCTCTGCTGACCCAGTATTGCAAATCGCGGCACACGAAGAAGTGATTCCTTTGGAAGAGCTCTATCGTATCTGTGAATTCGCCCGCTCTATTACCTTGGAACGCCCTGCGCTTCTGGGACGTATTATCGCTCGTCCTTATGTAGGTGAGCCAGGCAACTTCACTCGTACAGCCAACCGTCACGACTATGCCGTTTCTCCGTTTGAGCCAACTGTACTTGACAAGCTCAATGAAGCCGGAATTGATACTTATTCTGTTGGTAAGATTAACGACATCTTCAACGGCGCTGGAATCAATCATGACATGGGACATAATAAGTCTAACAATCATGGTGTAGATACTTTGGTCAAGGCTCTCAAAGACGAAAACTTCAAAGAAGGTTTCTCATTTACCAACCTAGTAGACTTTGATGTCTTTATGGTCACCGCCGTGATCCACATGGCTACCGTGACTGCTTGGAAGAGTTTGATGCTCGCATCCCAGAAATCATTGAAAACATGCGTGAAGATGACTTGCTCATGATTACTGCTGACCATGGTAATGATCCGACCTATGCCGGAACGGATCACACTCGTGAGTACATTCCGCTCTTGGTCTTCGGAAAATCGCTGAGCGGTCAAGGTCATATTCCTGTTGGCCACTTTGCGGACATCTCAGCTACCATTGCTGAAAACTTCGGAGTGGATAAGGCGATGATTGGAGAAAGCTTCTTGGACAAATTGGTATAAGCATTATAAGAGAGTGAGGAAAATATTTTATGACAAGCTTATCAGAAAAAATCAAAGAAACAGCAGCCTTCCTGAAAGAAAAAGGTATGACAGAGCCTGAGTTTGGTCTGATTTTGGGATCTGGTTTGGGAGAATTGGCTTCTGAAATCGAAAATGCCGTTAGTCTTGATTATGCGGATATTCCAAACTGGGGTCGTTCAACTGTTGTTGGCCACGCTGGTAAATTAGTTTATGGAGACTTGGCAGGACGTAAAGTCTTGGCTCTTCAAGGTCGTTTCCATTTCTATGAAGGAAATCCTTTAGAAATCGTTACTTTCCCCGTACGTGTGATGAAGGCTCTTGGTGCGACAGGTGTTATTGTGACCAATGCTGCCGGTGGTATCGGTTATGGCCCTGGTACACTTATGGCAATCACCGACCACATCAATATGACTGGTCAAAATCCTTTGATCGGTGAAAACTTGGATGAATTTGGTCCACGTTTCCCTGATATGTCTAAATCTTACACTCCAGAATACCGTGCCGTCGCTCATAAAGTTGCTGATAAGCTCGACATCAAGCTGGATGAGGGTGTTTATATCGGTGTAACTGGACCAACTTATGAAACACCTGCTGAAATTCGTGCTTACAAGAGTTTGGGTGCAGATGCAGTCGGCATGTCTACTGTTCCTGAAGTGATTGTAGCAGCACATTCTGGTTTGAAAGTCCTTGGAATTTCATGCATTACAAATTTTGCTGCTGGGTTCCAAGAAGAGCTTAATCATGAGGAAGTGGTTGAGGTAACAGAGCGTGTCAAGGGTGATTTTAAACGACTTCTTAAAGAAACACTTGCTGAATTGTAAAAAATGTTGAAAGGCGGAGTGTCTGGGTTGGTAATTAAACCCGGAACAGCCTTTCTATCTAGCTGATAAAATCATTAAACTAAAGAAAGCTAGAGTGTGTTCAGATTTGAACACGAGCGAAAAACTATCTTTCAAATAAACACAGAAAGGAAGGGCATCTGAGTTTGAATTGAACTCGGGCTAGAGGCGGTGCAAAAAAGATAAATCTACCTAGATGCAGTCGCATCTTCGTTCGTTTCCTATTTTTGCTTTGCCTCTTTTAAGCCCTTAGTATCTTATATTATGTCTATTCATATTGCTGCTAAACAAGGCGAGATTGCTGATAAAATCCTTCTTCCAGGAGATCCGCTTCGGGCTAAGTTTATTGCGGAGAATTTCCTTGAGGACGCTGTTTGCTTCAATGAAGTCCGCAATATGTTCGGTTACACTGGTACTTATAAAGGACATCGTGTTTCTGTTATGGGGACTGGAATGGGAATGCCCCTCAATCTCTATCTACGCGCGTGAGCTGATTGTTGATTACGGTGTGAAAAAGCTAATTCGTGTCGGAACAGCGGGCTCGCTGAATGCTGATGTGCATGTCCGTGAATTAGTTTTGGCTCAGTCGGCTGCAACTAACTCCAATATCATCCGCAATGACTGGCCACAGTATGATTTTCCGCAAATCGCTAGCTTTGATTTACTAGATAAGGCCTACCATATCGCCAAAGATCTTGGTATGACAACTCATGTTGGGAATGTCTTATCGTCGGATGTCTTTTATTCAAACTACTTTGAAAAGAACATCGAACTTGGTAAGTGGGGGGTTAAGGCAGTGGAAATGGAAGCTGCGGCACTTTACTACTTGGCTGCTCAATACCATGTGGATGCTCTTGCTATCATGACTATTTCTGACAGCTTGGTCAATCCTGAAGAGGATACGACAGCAGAAGAGCGCCAAAATACCTTCACCGATATGATGAAGGTTGGTTTGGAAACCTTGATTGCAGAAGCATGAAATTAGATGTCAAAGAAGCTATTCTCTTTGCTATTTCCCGCTATGACTATGCTTATGCTCATAAACTAGCTGAGCGAGCAGGAAGCAGTGTCCAGTCTGACTTGGTCCTTCTTCTTGAGGCTTTAGCGGAGCGAAGAGAGCTCAACATCCAATCTATGATGAATCTAAAGTTGGAAATCATTGGGTCTAACCTAGCTGATTTTCAGCTTTTTTGCCATGAAAATGAAGCGGATGAGCAGCTAGTCAATTACCTTTATGATCTGGAAGCCAAGCTAAGAAATGAGCAGCTGACTGATTTTATCCGAGCTGTCAGTCCGGCTATTTATCGGATTTTTATGCGGCTGATTCGAAAGCAAATACCGGATATTGATTGCTATATTCATAATTCGCGAGGGGCTAGTTACGACCGTTGGAAGTTTGAAAAGATGCGACATTCTGATAATCCTGTCCTGCAAAATTTTCATGCGGAAAGCACGGTTAATTCTTCTAGTTTGACGGAGCTGATTTTGCAGTTGCATTTGCCCGAATCTGTCAAAGAATCAGCACGGCAACTAAGAGAGTTAGAAAAGTCAGTCCGCAATCCGTTGGCTCATCTTATCAAGCCTTTCGATGAGGAAGAATTGCACAGGACGACAGGTTTCTCATCTCAGCACTTTATGGAGCTTCTGATTGATTTGGCGCAGGAGACAGGCATAGTTTATCAGAGGGAACCTTTTTACTTCGACCGAGCAAATGCGGTCATAGAAAGTCTCTTATAAGGAGTAGCAGGATGGATAAGATTGCAAGGTTGCAAGAATTGATAGACCAAAGTCAAATATCGTCTTTTTCGGTGGTGCGGGTGTTTCGACGGAGTCCAATATTCCAGACTTTCGCAGTTCAGATGGGATATACAGCGTCAAGCTAGGACGGCACTTTACAGCGGAGCAGCTGGTTTCTCACACTATGTTTGAGCGCTATCCGCAGGAGTTTTTTGACTTTTACAAGAAGTACCTGCTCTATCCGGATGCCAAGCCCAATGCGGCACATGCCTACTTGGCAGACTTGGAGAAGGCAGGCAAGCTCAAGGCTGTGGTAACTCAGAATATCGATAGCTTGCATGAAATGGCCGGTTCGAAAAAGGTTCTCAAGCTTCATGGTAGTGCAGATAGAAATTACTGTCTGAATTGTCAGCGATTCTATGATTTGGACGGCTTTCTGGCTCTGCACGGTATCATTCCTCACTGCCTTGACTGTAGCGGTATTGTCAAGCCAGATGTGACTCTCTATGAAGAGCCTCTAGATATGGAAGTTTTCCAGCAGGCAGCTCAAGCAATCCAGCAAGCAGATCTGCTGATAATCGGCGGCACGTCCTTGGTCGTCTATCCCGCAGCCAGCCTCATCCAGTACTTTGCAGGTAAGCATCTGGTCGTCATCAACAAGACCAGCATCTCTCAAGACAGCCAGGCAGACTTAGTAATTGAGGGCAAGATAGGGGAAGTGTTGGGGGAAGTTGAAACAATAGAAAAAACACCTGAAAAAGCTTTTTCAGGTGTTTTTTGCAGTTTATTTATCAAATTTCACTTCCTCAATCAGATACTCAATGAAGCGTTCTCCCATTTTGGATAGGCTGGCTTTTTCATGCTGGATGTAGACCAGCTCAATCGGATCATCAATGTCCAGTGGGATTGACACGATATTATCTCCGTTGAGGTTGCTGTTGAGAATACCGGTAGCAATTGTGTAGCCATTCAGACCAATCAAAAGGTTAAAGAGGGTCGCACGGTCGCTGACCACGATGGATTTTTTATGGTGTTCCTGAGAGAGAATTTCCTCAGAAAAGTAGAAGGAGTTGTGAGTCCCTTGGTCATAGCTGAGGTAGGGGAAGTTTTCTAAGTCAGATAATTGAACCAGCTTTTTCTTGGCTAGCGGATTGGACTTGCTGACAAAGATATGGGGCTGCGCTGTGAAGAGATGAGTGGCAATCAAGTGATTGTCATCCAGCATCTTGGATAGGACATCGCGGTTGTAGCTATTGAGAAAGAGGACGCCGATTTCGCTGCGGAAGTTTTTTACGTCGTCAATAATTTCCCAAGTCCGAGTTTCCCGCAAAAAGAGCTCGTATTTCTCCATATCGCTTTTTTTAAGCAGGGAGACAAAGGCATTGACCACAAAGGCATAGTGCTGGGCAGAAACGCTGAAAAGCTCGCGGTGGGCGACAGGGTTCTTGTATCGCTCTTCTAAAAGCTGAGTCTGCTCAACTACCTGCCGGGCATAGGAAAGAAACTCCATGCCGTCCTTGGTCAAGGTAATTCCTTTGGGATTGCGAATAAAAATCTCGATACCCATTTCATTTTCCAAATCCCGTACAGCATTAGATAGGCTAGGCTGGGTAATGAAAAGCTGCTTGGCAGCTTCGTTCATACTGCCAGTCTCGACAATTTTGATAATATAGTGTAACTGTTGAATTCTCATAGGACTATTTTATCACAAACTGAGTTGATTTTTTTCTAGTGATTGCTAGTTCTGAGGAGAAACTTCACATATGTAAGAACTTCTATATGTTACTATGGGTATAGAATGGTAGAAGTAGATTTTCTCAATCTACTTGAATAACGATTTTTATAGGATTGAGTTGCGTCTGGATTTTGATTTTTTGAAATAGCCATGATAAAATAAAAGTTGGTCTTAGTCTAGTTAGATTGTGCTAATGAAATCTGTTTTGAATACTATCTATGCAGTCTAAACTAAATCTATAAGTTAGTAAGGTAATTAAATCAAGAAGTTATGAAAAAAGATGATGAATCATTCGAAGAAATATTTTCGGATATTTCCAAAGAGGAGAAAAAGAGCAAGAATAAAAGGACTGCATTTATTGTCATAGGTTCTTTAGTTTACGGAGCACTTATTTTGACGGCTGTTGTTTTTTCTTTTCTTCATTCGCATAAACATTCAACTTCTAGAAAAACTAGTTCAACACAGGAAATAGTATCTTCTACAAGTTCTGATTCTGAACAAAATGAGGCAGAAATTTTTGCTAGAAAGTTGATAAGTGACGAAAAAGAATATCAGTTTTCTTGGGAAGTTCAGGATTTTGATGGTTTAAGATTTGACAAAAATCTTGGAGGGACCAGTCTGGATGCGATAATCAGCAGATATGGAAGGCCTGATTCGGGTGAAGGATGGATAGCCTTGAACTATGGAAAAGAAACTCCTCAAATTAGGTTGCGATGGCATAGTATTGAGCGTTATAAGTATGCTTATGTAAGCTTGGTTTTTGAAAAATTTAAAGATGAATACAAACTTATCTCTAAAGAATACTACAATTTAAATAGTTCTAAATTACCCATTGATACCGAAGCGAGCAGAGATTTTACTTGGACTCAAGCAGCGTTCGATAGTTTGCTTTTTGGAAAATAAGGAAGGAAATTCTCAAACGGGCTCTACCTACGAAGAAATTATCAGTCTGTATGGACCACCACAAAATCAAAATCTGTCAGCTGAAGATTATATTTCTAATTTAAAAGTTTCTTATGTGTCACCTAAGCCAGATGAAAGCAATATGAAGCTTAGGCAAGTCGATTTAGAGTTTATTAAGATAGATTCGGGCAACTGGTATCTTGTGAAAAAGATTCTGTAAATTTGAACTAGTTCTAGATTTTGTTTTCTGATGCATTATTTTTGTAGTCACCTTGACAATCCTTATCGCTAACGATATAATGTTTACAATTTAACCTTTAATCAAGTCCAGTGAGGCTGCAAGGTGGGGAAACGGTATAAGAGGCAATTGGCTGCCTTGTTTTTTGCGAAACCTTGCTGCGGCGAGGTTTTTTCTTGTAGAAAGTGAGGTTGTCATGGTTAGTGACAGTTGCAAAAAGAGATTTGGCAAGATTATGCTGGAGCAGATGGAGCTTCTGAATCAAGTAGAGATTGCTCCTAATATTTTTTCCATGATTCTAAAGGGCAAAATGGTCAGCCAGATGCAGGCTGGGCAGTTTTTACATATTCGGGTACCAGATGACAGCAAGCTTTTGCGCCGGCCGATCTCAATTGCAGAAATTGACAAAGATAATCTGACTTGTCGTATCATTTATCGGATAGAAGGTGGCGGGACGGCTATTTTTTCTCAACTGCCAGTTGGCTCGTTTCTTGATGTTATGGGGCCTCAGGGCAATGGCTTTGATTTGACCCCTGTAAGGTCAGGTGATCAAGTTTTGATTATAGGTGGTGGGATTGGTGTCCCTCCCTTGCTTGAGGTTGCTAAAGAATTGCATGATAGGGGTGCTCAGGTGACAGCTGTACTGGGTTTCTCTGATAAATCCGCTGTCATTTTGGAAGTAGAAATGAAAAAATACGCCGAAGTCATTGTCACCACGGATAATGGTTCTTATGGTCGTCAGGGCTATGTATCAGCGGTGATAGATGAGATGACCCAAGACTATGTGGCTGTCTATTCCTGTGGAGCGCCAGCCATGCTCCAGTATGTCGATCGTAAGTTTCAGGATCATCCGCATGCATATCTCTCCATGGAATCACGCATGGCTTGTGGTATGGGCGCTTGCTATGCCTGCGTCGTTCATGTGGCAGGTCAGGATGAGTCAGTCAATAAGCGGGTTGTGAAGATGGTCCGGTCTTTGAGACGGGCACGATTATTGTCTAGGAGGGGAAAGAATGAGTGACCAACGTTTAAGAGTTTCCTTGCCAGGCTTGGACCTGAAAAATCCAATTATTCCAGCATCAGGTTGCTTTGGATTCGGTCAAGAATATGCCAAGTACTATGACTTGGACTTGTTGGGTTCTATCATGATAAAGGCTACGACTTTGGACCCCCGCTTTGGCAATCCCACTCCACGTGTGGCAGAAACGCCAGCTGGTATGCTCAATGCCATTGGCCTGCAAAATCCAGGTGTTGAGGTTGTTCTAGCTGAAAAACTGCCCTGGCTGGAAAAACATTATCCCGACCTACCAATCATCGCCAATGTAGCGGGATTTTCCAATCAAGAGTATGCCACAGTGGCTGGGAAAATATCTCAAGCCCCTAATGTCAAGGCTATTGAGCTCAATATCTCCTGCCCTAATGTTGACCATGGAAATGCTGGCCTTTTGATTGGCCAAGTTCCAGAATTAGCCTACGAAGCAACCAAGGCAGCAGTAGATGCTTCTGCAGTACCTGTCTATGTCAAATTAACTCCGAGTGTGGCTGATATCACTCAGGTAGCCAAGGCCGTTGAAGATGCTGGAGCTGCTGGATTTACCATGATTAACACCTTGGTAGGTATGCGATTTGACTTGAAGTCACGAAAGCCTATTATCGCTAATGGCACTGGAGGTATGTCGGGTCCGGCTGTCTTTCCAGTAGCCCTCAAGCTGATCCGTCAAGTGGCGCAGGCAAGCAAACTTCCCATCATTGGCATGGGGGGAGTTGATTCGGCGGAGGCTGCTCTGGAGATGTTTATAGCAGGGGCTTCAGCTATTGGAGTGGGCACTGCTAATTTCACAGATCCATATGCCTGCCCGACCATTATTGAAGATCTGACTAAGGTTATGGATAAATACGGTATTGACAGTCTTGAAAGCTTACGTAAAGAAGTTCGAGAGAATTTGCTTTAAAGTTACATTTTTACTTGACAATACTGCTGTGAAATTATAGAATAAATTAAATATAACCTTTAAAGAAGTCCAGAGAGGCTACTAAGGTACATACGTTTGAATGGCAGATACTGCCACATTTTCGTGTAACCTTGCTCTCGGGCAAGGTTTTTTCTATGTCTCTGAGCCTAACGTGACGGTTGGTTTTGAGATATGGATGCCTAGCAAACTTCTTTGAAGATAATAATTTAAAAGGAGATTTTCCCCTCATGCGTGAAGAACGGCCTATTATCGCCCTCGACTTTCCATCTTTTGATGATGTCAAAGATTTCTTGGAACATTTTCCGGAAGATGAAAAACTCTATGTCAAAATCGGCATGGAATTCTTCTATGCCATCGGTCCTGAAATCGTTCATTACCTGAAAGGTCTTGGACACAGTATTTTCTTGGATTTGAAACTGCACGATATACCCAATACAGTACGCTCAGCCATGTCTGTCTTAGGAACTTTTGGTATCGACATGGTGACGGTCCATGCAGCAGGCGGTGTAGAGATGATGAGCGAAGCCAAGAAGGTCTTGGGGGATAAGGCTAAGTTGGTTGCGGTGACTCAGCTGACCTCGACCAGCGAGGAAGATATGCGTGATTGCCAAAATATCCAGACTACGGTTCAGGAGTCTGTTGTCAACTACGCTCGGAAGGCCAAAGAAGCCGGTTTGGATGGCGTAGTTTGCTCAGCTCAAGAAGTTGAACTGATTAAGGCGGCAACTGCGGATGATTTCCTCTGTGTGACGCCGGGTATTCGGCCAGCTGGATCAGAAATCGGCGACCAAAAACGGGTCATGACTCCGCAGGAAGCCCATCAAATCGGCAGTGATTATATTGTAGTCGGCCGTCCAATTATCCAAGCTGAAAACCCTTGGGATGCTTATCACGAGATTAAGAAGCAGTGGAATAGCTAGACAATAACAAGAGATTCGAATTAAATCGTTTATCGAATTAACAGCATCAAAAACATTCAAATTTATAAGGAGCAACAAATGACTTTAGCAAAAGAGATTGCGCGTGATTTATTGAAAATCAAAGCTGTGTATTTGAAGCCAGAAGAGCCTTTTACATGGGCGTCAGGCATCAAGTCACCTATATATACGGACAACCGTGTGACCTTGGCTTATCCAGAAACTCGGACCTTGATTGAAGATGGTTTCGTCGAAAAGATTCGGGCGGAATTTCCAGATGTAGAAGTCATTGCTGGAACTGCGACAGCAGGCATTCCTCATGGAGCCATTATCGCGGATAAGATGAACCTGCCATTTGCCTATATCCGCAGCAAACCAAAAGATCACGGAGCGGGCAATCAAATCGAAGGCCGCGTAGCGCCTGGACAGAAGATGGTTGTCATTGAGGACTTAATCTCGACCGGTGGTTCTGTCTTGGATGCGATTGCTGCCGCCAAACGTGAAGGTGCAGATGTGATTGGCGCAGCAGCTATCTTTACCTATGAGCTACCAAAAGCAGAAAAGAACTTTAATGATGCGGGTGTGAAATTGGTGACCCTTTCTAACTACACTGAGCTAATCACTCTGGCTGAAGCAGAAGGGTATGTCAGTCCTGAGGGCTTGGCCTTGCTTGAGAAATTTAAGCACGACCAAGAAAATTGGCAGGCTTAGACCGAATACAAATAAAATGATCTGACTCTTATTCAGGTCATTTTTCAGTAAAACGTCCTTGTATTGCCTTTAAAAATGGCTTAAAGTCTCGGCGTTTGGTATAATAGAGCTATGTCTAAGATTTATCATCTATCCTTTTCGATATTACAGAAAGTGATGCTGATTACAGCTGTTCACTGGTTTCTGATGGCCATCTGGCATGTTGCAGAGCTGAATAGTATAGCTATGATTGCTTTTGCTGGCTTGACTTATATGGCCTATCGCTATCGGTATTTGTTGCAAAAAGCCTATCATTGGCTGATGAAGCATAAACTTCTTGTTATGGTAGCTGTCTTTATTTTTCAGCTGATTATGCTCTTTTCGGCAGAGCTTTTGATTAGACGGGATGCAGCAGTTGTCTTTACAGGTGCTTTCAAAACTCTGAAAGAAAGCTCCATTTCCAGCTATCTGACCCGAATCCTAACAATGTCTCTCTTTCTACGAGCGTTTTTCTTTAATGTATTTGGTGAATCTGGTCTATGGGTCATGCAGGCCTTGAATATTGTTTATACTAACGTAACGGTCTTGATTCTCTATAAGGGTTGCCAAAAGTATTTTTCCCAAAAGACTGCGGATGCTGTATTTAGTCTTTATGTGCTCTTACTGGGCTTCTCTCCTTATTTCTTTTCAATGTATACCGATATTCCTCCTCTGCCTTTCATTAGTCTGCAGATTTTTTTCTAGTTCTGGGATTGCTGAAGGGAGAGGAAACCAGTCGACAGCTGATTTGGCGTAGTATTTTGCTTGGGCTGATGACTAGTCTGGCTTTCTTCTTTAGGCCAACAGTAATGATTCTGCTGATAGCTGTCTTTGGAGTCCTCTTTTTCAAAAAGAACTGGAAGAAGTTCTTTTTGACACTAGTCGTTTTTGCTTGCAGTTTTGCGATTAGCTATGCTCCCGCTGCATTACTGGTCCAAGCATCAGACGGAAGTGCTGATTATAGAGGGAGAGGGATTGGCAAAAGGTCCCCTGCTCTTTATCAATCTAGGTCTGACTTTCAATGGCCACAATCAAGAAGATATGAAAGAAGGGCTCTTGCAGTATGTCGAGCCCGACAAGCAGTATGATTATAACAATGGCATGTTTGCTAAGGAATATGTTATCAAGGAAATCAAGCGGCGCTTAAGTGAATATAATCCTTGACTTTCGCTCATCATCTCTTTCCATAAGCAGTCTCTGACTGTAGCAGAAGGAGATTTGGGCTGGCTCTACCGCAGTGTCGAAAAATGAAAAGACGCCTTATATATCGCCTTTTTACCAAGATACGAAGGATAATCCTTTTAACTCAGTTTGTCCGTGACTTCTTCCTGAACACTGACAAATCAGAATTTGTCTATTTCTCGCTGTCCAAGCAGGTGGTTTGGATTGTCATGGCAGCAGGACTTGTCTTTGCCCTTTGGAAATATTGTTCCAGTGATGAGCTGAATTTTTCTAACCTTAGCTGTTTTTGGCGGCCTTCTTTTTCTGCAGATTTTTCGAGGGAGGGAAAGACGCGTTATCTGATTCAGTTTTTGCCACAGATTCTAATTCTGTCTGCCCTAGGATTAGCCCAGTACCCACAAGCCCTAGGGAAGTTTCACTTTTGGACTAGAAAGAAGGACTCTTTGAAATGAAAAAACCTGTTCCTATCTATGAACCGCTTTATAGCTTGAAGCCCATCGCCGAGAATATCTGGATTGTTGATGGTGATTTGATTGAGATGGATGCGGTGCTGACAAATCTGCCCTTTTTCACCCGCATGACTGTTATCAAGTTATCAAATGGTCAGCTCTGGTGCCATTCACCAATCCAGCCAAATCAAGCCTTGTTTGACCAGTTGGATGCTTTGGGACCAGTCGCACATCTCGTTTCACCTAATAAGATTCACTATGCTTATATTGCTGACTGGAAGAAGCGTTATCCGGAGGCAATTGCTTGGTCTAGCCCAGGTGTTGAAGAGAGAGCGGCCAAGCAGAAAATCCCAGTCTCTTTTGATGAAAAAGCTGACGGATGAGGCTCCGCAGCTTGGACAGGTCAGATAGATCAGTTGGTTTTCAAGGAAGTTCTTATATTGAGGAAGTTGTCTTTTTTTCATAGGGACAGTCAAACCTTGATTTTGACAGATTTGATTGAGAATTTTGAAACAGAGCATTTTCCAAATCAGATTCGCGGCAAGGCTTATAAATTAGTTCGAGTTGCAGCTCCGGATGGCCAGACACCTATTGACTACCGCATGACCTTTATCGGTCATCAAAAAGAAGCCAAAGAATGTCTAGAGCAGATGTTGGCTTGGCAACCTGAAAAAAATCATCCTAGCCCACGGTTCTTGTTTTTTGAAAATGGTACAGCAGAACTCAGAAGAGCGCTTAGGTGGATAAAATAGGAAAAGAAAATACTTATTGCCTTGTTCCAAGGAGGTTATCTCTAAAAAAATTTATGATAAAGAGAAGTTTGTTTTTTTAATTTTATATACAAAAATCGTTTTTCTTACGCTTCTGATTTTGCTGACCGTTTTTGCTTTTTCCTATTTGATTCATAATGGAAGTGGATATGTACGGGAAGAAGCGAGTAAGAGTGAGAGAAAAAGTTCTTATATAGGGGTTGCTGGTGGAATTATTATTTCTGGTTTCACTTTTGTTCGATTTCTTGAGTTAACTGAGCATATTAGCAGGCATAGAAAATATCTTAAAACTAATGACGGAGGAATTATCTCCAACTCCTGATTTTGAAACAATAGAAGAAGAGGCTGACTTTCATGATAAAAAGAATTAAAGATTTTGATTTATAAGAATTGCCTCATTACTTATCATAACTATTTCTGTTTTAGGAAGATTGATTCTCAAATTTGGCAGATTTTCTTGAATAAATATCAGAAATATAGTCGATACAAGGGCAAGAAAAAGCAAGTCCCTTTTGCCGCCGAAATTCTTCCTTGTTGTTAGAAATCAAGACTATAGGGAACAGTTTATGCCATTTAGGTACAAAGAGAAAAATTGGAGTCGCTTTAGTTCTTATCTAGCCGACCATTATCCGGCCATAGAGCTAGATGAACAAGTTCGTGAAATTGAGACGTAAGGAGACATGTATGCAGCATTCAGCTTGGCACGCTTTGATTAAGGAGCAGCTGCCGGAAGGTTATTTTGCAAAAATCAATCATTTTTTTAGACGAAGTGTATGCTTCAGGGACCATTTACCCACCTAGAGAAAAGGTATTTAATGCGATTCAGACGACAGATTTAGCAGATGTTAAGGTGGTTATTTTAGGGCAGGATCCCTACCATGGACCGAGACAGGCACAGGGCTTGAGTTTTTCGGTACCTGATGACATTCCAGCTCCGCCTTCTTTGCAGAATATTCTCAAAGAACTGGCTGATGATATCGGAGTGAAAGAGTCGCATGATTTGACTTCCTGGGCTCAGCAGGGTGTTCTCTTGCTCAATGCTGGTCTGACAGTGCCTGCTGGCCAGGCCAATGCGCATGCCGGCTTAATCTGGGAGCCTTTTACAGATGCTATTATCAAGGTAGTTAATGAGAAGACTGATCCAGTTGTCTTTATCCTATGGGGTTCTTACGCCCGCAAGAAAAAAGCCTTGATTAGCAATTCCCAACATTTGATTATCGAGTCAGCTCACCCAAGTCCGCTGTCTGCGTATCGTGGTTTCTTTGGCAGCAAACCTTTTTCTCGTACTAATGATTTCTTAGTGGCTAAGGGCTTGGAACCTATTGATTGGTTAGCTTAGGAGGTAGTATGGTTCAGTTAGCAACGATTTGTTATATCGATAATGGCCGGGAGTTTCTCATGCTGCACCGCAACAAAAAGCCCAATGATGTTCATGCTGGGAAGTGGATTGGTGTCGGTGGCAAGCTAGAGCGAGGAGAAACCCCGCAGGAATGCGCTGCACGCGAGATTCTAGAGGAAACAGGACTAAAGGCTAAACCTGTTCTCAAAGGCGTTATTACTTTTCCGGAGTTTACTCCCGACTTGGACTGGTACACCTATGTTTTTAAGGTGACTGAGTTCGAGGGTGAACTGATTGAATGCAACGAAGGGACTTTGGAATGGGTGCCCTATGACCAGGTTTTATCTAAACCAACCTGGGAAGGCGATCATACTTTTGTTGAGTGGCTTCTAGAAGACAAGCCTTTCTTTTCTGCAAAGTTTGTTTATGACGGGGATAAGCTGCTGGATACGCAGGTGGACTTTTACGAATAAGGAGATAAGACGATGCTATTAATCAAAAACGGACGAGTTATGGATCCTAAGACTGGTTTTGACCAAATTACTGACCTCTTGGTCGAGGGGAAGAAAATCGTCAAAATCGGTCAAGATTTGCAGGCTGAGGGCGCAAAAGTTATTGATGCCAGTGGTTTGGTTGTGGGTCCAGGTTTGGTGGATATACATGTTCATTTTAGGGAGCCGGGCCAGACTCATAAGGAAGACATTCATACGGGGGCCTTGGCCGCGGCAGCAGGTGGTTTTACGACTGTTGTTATGATGGCTAATACGAATCCTACCATTTCAACGGTTGAAACCCTGAAAGAAGTACTGGAGTCGGCTAGTCGTGAAAATATCCATATCAAGTCAGTCGCAACAATTACAGAGAATTTTGATGGGCAGCATCTGACAGATTTTCAAGGTCTTTTGGCAGCAGGTGCAGTAGGTTTTTCTGATGACGGTATTCCGCTGACCAACGCTGGCATTGTCCGTCAAGCGCTCGTAGCAGCGCGTAAAAATAACACCTTTATCAGCTTGCATGAGGAAGATCCTAATCTCAACGGCATACTCGGTTTCAATGAGCATATCGCCAAAGAGCATTTTCATATCTGCGGCGCGACAGGTGTGGCAGAATACAGCATGATTGCCCGCGATGTCATGATTGCTTATGATGCAAAGGCTCATGTGCATATCCAGCATTTGTCCAAGGCTGAGAGTGTAAAGGTGGTGGAATTCGCTCAGAAGCTAGGCGCTCAAGTCACTGCTGAAGCAGCGCCTCAGCACTTCTCTAAGACAGAAGCTCTGCTATTGACCAAGGGCAGCAATGCTAAGATGAACCCGCCTCTGCGCATAGAATCGGACCGTCTGGCAGTTATCGAGGGGCTCAAATCTGGTGTCATTTCTGTCATTGCGACGGACCATGCTCCACATCATGCTGACGAGAAAAATGTTGAAGACATCACTAAAGCGCCTTCTGGCATGACTGGGCTTGAGACTTCGCTTTCTCTGGGACTGACCTACCTAGTTGAGGCTGGTCATCTGAGTTTGATGGAACTTTTGGAAAAAAATGACAGTTAATCCAGCTCAGTTGTATGGTTTTGATGCTGGCTTCATTGCTCAGGACGGCCCTGCAGATTTGACAATATTTGACCCAGAAGAGAATAGACTTGTGACTGACCACTTTGCCTCCAAGGCGGCCAATTCGCCTTTCGTTGGTGAAAAGCTTAAAGGCCAAGTGAAGTTTACCATCTGTGATGGGGAAGTTGTCTTTGAGGGATAATATAGTTCAGACTCTGATGAATTTCAGAGTCTTTTTAACACAGAAAACTTTCCAGAAAATTTCTGAAAAACCGAATGTTTGTTGAAATAGTAGTAGTTTAGTTCCTTTTTGAGCCAAAAAGATGTATAATATAACAAAATACTAAAGAGGAGTGTTCGTTATATGAAGAAGAAATTTTTCATCTTACCTGTTCTATCAACAGTGCTTTTGGCACCTGCTTTTTTGGCGCATCAAGTCTCTGCGGAAGAGGCTCAGGCTAGTCCAGAGCCAGCAAAGGCTGAGTTGACCAATCAGCCAGCTGCTGAGACAGCTTCTGAAGTGCAACCAACTGCTCCAGCAGCTTCAGCAGAAGAAAAGCCAGCAGCAGATAGTCAGAATACAGCAGCTCCGGCTGGTCCAGCTGCGACAGAAGCCGCTGCAGCACCAGCCCAGTCTGAAAATCTGCCAGAGGCTACGATTCTCCATACTAACGATGTGCATGGCCGCATCGTAGAGGAAAAAGGCGTTATCGGTGATGCTAAGTTGGCTACTGTTATTAAGGAAGAGCGCGCTAAAAATCCTAAAGTGCTTGTTGTGGATGCAGGTGATGCCTTCCAAGGGCTGCCAATTTCCAATAGCTCAGGGGGAAGAACGAGCGAAAATTCTCAACGAAATTGGCTACGATGCTATGGCGGTCGGTAACCATGAGTTTGACTTTGGTCTAGATGAGGCAAAGAAATACAAGGAAATTCTTAAATTCCCACTCCTCAGTTCTAATACCTATGCCAACAATGCTCGAGTTTTCCAAGCATCTACCATTGTAGACAAGGATCCAGCGGTTGAGGGAGATGAGTTTGTGGTAATCGGTGTGACAACACCAGAAACTGCTACGAAAACTCACCCTAAAAACGTCCAAGGTGTGACCTTCACTGATCCAATCACAGAAGTTAATCGCGTTATTGACGAAATCGAAGCACGCGCAGCGGCAGAAGGAAAGAACTACAAAAACTATGTTGTTCTAGCTCACTTGGGTGTTGACACGACAACTCCGACAGAGTGGCGCGGCTCAACCTTGGCTGAAGCTCTTTCGAAAAATCCTAAGCTCAAAGGTAAGCGCGTAACGGTTATTGACGGTCACTCCCACACAGTAGAGTCTACGACTTATGGTGACAATGTAACTTACAACCAGACCGGTAGCTATCTACACAATATCGGAAAAGTGACTTTCAAGGTCAATCAACTTCTGGGAAATCCTCAGCAAATCCCTGCTGAAACAGCTAAAAAAGTCGCTCCAGACCCAGTTGTAGCAGACATGGTCAGCAAGATTAAAAGCCAGGTACGACGCAGATAATGCCAAAGTTATCGTAGCGAATAGCCCAGTAGAGCTTAATGGAGACCGTGAAAATGTCCGCGTTCGCGAAACCAATTTGGGTAATGTGGTCGCAGATGCTCTCTATGATTATGGTCAAACTGGCTTTGCCAATAAAACAGACCTGGCTGTTACTAACGGAGGCGGCCTGCGGGAAACTATTGCTAAAGACAAGCCAATCACCAAGGGAAATGTTATCGCTGTATTGCCTTTTGGGAACACTATTTCTCAAATCAAGGTAACTGGTCAAAATATCGCAGATATGTTTGCCAAATCTCTGGGCTCTATTCTTCAGGAGAAAGATGGCAAGCCTGTGCTGGATGAGAACGGACAACCCTTGCTAGAACCAAGCGGTGGCTACCTGCAAATCTCTGGAGCTAAAGTCTACTACGACACCACTCTGCCAGCTAATCAACGTGTCCTCCACATTGAGATTAAGAACAAAGAAACGGGTGTTTATGAGCCTCTTGATCCAAATAAGACCTACTATCTGACGACTAATGACTTCTTGGCTGCTGGTGGTGACGGCTATACCATGCTGGGCGGCCCTCGCGAGGAAGGTCCATCTATGGATGTGGCTTTCGCAGACTATCTGGCAAAAGCTGATTTGACAGCCTATGCGGTTATCAATCCAAACTCACGCGCTATCTCTATTTCATCCACTAAGGATACAGACAGCGATGGCTACACAGATATTGAGGAAATCAAGCAAGGAACGGATCCGGCTAATGCAGCTTCCTACCCAGCTGGTGCCAAAGCAGCTGATCCTGCAAAACAGGCAGCTCCACTGGCCAACACGCCAAATCAAACCAAGCAAGTAGCAGTTCATGTTGCCAAGACCTTCACTAAGGACCCTGCTGCTAAAGAACTGCCACAGACAGGCAGCGAATCAGCAGTTGCCCTGAGTCTAGTTGGTATGGTTTTAGGATTCTTTGGATTGGCAGGAATTAAGAAAAGTCATAAAGAAGACTAGTTAGAAGACACAATAAAACGGAAGTTGTTCACTTCCGTTTTATTTCTTAGCCTCAGGATTTTGATGGGTGATATTCAAGCCCCAGGGGATTAAGTTTTCTTTTTTCTGTTTGATACGTTGAATATTGTCCTTATGGCGGAGGATAATAATCAAAGCCAGCGCAATGATAATCAGAGTGAAGAAGAGGTCATAGGCGGGCAGTATAAAGCCAACTAGAGGAAAGAGCAGCGCCGACAGGATAGCGATGACTGCTGAGAGCACACTTGCCAGAGAAATCATACTTCCTAGATAGAGGATGCTGGCAAAGATGACAATCAGATAGACAAAGAAGGCAGGTGAGAAGCCCAGAACAACCCCTGCACTGGTTGCCACGGCCTTGCCACCCTTAAAGCCAGCAAAGATAGGAAAAGTATGGCCGATTACGGCCAAGAGGCCAAAGACAAGAGGCGAAACTCCCTCAATATGCAAAAAGAAAGGCAGCAGGGTCGCTGCAGTTCCTTTGAGAAAGTCAATAGCAAAAGTAGCCGTCCCAGCCGTCTTTCCCAAAATACGGAAAGTATTGGTCGTTCCGGTATTTCCGCTGCCGTATTCTCTCAGGTTCTTTTTAAAGAAAATTTGCCCAATCCAAAGTCCAGTCGGAATAGAGCCCAGTAAATATGCTAGTATTAATCCAATTATCGTGTTCATCATGATTTTATTATACCATTATTTCGCTTTCTTACAATAGAAAAGGATAGAATTTATAGCAGGAAATGTCTACTCGGATATTGGATTGTTCTTCGGTTGAAATCCGTTCTCATCGGCATTTTTTTCAAAAAAATCTTTGCAATATTTGCCAAAAACTTGTAAGATAGAAAAAGATGAATCATTAGGAGGTTCTTGTGGCAAAAAAGGAAATCAATATTAACAATTATAATGACGATGCCATTCAGGTATTAGAAGGGTTGGATGCGGTCCGCAAACGTCCGGGGATGTATATCGGATCGACCGACGGAGCTGGACTCCACCATCTGGTCTGGGAAATTGTGGACAATGCTGTCGATGAAGCCTTGTCAGGCTTCGGTGACCGGATCGATGTGACGATCAACAAGGACGGCAGTTTGACCGTCGCAGACCACGGACGCGGGATGCCGGTTGGCAAGCACGCTATGGGCATTCCCACGGTTGAAGTCATCTTCACCGTTCTCCACGCCGGTGGTAAGTTCGGTCAAGGTGGCTATAAGACCTCAGGCGGTCTCCACGGTGTAGGTTCCTCTGTTGTCAATGCCCTATCTAGCTGGCTGGAAGTGGAAATCACGCGGGATGGGACTGTTTACAAGCAGCGCTTTGAAAATGGCGGAAAACCAGTCACTACGCTCAAGAAAATCGGCACGGCACCTAAGTCCAAGTCTGGAACCAAAGTGACCTTCATGCCGGACGATACGATTTTTTCAACGACAGACTTCAAGTACAACACTATTGCGGAGCGGCTTAAGGAATCAGCTTTCCTGCTCAAGAATGTCCGTCTGTCGCTGACCGATGCACGGACTGGCGAAGAAGTAGAGTTCCACTATGAGAACGGGGTTGAAGACTTTGTCAGCTATCTCAATGAAGACAAGGAAACCCTGACTCCTGTTCTCTATTTCGAGGGCGAGGAGAGCGGCTTCCAAGTTCAGGTGGCTCTCCAGTATAACGACGGCTACGCCGATAATATCCTGTCCTTTGTAAATAACGTCCGCACCAAGGATGGTGGTACCCACGAGACGGGGCTCAAGACCGCTATTACCAAGGCTATGAACGACTATGCTAGAAAGACCGGCCTGCTTAAGGAAAAGGACAAGAATCTGGAAGGCCCGGACTACCGCGAGGGTCTGGCTGCTGTCCTGTCCATCCTGGTCCCTGAGGCGCACCTGCAGTTTGAAGGCCAGACCAAGGACAAGCTGGGCAGCCCTTTGGCTCGTCCGGCCGTGGACTCCATCGTCTCTGACAAGCTGACTTTCTTCCTCTTGGAAAATGGTGAGCTGGCATCTAACCTCATCCGCAAGGCTATCAAGGCTAGAGATGCTAGGGAAGCAGCCCGTAAGGCACGTGACGAAAGCCGGAACGGCAAGAAGAATAAGAAAGACAAGGGCTTGCTCTCTGGCAAGCTGACTCCGGCCCAGTCCAAGAACCCAGCCAAGAACGAACTCTATCTGGTCGAGGGTGACTCTGCCGGTGGCTCTGCCAAGCAAGGCCGTGACCGTAAGTTCCAAGCTATCCTGCCTCTGCGCGGTAAGGTTATCAATACTGCCAAGGCTAAGATGGCTGACATTCTCAAGAATGAAGAAATCAACACCATGATTTACACCATTGGAGCGGGTGTTGGTACAGACTTTACCCTTGAGGATGCCAACTATGACAAGATCATCATCATGACTGATGCGGACACCGACGGCGCCCATATCCAGACCTTGCTGCTGACCTTTTTCTATCGCTATATGCGCCCGCTGGTCGAGGCTGGCCGCGTCTATATCGCCCTGCCGCCTCTCTACAAGATGTCCAAGGGCAAGGGCAAGAGCGAAGTTGTCGAGTATGCCTGGACCGATGGCGAGCTGGATGACCTGCGCCGCAAGTTTGGCAAGGGTGCCATGCTTCAGCGCTACAAGGGGCTCGGTGAAATGAACGCCGACCAACTCTGGGAGACGACCATGAATCCCGACACTCGCACCCTCATCCGTGTCACCATCGAAGACCTAGCCCGCGCCGAACGCCGCGTCAATGTCCTCATGGGCGACAAGGTCGAACCACGCCGCAAGTGGATTGAGGATAATGTCAAGTTTACGCTTGAGGAGAGTGGGGAGATGGTGTTTTGAGGAAGTTGAGATAAAAGGAGAAAAATAGATGAAAAATAAGGTTTACTATGGAGAATATTCTTTAGAACACTGGATTAAGTTGATATTAAAGAGAATATTGTATTGCCTGAATACCAACGTTTTTATGTGTGGAATCAAGAAAAAGTTAAAACATTAATTGAAAGTTTTAATAAAAAGAATTTATTCCACCTGTTACCATTGGAGCATACACGGATGATGAGGGTCAGAAGAATTTAATTTTAGATGGACAACAACGTTTAACGTCGATATTACTCACTTACTTAAATTTGTTTCCAAATCGTAAGTGTGAAGATTGGACTCCTAAAGATTATGAATCATTAGCTGATACAAATGATGATGTTGAAAATGAGGAAGATAGTATTTATAAAGGGCTTGAATGGAACTTTAATAGGCTTTTTTGAGCTAGGAAGAACAAAAAGTGGCTATAAAGGAAAAAGTGAAAGCAGAACAATATGATGCTCTTAAACTAGAGATTGGGAAGATAAAAAAATAATTATTTAGGTTTTTCTTTATTGTTCCTAGTTATGAAGCGGAAGATAGTAGAAAAGAGCAAATTAAGTTTTTACTCTTCAGTGTTTAGGCATATTAATATTCAAGGTGAAGATTTATCAAATTTAGAGAGTAGGCGTTCACTCTACTTTTTAAATAAAGATTTGGAAAGTTTTTGATCCTAAAATCTTTAAAAATATAAAAATAAAAGAAAAACTCGACTTTGTCCGTTATTTAGCTCTTTTAAATGATTATGAGGAAGAGGAACAAAATGAGAACAAAGTTGCAGTTGGCAAAAAGACAAGATAAGTTAGAACAATTTTTGTAGACTATGTGTATAGAATTGTAGAAAATAGAAATTTTGAATTCTCAGAAAAATGTCTGTCCTTCAAAATAATTTAAAAATATATAAATGATTCAGATAAATCTTTTTACTGAGAATTTTCAATCAATTATTGATGCTGACGTGTACTTATTTGAGCTTGATATATTTTTCAATATTTAAGCATGTACTGTTACAAAACTTGAAGAACTTAAAGGAAAAATTGATTCTCAAATAAACGATTTTTAAAGGACAAAGGGGAACATCAAAAAGTCCAGGCGCTTTAAAATACTTAAGAAACGTTTGAAATTGTCAATAAAATTGTATGAGGAGTATTTTTAATGAGTAAGCATACAGATTTTATTTTGACACCTATAACTATAATTTTAGAAGAGGCTGTTTCTGGTAGTTCCGGTATAGGTGATAGCATTGAAACCTCATCCTGTGTTTGATTATATTTTTCCAATCTATATTCTTAAAAATGACAGGTTTTCAAGAACAAAAATGAGGTGTATCGCTTTGGGAGTTGAGACAAATGATTTTCGAGTTTCGTTATTGGTGGTTGGAAGAGGCTAATTTGGGAACTTACTCGAATTATAGGGCAAAAAATAGCATTTATAAGGAGTTTTGCCAGTCTCTTAAAAAGTGAATAAAGATTTTTAGTCTTGATTCTATTGATGAAGTAATCTATTAAAAAAATACTAATAAAAATAAAAGATATATTTGCAGAATCAAATTTAATTTCTTGGATTCACAAGGATTTTTCCTATTTTTGCTAAATGATTGGACTGACGAGAAACAGTTTTTACAGAACGAAAAAGATTGTTTGAAGAAATACCTTCAAAAGCAGTATTCAAAGGAACCTAAGAGATCAAAAAGATGACTCTGATCAGAGCTATCAGGACAAAAATACGAGTATATAAAGAAAAGGATAAAAAGGTATAAAGAAAAATATAACACATAATTTTAAAAACAAGTATGAAAACTTGTATGAACAGCGTAATCGTTTAGCACATAATACCTTATCTTATCAACAAAATTTACCAACATTCTCTAAGTTGCTCACTGAAGATCCAGATGCTAGAAATTATTTTTATTTGGTTTGGGATTTTGACTTTAATTGATAATATTTTTATAGAACTATACCGATATTACCAAGAAGGTTTGGAAGAGAAATTGAATATTAAAAAGTGGCATGAAGTAATATGTATTTTCTAATGGGAGAAGTCTTACTAACTCTAAAACAATAATTTCTTCTCACCAGATTTTCTGACAGGCTCGCCAGTTCTAAAGTGAGATCGTCAGATTTTCTGGCGAAGTGTTTTGGGGCAAATTCTCTTTGGCAGAAAAATCTGGTGAGTATTTTTGAGTAAAAGACGAACGTTTGTTTTTCTGGCAAGCAGTTTTAAAAGCAAAAACCTTTTTCTGAAAATCAGAAAAAGGTAAAAAGGGAATTAAAGTTAAAATAAATAAAAAAATTTAGGAGATTATAAAAAAATGAAAAATTTATGGAATTACTAGTGTAGATGTTCAGACTTTAGAAAACAACGAATTTTTCCAGCTCATGTCCGAGAGTCGGAGCGAGGTTGCGGCATTTATCAAGGAAAATAAGGTGGATGGCATTTACACGACCAAGCTGGATGAGATGGACAAACTTCTGGCACAGCTACAAGGCGGGCTTCATCAGACCAAGTCCAGCAAGCTGGTGGCTAGTTTGGATCAGGCTGACCGCGAGCGCGATGATACTTTGGGCACGCTCCAGTCTTTGGTTCGGGCCTTTGCAAGGGTCAAGGACGCAGCGACCAAGGAAGCATACGAGACCCTGTCTCAGCTCCTGAAAAACTACACCGGCCTAGCTGCAGCTAGCTTGGAAAAGGAGACCGAGGGCATCAACCACCTACTCCAAGAGCTGAAAAAGCCAGCCTACCAGACAGCGCTGGCTAAGCTTCATCTGGAAGCCCATGTCGACAGTCTTGCAGCTGCTCAGAAGGCCTTTGAAAAGGTCTACAAGGAGCGACTGACTGAGCTCAAGGGAAAGACACCGAGCCAGAATAAGAACGTACGCCTCAAGCTGCAAGAAATCTATGATTTTCTAGTGGATTTCACTGCAATCATTGCCTACGCTTATCCTGAAAGAACTCACGTGGTCAATCTTCGAGACCATCTCAACACTATCCGCAGCCGCTACAAAAAACGCAAACCTGCTAAGAAGGTGAAAGAAGAAGTGTCGGAGAGCAACTAGAATATAACTAAATTTGAGTTGAAAAATTGTTAGTGGTCGCATTGGATTTGAAAGGAGTAGAAAATGATAATCAGACCTGCAAGCACAAAAGATTGTCAAGCTATTTATGCCCTTTATCAAAATGAAAAATGGATTTCTTTTACAGAGGAAAAAGTGACATCATTATTTTCAACAAATCTGTCCCATTACTTGGTAGTTGAAGAGAACCAGAAAATCCATGGTTTTGCCCGCTACTTGACAGATGAAGTCATGACGACCTTTTTAGCTGAGATTATCATTGATAAAGCCTATCGCGGAAAAAGGATTGGGACGGCGATTGATCGCTGAAATTCATCAAAAACATCCTTTGACTCGCATTGAATTAATATCAGAAGCGGATGGATTTTATCAGACAGTAGGTTTTAAACCTGTGGGAACAGGGCTTAGAAAATCTATCTAAATGAAAGGAGCTGTATTTATGACGCTTGACAATAAACTGGGTCTGACGGATTCGCTTGAACTAGCCAAAATGGAAGAAAAAATCAGTAAGACCCGAGCTAAAGAGCTTTTTGAAAAGCAGCTTCTGGACGATAAAGCAGCTGGCACCTATGCTACTCTGGCCTTTATTCATGGGTTCTTGTTTGAAGAAATATATGACTTCGCTGGTCAGATTCGGACAGTCAATCTCTCCAAAGGGAATTTTCGTTTTGCGCCTGTCATGTATCTGGCAGCTTCCTTGGAAAATATTGACCGCATGTCTCAGCAGACCTTTGATCAGATTGTCGAAAAGTATGTGGAGCTAAATATTGCCCATCCTTTCCGCGAGGGGAATGGCAGGAGCATGAGGCTTTGGCTGGACCACCTACTCAAGGCTGAGCTGGGGCAAGTCGTGGACTGGTCTCAAGTAGACAAGGAAGATTACCTCCTAGCTATGGAGCGCAGCCCCATTCGAGATACAGAAATCAAGCACGTCCTCAAGCAAGCCCTCACAAAGGACATTCATAACCGCAACCTCTACATGAAGGGCGTAGACCATAGTTACTACTATGAAGGCTATAGTCTATACAAAGCTGAGGAGTTGTGAGATAAGAAAGTTTGCAGAGGAGTGATTAGATGACTATTCTAGAAACGGACCGTCTCATCTTGCGAGACTTGCAGGAATCTGATTTGCCGGCTTTGATTTCTCTGAATCAGGATCCAGAGGTCATGCAGTATTTCCCAAAGCCATATAGTCAAGCGGAGTCCTTGCGGCTTTATCAGGGCATTCAAGATGAAGTTAAGGCTTATGGCTACAGTCTTTGGGCTGTTGAAGAAAAGTCCAGTCAGGAGTTTATCGGCTTGGTAGGTCTGCACCATTCGGATTTACGGATTTTTGCTGGAAAAGAAGCTGTAGAAATCGGCTGGCGTCTGCGAAAAGAGTTTTGGAATCGTGGTTATGCGACTGAGGCCGCCCAAGCCTGTCTAGACTTTGCTTTTCAGCAAGCTGTTTTGTCAGAAGTTTACTCTTTTACATCCTTACTCAATCTCCCTTCGCAAAAAGTCATGCAAAAACTGAGCATGGAATTTGTCAAAGAATTTGATAATGAAAAAGTTCCAGCAGACAGTCCGCTTTATAGACATGTCCTCTACAGAATCAAGAGTTTCAACTAAAAAGGCAGGTATTCCCATGAGAACTGAAACCGAGATGTTTGATGTGATTTTGCAAACCGCAAAAGTACTACAAGTTGACGCTGTCGCTATGTCCGGCTCGCGGACAAATCCAAATGCTCCCAAGGACGAGTTCCAAGATTATGATGTAGTCTACATTGTGGAGGATTTGAATGGTCTGGTGCCTGACCTTGCTTGGTTGGAAAAGTTTGGCAAGCGCATGATTGAGCAGCATGTCCTACTAGACCATCGCCGCCTCTATCTTATGCTCTTTGAAGATGGAAATCGGATAGATTTGACCCTTTGTTCTAAGGAGCACATTAGAGTGGGTGGATAGCGAAGCGGATTTCACGGTGCTGGATGACCCGCAGGGGCTGTTTGAGCCTTATACACCAAAACCCGAGCGCTATTGGACGGCACCAGCCAGTGCGACTGACTTTGACAAATCCTGCAATGAGTTCTGGTGGGTGTCAGCTTATGTAGTCAAGGGCATTCATCGAAATCACCTTGTCTATGCGACAGATCATCTGTATGGAATCTGCCAGCAAGAATTGCTCAAGCTGTTAGCTTGGCAAGTGGCAGCAGATAAGGGGATGGTCGATGTTGGCAAGAACTACAAGTACCTCTTTCAGTATTTGCCTGCTGAGAAAGAGAAAGAATTTACAGCCTTGCTTGATTTTTCTGACCAGGAAAACCTCACCAAGTCTCTCTTTGCTACCATGCACTTTTTCCACAAAGAAGCACAAGCTTTCTCTCTCAAAACCGGCTTCCACTATGACAAAGAAACTGCAGAGAAGATGATTGAGTATGCTAAAGAGAGGCTTAGCTTCTAGTTATTATTAAAAAAAATATAAAGAGAATTATTATGTCCAATATTCAAAACATGTCCCTTGAGGACATCATGGGAGAGCGCTTTGGTCGCTACTCCAAATACATCATTCAGGAGCGGGCCTTGCCGGATATTCGCGATGGCTTGAAGCCTGTTCAGCGCCGTATTCTTTATTCGATGAACAAGGACGGCAATACCTTGACAAGGGCTACCGCAAGTCAGCCAAGTCAGTCGGGAACATCATGGGCAATTTCCACCCACACGGTGACAGCTCTATTTACGATGCCATGGTCCGCATGTCTCAGGATTGGAAAAACCGTGAGATTCTCGTTGAGATGCACGGAAACAACGGTTCCATGGACGGTGATCCACCGGCGGCTATGCGTTATACTGAGGCGCGGCTGTCTGAGATGGCTGGCTATCTTTTGCAGGATATCGAGAAAGATACCGTTCCTTTTGCTTGGAACTTCGACGATACCGAGAAAGAGCCGACTGTTCTGCCGGCAGCCTTTCCTAACCTCTTGGTCAATGGAGCAACTGGGATTTCCGCTGGTTATGCGACTGATATTCCACCTCATAATCTAGCTGAAGTCATTGACGCGGTCATCTATATGATTGACCACCCGTCTGCCAAGGTGGACAAACTCATGGAGTTTCTGCCTGGTCCAGACTTTCCAACAGGAGCTATTGTCCAAGGTCGAGATGAGATTAAGAAAGCTTACGAGACTGGTAAAGGTCGAGTTGTAGTGCGCTCCAGAACTGAGATTGAAAAGCTAAAGGGCGGAAAAGAGCAAATCGTCATCACCGAGATTCCTTACGAGATTAATAAAGCGGTCTTGGTCAAAAAGATTGACGATGTGCGGGTCAACAATAAGGGGGCTGGCATTGCTGAGGTTCGGGACGAATCAGACCGGGACGGTCTTCGCATTGCCATTGAGCTCAAGAAAGACGCAAATACTGAGCTGATTCTCAACTATCTCTTCAAGTACACTGATTTGCAAGTTAATTATAACTTCAACATGGTTGCGATCGACAACTTCACGCCTCGTTTAGTGGGGATTGTACCAATCTTGACCAGTTATATTGCCCACCGCAAGGACATTATTCTGGCTCGCAGCCGCTTTGACAAGGCCAAGGCTGAGAAACGGCTCCATATCGTGGAAGGATTGATTCGGGTTATTTCCATCTTGGACGAGGTGATTGCCCTGATTCGTGCTTCAGAAAACAAAGCAGACGCCAAGGAAAATCTTAAAGTCAGCTATGATTTCACCGAGGAGCAGGCTGAGGCTATCGTCACTTCCAACTCTACCGTTTGACCAATACAGACGTAGTGGTTCTGGAAGAGGAAGAAGCAGAGCTGCGCGAGAAGATTGCCATGCTGGCAGCTATTATCGGTGATGAGCGAACAATGTATAATCTCATGAAGCGTGAGCTCCGCGATGTCAAGAAGAAGTTTGGCAATCCGCGTCTCAGTGAGCTGCAGGATACGGCAAACGCCATCGAGATTGATACAGCTAGTCTGATTGTTGAGGAAGAGACCTATGTCAGCGTGACTCGTTCTGGTTATATCAAGCGGACCAGTCCGCGTTCCTTCTCTGCTTCAACCCTAGAGGAGATGGGCAAGCGTGACGATGACCGACTGATTTTTGTTAGCCCGGCCAAGACGACCCAGCATTTATTGATTTTCACTAGCCTGGGAAATGTCATTTACCGGCCTGTTCATGAGCTGTCAGACATCCGCTGGAAAGAAATAGGAGAACACCTCAGCCAGACCATCAGTAACTTTGATACCAAGGAAGAGGTTATCTATACAGAATTGCTGGATAGCTTTGAGGAGGGCACTTACTTTGCAGCGACCAAGCTGGGCCAAATCAAGCGAGTGGAGCGCAAGGAATTCAGTCCTTGGCGGACTTACAAGTCTAAGTCACTTAAGTTTGCCAAGCTGAAAAATGAAGACGATCAGGTTATTGCTTTGGCACCGATTAAGCTTGATGATGTTATGCTCGTGACCAAGAATGGCTATGCTCTTCGCTTCAATATTGAAGAAGTACCAGTCATCGGAGCTAAGGCGGCTGGAGTTAAGGCTATCAATCTCAAGAAAGACGATATCCTAGCGGCAGCCTTTATCGCCAACACAGACTCGCTCTACCTCCTAACTCAGCGCGGTTCGCTCAAGCGTATGGCAGTCGCAGATATTCCTGTTACCAGTCGGGCAAATCGCGGTCTCCAAGTTCTGAGAGAGCTTAAGACCAAGCCGCACCGTGTCTTTGTGGCTGGACCAGTCTTTGGCGAAGCAGTGGACTTTGACCTTTTCACAACAGAAGCAGAAGCCAGCGAGGAGCAGATTTTGCAGGTGCTTTCTAATAAAGGAACTGCCTATGAAATCAATCTAGCTGATCTTAGCCTGTCTGAGAGAACTAGCAACGGCAGCTTCATTTCTGATACTATTTCAGATGAAGAAGTCTTCTCAGCTTACATCAAATAATCATCAAACCAGTTCGCAGGAGTTGGTTTTTCAATTTCTAAAAGTTTGATATCGCAACAAAAAGATTGCATAACAAAATTTTCTGAAAATTGAAAATAATACTTGAAAATATCTTAAAAAGGTGTAAAATAGGGAGTATCTAAAAATGAAGTTTGGAAGAAGAGGAGAAAGACCATGACTGTAAATCTCGACTGGGAAAATCTAGGATTCTCATATATGAAACTGCCTTATCGCTACATAGCATACTATCGCAATGGCCAGTGGGAAGAAGGAACGTTAACAGAGGATGCTACGCTCCATATCTCTGAGTCGTCTCCTAGCCTTCACTACGGCCAGCAGGCTTTTGAAGGTCTGAAGGCTTATCGAACTAAGGACGGCAGTATTCAACTCTTCCGTCCGGATAAAAATGCGGAGCGTCTGCAACGAACAGCTGACCGCTTGCTCATGCCGCAAGTTCCTACAGAAATGTTTGTGGACGCAGTTAAGCAGGTTGTCCGAGCTAATGAAGAATATGTGCCACCTTATGGAACGGGCGGAACTCTTTATATTCGTCCGCTCTTGATTGGAGTCGGCGATATTATTGGAGTGAAACCAGCTGAAGAATACATTTTTACTATCTTTGTAATGCCAGTTGGCAATTACTTCAAAGGCGGTCTGACTCCGACTAACTTCATTGTGTCAGATGACTATGACCGCGCAGCACCACACGGAACTGGTGCGGCTAAAGTTGGAGGCAATTACGCTGCCAGTTTATTACCAGGAAAGATTGCCAAGGATAAGCATTTCTCTGATGTGATTTATCTGGATCCTGCAACCCATACCAAGATTGAAGAAGTGGGTTCTGCCAACTTCTTTGGTATTACCAAGGATAATGAGTTTGTAACGCCGCTCAGTCCGTCTATCTTGCCATCCATCACCAAGTACTCTTTACTTTATCTAGCAGAGCATAGACTAGGGCTCAAACCGATTGAAGGAGATGTTTCTCTGACAGACTTGGGTAAATTCACTGAAGCTGGCGCTTGTGGAACAGCTGCAGTTATCTCTCCTATCGGAGGTATCCAGCACGGTGATGATTTTCATGTCTTTTATAGCGAGACAGAAGTCGGTCCAGTCACTCGCAAGCTGTATGACGAATTAACTGGTATCCAATTTGGTGATGTTGAAGCGCCAGAAGGTTGGATTGTGAAAGTATAATCTAAAAGCTGTCCTTGATTGGGCAGTTTTTCTGTAATTCTAACTTAAGATAGCTTGCGTAGTCAGCCTTTTTCGTGTACAATAGAAATTTGAAAGAGGTAAGTTATGAGTAAAAAAGACAAAAAAATTGAAATTCAAATCACAGATAGTAAAGTGAAGGTCGGAGCAGACCAATTTGACGGTTATAGTCTTGCTATAGGTAAGAAGGTTATTGGCGAGATTGCTGAACTAGATGGCCAGTTTGCAATTATCAAAAATGGAAATGCTGAAAGTTTTTATAAAAAACTTGAAAGAGCTGTGGAAACTTTGATTGAAACCTATAATTTAAGCAAATAGGGCTTGCATTTTCATTGTATCAATGTTATAATAGATAGCGTTGGTTGTCGGAGAGATAGCGAAGAGGCTAAACGCGGCGGACTGTAAATCCGCTCCTTCGGGTTCGGGGGTTCGAATCCCTCTCTCTCCATTAGCGTTCATTGTGACGATGATAAAGTGACTTTTGTCAGCGCTCTTTTTGGGGTATAGCCAAGCGGTAAGGCAAGGGACTTTGACTCCCTCATGCGTTGGTTCGAATCCAGCTACCCCAGTTCTTAGGTAATAGATCTGATAAAATAATAAAATATCTTTAGGTGTTTTATTTCTTTATAGGATGGAAATCGTTAACGATAGATCAATGTCATTTGCGGGTGCTTAGGAAAATAAATAAGTAGTATGTCAAGCGAAAGCTTGATTGTTGGAGGATTTTTTTAGATGAATGAATTTGAAGATTTGCTAAACAGTGTTAGCCAAGTTGAGCCAGGTGACGTCGTTACTGCTGAAGTATTGACTGTTGACGCTAACCAAGCTAATGTTGCAATCGCTGGAACTGGTGTTGAAGGTGTTTTGACTCTTCGTGAGTTGACAAACGACCGCGACGCTGATATCAACGACCTTGTAAAACCAGGTGAAACACTTGAATTGCTTGTTCTTCGTCAAGTAGTAGGTAAAGATACAGACACCGTAACTTACCTGGTATCTAAAAAACGTTTGGAAGCTCGCAAAGCTTGGGACAAATTGGTTGGTCGTGAAGAAGAAGTTGTCACTGTTAAGGGCACTCGTGCTGTTAAAGGTGGACTTTCAGTTGAGTTTGAAGGACTTCGTGGATTTATCCCTGCTTCAATGCTTGATACTCGTTTCGTTCGTAACACTGAGCGTTTTGTAGGTCAAGAGTTTGATGCTAAGATTAAAGAAGTAGATCCAAAAGAAAACCGCTTCATCCTTTCACGTCGTGAGGTTGTAGAAGCTGAAGCTGCAGCAGCACGTGCTGAAGTCTTTGGTAAGTTGAATGTTGGTGATATTGTGACTGGTAAAGTTGCACGCATCACTAGCTTCGGTGCTTTCATTGATCTTGGTGGAGTTGACGGATTGGTTCACTTGACTGAATTGTCACATGAGCGCAATGTATCACCTAAGTCTGTTGTATCAGTTGGTGATGAAATCGAAGTGAAAGTTCTTGACTTGAACGAAGAAGAAGGACGTGTCTCTCTCTCTCTTAAAGCAACAACACCTGGACCATGGGATGGCGTTGAGCAAAAACTTGCTGCAGGCGATGTGATCGAAGGAACTGTAAAACGTTTGACTGATTTCGGTGCTTTCGTTGAAGTATTGCCAGGTATCGATGGATTGGTTCACATCTCACAAATTTCACACAAACGTGTTGAAAGCCCTAAGGATGCCCTTAAGGTTGGTCAAGAAGTGACTGTTAAGGTTCTTGAAGTGAATGCTGCTGATGAGCGTGTATCACTTTCTATCAAGGCTCTTGAAGAACATCCAGCTCAAGAAGAAGGACAAAAAGATGAGAAACGCCAATCACGTCCTCGTCGTCCGAAACGTCAAGAAAAACGTGACTTTGAACTTCCAGAAACTCAAACTGGATTCTCAATGGCTGATTTGTTTGGCGATATTGAATTGTAATTAGGTAAAAGAAGTTGAGAAATTTCTCAACTTCTTTTTTCTGATTTTTCACTTGTATTTTCAAAGAAAATCAGTTATAATGAATTAGTTGCCACCCTTAGTGTAATGGATATCACGTAAGATTCCGGTTCTTGAGATGGGAGTTCGATTCTCTCAGGGTGGATGACTTAAAATTGGACTCTTCGGAGTCTTTTTTTTCTTTCTTGGAGGAACACATGCAATGACAGTAAAAATTAATCGCTCATACCTTAATTGAGAAAGACGGGAAGTATTTACTTATCAAGCGCTCTAAAATAAAGCGTGGCCTTCCCTAATGTCTATCCATCTTATTGGGATATTCCCGGTGGGAGTGTAGAAGAGAATGAACTGCCTAGAGAGGCGGCTCTACGTGAGGCTATGGAGGTGGTTAATCAAAAGATTCGGATTGATAGGATTACCCACGAAGATAGTCAGTTTGATTCTGAAAAAGATACTGTTTTCACACGCTTGGTTTATACGGGTAGGATTTTTGAAGAGCGTGATATTATATTAGATCCAGAAGAGCATTCAGACTTTGCCTGGATTTACTTCTTTGAAAGACCTAGAGGAGCAGCTCATCGTACCTTATTTGTTTGATATTTTTGCTGACAAATCTATATAAAACAACTAAAAAACATCCCCTTTTATTAGGAGATGTTTTTTTATAATTAGTTTTTAGATGCTTCTTGGAATTCAGGATTCTTCCATGCTTCATCAATAATTGCTTGCAATTCTTTAGCAGAAGCTTGCATTTTTTGAGTCTCAGCATCGTTCAATGGGATGTTTACTGACGTACGATACCGTGAGCACCAACGATAGCAGGTTGACCAATGAAGACATTTTCAACACCGTATTGTCCTTCTTGGAAGACTGATAATGGCAATACAGCATTTTCATCGTCAAGAATAGCTTTTGTGATACGAGCCAAAGCAACCGCGATACCGTAGTAAGTTGCGCCTTTTTTGTTGATGATTGAGTATGCTGCGTCACGAACGGAGATGAAAAGATCAACCAAGTCTTGTTCGTTCAAGTCGCGGTTAGCTTGCAACCATTGCTCCAATTTCACACCTGCAACGTTAGCATGTGACCAAACCGCAAACTCAGAGTCACCGTGCTCACCCATGATGTAGGCATGGACAGAACGAGCATCGATACCAATCTTTCAGCAAGAGCTTGACGGAAGCGAGCTGAGTCAAGTGAAGTACCTGAACCGATAACATGCTCTTTAGGGAAACCAGAGAATTTCCAAGTTGAGTAAGTCAAAACGTCAACTGGGTTAGCAGCAACGAGGAAGATACCGTTGAAGCCTGATTCTACGACTTGAGTAACGATAGATTTGTTGATAGCCAAGTTTTTACCAACAAGGTCAAGACGAGTTTCACCTGGTTTTTGAGGTGCACCTGCAGTGATAACAACGAGGTCAGCATCCGCACAGTCTGCATAAGTAGCTGCATAGATTTTTTTAGGTGAAGTGAAAGCGAGGGCGTGGCTAAGGTCTTCAGCATCACCGACAGCCTTTTCAAATAATTGAGGGATTTCAATGATACCAAGTTCTTGAGCAATACCTTGGTTTACAAGAGCAAATGCGTAAGATGAACCTACAGCACCGTCACCGACAAGGATGACTTTTTTATGTTGTTTAGTAGCAGTCATTTCTAAACATCTCCTTATTTTTTTAGGGAAGTTTTCCCGTACACATTCATTCTACCACTTTTGCCATATTTTGTCACGGTCAACTTGTATATCTAGCGATGTAAACGTTTTTACAAACGGTTTAAAATACTGAAAAATTAAAGAAAATGTGGTATAATATAGGATAGTTTAATATGAAAGAAAGGCATTTTTTAATGCAAGACAGAAACTTAGTAAATGTTAATCTGACTAGTGAAATGAAGACTAGTTTCATTGATTACGCGATGAGCGTTATCGTGGCTCGGGCACTTCCAGATGTTCGTGATGGTCTAAAGCCAGTTCACCGTCGGATTCTCTATGGTATGAATGAGCTGGGCGTGACACCTGAGAAGCCTCACAAGAAATCAGCTCGTATCACAGGGGATGTCATGGGTAAGTATCACCCGCATGGTGACTCTTCTATTTATGAAGCGATGGTGCGGATGGCTCAATGGTGGAGCTATCGCTATATGCTTGTAGATGGCCATGGAAACTTCGGTTCTATGGACGGAGACGGGGCTGCTGCTCAACGTTATACAGAAGCACGTATGAGCAAGATTGCTCTTGAGATGCTTCGTGATATTAATAAAAACACTGTTGATTATATTGACAACTATGATGCCAGCGAGAGAGAGCCTGTAGTTCTTCCTGCTCGCTTCCCTAACTTACTTGTAAATGGTGCGACAGGGATTGCAGTTGGGATGGCGACCAATATCCCACCTCATAATCTTGGTGAGTCTATTGATGCAGTTAAGCTTGTCATGGACAATCCGGATGCAACAACTCGCGATATCATGGAAGTCCTTCCTGGACCAGATTTTCCTACAGGTGCACTTGTTATGGGTAAGTCTGGTATTCACCGGGCTTATGAAACAGGGAAGGGTTCGATTGTTCTTCGCTCTCGCACTGAAATCGAAGAGATGAAAAATGGCCGAGAGCGAATTGTCGTAACCGAGTTTCCATACATGGTTAATAAGACCAAGGTCCATGAGCATATTGTTCGTCTGGTGCAGGAAAAACGTATTGACGGTATCACAGCTGTTCGTGATGAGTCCAACCGTGAAGGGGTCCGTTTTGTCATTGAGGTACGTCGTGATGCCTCTGCTCATGTCATTCTAAATAACCTTTTCAAGCTGACTCAGATGCAGACCAATTTCAGCTTCAATATGCTGGCTATTCAAAATGGTGTGCCGAAGATTCTGTCTCTGCGTGAGATTTTGTTGGCCTACATTGAGCACCAAAAAGAAGTGGTGACTCGACGGACTGTCTTCGATAAAGAAAAGGCAGAAGCTCGAGCTCATATCTTGGCTGGTTTGCTGATTGCATTGGATCATATTGATGAAGTGATTCGCATTATCCGTAATAGCGAGACAGACGCAGAAGCACAGGCTGAATTGATGGCTAAGTTTGAGCTGTCTGAGCGCCAGAGTCAGGCTATCCTCGATATGCGTCTGCGCCGTCTGACTGGTTTGGAACGTGATAAGATCCAGTCAGAATACGATGAGCTGATTGCCTGATTGCAGACCTGGCTGATATTTTGGCTAAGCCAGAGCGCGTTATCGCTATTATCAAGGAAGAGTTAGATGAGGTCAAGCGTAAATTTGCGGATGACCGCCGTACTGAGCTGATGGTGGGAGAAGTTCTTTCTCTTGAAGATGAAGATTTGATTGAGGAAGCGGATGTTTTGATTACCCTGTCTAATAAAGGTTATATCAAACGTCTGAATCAGGCTGAATTCACTGCTCAGAAACGCGGGGGCCGCGGTGTTCAAGGAACTGGTGTCAAAGATGATGACTTCGTCAAAGAGCTGGTTTCAACAAGCACCCATGATAGACTGCTCTTCTTTACAAATAAAGGTCGAGTTTATCGTCTCAAAGGATATGAAATTCCTGAGTACGGTCGGACAGCCAAGGGCTTGCCAGTAGTCAATCTCTTGAAGCTTGATGAAGGAGAGACTATTCAGACTATCATAAATGTTCAGCAAGACCGAAGTGATGATTCCTATCTCTTCTTTACTACCCGTCATGGGGTGGTCAAACGGACCAGTGTGACAGAATTTGCTAATATTCGTCAGAACGGTCTTAAGGCTTTGAATTTGAAAGATGAAGACGAGTTAATCAATGTCTTTCTGACGGACGGCGCTGCAGATGTTATCATTGGTACTAAGTTTGGTTATTCTGTCCGCTTCAATGAGACAGCTGTCCGGAGCATGAGCCGTATAGCGACTGGTGTTCGCGGAGTTAATCTTCGAGATGGTGACCAGGTCGTTGGAGCTGGTGTGATTGCTGAGGGAGACGAAGTGCTTGTCATCACCGAAAAAGGCTATGGTAAGCGAACTCTTGCTAGTGAGTATCCAACCAAGGGCCGTGGTGGTAAAGGGATTAAAACAGCCAATATCACTGATAAGAATGGACCTCTCGCTGGTCTGATGACTGTTACTGGAGAGGAAGATTTGATGATTATCACTAATACAGGCGTCATCATTCGGACCAGTGTGGCTAATATTTCTCAGACAGGCCGCTCAACTATGGGTGTTAAGGTCATGCGTCTGGACCAAAATGCACAAATTGTCACCTTTACAAGCGTCGAAGCAGACGATAAAGAAGATGTAGCAGAGGAAGAAAACGAATCGTAAAAGAGGACCTCTATATGGTACAAGGAAAAAGAAGTCGAAAAAGAAAACAAAAAAGTAAAAGAAATATTTTTATCAATATTGTTGCGACATTATTAATTTTTGTGGCTCTAGGCTTAATCTTTAATGCGCAAATCCGAAACATGATTATGGTTTGGCATACCAACCAATATCAGGTCAGCAAGGTTTCCAAAGACTCTATTAATAAAAATAAAAATGCTGAGACTAGCTTTGATTTTAATAAGGTAGAGTCGCTTTCTACAGAAGCAGTTATCAATGCTCAGTGGAAAGCCCAGAAGCTGCCTGTTATCGGAGGTATCTCAATTCCAGAAGTATCCATGAATTTGCCGATCTTCAAAGGGCTGGATAATGCTGGATTGTATTATGGTGCTGGTACGATGAAAGAGACTCAGCAGATGGGACAGGGAAATTACGCCTTGGCTAGCCACCATGTCTTTGGCATCACAGGGGCTAGTAACATGCTCTTTTCCCCACTGGATCGTGCTAAGGCTGGTATGAAAATCTATATCACCGATAAAGAGCAAGTCTATACTTATGTAATCACCAGTGTTGAAACGGTAACTCCAGATCGAACGGATCTGATTGAGGATACTGAAGGCGTTACAGAGATTACTTTAGTTACTTGTGAGGATGCCGCGGCAACCAACCGGACTATTGTCAAGGGAACGTTAGAAGGCTCTGTCGAGTATGACAAGGCTCCTAAGGAAGTTATTGAATCTTTCAGTAAGTCTTATAACCAAATGCAGATTTAAAGACGAAAACTAAAAAAATTCACTCCAAAGGTTAGGAAGAACTCTAATTTTTGGAGTTTTTTTATATCAATTCTTGCTGATTTTGACTCTTTTTCCGAATAATAAGGTAAGGAGGTTTCTATGTATAGCATTTCATTTCAAGATGATATTAGCATGATGCCACGGGAGCGTTTGATGAGAGAAGGGGCTGAAAAACTCAGTAACCAAGAGCTTCTATCAATTTTCCTCAGGACAGGTAACAAAAAAGAAACTGTTTTTCAAGTTTCTCAAAGAATTTTATCATCAATTTCCAGTTTGAACGATCTCAAGTATTTAACTTTGCAGGAATTGCAGACTATTTCTGGAATCGGTCCGATTAAGGCTGTGGAGCTACAGGCCATTATCGAATTAGGTCGTCGGATTAATCGAGCAGAGGTTCTGCAGAAAGAACAGATTATGGGCAGTCAAAAATTAGCCCAGAAGATGCAGCAGGAATTGGGAGATATGAGGCAGGAGTGCTTGGTTGCTATTTATCTTAATAGTCAAAATCAAATTCTGCACCAGCAGACTATTTTTATGGGGACTGTCAGCAGAAGCATTGCTGAGCCGAGAGAAATTCTCCACTACGCTCTTAAGCATCTGGCGACATCTATCATACTGGTACACAATCATCCATCAGGTTCAGTCGTTCCTAGTAGAAACGACGATGAGGTGACCCAGCATATGAAAGAAGCATGAGATGATGGGCTTGGTCCTTTTGGATCATTTGATTGTGTCCAAGTCCAACTACTATAGCTATCGAGAGAGACAGATATGATATAATTTGGTTTACTTGAATATAAAAACTTCTATTCGTGTAGAACAGAAGTTTATCTAGGAATAGAGGTTTTTAAAGAATATTGACAACATAATCAAACAGAGCTAGGTCTCCTTCTCTGGAGCCAAACAAGAACTCTGGGTGCCATTGGACACCAAGGAATGGACTGCCGTCAGTAGAAGTTATTGCTTCAATAATTTTATCTCTAGGATCATAGGCAATGACTTCTAGGCCAGCCGCTAAATCCTTGATACTCTGATGGTGGAAGGAGTTGATTTCAGATGCTGGTCCATAGATTTCGTGCAGAATAGAACCGTTCTTGGTCACCATGCTTTGAGTCGTGTACTCAGCAGAGCTATCTTGCCAATGATCTTCAATATCTTGATGAAGAGTACCTCCTAGGGCTACATTATAAAGTTGGGTTCCGCGGCAGACGGTGAAAATTGGTTTATTTTGACGGCGAGCTTCTTTGATTAAAGCTAATTCAAAAATATCCCGTTTGAGTAGATAATCATCGCTGTCAATGGTTTTCTCTTCACCATAGAATTGAGGGCATACATTCTGACCGCCTGTGATGATTAATTTGTCGACAATGGAAACATACTGTTTAGCCATTTCTTCATCACCGATTGGCAAAATCATTGGAATTCCGCCAACTTCTTTAACTCCCTCAACGAATCCTGTCGCCGTATAGCTCATATGGATGAAGTGATCGTCTGGAATTTCTCTTTCATTTCCGGTTATTCCAATGATAGGTTTACTCATAGAGTGTTTAATACCTCTTTCAAATTAATAATCATTTTTTCTCATGAAGTAGAGCAGCGTCTGCAGTTCGCTAGTCAGGTCAACATACTGAACGACCACATCCTTAGGCAGGGATAGGTTTACAGGTGAGAAACAGAGAATGCCCTTGACACCAGCCTGAACTAAGATAGATGCGACTTCTTGAGCTTTCACGCTAGGTACAGTTAGGATGGCAGTTTGCACATTTCCTGACTGTATTTTTTCTTTTATTTGGGAAATTCCATAGATAGGAATCCCATCGCTGGTTGTGCTGCCAACTTCCGGATGGTCATCTATGTCAAAAGCTATTACAACCTTCATTTTATTTCGCTCATGAAAACGATAGTGCAGCAGAGCCCGCCCCATATTACCAACCCCCACAATCATGACATTGGTAATAGCATTGTCGTTCAAGAGGTCAGCAAAAAAGTTCATTAATTTCTTGACATCGTAACCAAATCCTCTGCGGCCGAGTTCACCGAAATAAGAAAAATCTCGTCTGACAGTAGCAGAGTCAATACCAATGGCTTCTGCAATTTGCTTGGAGTTTGCTTTTTCGATCTTCTCAGCATTAAAACGTTTAAAAATACGATAGTAGAGCGATAGCCTTTTAGCAGTTGCTCGAGGAATTGTAGTATTTTTTTCAGTTTTCACAAAATCACAACCTTTCTAATTCTATTTTATAGGAAGTTTGTGAAAAAAATCAACTAATTAAGAGTGTTTGATTCACTAAAAAAGAAAAGAGTTAACGTTTAAGTTATGTTGCAGTTGCGAAGGATTAGTCCTGATAGGGAGTTAAGTCCAACTGGTACATCTGGCGGTACAAGTCTCCAATTAGCCCTGCAAAAGGCAGCTGGTGTCCCTTATACGTAACAGAAAGCACCTTGAGCGAGTCAGGAACCGTAACGCAGCCAGAGAAGGCTAGAAGAAATTCATCGAAATCTTCATAGGTAAGTGTTCGTTTTACCTTATATGAGTCCAAATAGGTCAGTTCAACCATCGTTAATCCTTTCCTTTGGTTCGATTAGTCATTTGATATTTTCAAGAGTTCTAAGTAGAAGTCAAGCTTGTTTGGTCTTTTAAAGAGTCTAAACCAAAAAAGCAAAATTGCGAGAATCTTGCTTATTGTGGTGTCTTTTCAAAAATATTTCTTTCAACCAGGCTGTCCATCAAGAAATAAAATTTTTGCTGGATAATGTGATGGTCTTCTGATTTGAAAATATTGACCAAGCGCAGGCCGGATTTGTCAGTGATGTTGATTTTGAAACCATTTAAATCTTTATTGACGATGATTTTCAGCAGAAAACCATTTCCGCTGTTGGGAACAGATTCCAGCAGACGAGAGAGTTCATAGTTGCCAACCTTGCTTTCAGCGAATGTATTGTCGCGCAAGGTAAATTTCTTGACATTTGGGTGAAGTGAATAGGTATATTCGCAGTTTGCTAAGCTAACAGATGTTTGAAAGGCCATCTTATCCTCCTAAAATTTCTTTTAATTTCTTTGTAAATGATTGAATCTCTTGCAGAGTCGTTTGGTCCGAAATACTGATCCGAATGGACTCATACAAGCGGTTGGAATCCTTGCCATACATAGCCTGCAAGACATGACTGGGTTGTATAGCTCCGGCTGTGCAGGCTGACCCTGTTGAAATGGAAAAGCCATTTAAATCCATTTGAAGCAGAAGCAGGTCATTCTTTTGATTGGGAAATCCCAAATTGATGACATAAGGCAAGCTTAGCTGACTTTCATTTAAGTAAAAGTCAATGTCCGATAAGTCAGCAAGTAAGCTGTCTTTTAAGTCTTGCGCATGCGCTAGATTTTCCTCAAGATGTTCCATGCTCTCTGACAGAGCCGCCGCCATGCCTGTGATAGAGATTAGATTTTCAGTTCCGGCCCGGTGTTTTTCTTCCTGGTCACCACCGTGCATGAAATTGTCAAAATCCATTTTCTTGGCATAAAGGAAGCCAACACCTTTGGGACCGTGAAACTTATGTGCTGAGGCAGAGAGGAAGTCAATTCCTAGCTCGTCAGGGTAGATGGGAAGTTTACCAATTGCTTGGACAGCATCAACGTGAAAAGCAGCAGGATGTTCTTGCAGTAATTCACCAATTTCCTTAATGGGAAGGATAGCACCAGTTTCGTTATTGACTGCCATGACGGACACAAGAATAGTATCAGGCCTAAGAGCCTTCTTAATATCCTCCGCTCGAATCTGACCATCCACCGGCTGAACAAAAGTAGCTTCGAAGCCGAATTTATCTACTAGGTATTCTACCACTTCTAAGACAGCATGGTGTTCAATGGCAGTGGTAACAATATGTTTTCCTTGTTTCTGGTAGCGAAGGGCATAGCCTTTGATAGCAGTATTGTTGCTTTCAGTGCCACCTGAAGTAAAAAGAATCTTATTACTTTGAGTATGCAGAGCTTGAGCAATATCTTCACGCGCCTGTCTGAGCAGTTTACTAGCTTCTCTACCATGGCTGTGCGTACTGGAAGGATTTCCAAAGACAGTCATCGTCTTGGTCATTGCTTGGATTGCAGCGGGCGACAAAGCAGTTGTAGCGGCATTATCTAAATAAATCACTCCGGTTACCTTATTTCTTTTGATAGGCAAAGAGTGGGCTGACTGGTTTCCTCTCTTGAATGCGGACAATAGCATCACCAATCAGTTCACTAGCTGTAATGTAGTGGAGATTCTTAGGTGTTTCTTCTTTGGTATCAACAGAGTCTGTCACAAGAATTTCCCTGATAGGAGAATTATCTAGTAATTCCGCAGCTTATCTGCAAAGAGTCCATGACTAGATACGGCATAAATTTCTACTGCGCCTTCGCGACAGACAATTTTAGCTGCTTCAGAGAAAGTCCGACCGGTATTTAAAATGTCGTCAATCAGAATAGCTTTCTTACCCTCGACATCTCCGATAATATATCCCTCAGAGCGACCCGCCTCATCTTCGCCATAATCAATGATAGCGATAGGGGCATCCAGATATTCAGCTAGATTGCGAGCGCGTTTTACACCAGAGTTTTTAGGGCTGACGACAACGACATCATCACCAGTAAGGCCCATGTTGCAGTAGTGTTTGGCAAAGAGTGGGATAGTGAAGAGGTTATCAACTGGGATATCAAAGAAACCTTGGACCTGCACGGCATGAAGATCCAGAGAAATCACACGATCTACTCCAGCTCCGACGAGCATGTTGGCAACCAGTTTAGCTGTGATTGGCTCGCGAGGAGCAGCAGTCCGATCCTGACGGGCATAACCAAAATAAGGCATCACAACATTAATCGTATTAGCACTGGCACGCTTGCAGGCATCCACCATAATCAAGAGCTCCATCAAGTGATTATTGACAGGGAAGCTAGTGGACTGAATGATGTAAATATCATAGCCGCGGACACTTTCTTCGATATTAATCTGAATCTCGCCGTCCGAGAATTGGCGGGAGGAAAGTTTCCCCAATGGAACCCCAGCCGCCTCAGCGATTTTTTCAGCTATGGAATGATTGGAGTTGAGGGAAAAAAGCTTCATATTTTTTTTATCTGACATGAGTTGGACCGTCCTCTTTTTGTCTCATTTCTATATCTAATGCTCCATGAAATTTATTTTTCAATAGGCTTTAGATTGCTACCTTTTATTTTACCAAAAAAATTAGATTATTTCAGCTATTTTGTGGTTGTTGATTTACAAGTTTTTCAGAAAATCTTGCTATCTTGCTCTTTACCAGGTTTGTAGTCAATCTTGTGCTGTTTTTAGGAAGTTGAGGAAATTTTCTTTTTCCTTTTTCGAAATCTTTCAACTTCGACTTCGAGTTCGAAGTCTGTTTTGCCCAAGTAGTGACTCTCATCCAAAGCAAGCAGGCCAATTTCGTCTTCTTTTTTTCATAGCGGATAGTCTCTAGAGAGCCAAGAATCTTCAAGTCTTGGATGGGAATTTCTTTCTGAAGCAGCGTCTCTAAAATCTCTCCCGTAGGAAATTTATTGTTCTGTAAAATATTTTCAGTTTCTTCTGGTGTCAAGTTCTGATTGAGTTCCCAAGGCTCCGACTTCTTGAGGAATCTTGAGTGTCAGCTCAGCTTCGTGATGCTTAAAAGTTCGTACTCGAAAAGCCATGTGAGCATGACGAATACTTTTCTGGTCTGACTCGATGTAGTAGTTGATCTGGCTAACGGGAGTGATGTCTGCAAACAACTGGAGCAAACGCTCGTGCTCTTCTTTTGTCAGCATGGTTTTGAATTCAATTTCTAAGTGGGTCATTTTCAAGTCCTTTTCTTTGCTTTTTGTTTGAAAGCGATTTATGTTATAATAACAGTTGTGTTTATTTTTATACAAAAAAATAATGATATGACAAGGTATGTGTATGACAATAGAATGGGAAGATTTTCTAGACCCCTATATTCAAGCGGTTGGAGAGCTGAAAATTAAGTTGCGTGGAGTGCGAAAGCAATACCGCAAGCAGCAGCGTCATTCTCCGATTGAGTTTGTGACTGGGCGTGTTAAGCCGATTGAGAGCATTAAAGAAAAGATGGTTCTGCGAGGCATTCGCGAGGAAAATATCGAGCAGGAGATGCAGGATATCGCTGGATTACGTGTCATGGTTCAGTTTGTCGATGATGTGGATGAGGTTTTAGAAGTCCTGCGAAACCGGGCCGATATGCGTATCGTCCAGGAGAGGGATTACATCAAAAACAAAAAAGCCAGTGGCTATCGGAGCTACCATGTGATTATAGAGTATCCAGTTGATACGATTAATGGTCATAGGCTTATTCTGGCTGAAATTCAGATTCGCACCCTTTCGATGAATTTTTGGGCAACGATTGAGCATTCTTTGAATTACAAGTATAAAGGAGAATTTCCCGAGGAAATCAAATGTCGCTTGGAAACCACAGCTAATCTTGCTTATCAGCTGGATGAGGAGATGGGTGCTATCCGTGACGCTATCCAGGAGGCGCAGGCCCTCTTTGACCCTCTTCACCGCAAGTTAAATGACGGAGTGGGAAATAGTGATGATACAGATGAAGAATACAGATAAAAAAATAGCGATTATCCGCAATCGGAAAAGACAGAGTGAACAAGTTTATCAGGATTTGAAGCAGAAGCTGAAACAGAACGGCTTTATTTTAACTCCTAAGAATCCCGACATCGTGATTTCGGTGGGCGGTGACGGCATGTTGCTATCGGCTTTTCATATGTATGAAGAACAGCTGGATCGGGTTCGCTTTGTTGGCGTGCATACAGGCCATCTCGGCTTCTATACGGACTACCGTGATTTTGAACTAGATAAGTTGGTAGAAAATCTCAAATTAGACTCCGGTGCTCAGGTTTCTTATCCAATTTTAAATGTCAAAATTACTTTTGAAAATGGTGATACACGCATCATTCGTGCTTTGAACGAAGCAACAATCAAGCGCTCGGATCGAACCATGGTAGCCGATGTCATTATCAATCGGGTTCATTTCGAGCGTTTCCGAGGAGATGGGATTTCCGTTTCTACTCCGACGGGAAGTACAGCCTATAATAAATCTTTGGGTGGAGCGGTATTGCATCCGACCATTGAAGCCTTGCAAGTAACAGAAATTGCCAGTCTCAACAATCGGGTTTATCGGACGTTGGGCTCGTCGGTCATTGTTCCCAAAAAGGATAAGATTGAGTTAGTGCCGACCCGCAGTGACTATCACACTATCGCGGTTGATAATCAGACTTTCTCTTTCAAAAATATTGTCCGTATTGAGTATCAGATTGACAATCATAAGATACATTTTGTGGCATCGCCAAGTCATACCAGCTTTTGGAATCGTGTCAGAGACTCCTTTATTGGAGAGTGCAAGGAATGAGGTTTGAGTTTATTGCTGACGAACATGTCAAGGTAAAGACTTTTTTGAAGCGGCATGAGATTTCCAAAAGCCTCTTGGCTAAGATAAAATTTTCCGGCGGAAACATTCTCGTCAACCATCAACCTCAGAACGCTATTTATCTCTTGGATATTGGCGATAGGGTGACGATTGATATCCCGTCTGAAAAGGGATTTGAGAGTCTGATGGCTGTTGATAAGGACTTGTCTGTCATCTATGAAGATGAGCATTTCTTGGTTTTGGATAAGCCGGCAGGGGTGGCTAGTATTCCCAGTGTTAACCATTCCAATACTATGGCTAATTTCGTCAAGGCTTACTATATTCGTCAGGGCTATGAAAACCAGCAGGTGCATATCGTGACACGTCTGGATAAGGATACAAGTGGGCTCATGCTCTTTGCCAAGCATAGCTATGCTCATGCCAGATTGGACAAGCAGCTGCAGAAGAAGCTGATAGAAAAGCGCTATTACGCTCTGGTTAGGGGTAGTGGACTCTTAGAAGAACAAGGCGAGATTATTGCTCCGATTGGGCGCAACCCTGAGAGTATCATTACAAGGCTCGTGACAAAGGATGGCAAGTATGCTCATACCAGTTACAAGGTCATAGAGCAGTTCGGAGATGTCTATCTGGTGGATATCCATCTTCATACTGGGCGGACTCATCAAATCCGCGTTCATTTTTCACATATTGGCTTTCCGCTTTTGGGTGACGACCTTTATGGTGGGAGTTTGGAACACGGAATAGAGCGCCAGGCTTTACATTGTCATTCTTTGAAATTCTATAATCCTTTTAGCGGACAGGAAGTTGATCGTGCCAGTCCTTTGCCAGAAGATTTTAAACAAGTTATCGAGAAATTAAAAGCTAAATAGATAAAGGAGTGTTAAGAACCATGAAAATTTTTGACTCAATTCGTGAAGCCTTGAAGGATAAGGAAGTAAAGATTGTCTTGCCAGAGGGGGAAGAACCACGTATTCTGCAGGCGACTAAGCTATTGGTGAAAGAAACCAGTATTACACCAGTTCTTTTGGGTAATCCTGATAAAATCCGTATTTATCTAGAAATTGAAGGAATAAAAGAAGGGTATCAGGTTATTGATCCTTCAAACTGTTCCTGCTTTGAGGAAATGGTAGAAGCTTTCGTTGAGCGTCGCAAAGGGAAAATCACAGCAGACGAAGCACGCCAGTTGCTCAAAGAAGACGTCAACTACTTTGGTGTTATGTTGGTTTACCTTGGTAAGGTTCAAGGGATGGTTTCAGGTGCGATTCACTCCACTGCAGCTACGGTTCGGCCGGCTCTTCAAATCATCAAGACCTTGCCTTGGGTTTCTCGCACTTCAGGAGCCTTCCTCATGGTGCGTGATGATGAACGCTATATTTTCAGTGACTGTGCCATCAATATAGATCCAGATGCCAATGTTTTGGCGGAGATTGCTGTTAACTCAGCTTTGACAGCACAAATTTTCGGTATCGATCCCAAAGTTGCCATGCTCAGCTATTCGACCAAGGGCTCTGGTTTCGGAGAGAAGGTTGATAAGGTAGTAGAGGCAACTAAGCTAGCTCGGGAAATGCGTCCAGACTTGGTTATCGATGGTGAATTGCAGTTTGATGCAGCTTTTGTTCCTGCAACAGCGGAGCTGAAAGCGCCTGGCAGCCCGGTGGCTGGTCAAGCAACTGTCTTTGTCTTCCCAAGTATTGAAGCTGGTAATATCAGCTACAAGATGGCAGAGCGTTTGGGTGGCTTTTCAGCAGTAGGACCTATCCTGCAGGGACTTAACCACCCAGTTAATGACCTTTCTCGAGGATGTAATGCGGATGACGTATACAAGTTGACTTTGATTACAGCCAGTCAAGCAGTAGGTCATTATTAAACGATAGGAAATGATTGGAGGGCGTAAGCTCTCCTATTTTTCTTGCCTTATGCTATACTAGATTTATGTTAGATTTGAAAGAATACGGAATTGAGATGTGGGAGGCAGATAAAATTGCCTCTTTTCGTGAGAAATTATTGACTTGGTATGATAAAAATAAACGTGACCTACCTTGGCGCAGAACTAATAACCCGTATCATATCTGGGTTTCTGAGATTATGCTGCAACAGACTCGGGTGGATACGGTGATTCCTTACTATGAACGTTTTCTTGACTGGTTTCCGACAGTAGCTGACTTAGCGCAGGCGCCAGAAGATAGACTGCTTAAGGCATGGGAAGGGCTGGGCTATTATTCGCGGGTGCGAAATATGCAAAAAGCAGCCCAGCAGATAATGACGGATTTTGCTGGAAAATTTCCTGATAGCTATGAGGGAATTGCTAGCCTTAAAGGAATTGGGCCTTATACGGCTGGTGCCATTGCTAGTATTGCCTTTGGCCTAGCTGAGCCTGCGGTGGATGGCAATGTCATGCGGGTCCTGAGTCGCTTGTTTGAAGTTGATTTAGATATTGGCCAACCTAGCAATCGTAAGGTTTTTCAAGCGATGATGCAGATTCTGATTGATCCTGATAGACCTGGAGATTTCAATCAGGCGCTGATGGATCTGGGGTCAGATATCGAAGCCCCTGTTAATCCTCATCCAGAAGACAGTCCTGTAAAAGAGTTCAGCGCAGCTTATTTGCACGGAACTATGTATAAATATCCAATCAAAGCACCTAAAAAGAAGCCAGTTCCAGTCTATCTGCAAGGTTTGATTATCGAAAACGAACAGGGACAGTTCTTACTTGAAAAGAATGAGGCTGCTGGCTTGTTATCAGGTTTTTGGCATTTTCCATTGATTGAAATCGAGGAATTTCAAACTGAAAATCAGATGTCCCTCTTTGAGGTGGCAGAAAATCAGCCAAGTCTGTATTTGTCTCCTCAAGAAAGCTTTGAGCAAGATTATGATTTGATTGTTGATTGGCAGCAGCAGTCCTTTTCAAATGTACAGCATGTTTTCAGTCATCGTAAGTGGCATATCCAGCTGACTTATGGCCGAGTTAAAGATAGTCAGCACGCAGCTGAGGGAGAGTTCTTGTGGCTTGATCCAGAAGACTTTGACAAATACCCCTTTGCCAAACCCCAGCAGAAGATGTGGGAGGCTTTTAGGAACGTAAAAGATGGAAACTAAAGTTAAATAGTCTGTTGAACTTGATTAAATTTACGAAGAATAGGAAATCATTAAAATATGTCCCATACCCCTAGTCCTCCAGATAAAACTTTTATTGGACGTCGTAGCAGACTTGCTGGTGTCATTTATTTTATATTAGGAGCTTTGAATTTCTTACATTGCCTTCTTTATTTTTCAGTGGATATTTTTCCCCAACTGCGAGAACTGACTTCATCATTATTCTAATTTTTATAGGTTTAAATATTTATTTTTTTGACTCATGAGTTCATCTATAAATGCTTCCATTGGTGTGGCTATCATGCCTTACCTGAGTTAGCTAAGTTCGGGAGCGGACGCTATTCCTTTCACTTGCCTGTCTTCGAAAGACATACCGAAAACTATAAAAGTCTATTACAGTAAAAGATCAAAGAAACATCAATTTCTTTTTCTTTGTGAGCTATATTTTATATGTGAATTTAATTTTAGTAGTTCTTTTGCTCTTCTCATGTGCATACTGGGATATGTTCATTGAGAGTTCCTCGAAATTTCAAGATTGGCATGCTTTTCTATTTATCTTTTTAATAATCATCCTGTATATCTGTATTGAAGCTTTATTTAAAAAAATATAAACATTGGTTTAAAAATTATTTTAAACTAGATGATAGAATAGTAGAACACGGCTTTCCGATATATACTTTGAAAGAAAAATAAAAGACAAACAATATAGTTTGTCTTTTTCGCTTTTAAAAATAACTTATAGTCCTTCTCGCTCTGTAAGGAGAGAGGCTAATAAACTAGCCTTTAGATGGATATTCGTGCTTAAATCCCGGCAAAAGCTTTAATCTCATCTGCAGTCATAGAAGAATCACAACGAACAGATACTTGGCCGTCTTGCACATGAACAAAACCAGGAACCGTCGGAATGCTGTATTCAGAGCGGAAGGCTTGCAGTTTCTCTAATTCGCTGGCTTCTTCACTGTTAATGAAGTAGATGTGTGCTTTAGTTTCAGCTACGACACCAGCTAATGTTCCAGCAAACTTACGGCAGTAAGGACAAGTTTTGCGACCAACGAAGAAAGTTACTGTCTCTTTGTCAGCAATAGCTTGACGAGCACGATCAACAGTTGTGACTTCAAGGTCTTTAATATTTTTGAGCAAATTGTTCCATAAATAATCCTCATTTCTTTTGATAAAACTAGTATGCCATAAAAAGCAGAAAAATGCTTGATTTGGAAACGAAAAACCAGAGAATGTGAAATTCATCCTCTGGTTGATTGGTTGATAGTGTTGTTTTACTTGATAAAGTCATTAATCTCTGCTTCAATAGCAGCAATTTTTGCTTGAGCATCTTCATTGCTGTCACCGACAACGGCAATGTAGAACTTGATTTTTTGGTTCTGTTCCGGATGGCCGGACAGCAATCCATGAACCATCAGCCAAAGGTGTATTTGAGCACATCGCTTGGAGGAGTTGTCAGAGCTGTAACAGTACCGTCTGCAGCGGTAGAAGTCTGTGCCTTGAAGTCTTCAGTAACAGAAATGGCAGTAGCGTTGAATTCTTTTCGAGCATTGTCACGGAACTTAGCCATGATAGCCTTTTATTTGCTCTGCTCCATCAACACCAGACAAGGTCACAGAGATAGTCTTTTTCAGCAAAGTAACCGTACTCTTTGTAGATTTCTTCAATACCGTCAGCCAGAGTCAAGCCGCGTGAACGGTAGTAGGCAGCTAGCTCAGCTACAACCAAAACAGCTTGGATAGCGTCTTTATCACGTACAAAAGGTTTAATCAGATAGCCGAAGCTTTCTTCAAATCCCATCATGTAGGTGTGGTTGTGTTTTTCTTCGAATTCTTGAATCTTTTCAGCGATAAATTTGAAACCAGTCAAGACATTGAACATGGTTGCACCATAACTTTCAGCAATCTTAGTCACCAAGTCAGTGGAAACGATAGACTTGCAGAGAGCTGCGTTAGCTGGCAGAGTTCCAGCACTCTTATGAGCTTCTAAGATGTACTTAGCCATGATAGCCCCGATTTGGTTACCTGAAAGGTTGAGGTAGCTGCCGTCTTTTTGAAGAACTTCAACACCGACACGGTCAGCATCTGGGTCAGTTGCAACCAAGACATCTGCACCAACCTTGCGGCCTAATTCTTCAGCTAAGGCAAAGGCTGCTTGGCTTTCAGGGTTTGGAGACTTAACAGTAGAGAAGTCTGGATCAGCTACAGCCTGAGCTTCGACAACTTCAACAGAATCAAATCCTGCTTGAGCCAAAGCGCGACGAGCCAACATTTCACCAGTACCGTGCAGAGGAGTATAGACAATCTTCATGTCCTTGCCGTATTCATCAATCAGTTTTTGGTTGATATTTACATCTTTAACTTCCTTGAGGTATTCAGCATCAATAGCATCGCCAATCACTTCAATCAAGCCAGAAACTTTTTCAGCTTCAACATCAGCGACCTCAATAGCAAAAGGATTTTCAATCGCACGGATGTAGTCTGTCAATGCATCTGCATCATGCGGAGGCATTTGTCCACCGTCTTCACCATATACCTTGTAGCCGTTGAATGGAGCAGGGTTGTGGCTGGCTGTAATCATGATACCAGCGAAAGTTCCCAGATGGCGCACTGCGAATGAAAGTTCTGGAGTTGGGCGCAGACTTTCAAAAACATAGGACTTGATGCCGTGTTTAGCTAAAACAGCAGCAGATTCAAAGGCAAATTCTGGTGAGAAATGACGGGAGTCGTAAGCAATCGCTACACCGCGTTTTTTGAACTCATCACCTTTTTCTTCAATCAAGCGAGCCAAACCTTCGGTTGCCTGACGGACAACATAAATATTAATACGGTTGGTACCAGCGCCAATCAAACCACGCATACCAGCAGTACCAAACTCAAGATTGGTGTAAAAAGCATCTTCCTTAGTTTTTTCGTCCATACTGTTCAAGTCTTGGCGAAGATAGTCAGGAAGTTCAGCATAATCAAGCCATTTTTTTGAAGTTATCTTGATAAGTCATAGGTGGAGTCTCCTTTATTTTTTTGAAATGAAGAGATGGAAATTTTAGTAAAAAAATCCTGCTCTTAAATTTTTCTTAATCGCTTTACATTGTAGCATATTTTCATTAATTTTGAAAGAGGTTACCTAGAAAACGATGAAATACTTTTCAAGGTATTGTTTCAAGGATTTCAGAATGGTATAGCGGAATTGTGGGATTAAAAAAAGACCAAAGCAAGGCTTGGTCCAGAAAACTAAATCATCATCATTTTTTGGCTTTTTCAAGCGCAGGAATGATAGTTGCTGTCAAAATCGCAGAAATGATTAACTCGGCAATGGAATTTCGCTGATAGAATCACAGCCAGAAGTGCTTTGATATCACCTTGGTATACATTTGCAAAGAGAAAGAAGATACCGCCCAAGACAAAAATGGTATTGGTGGCAGAACCGACAGAACCTGCTACAATCAAGCCGACCTTATTTTTCATTGCTTTATATACGAAATAAGGAGTGATACCGATGAGAATGCGAGGCACCATGGCAACAAGAAGCGAAGAAAAGCTTCCATTTGGTACAAAAGGGCTAAAGAGATAACTGGTTGGCAGCAGCACCAAGGTATTAGTGATAACACTGATACATCCCATGAGGCCACCTAGAACAGCTCCGACTTTAGGGCCATAGAGGATACTGGCGATAATCACTGGGATGTGAATAATCGTAGGTTTAATCGGTACTGGAAGTAAGTTGAAAATAACCGAGCTGAGCAGGTGCAGTACCAACATAATGGCAAAGAAAATAGCAATTTGAGCAATTTTAGACTGTTTTTTCATAAATAAGTTCCTTTACTGTATCAATAATTGTATCAACTTCGGCTAGAGCACCTGTCCCCTGATCACCACAGGCTAGAACAGCTTCGCGTGGTTGGATAATTTTCCATCCAAAACGCTGCAGACGCTCCAAATTGTGCTGAGTTAGTGGATTTTCAAACATCTTAGTGTTCATAGCTGGAGCTAAAACTTTCTTCGTATGAGGCTGCAGAGCCAGTGCAGTAGCTGTCACCATATTGTCAGCTAAACCGTTGGCTAGTTTAGCGATGGTATTGGCTGTAGCGGGAGCTAGCAAAAAGAGGTCAGACTTTTTAGCGATGTCAATGTGATTGACCTTGCTAGGGTCAGGTTCTTGCATAATATCAATTGCAACTGGTCTTTGTGACAAGACTTGCAGGGTCAGCGGTGTGATAAATTCTGTCGCTGCCTCTGTCATGAGGACAGCAACTTCAAAATTCTCTTTCTTTAAACGGCTGGTGATGTCAGCAGCCTTGTAAGCTGATATGCTGCCGCTGACGGCTAAGGTAATCTTTGTCATCATTTACCTCCTTATGGACTATGGATATGCAGGTAGAGGAGTTGAGCAATTTCTTCTTTTGACTGAGCTTGACTAACTGTATCTTTTCCAACCAGATAGGCTACATGCCCCTGGTTAGAAATCTCGGTCAAATCATTGGCGACAATGATTTCTGCCTGATTTTTTATGAGACTGGCTCGTGCGGTCTTGAGTAATTCTTCGTTAGAAACATCGACCAAGAGTTTGAAGCCAATCAGACGAATCGCTGGATTCCATTTCTTTACTAGGCTGATGATTTTCGGTGTCTTTTTGAGAAAAAGAACTTGAACATCATCCTGAGAAGAAATCTTACTTTCTGAGTTAGTTTTATTCAGAAATTCAGTCATATCAGAGCTAGCTGCTACAGCTTCCAAACCAGTCATGTAGACGGGAGTATAGTCAGAAACAGCCATTGCATGAATCAGTACATCATGTGTGTGAACGAGCGGCTTCAAGCTTTCAAGCAGTTCTGCAACGTTTTCAATCTGGACAATGGTAAGATTGGGATGAGCTGCCGGGCGGACAGCCTTGGGAGTCGTCACCAGAGTCACCTGATCGCCCTTGTTCTAGGAATGTTTCAGCTATGATTTTTCCCTAGCCTGCCCGTCGAATGATTGGTAATAGAGCGGACACGGTCGATTTTTTCTCGCTGGTCCCGCCAGAAGTAATCAATATGTTCATAGCACTATTTTACAAGAAAAAAGAAATTTAGTAAAATAATTCTAATTGCAGAGTGTCACAGCGGAGAAGTGACTCTAAAATCTTATAGTTTAGAGAACAAAAATTTCCAAGTTTTTTTGTTTTTTTCCCGAACATTAAAATCTATTTAGAGTTTAATCGTGTAGATTTTGCTCTTTTTTGTTATAATCTTTATATTAAATGATAGAGGAGTTCTTGATGAAAAACAGATATTGAAATTGCTCAAAAGTGTTGAATTGCAGCCCTATTGTTGATGTGGTGAAAAAAGTTGGCATCGACTATGATGACTTGGAACTATATGGTAAGTATAAGGCCAAGCTTAGCTTTGATAAGATTCGTGAGGTTGAAAAAAATCCTGTTGGCAAACTGATTTTGGTAACGGCGATCAATCCGACACCTGCTGGAGAAGGCAAGTCAACTATTACCATTGGACTAGCTGATGCGCTCAACAAAATTGGTAAGAAAACTATGATTGCCATCCGCGAACCATCTCTGGGGCCGGTAATGGGGATTAAAGGAGGAGCTGCTGGTGGCGGTCACGCGCAGGTTCTACCGATGGAAGATATCAACTTACATTTTACTGGTGATATGCACGCCATTACGACTGCTAATAATGCTCTGTCAGCTCTTATTGATAATCATTTACATCAAGGAAATGCCCTGGGAATCGATCAGCGCCGCATTATCTGGAAGCGGGTTGTTGACCTGAATGACCGAGCTCTGCGCCATGTGACTGTTGGCTTAGGAAGTCCAGTTAACGGTATTCCACGCGAAGATGGTTTTGATATTACGGTTGCTTCTGAAATTATGGCGATTCTTTGCCTAGCCACTGATATTGAAGATTTGAAAAATCGCTTGGCAAACATTGTTATCGGTTATCGTTATGACCGCACACCAGTCTATGTTCGTGACCTTGAGGTAGAAGGAGCCTTGGCTTTGGTCTTAAAAGATGCGATTAAGCCAAATCTGGTTCAGACTATTTACGGTACACCAGCCTTTGTTCATGGCGGGCCTTTTGCCAATATCGCCCATGGCTGTAACTCTGTTTTAGCCACTAGTACAGCGCTTCGCTTGGCTGATTATACAGTGACAGAAGCAGGATTTGGTGCGGATCTTGGTGCTGAGAAATTCTTGGATATTAAGACTCCAAACTTGCCAACCTCTCCGGATGCAGTCGTAATTGTTGCAACCTTACGTGCCCTCAAGATGAATGGTGGTATTGCTAAGGATGCTCTGACAGAAGAAAATGTTGAGGCAGTACGAGCTGGCTTTGCCAATCTCAAACGTCACGTTGAAAATATCCGCAAGTTCGGTATTCCAGTGGTAGTAGCCCTCAATGAATTTGTATCAGACACGGAAGCTGAAATCGCTGCTCTTAAGGAACTTTGTGCAGAAATTAAGGTGTCCGTTGAGTTAGCTAGCGTCTGGGCTGATGGCGCTCAAGGTGGTGTAGCTCTAGCTGAAACTGTTGTCAAAACTATTGACGAAAAACCAGCGCATTACACTCGCCTCTATGACAATGATCTCTCTATTGAAGAAAAAATCGAAAAAATTGTCACAGAAATCTATCGTGGTTCGAAGGTGAACTTTGAGAAAAAAGCGCAGACTCAGATTCGCGAAATTGTCAAAAACGGCTGGGACAAGCTACCAATCTGTATGGCCAAAACACAGTATAGCTTCTCTGACAATCCTGCTGCTCTGGGGGCGCCAGAAAACTTTGAAATTACCATTCGTGAACTGGTACCAAAACTGGGAGCAGGCTTTATCGTGGCTTTGACAGGAGATGTCATGACCATGCCAGGATTACCAAAACGTCCTGCAGCACTCAATATGGATGTTGCAGCAGACGGCACAGCGATTGGTCTATTTTGATCTTGGTTTAAAAGGCTCTTTACGAGTCTTTTTTGGTATAATAGTGAAAATAATGAGAATAGAATATGGAGTCAACATGAACATTAGATTAGCAACTCCATCAGACGCTGCAACCTTGCTTGCTATTTATGCGCCTTATGTGGAAAATACAGCCATCACTTTTGAATATGAAGTACCGACCATTGAGGATTTTGCAACTAGGATTGAGAAAACATTGGGAAAATATCCTTATCTGGTAGCGGAAGAAGACGGTGCTATCTTAGGTTATGCTTATGCTTCGACTTATTATGCGCGTGCCGCCTATGATTGGGCGGTGGAATTGTCCGTCTATGTCAGTCAAGATGTTAGAGGAAAAGGAGTCGGCAGTAAGCTTTATGATGAACTTGAAGATCTGTTAGATCAGATGGGATATATGCATTTTCTAGCCTGTATTTCTCTGCCAAATGAAGCTAGCCTGGCTTTGCATCGAAAAAGAGGATACCAACAAGTAGCGCATTTCCCTAAAATCGGCTATAAATTCGAGTGTTGGCATGACATTGTTTGGCTGCAAAAGTCCTTAGACAAGCAGGCTGGACCCATCAAACTTTTAAAAGAAATGGAGTGGAAATGATGAAAAAGAAACATTTATTAATAACTCTTCTAAGTATTGCCCTTTTGACTTTGAGCGGCTGTCAGGCAGTTGAAAATTGGTTCAAAAATGCCAAAGAGGAATGGTTGGGGTTGGAGATGACGGTTCGCACCTATGATGAGAAATTCCCAACTCATTGACCAAATGTCGGGCAAGTCACTATCCATCTCACGTAATGAGGAATTTGACTCAGTTGATGAGGAAGGAAATTCTAAAGAAGATTCTTCTGTGCTCAAAAATCACCTTGGGTAAGTATGAGATTGACCATGTGGGCTCTTCCTTGATTGCAGAAGAAAAAGGCTTGAAAGATGTGTTTGCCCAGTATCAAAAGACTGCAGATGTTGAGGAGAACAGTCATTCTGTCCCTGTTTTAAATCGTATGATTTCAGCCTTTAAAAACGACTTTACCGGAAAGAAAAAGGTCATTCTGATTCGCTCTCAAAACGGTACTCCGTTGGCTGCCTATGCTGGCGATCGTGTCTCTCTGATAAATCCGATGCCCCTAAAACTTCTGAATTGCTGATTGACGGCAAAGCGTCTCGTGATTTATCGCTGTGACTACACTATTTATGACCGTGAATTGCTGGAGTAAGCTATGAATGTAGAGGAATTGGTAAAAGAGTTAAAAGCTGTAGCATAACCCTAGATGATGCGGTGGCTATGAAAGCCTATATGAAAAATAAATTTGAGTTTCTAGGAGTCAAGACTCCGGCCAGGCGGAAACTCGCAAAGGCTTTTTTCAAACAGCATACTGATTCCGTCATTGACTGGAATTTTATAAATGAAGCTTGGAATAATCCCTATCGAGAACTACAGTATGCTGCGCTAGATTATCTGGAGATTCGCAAGAAACTATTGACACCATCTGACTTTTCACGTTTGAAAAAGCTGGCCCAAACAAAATCTTGGTGGGATACTATTGACTTTTTGGACCGCTTAGTAGGAACAATCATTGCCCGATTTCCAGAAACCAAAAGAGATTATTTTAGCTTGGAGTCGTGATGAGGATATCTGGCTGCGGCGCTTGGCTATTGATCATCAGCTGTTGCGAAAAGAGGAAACAGACACAGAGTTGCTAGAGAAAATTTTAGTGAATAATCTAGGCCAAACAGAATTTTTTATTAACAAAGCTATCGGCTGGGCGCTGAGAGATTATTCCAAAACCAATCCAGACTGGGTCAGAGATTTTATAGAACGGCATCGAGCAGAAATGGCTACCCTTAGTATTCGAGAGGGAAGTAAGTATTTATGAAACATATTTATTTAAAATATCTGGAAGAGGAGGATTACTTAGTTTGGATGGAAGGATTTTCCGATAGACTTCCTTCTCAATCACCATTTGATGATGGGCTTTTAGATATGACAATTTGTACAGAAAGTTGGTTTGCGGACTTGGTGGCTAAGCACCGCGATTTCCGAGAGAAAGACCAGCAGTATATTTGGGGAATTTATGACGCAAAAAGCGGAAAACATGTTGGTATGGTTAATTTATTTGTGCTAGCTAGAGATGACTTTCAATGGGCGGAAATAGGTTATACGATACATAATCAATTTTGGCGTCAGGGCTACGCCAGAGCTATGCTAGAAGAACTCAAGAAAGTCAGTCGCGAACTAGGATTTCATCGTTTAGAAGCACATGTTGATTTACAGAATATCCCTTCGCAAAAATTACTAGAGCAAGCTGATTTCTATCTTGAAGGAGTACGGAAACAATTCCAAAAAGAAGGTCAGGAGTGGAAGGATAGACAAGTTTTTGTTTATATTTTAGATTAAACACCTTGACAAAACGGAAAAAGATAAGGTAAACTATATTTCGTGCGATGAGTCGATATGCAGATTTTCTGCAAATTGAAGCATGGGAGGTCATAACGCAGGAGCGGACCTTGATCAGTTGTGTGAACCTGCTGATCACACAAAAGTGCCCTTATCCCCAGTCTACGGATTGGGGATTTTTCTATGTCTCTTAGAGTGGCAAGACCATTAGTCGCAGCCGAGCTTAGAGACATTGATACTGAGACGGTCGACGTCGTGAGTGCTATTGCTCTTGACGAAACGAGTCCACAGGAAGAAGTTGAGCTGTAGAGCAATGGAATGCAGTTTTGTTCGTGAGAACAAAAGCTGTAAACCTTGAAAGCTCTCATAGAGAGGCATGAGAGTTGGTGTGGTTTATCAAAATATCGCACTTATATTCTTCAGAAATATTTGCATTTTTCCTTAAAAATAGTATAATACTAACAATACAAAATTTTTTGAAAATTCAGAGAGGTTATCGCATGGGATATACAGTTGCTGTAGTAGGTGCCACTGGTGCCGTTGGATCTCAAATGATTAAAATGCTGGAAGAATCTAGCCTTCCAATTGATAAAATACGCTATCTGGCGTCTGCTCGTTCAGCTGGTAAAGTTCTCCAATTCAAGGGACAAGATATTACTATCGAAGAGACGACCGAGACTGCTTTTGAAGGTGTAGATATTGCTCTCTTCTCAGCTGGAGGTTCTACCTCAGCAAAATTCGCTCCTTACGCAGTCAAAGCTGGAGCAGTAGTGGTTGATAACACCTCTTATTTCCGTCAAAATCCTGATGTTCCTCTGGTTGTTCCAGAAGTCAACGCCCATGCCTTAGATCAGCACAAGGGAATTATCGCTTGCCCTAACTGCTCGACAATTCAGATGATGGTGGCTTTAGAGCCTGTTCGTCAGCAATGGGGTCTGGAGCGTATCATCGTGTCTACCTATCAAGCAGTTTCTGGTGCAGGTATGGGAGCCATTCTTGAAACCCAAGCACAATTACGCTCTGTTCTCAATGATGGTGTAAATCCTAAGGATGCGGAAGCCAATATCCTGCCATGCGGCGGCGATAAAAACATTATCCTATTGCCTTTAATGCCTTACCTCAGATTGATGTCTTTACAGATAACGACTACACTTATGAAGAGATGAAGATGACCAAGGAAACTAAGAAAATCATGGAAGATGATTCTATTGCTGTTTCTGCGACTTGTGTCCGTCTTCCAATTTTGTCTGCCCACTCGGAGTCTGTTTACATCGAGACTAAGGAAGTAGCACCTATTGATCAGGTAAAAGCAGCAATCGCAGCTTTTCCAGGTGCTGTTCTGGAAGATGATGTAGCTCATCAGGTTTATCCGCAAGCAATCAATGCGGTTGGTAAGAAAGAAACCTTTGTCGGACGGATTCGTAAAGATCTAGATGCAGAAAAAGGAATCCATATGTGGGTGGTTTCAGACAATCTTCTTAAAGGAGCAGCTTGGAATTCTGTTCAAATCGCAGAGACATTGCATGATCGTGGTTTAGTTCATCCGACAGCAGAAGTTGTTTTTGAATTAAAATAAAGTGACCAAGGAAACTTGACAACACAGGGTTGAATAATCGTTCTTTCAACCCTCTTTTCGTATAAAGAGAGGTAAGTTTATGGCGCATGCGGATCTGAAAAACTGTAAAATCATCACAGCTTTTATCACACCTTTTCATGAAGATGGTTCCATCAATTTCGAAGCTATTCCAGACTTGATTGAGCACCTTTTGGCGCATCATACAGATGGGATTTTGTTAGCTGGAACAACTGCTGAAAGTCCAACTTTAACTCACGATGAAGAGTTGGAATTATTTGCGGCAGTTCAAAAAGTTGTCAAGGGGCGTGTCCCTTTGATTGCGGGTGTTGGTACCAATGAAACACGCGACTCTATCGAATTCGTCAAAGAAGTAGATGAATTTGGTGGTTTTGCAGCTGGTTTGGCCATCGTTCCCTATTACAATAAACCTTCTCAGGAAGGGATGTATCAGCACTTTAAAGCTATTGCGGATGCTTCAAACCTGCCTATCATTATCTACAATATACCAGGACGGGTAGTAGTTGAGATGACACCTGAGACTATGCTGAGGTTGGCTGAACATCCAAATATTATCGGCGTTAAAGAATGTACCAGTCTGGCGAATATGGCCTATCTGATCGAACATCGTCCAGAGGAGTTTCTGATTTATACCGGTGAGGATGGCGATGCCTTTCATGCTATGAATCTGGGGGCTGATGGAGTTATTTCTGTTGCTTCTCACACAAACGGTGATGAAATGTTTGAAATGCTTGATGCTATTGAGCACAATGACATCAAAAAAGCAGCAGCTATCCAACGGAAATTCATCCCTAAAGTCAATGCACTCTTCTCTTACCCAAGCCCTGCCCCAGTCAAAGCTGTACTTAATTACTTGGGCTTTGCAGCTGGTCCAACTCGCTTACCGCTTGTGCCTGCACCCGAAGAAGATGCCAAACGAATTATTAAGGTCGTGGTTGATGGTGACTATCAAGCGACCAAAGAGACTGTTAAAGGTGTCCTGAGACCGGATTATTGATTGATAAAATTGAAAAAAATATTTCTAAAAAGGATTGCCCAGAGTAGTCCTTTTTTATATTGACTTTTAAGGCTAAAGAAAAAGGAGAGCTTCCTTTGAAAAATATTGGAAAAAATTATATAATGTTAAGGTATGGTCTGACTTTGAGAACTCTTTTTGAGCAGACTATAGATAACTGGATTGGCAGCAATCATGTTAGAGACTTACATTAGATTAGAAATATATAATATAAAAGGAGTTTTTTATGCAAGTTATTAAACGGAGCGGTGAGGTCGTAGAATTCGATCCAGATAAAATCTATCAAGCAGTTTTAAAAGGCAGCTCAGACTGTCTATGTATTGACAGATGATTTACGTCAGAATTTAGCGCAGGTTACAAAGAAAGTGGTTCTTGATTTGGAAGAAGCTAAGGTTGAGCGTGCGACGATTAGTATGATTCAGTCCATGGTTGAAAGCCGCCTCTTGGGTGCAGGTTATATTACTATTGCCGAGCATTATATTTCCTATCGCTTGCAGCGCGATTTAGAGCGAAACGGCTATGGAGATCATATAGCTGTGCATCTGCATTTTGAGCAAGTGAGATAAAATCAGAAAGCCCGCTGGGGCTTTTTTTGCTCTTGAGGTAGAGAGTATCACTTTAGAATTCATCCGCTTAAATCCTAGAAATATGTTAAAATAGTTAAAGATATAAAAATTTTATCAATGATATTCGTTGAAAGGATAAATTATGGCAACGATTCAATGGTTTTCCAGGGCATATGTCTAAGGCTCGGAGACAGGTACAGGAAAATATTAAGTTTATTGATTTTGTGACGATACTGGTTGATGCGCGACTTCCTTTATCCAGTCAAAATCCTATGCTAACTAAGATTGTGGGTGACAAGCCCAAGCTTTTGATTTTAAACAAGGCTGATTTAGCAGACCCTGTTCGTATTAAGGAATGGCAGAGCTATTTTGAAAGCCAAAGGGATTCCGACCTTATCTATTAATTCCAAAGAGCAATCTGCTGTAAAAAAGTGACAGATGCAGCTAAAAAGCTATGGCTGACAAATTGGAACGTCTGAAAGAGAGAGGAATTCGCATCGAAACCCTGCGTACCATGATAATCGGTATTCCCAATGCTGGCAAATCAACCCTCATGAATCGATTAGCTGGTAAGAAAATTGCCGTTGTAGGGAATAAGCCAGGTGTGACCAAGGGGCAGCAATGGCTCAAGTCAAATAAAGACTTGGAAATCTTGGATACACCAGGGATTCTCTGGCCTAAGTTTGAAGATGAGATGGTTGCTCTCAAGCTTGCCCTGACTGGTGCTATTAAGGATAATCTGCTGCCTATGGATGAGGTGACGATTTTCGGCCTTAATTATTTTAAGGAGCATTATCCTGAGGAGCTTACAGCACGCTTCAAGCAGCTGGATCTAAGCCAGGAAGCGCCTGACATGATTATGGATATGACCCAAAAACTTGGCTTCCGCGACGACTATGACCGTTTTTACAGCCTTTTTGTCAAAGAAGTCCGCGATGGCAAGTTAGGTCGTTATTGCTTGGACACGGTTGGAGAACTAGATGGCAACGATTAAAGAAATCCAGCAACGTTTAGAGTTAGTGACTGATTTGGCTGATCCTTTTCTTGCAGAAGCAGCTAATGACCAGCGGAGCGGAGTTCAAAAGGCGATTGAAAAGCGTAAAAGAGCCATTCAGGCGGAGTTAGATGAGGATTGTCGTCTGGAGCAGATGTTACGATATGAAAAAGAGCTTTATCAAGCCGGCTATCGGGCGATCGCTGGGATTGATGAGGTCGGTCGTGGTCCTCTAGCTGGACCAGTTGTCGCTGCAGCTGTTATCTTACCTCCAGGATGTAAGATTAAGGGGCTCAACGACAGTAAAAAAATTCCCAAGAAAAAACATCAAGAAATCTATCAGGCAGTTCTAGATAAAGCTTTGGCGGTCGGTATTGGCTTGATAGACAATGAGATTATAGACCAAGTCAATATCTATGAAGCGACCAAGCTTGCTATGAAAGAGGCTTTGTCTAAGCTTTCTCTCAAGCCAGATTATCTGCTGATTGATGCTATGAAGTTAGATATTGATATCCCGCAAGAGTCCATCATCAAAGGAGATGCCAATTCGCTATCTATCGCGGCAGCCAGTATTGTGGCTAAGGTCACTCGGGATAAGCTGATGGCAGACTACGACAAGGAATATCCTGGTTATGATTTTGCGCAAAATGCCGGTTATGGGACTAAGAGCCATTTGCAGGGCTTGGAGAGACACGGCGTAACTCCTATTCATCGCAAGACATTTGAACCCGTAAAATCAATGTGTGAATAAGCACGAAGAGGTGAGGCATGCTAATCAGTAAAATCTTAAACAATAATGTGGTGATTTCTGAAGAAAACCAAGAAGAAGTTATTCTCATGGGACGAGGACTGGCCTTTGGTCGAAAAGTTGGCCAGGAGATTCCAGATGAGCTGATTGAGAAAAAGTATGTCTTGTCAGAAAATAGACGCCAGCTTCTGATAGAGTTGCCAGCAGAGGTCATGGAAATGTCGGATAAGATTATTTCTTTCATAAGGAGAAAACTGCAGAAGAAGCTCAAAGACAGTGCTTTTCTGGCGATGGCAGATCATATCCACGGAGTCTTGCTGCGCTTGGAAGATGATATTTATCTCAAGAATTTCCTCATGTGGGATATTAAACGCTTTTTTCCTATCGAGTTTGAGGTTGGTCAGTATGCAAAACAGCTTTTGAGTACTTATGTCAGCAAGGAGCTTCCAGATGATGAAGCAGCATTTATGGCGCTGACCTTGGTCAATGCAGAGCTGGAAAATGGCGACGGAACTGCGCGTGATTTGACTATGATGATGGAGGAAATCATGACCATTGTCAAATACAGTTTGGAAATTTCTTTAGATGAAGAAGATATCTACCTAGAGCGCTTCATGACCCATCTGAAATTTTTCTGCGAGCGAGTCCTGACTGATAATGGCCACCGTGACTTGGAGGACAATGAAATGTTTGACTTACTTAAATGTAAGTATTCCTTGGCTTATGAAACCACTAGGAAGATTGCTGAATTTTTAAAGCAAACCAGAAATTACCAAACATCAGAGGATGAACAACTTTACCTGACCATCCATTTGTCACGCATGAAAAGGAGGATGACATGCAAAGCGAATACGAAAAAATGATTGCTGGAGAGATTTACCGACCACAAGACGAAGATTTAAGAAAAATTAGAGCCCGATCCAAAGAATTTCAATATCGTTTTAACCAAGAGCAAGACAGCGACAAGAGAAGTGCTATTATCAAAAGAATGGTTTGGCTGCACAGGAGAGAATCTTGCTATGAAGCCTGATTTGGTCTGTGATTATGGAATCAATATTCATCTAGGCGAGAATTTTTATTCTAACTGGAATCTGACTATGTTGGACGTTTGCCCGATTCGCATCGGAGATAATGCTTTGCTTGGTCCAAATTGCCAGCTTCTGACACCTCTTCATCCGTTTGATCCAGTGGAAAGAAATTCCGGTATTGAGTACGGAGCACCAATCACTATTGGTGATAACTTTTTGGGCTGGCGGAGGTGTGACGATTCTGCCAGGCGTGACGCTAGGAGATAATGTGGTAGTCGGAGCAGGAGCGGTTTGTGACCAAGTCTTTTTGGTGACAATGTAGTCTTGGCTGGTAATCCTGCTAAGATTATTAAGAAATTCCTGTTCATAAAGAATAAAAGATGTGTTAAAGGCAATAGGCAAGGAGACCAGCTAATGACAACATCAAATTTAATAGAATCGTAAAGAAGGAACTGTATTGCAGTTCTTTTTTTGAACTTTTTTACGAATAAGAAAGTGAGGTGAAAAAATGAATAATTTTGAAATTTATAAAATGAAAAAAGCTGGCTTGACCAATCATCAGGTTTTAAATGTTTTGAGATACGCTGAGCGCAGAGATGGCAAGCTTTCTCTGCGAGATAAGGCTGTCGTATCTGAGTGCCGCAATCCTGCACTCTTTATAGAGAAATACAAGAGGCTTGATTTACCGGCTTTGAAAGAAGAATTTGAACTTTTTCCATCCTTTTCTATCTTGGATGATATTTACCCTTGGGATTTATGCGAGATTTATGATGCCCCGACTTTGTTATTTTATCAGGGAAATCTAAATCTACTAGAATTGCCCAAGACTGCAGTCGTTGGCAGTCGAGACAGCAGTAAGCAAGGAAATGCCTCTGTACAAAAGATTATCAAAGAGCTAAACAATGAATTGGTTATCGTCAGTGGCCTGGCTCGAGGGATTGATACAGCGGCTCATATGGCTGCCCTGCAAAACGGAGGTCAGACGATTGCTGTCATTGGTACTGGATTAGACGTCTTTTATCCCAAGGCCAACAAAAAATTACAAGCTTACATTGGCAAAAATCATTTATTGCTGACAGAGTATGGTCCGGGTGAACAGCCTTTGAAATTTCACTTTCCAGAGCGGAATCGTATCATCGCAGGTCTCTGTCGAGGCGTCATTGTAGCAGAAGCCAAGATGCGCTCAGGCAGCCTGATTACCTGTGAGCGAGCCATGGAAGAAGGGCGGGATGTCTTTGCTATTCCGGGGTCAATTTTAGATGGAAAATCTGACGGTTGCCATCATTTGATTCAAGAGGGCGCAAAGTGCATCACATCAGGCTCTGACGTTCTTTCTGAGTTTGATTTTTAAAACAAGTTTTCCTATAAGAAAAGTTAGCAGTTGACATCTATCAAAAAATAGTTTAAACTCTATGAGTTTATTTCTTATAGAAGGTGTCTAAATTGGTAACAAAAAAACAAAGAAAAAAAGTCTACGACCAAGAAAAATCTTGTCATCGTAGAGTCGCCTGCTAAGGCAAAAACAATAGAAAAATATCTGGGACGAAACTACAAGGTTCTGGCCAGTGTCGGGCATATTCGTGACCTGAAAAAGTCTACTATGTCCATTGATTTTGAGAATAACTATGAGCCGCAATACATCAATATTCGTGGTAAAGGGCCCTTGATTAATGACTTGAAAAAAGAAGCGAAGAAAGCTAAGCAAGTTTTTCTGGCAAGTGACCCGGACCGCGAAGGAGAAGCTATTTCTTGGCATCTGGCCCATATTCTTAATCTGGATGAGAAAGAGAAAAACCGTGTCGTCTTTCAATGAAATCACCAAAGATGCGGTCAAGAATGCTTTTAAAGAGCCACGCCAGATTGATATGGATCTGGTCGATGCGCAGCAGGCTCGCCGAGTTCTGGATCGCTTGGTTGGTTATTCCATTTCTCCTATTCTCTGGAAAAAAGTCAAAAAAGGCTTGTCAGCTGGTCGGGTGCAGTCTGTCGCTCTCAAGCTGATTATCGACCGGGAAAATGAAATCAATGCCTTCAAACCAGAAGAATACTGGACAATTGACGGAACCTTCAAGAAAGGAACCCGTCAGTTCCAGGCCAGCTTCTATGGTATGAATGGTAAAAAGATGAAGCTGACCAACAACGATGAGGTCAAAGAAGTTCTGTCTCACCTCAAGGGGGATGACTTTACAGTCGACAGTGTCGAAAAGAAAGAGCGTCGACGCAATGCTCCGCTACCCTACACGACTTCCTCTATGCAGCAGGATGCCGCTAATAAGATTAATTTCCGGACTCGTAAGACAATGATGGTGGCTCAGCAGCTCTATGAAGGGATTAATATCGGTTCTGGCGTACAAGGTCTTATTACCTATATGCGTACCGACTCGACTCGTATCAGCCCAGTAGCGCAGAATGAAGCAGCAAGCTTTATCACGGATAAATTTGGCGCCAAATATTCCAAACATGGCAGTAAGGCTAAGAACGCTTCTGGCGCTCAAGATGCCCACGAGGCCATTCGTCCTTCAAGCGTTTTCAATACACCGGAAAGTATCGCAAAGTATCTGGATAAGGATCAACTAAGCTCTATACGCTGATTTGGAACCGTTTTGTAGCCAGCCAAATGACAGCAGCAGTCTTTGATACAATGAATGTTAAGCTGGGGCAAAATGGTGTCCAATTTGCTGCCAACGGCAGTCAGGTCAAGTTTGATGGCTATCTGGCTATTTATAACGACTCTGACAAGAATAAAATGCTGCCAGATATGGAAAAGGGCGATACCGTCAAACGTATCAATACCAATCCAGAACAGCACTTTACCCAGCCACCTGCTCGTTATTCTGAAGCGACTCTTATCAAGACTTTAGAAGAAAATGGTGTTGGCCGTCCGTCTACCTATGCACCGACCATTGAAACTATTCAGAAACGATATTACGTTAAGCTGGTTTCCAAGCGCTTTGAGCCGACGGAACTAGGTGAAATTGTCAATTCACTGATTGTCGAATTCTTCCCTGGCATTGTAAATGTGAAATTTACAGCAGAAATGGAAGCTAAACTAGATGATGTAGAAGTTGGCAAAGAGCAATGGCAGAAAGTTATTGACGAGTTTTATAAACCTTTTGAAAAGGAAGTGGCTAAAGCCGAAACTGAAATGGAGAAAATCCAGATCAAGGATGAGCCAGCTGGTTTTGACTGTGAGGTCTGTGGCAGTCCGATGGGCATCAAATTGGGTAGATTTGGCAAGTTCTACGCTTGCAGCAATTTCCCAGACTGTCGTCACACTCAGGCTATTGTCAAAGAAATCGGCGTGACCTGCCCGCAGTGTCAGAAAGGTCAAGTTATTGAGCGTAAGACTAAACGAAATCGCATTTTCTACGGCTGTGATCGTTATCCTGACTGTGATTTTACATCTTGGGACAAGCCGGTTGTCGAAACTGTCCAAAATGTGACCATTATCTGATTGAAAAAGAAAGTTCGTGGTGGCGGTAAAGCAGGTGAGTCTGCAGCAATGGCGATTACGAAGAAGAAAAAGTGAAATAACATTTTTTACATAATTTATATTACGTAGAATATCTTTCTGAAGAAGAGGTGAGGGTTTATGACAGATAAATTTGCAGAATTTCTAAAAATCGCGTCTCAACTGAATAAGATGGGCATTGTTCCACTTCTGATGGGTTCTCTAGGTCTGGAGCAAGTTACTGGACAAGACTGGCAGGCGCGTGATATTGATATTCATGTTCATGGTGATGAGCGTGGTTGGGAAGCACCAGATGAAGAACGTATGTTTACGATATGGACAAGATTGAGCCTATGATGGAGCGCTTGGGTTATCAGCTTAGTCGATCTGCACGAGCATGAATTTCAAAAAGAAGGCTTATCTATTGAATTTGGAGCCATGGAAACCTTGGAGGCATTCGCTGGTGTGCCGCTAGAGAAGTTGACTCGAAAAGAAGTTGAAGATGTTGAGTTTCTACTGCCGAATGCAGAGCAATTTTTAGCTATCTACGTGCTTCTTCTCAAGATTCTTACCGAAATGAAAATAACAATCATAAGGATTTTTGCTAAGATTGCTTACTTGGAAAAAATGACAAAATGATAGACATTCAGGAATTCTCCTGTCTGTCTTTTTTACTATCTTTTTGTTATAATGGTCAGAGTGAAAATCTAGAAATATCCAAGGGAGAGTATCATGTCATCATCCTATATCAATGTTATCGGTGCTGGTCTGGCTGGCAGTGAAGCAGCTTACCAGATTGCCAAGCGTGGCATCCCAGTCAAACTCTATGAAATGCGGGGTGTTAAGTCAACACCTCAGCACAAAACTGCAGACTTTGCAGAACTGGTCTGCTCTAACTCTCTGCGAGGAGATGCGCTGACCAATGCAGTCGGTCTGCTCAAGGAAGAAATGCGACGGTTGGACTCGGTCATCTTAAGGTCAGCAGAAGCGACTCGGGTGCCAGCGGGTGGTGCTTTAGCGGTTGATAGAGAAGGTTTTTCTCAGATGGTAACGGAGCTAGTGACCAATCATCCATTGATTGAGGTCATTCGTGAAGAAATCACCGAAATTCCAGAGGATGCCATCACAGTTATTGCGACAGGACCCTTGACCAGCGATGCTTTGGCCGAAAAAATCCACGCGCTCAATGGGGGAGACGGTTTTTACTTCTACGATGCAGCAGCGCCAATCATCGATGTCAATACCATTGATATGACCAAGGTCTATCTCAAATCCCGCTATGATAAGGGGGAAGCAGCCTATCTCAATGCACCTATGACTAAGCAAGAATTTATGGATTTCCATGATGCTTTGGTCAATGCTGAGGAAGCACCGCTCAATTCCTTTGAAAAAGAAAAATACTTTGAAGGCTGCATGCCTATTGAAGTCATGGCTAAGCGAGGGATTAAAACTATGCTTTATGGACCGATGAAGCCAGTTGGTTTGGAATATCCAGATGACTATCAAGGCCCTCGAGATGGTGAATATAAGACGCCATACGCTGTGGTGCAGCTTCGTCAGGATAATGCAGCGGGCAGTCTTTACAACATCGTTGGCTTCCAAACTCATCTCAAGTGGGGCGAGCAAAAACGGGTCTTTCAAATGATTCCTGGCCTTGAGAATGCAGAATTTGTCCGCTATGGTGTCATGCATCGAAACTCTTATATGGACTCTCCAAATCTGCTTGAACAGACTTTCCGCTCTAAGAAACAGCCAAATCTTTTCTTTGCAGGTCAAATGACTGGAGTTGAAGGGTACGTAGAGTCAGCAGCTTCAGGTCTAGTTGCTGGTATTAACGCTGCTCGACTCTTCAAGGAGAAAAAGCACTTGTCTTTTCCAGAAACAACAGCTATTGGAAGTCTGCCTCATTATGTTACTCATGCTGACAGCAAGCATTTTCCAACCCATGAATGTCAATTTTGGCATTATCAAAAGAACTGGACGGCCCTCGGATTCGTGACAAGAAAAAGAACGTTATGAGAAAAATTGCTGAGCGCGCCTTCAGGATTTACAGCCTTATTTGGATAAATAATCTATTTTCTATCATTATCTAATAAAAATCATCAAAAAGTTAGGAATTTCCTAACTTTTTTTGTTTAATTGTGATATAATAAATAAAAAAATTTTTGAAAATAGAAAGTTTTTCTGAAAATGAATAAATCCTATTTTTACCTTGAAATGAAAACACATGAGTTGGTCGTTCCTTATACCAAGCAGAAACGCCGTGTTCGCGTCTTGCTTCCAAAGAACTATAGCCAGGACACAAATAAGACGTATCCGGTCGTTTATTTTCACGACGGTCAAAATGTTCTCTATAGCAAGGAGTCTTTCAGTGGCCATTCGTGGAAAGTTATTCCGACAATCAAGCGTAATCCAGATATTGAAAAAATGATTGTCGTGGCTATTGATAACGATGGTCAACGGCGGATGAATGAGTATTCAGCTTGGAAGTTCCAAGAGTCCAATATTCCCGGTATTCAGTTTGGCGGCAAGGGAACGGAGTATGCGGAGTTTGTTATGGAAGTCGTCAAGCCTTTCATTGACCAGCATTATCGGACAAAGTCGGATCGGCTGCATACGGCTATGATTGGCTCCTCTCTTGGGGGAAATATCAGCCAGTTTATCGGTGTTGAATACCAAGATCAGATTGGCTGTCTGGGCATCTTTTCATCAGCAAATTGGCTGCATCAGGAAGCCTTTGACCGTTATATTGAGAGAAAGACACTTCAGGCTGACCAGCGAGTTTTCATTTATGTTGGGACAGAAGAGGCTGATGATACAGATAAGACATTGATGGCTGGCAACATCAAGCAGGCCTATATTGATTCATCGCTCAGCTATTTCCGGCAGTTGCTTGTATCTGGAGTCGATTTGTCCAATATTCAGATTAAGATCCAGTCTGGAGCTATTCACAATGAAATCGCTTGGGCGGAGCACTTGCCAGACTGTTTCCGTTTTATCAGCGAGAAATGGTAATCTAGTCAAACAGTGAGAAAGAGGTAGAAACTATGCATGTAGAATTTTTAAGTCATTGGAGCGGCAATCTAGGCCGAGAAATGTATATCAATCGCTATGGCCATGCTGGGCTCCCGATTATAGTCTTCGCATCATCAGGCGGCAGCCATAATGAGTATGCTGACTTTGGGATGATTGAAGCCTGCGCTGGCTTTATTGAGGCCGGCAAGGTCCAATTTTTCACTCTCAGCAGCGTTGATAGCGAGAGTTGGCTGGCTGACTGGAAGCATCCTCACGACCGAGCAGAAATGCATCGTGCCTATGAGCGTTATGTCATTGAAGAGGCGATTCCTTTCGTAAAGCATAAGACGGGCTGGTTTGACCCTATGATGACGACAGGCTGCTCCATGGGAGCTTATCATGCTGTTAATTTCTTCCTGCAGCATCCAGATGTTTTCAATAAAGTGATTGCCCTCAGTGGTGTCTATGATGCACGTTTCTTTGTCGGTGACAATTTGAATGACGAAGTCATTTATCAAAACTCGCCAGCTGACTATATCTGGAACCAAAATGATGGCTGGTTTATTGATCGCTATCGACAGGCGGATATTATCGTTTGTACTGGCTTGGGCGACTGGGAGCAGGATGGCCTGCCTTCCTTCTACACGCTGAAAGAAGCTTTTGATCATAAGAATATTCCAGCTTGGTTTGCTGAATGGGGCCACGATGTTTCCCATGACTGGATTTGGTGGCGTAAGCAAATGCCTTATTTCCTCAATGAACTCAATCTTTAAAGGAGGTTTCCTATGAATTATATCGTTATTTCTCCCTACTATCCGCAAAATTTTCAGCAGTTTACGGTTGAACTGGCTAACAAAGGAATCACTGTTCTGGGAATCGGTCAGGAGCCTTATGACCAGCTAGACCAGCCTTTGAAGGATTCATTGACTGAATATTTCAGAGTAGAAAATCTTGAAAATCTTGACGAAGTAAAAAGAGCTGTGGCCTTTCTTTTCTACAAGCATGGATCTATCGATCGGATTGAGTCTCATAACGAATACTGGCTGGAACTGGACGCTGAGTTGCGTGAGCAATTCAATGTTTTTGGAGCAAAACCCAAAGACTTGAAAAAGACCAAGTTCAAATCTGAGATGAAGAAACTCTTTAAAAAAGCAGGTGTTCCAGTCGTACCCGGTCAGATTGTCAATACAGAAGCTGGAGCTGATTTGGCTGTCAAGAAACTTGGCCTGCCTTTGATTGCCAAGCCTGATAATGGAGTGGGAGCAGCTGCAACCTTTAAATTGGAAACAGCAGATGATGTCGAACGATTCAAGCAAGAATGGGATCATCAGACAGCTTATTTCTTTGAAAAGTTTGTCCAGTCTGGCGAAATCTGTACTTTTGATGGTTTGGTAGATAAGGACGGTCAGATCGTCTTTGCAACCACCTTTGACTATGCGCATACACCGCTGGATTTGATGATGTATAAGATGGATAATTCCTACTACGTTCTCAAGGATATGGATCCAAAACTGCATGCTTATGGAGAAGCGATTGTCAAAATCTTCGGCATGAAAGAACGCTTTTTCCATATTGAGTTCTTCCGCGAGGGTGATGATTATGTAGCCAGTGAGTACAATAACCGTCCAGCAGGCGGCTTTACCATTGATGTCTATAATTTCGCCCACTCAATCGATCTTTACAGAGGCTATGCAGCGATTGTAGCAGGAGAGCCTTTCCCAGCTGCTCACATGGAGCCACTGTATTGTTTGGCAACCTCGCGCCGTGCATCGACAAACTATGCTTGCCCTGATGCTGACTTGCTGGAGAAATACAGAGATAATTTCAAGGTGAAAAAAGACATGCCAGCTGCATTTGCGGAGTTGCAAGGTGACTACCTCTATATGCTGACAACACCAAGCCGCGAGCAAATGGAGCAGATGATTGCAGATTTTGCTAAACAGGCAGATTAATCAGAAGCATGCTCTGCTATTATTTTCGTATAACAGTTTCAAAATAGTAAAAACTACTCTAGCATAAAAAAAGTTTGTGAAATTTCTATTTTGGCATCTAAAAACCAGTTTATCCAATGGATTGACTGGTTTTTCTTTGTGAAATATAAGTGAGCAAAAGTTTTGACAGTGCTTACAGCTTTAGATAGAATTAAATAGAAGAATTATGTTTAGAAAGGCAAAAATGGCAACTTTAGATAAAAAAATCTTTTTGTTAGAGATGTTCCGTAAGATGGAAGAAATCCGTCGAATGGACTTAAAAATTGCTCAACTTGTAAAAAGGAAAGGTTCCTGGAATGACTCACTTCTCAGTAGGTGAGGAAGCAGCCAATGTTGGTGCTATGCTGGCTTTGAACAAGGATGATTTGTTGACTTCTAATCACCGGGGACACGGTCAAGCTATCGCAAAAGGAATCAACCTCAACGAAATGATGGCGGAAATCCTAGGGAAATACACCGGTACCTGTAAAGGAAAAGGCGGCTCTATGCACATTGCTGACCTAGATGCCGGAAACCTTGGTGCCAATGGTATTGTGGGCGGCGGTATGGGAATTGCTGTTGGAGCAGCTCTGACCCAGCAAATGCATAAGACAGGTAAGATTGTTGTCTGCTTCTTTGGTGACGGTGCTACCAACGAAGGTGTCTTCCACGAAGCAGTCAACATGGCTTCTATCTGGAACCTTCCAGTAATTTTCTATTGTATCAATAACGGCTATGGCATTTCTGCCGACATCAAGAAAATGACCAATGTAGAGCACATCCACGAGCGCAGCGCAGCTTATGGCATTCCAGGTATGTTCATCGAAGATGGCAATAATGTTTTGGATGTCTATGAAGGCTTCCAAAAGGCTGTAGAGCATGTTCGCAGTGGTAAAGGACCTGTCTTAATCGAGAGTGTGACCTATCGTTGGTTGGGACATTCATCTTCTGACCCAGGTAAATACCGTACTCGTGAAGAAGTGGAAGAATGGAAGAAAAAAGATCCAATTGAAAATCTTCGTAAATACTTGCTGGAAAACAAGATTGCAAGCGAGGCAGAGCTGGAAGCTGTCAAGCTGGAGTCAAAGAAGCAGTAGAAGCGTCTGTGAAGTTCGCAGAAGAAAGCCCATTCCCGCCGCTTGAATCTGCCTTTGAAGATATTTACGCAGACTAAAGAGAGGAGAAAAAGAAAATGGAAACTAAAACTAAAACTATGTCTTTCCGTGACACCATTATCCTCGCTATGTCTGAGGAAATGCGTCGTGATGAAAATGTACTCTTGATGGGAGAAGATGTCGGAGTCTTTGGTGGAGATTTCGGAACATCTGTTGGTATGCTAGAAGAGTTCGGGCCAGAGCGTGTACGTGACTGTCCGATTTCTGAAGCAGCTATTTCTGGGGCAGCAGCTGGAGCAGCTATGACAGGGCTGCGTCCAATCGTAGACATGACCTTTATGGACTTCTCTGTAATCGCCATGGATGCTATTGTTAACCAAGCCGCTAAAACGCGCTATATGTTTGGTGGAAAAGGACAAGTACCAATGACTGTCCGCTGTGCAGCAGGTAATGGAGTTGGTTCTGCCGCTCAGCACTCGCAGTCTTTGGAATCTTGGTTTACCCACATTCCAGGTCTTAAGGTAGTCGCTCCAGGAACTCCGGCTGATATGAAGGGGCTTCTCAAGGCTTCTATCCGAGACAACAACCCGGTCATTATTCTGGAATACAAGTCTGAATTTAACCAAAAAGGCGAAGTACCACTAGATCCTGAGTATGTAATCCCACTTGGTGTTGGTGAAATCAAAAAAGAAGGTACCGATGTAACAGTTGTTACTTACGGAAAAATGCTTCGCCGTGTCATGCAGGCAGCGGAAGAATTGGCAGAAGAAGGCATCTCTGTAGAAGTGGTCGACCCACGTACATTGGTGCCACTTGATAAGGATATTATCATCAATTCTGTTAAGAAGACTGGTAAGGTTGTTCTGGTTAATGATGCCCACAAAACAAGTGGCTATATCGGAGAGATTTCAGCGATTATTTCTGAGTCTGAAGCATTTGACTATCTAGATGCTCCAATCCGCCGTTGTGCAGGTGAAGATGTGCCGATGCCTTATGCACAAAACTTGGAAAATGCGATGATTCCGACCGTTGAGAGCATCAAAGACGCTATTCGGAAGACATATCATAAAGAATAAGGTATAATAAAGAAAAGGCTTTCTTATGAATTAGATTACATAAATTATTTTATGTAATCTAATCTTGTGTAGAGGGTCAAAGTATCTAAAATTTTACTAATTACAGACAATCGTTATTCGGACCGGTTTTATCCGATGAGTGAATTAGTAAGTCTACAAGGTTGATCGCCGATAGCGGCAACCGTAGTAACTTGAGATACGTTTCGTATCCAAGTTACTTGTAGAGTTGAACACGGGCTAAAGTCTGTGTGAAAAAGATAAACTTTTCTAGAAACTAAAGTTTCTTAGTCAAGTTTCCTATTTTCACTTTGACTTTTTTACGCCCATAGTATCATAATTAGAATTGGAGAGGTCATGGCTGATGATAAGCTAAGAGCGACTCCTGCAGCTAGAAAGTTAGCGGATGATTTGGGAATCAACCTCTATGATGTTTCTGGCTCAGGCGCAAACAGTCGTGTCCACAAAGAAGACGTGGAAACTTATAAAAGATACAAACGTGGTGCGCATTTCACCACTGGCAAAACGAATTGCCCAAGAACACAATATTGCTTGGCAAGAGATTCAAAGGAACTGGCCATCGTGGCAAGATTATGAAGAAAGATGTTCTTGCTTTCTTGCCTGAGAATGTTGAGAGCGATACAATCAAATCTCCTGCTCAAATTGAAAAAAAGTGGAAGAAGTGCCTGATAATGTCACTCCTTACGGTGAAATTGAGCGTATTCCAATGACGCCGATGCGGAAAGTTATCGCTCAGCGGATGGTAGGGAATCTTACCTGACGGCGCCAACATTCACCCTCAACTATGATGTTGATATGACAGAAATGCTGGCCTTGCGTAAAAAAGTGCTGGATCCAATCATGGAAGCAACTGGCAAGAAAGTAACTGTCACAGACCTGCTTTCGCTGGCGGTTGTGAAGATATTGATGAAGCATCCTTACCTCAACTCAACTTTTGACAGAGGACGGCAAGACCATTATCACTCACAACTATGTCAACCTTTCAATGGCGGTCGGTATGGATAATGGCCTGATGACACCAGTTGTCTATAATGCAGAAAAAATGAGCCTATCAGAGCTTGTAGTAGCCTTTAAAGATGTAATCGGACGTACCTTGGAAGGCAAGTTATCTCCGAGCGAGCTGCAAAACTCAACTTTCACAATCAGTAACTTAGGTATGTTTGGCGTTCAGTCCTTTGGGCCAATCATCAACCAGCCAAACTCTGCTATCTTGGGTGTGAGCTCGACAGTAGAAAAAAACCTGTCGTTGTTAATGGTGAAATTGTTATTCGTCCAATTATGAGTCTTGGCTTGACCATTGACCACCGTGTAGTTGACGGAATGGCTGGAGCTAAGTTTATGAAAGACTTGAAGGCTTTGATTGAAGACCCAATTTCAATGTTGGTATAAGATTTTTCTTTGCTAGTTTAAAAAGTAAAAGAAACACTCAGCAAGTGAAAAAAACTAAATTAGAAAAGGAAAGAAAAAAATGGCTTTAGAAGTAATTATGCCAAAAAGCCGGCGTGGATATGACCGAAGGGCAAATTGTCCAATGGAATAAGAAAGTCGGCGAATTTGTCAAAGAAGGAAATCCTTCTGAAATCATGACTGACAAGGTCAGCATGGAATTGGAAGCTGAAGAAGACGGCTACCTGATTGCCATTCTCAAAGGTGACGGAGAAACTGTTCCGGTAACGGAAGTCATCGGTTACTTGGGAGAAGAAGGAGAAAACATCCCAACCGCTGGCGGCTCTGCTCCTGCGGAAGCACCAGCTCCTACAACAGCGGCAGTAAGTACAGATGATGATAAGAGTGATGATGCTTACGATATCGTTGTTATCGGTGGCGGACCTGCTGGTTATGTAGCGGCTATCAAAGCAGCCCAGCTGGGTGGCAAGATTGCCTTGGTTGAGAAGTCTGAGCTCGGCGGAACCTGCCTGAACCGTGGCTGTATCCCTACTAAGACTTACCTGCACAATGCTGAAATCATTGAAAGCCTTGGCCACGCTGCTAACCGCGGTATCATCATTGAAAATCCAAGCTTCACAGTAGACATGGACAAGGTTCTGGAAACCAAAAACAAGGTTGTCAATACGCTTGTTGGCGGTGTTGCTGGACTTCTTCGCAGCTATGGCGTAGATGTTCATAAGGGAATTGGTACCATTACTAAAGACAAGAATGTTCTTGTAAACGGCAGCGAGCTGCTAGAAACGAAGAAGATTATTTTGGCTGGTGGTTCAAAAGTCAGCAAGATCAATGTTCCTGGTATGGAATCATCTCTCGTTATGACTAGTGATGATATTCTGGAAATGAACGAAGTGCCTGAAAATCTTGTAATTATCGGCGGTGGTGTTGTCGGTATTGAGCTCGGCCAAGCCTTCATGACATTTGGCTCAAAAGTTACTGTTATCGAAATGATGGACCGCATCGTACCAGCTATGGATGCGGAAGTTTCTAAAAACCTTCGCCTCATCTTGGAGCGCAAGGGCATGACAATTCTAACTGAAACCAAGTTGGAAGAAATCATCGAAGAAAATGGCAAACTCCGTATCAAGGTTGAAGGAAAAGAAGATGTCCTCGCAGATAAGGCCCTGCTTTCTATCGGACGCGTGCCAGACCTAGAAGGCATCGGTGAGGTTGAGTTCGAACTGGATCGTGGTCGTATCAAGGTCAATGAGTATATAGAAACTTCTGTTTCAGGTATTTACGCACCAGGTGATATCAATGGTACTAAGATGCTGGCCCATGCAGCCTTCCGTATGGGTGAAGTAGCTGCTGAAAATGCTCTGAAAGGTAACCACCACGTTGCCAAACTCAATCTGACTCCTGCAGCTATCTACACTCTGCCAGAAGTAGCGGCAGTTGGTTTAACAGAAGAGCAAGCTCGTGAGAAATACGATGTAGCGATTGGTAAGTTTAACTTCGCTGCTAACGGCCGTGCTATTGCTTCAGATGCAGCTCAAGGCTTCGTTAAAGTCATTGCTGACAAGAAGTACGGTGAAGTCCTTGGTGTGCATATCATCGGCCCTGCAGCCGCAGAATTGATCAACGAAGCATCAACCATCATTGAAATGGAAATCACCGTAGAAGAAATGCTTAAGACCATTCACGGTCATCCAACCTTCTCAGAAGTTATGTACGAAGCATTTGCGGACGTACTGGGATTGGCAGTTCACTCACCTAAGAAAAAATAATTTAAAAGATAGATTAGACTGGGTATAAATCATCGTTCCAGTCTCTATCGTATAAAGAGGTAGCTTATGAAATACATTGTTAACTACTCAAATGATACAGCTTTTAATATTGCTCTGGAAGAATATGCTTTCAAACACCTCTTAGATGAGGATGAAATTTTCCTGCTCTGGATTAACAAACCCTCTATCATTGTGGGGCGCCACCAAAACACTATCGAAGAAATAAACCGTGATTATGTTCGTGAGCATGGCATTGAAGTCGTGCGTCGTATCAGCGGCGGTGGAGCTGTTTATCACGATTTAAACAACCTCAACTACACCATCATCTCCAAGGAAAGCGAAGATAGAGCTTTTGACTTCAAGAGTTTTTCTACGCCAGTAATCAATACCCTGGCAGAGCTTGGTGTAAAGGCTGAATTCACTGGTCGTAATGACCTAGAGATTGATGGCAAGAAGTTTTGTGGTAATGCACAAGCCTATATCAACGGTCGTATCATGCACCATGGCTGCCTACTCTTTGATGTTGATTTGTCTGTCTTAGCCAATGCTCTTAAGGTTTCTAAAGACAAGTTCGAATCAAAAGGGGTTAAATCCGTCCGTGCTCGCGTGACAAATATCGTCGATGAATTGCCGGAAAAGATTACTGTCGAAGAATTCCGTGACCTGCTTCTGGACTACATGAAGAAAGAATATCCAGAAATGACAGAATATGTCTTCTCTGAGAAAGAACTAGAAGAAATCAAGCAAATCAGAGATAGCAAGTTTGGAACTTGGGACTGGAACTACGGTAAATCGCCTGAATACAATGTGCGCCGTGGCACCAAGTTTACCAGCGGTAAGGTAGAAATCTTTGCCAATGTTGTTGAATCCAAGATTCAGGATATTAAAATCTATGGAGACTTCTTTGGTATTGAGGACGTAGCAGCAGTAGAAGATGTGTTGCGCGGCGTTAAATACGAACGCGAAGATGTTCTGAAAGCTCTTGAAACGATTGATATTAGCCGTTACTTTGCTGGAATCAGCAGAGAAGAGATTGCTGAAGCTATCGTCGGTTAAAATATGACATAAAGAAAACCAAACTCACGAAGAGTTTGGTTTTTCATGTAAACAGTATATTTCAAATCAACAACATTCTTACGTTTCCTTGACCAGCTAGTTTTCTCTAGGATTTATCTGCCAGATATGATAAAATGATAGGGAATCAGAGAAAGAGGTATCTTGATGCAGAAAGTCCCAGTAGAAAGCCTTGGTCTGTTTGAGCAGTTGGACCGCACAGTTGTAGCTTTTCTGAAGAAAAAACCATCTCCTAATCCAGACAATTTTTATGTTAGCATATCTGAAGAAGATTATGAGAAAAAGAAAGAAAAATTTGAAAAATCAGGCTATCAAGCCGTGAAATTACCACTTGGCATGGCGTTAGATAATGTTATTCAGCAACCTTCTTTCCAAAACCTAGTCATTGGCGGGTTATACATGGTAGATGTCTTCGTTTCCAAGGAAGATCTGATGCCCTTGAAGGATCTTGTTGATAGCTTTTGCATCATGTTTGCAGCAGCTAACAATCGAATAGAGAATATCAAGGCTTACGATCTGATGAAGAGTAAAACGGTCTATTTTATCGGAAAACTATTCACGGATAATCCTCAGCCAGGCGATGAAATTAGCTTCGAAGGATTGAATAGAGACAGCAGAAGGCTCCTACGAAGCGGTCAAATGCTTCCTAACCAGAGAAAGCGCTGAAAAAGTACAACTCTAAAAATCGACCAGTCACAGCAGCAAACCTAGAACATCTCAAGCATTTCTGGGGGAAACCGCTGATTGTCGAGCCGCACCGGAATTATTGGATTGAGTTTTTATAAGAAAAAGAGCGAAGCATCTAAACTAGATTTTTCGCTCTTTTTGTTTTTATTATCATTTTTTTGAATTACATACTTTAAATTATGTAATATTATAATTTGTCCAAAGCATTCTTTTGCTCGTCATTGACAATGTGGGTGTAGAGGTCCGTTACCTGAGTGCTAGCATGCCCTAGCTGATGACTGACGAGAACTTGAGATTTGGTTGCATCGTATAAACGTGTAGCAAGCGTGTGGCGGAGTTTGTGAGGCGTTACTCGCACCTTGAAGTTCTCGGAATACTTGGCCACCATTTTTTCGACACTGGAAGCATCGATTCGATTAGGAGTGCCGCGGTATTCAGTCAAAAAGAAGGCTGTATCAGTCTTTTCGGCCTTGTATCGCTTGATCCGAATGCTCAGATACTCTTCTAAATAGGGCTTGGCAAAAGCGGCAACATTGACAGAGTCCCTTTTTCCGCCTTTTCTTGTTACTTCAATGACCATCATTTTGAGATTGATATCTTTCAGGTCCAGATTGACAGCTTCAGACAGACGAACACCAGAGGCTAGCAGCAAGGCAATGATGGCTAAATCTCGTTCCTTGTTCTTGTTAAAAGAGGACAGGGCGCGATTAGAGAGTTTCTTGGGGTACTCCGTATCAATATACTGAAGAAATTCTTCCGTCTCATCCCCTAAAAAGAGCTTCTGCTTAATATTCTCTGCACGAGCAGCCAGAGTTTCCTTTTTCTTCTTAGTAGCAACCTTTTTCATCACATTTCGATAGAAGTAGGGCTCACCCTGTTCGTTTTCAACTTCCTCAGTCAAATATTTGTAGAGGCTAGACAAAGCCGAAAGAGTCCGGTTGATGGTTGTCTGGGAAACACCGTTTTGAGTCGTATTGGCATTGAGAAGCGGCCGCTCTCGCAGATACAGAATGAAGGCTTCCATGTCTTTCTTGCTCATATTTTCCAAGACTGAAAGAGGAATCTCAGCAATATGAGAAGCATCCGTGATACCAGATTCTAGCAGCCAGTTAAAAAATCGATCATATTCTTTGAGATATTCGTATAAGGTTGTAAAACTATAAGGCACCGCCAGTTTTTGATTGGTAATATTCCAGAATGTACCAGGGCATGGTAGCCTTAAGTTTATCAATTCTTTCTAATAACAGTTCACGTCTCATTATATTTCTCCGTTTTTCTATAATAGTAGTATAGCATATCTAGATATTTTTTTCAAGAAAATTATAGTTTTTCGGAAAGATGGCAGAGGAAGTAAGCAATCTAACTTTAATACAAAAAGATAATAAAAAAACAAGACAGAGTTTAGTTTCTCAACTCTATCTTGTTTTACCTAAAACTTATTCTTCTAATTTGATTTTTTTAAAATAATCCAGTTGCCATTTTTGTGTTGCCTGAGCTGTTTTATTTAAATTTGTGCACCAGGACGGATAAAACCGCATAGCCATCTTTCCTTTACAATCCTTTTGTAGAAAGAATTTTTTTACTAATAGCCACCCCTTTGGGAATTATAAATATACCGCAATGACAGTCGTCAATAACGACAATAACTAGTTCATCACCCAAGTCTCTATCAGTATAAGGAATATTCTTGTTGTTTTGGTCTTTTTTTCCAAAAAGACTGTAAAGTAGCCTTCTTTTTTGGGTGTTTTCTTTGCCAAACGGCATCTTTTATATTCTTGATTATCCTTTGGCTTAATTAAAATGCTTTCATAGTCTTCGTTCCATTTTTCATTTACCAGATCAAAGTCACCATAATACCTATGAAGAATGTCTGTCATTTTCATTGTTTTATTACCTTTCTAATTTTTTACTAAAATTAAATTATGTAAAAGTATTTACTAGAATAAAAACTCCCTAATCAAATCAACTACCTGCTCATTTTTGCGGCAAGGAAGAATGGTGAGCATCCTTACCTACGATGACAACCTCTCTGTGTGAAGCTATTTTTCCTTTGTAAATCAAAGCTCCCGGCCTCTACACTGCTTTTTATGGACAATTCCGTCACCATCTCGGAAAAAGATTCCCAAAAATTGACAAATGCTGCAGTTTCTTAGGGAAGTTTTTCCTTTGTTAGATACAAAGTCATCTAGCATCGGGACTCGATGATTAAGATTTTTCTTGTTTAGATTATAAGGACTGCCAATAGTCAGGAGCTTTTTCCATCTCCACCCCAGAATGGTTTGCAAGGTATTGCTGCAGGAATACTGTATAAATTAGACCACCGTTAGAATGCCCCAGCGCCTTAAAACTGTTAAAAGAATACTTATCTAGCAAGACAGTCAAGGCAGCATCAAACATGGCCGCCTGCTGCTTGATGTTTTCATAACCATCGCGATTATTTTGAAAGCCAACCACAAAAATAGGGGATTTCTGTCCTTGCGCTTCAAATGCCCTCTGTAAGTCATGTGTCCGTCATTCCAGACTTTAATACGGACCAGACTATGACGCGGATGCTGATTCCGATTGAGCTTTTTAACCATTCGATTAAAATCTATTTTCTGTTGCCGAACTACCTGGAATCATGATAATAGGCTCAATTGATTGTTTGCTGGCAGGCAGCTGTTTGATTGATCGCGCAACTAAATTATTAATCAGAGTATTAATTTTTAGAAATAAAGCTGTAAAGTAATTCATCTTATTAATAAGTCTTTGTATATTCTGTTTCGTCTATATTTAAAAACTTTTTTTGGATTTTGATGACCTCATTATTATTAAACCTTATAAAATAATTAAAAATTATTATTCCATTGAGCATATTTGTAGTTTTATTTTAGACTTTACCTTTACAATTTCGCTATTTGGAAAACCAATTAGGTCAATAATTTTAGGAAGATCAAGATTCCTCTTTATAATTCTCCTAATTTTTCTTTGATTGACTTTCATTTTAACAGGTAAATTGCTGTTAGATATTTTTTTCTTTATTAATAATTTTTCTGAAATATAAGACTAACTTTGTTTTATAATCAAAAATCTACTCCATAAATTATCCATTTTGCGTTTGGAGCGTTTATCAATACTAGCTAAATTAAGTCTATTGTCCTTACTATAAAACTCAAGCGCCTCATAGTCTTGTCGTGTAAAAAGGAAATTTATTTTTATACTTTATATATTCTAAAAGAAAATGACAATTGAAAGGATAGAAGAATAAGAATTATAGTGTACATCCACGCATCATTGTAGGTTAAAGCTCTTTCCGTATTTTGCTTGTTGGCAACAATCATACTAGCTAAAAATATTGCAATTTCTATACCAAGTCCTAAAAACTTTTTTATATTCAATCCAATTAAAAGCTGTTTTTTTGAAAGAAATCATCATGCAACTCTGGTTTTAAATATAAAAAAACTTGTTATAAATTTTTCTATATAGAACCAAAGATATTAATGAGTATAAAACTGAAATGCCAATTATATTCTCCCAAACAAGTCCTCCCCATTTTTGTCTGAGATTCTAAACTCATATTTTTTTATCATAAGCAAAACTATAATCTCTTGTGAGAATCCTAAACATCTAATAAAAAGAAAGAAATAAAAAGCATACTAAGAATTCTAAGAAAAGTATTATCAAAACATTTCTTTCTATTCAATCTAAAAATAAGAAAAAAATAAATATACAGTTCACAATAAAAAGTAAGATAAATAGCTATTGTGACCATCATACTGTTGTGTATTGAATATAATGGAATACCAAGTATAATAAAAAAATAATCTTTTATTAGATTCACTCATCTTACTCCTGATTCTGTTTTAAAAGTTTAATTGCACAATAATGAGGAAAACATAGTAAATAACTGTGTCTCCGTGAGTGGCAATATTTTTACCACTAAATATAGCTAGAGCACACCAGCTACAACAACTGTTAAAAATATTATAAAAACACTTCTGCTGCTTCAACATTAAAGTAATTTTTTTGTATTTTTAGAATATCTAAAATCAGAAGTGTTTCTTATATAATGAAATCAAATGTTGTAGAAAAAAACTATAAACATAAAATATATCCAGTATTCACTAATGCATCCTATTATGTTAATGAAACTTAAAAAAATGTACTAGAAAAAAATATATAGTAGAATATTCAAAAAAATACTAAATACAAGCTTTTTGGTACAGTTCGATTGATTATAGAAAATTTTTATCAACAGTTTATCAGCACATCTTTGAAAAATCTCAATAAAAAAATATAAGAGTAAGTAGAATATAAAGCTAAAAAAATAAGCATATAATAAACCAAATATACCTTTACAAATAAACACAATTAAAACTAGTAAGAGAATAGTCAAGCCTCACTACTTCCACTTCTTCTTGTTTTTCTTCATTTGCTTGGCCATTTTGTTCATGCTGCGTCGCATCAGAAACTCTCCAGCCTTGCCCTTTGAGGCCGCCGCCAAACATTTGGCTCATATCCGGCATGCCGGCTCCTCCTAAGCCTGACATATCTGGCATACCGCCTTGGCCCATCATGCCTTCTAGAGCTGACATGTCGGGCATTCCTCCGCCACCAGGCATGTTCTTAGGCATATTGTTTGGATTGAGGCCCATTTGCTTCATCATCTTGCTCATATCGCCTGACAGAACGCCCTGCATCATCTGCTTAGCTTGATTGAAGTCTTTGATAAATTTATTAACATCGACGAAACTGTTACCCGAACCATTGGCAATCCGACGGCGACGGCTAGGACTCAGCAAGTCAGGATTTTCCCGCTCAGCCGGTGTCATAGAGGATACAATGGCACGCTTGCGGGCAATTTCTTTCTCATCAACTTTGATATTCTTGAGGGCAGGATTATTGGCCATACCTGGAATCAGCTTGAGCAAATCTTCCATAGGTCCCATGCCTTGTACCTGATCCAGCTGATCAATAAAATCATTGAAATCAAAGGTGTTTTCCCGCATCTTTTCAGCCATTTCAAGCGATTTTTTCTCATCGTATTCTTGAGAGGCTTTTTCGATCAGAGTCAGCATGTCCCCCATGCCCAAAATCCGGCTGGACATGCGGTCTGGGTGGAAGGTTTCGATATCAGTGATCTTTTTCACCGGTACCAGTAAATTTAATAGGCTTACCAGTAATCTGACGGACAGACAAGGGCTGCACCGCCACGGGTATCACCATCAATCTTAGTCAGGATAACCCCGGTCACTTCCAGTTGGCTGTTAAATTCACGAGCGACATTAGCTGCTTCCTGACCAATCATGGCATCGACAACCAAGAGGATTTCATTCGGATTAGCCAGCGCTTTGACATCCGACAGCTCCTGCATGAGCTTTTCGTCAATCTGAAGGCGCCCAGCTGTATCAATCAGGACATAATCGTTGTGGTTAGCCTTGGCTTGCTCCAAACCTTGACGGACAATCTCAACGGCTGGAACTTCCGTACCCAAGGCAAAAACTGGTACATCAATTTGCTGTCCCAGTGTTTTCAGCTGATCAATAGCCGCCGGACGGTAAATATCCGCCGCAATCATGAGCGGACGAGCATTTTCTTCTTTCTTGAGCTTATTAGCAAGCTTACCGGCAAAGGTAGTCTTACCAGCCCCTTGCAGACCAACCATCATGATAATAGTCGGAATCTTTGGTGACTTGATAATCTCAGCAGTATCAGAGCCTAGGATAGTTGTCAGTTCTTCGTCAACAATCTTGATAATCTGTTGCGCTGGATTGAGGGTATCGATAACCTCATGGCCGACAGCCCGCTCACGGACTTTCTTGATAAAGTCTTTGACAACCGGCAGGGCAACATCGGCTTCTAAAAGGGCCAGACGAATCTCTTTTGGTTGCTTCCTGGACATCACTCTCTGAGATTTTTTTCCTTTTTCTGCGCAGATTTTTTTAAAGACGTTCTGCAAACGTTCCGTTAAACTTTCAAATGCCATTTTTATTTCTCCTAGTTTCTATTTCAATCAATTCAGTGGAAATTTTCCAAAACGTGTTAAACAAGCATATTCCTCAGCAGAGACTTCTTTCATAATCTCATTTGGGTAGCCCCAGCAGCTGAAACCTTCTTGCATTGCCTTAGAAAGATCGTCAGGGGAGATGATTTGTACCCTGGCAGGAAAAGATTCTTCCAACTCCAACAACCAGCAAGACATTCCCTTGTAGATAACTTGTTTAGCCATGGTCACTCTCGATTGTCAATACCAGACAGAATCCCAATCTGCTCCTGCAGATAGCTGTCGCCAGGGTATTTCTCTGTAATCTGGTCAAATATCTGACTTCTGACAATGTAGTCCGAGTACATGTGCAGCTTTTTCTCATAGTCTTCCAGAATCTTCTCTGTCCGTTTGATATTATCATAAACGGCCTGACGGCTAACACCAAACTCCTCAGCAATCTCAGCCAGACTGTAGTCGTCTGCATAGTAGAGCTCGATGTAGTTCATCTGCTTGTCAGTCAAAAGCGCTGCATAAAACTCAAAGAGAGCATTCATTCGGTTTGTTTTTTCAATTTCCATAAGAAACATTATACCAGAAAAGCGTGATAAACTCTAGTCTGACAAGGGAAATAAACACTCGAAATATGAGATTGCAAAACGTCAATCAGCTTTTTCTGCTGAGTAAAAGACAAGTTAAAAACTCTTAGTGATAACCAAGAGTTTTGCAAAGAATTAATTGTTTTCCAAATAAAATTCAAAACGATCGCCGACATACTGACTTTTTACGTATTCAAAAGCTGTGCCGTCATCAAAGTAAGAAATCTGAGTCAGTCCTAAGATGGCATGACCGCGGGGAATATCAAGGTAATTGGCGATTTTCTCCTTAGCCAGCCGAGCATAGATAGTCTGCTGGGACTTGCCGATCTTATAGCCATGTTCCTGCAAGGTCTGGAAAGAAATGACTGGTCACCTCTTCTTTTTTAAAATTCTTAATGAACTTCTCTGGAATTGAAGCCACCTCGTAAACCACCGGCAAATCGTCAGCGTAGCGAACCCGCTCCATCCGAATGACATTTTCTGTCTTATGGATGCCTAGCTTCTCCACTTCCTGCTCACTTGGCAGGGTACGCCGATAAGAAATGAGCTGGCTGGATGGCGTTTTGCCTTGCGCCTTCATGATTTCCGTGAAGCTGGTGGTGCCGCGCATTTTCTCCTGAACACGTGTGCTGGCTACGAAGGTACCACTGCCGACCCGACGCTCCAGCACCCCCTCCTCAACCAAGAGTGTAATGGCCTGACGCAGGGTCATACGGCTGACTTTAAAGGTTTCGGCTAGATCTCGCTCGCTGGGCAGGCGCTCCCCAATCTCCCAAACGGCATCGTCAATGTCTTTCTTAATCTGATCATGAATTTTTGATATATGCGGGCAACATGTTGGCTCTTCTTTCTTATTTGGTACCTTCCTTTATTTTTAGTACCAAATACTTCAAATGTCAAACTAAATGATTGAAGATCGAGCTTTTCTCACGAAATACTTATTTTTTCAAAAAGACAATATTTTTAGAGCTTTGTTTACTTTGATTTTACTCAGATAGCACTGCTTCCATGGGAAGCGGTCAACAAACGATAACAACAAACTAAAGACTCATATTCGTTTTTTCAGCACTCTTGCTCCTTATTACCTTGGAAAAATTCCTTTTTTGTGATAAAATGAGGGGAAAAGATTACTTCTTTTAAGAAAGGGAACAGATGACTACTAGAACTGAATTGCAAGATGTCGAAAAGATCATCGTGCTTGATTACGGCAGCCAGTACAACCAGCTGATTTCACGCCGCATTCGTGAAATCGGTGTTTTTTCTGAGCTCAAGAGCCACAAGATTACCGCTGACGAAGTCCGTGCTATCCAGCCTGTCGGGATTATCCTTTCCGGCGGTCCGAATTCTGTATATGAAGACGGCTCTTTTGATATTGATCCGGAAATTTTCGAGTTGGGAATCCCGATTTTGGGAATCTGCTATGGTATGCAGCTGTTGACTCACAAGCTGGGGGGCAAGGTTGTCCCTGCTGGTCATGCTGGAAATCGTGAATATGGGTCAGTCAAATCTGTCACATACTGCTAACTCCAGCCTTTTCAAAGGTACGCCTGAAAGCCAGTTAGTTCTTATGAGCCATGGAGATGCAGTAACTGAGATTCCTGCTGACTTTGTTCGTACTGGTACTTCTGCTGACTGTCCTTTTGCGGCTATTGAAAATCCAGCTAAGAAAATCTACGGCATTCAGTTCCACCCTGAGGTTCGTCATTCAGAGTTTGGTTATGATATCCTGCGCAACTTTGCTCTTAATATTTGTGGAGCTAAAGGCGACTGGTCTATGGATAACTTCATTGACATGGAAATTCAAAAAATCCGCCAAACCGTTGGTGACAAGAAGGTGCTGTTGGGACTTTCTGGCGGCGTAGACTCTTCTGTTGTCGGTGTTCTCTTGCAGAAAGCAATCGGCGATCAACTAATCTGTATCTTTGTGGATCATGGTCTTTTGCGTAAAGGCGAAGCAGATCAGGTCATGGATATGCTGGGTGGCAAATTTGGTTTAAATATCATTAAGGCAGATGCTGCTAAACGTTTCCTTGATAAACTAGCTGGTGTCTCAGATCCAGAGCAAAAACGTAAAATCATCGGAAACGAGTTTGTCTATGTCTTTGACGACGAAGCCAGCAAACTGAAAAGATGTAAAATTCTTGGCTCAAGGGAACGCTCTATACAGACGTTATCGAATCCGGTACCGACACTGCTCAGACTATCAAGTCTCACCATAATGTTGGTGGTCTGCCGGAAGACATGCAGTTTGAGCTGATTGAGCCGTTGAACACACTTTATAAAGATGAAGTTCGTGCTTTGGGTACAGAGCTTGGTATGCCTGATGAAATTGTCTGGCGCCAGCCATTCCCAGGACCAGGACTTGCTATTCGTGTCATGGGAGAAATCACTGAGGAAAAATTGGAAACAGTTCGCGAATCTGATGCTATTCTCCGCGAAGAAATCGCCAAAGCTGGTCTTGACCGCGACATCTGGCAATACTTTACTGTTAATACAGGTGTCCGATCTGTTGGTGTCATGGGCGACGGCCGGACTTACGACTACACAATTGCGATTCGCGCTATCACTTCTATTGATGGCATGACAGCTGACTTTGCCAAGATTCCTTGGGATGTTCTGCAAAAGATTTCTGTTCGTATCGTTAATGAAGTAGACCATGTCAATCGCATCGTCTACGATATTACCAGCAAACCACCTGCAACTGTAGAGTGGGAGTAACAAGTAAATCATATTTAAAAAATCCTCCACCGGAAGACTTCTGATGGAGGATTTAACGTATAAAAAAACAAACAAGGCTGGGACATTTTAGTCCCAGCCTTGTTTTATATAGTCTTGAAACTAACCGCCGAACAATCCTTTAAAGAAGTTGACAATGGCATTCCAGATATTAGAAAAGAAATTACCGCCTTCTTGAAGGAGGCCGTTTGCATCAAAGTTGAGGTTAATATTGTTAAAGGTATCCCCTGCTTTTGAAACGATGCTGTCTTTCAAGTCACTAAGTGTCTTTGTAAAGTCAGAATCTGTAATGACTCCACTGTTTGAAAGATTGATAGCGAAATTCACGATGAGGTTGATTTGGTCACTGGTCACTGACTGAGTTAGACCGTAGTTTTTCAAGGTTTCTTCAACAATCTTACGAACATCATCTGCTGTCAGATTGCTGTTGTTCTTCTTAGCATTGGCAATAGCCGCTTTGATATCAGCCAAGGCTACGTTGAGCTTGTCTGCGTCATAGCCTTCCTTACCTGTATTTTCAGCATTGATGCCAGAAAGGGCAGCTAGTTCTTCTTGAGCTAGGTTTTTATTCTCTTGAGGAATGGTCGCGCCATTATCTTCCAGAGAGTAGTAAATCCCTGCCAAGGCACTCTCACCTGTTACCGGAATTGGTGCCGCAACGGTAATCTGCGCGTGCTGAACACCCAGAGTAACAGCTGCATTGCGATACATATCTTCTGTAACCTTAGTGATATTTTGCGGAGTGACAATTTTGACCTCTAATGCTTTATTGCTGCCTAACTTCTGGATTTTTACAGAAGAATAAAGCTGCAGGCTAGAGTCATTAGCAACATCCATGATTTTAGAGTAGACTTCTGGAGTCATGGTCTTAAGTGGCTTGCTGTCACTAGATGAATTGTAGCCCAGCATCTGCAAGGTCTGCTGTTTTTGGCTTTCATCTAAGGAATAACCCAGCACATACTCAGGCTGCACGTAAGTCTCATCAATGACTTTCTGAACATTTGAATCGGCAGCTGCGGTCGATACAGTAAACAGAGTAGCCAGCAAGGCTCCTGCTGTCATTAAAGTTTTTTTGAATTTCATATTTTTTCCTCTTTTCCTCCCGCTATAGTTTCCCAAATTCTATAGCTTTTTTATACAGCAAACTTTCTATCTGACTGCCTCGAATTTCTGTTTCTTGAGCTTGTGATTTTCGCTCCTTTTGATGTTTCAGAGTGCTTCAGTTAAGTTGCTGCAATGATGGAGTTATTATTATCTCATCCATTGAGGGCTTGAGATAATAGATACATTTTACAACATTTCTCAAAGAAGTTCAAAGAAAACAGTCACTGGATTTGCTTGCCAGTAACTGCTCTTTTCTACTTTTTCCAAAGGAAGTCAATCAGTAATTCGTCTACTTCTGGATTCTCATGCAATTGGCTGTGCTGAGCCAACTGGCCTGTAATTTTCTTTTCCTGGTAAGATTTAGCATTCTCAACTAGGAGATATTTGAGGCTGCGGGAAGAGGTATTGAGTACGGAGCCATCGGATTCATTTTTGAAATCGCCGTAGATATTAAGAACATCAACCTGCTCTTGTGGATATACTTCTCGTAATCCCAGTAGTTTTTGATAAGTCTGGCTCATAGTACTAGGCTGGCCAGTTTGGTCGTCTAGGATACTCAAATCTTCAGGCAAGTCTCTTCCTTCTAGACCATTAACATGGTTGGCAATATTGACCTGCTTTTGCAGCTCGGGCAGCTTTTCATCCTGACCGTTCTCCAGCATATAAAAGAGGATGGACATATTTCCCATCGAATGGCCTACCAGATTCATCTTATCAAAGCCATAGGTTTCTTTTAGCTTGCGAATCACGGCTGTTGCATATTTGCCATCTTGAGCGTAGTCGGCATTGCGGTTATCTTCATAGTTTACCTTAATAATGGGATTGATAGCACCTTTCTGTATCTCGCCTAATAAGCTTACTTGACCGTTCTTACTGACATTTGCTGTGATAATTGTCTGAGTGACTCCAGCTTTTTTGGCTGCCTCTGTCATATGGTTTTCAGCATTAGAGCTGGATCCAAAACCGTGGAAAAACAAGGTCGGCGTTGTTGACTGCACATATTGTTTTGTATTGAGACTAGTAGCTTCTTTATGGTTGTAAAAAGCTGTTAGACCGGCAATTGTCACCAAAACCAGAATGAGGAGCTTAAAACCAAGTTTCTTGTTCATTTTTCATTCCTTTTTATGATAGATGTACAAAATTATATCATGTATCCATGGTGGTTACAAATATCTGGATTATTACTTCACCATCAAAAAAAGAAAGAAGCTTGAAAACTTCTTTCTAAAACCATTTTAAGAGGCGCATGATGTGCATGTTCATCTTGACCTGACGGGAATAATAATAATTGCCGCCGTTGATATAGAGTTCTGGACCGTGGAAAATTGAAATCAGGTTATAGTAGCCGTAGGTCTTGCCAGTTACATTGCCTAAACTTGGAGCTACTACATCTTTGGAATATTTCTTAGCCAGCTCCAGCGTATTTTGCCCACCGTTTTTAGCGACATAGTCGATATAGGCCTGACCAAAATTATAGGCTTGTACTGCTGTCCAAACATCCACCTTTTTCTCGCTGGCTAACTCTAGGTTATCAGACAAGGGTCTGGACGCCCTGGCGAATACTTTCTTTGTTGTCCGTGATGGCATTGGTCTGACCAGTTGCGCTTTCACTGGACTGCATAACATCAGTATCTTTCCCCTTGGTTTCTGTATAAATCATGGCCAGTACCAATTCTTCATTGGCCGCTGTGTCCTGCTCGTCCAGCACTTCTCTGACCAAAGTCTGATACTTCATGACCTGCTTGACATCATGATGAACCTGATAAATCTTGTAGCCGGCAAAGAGCACGAAAAGGACTAAAATCAGTCTTCTTAGAAATTTAAACATTATTTATTTTGGATATCCTCGATGTTCTTAATCAAAATAGAATAGGTCCCGTTATCGTTCTGGATAAATTCTACCGACTCTGCGTCCTGATAGATATTATTGGGAACGATGAGTTCAATTCCATTTGAAAGGGAGAGTTTCTGATTTTCGAACTTTTTCTTCTGGCGGCTGCTGTCAATTTCATCAAACTTGACTGGCTCAGGAATAGCTTCCTTGACTTGGTCAATAAAGGTAAGTCGGGCAGTCAGATTGCTGTCAAAAAGATCATCAGCCAACTTCTCAGGCGACAGTTCGTCATTTTCTTCCAGATTTTTGAAAATACTGGATTTGACCTTGGACTGGAACTGAAAATCGTCTTTATTAAAACTTTCGGCAACTTTTTGAGCAGTCTTCTCAAGCGCTTTGATTGATTTCTTAGCTGAGATTGTCGGATTGACCTGCAAGAGATTATCTGACATATAATTGAGAAAGGCACCGTTATACTTGATGCGCTTTTCAATCAGATGGTACTTGCGAGACTTTGAGATTGATGACCAAAGCCTCGTCCGCACCCTGTACCAAAGCCAGGCAGATTGTTCTGCGTCAGCTTGATAGGATTGTCCACCTCGCCACCTAAGTGGGTCAGAGTTTCCCGCAGAGCAATCCGCAGAAAAGCGAAGTGCTCCACACCTTCTTTGTCAAACTGGACAAAAATCAGATCGTTGGTTTTCTGGTTTTCACTGACAGAAAACTCCTCCTGCCAGAGCTTAGCCACTGTCACTGATGTTTCCAGTAAGTCGTCTGAAAGCTGGGCTAAAAAGACGTTTTCAGATCGAAAACACCTGTTTTAGCATCGTCAGAATATACCCGCTCAATCTTCTTGCGCAGGTATTCTTCAATCTTGGGAGTAATGTTGAGAAACTTATCCGCCAGCAGCAGTTCGGTATCAGCTGGGCTGAATTGATGAATAATCGCTTTTTTTACGTAAATATCCATCTTAGTTCAAGCCCTCATAGAGTGGAAAAGCGTCCGTTAGTTCGCGAACTTCCGCCCGCACCTGATTCAGCACCGCTTCGTTTTCAGCATTTTCCAGAGCCTTGATAATAAGCTCGGCTACCTTGATACTTTCTGTTACACCAAAGCCTCGAGCTGCAATGGCTGCTGTACCGATACGAATTCCGCTAGTCTTAAATGGTGACAAAGTCTCGTAAGGGATGGAGTTTTTATTAAGCGTGATATTAACCTCATCCAAGAGATTTTGCGCTACTTTCCCATTTTCTACAACCTTAGTGACATCAACCAAGAAGAGATGATTTTCAGTACCGTCAGAAATCACACGGAACTTATCATGCTGACGGAAGACTTGGGCCATGGCTTGGGCATTGTCCAAAATCTGCTGGGCATAAACCTTGAAAGCTGGGTCAAGCACTTCTTTGAAAGCCACAGCTTTGGCTGCAATGACATGCTCCAATGGTCCGCCTTGAATGCCTGGGAAGATAGCAGAGTTAATCTTCTTAGCTAATTCTTCATCATTTGTCAAAATCAGACCACCGCGAGGTCCACGCAAGGTCTTGTGGGTCGTCGTGGTTGTGATATCTGCATAAGGAACAGGGCTAGGATGGAGACCTGCAGCAACCAAACCAGCGATGTGAGCCATGTCAACCATAAGCTTGGCACCTACAGCGTCAGCGATTTCACGGAATTTTGAAAAGTCGATTATATGAGAATAGGCTGAAGCCCCCGCCACAATCAGCTTAGGCTGTACTTCCTTGGCTTGCTTGAGAATGGCATCAAAGTCCAACAATTCCGTTTCTGGATCTACGCTATAAGATACAAAATTATAGGTTTGACCAGAGAAGCTGACTGATGCACCATGAGTCAAGTGGCCGCCAGCAGACAGATCCATGCCCATAACTGTATCACCTGGCTCAATCAAAGCCATATAAGCTGCACAATTAGCCTGGCTGCCTGAGTGAGGCTGAACATTAGCAAACTTAGCACCAAAAATTTCCTTGGCACGCTCAATCGCTAGACTTTCAATTACATCCACTACATCTGTCCCACCATAGTAACGGCGACCTGGGTAGCCCTCAGCGTACTTATTGGTCAAAATAGAACCTTGAGCAGCCATGACAGCTTTAGAAACGACATTTTCTGAAGCAATCAGCTCAATATTATGCTGCTGACGTTCTTCTTCTTTAGCAACTGCTTCCCAAATCTCTGGGTCAAATGCTTTGTAGTCTTCTTGGTCAAAAATCATAAGGTGTCTCCCTTCTTTTGCGAAAATAGGACCTTAGGTCCTAAAAGTTAAAATTTTTATATCATTTACTTGAGCGAGAATATCCTCGCGAGTAATCGCTCCCTGGCGTAGAATAAGAGCTTTTTTTCTCCAGACAAGTCCAGAATAGTTGAATCCTGACCTGTCAAAGCAGCATCATCTTCTACACCCGAGATCTCCTCTTGAAAATCCATCATAATCTGCTGGAAAGAAGTTCCACTGGCTTTTCCAGAAAGATTGGCGGATGGACCAATCAAGGGACCATACTTTACGAATCAAGTCCAGGGTAACTGGATGCTTTAGGAATCCGAAAAAGCCACGGTTTCCATACCTGAGTTTATCCAAACAGGCACCTGGTCATTGGCTTGGAGGATAATAGTCAAAGGCCCAGGCAAAAAGGCTTGGTAGAGTTGATCCAGATAACTGGGCGGGTTCTTAGAAAAAGCATAAATCTCTTCCAAGCTAGCCACATTGAGATTAAGAGCCTTGTCACGAGGTCTTCGTTTTAATTCGTAGACTCGTTCAACCGCCTCTTGATTCAAAGCCTGAGCAAAGAGGCCATAAACAGTTTCTGTCGGCAGGACAACTGCTCCGCCTGCTGCCAGAGTCTTTTCTATCTTATCCATTGTCAACCGCCACCATTCTATCCTTGCCAAATCGATCTTTCAGGACTCGGATTCGTTTTTGGGGAAAAGATTTTTTCAATAACTCCCTGACACCGTCTCCTTGCTTGTAACCAATTTCCAGATAGATTTTTCCTTTTTTTGTCAGATGGTCTCCTGCCTGCTCGGCTATTTTCCGATAGACGGCATAGCCATCTTCCTCCGCAAAGAGGGCCATGTGAGGCTCTGAGGTCAAAACGTTAAGTCCGACTTCGTCTTTATCTGCTTCTGAAATATAGGGCGGGTTGGAGACGATAATGTCAAAGTTCCCACTGATTGCTTCAAAGCAATCGGATTGGATAAAAGTGAGGCTGAGTCCGCATGACTGAGCATTTTCTGTTGCCAAGGAAAGAGCATCGCCAGAGAGATCAGAAGCAGTAATTTGCCAGTCTGGACGGCTGTTTGCCAGTGTCAGAGCAATGGCTCCGCTACCCGTTCCGATATCCAAGATAGACAGAGAGCTTTCGCGATTTTCTGACAAAATCAGCTCCACTAGCTCCTCTGTCTCAGGCCTTGGAATCAACACCCGCTCGTCCACCTTGAGAGTCAGGCCGTGAAAGTCACTGCTGCCAATGATATACTGGGCTGGCTTGTGAGCAAGCAGCTGCTCTTGAATTGCTTTTAGCTGTTCACGGTCTTCCTGGCTGACTTCTGTCCGAAGTTTGAGAACAAAGTCGGTAAAGGAGAGCTTATTGAGAGCTCGATAAACGAAAGACAGGCTTTCTGCTTCTTCTCCCGCTGCTACTAACTCCTGCCCTAGCTCCGCCAAATATTGAGCCAATGTCATTATTTATTCAGCTCTTCTAGTTTTTGCGTTTGGTCATAGAGAACCAGAGCATCAACGACTTCATCCAATTTGCCAGCTAAAATCGTGTCCAGTTTTTGCAAGGTCAGTCCGATACGGTGGTCTGTCACCCGGTTTTGCGGGAAATTATAGGTGCGAATCCGCTCCGAGCGATCGCCTGTACCAATTGTGGACTTGCGCTCTGCATCCTGCTCATCTTGAGCGATTTGAGCAAAGTGGTCTGCTACGCGGGCTCGGATGATTTTCATAGCCTTATCCCGGTTCTTCTGCTGGGTCCGCTCTTCCTGCATTTCAACCTTGATATTAGTTGGTAGATGGACGATACGAACCGCAGTCGCAACCTTATTGACGTTCTGTCCGCCAGCACCTGAAGCATGGTAGATATCCACCCGCAGATCTTTAGGATCAATGTCGTATTCTACTTCTTCGATTTCTGGCATAACCAAGACAGTTGCCGTCGAGGTGTGAACGCGACCTTGGCTTTCAGTCACAGGAACCCGCTGTACACGATGAGCGCCAGATTCATACTTAAGCTTTGAGTAGACCGACTGACCTGAGACCATAGCGACCACTTCCTTGATCCCGCCTACACCATTATAAGAGGCCTCCATGACTTCGAAGCGCCAGCCTTGGCTTTCAGCGTATTTTTGATACATCTGCAAGAGGTCTCCTGCGAACAACTGTGCTTCGTCTCCTCCTGCAGCCCCGCGGATTTCAAGGATAATATTCTTATCATCATTTGGATCTTTTGGTAAAAGGAGGATTTTTAGTTTTTCTTCGTATTCCTCTTTTTCAGCCTTGGCATCTTTAAGCTCTTGCTTAGCCATTTCTTCCAAGTCAGCATCACCAGAGGCGTCTTTTATCATTTCTTCAGCGTCTGTGATGTTTTGCAGGACTTTTTTATACTCACGGTAAGCTGTCACTGTATCGCGGGTGCTGGCTTCTTCCTTAGAAAGCTCCATAAAACGCTTGGTATCGCTGACTACATCAGGGTCGCTTAGGAGTTCACCAAGTTCTTCATAGCGATCTTCAACTGCTTGTAACTGTTCATAGATGTTCATAGATTTTTCATCATCTCCTTTGTTTCTATCGTCGGATTACTTAATGTCGGGGTTAAAATAATGCTTACGGCATACTGAGATATAGGTCTCGTGGCCGCCAATTTTGATCTGCTCACCATCATAAACTGGCTTTCCGTTATCAGTCCGTAAAACCATGGTAGCCTTACGAGAGCAATATTGGCAAATAGTTTTAATTTCCTCAATCTTGTCAGCCAAGAGCAAGAGGTGCTTGGAGCCTTCAAAAAGTTCATTGCGAAAGTCGTTTTTAAGACCAAAAGCCATAACCGGAACATCCAGCTCATCCACCACTCTAGCCAAATCATAGACATGATGGCGTTTCAAGAACTGAGCCTCATCAATCAAAACGCAATAAGGCTTCTCAGGCAGCTGCTGAATATAGCCAAAAATATCCGTCTGATCTTCAATAGCCATAACATTCCGCTTCATACCGATGCGACTAGAAACAACCCCAAAACCGTCACGAGTATCAACAGCTGAGGTCATGATGACTACGCTTTTGCCTTGCTCTTCGTAATTGTGGGCCACTTTCAAAATTTCAATGGTCTTGCCCGAATTCATCGTGCCATATTTGTAGTATAACTGAGCCATAATTTAAATCTTTGCTAATTCACTATCTCCATTTTTACTTCACATTATTTTACCATAATTCACTACTCTTTAAAACCTCAATTGTGATAAAATAATAATAACGAAATAAAGGAGGCAGAAAATATGCCATTTGTTAGAATTGATTTGTTTGAAGGACGCACTCTAGAGCAGAAAAAAGCTCTCGCCAAGGAAGTAACTGAAGCCGTTGTCAGAAATACAGGCGCACCTCAGTCTGCTGTCCATGTCATCATTAACGACATGCCAGAAGGAACCTACTTCCCACAAGGTCAAATGCGGGAAAAATAAAAAAGACAAGCCAGCAGGTTATGGAGATTTAACCTGCTGGCCTTTTTCTTTATCATTCAGGAATGAAATTCACCATTCATTCTTTTATCAGAAAACCAAGTCGTAAGGAGACTCCAATTTGTCCGCTAGACTGGCTAGAAACTCCGCTGCGGGCTGACCATCTACGACTTGATGGTCAAAGTCAAGCTGAGCGGCAGGAATTTTTGCTCGTAGACCTGTCCTTGGCTGTCAAGAGCCAGCGACGTTTGCAAGGCACCAACTCCTAAAATGGCTACTTCTGGTGTATTTAGGATAGGAGTGAAATACTCAATTCCTGCTCCCCCGAGATTAGTAATACTGAAGGTTGAACCTGAGTAAAGAGCTGGATCCAAAGTTCCTTTACGAGCTTGATTGGCTTCCGTTTTGATAGCTAAGCCCAAGTCAGCCAGCGTTAGCTTATCCACGTGACGAATGACCGGAACCACTAAACCATCACTAAGTGCCGTCGCGATACCAATATGAATATCTTCTACTTCCTGATATTGACCATTGAAATACCAAGCATTGAGCTGAGGGTGATCTTTCAACGCCTTGGCAACAGCCTTTGTAAGCAGAGTTGTGATGCTGATTTCGCCATTTTCTAGCGGAGAAGCGACCTTATCCTTCATATCCTGTCTAAAGGCTATCAGCCGACTGATATCCACCTTACGATGCAAGGTCACCTGAGCAGATGCCTGGAGACTATTCATCATCCGCTCTGCAATAGTCTTGCGCATACCTGTCAATCCTGCACCATAGTCAACTTGACCAGCATGCTGAAGGACTGCTGAGCTACTTTCAGGTGTTTGGTTTGGAAGTGCCTCTGGTTTATAGTTTTCCACATCCCGTCGGGTAATACGGCCATTGCCTCCCGTTCCTGAAATCAAGGAAATATCATATCCTTTTTCCTTAGCAATCTTACGGGCAAGAGGAGTGATGAAAATACGTCCATGTTCACTGTTTCCGACAGAGTTGGAACTTGCTGTCGCAGTTTTTTCTGCTAGTCCAACCCCTGCATCAGCTGCCCCATGCTCACTTTCTGACTTATTCGCAGAGGCTTCTTCTGTCTCCATACCTGGAATAGATTCTCCTGCTTCACCAATCCATGCAATTACTTTCTTGCACGGGATAGTATCGCCCGCCTGACTGATAATTTTTAAAATCACTCCTGCGCTTGGTGCTTCTACATCGCTGGTCAATTTTTCAGAACTGATTTCCAAGACAGGCTGACCAGCAGCTACGGTGTCTCCTTCCTTGACCAGCCAGTTATTTATCAAACCTTCGGTCATTGTTAAGCCTAGCTTAGGCATTACAATTTCTGTAGCCATACTTGCCTCCCTTCTATCTCTTCAGATCGTCAATCAATTCTGCAGCAACAGTCAGAACCTTATCAGCATTAGGGATATAGAGCTGCTCCAGATTCACAGCAAATGGCACTGGCACATTTGGCGCGCAGACGCATTTTACTGGACCATCAAGATAATCAAAGCATTTATCAGTCACTACAGCTGCAATATCCGTCGCTGTGTTATTGTGAGGGTTGGATTCATCAACGATAATCAGTCGTCCAGTTTTCTTGACTGATTCAAAGACAGTCTCCTCATCCCAAGGAGCTACTGTTCTCAGGTCAATTACTTCGACCGAAATACCATCTTTTTCCAAGCGATCCGCTACCTCATAAGCAACATAAAGCATTTTACCGATAGTAACGATAGTGAGGTCTGTTCCTTCACGGCGGACAGCAGCCTTTCCAATTGGAACTGTATAATATTCTTCTGGCACCTCTCCCTTGATACCATAGAGAGTCTTATCTTCTGAATAAATCACGATATTGTCGTCTTCAATGGAAGCCAGCAGTAACCCTTTAGCATCATACGGAGTTGCTGGAACAACTACCTTAATACCAGGAATGGAACCAAAGAGACCGTAATAAGAACCCGAGTGCTGAGCTGCAGCCGAAGCTCCTGCCCCATGCATGGTCCGCATTGTCATCGGAACCTTGGCCTTACCGCCAAACATATAGCGCATTTTTGAGCCTTGCCCCAGAATGGCGTCAAAGCAGAAACCGATAAAGTCATTGAACATTAGCTCCGGTACTGGTCGTAAGCCAGTCAGAGCCATTCCAACAGAAGCTGACACGTATCCGTGCTCAGAAATCGGAGTATCAATCACCCGCTCTCGGCCGTATTTTGGCATGAGTCCCTTGGTTACACCCATTACACCGCCCCAAGCATCTTCGTTTTCTTCTTCCAAATGCTTGACTGTTACACCGCCAGCAATATCTTCTCCCAGAAGGATTACGGTGTCATCTTTTGCCATTGCCTGATCCAGCGCCTCATTGATTGCTTTCATAAATAACAGTTGTCTAGCCATTTGATCAACCTCCTTCTATCAATCAGCAAATACATCTTCTAGCAGAGACTCGCAACGAGGAATCGGACTGTCTTGAGCAAATTTAATAGCTTCTTCCACATCCTTTCGAGACTCCTCTAATATGGCATCAAGTTCCTCTTCAGTCAAGAGGCCATGCTCAATAGCGTAGTCACGGAAGACATCTAGAGCATCCACATCAGCCCAGTCTTTTTCTTCACCTTCCAAAGCCTTATACTTCTGCTCATCCCCTTCAAAGTGACCATGATCGCGATATGTTACAGCTTCAATTAAGGTAGGTCCTTCACCTCTACGAGCCCGCTCTACAGCTTCCTTGGCTACTTGGTAGACAGCGAATAAATCCTTACCATTAACCCGAACGCCGGGCATATTATAAGCAGCCGCTCTCTCGGCAATGGTGCCAGACGCTGAAGAATACCATTGCGGTGTCGATTCTGCAAAGAGGTTGTTTTCATTGACAAAGATAACTGGCAGTTTCCAAATTGATGCCATATTGAGACATTCGTGGAAATTTCCTTCATTGGCCGCACCGTCACCGAAGAAGCAGACAGCCACACTATCGGTTTTCAAGTACTTGTTGCGCATAGCAGCACCGGTAGCTAGACCAAAGCCTCCGCCAACCATACCATTGGCACCGAGAATTCCCTTGTCCAAATCGGCGATGTGCATAGATCCGCCTTTTCCTTTTCCAAGTCCAGTCTCCTTGCCAAAAATTTCTGCCATCATTCCCTTTAAATCTCCGCCCTTAGCAACACAGTGACCGTGTCCCCGGTGAGTACTGGTAATATAGTCCTTGTCTGTCAGATTGGCACAGACGCCAGTAGCAATCGCTTCCTCTCCAGCATAAAGGTGAACAAAACCAGGAATCTGTCCTGCAGCAAAGAAACGCCGAGTATTTTCCTCAAAATTACGGATATCCCACATGGTTTTATACATGGTCTTGGCTTTTTCTTTGGAAACCTGCTCTACTTCAACTTCAGTAGCATCATAGACTTTTAAATCTACTAGCTCTGATACAGCACTTTGGTTTCTTGTTTTGCTCAATTGTTGTGGTAAATCTTTATAATTTGACATATTTTTACCTCCTCATTAATCGTCCTGAACGAGTCTTTTAGCGACCTCTTGTATTAGTTCTGATGTGGTAGGATGAGCAAAAACTGTTTCAAGAACTTGATCCAGCGTTGCTTCAGCCTGCCTCAGCAAAATCAAATTCTGCAGAAGATCTGTACCGTTCGGACCAACGATGACTGCACCTAGTAGAAGATGGTATTTCTTTTCTGAGATTAGCTTGACATAGCCCTCTGTCTCACCTATAGCAATTGCCCGCCCATTATAAGAGAAAGGCAGCTGTTGAACCTGAACATCATATCCAGCCTGCTCAGCCTCATCCTTGCTGAGACCAAAAGAAGCTACTTCAGGACTGGTGTAGAGCGAACGGGGGACACCGAGCGGATCAACTGCTTCTTCAGCTCTCCGGCAGATAGCTCTCACAGCTTTTATTCCTTCTGCGCTAGCTACGTGGGCAAGCATATAAGATTCTAAGAGATCACCAATAGCATAAACATGCTCTTTGGATGTTTCGTAGTATTGATCTACCTTGACAAAATTACGATCTGTCAAGGCTAAACCCATATCCTGTGCTAGCTCTAGATTTGGTTTGCGGCCAGTAGCGACCAAAAGATGGTCAAAAGCAACTTGTTCGTTCTCAAGTAAGACAGAATTAGCAGTTACTTCCTTTATCTGCGCTCCCTGATAAATCATCACCCCCATTTTTTTTAGTTTCTTTTGAATCACATGCCGCGCTTCAGCTTCTTCGGTCAAAAGAATTTCTGGCGCAACCTCGATAACAGTAACAGCAACACCCAGAGGAGCCATAGCAAAAGCTAGCTCAATTGCGATAACGCCACCTCCGATAATGACTAACTTCTCAGGAAGCTCCCTCAAGTCAAAAAACGTATCCGTCGTTAGATAGTCAACCTGTCCCAATCCCTTGATAGGAGGCACAAAAGGATAACTGCCAGTAGCCAAAATCACATCTTTGCCACTGATTTCTTTACCATTGACGGAGAAAGTTCGGTCTTTGACAAACTTGGCCTGACCTTCTATATACTCAATGCCTAAAGACTTAAAGCTAGCATGAATTCCAGATTGTAAACTGGCAATAACCTGGTTCTTTCGGTCTACCAATTTCTCAAAATCAATCCTTTCAAGCTTGCTCTCAATCCCATAACGTCTGGCTTCCTCCATTGTCAGTAACCAATGACCATGCTGGAGATAGGCCTTAGACGGTATACATCCTACATTCAGGCAGGTTCCGCCGATAGACTTCTTTTCTACTACGGCCACTTTCTTGCCCAAACGAGCTGCTTCTTCAGCAGCTACATAACCACCCGGTCCAGCACCGATAATCAAAAACATCATAAACAGACAAAACAGGCCTCCTTTCATAAAATGCAAAGGGTGCTCCAACAATCAAAATGATTGCTGTCGGCTATAGATACAAAAAAGTATCTCATTATTTATTCATATATCTAAGACTCATCTCGAAATCTTAAAGATACAGTCTGCTCTAAAAAGATAAACCTCCTTTCTTCATTTTTCTTTGTCTATATATAGTAAGCGCTTACTTTCCGAAAGAAACTTATACCAAATAATTAAAATCCAGTTGCCCATCTTTCAAACTGACATGAACTGTCATTTCAGTTGTTTCCTTATTTTCGACCAAATAACGAGCCAAAGGTGTTTCTAGATAGCGCATAATGCTTCTTTGAATAGGGCGAGCACCAAACTCTGGCTGGTAGCCTTTCTGGGCTAAAAAAGCATAGACTTTTTCGCTCAGATGAAGCTGAATCTTCTGTTGTTTCAGTCTCTCCTGAAGTTGCCGAACCAAAATCTTTACGATATTGACAATATCTTCTGCCCTTAGAGGGTTGAAAATAACCGTCTCGTCAATCCGATTTAAAAACTCTGGTCTAAAGCTATGTTGCAGCAAGGATAGAACTTCATCCTGCGTTTCAGAAGTCAGTCCCTGTTCACTTTTGAGACTTTCCAAAATCTGCTGGGAGCCAATATTGCTTGTCATAATCAAAATAGTATTTTTAAAGTCAATAGTACGGCCTTTAGAGTCTGTCAAGCGTCCTTCGTCCAAGACTTGCAGCAGTGTGTTGAATACATCCGGATGGGCTTTTTCAATCTCATCCAGCAAGACAATCGAATAAAGCCTCCTACGAACAGCTTCTGTCAGCTGTCCTCCCTCTTCAAATCCGACGTAACCTGGTGGCGGACCAACTAAACGAGCTACAGCATGTTTTTCCATGTACTCAGACATATCCAGCCGGACCATTTCCAGCTCATTACCAAACAGCCGCTCAGCAAGGGATTTTGCCAGAGCAGTTTTCCCGACTCCAGTCGGCCCCAGAAAGAGAAAGGACCCAATAGGACGCTTTGGATTTTGAATTCCTGCTCTCGAGCGCAAAATCGCCTCCGAAACCTTTCGAACAGCTTGGTCTTGCCCTACAATTCTCTGGCGCAGGAGCTTGTCTAGATTTAGCAGGTGTTCGCGCTCATTGTCCATGATTCCCTTTCACAATCAATATACTAGAAAAAAATGTAAGCGTTTTTTTCATGTTTTTAATCTAATTTTAACAAAAGATTGTGAAAAAAAGAGCACTAATTTATCCTAAAGGGACAAACCAACACTCTTTAATTTGTAATATTTTTTTAGCCAAACGATTAAGCCGCCACTGAAAGAGAATGCCACTCGTCACCAAGCTGGCAATGAGACCAATCCAGTATCCATAAGGGCCTAAACTAGTATAGTAATCTAAGAAGAGCCCCAGAGGCAGCGAAACTCCCCAATAAGCAATCAAACCTAAGTAAAATGGCACCTGAGTATCCTTGTAGCCCCTGAAGAATGCCCTGCAAAAGGAGCCGCAAAAAGTATCTGCTAATTGGAAAAAAAGAGGCTGTAGGTCAGAAAAAAACAGATGTCATACGGATAAACTCGGTATCCGAACCATAGAGAGCAGCCACTCGGTCGCGGAAGATATAGAGAAAGAGAAAGGTAAATCCAGCAATGCCCAAGGCCGTCAGCCGCCCAAGTTTACAGAATTTCTTAACATCGTCAGGACGATTGGCTCCAATTTCATAAGAAACGATAATAGACATTGAGGTTGAAATACTCATAGGAAAGGCATACATTAAGTTTGAAAAATTCATGGCCGCCTGATGGCTGGCAATGATTAGTGACGAAAACTTAGCCATGACCAAGCCAACAACCGAGAAGATCACAACTTCTGCAAAAAAAGTTCCACCGATAGGCAGTCCAAGTCGAATGCCTTCGATGAAGCCCTTTTTATCTAGCGGTCGAATCTTCCACAGCTCATAGGTTCGGACTTTTGGATGTTTGACTGCTACTAACAAGGATATGAGAAGCAAAACCCAATAAGCCAAAGAAGTCCCAAGTCCGGCTCCAGCTCCGCCCATTTCTGGAAAACCAAATGCTCCGTAGATTAGGGCATAATTAAAAGTGCCATTCAAAGGTAAAAGTAAGAGCATGAGATACATGGAAAGCTTGGTCAACCCCAGAGCATCAAACAGAGAACGAATGGTGCTAAAGAGCAAAAGAGGGATAATGCCGAGCGCTAGATACCAAAGATAGTTCTTTGCCACTTCTTCTACCAAAGGCTCTAGGCCAAGGTGAGACAAAACTAGAGGAGCGCCCACAAATACCAAGGCAAATAAAATTAGCGATAGCCCCAAAGAAAGATAAATAAACTGATAAAAATCAGAAGCAATCTTTTCTTTTTTCCCCTGCCCTAAATGGTGCCCGATTATGGGTACCAAGGCAGACACAATCCCTATCAACAGGTCGAAAAATGGAATCCAAAGACTAGTTGCCATAGAAACACCAGCCAGATGCAAGGTGTCATACTGACCAGTCATGGTCGTATCAACAAATGAAGCAGAAAAATTGGCCAGTTGGTAGATCAAAATTGGCAAAAAAATAGAAATAAAGAGCCGCATCCGCTGCTGTAAATTATGAGTTTGGTGCATAGAAATCCCTCAAAAACTTTTTCTACCCAAGTAAAATCAATGACCTTAGATTTTTAGAATATCAACTATCTTTACTATACTATAAGCCAGACAGATAGTCAAAAGGAAAAGGAAATCATATATCTGCCTCAGTAAAGACAACCTGCCCCTTCTCAAAACCTGCGATTCGCGCCAAAGAAAGGACACGATAACCGGATGTTTCCAAAAGTTGACGGCCATCCTGAAACGATTTTTTAATGACAATGCCAACTGCCTCAACCTGGGCTCCTGCTTGCTCAATAATGGTAATCAAGCCCTTAGCTGCCTGACCATTCGCCAAGAAATCGTCAATAATCAGCACCTTTATCATCAGAGTTGAGAAATTTCCCAGCAATCGAAACGGTCGAAGTCACTTGCTTGGTAAAAGAATAAACTTCGGCCGTCAAAATCCCTTCTGTCATCGTGATGTTTTTGGCCTTCTTAGCGAAAATCATTGGTAGACCCAGTGCCTCTGCTACGTAGACAGCCGGAGCAATACCAGAAGCCTCAATGGTCACTACCTTGGTAATTCCTGCATCCTTTACTGCCTCCGCAAAGACCTGGCCAATCTCTTTCATCAATGAAAAAAATCAACCTGATGGGTCAGGAAAAGAGTCAACTTTCAGGATATTTTTCACCTAACACTTGTCCATCTCTGAGAATCCGTTCTTCTAATGTTTTTCATTCGTACCCTCCTTTTCCAGAAATCCATCTTGATTCTAGCAGAAAAAGCACGGATATCCGTGCTTTTCCTTTACTCTTTTTCATTTTTTTATTCTCGGTCTTTGTCTTCTTCTCCAGCATGATTGACTGCTTTTTTGAATTCTGAAAACATTTTACCGATAGATTGCCCCAGTTCGGGCAGGCGTTTTGGTCCGAAAATAAGCAGGGCGCCCAGAAACAATAATGATTACCCCAGGTACTCCGATGTCTTTTAAAAGTCCCATTAATTTCTCCTCGTTGATTTTCTTTGATAAATGATGCGACTGAGCAAGATGCTGACTTCATAGAGCAAAATCAAAGGCACTGTCATAGACAGATCGCTGATAAAGTCGGCCGGTGTCAGGACAACAGCTAAAACCAGCAAAATGAAGTAAGCGTATCGTCTATATTTTACCAAAAATTTCGGATTGAGCAAACCGATAGAAGTCAGAAAGGACACAAGAACCGGCAGCTCAAAAAGGCAAGCAATCGGAATAGTGGTATGAAAGACGAAACTAAGATAATTCTGCGCTGTCAGTCGTGTCTCAAAGAGGCCCTCACCCAACGACAGCAAAACCTGCAAAATAGCTGGAGTTACAAAGTAAAAGCCGAAAGCCAGTCCCAGAACAAAACAGAGAAAGGTAGCTGGGATATAAGCGAAAACAGCCCGAGCTTCATTGGCTCGCAAAGCTGGTCGGACAAACTCCCAGACCTGATAAACCAAAAAAATGGCAAAGGTCAGGGAAAAAAAGCGACCAGACTAGCCAGACTGATATAAATCAAAGGATATCATCCAGCCCTCAGCACCAGCAGCTTCTGCTCAAAATTACTAGTCAGCCATCGATAAATATCAGCCGAAAAAAAGCAAGCTGGCCAGAAAAAAACTACGAAGAAGCAAGCCGATACCGCTAGAAAACGCCGTCTGAACTCAATCAAATGCTCAATAATAGTCTGCTCTTTTTTATCCATGCTGCTCGCTTTTTCTGATTTTTTTAAAGCTAACATAAACGACTAGCAGGATAAAGAGGGCCTGACTGACAACTACTTCCAGGCTTGGATAAATCCCCATCCAGTCTACTGTCACAAAGCCATTGATTAGGTGAGTCGGTAGGATATTGGTCAACTGAAGGGCATGGATGCTGACGCCCAGCATTTTAAAGGCCAAGGCATAGATGAGCCAAGTCAGCCAGAAGAAAATGCTGTGCGGCTTGAGAAGACCTGAAGCCTTGCTCATGATAAAGGCCAGCAAGACCAAGACCAGAACAGCCAAGCCGATTCCCAAAAGGAAATCAGTCATAGTGATGCGCGGCAGAATTCCTGCATAAAAGAGGATAGTCTCAGCCCCTTCACGGAAAACTGCCAGAAAGCTAAGAGCAAACATGGAAAGAAAACTGCCTGTGGCTGTTACAGCCTTCATTTGGCTTTCCATAAAGTCATTCCATTTCTCAATAGATGCCTTGCTGTGCAGCCAGATACCAACTAATATCATCATGGCGACAGCGAAAATTCCCACTGCACCCTCGATAATCTCACGATTGGATCCAGAAGCAACTGCCGGGAAAAGAAACTGCAGCAAAGCTGCAATCACAGCACTGGCTAGAACTCCACTCGCTGCACCGGCATAAACCCATTTGAGTCCTTTTTTCATCTTGGAGGCTTTCAGAGTCGTTATCAAAGCCATGACAATCAAGAGCGCTTCTACACCCTCACGCAGCTAAAATCAGCATAGCATCAAAGAAATGATAGGAAGCTGTCGTGTCAATCTGTGACAGCTCACTAATCAAGGATTCTAGCTGCTTTTGATACTTCTCTTCGCTCCCCTTGACCATAATAACAGGCGTCTGACTCTCGACCTTGGTATAAAGCGAAGGGTTATTGACACTGACATCTCCTTCTATCGTTGGCCAAATGGTGATGAACTCTTTCATCTTGGCAGCAGCCTTTTTATCATCTCCGCTTTGAAAGAGACTCAAGGACTCCTCTAGCAGCTTAATTCCATCTTTCAGCGTCAGATTGCCAGCAGCTTCTTGGACTTTCTCGCCTTTGACAAAATTATCAATAGCGGTTTTCAAATCATCAAAAGAAGACTGAATCATGTCAAAGTCAGTAGGCTCCGTCTCAATGGCACTGCGCAGAAATGAAATGGCTGTTTCTACCTTGCCGTAATGGGCTGTGCTGTTGTCTCGCACCACGCTTTCATTGGTAGTCCAGGTGCTATTCATCTTCTTGTATGCTTCTCTTGTCGCTTCTAAATCCTTAGCGCTAATGGCCTTTTTGTAGATTTTTCAAATTTGGGGCTCTAGCTTACTGAGAAGATTTCTTTTTCTCAGCCTCTAAGTCGACTGGATTCTGCTCTTTCTCAAATTTCAAGAGGGCCGAAGAAATCTTTGTCAGCTTTCTCCTCAGTCACCTGACCCGATAAGTCTAGTGCCTTGCTTACCTCTTGTCCCGCTGCAGAGTCGTGATTAGCTACCCTATCAAAGTCAGTCTTGATTTCTCCGACTAGCTGCTTGGCTTTTTCCTGGTCTTTCTGTTTGACCGCAGTGCTGGCATCAGTGATTTTGACAAATAAACTGCTGTAACTCTCGTCCGCTAAAAACCGGCTTAGCCAAAAAGATCAGCAAAAGGCCCCAAAGATCAACAGGCTTTTATTCAAATAATTTTTTTGACCAAGGTATTCTCCTTTTTTTCACTCCACCAAAGCAGGCAAACAAGCCACTGCCAATATGTGTGACGTATTCATTCATCTTATCTTGAGCGCCTAGATTAGTCAGAACTTTGACAAAGCTGTCTGGATCTTTCTGGAAGGAAAGAAAGAGTAAGCCTGTGTCGAACTGACCAGTACTTTCATCAATCCCATCCGAGTAAGAATAAGACCGGCGGTATATAGGCTTATCAACCTCCTTAGCCAGACGGACGTGTGAATCCTCTGGCAGCAGGTCCAAGTCAACCTCGTCAAACTCGTCTTTCTTGCCAAAAGGCGCTCCGCTATCTTTATAGCGACCAAAAGTGTTTTCCTGCTCCTGCAGATTGGTCCGGTCCCAGGTCTCAAGGAACATCTGGATCCGGCGGACAGCCATGTAAGAGCCGCCCTGCATCCAGTCCTTGCTGTCGCACCAAATAACCTTGTCAAAGTCTTTTTCCTTGGTCACATTGGCTGTGCCGTCCTTAAATCCAAAGAGATTACGAGGCGTTGACATCCGGTCTCCGATAGCAGCAAAGCCTGACTGACTCCACTTCATAGTGATGGCATTTCTCCCCTTGCGGACCAGATTGCGGACCGCATGAAAGGCTACCTGCTCATCATCTGCGCAGGCCTGGATGACAATATCGCCACCCGTATATTTTTCTTTAAGCTGCTCCTTTGGAAATGGCGGCAAATCCCGAAAAGCTTTCGGTCGTTTGTCTGACAAGCCCACTTTTTTCAGAAAAGAGGCTGAGACCCCAAAGGTCAAAGTCAGTCGATAAGGGTTGAGACCAACAGTTTCTCCAGTATCCGTGGGTGGCAAAAGAGCATTGGAATTATCTTTTTTGACCAATTCTCCATCTACCAGCTTCTCGCTATAGGCTGTCCAGTCCTTGAAGAGCTGGACAATGGTCTCCCTATCTGTCGTATGCAAATCCAACACAACAAAGTAGATATTCTTCTGCATCGGAGTTGTGATACCCGCCTGATGCTCCCCGTAAAAGCTGATTTCTTCCTCACCGTCAGCGAATTTCTTATCTTCCTTGGCCTGATTAGCGAAAAAAGCAGATGCACCAGAGACACCCAGTGCAAGACCAGCGCCTCCAATCCCTGCTTTTTTAAGAAATTCACGACGATCCATCTTTTTATTAAACCATTTTTCGTCGTTTGTCATATGATTACTCCCCGTTTAGAATGACTCCCATTTGTGAAAGAGGCTCACCCAGTTTGGTCACAGCTTCCGCCAACTCTTTGGTGTCTTCTTTTGTCAATTCTGTATAGAGTTTGTAGTTTTCCGAGTCAGTCATGTGCTTGTCTAAGAGACCGTTGACGTTTTTAAACTCAAGTTCCAAGGTCTTGACGAGTTTCTCGTCCTTATCCTTAATCAATGGCTTAAAGAGCTCAAAAATCTTTTCTGCTCCTTCAATATTCGCACGGAAATCATAGAGATCTGTATGAGAGAATACTTCTTCCTCACCTGTAATCTTGCTGGTCGCTACTTCATTGAGCAAGTCAACAGCGCCTGTCAGCATCATATCCGGAGTCACTTCAACCGTTGCGATTTTAGCTTTTAGCTCCTTGATATCGTTGACCAGCTGATCGGCATAGCTTTCAGTTCCCTTGGTCGTATTTTGCTCCCACATGATTTTTTCGATGCGGTGGAAACCAGACCAGCCTTCTTCGGTCTTGTTTTCGTCCACATAGTCGACTAAGCGGAAGTCAATTTTAACATCTGATTCACCAAAGCTCTCAGCAATCGGCTCCGAGCGCTCGTAGGCCATCCGGATAAGCGGATACTGCTTTTTAGCATCATCAAGCTTGCCTTCTTTAAGGGTATCACGAAACTTCTCCGTATCTGTCAGGAGCTGATCGATTTGTCCTTGGACAAAAGTTTTGTAATCCGCTGTCGCCTTGTCCAATTCTTTCTGATTGACAGCCGTTTGGCTGCTGGATGCTTGACTGCTTGAGCCAGTCTTGTTTGAAGAGTTGTTGGCTGCACAGCCAGTCAGTAAAATTGCCGTTGAAAATAGGACGATGCCAAGTTTTTTCATGGTGACTCCTTTGTTTTCTCTCCTAGATAGAGATTATTTCCTGTAAATTATACCAGTTTTTTCTCATATTTCAAGAAATTGTCTGACAATTTAATCAAAAACTATATATTAAGACCATTAAAGCAGCTCTTCTTTGATTTTTTTCCGATTTCCGTCTTTTTTTCAGCACCAAGTAAATCGTATCTCCCTAGATAGAGGCGCGTGCTGCCATTGACCGTTTGAGTCTTTCCCTTGTGGACATTCATGGTAATCAAGACCCCATCAGGCAAGTTTAGCTCATGCACCTGCCGACCAGCAATCTTTTCAGAAACAGGGATTTCAATTAAAGTAGTATCTCCCTGGTCCTCGATACTGTCTGGCAACATTTTTTCCAGCATGGCTTCATAGACTGGCGCTCCTTTTAGCAGATCCATGATAATGTAAGCAGTCAGAGTGACCAGTCCCAACGGCATGAGATTACGGATGTCGCCGACCATCTCTGTGACCAGAATCATGGCTGTCAGAGGAGCCTTGGAAATGGCGCCAAAATATCCACTCATGCCCAGAATAATGAAAATCGGAAATTGCTCCTGAGAAATCAAACCTAGCTGCAGGCAGACTGCCCCCATTGCTCCGCCAAGCAGTGAACCCAGAGCAAGGATAGGCAGAAAAATGCCACCTGGCAAGCCGCTTCCATAACTTAACATACTCCAAAAAAATCTCAGAATAAAAAACAAGAGCAAGGTTCCCACAGTGTAATGACCAGCAGTCAAAGATAAAATCAACTGATTGCCCCCGCCCAGCAAGTGAGGCAGGAAATAACCAATCGGAAGAATCAAGGCAAAGGCCAGAATAGGATAATAGGCTTCTGAAATCCTAAACATTCGCCCCAAAAACTGGTAAACCAGCTGAATATTCAAAATGACTTTTTCATAAATATAACCTGACAAGCCCAGCAGCAAACCCATGACTAGGTAGATCCAGTACTGCTCCAGCCTCATGACCGGGATATTATCTGGCATGTCCAGCACTGGCGTCAGTCCAAACATGGAGAGTGAGACAAAGTTAGCAACTAGACTGGCCGCCAGCGTAGAAACCCAGAAAAAGCGTGAAAAATGACGGTAAACTTCTTCTACTACGAAAAGCAGTCCTGCGATTGGTGCATTAAAAGCTGCTGCTAAGCCTGCCGCCGCACCGCTAGCAATGAGTGCTCTCTCCTCAGCGGCACTCAAATTCAGAAATTTAGAGACGCCTTTTCCGCTCATTGCGCCCAGCTGAATACTTGGTCCTTCTCGCCCCAACATCAGACCGCTAGAAATGGCTAAAATCCCCAATACAAACTTCTTCCAGAGAACACTCCACCAAGAAAGCGACATCAGCCCTTTCAGCTCTGCTTCAACCTGCGGAATCCCTGACCCCTTGATATTTTTCTCCGACTTTACCAAGCGAGCGTTGAGCAAGACGATGAAAGCATAAAGGAACACCAAAGCCAGCAACCAAAGCATAGACTGCTGACTCCTATGGTAGACATCCTGCACTAGATGAAAGATTTTTTCAATCAGAAAGCGAAAAACGCCCACCACCAGTCCAGCAAAAATCCCAACTAAAACACCTCGCAAAACCTGGGAAATAATCGAATGAGTTGCGAAATTAAATTCTCTCTTGATGTCGTCCTCATGCGAGATAGACTCTTTTGTCATTCCCAATCTCCTCTAAATAGTTACTTTACCACTATTCTAGCACAAAGCAGGCCTGATAAACAGATGAAATATAAATTTCTTCTTTCAGTTTTCATTTTTTAGGCTCTATACAAAAAAGTCTAGGAATTGTCCCAGACTTAATTACTTTCTTATTTTGCTTTCAAAGCTGCTTGAGTAATGTAGTTGTATGGTTTGTTGAAGTGTGGCAGGAAGAAGAGATCCAGCAAGGCCAGTTTATCAATTGTAACCTTTTCCTGAATGGCCAATGAGAACATGTGAATACCCATAGACATATCTTCTCTAGAAACCATCTGAGCTCCAAGGACTACACGTGTATCCTTATCATAGACAATCTTGATTGTAACATCATGATGCTCAACCTTTTTCAAGAAAAGTTGGTTTTTGAGTATCTTTAAACTCAACCACAGCCGGACTGTAACCAAAGCGTTTAGCTTTTTCTTCTGTCAGACCAGTTGAAACCATCTTCAAACCAAAGATTTCGATACCGTTAGAACCTTGAACACCATTAGACTCCAATTCATGACCGCAAGCATTATGAGCTGCTACGATACCAGAGCGCAGGGCGTTAGAAGCCAAAGCGATGTAATTTGTATCATTGATAGAGTTATCGTAGACAGTCGCACAGTCACCGATTGCATAAACATCTTTGATGCTAGTTTCTTGCTTCTTATCCACCAAGAAAGCACCATTGCGGAATGTTTCCAACTTGCCAGCACCAAGACCAGTGTTTGGACGGAAACCAACCGCCAAAACAACCATATCTACATCATAGCTAGCTTTATCCGTTACAATGCGTTCTACCTTGCTTTCACCTTCAATAGCTTGAACAGTTTGGCCAAAGGCTAATTGAACACCATTGTCTTCAAGATTTTGACGCATCATTTCAGACAAGTCGTGGTCATAATAACCAGCCAAGCAAGTATCCACAACGTCAATCAGAATCACTTCTTTACCAAGGCGTTTGAAGGCTTCTGCCAACTCAACCCCAATGTAACCAGCACCTACTACTGCCACACGTTCGATATGTTTGCTCTTGTCTTGTAATTTCTCGATAACATCTGCAGCATTTTGATACAATTTTACGAATTGCAGATTTTCCAAGGTTGACTTAAATTCGCGGCTGTTAGGATCCAGCTCAGCACCTTTAATCGGAGGCAGAATTGGCTGAGAACCTGTTGCTAAAATCAATTTGTCATAAGACTCTACATGCTCTTTGCCATCAACAATAGCTGTAACTTTTTTCGCATCATAATCAATTGACTCAACTGGTGAATTCATATAAACTTTTGCGCCTTTTGCTTCAAAAGTTTCTTTATCTGCATAAAAAAGTCCATCTGGCTTGCTGATTTGCTGTCCAATCCAAAGGGCCATTCCGCATGCCAAGAATGAAATGTTTGAGTTTTGGTCAAAAATAACTACTTCGTTTTCTGCACCATAATTATCCAACATTGTATTAATACACGCTGTACCTGCGTGGTTTGCACCAACTACAACGATTTTTACTCATAAGAATAGTCCTACCTTAATTTATAATTTACTAGAACAGTATATCATCTCCTGTGAGCGTTTACAAGAAATTTGCTCGAGATTTTTCAAAAATTCTTATACTGCCTAAAAAGCTGTACTACCGCTGTCTCATCGCTTCGAAAATACAGCTTTGTGCGAAAGTTAATTTTCTGAAAATATAACAATTTTAAGATTGTGAAACCGGTATCTTTTTGATATAATAAGGTTAGAGAGGTTAATTTTAGAAAGGTTGTGATAATGTGGACTTTGCTTCTCGCTCACTCCATTTTGATGGGGAAGTACGATTTGCATCTCTCTCTGTCATGAGCGAGCGGAAATACTCTTAGATGAGGCGGTCCAACTGCTTCATGTCTATAAAAATCGCTTTCAGTGCCAATGATGAAGACTCTGAACTTATGACTATCAACCATCTGGCAGGAATTAAAAGTGTCTCAGTTCATCCAGAGCTTTTTGAGCTGATTGAGCTGGGAAAATATCACAGCCTAGCAGAAGGCAGCCACTTAAATATCACGATTGGTCCTCTCGTCCAGACCTGGCGGATAGGATTTTCAGACGCCCGTCTCCCAAGTAGGGAGGAGATTCAGCAAGCTCTAAGTCTGACCGACCCAAACTTGCTTGAGTTGAATCCAGAAGATTGTAGTGTCTTTTTGACTAAGAAAGGCATGAAGTTGGATTTAGGTGCCTTGGCTAAAGGCTATATCGCTGATAAGATTAAGGACTATTTGCTGAGTCAGGGAGTGACTTCTGCTCTTATCAATCTTGGTGGCAATGTACTAACCATTGGGCAAAATGCAGTCAGCCAGCGTGCCTGGCGAATTGGCATTCAAAATCCCAAGCAGCCTCGCGGCAATCACTCAGCTATACTAGCTGTCACCAATCAGTCAGTGGTCACATCAGGAATCTACGAGCGAACCCTTACAGTTGAAGGGCGGAACTACCATCACATTCTGGATCGCAAAACAGGCTATCCTATCGAAAATCAATTGGCTAGTCTGACCATTGTTTCAGACAAGTCGGTAGATGGCGAAATCTGGACGACTCGTCTATTTGGTGAAAGTCCGACATCAATTCTGTCCCAGATTGAACAGCAAGCAGGGATTGAAGTCTTGATTATCACCCAAGACAGTCAGCTCTTCTGTAGCTCAGGCCTTTTAGAGCAGATAATTCCTGCATCTTAATTCAAAAGTGATAAATTTGCTGCCACACTAAGCGGTAACTCTATCGCTCTAGCTTTTATAAACAATGCCCATTTAAAAACGCCCTCTTTTTCTTCAGGTTTTTACTTGCCTTAAGAAAAATAAATGCACCTACGAGGGATTTGTATCTTCATTTCAGAAAGGAAATTTTATGTTAAAACTTATTGCAATTGTTGGAACAAATTCTAAACGTTCTACAAACCGGCAACTTCTTCAATATATGTCTAAGCACTTTGCTGACAAGGCTGAAATCGAGCTGGTAGAGATTAAAGATATCCCAATGTTTAATAAACCTGCTGACAGAAACGTGCCTGAGTTGGTATCAGAAATTGCCGAAAAAATCGATGCAGCAGACGGTGTACTTATCGGCACACCTGAATACGACCATTCAATCCCAGCTGTACTCATGAATGCTCTGGCTTGGCTTTCTTATGGTATCTATCCACTGCTGAACAAGCCAGTCATGATCACTGGTGCTTCTTATGGTACACTTGGCTCCTCTCGTGCCCAGTTGCAGCTCCGTCAAATTTTGAACGCTCCAGAAATCAAGGCAAACTGTTCTTCCAGATGAGTTCTTGCTTTCACATTCTCTTCAAGCTTTTGACCAAAGCGGAGACTTGGTAGATCTTGACGTTGTCAAAAAATTGGATGCTATCTTTGATGACTTCCGTATCTTTGTCAAAATCACTGAAAAATTGCGTAACGCACAAGAATTGCTTCGCAAAGATGCTGAAGAATTTAACTGGGAAAAATTGTAAGATAGGAGACCGAAAGAATGAAATTTGTTGGAATTGTAGGATCAAACTACGAACAATCATATAACCGAAAATTATTGGAATTCATCCGCCGTCAGTTCAAAATTAAATTTGAATTGGAAGTCTTAGAAATCGATGAAGTCCCAATGTTTAACCAGGATGAAAAATGGGATGAAAGCTTCCAGTTGCGTTATTTGTATAACAAAATCACACGTGCAGACGGTGTCATCATCGCAACTCCTGAGCACAATCATACTATCAGCGCTCCTTTGAAGAGTGTCTTGGAATGGCTCTCTTTCGAGGTTCATCCTTTCGAAAACAAGCCTGTCATGATTGTCGGTGCTTCTTACTACGACCAAGGAACTTCTCGTGCTCAAGTTCACCTGCGTAAAATCCTAGACGCCCCTGGTGTCAATGCTTACACTCTTCCAGGCAACGAGTTCTTGCTGGGCAAAGCCAAGGAAGCTTTTGACAATGATGGTAATATCACCAACGAAGGAACTGTGAATTTCCTTGAAACATGCTTAGATAACTTTATCAAATATGTAGAGGTCGTTTCAAAATTGAAAAAACCAAAACCAATTGAACCTGAAGACTTAGACTGCGGAAAACCAATCGCTACGACAATTACAGAAGTTGATCCAGATGATCCAGAATGGGTGGAAAAAGTCGCTGAAATCACTGGCGCTGTTTCAGGAGATACTTATGTCAAACTTGACCATGGTATCTTGACCGTTAACCAGATTGATATGTTCTTGAAAGCTATGCCATTTGAATTGACATACGCTGACGATAACAACCAATTCCTTTACTACAACAACGCCCACCAAGATCCAGATACTATGTTTGCTAAACGTGTGCCACCTCAATCAGGTAGCCGCATGTCAACCGTTCATGGTTCTCTTCCACCAGCTCGGATGAAAAATGTAGAGTGGGTTATCGGAACACTTCGCAACGGAAACCAAGAATACGTACGTACAATCGTCCCAGGTTCACCTGCAGGCGTTATCAATACCCACAACTACCAAGCTATGTACTATCCTGACGGATCATACGCAGGTATCAATGAAATCGTCTTTAATTTCCAACCATGGCTCGACTGGTACTTAAAAGAAACTGGTCAACGTTTGGTTGGAGGCAGCGGACCATTTGCTCCTGCCGGAGGTCATGGAGACGCAGACGCTACTTCTGGTGCTTCTGATGCCGGAGGTGATGGCGATGGAGGTCACGGAGGCGGAGGAGCCGATGCGACATCAGGTGCTAGCGCTTAATTACCTTACAAACTAAAAAGAATGGATGATAAGTCCATTCTTTTTCGCTTTATTTCATTTCTTTAAAAGCTGCTTCTGCATCAGCATTACTGATAGCACCAAACTGAATTTTACCGATTTTCCCTTGACTGTCAATGAGGATTTCAGTTGGGATGCTACGAATCTGATAGGCTTGGAAAATTTCTCCTGAAGTGTCAAATAGAACTGGTACATCTTTATAACCTTGTTCTTGATACCATTTTGGGAATTCCTCGGCAGATTTCTCTCCTTGGAGGCCTGGTGCTACAACTGTCAAAGATTTCAAAATCACGATCTGTTTTACCAGCTAATTCGACCAATTCTGGCATACTTTTCTTACAAGGTCCACACCAAGAAGCCCAGAATTTTAAATAAACCTTCTTGCCTTTATAGTCAGAAAGTTTGACTGTTTTTCCATCCATAGATTGCAGAGTAAAGTCAGGCGCCTCTTGACCGACAGCTGCTTGGGTGACAGTACTTGTCTGAGCAGCCTCACTAGATGAGCTGCTGGTTGTGGGCATAGTCATAGGCTTCTCTTCCTGTTCCGAGCAGGCTGCCAAAAAGGCTACAGCTGACACAGTTGCTAATAACGTAACGAATTTTTTCATATTTCTTTCTCCTTTTATCCAAAAAGTCCAGACAGGGCGTTGAGCTGTCCTAGCATCAGCAGAATTCCCATCAGAATAATCAGGGCTCCGCCGATTTTCTTCATCAAGCCCATATAAGGCTTGATTTTATTAAAATACTGCATAACAAAGCTAGACGCCAAAGCTAGAATTAGGAAAGGCAGGGCCATTCCCAAAGTGTAAATCAAGGTCAAAATTGCTCCCTGAAATGCACCATTCCCACCCGAAGCCGCTAAGGCTAAGACTGAGCTGAGAATCGGACCAATACAAGGAGTCCAGCCAAAAGCTAAAGGTAATCCCCAGTAAGAAAGCAGACCAAAAAAATGATGTTTCTGACCGTTCTTTTTTTGAAAGTCAAGCTCTTTTTGAATCTGTAACTGGCGAATATTAATAAGCTCCATCTGGTGCAGACCTAGCAGAATGATGAGGCCGCCCATCACATAACGAAAGGTCGAACTGTAAATAATAGTTCCTAGAAAACCTGCTCCAAAGCCTAGCAAAAAGAAGACTGTCGAGATACCCGCAATGAAAAAGAGCGTTCTAACCATGCCCTGCCAAGCAAGCTCCCGGCCAAATACTTTCAGGGTCTTGACCTCCTTGTCATCCAACAAAATGCCAATATAAACCGGCAATAAAGGGAAAAAAATACAAGGGAAAAGAAGGACAAAATACCCGCTAAAAAAACTGAAACAAAAAAAATAAAGGTGACTCCATTTACTCTCCTCTAACTCCTTACCTAGGATATTCATTCATTTATCATTATAAATGAATCTTATAGATTTTTTTCACAAATCCGCTACGGTAATTTTCTGGTAAACATAATGTGACTAGGAAAATAGAAAAAAATTCGCTTGATGAACAGCAAAACCTGTACATTTTTTTCAAACAGTAAAAAAAGCCGGAGAAAATTCTGCCGGCTTGAATATTTTAAAAACTTAATAGATTTAATCATCTGTAACTAGCGGTAAATAAAGACTAATCCGAGTGAATTTATCTGGTTCGGACTGGATTTCCATATGGTAGTCGTCTCCGAACTGCAATCTCAAGCGTTGATCGACATTTTTCAGACCAACACCGCCTAAGCGAGGGAGAGTCATGTCCGTAGAATCGCGGAGTTCAAAACCACGGCCGTTATCATAGATAGACAGTATCAGCTGCCCCTCTTCTGCTGCTGACGTCACCCGAATCATGCCTTGTCGGTCAATTTCCTTGATACCATGGTAGATGGCATTTTCAACCAAAGGGCTGGAGTACCAGCTTGGGCAATTTATAATCAGCTATAGATTCATCCTCTTCAATCTCATATTGGAGCTTGTCACCATAGCGCTGCTTCTGGATAAAAAGATACTGACGAACGTGATCAATCTCATCTTTGAGAGTAATCTGTTCGTGTCCTTGATTTAGCGCCAAACGGAAATACTGAGCGAGTGACTTTGTTACCTCAACAACACGTTTGCTGTCATTAAACTCAGCCATCCAGACAATCGTATCCAAGGTATTATAAAGGAAATGGGGATTGATTTGAGCTGAGAGAGCTCGGAGCTCATAGCGGCGGACATTTTGTTCTTCAGCCTTGACAGCTTCCATCAGTTGTTCAATTTGATCCAACATTTTATTGAACTGCTGAGCCAAGTCAACCAACTCTGGAGAACCCTTAGCTTCCGCTCGCAGATTTGAGTCGCCTGCCCCAATCTTTAGAATAACTGCTTGTAGATTCTGAAGAGGCTTAATCCACAAACGCAGGACAAACCAAATACCAGTCAAGCACATCAGGAGTGCTAAAACGCCCATTCCCTATAAAAGAATAAAGCATCTGTGACTGAAGCATCTGTAATTGCTCTAAAGAGGCAACGCCAATTAAAGTCCAGTCGCTGTCTGCGATATCAATCTGATAGACAAAAGCCTCTTTCTGGTCTGCGTAACCGTCCTTGACCGAGATATAGGACTGCATAGCTTTCATTTCCTGACTGGAGGAGTAAACACTCTTTCTTAGGGATGATAGACAAATTCATGCTGGCTATTGACAATAAAACTAAAAGCCTTTCTTCCCTAGCTGAAGCCGATCCAGATAGGCTTTGAGACTCTTATAGCCAATATCCAGACGCAAAACACCGAGATTCTGCCCTGCTTCATCCACCACTTCCTGAGTGACAGAAACAACCCACTTCTCCTTCTCTGATGACAGAGATTCCTTGCGAGCAGGGAGTCAAGACAGGCATGGCTTTGGTATGAACAGCTTCCTGATACCATTTTTTTCATTCATCATATCAGAAGATGTCTGCATGCTGATTTGAGAATCTGTTGAGACCACGCGCCCGTCCTTGGTAACCAATACTGCCGACACCAAATCCGGATCTGTCTCAATGATGGTTTTCATCAAAGCCTGTACTGACGTTTCGCTGCTTTCTTGATTCTGAGCAAACTTCCGAATCGTTTCTTCCTTGCTCAGTGTGGAGGTGGTTTGTTTTAATTTTTGCAAATAGGAAGCAATGAACTGCCCGCTTTGCTCCATACTATTCCGCGTCGTCCGCTCTGTCAGCTGCCGAATAGTCCTCGAGCTAGTCTGATAGTAGAGACTCCCAACAAATCCCAAGAGGAAAAGAACCAGCAGAAAAATATAGACAATCAACTGGATAAGAAGTGGATATCGTTTCATTTCTCCTCTCCTTTTTTAAACTGCCGAGGTGTCAGCCCGACCACCTGCTTGAAGCGCTGAGAAAAATAGTTCATATCTTCAAAACCTACCTGCTCTGCTATTTCATAAATCTTCAAATCTGTAGTCAAGAGTAAGAGTTTTGCTTTTTTCATCCGTTCTTGAATCAGATAATCTTGAAAGGGCAAGCCTAATTCTTTTTTGATAAGAACGCTAAGATAGGACGGACTAAACCCCAATTGGAAAGCCAAACTTTTCAGACTTAACTCTGAATCAGCAAGACGCGCATGAATCGCCTCTTCCAACTCAGAGTGCTGTCCCTGATCAACCAAGTTTTGAATCTGGGCTTTTTTGCGTTCTTTATCAAGCTTGGTCTGCAGCTTGGCCAACATCTCCTCAACATCATCCTTGGAAAATGGCTTGAGAAGATAGTCATCTGCGCCTAGTTTAATGGCGGTCCGAGCATAGTCAAAATCATCATAGCCCGTCAGAAAAACGATATGGCACTTAGGAGCCTGGTCCCTGACTAGCTTGGCCAGTTCGAGACCGTTCATCTGTGGCATATTGATATCGGTCAGCAGGATGTCAGCAGGATTTTCCTGAAATTTCTGCCAAGCTTCTATTCCATTTTCAGCCTGGGCAATGACTTGCATGCCAAACTGCTCATAGTTTACCAAGGACGCAATCCCCTGTCTTACCAGATACTCATCCTCTACAATCATAATTGAATACACAAGATTCAACTCCTTATTTTAGCTGGATTTATTATAGCAAATTTTTATCAAAATGCTCTTAAACATAATCCAAAAGATAACCGTAGCCCTTCTCCTCCATCTCAGCTTTTGGAATGAACTTAATGGACAGACTATTGATGCAATAGCGCAAGCCGCCCTTGTCCTTAGGGACCGTCTGTGAAAACATGGCCCAGATGTGAATTTCCAACCCGACTGCGAACTTCTGTCCGTGTCATGTTGAAACTCTTGTCTTCTTTGTAAGTCGCAACATCTGGACTGATAGGGACGTGTGAAACTCGGCCAACCGCAGCCTGAATCAAACTTATCCTTTGATGAAAAGAGAGGCTCGCCTGTCACCACATCCACATAGATACCAGCATCGAACTTATCCCAATAGCGATTAGAAAAAGCTCGCTCTGTGTCATTCTTTTGTGTAACTGCATATTCTTCTGGCGAGAGCTTAGCCTTAATCTCTTCATCGCTAGGGCTTTAGGGATAGCGACTAGCTTCGATAACTGGGTAAGCAGCTTGATTGACATCGATATGGCAATATCCATTAGGATTCTTTTTTAGGTAATCCTGATGATAATCTTCTGCCTTGATAAAGTTTTTCAGAGCTTCTTTTTCGACAGCTAAAGGCTTATCGTATTTCTTAGCAACCTCATCAAAGACCTGATTAATAGTCTCAAGATCAGCTTCGTCCGTATAGTAGACGCCTGTCCGATACTGGGTACCCTGATCATTTCCCTGCTTGTTTTTAGAAGTTGGATCAATAATGCGGAAATAGTGAAGCAGAATTTCTTTTAGCGAAATTTTTCTTGGCATTGTAAGTGATGTGAACAGTCTCAGCGTGACCAGTTTGAGAGACTAATTCATACTTGGTCGTGTCTCCCTTACCATTTGCATAGCCTGATACTGCATCAAGTACACCTGGCACTCTAGAGAAATACTCTTCTACACCCCAGAAACAGCCGCCAGCCAGATAAATCTCCCGCTTGTCCTCTTCCTTGACGTCTTCTTGCTTTTTGTTTGAGATACAGCTTTCTGTCTTGCTCATAGAGGCTTTCTTGATTTGTTCAGGAGAAGATTGCTTACCATTCCCCGCAATCACATAGACCAGTCCAAAGCAGACAAGCAAACCAAGCATAACCAGAAGAATTTTCCATTTGCCTTCCATGTTCATTACTCCTTTCTACTTGATTTCTTTCAATGTTTTCTCAATATCTTCCTTGCTCATGTAGCCAATATGTGTCTTGGCAAGAGAACCATCGCTGCCTACGAAAAGTGCAGATGGATAAGAGCGAATCCCGTATTCTTTCAGCAATTCTCCCTTAGTATCCATGAGAACTGGGAAGTCTTTATAATCCAAAGATTTGTACCATTCCTTGAAATCATCGGCAGACTTTTCTCCATTAAAAGTTGGAGACACCACCGTCAGAACAACATAATCTTTCTCTGATTGCCCCTTAGCCAAATCATTGGTATCTCCAAGAGTGGATAGACAGATAGAGCACCAAGAAGCCCAAAATTTTAGATAGACTTTCTTACCTTTGAAATCAGACAGCTTATAGGTCTTGCCGTCCACTCCTTGCAGACTAAAGTCCTTAGACATCTTGGTAGATTGCTCAGAATCAGCTTTTGTTTCCATATTGCTTTTATCACTTTTAGAAACTTCCGAGTTCATCTTCTGATTTGAACAGGCTCCCCAAAAAGCCGACACAAAGCAGACTGACAGTCAATATCGATAACTTCTTCATCGTTTTTCTTTCCTTTCAAAAATAAGGAGAAAGCCGACAAAACTGACGACTTTCTTTCCTATAGTGGAATTCTTATTTGTCAGATGACATTTCGGATGAATCTTTCATGTCATCCTTCATGCTCGAATCGCTTGATTTCATATCATCTTTCATGTCAGACTTACTGTCGGACATCATAGAAGAGTCCTTCATGTCATCCTTTTTCATTTTTATCATCAGACATGCTGGAGTCTTTCATATCCTCCTTTCTTCATGTCGTCTTTTTTTCATGTCCTCTTTCTTCATCATGCTGCTGTCATCCGTCTTCTTCATATCAGAATCTGACTTTTTGATTAGAGCAGGCAGCTAGGACAAAAGATACTAAGTGCAGCGATTGTAAGTGTAGTGATTTTTTTCATGATGTGTCTCCTTTAATTATATAATTTTTATCCAAATAATGATGCTAAAGCGTTTAGATTTCCAAGCATCAGCAAAATTCCCATGAGAATGATGAGTGCTCCGCCGATTTTCTTAAGCGTTCCCATATAAGGTTTGAGTTTTGCAAAGCGCTGTACTACCCAGCCGGAAGCCAAAGCCATAGCTAGAAAAGGAAGGGCTAATCCAAATGTATAAACCAACATCAGCAAGCCTCCCTGAAGAGCGCCGTTACCTCCAGAAGCTGCAATTGCTAAAACAGAACTCAGAACAGGTCCCACACAGGGCGTCCAACCAAAGCTAAAGGTAATCCCCAAGAGAAAAGCGTTAAGAAGTCACTTCTTTTACTATTCTTTTTAAGTTGGATGCTCTTTTGCTTTTGCAGCTGCTGGATATTAATGATTCCCATCTGGTGGATTCCCAGTAGAATGACAATCCCGCCCAAAACGTAGCGAAACCAAGGGGCATAGAGGACTTGCCCTAGAGCGCCAGCTCCGTAGCCTAAAACCAAAAATACAGTAGATAGGCCTGCTATAAAGCAGAGCGTTTTAGCTAGACCATACCAGGAAATATCTTTTCCCATAAATCGAACCGTTTTCGGCTGATCCGAATCCAGCAAAATCCCCACATAGACTGGCATCAGCGGTAAAATACAGGGCGAGAAAAAAGATAGAATCCCCGCCAGAAAAACAGAAATAAAGAACAAAAAACTTGTTGCCATTTCAAAAACCTCTCTATCAATTTCTGACTCAAGTATAAAATAAAAATCCCCCTAAAAATAGGGAGATAGATTTGAAAAAACTTGAATTTGATGTTATATTTGCTAAATCAAGAGTTAAAAATGATTATCACTTATTGTGGATTTATGTTAAGTTGAGAGTAAATGTAAAAGTGCTTCCTAGACCACACTGGCTTTCGACCATTATTTCCCCACCCAGCTGATGAGCCAACTCACGAGCAATAGCAAGGCCCAGACCATGCCCACCAGTCTTCATATTACGAGAAGTTTCCACACGGTAAAGGCGTTTAAAAATCTTATCCAAATCCTCAGGAGCAATACCCCGTCCTTCATCCTTCACACTGATTGTCAAGATTTGATCAGTTAATTGAGCCACTATCTCGATTTTAGTTCCAGGGTCGGAGTACTTAAAGGCATTATTTATCAAGTTGACCAAGATACGGGAAAGTTTATCGTAATGGCTCTTAATTTTTGCTGACTCGGGATACACTTGAATGTAGATGTCCCGCTCCTCCCGCTCAATCAATAGTTGAAATTCACTCATGACCTCAATCAATAGCTGGTCTAGAAAGACTATTTCAGCTTCTCCATCTGATTCTATTCGAGGTTGGGCATTAAGAGTCAAAACACCCAATTCTTCCACCAATTTATTCAAACGCTCTGTCTGACGGCTAATCGTGGTCAAGTAATGAATCTGCTCCTCTTCTTCGATCACTCCATCTAAAATCCCCTCCACAGTCGCCTGAATAGAGGTAATGGGAGTTTTAATATCGTGAGAAAGCTGGGCAATCATCATTCCTTTTTCTCGTTCACTTTCATCAAGCGACTCAAACGTTTCTTGCAAATTATGCGACATATCGTTAAAAGCCTGACCCAACTCTTGAAATTCGATAGGGCCCTTGGCGTCAATCTCTGTACTAAAATCCTTGTCAGCAATATTCTGAGCCTGTTTTTTCAGATGCCGAAGGGAAGAAAATACTGGCGATAAAAGAAAGAGACTGACTGCCGCTCCTATAAAACTAGCAATCAATGTCATTCCAACTAGGAAATATATCTCGCTTTTTACAATCAACATTCGCTGGACTGCCCAGAAAACGAGTAAAATCGTTAGTAGGCTAGAAATTAGGTACCCTACTAGAATGTAACTTTTTAATTTCATTTTCCACCTCGTGATCTTTCCATTTTATACCCAAGACCCCAGACAGTTTTGATGGCAGGAGTGTTTGAACTGGCATACTTGGTCAATTCCTGTCTCAGAGCATGGATATGAACATTAAGTGTATTGGTATCATCTACGAAGTCTTCCTGCCACACCTTCTCGTAAAGCTCCGTCTTTGAAAAAACTCTCTCAGGATTACTAGCTAAAATCCAAAGTAGTTCAAAGGACTTCACTGTTAATTCCAAAAAACACTCCCCGATACGAGCCTCATGAACCACATGATTCATCATCAAGTCACCGAGCTCAATTTGTTCGATCTCACCTCCACGATGAAGTCGGCGCAAAATATTATTGACTCTTAGAACTAGCTCGCGTGGACTAAAAGGTTTGGCTATAAAATCATCTGCTCCTAAGCTCAACCCGTAAATTTTGTCTTGCTCGCTGGTCTTAGCCGTTGTAAAAAGAAAAGGTTGATCAGGTACTATATACTGAACCTCGCTGATAAAGTCATAACCGTCCATATTTGGCATCATAATATCCGTGATGATCAGGTCAACAGATTTCTTTCTGAAAAGATCTAATCCCTCCACGCCATCTCGAGCCACTAAAACTTGGTAGCCAGCCTGCACAAGATAGCGCTTTTTGATATCCAGAATATCCATCTCATCATCAACAAGTAAAATTGTCTTTCCCATTGCTAATCTCCTCATAAAAACAGTGTTATACTGGCTTTAGTATAACACTATTTTTAGTAATTTTTAAATGATTTGAACCTTACTTAATCTTTTTGTCTTTCTTTCAAACCTAGAAAGCCAAGAATTCCTGCCAAGGCTAGCCCCAAAAAACCAATTGTTGCTGTAGAAGTCTGGGCTTCACCAGTTTTTGGTAACAAAGGCTTATCATTTTTTTCACCATATCTGCCATCGGATTAGAAGTGGGATGTTTCTCCTTCAGATCAGCTGTATGGTGATCCACTTCTTTCATACCCTTAGCTGTACTCATAGAATCTGTTGTAGAAGGTTTCACATTCATTTGTTCTTGTTGATATGGTTGTGCAGACATTTCTTTTCCATACAGCCGAATTATTACTTGGCGAGTTGCGATAAGATTAGTCAAATCTGGTTTACCATCTTTAGCACCATAGACTTTGACAGTCGCTTGGTAAGCATGAGTGCCATTAATGCGAAGTTGGTCAAGAAGGGCTTGTCCGTCTTTACCTGTAGTATTGCCGTTCAAATCCACTTCGTAGAAGTATTGACCTTTCGCCAAGCCTTCAAGTGGCAAGAGGGCTGGATTGTTCGCTTTGCCATTGTCTGACCAAGGAGCTTTGTCAGAAGATTTGAGTAAGAGACGTGTCAACATGCCGTCTCCACCGAAAGCTTCATACGGAATAACTTGATTAACACCTGCCAAGAATGGACCAGGAACGTTTGCTTTTTCTAAGTAGCTGGCTGGGACATCAATATGGTCTTTAATATTTTTGGGTGACTGAGTCTTTGACTGATTCTTTTGAAACAAGGCCATTTAAACTAACAGTTACATTTTTTGTTGCTACAAGATTGGTCAAATCTGGTTTACCATCTTTAGCACCATAGACTTTGACAGTCGCTTGGTAAGCATGAGTGCCATTAATGCGAAGTTGGTCAAGAAGGGCTTGTCCGTCCTTTACCTGTAGTATTGCCGTTCAAATCCACTTCGTAGAAGTATTGACCTTTCGCCAAGCCTTCAAGCGGCAAGAGGGCTGGATTGTTCGCTTTGCCATTGTCTGACCAAGGAGCTTTGTCAGAAGATTTGAGTAAGAGACGTGTCAACATGCCGTCTCCACCGAAAGCTTCATACGGAATAACTTGATTAACACCTGCCAAGAATGGACCAGGAACGTTCGCTTTTTCTAAGTAGCTGGCCGGAACGTCTACTGAGTCCTTAGTATTTTCTTCGACTCCTTTTCTAACTTCATCTGGAGTCGTTACCGATTGAGAAGTAGCCGCTTCACGATCTTGGTTTGAAACTTCAACAAGAGTTGCCTCCGGTTTAGCTTCTTCTTTTTGATTGCTAACTTCTGCCATAGTCTGTTCTTCTTTTGGTTTTACCATTTCTTGCTTAGGAGATAGGCTAGACTTATCTAGAGAAATAGTTTCATCAACCTCTTCCTTAGGAGCTGACTGATTTGCAGGTAGAGTCGAATCCATTTCTTCTTTTAAAACTGTCTCTGGCAACTTATTCTTTTCTAATAATGACGAATCTTCTTGAAGAACTTTAGTAGGAGTTAAGGTGAGATCATCTGCATGTACGGTATTTGGTTGACCAACTAGCAAAAAGAAACCACTGGCAACAACAACGGAAGCCACACCCACGCTTAAACGACGAATTGACCAGCGGGTATATTTTTGATTTGAATTGAATTTCATAAGATTCTCCTTTAGGTTTGTTTTTTTATGACTTTAGTATAATCTCCTAAGATTAAAAAAATGGTTAAGAAAAAGTTAAAATTTTTCTTAAATCTATCTTATAAAAGGATTATATTGTCCTATTGCTCATAAAAAAACAGCTTGAATTCCTTCGCCATAAATTCCCTACTATAATTGACAATGAGTCAAAAAAATCCACCACATTGTGGCGGATGTTATCTATTAGCTCTCCATCTCAAAACGCTCACTCTTCTGCTTGTTTGGCAAAAAGAGAGAAAGTAGGATTCCAACTAGAGCTGGCACCAACCAAGGCAGGGAAGCCCGAGCAAACGGAAGGGCGTTTACCATATCATTTACCTTTGTAATATGGAACTGCTGCCCAAGAATAGCCGCAAAGGAAATCAGAGTCACTGCTGCCATCGTCAATTGCATACCGATTTTGGACAGTGGTAAGAATTTATTGACAATGACAATCAACACGATAACAATGGTAATTGGATAGAGAACTTGCAAGACTGGAACAGAATATTGGATAATGGCATTGAGCCCAAGATTAGCAATCGCAAACCCAATCAAAGTAAAGACCGTTGCGTACACTTTATAAGATACCTTAGGGAAAGTTTTATGGAAGAATTCCCCAGTTGATACAATAAGTCCCGCTGTTGTGGTGAAGCAAGTCACAGTGACCATAGCTGCAAGGAAAATCTGTGCTGTAGGTCCAAAGATAGCCTGTGTCGCCTGCGACAGGACATAAACACCAGCATTCCCTTTAGAAATAACTTGAGAAGGAACTGGGAAATGATTGCCCAAATAAGCCAAACCAATGTACATGGCACTAAAAGCTAGTGCCACCACTATGCCAACGACCCAAATAGTTGAAACATACTCCTTTTTATTCTTGAAGCCTAGCTGATTTAGAGTCGTTACTGCGATGACGCTGAAAGCCACTGAAGCCAAGGCGTCCAAAGTATTATAACCTTCCAAGAAGCCCTGTCCAAAAGCTGACGCAGAATAAGCTTGCGAAGCCTGCTGAGGAACATTTGAGCCGTATTTCAAAGCCCCTAGGATGATTAAAATGATGATCAAGACTGCAAAGACAGGCGTCAGAATACGTCCAATCCGATCCAAAATCTTAGATGGATTCAAAGAAATCAGATAAGCAGCCGCAAAGTAAAGGGTCGCGAAAACAATCAATCCGATACCGATCATATTTTTAGACAGCATAGGAGCGATACCAACTTCATAGGCTACTGTCGCAGTCCGCGGGATAGCAAAGAATGGCCCGATTGACAGATACAAGGCTACAAGATAGACAATAGCAAACCAAGGCGCAAGCTTCTGAGAAATCTCGTGGATATAGCCCTTAGGATTGAGTGTCCCGATAATCAAAGTCAGAACAGCAAGTCCAACCCCAGACAGGACAAATCCTGCAATAGCTGGCCAAAAATGCTGACCAGATAATGTTCCAAGCGAAGGCGGAAAGATCAAGTTTCCAGCACCGAAAAATATTCCAAACAGGAGCAAACCTGTCAAAGCACCTTTTTTAATCACGAGAATCTCCTTTAAATTTTTCATGCTTTATCATTATATACGTAAATAGCCCGCTCCGCAAGACTTTTAACTTTTCACGGTAAGTTAGTTTAAAAAACGAAATAAATCGAAATATTTTTGAAGATTTTTAGCAAATTCCTGACTTATCCACAGATTTAAGGCTTATTTTAAATTATTTTTAGAATAATACAAATAAATTTGTTTTTAAATCGTATTTATATAACTTCACTATACTCTATCTTTTTGAAAAGTTTCCTTTACTTTAAATATATATGCTCTACTGTTTCTGAATGCGAGAAAAATACAATATTGTCCTTCCAGATCCAAAACAAAATAAAAGAGATTTTTCATAGTAAAAAGGTTGAGACATCCTATCTCAACCTTTTAAAAATGGCTATAAAACATTTAGCAATCTTTACACATCGCTAAATCTTCTGTACTTAATTTCGAATTCAAAGAAGTTCTTCTCTTGCAGCATATGGAAAATATCTCGATAAGCCTCCTCATCAAAATGATGTCCCAAATACAAGATTTCAAAGCTTAACCCTTCATATTCCAGAAAGGCATTGGTCGTTCGAAAGCCATTACGCTTATAGAAGTCCATACGTGCTTGACGTTGCTCTAAATTGTCACATTCTTCATCGACACGTTCTACCTCTAGAACCATAGTTTTTTGATAAAACTCTGTCAGTTTATGAATGATTTCTCCCCCATAGCCATGGCTGCGAAGGTGCGGCATAATCGCAAAGAAGCTGACATAGAACATTTTTTCGTTATAAACTGCAAAAGCAAAACCAACAAATTCTTCCTCATTGTAGAAGGCAAAGAAATGAGACCGTTCATCATTGGTATAGCGGAGAAATTCATTAATAGGAACTCTCTCTTCTTCAGGAAAGGCTTCTCGATTTAAGGCCTCCACCTTATCTAAATCAGGAAATTCTGCTGTAATAATTTGACTAGTTAAAGACATTGCTACCTCACTTTGCTTATATTCTAGCAGTTATCAAATGATTTAGCAAACCTTTTAAACTTCTTCTGCTTTTTTAGAAAATTGACTCTGGTAAAGGTCATAATAGAATCCTTTATCTGCCAAGAGACTCTCATGATTGCCTTGCTCGATAATCTGACCATCTTTGAGTACCAAAATCTTATCCGCTTCCTGAATGGTTGACAGTCGGTGAGCAATGACAAAACTAGTCCTGCCCTGCATGAGTGTCTTCATAGCCTTCTGGATCAAGAGCTCCAGCCGTGTATCGACAGACGAAGTCGCTTCATCCAAAATCAGAATCTTAGGATTGGCCAAAAGAGCCCTCGCAATCGTAAGCAACTGCTTCTGACCTAGCGAGATATTGCTGGATTCTTGGTTCATTTCCATGTTGTATCCGCCTGGCAAGGTCCGGATAAAATGGTCCACATTAGCTGCCTTGGCTGCTTCTACAATTTCTTCATCAGTGGCTTGCAGATTGCCAAAACGAAGGTTATCCTTGATAGTCCCTTCGTAAAGCCAAGCATCCTGCAGCACCATACCGAACTGTTTACGGTAGTCCTGACGGGACAGATGTTGTATATCTTGCCCATCAACTGTAATCTCGCCTTTGGTCACATCGTAGAAACGCATAAGAAGATTAATCAGCGTGGTCTTACCAGCACCAGTCGGACCAACAATAGCCACCATTTCTCCAGGTTTGACTTCCAGATTGAAATTCCGAATGAGTGGCTTATCTGCCACATACTGGAAGTCCACATCCTTGAAGCTAACCTGACCTGTCAGATCTTGATTCAGCTTTTCTGTCCTATCATTTACTTCATCTGCTTCGTCCAGCACTTGGAAAATTCGGTCCAAAGAAGACTTGGCACTCTGAAGCTGACCTGCCAGCTGAGTCAGGTTTTGAATAGGCTGGTTAATCTGCCAGACATATTGAACAAAAGCCTGCATATTCCCGACTGTCAATCGCCCAGCAATAACCTGAAGACCGCCCAGCAGAGCCAGTAAGAGGTAGGTCAGATCCGAAATAACATTCAAAACAGGCATCATCAAACCGGAGATAAAGCTGGCTTTAAAACCTACTTTCTGCAGCTTTTGCGTAATTTGTCGAAAATCCTCCTGCGAACTTTCTTCTCTGACATAGAGCTTCAAGATATTAAAACCTGTCAGATTTTCCTGAACAAAGCCATTCATAGCCCCCAGTACATCTGCCTGCTGTTTAAAGTAAGGTTGCGATTTCTTCACGATAAAGCGGGCACTAAGGTAGGTAATCGGAATCGAGATTACCACAATTATACCCAACTGCAGATTAAGCACCAATACCATGACGATAACCAAGATCAGAGTGAAGACTGCATTGATAACCTGCAGAAAGGACTGCTGCAAGGCATTTGAAACAGCTTCGACATCGCTGGTAAAACGCCCCAGCAAGTCACCAAATTGATGCTTGTCAAAGTAAGAAACGGGGATGCGATTAATCTTATGGCTAAGTTCATTGCGCAAGTCACGAATGGTAGCCTGCACTGCATTGGTCATAAAGTAATTAGAATAGTAAGAACCGATTTCATAAATAATCGCCCGCACAAAATACAAGACCATGACCCAGCCAACATAGGACACATTAATCTGGGCGCCAGCCACACCTTTAGCCATATCCAGCAGATTATTTGTCAACTCTGTAATGGCTAGACCTAAGACAAAGGGCTCGACGACGCTCATAACGACGCTGAGGATTTTGAGGAAGATAGCAAAGGCGACTGCAAATTTATAAACTTTTAGGTAGCTCCACAGACGAGCAAAACTTGATGTGTTTTTCATGTCAGTCTCCTTTCTATTCCTCTGTCAAAGCTTGATTTTTCAGCTGAGAATCCGCAATTTCACGATAGATATCATTGGTTTCCATCAGCTCTTCGTGATTCCCGCGTCCAACGATTTCGCCTTGATCCAGAACAATAATCTGGTCAGCGTCCATGATGGTTCCTACCCGTTGGGCTACAATCAGCACTGTTGCTTGACCTGTCACTTCCTTGAGACGACGACGAAGCACTGCATCCGTCTTGTAATCCAGTGCAGAAAAAGAGTCGTCGAAGATATAAATATCCGGCTTTTTGACAACCGCACGGGCGATAGAAAGCCGCTGCTTCTGCCCACCGGATAGATTGCTGCCTCCCTCAGCCAGATGAGTCTCAAAACGCTCTTCCCGACTCTCGATAAAGTCCTTGGCTTGAGCTACATCAGCCGCCTGACTCAGTTCCTCTTGGCTGGCTTCTTCCTTTCCGTAGCGTAGGTCGCTGCGATAGTTCCAGTAAATAGCAGAGCCTTCTGCGGAATAAAGCCAATCTTCTGACGCAGTGCCTTCAGATTGTATTCACGGACGTCCACACCATCCACTAAAATCTTACCTAGTGTTACGTCGTAAAAGCGTGGAATCAGCTGTACCAGCGTAGACTTACCAGAACCAGTTGAACCGATAAAGGCAATAGTCTCGCCCGGCTTAGCCTTGAAAGAAATATTATGCAGTACAGGACTCTCTGTCTCACCTGGATAAGCGAAGGTTACATTGTCGAACTCCAGATAACCCTGCGTATCTGTCTCGGTTACACCATTTTCATTAGGATTGATTGAAATGGGCATATCCATGACTTCCTTGAGCCGCTGGCTCGATACCGCCGTCCGAGGATACATAGTAAAGAGATTGGCCAAGAAAAGGAAGGAAAGCAGGGCGTGAAAGCTGTATTCGATAAAGGCAACAAGATTTCCGATTTCAAGACTTCCATCCCGCAAAGGATCGAGGGCAAACCAGACAATGGCCACAATCATCGCAATAATAATCTGTACAAAGAGTGGCTCTGTCAGACCAGTCAGCTTAAAGAGCTTATTGGAGTTTTGCGCGTAGACCTCATTTTCGTCAGCAAAACGCTTCTCTTGAAATTCCTCTCTTGCAAAAGCTCGAATAACGCGTAGACCAGTCAGATTTTCCCTCACATACTGATTAATCTTATCAAGGGTCTTCTGCTGCTTTTCAGACAAGGGCTTGGTTTTAACCGCCACATAAATGACCACGACAGCCAAGAAAGGCACTGAAACAGCTACAATCCAGGCTAGAGATGGGCTGGTCAGAAAAATCATGAGAATACTGGACAGCATCATCATGGGAGTAATGACACCCATTTTCAGGGTTTGCTCTGCAAACTGCATAAGCACAAAAGCATCCGAAGTCAAGCGCGTGACCAATGAAGACACACCGATTTGCTCATACTCATGATGAGAATACTCTTGCAGCTTGGCATAGAGATCATTGCGCATGTCCTGCACCATGGTCGTCGTTAGCTTTCCAGCCGCATAAGCCAGAACGATTCGCCCCAGCACTCCTAAGATAATAACGCCAAACATCACCCAAGCCCAGAAAAAGAGCCGATCTGTCTGCTTAGGATTAATTCCCTCATCAATCATCCGAGCCAGCACCGTTGGCAACCCTAGATTGACAATCACAAAAAAGATTGCCGCCACAAAGTCCAAGACCAGCCACTTAGGATATCTCTTCAAATAAGACCAAATGTATAACATAACTCCTCCTTCACCATCTATTCAAAAATAACTCACTCTAAAGCACCCAAGTGCTTTCTAAACACAGAAAAGAGCGCGCAAATGCACGCTTTAATACAAATATTATAACAAAAATATGAAGTAGGGTAAAGGTCATTTCAGACTTTTTTCTGCTTATCATCAGCCTCATAAATGACTGTCAGCAGCAAACTTCCTGAAAGCAGACTAGCAACTGTTTTAATTGCTTGACTTATATAGAAAAACAAACCTAGTTTTCACTAGGTTTGTCATTTCTTTTCTACAAGAAGGTGTGAATCTGAGAGCAATTCAAGCTCTGCCCTAACATTTCAGACTTGCAACTTTGCAGACCATTTGAAACACTCAAACCAATCACTTCTGGTTTTCAAAGATTGATTTTCTGAAATCATTGGTTTGATCGAGGTATGCCTTGAAGACTGCTTTTTTGAGCTTATGGACAGCACTGTTATATTCTGGTTTATAGCCGCTCCAAGAATACCAATTATCGTTTGCATCTTTGAGAACGGCTTCATCCATCAAGGTTTGCAACTCTCCAACAGTACTTATAGTCTTGGTAGCAAAACTTGTCCATGGTTGTCTCGTATCATCAAATGTGACCTTATTCAAGCTGTCGAACTTGTTTTTACGTTCTTCATACATAGCCTTCTTAAACTCTGTCCAATTATTAAACTGACCATTGAAGACCTTGCGTAAAACCAAGTCATCTGTTACCAGACCTTTAGTCTTACCATAGATACTGATGGTTTTCCCGTTTTGCTTGGCATCATCTTCATATTGATTAGAGATATAAGGGACCATACCATCTTTGAAGCCCTTGGCTGCCAGAAGCTCATAAGCCATACGCCGTCCCATAAGATCACCAGGCGTTCCTTTTTCACTGCTTAAAGCCGAATAAATCGGAGAGAAGAGTTTAATCGTATGGTAGCCATTTCTTTCTACATCACCATTTTGTACTCACGCGCTGAAACAATATCATTTTCAATGAGACTGTCGAATGAGTTTAATTTTTGCGCATCCGCCATTGTAATATTTTTTATCACATTCGTTGCGTAAACATCATTTCCATCAGCATCTCGGGAATATTTATTCTCGACTTTTCTCAGCGCGTTCACTTTCTGCACATCGGACAGACGGTTAACGATTGACATCCCTTCTAGATATTCCAACATATAAATGACATCAAACATGTTGTGAACATAGTTTTTCAAATCATCCGCATTTTGGAAACGTTTAGTTGGATCAAGGACTTGCAAACGAGATTTTTCAGCCGCATCATTCTTGTCATATTTGAGAATTGAGTTGACCGTGATTGTCGCATCATCTGGATGATCCGGTGCTTGCAACAAGCCCTTAGCGAAGAATTCTGGACCAAGTCCACTTCTTCTTCCATATCCACCCAAATAGATCTCGTTATCAGAATCATGCGTCATCTCATGGGTATAGGTAATGGCTCCGTCCTTGTCCAGCATCCGATAGCCCATGTAGTAAACACCGTCACCTGTAGCGTAAGCTCCGTGCTTATTGTGCACGACCTTGTTTCCAACCGGTCCGAAGAAATACTTCATAGCTGGATTAGAACTGTCAAATTGTGCCTCCGCTGTAGCCTTGCCGACAGTAGTATCATCTCCAAACTTATAGGCGTCATAGACCAAGATATTTCGATAGAGCTTTTCACGGCTCTGCTCGTCTAATATTCTATACCAATAATCATAATGGTCGCGTTGACGTTTTGCGGTTTCTTGGGCATTATCCTCAACAAACTTATTGAGTTCTGCTCCTGCTCTATGCTCATTATTTCTATATCTGTCATAGGCACCAAAACCCAGACTGGATATAGTCGATATGACAAAGACTGATCTTTCAGGCATTGTCAGCAACGGTAGGATCATATTTCGGTATTTCCAAGTGTCGCTGGTAATTCTGTCATACACCCCGATAGAGTATTTGCTGCCAGCCTGCTCTTGTTTGACCCTCACCTCATCAATAGCTGATTTTTCTTCGACGATATAAGCCTTGCTTTGCTCTTTAAACCATTGATTATTTGTTTTGTTTGGTAAAAATACTTCCCGGTAATTGGCAAGCGTGCTAAACAAATCTTTAGTTGCATTATTGTTTGCAAGGCTGATGCTATAAGCATCAACATTGTTCTTGGCCAGAAGATTGTTAAAGCCTGATTTACCTAATTCAATGATCGTGTCTAGTGGTGAAACGTTGCCCTTACCAAAGAAATCCATGTGATACATGACTAAATCTTTGATATTCACGTCACCATAGTTAAAGTTATACCAGCGTTCTAAATAAGTCAAACCTAGAAGCAAGGCTTCCTTATTGCGTTTGATTTTATCAACGACGTAACCATTAATCGTTTGATTTTCGCTGGCAATGACTGCATCAGCAGACAAAAGTTTTTCCAGTGTATTTGCTAGATTTTCCTTCGTTTTGGCAAACTGCTCTTCTAAGTATAATTCCGTCAGTGAAACGCCTGAAGAAATACCTAGGGTGTTTCTGATAGACTCTGACTGATAATCGACTGCTCTCAAATCAGGCAAAACTTCATTGACGATTGAACTATGATTTTGTAAGAATTGATTTGGTGTATAGATGAGACCTGTATCGCCCACACGGTATTCTGCTAACTTACTAAAGTCAGATTGGTAGATGAGATCTAGCTTTTCAGATGAATGATCCTTATAGTGCAGCAAGAGCTTATTAGCCACCTCTTTATGTGAAGCAATATCTGTAATCACTTCATTATCTTTCATGATGACTGCAGATAAGACTTCTTTTTCAAACAAGGCGCTATCTTCTTTTACCAGATTACCGTATTTGACAATGGTTGCCTTATTATAAAACGGCAGCAATTTTTCAATATTCTTATATGCTAAAGCTCGACTGGCTTGATAGTCTTCAATCTTAGAAAAATCACTTTCTTTATTAGTGCTAGTCAGCAAGGTTTCGACTTTTGGTACAGAAAGAGAGTTAATTTCAGATTTCTTACTTGCGATTTGAGAAGCATCAAGGATTGTTCCTCTCTCTTCGAGCGATTCCTTGGTGACAACCTCATCCTTTTCAAGAGTCACTTTGTAGACTCTGTTGTCCTTGTTGCTAAATGAATCAGTTATCCTCATACCTCGATAGTGATAACCACTAATCGCATTCCCGTTCATAACATTGACATCGCTAAGAACATTGTGCAATTTTCCAGCACGACTCTCTTCATTAGAATCTCTATCCCACAAGTAGCCAGCCACACCAGCAACACTTCCAAAGCGTTTCACGTTATTAATCTGGCCCTCGGCGTAACTATTGCTGATAAGCGCATCTTTCTCGACAAGACCTGCAAGGCCGCCGACAGTTTGGTTTGTACTATCAGCGTTTGATGAGATAGTAATCGTGGCCTTTGATTTATCAACCAGTGCATTGATTCCAGTCAGTTGACCTACTAATCCACCGATATTGTATGGAGACCTCGTTTCATAGGAGTTGATAATTCTCCCCTTGAAACTGCTGTTCGTAATCTTAGAATTATCAGCCTTCCACACCAAGCCACCAATACCACGTTCTCCAGCCAGAACACCTTCTACATGGACATTGTTAATCCTTGTTGCATTATTCGCTTCATTTGCAAGGGCTCCAATATCAGTTTTCCCTGAGATATTTACATCTTTAAGAGCCAGATTTTCTACAGTAGCAACGCTCAAAGTGTCAAATAAAGGCTTCTTCAAATTATAAATAGCATAATTTTTTCCGTCTTTACTACCAAAGAGTTTACCAGTAAATCTGCCCTTTATATAACTGCTAGCGCCATTTTCTAGTTCGACCTCATTGGCATTCAGACTAGCAGCTAAATAATAAGTTCCGCCAAGATCATTATTTATAGCTTGAACTAAGTTACTAAAGGAAGTGAAGTTTGTGACTTCTCTCTCTGCCTTCTTAGCTAGATAGAAAGTAAAATTGTCCTCGTACTTATTGTCAACGTCCTGTTTTAATTTTTCAGCACTTGCTGTAATTTTATAAACTGGCTGGCCATCTTTCGTGCTATCGACTATTGAAGAAATCGGCAAGAAGACATCTTTAAATTTAGAAGATTTTACTTTCACGAAATAATTCTCATGATTGCTTGGAATAGCATCTAGAGAAACGTGCTGTTTGTATTTTCCATCAGTTAGACTATACAATTCCACATCAGATACATTTCTTAACTCGATATTCTTTTCTGGTTCTTGCTTCTGCTCGTTCGGCTCTTGAGCTTTTTCAGCAGGATTTTCCGCTTCTGGCGCTGCTGGTTCGATGTTTCCAGTATACTCTTGCGGAGGCTCTACCTGCTCAGGTGCTACTATTGCACCGGATTGAGTTCCTGTGTATTCAGGTAATGAAGACACTTGTTCGGGTTCAACGATTGCTCCTGCTTGAACATCTGTATACTCTAGCAATGGAGTAACTTGTTCGGGTGCTACTACTGCACCGGATTGAACTCCTGTATATTCAGGTAATGGAGTAACTTGCTCAGGTTCAACTATCGCCCCTGATTGGACGCCTGTATACTCCGGCAACGGAGTCACTTGTGCAGGTTCAACAATCGCACCGGCCTGCGTTCCTGTGTATTCAGATAAAGGCGTCATTTGCTCAGATTCGACTATTGCACCGGATTGAACACCAGTGTATTCAGGCGACGGGGTGACTTGTTCAGGTTCTACTATTGCCCCGGATTGGACACCTCCAATCTCCGGTTCAATTTGTTCAGGCTCAACGATGGCTCCAGATAATGTACCTGTATACTCAGGTAAGGAAGCGACCTGCTCAGGCTCAACGATTGCACCGGATTGGACGCCTGTGTACTCTGGTAATGGTGCGACTTGCTCAGGTTGAACCAAGTTAGAAGCTACTGGTTTGTCGCTAGGCGCTTCAAGCTTTTTAGTCCCTTTTTCCACTATTTTAGGAGTCGCTTCCTCTATTTTTGTCGAAAGAACCTCCCTAGAAACTTCCACATTATCTACAGTAAAAATTCGAACAACTTCAATTTTACGGCCTGGTTTGCCTTCTTGTTTTACTCTTACAGTACCTTCGGCTAAATCCGGATTCTCTTGTATTTGTTCTCCATAGGCTATCTCAGTTTCAATAGACGTTTCTTTGTATAATAGTTCTGGCTTAGTTATTCGGCCAGACAAGACTTCATCTTGAGGCTCAATTGTATTGACGCCAACCGTTTGATTTTTCAATCCATTCTTATCAAAAGAAACAGAATAATCTAGCTTCTTATTTTGGTTTAAAACTTCTTTATCTTCATTAGCATTTTGCTGATTATCAGGAATCTTATTGTCTAATAATTTCTTAATCGATTCATCTTTTATATAGCCAACATAGGTATAGCCTGAGATCTCACCAGGTGAAGGCAGACTTTCCCCAGCAGACACTTGATATTCGGCATTATACTGTAGCAAGATCCCATTTTCCAGCGCATTGACGGATAGTATCAAACCTCCTCCGACACCAGCACCCACCAAAACAGTCAATAGGAACTTGCTTTTAACCTTTCTTTTCGATACAACAAAAACAACCAATCCTATCGTCGTTAACAGACCAGCCGTCATCATAATATTGGAATGGTTATTGTCTCCTGTATTCGGTAAGGTTTTTGCTCCAGCATTTGAGTTTAACCTGTAGACAAGATAGTAAGTCTCCTCATTGCCTTCAGGCATTTTAGGAAATTCACTTACAATCAACTCCTTTTCTTGCGGAGTTATTTCAGTATCTGTCACGTATTTATAGTGTACATTCAACTTTTCCTGTGCCTGAACAGAGTCAACCCCAACGATAGACACAAAAAACAAACTAGAAATAGCAGCCGAAACAAGCCCGACAGCTAATTTTCTAAAAGCAAAACGAGTTTGCTTCTCCCCAAAAAACTTTTTCATAAAATCCCTTTCAAATTATTCTAAAAAGAATAACAAATCCTTTAAACCAGAGAATGAGCAACAGTA